>Ga0105247_10000063_pt1 | contig 125699 bp, 103 predicted proteins | sample KBSS24metaG_FD_81519 | JGI IMG/M metagenome (GOLD analysis project Ga0105247, IMG submission 81519) | Switchgrass rhizosphere microbial communities from Kellogg Biological Station, Michigan, USA - KBS S2-4 metaG | ecosystem: Host-associated > Plants > Roots > Rhizosphere > Soil | place... | reverse complement strand
GGACGGTCTTCTCGCTGTGTTCACCGCCGGCGTAGCGCTGTCGCACGGTGGCCGCTTGCGGCGGCCATTGCGAAACCGGCCACTCATGCCACGGGTCCTTAGAATCGCGGCCAGGATAGAGCGGTATTCATGGCTCGTGATCGTCGTGTTGCTGGGAACACTGATCGCCAGCATTGAATATAAGTGGTGGATGCTGGTGTTCGCGGCGATTCTGATACTTGTCATCAGACCGCTTGCCGTGCGCTTGGCATTGGGCGGCGTGACCATGCCCGAGGCCCAGTGGCGCGGTGTCGCGGGGTTCACCGCCAGAGGCATCGCCTCGCTCTACTGTCTCGCTTTTTCAATCAACCACGGGCTCGGTGCTCCCTATGCCAGGGTGCTGGCGGGAGTCACGCTCGTCGTCGTGGTGACCTCGATCATTGCGAGCACGATTTCCGGCTTGCCGCTAAGCCGTGCCTCACCCGGAACCGTCGATCTTTAGTGTGTTGTCTGCGCGGGCTTATTCTCCGGCCTGTCCACCGGGACGGCGCCACCTTCCTCTTCCCAGCGGTTAATCTCGGGCCGTGTTAACCTTGACCGCTCTCGTTGCCGCCGTCGATCATACCTGGCACCCGCGGCAACCAGGCCAATAGCCAAAAAGCCGATAAACCACCCCATTCCGGCACCTTCCAGCCTAGTTTTTCGTTACGAGGAGGCCCGCATCTATTGTTCCCACTCACGCTGTGCACCCTGGGGCCAGATGCCATTGGGGTTGGGCTGCATGCCCCCACATTCGCTGTACCGATGAATACGAGGTTTCCGAGGCATTAAATGGCACATGCTCTGATCGTGGACGATGACCCGGACGTCGTGGACTGGCTGCAGGAAGTCGCTCGGATGGAAGGGTTTACCGTCGCCCGGGCGCACAGTATCCGGGACGCCCGGATAGAGCTTGGGCGGCAGCGGCCGGATGTGCTGCTTACGGACCTTCGCCTTCCTGATGGCGAGGGCATCGAGCTCATGCGTGAGCTCGAGAAGCCAGAGGCCACAGAGGTCATCATCGTTACGGGTCATGCGACCGTCGACAGCGCTGTTGCGGCGCTTCGCGCAGGCGCTAGTGACTATCTCGTCAAGCCAGCGGATCTCGATCGCGTGCAAGCGGTGTTGAGGCACGCGAAGAAGACTTCCGCGCTGCAGCACGAAATTGGGGAGTTGCGTGAGGAGCTACGTAAGCTGGGCCGTTTCGGGCGGATTCTGGGCAGCTCGCCGCGCATGCAGGTGTTGTACGACCAGTTGAGCCGCGTAGCGCCGACTTCGGCGACGGTCATGCTCATCGGTGAGAGCGGCACGGGTAAAGAGCTGGCTGCGGCCACCGTACACGAGCTGTCGCGGCGGCGGGATTCAGCCTTTCTGCCGCTCAACTGCGGAGCCGTGGCACCCCAGCTGATCGAGAGTGAGCTGTTCGGGCATGAGCGGGGCAGTTTTACCGGCGCCGATCGTCAGCACAAGGGATTCTTCGAGCGCTCCAACGGCGGCACCATCTTCCTCGATGAAATCACCGAGATGCCCATGGAGCTGCAGGTAAAGCTTCTGCGCGTCCTCGAGACCGGTACCGTCATGCGGGTCGGCGGCACGCAGACGATCGCGAGTGATGTCCGCGTCATCTGCGCCACGAATCGTGAGCCCGAGAAGGCGGTTACTGACGGCAAGCTGCGCGAAGACCTGTATCACCGCCTCAACGTATTTCCAATCCGATTGCCGCCCTTACGGGATCGAGGTACGGACATCGAGCAGCTGGCACAGTTCTTCCTCGATGACTTGAATCGCACTGAAGGAACCAACAAGACCTTCTCGCGCGATGCGCTGGTCCGGTTGTACCAACACCCCTGGCCGGGCAATGTGCGTGAGTTGAAGAACTATGTGCAGCGCACATACATAATGGCCGACGACGTCATCGAGTTCGACGTTGCTGTAACTGACACGGCTCCCAAGCAGGACGATGGCACCACGATTACCATCCGGGTCGGTACTCCGCTGGAGGAGGTGGAGCGGCGCGTGACCATGGCCACGCTTGCGTACTGTGGTCACGTGAAACGCAAAGCCGCCGAGATTCTGGGCGTCAGTCTCAAGACCCTGTACAACCGTCTCGAGACGTACACCGGCAAGGAATCGCCCGGACCGGATCCCAAGGACGAGGCAGTGTGAGCGCGCGGGACTGAAGCGCGATAGTATTCTGTCGGACGATTCCTACGAGACTTCGGGCCGGGTTCGCCTTAGGGGTTTCTCCAGCTCCCATATCGACAGCTCGGCCGGAGCGCGTACCTTAGCACTGCGAACAGCGCAGAAACGGTTGCCATGCCCGCCACACGAGTTGCAGTCGTAGACGATCATCAGCTCGTACGGATCGGGCTGAAGCAGATTATCGAGGGCCAAGCGGACTTCGCTTGGGCCGGAGAGGCCAAATCGGGCCGCGAGGCACTCGATTTGCTGCGCACAACACAATGCGACGTGTTGCTGCTGGATCTGTCCTTGCCCGACATGTCGGGTCTCGATGTGCTGCGCCAGATCAAGGCTCATCATGAGACGGTTGCCACCCTCGTACTCAGCTCCTACCCCGAGAACCAGTACGGCCTCAACGTGTTGCGGGCCGGCGCGAGTGGCTTCGTCAGCAAGACCGCGGACGATGTTGAGCTCTGCAGGGCAATACGGGCTGCTGTGCGAGGCGGACGCTATGTGAGCCCCGAGCTCTCGGAGATGCTCGTCAGCGGCATGCAGGGCGCGCCCGGTGAGCCGCGGCACAGCGTGTTGTCGGAGCGCGAGTTTCAGATCTTCTGCAAGCTCGCCGAAGGCAAGAGTGTGTCGGAAATCGCGGCCAAGTTGTTCCTCAGCGTGAAGACCGTCAGCACCTACCGCACCCGGATACTGGAGAAGATGAGCATGAAAACCAACGCGGACATCACTTACTACGCCATCAAGAACAACTTGCTGCAGTAGGTGATGAGCACTGTGCAAGTGCAGTCCTCAGATACGGCCAGCGGTCCTGCCCACGAGCGGCGAGTTCTCCTCATCGAGGATTCCGCGGTACTCACGCGCCGGTTGGTGGATTTGCTGTCGGAGCCCGGACGGGTTGAAGTGGCAGCGCAGGCGGCAACTCAGTCGGAAGCCGTGATGAGGCTGCAGGAAGGGGCGTTTGATGTGCTCGTGGTGGACATCGAGCTTGCGGAAGGTAACGGTGTTGCTGTGATTCGCCATGCGCGCCAGCTTTATCCACCTGATGCGCAACCGCTCATCGTGGTGCTGACCAACTACGCGTCGGATTTTGTCCGCGACCATTGTTTCGCGGCCGGGGCGGATTACTTTCTCGACAAGATGCGTGACATTGCGCTGCTGAAGGCCGTGGTGGTGGACGGGCATTCCAAGTGGGCGCCGCCCCATTCGAGTCACTGACGCGACGCAGGAATCTCCACGCGCACGCGCGTGCCGCCGCCGACCCGCGACTCGATATCGAGGTGGCCGCCGAACGCTTCGGCGCGTTGACGCATTCCCATCAGCCCATGTGACCAGCGAAATTGGGGACTGCGCGCATCGAAGCCGCGCCCATCATCCGTGAGCGTCACCATGCAGTGGCGCTCGTCACCGCTCAATTCCAACTTCACCGTCTTCGCATTCGCATGGTTGATGATGTTGGACAGGCCTTCCTGCACGACCCGAAAGAGCGCGATCGCGGTCTCTTTGGCCATTGATTCGCAGTTATGTTCGATCACGATCTGGGCGGCGAGGCCCGCTTTGGCAGCGGTGGACTCGACATAGGTGCGCAGCGCGGTCGGCAGGCCGAAATGATCCAGCAGCGAGGGGCGCAGCTCTTCGACGACCCGGCGCTTCAGGTCCATGGCTTCATCGAGAACGCTGCCGAGCTGGGCCAGGCGTTCCTGGATGGCCGCGCCTTCGAGGCGGGCTTGCAGCCAGGACAGATCCATCTTCGCGGCGGTCAGCAAGCCGCCGAGCTCATCGTGCAGCTTGCGCGCGAGCTCGGACTTCTCGCGTTCTGACAAAGCCTGCAGATGATTGGATAGGGCGAAGAGCTCCCGCGCACGGTCTTCCACGGTCTTACTCACCGTGGCCGTCAGATGCCAGCCAGGAGCCCAGCAGCAATCCGAGCGCAGCGCTGACGCCCAGTGCGGTCCAGGGATTTTCCTGCACGTACGCGTCCACGGCTGCGCCGGCAGTGTCTTTGAAACGGCGAGCCTGCTCCTCGAAGTCCGCGAGCCGCTTCTTGGCCTCGACGACCGCGGCACTGACATGCTCACGCAGCTCGACCAGGGCCTCTTCGCGGTCCTCGGCGAGCGCCATGACGAGCTTCTCCGCCTGCCGCACCACGTTTCGGAGTTCCTCGGCGAGGGCTGCGCTCTGTGCAGCTGTGCGCTCCAGCATATCCGTCTCTCCTCGAAGGACGTTCCGGAAAATCCCCGTCCCCGGCTTGAATGCTCAGGCTGTAAGTACCAGCAGCATCCCCAGGACCAGGGCCAGCAGCGATGACAGGTCGCGAATCGTCATGTTCGTATCGACAGTCATGGTTGGAAAGCGAGCGTGAACCGGGTAGGCGGCGTCGGCCAGCCGCCGCAGCGCTACCCGGTTCGGGCAATGGTCCGAAAAGCTTGTCGGCGTATTCCTACAGAGTAGTTCGGTCCAAGCTTACTTCGGAGCGGGGGATTCTGCACCGTAGTTGGCGGCACGCGCGCTCGCAGCGCTGCCAGCGGCTTCGTCCCTGCTCTCGCCGAAAGTGTTTGTGTCGCTCGCAGCCGGGGCGGGCCGCGCCGCTGCCGGAGCGGTACTCGCATGCTGGGAGCAGCCCAGTACGCCAAATGTGAGCAGAGCAAAGGGGACAGCCGCAATCATCTTCATAGTCAACTCCATACTCGGGCATTGAGGGGAAAAAATATAAACGACATGGTAACGCTAGCAGAAAGGCCGCCGGCGTCAGTTGAAACCCCTGCATGTATTGCAGTCCGGCGGCCTGCGGGTGTAGGACCAGGCCGACAAAGAGACCGCCGCCGCCCACGCCGGACAGCGTGGGGGGCTCCTCAATTGGCGCACGCACCGAATGCGTGCGCCAGTTTTTCGCTACTTACGAATTCTAGTGTTGAACAGTCTTACTTGGGCGCTGACGCATCAGTGCTCGGCGCAGCCTTGTGATGCTTCTTGGCATGGTGCTTCTTGGTGCTCTTAGCGGCCGGTGCGGAGGCCGACTGGTCCGCCGGGGGTGTGGTGTCAGCCGCGAACACCGGGCCTGCCAGCAGGATCAGACTAAGAACGGGGACGACTTGCTTGAACATCGAAGGTCTCCGAAAGAGGTTGAGTTCGTAACCCCACGCCGGACGGCGTGGGTAGGCCTGCGCATTATGACGGAAAAACTACTGACCATCGAAAGAGACGAGAGTTCTCACGGGCACGCCGAGTGCCTCGAGCTTGCGCGAGCCACCCAGCTCGGGCAGGTCGATGACGAAGCAGGCGGCGAGGATTTCCGCGCCCAATTTGCGCAGCAACTTGACGGCCGCTTCGGCCGTGCCTCCCGTCGCTACCAGGTCATCCACCAGAATGATGCGCTCTCCGCGGGAGACGGCATCCTCGTGCATCTCGATCTCATCCAGGCCGTACTCCAAAGAGTACGCAACGCGCACAGTCGCATGGGGTAGCTTGCCCTTTTTTCGGATCGGCACGAAGCCGGCGGCAAGCTGGTGCGCCACGGCACCGCCCAGAATGAAGCCGCGCGCTTCGATGCCCGCAACGCGGTTGACCTTAGCGACGGTCCAGGGCTCGACCAGCTCGTCCACCACGCGGCGGAAGGTTCGCGCGTTCCCGAGCAAAGTCGTGATGTCTCGAAACTGCACGCCGGGCCTCGGGTAGTCCGCGATCGTGCGAATCGACTCTCTTATTTCCCGCAATGTACCTGCGTCCACGCGGGCACTCTACTCCGGCTGCACCTGGGCTGTCCCGTTAAACGTCGCGCGCCAGCCGCACACCGGTGAATTGCCAGCGGGCCGCAGGGTTGAAGAAATTCCGATAGCTGGCGCGGATGTGACTCACGGGTGTCGCGCAGGAGCCGCCTCGCAGTACGAGCTGGTTCACCATGAACTTGCCGTTGTACTCGCCTAGCGCGCCCTTGGCCGGCTTGAAGCCGGGATAGGGTGCATAGGCCGATTGCGTCCATTCCCACACGTCGCCGAACATTTGCAGCAGCGGGCTCTGCGGCTTGCCCGCCACCGCGCTCGAGGCAGCCGGATCCGGATGCCAGCGGCGATTTTCGACGAAATTACCGTTCAGCGGCGCATCGTTCGCCGCCAACTCCCATTCGGCCTCGGAGGGCAGCCGTGCCCCGGCCCAATGCGCGAAGGCATCCGCTTCGTAGTAGCTCAGGTGACAGACAGGCGAGCTGGGGTTCAATGCGCGAACACCGGTCAGGGTGAATTCCGCGTCGAGCGAGGGCAACCAATAGAGCGGGCGTTTCCACCCCTCGGTCTGTACGGTCGTCCACCCATCGGACAGCCAATGCAGGGGAGTCTCATAGCCTCCCGCACGCACGAACTCGAGGTATTCGCCATTCGTAACCGCGCGGTTCGCGAGCCGAAATGGCTGAATGTACGTGCGATGCCGTGGCAACTCGTTGTCGAAGCTGAATCCGCGGCCTTTGTGTCCGATCTCGATGAGCCCGCCGTCGAATGACTCGAAGGTCAGTGCGGGCGAACTGCGCACAGCCTTCGCTACATCACGTACATACGCGGGCAACAGCGGATTGCACGAGAAAAGATGCTTCAGATCGGTCAGCAAGAGCTCCTGGTGCTGTTGCTCATGATTCAACCCGAGAGCGATGACATCCAGGATCTCAGGCGCAAGATCATCACGCTGTAGCAATACATTCAGGCGCTCATCGATGCGCGCGCGGTAGGCCAGTACCTGCTCGACTGTGGGCCGTGACAGAAGCCCGCGATGCGGGCGGCTGTGCATCGGTCCTACGGTGTTGTAGTACGAGTTGAACAGGTACCGAAACTGCTCGTCATGGAATTTATAGCCCGGCACCGCGCGCTGCAGGACAAACTCCTCGAAGAACCAGGTGGTATGGGCCAGGTGCCATTTCGCGGGACTGGCATCGGGCATCGACTGGATGACATAGTCTTCGGCGCACAGGGGTTCCGCCAGCGCCAGTGTGGCGGCCCGCACGAGGCGCAAACGATTGTCCTGCATCATTGAATTGCGGGCCGCAAGTTGCATGCCACCGCTCTTCACGGCGCGAGCCTGCGCGCAGGCTCGCCGTTCCTCTTCCAGACGAGGAGCTGATTGTTGGCCGGCATTGCGTGGTCGGCCGCGAGCTGCAATCCCTGCTGGCGCGCCAGGTTGTCCAGTGCCTCGAAATCGCGGATGCCACTGCCGGGGTCGCGGTTGCGCAGATAGTCATCGAAGGCGGCGTTGCTTTCGCTGGTGTAACGGCCGCCGTAGCGGAACGGGCCGTATACGCACAGCACGCCTGGAACTGCGAGCACGCGGCCCACGCCACGAAAGAAATCCTGCACCGAGCCCCAACTCATGATGTGCAACGTGTTGGCGCTGAACACTCCATCGACGGCTTCGCCCGCTGCTTCGATCGGCCAGGGATTGGTGCCCACGTCGAGCTCGATCACCTCGCGCAGGTTTGTCCCGCCTTGCAGCCGCAGGCGCTCGCGCAGCTCCGGCAAGTATTCACGGGTGTCACTCGGCTGCCATGAAATGTGTGACAGATGCGCGGCGAAGTGCAGCGCGTGTTGTCCTGTACCGCTGCCGATCTCGAGTACCCGCCGCGTCTGGGCGAACTCTTTGGCAATGATTTCGAGGATCGGTCCCTTGTTGCGGTCAGCCGCTGCGGACACGGAAAACTGCATAGCTCACCGCTTGTGGGCGTAAGACATGGTTGTCCACGACTATTTTGCGCGACAATGGCGCGCACTTCCTCTCCCAAAAGAAGGTACTGAGCTTCATGCAAGCGATCGAAGCCCTGCTGCGGCGCTATTCCCCGCGAGCATTGAAAGAGCCTGCGCCGGACGAGGCCGCGCTGGGACTCATACTCGAGAGTGCCACCCGGGCCGCGGATCACGGCAGACTGCGGCCGTGGCGATTCATAGTGATCAGAGGCGACGACCGCGCGCGGTTCGGCGATCTGCTCGTCGAACATCTGCGCCGTGTGAAGCCTTCGATAACTGACGAAGCTCTGGAACGCGAGCGGCAGAAGGCATTCCGTGCTCCGATGCTGATCGCAGTTGCAGCGATTGTCTCACCGGACGCAAAAATCCCTGCGATCGAGCAAGTGCTGTCGGCGGGAGCCGCCGCACAAAACATGTTGCATGCCGCGTTGGCGCTCGGTTTCAACGGAGTCTGGAAGACTGGCGGTGCCGCCTACGACGAGCAGGTCAAGGCCGCCCTGGGACTGGAGCCGAAAGATGCCATCGTGGGTTTCCTGTACATGGGAACGGATGAGGCGGGACCAGGCTCGCTGCCCCGGCCCGATTGGCGGCAGTTCGTCCAATACTGGCCCCCGACTCGATGAACAGATCGGTGCCCGCGACGGAACGAACCCGGTACCTGGATGGACAAACGTCTAATTCGCCACACGTCACGACATTTGGAAGGGGTTTTTTTACTATGAGGGTCAGTTCGAGGACCACGATCGTCGGGATTGCCGCGGTGCTTCTGGCAGCCGCTTGCGTATCCAAGCCAGCCCAGGAGAAACCAGTGGCCGCCGTTGCTCCGCAACCCACACCTTTACCCGCCGCCGCCCCGCCGGCCCCGAAGGCCTCCATCGGTGATTTCGGCCTGGACCTTACTGCCGGCAAGTCGCAGGTCAAGCCCGGGGACGATTTCTTCGCGTATGCCAGCGGCAACTGGTACGAACATTTCGAGATTCCGCCCGACCGCTCGAGCTTCGGTGTGTTCAACCAGTTGGATGAGCTGTCGAAGAACCGCGTGCGCGAGATCATCGAGACCGCGGCTGCCTCGCAGCCTGCGCCCGCAAGCCCGGCGCAGAAAATCGGCGACTACTACGCAGCGTTCATGGACGAGGCGGGGATCGAAGCGAGCGGGCTCACACCGGCGCAGGATGACCTGAAGCGCATCTCGGCCGCGAACTCGAAGCAGGACATTGCAACTTTGTTCGGCTCGGCGGGCTTCGCTTCGCTGTTCGATCTGGACCTGCCGCCGGACCTCAAGAACCCGGACCAGTATTCGGTCGTGATCAGCCAGTCGCGGCTGGGGCTGCCGGACCGCGACTACTACCTGAAGGATGACCCGAAGCTCAAAGAGATCCGGAGCAAGTACACCGCGTACATCGAGCAGATGTTGGCACTGGGCGGACTGCCCGACGCCCACGCGAAGGCACGTGACATCATGGCCTTCGAGACGGAGGCCGCGAAGTTGCAGTGGCCGATCGAGAAGCGCCGCGATGTGGATCAGACCTACAATCCGCGCACCAAGGTGCAACTCGTGGCCTACGCGCCGGGCTTTGCCTGGCAGTCGTTTCTGGATGCCTCCGAAATCGGCTCGCGGCAGGATCTGATCCTGAGCGAGCTCACGGCTATCAAGGATCTCGCGGCCCTCTTCAACCGCACGCCGCTACCCACACTCAAGACCTATCTGACCTTTCACTATCTGAGCGACCATGCGTCGTACCTGCCGAAGCGCTTCGACGAGGCGCGCTTCGACTTCTACGGCCGCACGCTTCGCGGTCAGCCGCAGCAGCGCGAGCGCTGGAAGCGCGCCGTTGACGAAGTGAACGACTCGCTCGGCGAGCAGGTGGGCCAGCTCTATGTTGCGAAGTATTTCCCGGCTGACTCCAAGGCGAAGATGCAGGAGCTCGTAGGCAATCTGCGTGCCTCGTTGAGCGAGCGCATCGATGAGTTGGATTGGATGACGGCCGATACGAAGTCGCGCGCCCACGAGAAGCTCGCAACGTTCACTCCGAAGATCGGCTACCCGGACCGTTGGAAGGATTACTCCGGGCTCGAGGTGCGGCGCAACGATCCCGTCGGCAACGCCCGCCGCGCTGCTTTGTGGCACTGGCGTTACCAGGTGGCGCGGCTCGACAAGCCGGTCGATCGTGACGAGTGGCAGATGACACCGCAGGAAATCAACGCCTACTACAACCCGCTCAACAACGAGATCGTGTTCCCCGCGGCTATCCTGCAGCCGCCGTTCTTCGATCCCAACGCTGATGCGGCTGTGAACTATGGCGCAATCGGTGCCGTGATCGGGCACGAGATCGGTCACGGCTTCGATGACCAGGGCCGCAAGTTCGGGCCCGACGGCAGCCTGAAGGATTGGTGGACGCAGAAGGATGCCGATGTATTCAAAGGCCGCGTAACGCGACTCGTGGAGCAGTTCTCGGCGTTCGAGGCGTTGCCGGGGTTGAAGGTCAACGGAGCCAACACGATCGGTGAGAACATCGGCGATCTGGGTGGCCTCAATATGGCCTATCACGCCTACCAGCTCTCGTTGAAGGGCCAACCCGCGCCGGTGATCCAGGGGCTGACGGGTGATCAGCGCTTCTTCCTGTCATGGGCACAGGTGTGGCGCGCCAAGTACCGCGACGGGGCGCTACGGGAGCTCGTCATGTCCGACGTTCACAGCCCGTCGTACTTCCGCGTAAACGGCCCATTGCCCAACATTGACGCCTGGTACACGGCGTTCAATGTTCAACCCGGCGACAAGCTGTATATCAAGCCCGCTGACCGGGTATCGATCTGGTAATCAGCCGCGGCAGATCGCGGGCCGATACGGCACGGGCAAACAGGAAGCCCTGGGCCTCGTCGCACTGATAGGCGCGCAGGGCGCGCGCCTGTTGAGCGGTCTCGACTCCCTCGGCCACGACTTTGAGTCCCAGGTTGTGGCCGAGGGCGATGATCGCGCGGACGATGGTTGCGTCGTCCGCTTCGGTGGTCATGTGTTCGACGAAGGAGCGATCGACCTTCAGGCGATCCACCGGGAAGCGCTTGAGGTACGACAGGCTCGAGTAGCCGGTACCGAAATCGTCCACGGCGATTTTCACGCCCAGCTCCTTCAACTCATCCAGCATGGCCACGAGTTGCGGCGCATCGTGCATCACCATGCTTTCGGTCAGCTCCAACTCCAGGTAGCGCGGCTCGAGCCGGGTTGAGCGCAGTGCCGCGGCCACTGTCTGCACCAGGCTCTCGTGCCTGAACTGGCGGGGCGAGACATTCACCGACACGACGATCGGCGGCAGGCCGGCGTCCTGCCACGCCTTGTTCTGCGCGCAGGCCGTCTGCAACACCCATTTGCCGATCGGCACGATGAGCCCGGTTTCTTCCGCCAGGGATATGAAACGCAGCGGGGGAACCGTCCCGCGCTGCGGAATCCTCCAGCGCAGCAGCGCCTCGGCGCCCACGATCTGGCGCGTGACCAGGTTGACGCGCGGCTGGTAGCGAAGCACGAATTGATTGCGCTCGAGCGCGCGGCGCAGGTGCGTTTCCAATTCGAGCTGCTCCGTCATCAGGACGTTCAGCTCGCGGGTGAAGAACTGGAAGTTGTTCCGGCCGCTGTCCTTTGCCCGGTACATCGCCGAGTCGGCATGTTTCAGCAGGGTCAGCGCCTCTTCGCCATCATCCGGATGAAGCGCGACACCGATGCTGCAACTGACGAGGAATTCGCCCTGCTCGATGATCCACGGCTGGGCCACCGAGGCGAGCATCCTGTCCATCACCTGCCGCACATACTCCGGGCCCGTATGACCGTTGATGAGCAACACGAACTCATCGCCGCCGAGGCGCGCGACGGTATCGCAGTCACGCACACAGGCCTTCAGCCGCCCCGCCACGGCTTTCAACAATTCGTCGCCGACGTGGTGCCCGAGACTGTCGTTGATGAATTTGAAGCGGTCGAGATCGACGAACGCCACTGCGATGCGCTGGCCGGAGCTCGCGGCGGTGAGCAGGGCCTGTTGCAGCCTGTCCTGCAGCAACGAACGGTTGGCAAGTCCCGTCAACGTGTCATAGTTGGCCTGGTGCTCGATCCTGACCTGGTAGAGGCGCCGCTCGGTGATGTCTTCGACGGTGCCCTCGTAGCCGATCGGGCTGCCGTCTTCTGCGAAAATGGCGCGCGCGTTTTCCGAGATCCAGATGATGTCGCCGTTCTTGCGGTACACCCGTGATTCGAAGCCCGTGACCGAGCCGCGCGCCTTCATGATGTGCATGAATTCCTCGCGCCGCTGCCTGTCAACATAGAGCTGGGTGCCGATATCGCGCAGCGACCTCATCAGCTCTTCCGGCGAATCAAAGCCGTAGATGTGTGCCAGGGCCGGATTGGCATCCAGGTAGTGTCCTTCCACCGTCGTGCGGAAGATGCCCTCGATCGCGTTGTCAAACAGCCCGTGATAGCGGCGCTCGGCCTCACGCAGGGCGTGCTCGGCGCTCTTGCGTGTTGTGATGTCCTGCACCAGGCCTTCGAGTGCTATCGGTTTGCCTTGATCGCCGGTGACAGCGGTACCGCGTTCCCACACCCAGCGGGTGTTGCCATCCGCATGCACGATGCGATATTCGAGGTCGAAGGATCGACCCTCGTGCAGGGCGCATGTAATCGCCTCGCGCACCCATAGCCGATCTTCGGGGATGACGAGATCGCCATAGGCGACGCAGTTGTTGAACAGGAGGTCACCGGGGTGCCGGCCTGTAACCCGCAGGCAGCCGCTGCTCACGAACTCCATGGTCCAGTCGGGATCGAGCCGGCGCCTGTAGACCATGCCGTCCACGGTGGCAAGCAAGGTCTTGAGCATCCTTGCGTTGTCCTGGGCACTATCCGTTCCGGACACCGCCGGGAGCGGCGTCACTGAGAGAGCTTTGGTCATGGCACCGTAATCGGAGGATTACGAACCGTAGCAATTCGCAGCGGCGCGGCGGTCAGTGGCTCGTCACAGAATTATGGCGAAAAGGGGGGTTGCCCTTGAATGGGGCGTTGGAGGTGATGTCGGTGTCCGCGCGGCGGTCGCTTTGGTAAGAACCCGGAAGAAGAACCCGAATAAGAGCCGGGAGAAGAGGGGAAGCCGGGGAGCTTCGTCCCGGGCGCCGTGCTCTTGCAATGCGCTCACCCGGACGGGGCGCACCTGGGGGGCGGCACGGGCTCAGGGCCGTTGACGGTGAGGTGCCGTGTGGCGAATCGATCACGCGTGATGTTCTTGGGCGCTCCGTCCGGGTGAGCGCATTACAAGATCACGGTGGCCCGGGACTAACCACTCTGACCTCCCGTTGCCCTTCTGGGGCCCTCCGGCTCTTGTCTTAATCTCCTATCCCCGTTCTGCCTCCGCCCCAGTAGCCAAAGAAACCGACCCGGTTGGTAGGTGAGGATCGGTGGTTGCGGTTCGCTCGCCAACAGCCTCGTCGGTGCGCCGCTCGATCAGGTGGCGGACATGCGGGGGTTGGTCGCCCTGGTGGAAGTCGAGCACCTTGCGCTCTATCTCGCGGTCGGAAACGGTGAAGCGGTGATGGCGGCGCAAGTGCTCCACCCAGTTTGGACTGTGGTATCGCTCGATCCAGATGTCCGGGGCCGCCATGTCCTGCATGAGTGACCAGCGCTTCGCGCCATCACGCCGCCGTATGCGGCGCAACTCACGCATGGCCAGTCTGAAGGCTTCCGCATCTTCGACCGCAATCCGATATTCCACTGTCACGACCACAGGTCCCGTATCGATGAGCCGGTCGAGTTGGGCGCGGTGCTCACTCGACCACGTGCGGGAAGGATCGAGGTTGAGTCCTTCGGGCTGGCGCAGCGGCAGCCTGCGTCCAAGCAGCGCCGAGATTGCCATCAGCGCACCCGATGAGGCCAGGCAGACACGCAGGCCGAACTGGTTGGCGGCTACGCCCGAAAGCCAACTGCCGATCGAGAGTCCCCCAAAGGTGACCATCTGGTAGATCGAGACCGTGCGCCCCACCACCCAGCGCGGCGAGGATGTTTGAACGGTGACGTTGAAAGTGGAGAGCGCGAGCACCCAGGAGGCGCCTCCCACCATCAGCGCAATCATGCTCAATGCATGCCAGGAACTGCTGGCCGTTACGATGCTCCCAAGCCCGAAACCGACAGTCGAAGCCCGAACGATCAGTTCATTGCTGTACCGCCGCCGCAGCCATGTGCTGCTGAGCGCGCCCAACACCGCGCCACTGCCGAACGCACCGAGCAACACACCATAGGTAACCGCGTTACCGCCGATGAGATTGCGGGCGACCAGAGGCATCAGTGCCCAGATACTGCTGCCCAGAACACCAAAGGTGGCACCGCGTATCAGGACGGTGCGAATGTCAGGTGACAGTCTCGCATAGCGGATGCCAGCCCCCATTGCCATGAACATGTTTTCCGGGGGAAGGAACGGGGCGGGCCGCGGCCGGCGCCACAGGACCAGCACTATGATCAACCCCACGTACGACAGGCTGTTGAGCAGGAATGCGGCGGGTGGTCCTGCCTGGGCCACGATGACGCCACCGATCGCAGGTCCCGCGGTGCGTGCAATGTTGAATGCGAGGCTGTTGAGCGCTACTGCGGATGGAAGATCGGCGCGCGGTACCTGTTCACCTACCGACGATTGCCAGGCGGGTGCGTAAAGTGCCGTTCCGCAACCCAGGAGGAAGGTCAGAGTCAGCAATATCCAAGGCGTGATCAGGCCGAAGTAGGCGGTCGCCGTCAGCACAGCTGCAACGACCAACATCAAGGTCTGCGCGGCGAGCATCAGGAGGCGCCTGTCCCAGATGTCGGCTGTGGCGCCCGACGGCAGTGAGAGCAGCATGATGGGCAAGGTGGTCGAGGCCTGCACCAGGGCGACCATGTCCGCTGAAGGAGCGATCGACGTCATCATCCAGGAGGCACCCACGGCCTGGATGAGGCTGCCAAAGTTCGAGATCAGGCTGGCGCTCCAGATCATCGCGAAAATACGCGAATCAAACGGCGCGAGCGTGGGTGAATCGCGCCAGGACCTGGGAAGCAAAGACAGCAAACGGCGCCTCAGAAGGGTTTGACGACCGCCAGTATCACTATAGCAATCAGCAGCAATGCGGGCACTTCGTTGAAGATGCGGTACCAGCGCTGCGAGTGAGTATTACGCCCTGTCTGCAGTGACGTCAGCAGCACGCGGCACCAGATGTGATAGCCGATCAGTGCTGCCACGAGCGTTAGTTTGACGTGCAGCCAGCCGAAATGCAGGTAGCCCGGCGCCGCGGCGAGCATCGACAGGCCGAATATAACCGCCAGGGTCGCGCCCAGAGTCATGATCGAGAACAGGCGGCGCTCCATGACAGCGAAGCGCTCGAGGCTCACTGCATCGGTCGTGACGACGTGGTAGACGAAGAGGCGCGGAAGATAGAAGAGTCCCGCGAACCAGGTCACGACGAAAATGATATGGAAAGCTTTGAGCCAGAGCATTGCGCGCTAGGGTATCACGGCGACTCGCAGCTCGCGGCTATCGGCGCGGCCTTGGTCGTCTATGGCGCGTACCAGGAACGCACCGGAGCGACCTGGAGCCCATGACACCGTAGCGTCGGGTCGCGCGGTGCCGACATAGGCATTGTCGACGAACCAATGTAGTGTGCGCACGCCACCATCCGTGGTCGCGGTTAGGGGAATGGTCTCGCTTCCCACCCGCGCCGCGCGCAGCGTGTAGGTCGCATTTCGCAGTGGAGAATTGATCGACGGTGCGTGACCGCCCGCGGTTGCGCGGCGACACTCATTCACCGCGGGCGGTTGCCGCCGCGGCATACCTGCTTGTGCAAACAGGCGTAACATGTCGGACGGCCAGAATTCAAACACCTCCGAGCGCACGAAACGCCTGTCGTACGGCGGACATGCCTGCTGGCCCGTGCGGGTGTCGAACCAGATGCGCCGATGGATGTCGCTGAGCCGTATCGGCGATTTGCCGGGAATGTACCAGGTGGTCGCGGTTTGCGGGCAATCCGCATTCGGCAAATCTCCGGAGGCTGCGCAGACTTCGACTCGTATCACACCCGGCGGTGGCCGCAGCCAGATATCTCCAATGTCAGGTTCGGCGGCGTGCAGCGCATCGACGATGCGAAAGAACAAGGGGGCGGCCGCTTGTGCGCCGATCAAGGCCGGATTGCTGCTGCCATCGAAGTTACCGGCCCAGACTACCAGTACGTAATGACCAAACACACCAGCTGTCCAGGCGTCGCGAAATCCCCAGGAGGTGCCTGTCTTCCAGGCAACCGGCAGCCGGCCAGACAGTGGGATGTCTGAATCCAGCGGGCGGGGATTCTGCTCGAGCATGTCGGTGACCATGAAACTGGCCTCTTCCGACAGCAGCCGCGTGCCGGCCACTACTGGTTCGCTGCTGCGGTGGCGCAGCGGACGCAGCAGTCCGTGGTTGGCGATCATCGCGTACAACGCTGCAGTTTCCTCCATCGTGACTTCACCACCTCCAAGAGCCAGCGCCAGACCATAGTGATGCTCGGACGCCATTTGGGAGACCCCGGCGCTCCGGAGGAACTCGTATAAGCTCGGCTGCGACAGGTGCGATGAGAGGGCCACAGCGGGCACGTTGCGCGAGCGGATCAACGCCTCGGTGGCGCTGATGGGTCCAACGAAGCGTCCGTCGAAGTTTTCGGGACTGAACGTTCCAAAGGCGGTCGGCGCATCCTTCAGCACCGTCAATGGATGTATCAGGCCTTGATCGATGGCGAGTGCATACACGAAGGGCTTGAGGGCCGACCCGGGTGACCGCTTGGCGAGCGTGCCATTGACCTGGCCGGCAATGGATTCGTCGAAGAAATCCGCCGAACCAACCGCCGCGCGCATGGCGAGCGTTCGCGTGTCTACGAGAAGCGCGGCAGCGTTACGAATTCCCATGCGAGCCTGCTCACGAACGTAGGCGCGCAGGACGCGGCTGACGGTTTGTTGCTGATGCAGGTCGAGTGTGGTCTGGATGATCGCCCCACCTGCACTGCTGCCTTGTGCAAGCAGGGCGGTGGTGAAATGAGGCGCCTCGAACGGCAGGCTGCGTGGACTCTTGTAACGCAGCGCAATTCGCATGGACTCACTTTGATCCCGGGCATCCGGGTGAGCTGCCAGCCACTGCGCGAAGAGGCGCAGCCGCGCGTGCGTCAGTTGTGGGGGCTCCGACTCGCCCAGCGGGTTGCGGCTCGTGGGTGCCTGAGGAACCAGGACCAGCGTCAGTGCCTCGTTGAGGGCAAGCTGCGCGGGCCGCTTCTCGAAATAGATCAGGCTGGCCGCGCCGATGCCCTGCACATTGGCGCCGAATGGGATGAGGTTGATATGAGCCTCGAGCAGCTCGCGCTTCGAGTAGCGCACCTCCAGCCCGATCGCGAGTGCGATCTGACGCAGCTTGCCGATCGTTGAGCGAGTGTTGAGGCCGTATAACAAACGGGCCAGCTGCATGGTCAGGGTGGAACCTCCCTGCCGGGTACCCCCGGTGTAGGTTGCAAACGCTGCGCGCAGGAGTGCTGCGGGGTTAACACCCGGATGCCAATAGAAATGGCGATCCTCATGCAGCATCAGCGCCGCGACGAACTCCGGAGAAATGTCGTCGAGGGCGGTCCACAAGCGATACTGCTGGTCGGCCGCGACTGTCAGGCGCAACAGGCGTCCCTTGTCATCGAGTATCGCGACCGATGACGGAATGTGCGCCGCGAGCGACGGGCGCGGCCACATTCGAATTGCGGCGAGGGTACCTGCCAGCAGCGCCATGGCGATCGCGATCGCACACACTGTCCGGCGCTTACGCGGACTCACGGCCGGATGACCTCCACACGAGCTGCGATTGAGCGGGCAATGACGTTGCGGTCATACATGGCCTCACCATAGGCAGGCGGTACTTCGTACGATCCAACATTGCTCGCTTTGATCCGATAGCGGACCTCCTGCACGTCGCGGGTGACGGTGCCGTAGAAAACGACCCGGTCCTCGCGTGGGTCCGCAAAAGTCAGCGTCGCGGCAGTCTGTCCGGAGCAGAACTGACAGCCATAGCCGCCCACGTTGGCTCCTTGGACGTTCGAATCGCGCGGCGGGACGACCAGGTCGAAGCCACCGGGCAGCAGGTCCACCAGGGCGACTTCCTGGCTGCCCCGATCTTCAATGGCCCGGAATTTCAGGTGCACGTTGATCTCGGCTCCGAGCTCGACCTTCTGCAGCGGATGTCCGGCCTCATCGGTGTATTCGCGAATGATCTCGAAGCCCTGGCTGATGGCCTCGCGGGGCGCGGCGCGATCGAATCCGGACTGATCGACGAGATAGAAGGCGCCCATGCCCGAGGCGTTGGCGAAGCGCACGATTCGCGCCTCGGCGGTGAAAGGCACCATCGGTAGCAGTGTTTGCGGGAGCTCGATGGGCCGCACTGTGTTGTTGTCCTTCAGGACTTCACTGATCGCCAGCCGCGGTACCGTGTCGCTCTGAGCGGCGTGCACGTATGCCTCGAGGCCCAGCAGCGTAGTGCCGGCCGACAGCGAGTGATACTGGCCGGTCGAGATCAGCGCTGCGATCCTTTCGAGCACTTGGGGTGGCAGCTTGGCCAGGCGCTCCGGGAAATGACGGGCCAACACATACAGGAGGAAACCGTCGCGGGTCATCTCATCGCTGTAACCGTAAGGATCCACGGTGGCCGTGTCTGTAAAGTTCAGGGACGAGATCGCCTCCATGGCGTCGCGATCCTGGTGCATCAGCTTGAATGACGCGGCGAGCCACGCGGCAGCAAGGTCATGCTGCCATTCTTTCTTGTAGCGCTCCGTCAGACGCTTTCGCGCGGCCGCGGCTTGCGCCGACATCACCTGCCCTTGCCGGGTCAGCAGGTAGATCGCATAGGCGGAATTGCGCTCCTGCGCCAGATTATTTCCATCCCGGGCGGCAATGGCACGCAAGTAGGCATTGCCGCTGTCCACCAGACCTACGGGCACACGCTCGCCGCGGCTTCCCGCTTCAATCAGGAAGTGTTGCGTATACAGCGACACGAATTCGACGACGTAATTTCCACCCGGCCACAGCCGATAGGCTCCCTCATCGTTCTGACGCACGCGCAATTCGTTGATCAGTCCCTCGATGTCCGCGCCGGGCTGCATCCGCACGTACCCAAACTCTGGCCGCTCAGCAAGCAGTAACGCTGGCATCGCCTGGCTGACGAGCTGTTCGGTGCAGGAGTAGGGGTAGTTGCCCAGGTAGGTCACGAGACCGTGTGCCAGGCTGAGCGGCAGAATAGAGATGGATGCCTGCAGTTTGCGGTGCTCGGCATACAGGTTGCGATCGATCGGGACATCCCGGGACCCCGGTTGCAGGGATCCGGCTTTGAGCGAAGTCATGAACGGTGTGGCGGGCCGCACGCTCAGGTTGATTCGCCGCTCGGCTTTGGCGGTACCCACACCTGCGCTGAACACCAGGTCCACGGGCCCGAGCTTGTCGAGAGTCTTCAGGCGAAAGCGCGCCGCTGCCTCATGGTTCTGCGCAATGGTCAGCGTCTGACTCGCAGCGCCTACCACGGCCAGGGACTTACCTGGTTGCAGGCCGACGAGCACCTGCGCGTGGGAGCCGGATTCCGCCAGGTTATTGGCAACTCCAACACTGACTTCAAACTCATCGCCTGGCGTAACTGTGGTGGGTGCGTTGGGTGACAGCACGAAATCAGCGCGCACCAGGGACCGGGTATCCTGCACGCCGATGGCATCATCCGCGACGGCAACCGCGAAGATCCGCAACGTGCCGTTGAAATAGTCGGGCACTCGATACTTCAAGGTGCGTGTTTCCGAGTCGGCGTCAACAATTCCTGACCAGTAGGCAACCGGCTTGTCGGCCTTGCGTCCGAACGGGTTCAGGTGACGGCCGAGGGCGCTGTCCTGGTCGCCGCCCGCGGCTGCGTCGAGGGTGCCGCGGCGCCATTCCGGAAGGATGAGGTCGAGAATCTGTGTCGTCCCGACATCCAGGGCGCGCTTCTCAAAGAAATGACCTAACGGGTCGGGCGTGTGGTAGCGGGCGACCTGCAGTACGCCTTCATCGACGGCAAACACCGCGATCCGTGCGGGCCTTTGGGTCGAATACTTCAACTCCATCTCACTGCCGGGCTTGAGCAGAGCAGGCGTTTCCAGGTGGATGGGGTTACGCCGCGCATCCAGGCTGATCGAGAAGGGCTGTATGCCATAAGACAGCGGGCTGGCGTAGATCTCATCCGATGCCGGGTCGCGGACGAATGCAACGTGTATGTAGGCGTTGCCTTCAATGCCCGCCGGCAGCTTGATGCTCTGCGTTGAGCTGCTCGTGGTTGTACGAAACCAGCGCCAGGCATAAACCTTGTCGCGCTCGATCGTGATCAGGCCCGAACCGACGTAGGGCGCCTGGATCTGCATTTCGATCTCGTCACCGGCCGTGTAGTCGGAGCGCGCGAGGGAGATTTGCAGCTGCGCGTCCTTGTCCAGGGTGCGAGTGAGGTTCGCATTTCCGGCCACGTGGTAGTCGACACGCGCCAACTGCAGTCCGGCGCGATCCTTGACCACGTAGGCGAATGCACCCGGGGCCGCTGTCTCGAGCTGCAGGTTGAGGCCTGTTGCAGGCACGTCGCTGTCATGCTCCTCGAGCGGAATTTCCTTGCGGCGGGACTCATACTGATACGTTCCGTTGTTCTGCCGGATCAGGGTTGACACGTAGCGAATCTCGAGTCTTGCGACCCTGAGGTTGGCTACGTCCTTGCGGTGCGCGGCCGGATCGATGGCGATCAATTGGAGGGTGCGCTGCGTGTTGCGCGAAATGTAACCAAGATCGCCATCTGCCTTCCACCCGACGAGATACGGCATGTTGGAGACGAGCTGCGCCGCCTCCGAGCTCACTCCACGGCCGCCATCCGCTTCGAAGCCTTCCGTTGCGATGTGCAGTCGGTAGGTTGCGCGCGCAAATCGCTGCAGGTTCAGGTCGAATGTTGCCGCACCTGCATCGCTGGTGACGGCCGGTGACAGGGTTTCCTCGAAGCTCTGGCGCGTCGATTGCGGATCGTAGAACTGATAGTCCGGATAAGCCTTGAATGACGGGAACGCAGGGGACAGTGTCATGTGCGCGGTGACCCTGCGCTTCTCAGCAGGCGTTCCAAAGAGGTTTTGCAGGTTGACCTGGGCCGTCAGATCCTCGGGCGATACCCAGCCTTCGGCCGATTCGGTGGAGAAGTGCGTGCTCATGCGAAGCCGATCCGGAAGGAACTCGCGCACTTGCACGACTGTTGAGCCAATCAGATCGCGGCCGCCTCGCGGCCGCTCGATGGAAATCGACACGCGGTAGTTTCCGGCCGGCGAGCTCGGGCGGGTCGCGTGCCGTATCTCGGAGAACCCAGCCGGTCCCGGAGCAAAGGGCTCGTCCCGAACCATGATTCCCCGCGGATCCACAACTTCCAGACGCAGGGGTACGCCCTGCAGGGAGCGCTTCCAATCCTGGCTGCGCACGATAGCACCCAGGTGAATGTCCTCACCGGGGCGATACAGACCGCGGTCGCTGAACAGATAGGCGGACAGGGCCTCCTGGTCTACGCGGTTGTCCACGCCGCCGACATCGAAGCGCGACAGATCGAGTTTGCGGTCGCGAGCGTCGATTGGCAGGAAGGACGAGTCACCGCCGCGGCGGGCGAGATAGACAATGGGCTGCTGCTCGTGTTTGAAGCTGCGCAGGTCCGGGAAGTGCACGTGGCCGTCGGCGTCGCTCGTGCCGGCCAGGACGGTCTGGCCGTTTCGTCCGAGGATCTCAACGCGCACATCCGCGAGTGGGCGGCCGGAATGGATCGATTGGATGAAGATGTCCTGTGAGCCGTCCAGGGATTGCTTGGCGAGCAGCCCCAGGTCGGTGAGGACGATCAGCCGTGCGTCGGCCAGCTGCGATTGGCGGCCGTTGTTCCACTTGTCGCCCGTGCCGGCTTGCGGATTTCCCTTTGCATCCAGCGTGCATACACGGACAGTGACGAAGAAGATTCCACGCCGGTCGCCCGCCTCACTGGCGAGGTAGGAATCGAGCGGGATGGCCTGATAGTGCGCCGCTCCGGCTTTGAGCGCGGGCAGCTTGTAGACCGCCGAGAAGTGCTCCGTGATGTTGGCCGTATCGAAACTCCAGTTCGTGAAGTCGGGGCTGCTGAAGGTACCCGTGGTCTGGGAGACCAGGTGTTGGATCTGTTGCGGCAGCAATCTGCCGATGTCTACACAGATGGTCGCGACATCCCGTGTCATGACTGTCAGGCTCTTGCTGCCCGACATGGCGAGCAGCGAGCCCTGCTGGGCAATGCGAAGCTCGCGTGGGTACGGCGGTACGCTGAATACCTCTTCGACGCTGTGATCCAGAACATAGCCGCCAAAGGACTTCAGCCCCTTATCGAGCTTGACGTAGAGGTACTCACCCGGTTCGGCTTCATGGCGGAAGCTGTGCAACTCGTAGTGTTCCAACTCGCCGGGTATTTGCGTAAGCGTCAGCGGGGTCGCCGTTGCCAGAATGGAGCTGCTGACGGTCCGCTCGGTCCAGGGGTACGGGCCGTGCGCGTTTTGTGCGAACGCCGCCTGAATCTTTGGGTCTGGATGAGTCGCCGGCAGACGCCAGGCGTGCACCTTCTGTGACATGTCGCGCTCGAGCACAGAATGGTTCAATTTGATGACCAGGACCTGGCTCGGCTCGTCCCGCTCATCCTTCGCGACTGCCAGTTGCAGGCTCTCGGCCTGCAGGCTGTACAGCCCCGGCACGACCACGCTCGACTCCATGCGGGACTCGGTCTCGTTGCCGCCTCGGGCGGCGCGCACACCCGGGTCGATTCGGATTCGCAGGCGGCCTTCCTTGTTCTGTACGGCGAGCAGTGCCGAGTGGATGTAGGCCGTCAGCCGCAACTTGTCGTAGATGACTGTAAAAGGCGTCTTACCCGCATCTTTTTCGATGGTGTCCGTGACTCGCTCGAGTAATGTCAGGTTGATCCGTTTCTCGAACTGCTCGGGATCCACCGGATGAGAGAAAGTAACGGTGACGACGACCTTTTTATCGCTGGCGACGACGGGGTCCTGGTGAAACTGCGTATCGGAAAAGCGTGCCGAGAACGCGGGGCTTTGAAACTGGAAGCCGTACTCTTCGAGCCGCACGTGCGCGGGCACGAATCCGTGCCGTGCGAAGCTCACGTGAATGGCGGTTCCAATGGGCCAGTCCTGCGCCGGTTGGAATCGAAGTGTCCGATCGTCATCCCAGTGCCACACGCCTTTCATCGCCGGTGCGATGCGAACTGCCTCGGAGGCCGGATCGATGTCCTTACCGGTCACCTGCAGGGGTGCGGCCGATTGCGAGAAGCGCACGAGTATCGGGTTGGGTTTCTGCGGCGGATCGCACGAATAGCAGGTGACCTCCGGAGCCTGCACCGTGAATTGTGTTTCAACGGGCTTGGGGAGGCTCTGGTACCAGCGCCAGCCGGCATAGGCCGCGCAGGTAATTAGGAGTACGAGCGACCCCGCGATGCCGGCGCGGCGCGGGTTCTGGCGAACGTAGACTAGTGCCGCCCGCGCGTGCTCGCGCAGGCGCGCTGCGAGCCAGTTGAGCCAGGGAGGCGATTGCCAGTGGACTTCACCGAACAGGCTGAGCAGAAACAGGCGTGCGCGCTCGCGCAGATTCGCAGACATTCGACGTACTCCGCAGGACGGCTGGCAGTGGTGGCAGACGGCATTATTGTCGCGGCGGGATTGTGTGCCGGCCGGGCCCGGATTCTGGATGAATTGTGGCAGCGGGGCGGCTAAGGTAGCGGCCTTTCGAGTGAAGCGGTGAGTGAGCTGATGTCACTGAGTAACATCGACATTGCCCAGAAAGCCCGGATGCAGCCCATAGTGCGGGTCGCCCGCGAGCGGCTCGGGATACCCGAGGAAAGCCTGGAGCCCTACGGGCGTTTCAAGGCGAAAGTCTCGCTCGATTATGTCCGCCAATTGGCGGACCGGCCGGACGGCAAGCTCGTCCTGGTGACGGCCATTTCCCCAACTCCCGCCGGCGAGGGCAAGACCACGATGACAGTGGGCCTGGGGGATGCGCTGAACCTCATCGGTAAGAAAACGGTGATCTGTCTACGCGAGCCGGCATTGGGCCCGGTGTTTGGCATGAAGGGCGGGGCGGCCGGCGGCGGCTATGCCCAGGTGGTCCCGATGGAGGACATCAACCTGCACTTCACCGGTGACTTCAGCGCCATTGCGCTCGCCAACAATCTGCTCGCCGCGCTGGTGGACAATCACATTCATCACGGCAACAAGCTGGGATTCGATGTGCGCCGCATCGCGGTGCGCCGGGTGCTCGATGTCAACGACCGCGCCCTGCGCGAGACGATTGCGGGCCTTGGCGGCCCGACAAACGGCTTTCCGCGGCAGGACGGCTTTGACATCGTGGTCGCCTCCGAGGTGATGGCGATTTTTTGTCTGGCCAACAGCCTGGCGGATCTGCGGGAGCGTTTGGGGAAGATGGTCGTGGGCTACACGGGCGCTCACAAACCCATCCTGGCACGGGACCTGAAGGCGCACGGCGCGCTGACAGTCCTGTTGAGGGACGCGTTCGCTCCGAATCTCGTGCAGACTCTGGAGAACAATCCCGCTTTCATACATGGTGGTCCATTCGCCAACATCGCGCACGGCTGCAACTCGGTGATGGCCACTCGCACGGCTTTGAAGCTCGCCGACTACGTGGTGACGGAAGCGGGATTTGGTGCGGATCTGGGCGCCGAGAAGTTCGTGGACATCAAGTGCCGCAAGGCGCACCTGAAGCCGTCGGCTGCGGTAATCGTGGCGACGGTGCGGGCTTTGAAGTATCACGGCGGAGTCGAAGTCGCCCACCTGGGTCAGGAGAATCAGACGGCTCTCGAGAAGGGGGTCGCGAATCTGGGCCGGCACATCGACAACGTGCGGCAGCAGTACGGTTTGCCTTGCACTGTGGCCATCAACCAGCGTGCGGAAGACACGCCGAATGAGATCCGGAAATTGATGGACCTCGTCTCGCCTATGGGAGTCAAGGTGATCGTCGCTCGCCATTTCGCGGAGGGCGGTAAGGGCGCAGTGGATGTTGCGCAGGAGGTCGTGCGGCTGTGCGCGCAGCCGGGTGGATTCAAATTCGTTTACGACGATGACGCGACCTTGTGGGACAAAGTCAAGGCGGTCGCCACCCGGATCTACCATGCGAGCGATATCGATGCGGACGCGAAGGTGCGCGCCCAGATCAATGAGCTGCAGCATTCAGGATATGGCCACTATCCGGTCTGCATCGCTAAGACTCAGTATTCGTTCACGACGGACCCGAAGTTACGCGGCGCACCGTCGCACCACATTGTTCATATCCGCGAGGTGCGCCTGAATGCCGGCGCGGAATTCATCGTGGTGATCTGTGGGGATATCATGACGATGCCGGGCCTTCCCGAAACGCCCGCTGCCAATCTGATCGACGTGGATGAGAACGGGAAGATTGTGGGTCTGTTTTAAGGGCATGAAAGCAAAAACCTCGAAGGCCAAGGCTCCACGACGGATACTGGTCGTGGACGTGGGTGGCTCGCACGTGAAATTCCGGGTCGATCCACAGGGCGAAGTCTACAGATTCGATTCCGGGCCGAAGCTGACGGCGCGGCAGATGGTATCGGGGGTCACCGCGGTTCTCCCATCCTCGGCGTACGACGCCGTGTCCATTGGCTACCCGGGACTGGTATTTCATGGGCGGATTGCAGCAAACCCGCACAATCTTGGCCCTGGTTGGGTGCACTTTGATTTCGCGAAGGCCTTCGGCAAACCCGTTCGCGTGATCAACGATGCCGCCATGCAGGCCATCGGCAGCTACCATGGTGGCCGGATGTTGTTCCTGGGGCTGGGCACCGGGCTCGGCACAACTCTCATCATCGATGGTTATGTAGAGCCGATGGAACTCGGTCACATGCCATACAAGCACGGCCGCACGTTTGAAGATTACGTGGGCGAGCGCGGCCGCCTGCGTATGGGCAGCAGGAAATGGCGCAAGGTAGTGCGTGAGGTGGTGGACCAGTTGCGCCAGGCGCTCGAAGTTGACTACGTAGTAGTCGGTGGCGGCAATGCCAAGCGTCTCAAACGTCTCGCAGACGATGAGCGTTTGGGGGACAACGATAACGCCTTCGTTGGCGGCCTGCGGTTGTGGCAGTCCGATGAGCATCCCCTGCGGGTCTATCCGCAACGCAGTGACATGAAGCCGGTTGACAAGCCGCGGCGCGCTGCGCCCGGGGCCCGCCAGCCTGCCACGCACCGGTAGCCCAACGGCGCGGTTCAGCCGCGATTCAGCCTTTTGCGCCCCGCATCCGGGCGTAAACCTAACCGAATGTTGCACGTTGTAAGGGCTCAGTAGCATGTGCTACGAAAGCTTGGGTCTGCAGGAGAACTGTATGAAATCAGCCGCAGTGTGTCTGGGAGTCATCGCAGCCGGATTGCTGAGCACGGCTGCCACCGCGCAGGCGGTGCAGCAGGACCAACAGCGTGATGTGAACCAACAGCAGCGCATCGAGCAGGGGTTGAAGTCGGGCGAGTTGTCGAGCCGCGAAGCCGGTCAGCTCGAGCGCGAGCAGCAACATGTGGACAAGATGGAGGCGCGCGATCTGCGCAACGGGTCGATCAGCCCGGCCGAGCAGGCGCGCCTCAACGCCGCGCAGAACAAGGCGAGCGGGGATATTGCCGCTGACAAGCACAACGGTGTTACCGGAAATCCGAACTCCGCCTCGTCACAGCGCATGCAGGCGGATGTGCAGCGCAACGTCAATCAGCAGCAGCGGATCGCGAACGGCGTGCAAAGTGGCGCCCTGACCAACCACGAAGTTGGTTCACTGGAGCGTGGCCAGGCGCATGTCGATCGCAAGGAGGCGAACGCGGCGGCCAACGGGCGGGTCGGTGCCGCCGAGCAGCGCAGTATCCAGCGGTCCGAAAACCGACAGAGTGCGCGGGTCTATCGGAAAAAGCACAACGCGCGGGTGAAGTAGCTCGCCAGCGCGGTGGGGTGGGGGTGTACCGCCCCACCGCGAGGAGTCTGGAACGCACGGCGGGGCACGCGGCGTGCCGCTAGCGAGCACCCCGCGGCAACGGCGCGGCATCGGCGGGACCGTGCGATCGGGGCGGCGCATCCGGGGGACTCTTCTTCGACACGCGGACTCAGCGCCGCATTGCGACTCAAAAACTTGCAGCCAACGGGCGATATCTGCGAGTCTTTGCCCCGTTATGCCATTCACGTTCGCGCACCCGGCAGCCATCCTGCCGCTGCGCCGCTCCAGATTCCTGCAAACGGTTCCCCTGATCATCGGCAGCCTCGTGCCCGACATCCCGTATTTCTTCCCTACGCGGATCGGTCGGGCCTTCCCGGACACTCACACGCTGTACGGGTCCTTTGCGATCTGCGTGCCATTGGGGATGGCCCTGCTGGTACTCACCCTGCTGTTGCGGGAGCCGCTGACCGTATTGCTCGGGGCTCGCGTACGGTGGATATGTTTGCGATCCATCGAACGCTTCACTGAGCGGCCGCTGCACTGGCCTATAGCGCTCTTGTCGATTGTGATCGGCTCGTGGACTCACATTGCCTGGGATTCGATCACGCATCAGTCAGGCTGGACGGCATCGCGCGTGGCGGCACTGAGCGCCCCCGTCTCCGTGTTCGGATGGGATACCGCAACGGCCCACTTACTGCAGTACCTGAGCTCCGTGTTCGGGCTCGTGGTGCTGGCCCTCTGGTTTCGAAGCCTCGTGAATCGGGTGCCCGCGGCGATCGACGCCGATCAGTCACGGCCACGCGCCAGCTGGCTTCTGCTGGCGATGGTCTCGATCACCTCGCTGCTGATCGGCGTCTCGCGCGCATGGCTTGCCTGGCACGCGAGCAGCTATTACCACCTGGGCTACTTGCTGCTCACGCGCACGATCGGCTGGTTTGTGGTGTTGTACCTCGCCGCGGGTATCGTGACTCTGCTCAGCCGCCGGCTGGAGCCCGAGCCCGCCCGGTAGGAGACAGGCTCTTGGTCAGGCGAGGAAGCCGGCGACACCCAGCGCGGCTCCAATCACTGCCGCGGTGATGCCGAACACGGGGAAGAACTTGCGCTTGGACAAAAAATAAAGGGACGACAGCACGAGCCCGAGCTCCAGGAACCCTTCCGCGATGTCGAGCCGCACGGCGCGTCCTTCCTCGCGAGTAGTTTCCTCGTGCTTGGTGTGCGCTTCTTTCTCGATGTCCTTGGTCTCTTCGGCATAGCGGGCGCTCTGCTTGCCGTACTTGTCGACGATGGCCTGCACCTTGCTCTCATCAGGAGTCAGGGAGCGGGCGAGGTCAGCGCCGACATCGAGCACCTGTTGCCGGATCTTTTTCGCCTGGTAGAACGACCACTGGTCGTTCTCCTCGGTGCGGTCGATGACGGCCTGAGTATGGGCGCGATGGGAGCCGATTGTGACAATCGCGAGAATGATGCCGATCACACCCACCGCGACGCCGACCCCCTGCGCAAATTTATCTCCCGAGTGATCGTGCCCGGTATGAATTTCGACCTCTGCCATCACTGAGCTCCCGTACCGCTTTTGCGGCGCGGATTCTACTTGAAGAGCACTACGGCCTTCTGCAGGGTCACCCAGATTCCCCAACCCAGGGGGATCCATACAGCGAGCCAGGCCGCGGGAATGAGCCAGGTCGGCCCTGCTTCCCCTGCCGCGGCCGCGGCCAAAGGAGGCTCGGCAACGCTCTTGGCCTTCTCGGCCTCATCAGCGGCCGCGAGCTGCTCCGGCGTCATGTAGTTCTTCGGGTCCACGGGCTTGATCAGAAGGTTACAGATGAATCCCGCTGCAAGCAGGGCGGCCAGAATGAACATAGTCAGGCTGTATGCCTGAGCGCGCGCGACGCCGTGATCGATCTGGTAGTCACGGATGTAGTTCACGAGGACCGGACCCAGCACACCCGCCGTAGACCAAGCCGTCAGCAGCCGCCCATGTATCGCACCAACCATCCGCGTGCCAAACAGGTCCGCCAGATACGCGGGCACCGTGGCAAAGCCGCCACCGTACATAGACAACGCCACGCAGAAGAACGCGACGAACAGTGCGAGATTCACGCTTGCTGCTGTCCACGGGATCGAGCTGTAAAGAGCGATTCCCAGGAGGAAGAACACTGCGTAGGTGACCTTGCGGCCGAGTCGGTCGGACAGCGATGCCCAGAAAATTCTGCCGGCAATGTTGAACAGCGACAGCAGGCCGGTGAAACCAGCGGCGATTGCCGCGATCTGCGCCTTCTGGGCCGCGGTCAACTCATCGATGGTGCCCGAGACCCCGATCAGCCGGCCGCCAAAGACCTCCTGCAGTAATGGCGAGGCCATGCCGAGAATGCCGATTCCGGCGCTGACGTTCAGGCACAGAACGCCCCACAGCAGCCAGAACTGGGGCGTACGCCAGGCGACACTCAGATGCACATGGCGGTCGGTGGTCAGTTTTTTGGTGGCGGCCTTGGCGGGGTCGCCCTTCTGCAGATCAAAGTTGGCCGGCCGCCAGCCATCTGGTGGAACGCGATAGCCGAGCGCGCCGGCCATCATGAAGGCGAAGTACACGGCCGCAAGTGTCAGGAAGGTTTCCCACACGCCCACGGAGGCGGGTGTGGCATAGAACTTCATCAAGCGATCCGCGAGTGGCGCCCCGATCATGGCTCCGCCGCCGAAGCCCATGATGGCCATGCCGGTCGCCATGCCCCGGCGGTCGGGAAACCACTTGATCAGCGTCGATACGGGGGAGATGTAGCCCAGTCCGAGGCCAATTCCTCCAATCACACCTGAACCCAGCCACAACATCCACAACTGGTGCAGCATGATGCCACCCGCGGAGATGACGAGTCCGCCGCACCAGCAGATGGCGGCCACGACGCCTGCCTTGCGTGGCCCGGCACGCTCGAGCCAACCGCCCCAGATGGCCGCGGCCGATCCCAGGAATACAAAGAAGAGCGTGTACGTCCACCCGAGCATGTTCAACTTCCAGTCGCACGTCGTGGCGAACGCACGCGCGATGAAGCCCATATCTGCCGCGCATTCGACGGATTGGGTGATGCCGAGCGCCTTGGACAGCGGCAACCAGAAGACGGAAAACCCGTAGGCCATGCCGATGCACAGGTGAATTGCCAGCGCCGCAGGCGGCACCAGCCAGCGGCTGAATCCCGGCCGCGCAATGGTTCGCTCGCGAGACAGGAAAGCGGGGGTGACACCTGAGGGGAGAACTTCCGTAGTGGACATAATGACCGGCACGCTCTGGGGGTTGATTGCTGTTATGCAGCAAAGTGTCACAGTTTAGCTAAGCCCCATCTGGAGCGGACACCGATTAAGGTCGCAGACGTTCCCTGCGCGTCGCGTTGCATTTCGCGATTCGTCGAGTCGGGGGACGGCCGCCAGGGCAAGCTTGCAGAATGCTGACTCTGTATCACTGGGAGCCGAATGCAAATTCCGGCAAACCCATGTTGACGCTTGCCGAAAAGGGTGTGGTCTATCGCAGCCACTATCTGGATCTGCTCAAGTTCGATCAGCACCAGCCCGAGTACCTGAAAGTCAACCCGGACGGCACCATACCGGCGCTGGTGCACGACGGCCGCGTGCTCACCGAATCCACGCCGATGATGGAATACATCGATGAGCAGTTCGAGGGTCCGCCGCTGCGGCCCGCGGATCCCGTCGAGCGCTGGCGGATGCGCTGGTGGATGCGCTTTTTCGATTCCTACTTCGCCCCCTCGCTGAGCATGATCGGCTGGTCCGTGTTCGTGGGCCCCGCCGCACGGCAGCGTGATCCGCAGGAGTTGCGGGACGCGATCGAGCGGATTCCGCTCGAATCACGGCGTGTTGCATGGCGCAAGGCGCTGTTCAACGAATTCAGTGCCGCGGAGCTGGCGGAATCGCGCCGCCGGGTTCTTTTTTCGGTCGGGGTTCTCGAGCGTCATCTCACCACGCACACCTGGATCGCCGGTGAGAGTTATTCGCTCGGGGACATCAACGGATTCAATCTCGGCTATGCGCTGCCACTGTCCCAGCCGGAGCACTGCAATGACGAGCAGACGCCGCACATCATGGAATGGCTGCGCCGCATTTACGAGCGGCCCGCCGCGAAGCAGACCTGGGAAAAGGGGCGCACCCAGATGTCCTCCCGCATCAAGGTGTTGGAGCGCACATGAGCAGCCTGCAGTTGTATCACTGGGAGCCGAACGGTTACTTCCTGAAGCCGCTGATTGCGCTCGAGGAGAAGGCGGTGCGCTTCACCAGCCGTTGGTTCGAGCCGGCGCAGTTCGAGCAGTTCGCGCCGGACTTTCCCCACAACACCGAAAGCGATCTGCAATTGGAGCGCGAGGGGCCGGTCCTCGTGCACGGCGACACGATCATCAGCAGCTCGTTCTTCATGTTGGAGTACATCGCCGAGGCGCTGCCGGGTGTGGAGCTGCGTCCCGGGGATGCGTTCACACGTTACCGGGCACGTGCATCGGCGCAGTTCCTGGGTGGCCTGGGGGCGGATGTCAGTGTGCTCGGCTGCATCAGGTACCTGGCTCCCGTGTTGCAGAGCCGGGACCCGCAGGCCCTGCAAGCGCGGCTTGCGGCCATCGAGCCGCAGGAACGGCGCCACGCCTGGGCGGCGTTGATCGATGGCACTCATGATGAGAAGTTGGTGTTGAGCCGCTTGCAGTTTCCCCTTGGCAGACTCGAGCAGACACTCAGCAGCGCGCAATGGCTCGCGGGCGCCACCTACTCGATCGCGGATATCGATGCGTTCGCGCTGCTGCGGTGTTTGCCGACACTCACACCCGATCTGGTGAACGAGCAGGTGAGCCCGCGCATCCTCGAATTTCTGAACCGGATGCACGAGCGTACGGCGGTGAAAAAAGCACTCGCGCTGAGCCGAAGCGGCAAGCCGCACGAAGCGTTCGTACCTGGGGCGGAACCGTCGCGCTGGGGCTGACTGTACTGCAGATGCGTCGGCCGCGATGCAGCGCGCCGGCGGCAGGCGCTAACGCTTCTTGGCGAGCTCCTCTTTGAAGATCGGGTTGCTCAGCAGGAAGCGGATGGCGTTGGCGCGTTCGGTGTTGATCGGCTCGGCGGGAAATGCGGCCAGCATGGCCTCGAAGCGCTCGGCCGCGCCTTCCCTGAATTCCGGATGCGTGAAGATGTACAGGTCGTTGCGGCGGATGCCTTGCAGGATCCGCTCGCCGCACTCGATAGGATCCATCCACAGCGGGCTGTTCGGCCGGGCCGCCAATTGCTGCTCCTGCGCGGCAAACCCGCTGTTGTGCCGATATTTGTCCGGGCGGGTCTTGCCGCTCTCGCGGATGTTCGACTGCACGGGGCCAGGGCAGAATGCTGAGGCGCCGATGTTGTCTTCGGCCAGGTCGGTGCGCAGGCACTCTGACAGGCCGATCATGGCCATTTTCGCGGTGCCGTAGATCGAGAAGTTCCTGACCGGAACGAGCGCGGCCATGGAAGAGGTGTTGACGATATGGCCACCTTCGCCGTGCGCAAGCAGGTGTGGGAGGCAGGTCGTGATGCCGTTGATGACGCCCCCGAGCATCACGCCGAGGCCCCAATCCCAGTCGTCGAACCTGGCTTCCTTGATGGAGCCACCGATCCCCATCCCCGCGTTGTTCACGAGGATGTGCAGCTTTCCGAAGGCGCGCAGCGACTGTTCGGCGGCATTTGCGTAGGCGGCGCGGTCGCTGACGTCCAGCCGGATAGCCAGGACACTGTTTTTTTGGCCATTCCGGCCGAACCACTCAACGGCCTCATCCAGATGATCCTGGCGTATGTCCGCCATGACCACCTTCGCGCCCGCATTCACCATGACTTTCGCCAAGCCGAGGCCGATACCGCTTGCGCCGCCAGTAATGAAGGCCACCTTGCCGTCGATGTGTTCCATTGTGCCGCCCCCAAATGTCTTGGAGAGGCCCGGACTGTAGCGATGCATGCCGGGGCGCGCTCGTTGGCCAGAGAACGGAATCCAACCAAAAGGGTAATGGGCCGTAATGGGGCAAGGGCCAACAGGACAGTGCGCCTGTCATGAAATTTTCATGCGCCTGCGCGCCGGTGTGGCGAGTCGGTCACATAAGACCAATGGCGGCAACGGTACCTTTACGTCAAATGGCAGACGCAATAAGAACGCTGCTTGCAAGCGGGGGCTTGCACACTCTCTTTCAGCCCATTCTCGATGGCGCAACCCGGGAGGCCATCGGCTACGAGGCATTGACGCGGGGACCGCAGGGTCATGAGCTGAATTCGCCCCTTGCCCTGATCGCGGCAGCCGCGCGTTGTGGAATGACCATTGAGCTCGAGCGCGCCTGCATCACGTCCGCCTTGGGAAGCTTTCGGCAGCTGCGGTTGCAAGGGCGGCTCTTCCTGAACGTGCTGCCGCAGACGCTGCTCGACTGGGATGATTTTTCTGACTGGCTGGGGGATCAGCTCGCCGCGACGCGGATTGATCCCCATGACGTGGTGATCGAGCTGACCGAACATGGGCTCAGTGAAGATGAGACCTTGTTGGCGGCGGCCGTTGCGCCCTTGCGTGCGCTGGGGTGCGACATCGCTATTGATGATCTGGGAGCTGGCTCGTCGGGGTTGAAGACTTGGTCGGCGATTCGCCCGGACTACGCAAAGGTCGATCGATACTTCGTCGCTGGCGTTGAGAAGGACGCGGTGCGCAGCGAGATCCTTCGGTCAGTCGTGGACATGGGGCGGGTGACCGGCTGCCGGATCATCGCCGAAGGCGTCGAGAACCGTGAGCAGTTTGTCCTGGCAATCGAGCTTGGCGTGGAATACCTGCAGGGCTACCTGTTGGGTCATCCGGAGCGCAAGCCCAAATTGGACACCGCCGTTTTACGGTCCCTCGACGCGGCCAAATCAGGTGCGAGTGCCGACTGCGCGGGGCACCTTGTGCTGCAGATTCCAGGCGTTGATTCGTCTATGCAGGTCGCGGAGGTGGTTGACTTGTTCAGGAACCAGCCTTCGTGGACTGCATTAGCGGTACTCGAGGGCGATCGTCCGGTGGGGATGGTTCATCGCGACGACCTGCTGATCTTCCTGAGTCGGCCGTTGCATCCGGAGGTATACAACCGCAAACCCGTAGCGAGCGTGATGAATCGAGCGGCGGTGCAGATTGACGCACGGGCCCGCCTCGATCAGGTCAGCCGCTTGGTCACTGCCCGAACTGCGGGCCGGCCACGCGACGATTTCATCGTCACCCGAAATGGGCGCTATCTCGGGATGGGTCGGACGATCGATCTGCTTCGGCACATCACTGCGCAGCAGATTCAGGCTGCCAAACATTCCAATCCACTAACAGGCCTGCCAGGTAACCGCGAGATCCAAACACACATCGCACAATGGCTGGCAGGGCGCCGCGCCTTCGTTGCGTGTCATCTGGATCTCGATCATTTCAAGGCATTCAACGACGCATATGGGTACGCGCGGGGCGATCAGGTGTTGCTGCATGTTGCGCAGGTCGTGACGCACGCGGCAAGGCCCCGTGTCGATTTTGTCGGCCATGTTGGCGGCGACGACTTTGTGTTTCTCATGCGGAGCCAGGATTGGTCGCTGCGGCTCACGGCAATCGTGGAGGAGCTCGAAGCGTCGCTGGTTAATTTCCATTCCATCGAGCACCGCCAGGCCGGCGGGCTCGATGGGGTTGACCGTGATGGCCTGGAACGACGCTTCCCGCTGCTGAGTGCATCCATCGCTGCGGTTGAAGTGGATGGACGCCGCCAGGTGACCGCGGAGGAGCTTGCTGACGCGCTTCGCGAGACGAAACGCGCCGCCAAGGCGAAGGCGGGCTGTTCCTGCATGCTGGCGGTGGGTGACAAGGTGGCCGACCTGTCGAGCTGGGCGGCGCCGCCGGTTGTGTCGGGGTTGGCACAGATGAAATTGTTTGCAGTTGGCACCTAGGCAGCCGGCTGCGCGCCCCGGGCTGGGCGCCCCCGGCAAAAGTCGCGCCTTTTGCCGGCGGAAGCGGAGGGGGGCGCCTAGCCGCGTTGTCTGAAAAATGGCCTTAGCCATTTTTCCTATTAGCGCAGTGGCGTGCCGAACATCTGGGTCCAGTAGATCCCACCGTTGCTTTTGGTGTCGACTGCATAAGCCACGCTCATCTCGGTGAAGCGTGCGCTCATCAGATTCTCGCAATGATGGGGGCTTCCCACCCAGCCATTGACCACCGCATCGGCTGTCATGACGCCGCTCGCCAGATTTTCCCCAATAGCGCTCCACTTGTAACCGGCTCGCGTAACACGATCCGCGGGCGAGCTGCCATCGTGGCCGATATGGTCCATGTAGTCGCGAGTGGCCATTTCCTGCGAGTGATCGACGGCGGCGCGCTCGAGAGCGGGCGGCCCCATTACCAGCGGCGGCGCCGCAGGGAACGCCTCTGCGCCACAGCGGCGCGCATGTGCGCGTGCCTGGTTGGTCAGCTCGAGTACGCGGCGGCTGATTGCTTGTCGGTCCGCAGCGGCCGGGGGTGTAAACGGCGCGGCGATCAGTAGCCACACCTCCGGACCGCGTCGATATGTGCCGATGTCTTGCAGATTTCGGGCGGTGATCTGCGTGCAGAACTGTCGAGCGACGAGGCGCGCTATGTCGCGGTCATCTGGCACGTTGGGTATATGCAGGGACGCCGAGTTCACTGACCGGTAGCCCGCCCGTCTCGAAGCCTCCAGCAGCTCTTCGCCGCGGGAGAGGCGGCGCGCGGCCTCGTTGAGCCGAGCATTCTCGCGCAGCTTGGGAGTAGTGCTTGGATTCGCGTGGCAGCCGTTGAAGCGGGCCTCGTTGATCGCTGCCACAACGTCGGCCTTGGCCGTCAAAGGAAGCGTCGCGAGTGACAAGACAAGCACTATGAGTCGCCGCAATCTTCGATCCTCTGGACAGTGGGTACGCCGCTCGGTCATCGTGGGCACATGCCGACGCCGTCTGACTTCACGAGAGATACTGCCACGGGCAAATGGCCCTGGCGCGATGGGAATCGGTTTCGTCTGCTCGAAGCCAGCGAGCAGTATTTCGAACGCATGATTCAGGCGATCGATGACGCACGATCCTACATTCTGCTGGAGATGTACCTGGTCGAGTCCGGTATTCTAGCGGACCGGTTCATAGAAGCGTTTGTTCGGGCAGCGCAACGTGGGATCAGCGTACGTATGACGCTTGACGGCTTCGGGTCGCTCGGACTCGTATATACGGACCGTCGTCGGTTGACCGACGCCGGCGTCGATCTTCGGGTGTACAACACCGTGCAGCTGCGAAAGCGGTTGCACAACTTCCTCCGCGATCACAGGAAGCTCATGCTCGTCGATGGGCAAGTCGCGTTCGTTGGGGGCATCGGGCTTACTGATGAATTCGGCGTCATGGGTCCACCTGGGCAGCCCTGGCGTGACCTCGTAGTGGAAATACATGGCCCCGTCGTTGCCGATTGGCAGCGGGCCTTCGCGGAAACGTGGCAACGCAGCGGGGGAGGGGTGATGCTGCCACTGTCCCCAGTCGAGCCACTGCCAGGGGAAGGGGCACGGGGCCGCGTTGTGTTGAGTGAGGCCTGGTATCGCTCAGACCTCGCTAATGCGGTGGCCCAGCGGATTGTCGGGGCAAGCAAACGCGCGTGGGTCATGAGCGCGTACTTCGTTCCGTCGCGGCGTTTTCGCAAGGCGCTGCGCCGCGCTGCGCGTCGCGGGGTCGACGTCAGGTTGGTTGTGCCCGGCCCCTTGACCGACCATCCGTGGGTTCGACATGCCGCGCGGCGATTCTACGGCAAGCTTCTGCGCAATGGCGTCCGTATCTTCGAATATCAACCGCGCGTGCTCCACGGGAAGATGTCGATTTGTGATGATTGGGTGTCGGTGGGCTCGAGCAACCTCGATCGGTGGAGCTTCAAGTGGAACCTCGAAGCGAATCAGGAGATCGACAATGCGGCGTTTGCGGAGGTCGCCGCGGCCGTGTTCGAGACGGATTGTGGCCAATCGATCGAGTTGGATCGGCGGCGCTGGCCTCGCCGGGCGTGGGTGGACCGGCTGCAGGAGCGCTTGGCGGGGACGCTGGATCGGTGGTTGGATCGGTGGCGGCGGCCGCACTTGTGAGGTTGGAGCGAGCGCACGCGGCGTGCGCAGGCAGGGCATTCGCCACGTTACGCCGTTGGCGGCGGCCAGTGCTCCGCCAGGGGCGCCAGGGAGTCGCCACTCACCATTCGCGCCATTGCGCAGCCGATCAACTCGCCAGCTGGCAGCAATTTGATTTTTCCGCGATGAGCTGACGTGGTCAGGTTTGGCTCGTAACCGACGCTGTCGGTGACGACCACCTGCGCGATGTCTTGTGCAGCCACCAATGTGACCAAACCCGTCTCGATTGGCGTGTGGGTTACGGTTGCATGCACGGATGCCGCGCCCGCTGCACGCAGAGCCGCTGCAGCTCGAACCAGCGTTGAGCCGCTTGCACACAGATCGTCCAGTACGATGACGGCGCGGCCGCTGACGTCACCTACGATCGCGCCGCCAGTCACGACTCCACCTTCGCGGCGCTTCTCCACGAATACGAGCTCAACTTCTCTGCCGGTCTTCCGCTCCAGCAGCTCGCGGAAGGTCTGAGCGCGTTTGATGCCACCAATATCTGGAGAGGCTACTGCCAACTTCCCTGCCGGTAGATGTTGAGTGAAATGCGTAGCCATCATCGGCAACGCCGACAAGTGATCTATCGGAATGCGAAATGCGTTGTCGATCGAGGAAGCATTGTGAACATCGAGTACAACGACCCTGTCGGTGCCCGTGGCTTCGATGAGCTGCGCCACGTAACGTGTGTATACCGGGTCACGGGGTTTGGTGCGGCGGTCTTTCCGCGCGTAAGCGAAATACGGGACTACGGCTACTACGCGGGCAGCACCTGCGTCGCGCAAGCCTTGCAGGAGAAACAGCAGTCTTATCAGTCGCTGCGCGATCGGCGCCTGTGGTGTTCCAGCGAGTGATTGAACGACGAAGACCGTGCGGTCGCGTACCGGCTGCAGCGGCCGCAACTTGAACTCGCCGCCGTCGTATTCCCGCTCCTCCAGCGCAGCGAGCTCAATACCCGCGCTTCGACTCGCGGCCTCTCCCAACACACGGCTCTCGCAGGGTGCGAATACCAATGGCTCTGGGGATGTTCGCCGGGTCATGCAGGTTCTCGCGGTGCGCTCAGTGGCCGGGCATCGGATTTATCGAATACAGCTCGTTGGTGCGCACGAATGAAAGCAGGAATGATGACATGACCTCCATCTGTGTGCGGTAAGCGCTGATGGCCAGGCGCTTGCGCTGCTCTTCGGCGGGGTCGAGCTTAAACGGCGTTTGTGACAGCCCGTGACCCAGCGGCGCCGGATTCATTTCCAGGTCGGGCTCATAGCCGCGCGGCATTGGCCAGAATTCACCCCCGTGTACTATCCAGTAGCGCATCCTGGAAAGCTCGTTGCGGTGTGCCATGGCGCGAATCGCCACTACGCCGGTCGCGCGATGGTCAGGGTGTGAGTCGCGCGGACTAGGGGCCAGAACCAGCGTCGGACGCACCCGGTCCAGCACCGCTTCGAAATCATGCTCGAGGTTTTGTCCGGTGTAGGTGTGGCCGGGAGATAGGGCACTCGCGTAGGGAACCGCTGTCGCGTCCGTGAACTTGGAGCGATAAGGTGTTATGTAGTTGTCGGTTACGAGCGGGAGTATTCCGCGATCGGGGTAACCGAGAAAATACAGCCGCTCCGGCGGCACACCGAGAATGTTGGCTGCTTCGCGGGACTCCTGCATTCTGCGCAGGGCCAGGTCGCGTAACTTCCCGGGCCGGATGAACAGGCTCTTCTCCACCACGAGCAAGTCGAGCTCCGAGCCGTCCCCGCTCGTGAACCACACGATGCTGACGTGCCCGCCGGCTTTCACCACGCGTTGGATTACACCCGAGCAGCATAGCGATTCATCGTCGGGGTGCGGCGAGACCACGAGCAGGGAGGTGGCTGAGGTAATAGGGAGAAATGTTGCGGGGGCCGTTAGTTTGGGCGGCACCCTGGCCGTGATCGGTGCGGCCGCGGCCGACCTCGCCACGAGCGCTGAGATCAAAAGCAGAATCAGTGAACGCAAGTAGCGCGCGTCCTTCGTATCGGCAAGGCGCTGCGGAGTGTACTGCATCGGCTGAAGTTGCTGCGGCGCCAGCAGTGGGCCACGGGGCCCTCGGGCAGACGCGGCGCGACCCGGCCGGTGGGCGTCCGGAAGCCGCCCCCCGGTCAGCTGATTAGCCGGCGCCTGCGAAAGCCGCTACGTAGCCCGGTGGCAGGCAGTCTGGCGCCCGTGGCAGGGGCAGTCTGGCGCCCCGTGGCAGGGGCAGTCTGGCGCCCCGTGGCAGGGCTAGCCTGGCCCCCCGGTGGCAGGGGCAGCCTGGCGCCCTGGTGGCCCTCGCTAGCGACCGGCCGGACCTTGGGGGCAGCCCCGCAACCGCGTCCTGGTCCCCACCGGCAGCCGTGAGCGCAAGGCTGCAGCTTGAGCCCAGCCGCGCGAAAACCGGGTCGGGCGGGAGAAAGCGCCGGCGCGCGTCGCCGACGCTCGACTCCTAGCGACTCCCTAGCTACCCCCCCGATTTCCGGGCCGCCGGCACGAACTCTTCGGTCACGGCCTTCTCGAGCAACTCTGGCGGGAGCAGGCCTTGGTGAATGATGAAGTCGTGGTAGGCCTGCAGATTCAACTGACCACCCAACGCCAGCTCCGTCTTGGCTCGCAGGGCTTCGAGCTTGGTGTAGCCGAAGAAGTAGGCGGTCGCCTGTCCAGGTGCATTGAATGTGTAGCGGTCGACCTCTTGCTTGGCCATTGGCTCTGAAAGGAGGACCTCCTCCATCAGGACCCGTTTGGCCGCAGCAGGCTCGATCATCCCCAAGTTCAGCATCGGATCGAGGAACGCGCGCGCCGCGCGTATCAGCCGCATCTGCAGAGTGGCAAGCTGCCCGTCCAGCGGCATGTATTGTTTCATGAACGCTTCCGAATACAGCGCCCAGCCCTCGACGTTTGCGCTGTTGAACGCGAAGACGGCTCGCGTGCTGGAAACTCCACTCTCCAACATCGCCGAAAATTGCAGTTCGTGGCCGGGACGAGCCTCGTGCGATGTGAGGGGCCAGGTGATGGCGTCGTACTTGAAATCATCCATTTCGGCCTTCGATTCCGCGTTCGGATTCGACGTCGGCAGGACGAACTCCCCCGGCTCCCCCGTGTTGCCGATCAAACGGGGTATATCGAGATGCGGCGCCGGCTGTGCGGCTGACTCGGCGTCGGTCGCCAGACGAATGACTGCCTTGCGTTGCGGCAGAGTGACGAGCTGTTCATTTCGCGCGATTGATTCGATGCGGCTGAGGCGTTCTTCGTAGACTGCCAGCAGCTTGTCGTTCGGAATCCTCGTCTTTTTCAGCTCGCGAAGCACATCATGATAGTCGGAGGACTTCATGCCACGCTGCTGCGCGATCTGGGTGGAGATCGACTGCATCTCGTCACGCGTGGACGCGAAAACAAACAACGCGCGGTCGATGAGCTCATGAGGGTCCATGCTCACGCCAAAGTTCTTCAGGTTGTCGGCGTAGATCTCGGGGGGCAGGCGATTGGTCGGTCGCGCTCGTGGTTCCACGGTGGCGCGAACCCACTTGGCGTACTCATCGAGTTGCTTGGACAGCGTCTTGAAGTCGTTCTGCCAACCTTTGAGTCCAGCCTTTTCAAAGAGCTCTTTTATTCCCTTGAGGTATTGCTCCTGGTTCTTCAGGTGCTGCTCAACCTCGACATTCCAGGGTCCGGTTAGAGACTTATCGCCCAGGTGCTCCTCAACGCGAGCCCGGACGAGCGTCGCAATTGGCTGATAGCCGCGCTCCGCCCCGACGTATCGCTTCAGACGGGTGACTGCAGCGCCTTGGCGTGACTTCGGGACGCGAGGATCGAGCAAGCCATGAAAACTATTGAACAGGGTCTGAGGCAGATCGAAGTACGGCAGCATCAGTCGATCGTTCAACTCGAGGGTGACACGCTGATCGTGTGCACTCTGGATGAGGATCTGGATGTCCTGCTTCAGGCGGGGGTCACTTGCAGCGGGCAATGCGCGCTCGTAGGCGGCAGCTACGGTATCGAGATCAGCTTCCTGCCGCTGCACGTTATGTGGTTTGGCATCGAAAATGTCCGCGTCGTGGCCATCGACGCCAAAGGCAGCCGCTTGTTCTGGGTTGTATTTGGCGAATTCTTCCAGCAGCGCCGCGGCCTGCTTATTGCTCTCGACGATCCACTCGGGCTGCGTCGCCGCCGCGGCCGATGCGCTGGGCGGTGTCGAGGCAGCCAGCAAAGTCGCGAGTACACCGGCGGTCACTTTGGCTCGAATTATCATGTGTCTCCTTGGTTCGTCTTGAGCGTTGCACTCCGCGAGGGCGGCGGATGCTAGCACCTGGCGATTCGCCTCATGAGTAACGGGCAGCCTAAATACGGCAAGGCGTGCGGAATTTTCGGTTGAAATATTTAACGAATTAGTAAATTATTAAGCGGGAACGCAATTTGTTCACGGACACAGGAGTAAATGCCATGAAGAATCCTCCCCCCGGTTGGCCGCGCATCTCGAACAGCGTTTATTACGTTGATGCGGTCGCCGCCATTGATTGGCTGGTGCGCGCGTTCGGCTTTGAGGTGCAGCTCAGGATCGAGGGTGACGACGGCAGGATCGTGCACTCGGAACTCACGTTTCACGGCGGCTTGATCATGGTTGGTGACGCTGAGAAGGCAACCTTAAAGAACGGCTTTCTGCGCGCGTCGCCCAAGTCTGTCGGGGGAGCCAACACACAGCAAATGTGCATCTACGTCGACGATGTCGATGCGCAGTGCGAGCGGGCGCGCGCCGCCGGGGCAAAGATCACTCGCGAGCCCGTTACCACGGATTACGGTCCGGAGTATTGGATTGACCGGTCATGCGAGGCCGAAGATCCCGAGGGGCACCGCTGGTTCTTCATGCAACGCTTGTCGAAAAATTGATGGCAGACAATCCTCTCGACGAGATGTTTGTTGCGCTTGCCGATCCCGCACGGCGTGGCGTTGTCGATCTGCTGCGAAAAAGACCCCGTCGCGCCGGGGAGCTCGCCAGTGCTCTGTCGATCAGCCCGGCGCGCATGAGTCAGCATTTGCGCGTGCTGCGCAGGAGCGGACTCATCGAGGATGATGATGTCGAGGATGACGCAAGAGTTCGCTTGTATCGATTGAGACAGGAGCCTTTTTCGACGATGCGCGGCTGGCTCGACGAGGTCGAGGAGTTCTGGACGATGGAATTGACTGCCTTTAAGGCGCACGCCGAGCGCGGGAAGGGAAAGCGATGATTTCGGGCGACCGGGCCACAGTATCTGTCAGGGTTGCCGTCACTCAGGCGGCGGCGTTCGACGTCTTCACTCGCGAGATGGATCTGTGGTGGCGGCGCGGGCCACGCTTTCGATTCGGCCGCCAGCCGGGGCGCCTGAATTTCGAGCCTTCGTTAGGCGGTCGTTTATTCGAGTCGTTTCCATCAGAGTCAGGCACGCACGTGATCGAAGTGGGCCGCGTGACGGTGTGGGAGCCTCCGTCGCGTCTTGTCTTCACCTGGCGCAACGTCAACTTCGCAGCCGACGAGAGCACCGAAGTGGAGGTGTTGTTTGCGCCGACAGAGACCGGGACCCTGGTTACCGTCCAACATAGAGGGTGGGGCGCGTTGCGAGCGGATCATCCGGCCCGGCATGGACTCGAAGGGGCGGACTTCAGCCGGATGATCGGGATCTGGTGGGGTGATCTTATGACGGGGCTGCGGGAGTTTATCGACCGGAAAGGTAGCTAAGGCTTACACCCCGCGAGCTTGCGCGCGGCTTCAACTACCACTTCGGGGTGCTCACGCTGTATGTAGTGTCCGCTGTCGTTGACGCGAACGTGATCTGCTGACGGGAAGTCGGCCGCTATTTCATCCTGCAGGCGCGCGGCCAATGCCCGGGCGGCAGGTGTTTCACCTGTCGGCCCACGTGTGCTCGACAGCACAATAGTCGGAACTCCGGCCACGATCGGACTTTCGTGCACCTGCTCGCCTGCGGTGACGCTGTCATTGATTTCGCGTCGCATGATCCAAGGCATGAACAGGGTGACGGCAGTGCGTGAGTTATAGGGGGTGTTGGCTGAATTGCCCATCGCGAGGTGCTGTTCCCAATGCGTCGAGTCCACCAGTACGAGGCCAGCTACCTCTTCACGATAGTTACGCGCGAAATATTGCATGTACAAACCGCCAAGGGAGTGACCTACGAGGATGTATGGCGGTTTGAGGTTCTGACGTCTGAGCTCCGCGCGTAGTTCGGCCACGATCGTTTCCGAATCGCGCGGCGAATTCGAGTTGTCGCTGCCCAGGTATCCAGCGCGGTTATAAGCCAACGTCTGGGCGCATCCCGCAGCGATCAGGGGCTGTACGACGTTCCACACTTCGAGTGTGTCCCCGAGACCTGATTCCAGGATGACGGTAGGTGTTCCCTTGCCTGCAAGCTTGATGCGGTGGTGAAGGCTGTCTGCAGGGAAGGCGAAGGCTCCTGTTGCGAACAGGTAGAGCAGCCACGCCGGCAGCCGTTTGGAAGCGCTCATGGGGTGTCCAGCATAGACGACCGTGACCTCAATGAGCTAGCAAGAAGCGGCGCTGGCCACGCTATGTAAAGAAATCTCTGAGCTGAACAAAGAATCTCTTGGCCACGTCCAAGCTATCCGAATCTGCGCAGGTCGAATCCTTTGATATCGAAACGCGGTGGACGGCCGGTTACCAGGTCAGCGATCAGATCCGCAGTCACTGCGGCAAGGGTCAGTCCGAGATGTTGGTGTCCAACGGCGTAGAACAACTCGTGCTGCCCGCGCGCTCGGCCTATTCCCGGCAGATAGTCGGGGAGAGTGGGACGAGGTCCCATCCAGCTCGGGCCTTCGGCGTCGCATTGATAGCCCAGCTGTTGCAGCTTTGCGCGCAGCTGCGCGGGCTTACGTGGGTCCGGGGGCGTGTCGAGTCCGGCGAACTCCAGGTAACTCGAAGCGCGTAAGCGCGAGGCCATAGGCGTGACGACGACGCTGTGGTCGGCGTATAGGATTGGCGCGTCGGTGAGTGGGGCTTGTTTGGACAACTCGACGTGATAGCCGCGCTCCGCTTCGAGCGGAGCACGCACTCCGAATGTCGCTAAGAGCGGGGCAGACCATGCGCCGGCGCAGACTACGGCTGTTCGGACGGAAAGTGAATCGGTATCGGTTACGATCTCAATGCGGTTGCCGAGAGGACGCATGTGCCGCACCGATGTGCGCAAGATGGACGCCCCAGCCTGGGTTGATGCGGCGGCGAAGGCGCGCGCAACGAGTGCTGGGTCCAACACGTGTGCGCTATCAGGAAACCAAACGCCAGCGCAGGCGGCACCCGCCGGCGCACGTGCTTTTGGCCGACCCACCTGCGCCGCCGCCGCCCGGAGCAAGTGCAATGGTGCGTCCTTGGTTGGTATCCCCAGCGCCGATGCCCGCGACCGCTCGGCGGCGGCACGCTTGGGCGCGTTGGGGCCGATCCACAGTGCGTAGTGACCATGGCGACGTAGTAGATCGCGCTGCCCAACTTCACTGAGTTGTGATTCCAAGGTATCGGCGGCGCATCTGACCAGGGGCGCCAGGTATTCGGTATGCCGTCGCTGTTGAAAGGCGGCACGAGCGAAACGGGCGATCCACGGCGCCATCACAGCGGCACGCTGGAGTGGGATGTCGAGCGCGCCGCCGAAGGCGACTAACTCCCGCCAAAAACTCAGCAGCAGTTGAGGCGACGGAAGGGGCTGCAATTGCTCCGTCGCAATATGTCCAACGTTGCCGAAGGATGCGCCGGCCGTCGCCGGATCGGCGCGATCGATAAGGAGCACGTGTTTTCCGGCTTTGGTCAGCGCCCAGGCGACGGCACACCCCACAACGCCTGCGCCAATGACCGCAACGTCAGGCGCGGCCGCGAGCCCATGGCCACAGCCCTCGACGCCGGGCGCGTTCCCACAGTTGCCAACGACGGCGACTTCGTTGTGACCCATCTTCGACTCGCCCATCGCGGCTCGTAACTTGTCCCCGTAACGTATACGATCTACGTTATCCACTCAACTCGAGCGATTAGCGGATGGCGACCCCTTTAAACTGCAGCTGGTCGGGTGTATTCCCGGCCGCGACCACCCAATTCAACGCGGCCCTGGACGTCGATCTTGCTGCGACACAGGCCGTCCAGGCGGCACTCATCCGTGACGGCGTCCACGGCCTGGTTGTGCTCGGGACTGTCGGCGAGAACAACTCGCTCAGCCCGGACGAGAAGCGCGCAGTGCTGAAAGCGGCGGTGCAGACCGCGGGCGGCAAGGTGCCGATCATCACCGGCGTATCCGAATTTACGACGGCTAACGCGGTCGCTTACGCGCGCGATGCTGAGCGCATCGGTGTAGATGGCCTGATGCTTTTGCCAGCGATGGTCTACGTGCCCAGCGCAGCGGAGCTGGAGCATCATTTCCGCACAGTGGCGCAAGCGTGCTCCCTGCCGATTATGTTGTACAACAATCCGCCCGCATATCGGGTCAACATCGATCTGGATACGCTTCAAAGGCTGGCGGAGCAGCCCAACATCGTGGCGGTGAAGGAGTCAGCACCGGATTCGCGCCGCTTCACTGATATCTTCAACGCGGTGGGCGACCGGTTCGTGCTGTTCGCGGGCCTGGACGACGTGGCGTTCGAGGGGCTCTGTCTCGGTGCCAGAGGTTGGGTTTCCGGCCTGACGAATGCGTTTCCCAAAGAGTCGCTGCTGCTGTATGAGGCTCTGATGAAGGGCGATTTGCACAAGGCACGGACCATCTATCGATGGTTCATGCCCCTGCTGCACCTCGACGCAGAGCATGATTTGGTGCAGACCATCAAGCTTGCCGAGCAGATCATGGGGCGCGGTTCCGAACGGGTTCGCCCGCCGCGCCTTCTCCTGACTGCGCAGCGGCGTGCGGCAGTTACCGCGATGGTCAATAAAGCGGCGGCAGTGCGTCCGGTTTAGTCATGAAGTCAGTTTTTTTCTGCATCGACGGCCATACCGCCGGCAACCCCGTGAGGCTCGTCGCCGGTGGCGCGCCGTTTCTCAATGGCGCAACCATGAGCGAGCGCCGCCAGGACTTCCTGACCCGCTTCGACTGGATCCGCCTCGGATTGATGTTCGAGCCGCGGGGCCACGACATGATGTCGGGTGGATTTGTGTTCCCTCCCATCGACCCGGCCAACGATGCTGCCATCCTGTTCATTGAAACCAGTGGCTGCCTGCCAATGTGCGGCCACGGAACGATTGGCATGGTTACGTTTGCACTCGAGCATGGGCTCATTCGCCCCCGCACTGCCGGCCGGCTCAATATCGAGGTACCTGCGGGGGTGATCGGGATCGAGTACACGACTCGCGGGAACAAGGTTACAAGCGTTGCAATTCGTAACGTCCCGTCGTATCTGGCAGCTACGGGCATCCGGATCGATGTCCCGGGGCTCGGCCCGCTCGTGGTGGATGTGGCGTATGGAGGGAATTTCTACGCAATCATCGAGCCACAGGGTGACTACAAGGGCATCGATCAGCTCGGCGCTGCAAATATCCTCGCGCTCAGTCCGGTCGTCCGCACGCTGATGCGCAAGGCTGTGGAGCCCGTGCATCCACTCGATTCAACGATACGCGCAGTCAGCCACGTGATGTGGACCGACGCGCCGAAGGGGGAGGGCGCCGACGGGCGCAACGCTGTGTTTTACGGCGATCGCGCAATCGACCGCTCACCGTGCGGAACCGGCACGTCCGCCCGTTTGGCGCATCTGGCCGCCCGGGGACGGCTCAAAGTTGGCGACCAATTCGTGCACGAAAGCATCATCGGCAGCCGCTTCATCGGTCGTGTCCTGCAGACAGTAGACCTGCGCGGTACTCCAGCTATTATTCCACTGATTGAAGGCTCCGCTTTCGCAACGGGATTCAACACATTGTGGATCGATCCAGCCGAACCGTTTCCTTCCGGGTTTCAGGTCGCCTAGCCTTGAGCCATCAGGTAATGTCATCCGGCGATCTGAATGTGACATAAGGGATATGTCGGAAAACTTGATTCGCACCATGAGCGGGCAGATTACCGCCCGGATCAGGGAGAAGATCCTGACGGGCGTGTATCCGCCAGGGTCCGCGCTACTGCAGGATGTGATCGCTGCGGAATTCGGTGTGAGCAAGATTCCCGTGCGTGAGGCACTGGTGCAGCTGCGCGCGGAAGGCCTGGTAGACGTATTCGCACACCGCGGCTTCCAGGTTCGCCCGCTGTCCTCGCGGGAAGTTGACGAGGTGTTTCGCTTGCGGACCCAGATCGAGCCTGCAGCGGTTGCCGAGGGCTCGCGCCGGGCTCAGCCGGAAGATCACGATGCCACGCGGCTCGCCTTCGGGAATTTGAATGATGCGTTGGCGGCGGGTGAATTGTACGACTCCGGTGACCTGAACCGGGCCTTTCATCTGGCCCTGATCGTGCCGCGCATCCAGCCCGTTACCGCCGAGGTACTCAGCCGGCTGCACACGCTGTCACAGCGTTACGTACGTATGCATCTTCTGCCGCCGGGTCGAGTCAAACGCGCAACGCAGGAACATACCGCGCTGTTTGAGGCCTGGATCTCCGGCAACACCGACGAAACGATACGACTCACGCACAATCACATAGAGACGACGCGCGACGATCTCGCGCAACTGCTGCAATCACCCAGGTAAGCCAGGCCGCTAGGTGAGAGGCCGGCCTGCAGGCCCGGCCGACTCGCGCACCACCAATTCGTGCGCGACCAGCCGATCGACCGCGGCAAGCAGCTCCCCATCGCGGCGCTTGCGTATCTTGCGAATGAGCAGATCCAGGGCGGCTTCCGCCATCCTGGCAATGGGTTGGCGGATTGTAGTCAATTCCGGCCACACCGTGGTCGCGGTTGCCGTATCGTCGAAGCCAACCACCGAGAGGTCACGCGGCACCTCGAGCCCCCGCCGGTGTGCAACCGACACAACGGCAGCCGCCATGTCGTCGTTGCTGGCGAAGATGGCTGTTGGTCTCGGCTGGAGGGCCAGGAGTTTTTCGGCGGCATCGAGCCCCGAGCGATAGCTGAAGAAACCCTGCTCGATACTGGACTCGGTCCTGAAGGTGGCTTCCCGCAACGCTGCCTCGAACCCGAGCAGACGCTCGCCACTGGCCGTCTGATTAGGATGGCCCTTGACGAAACCGATGTGACGGTGACCCAGAGTCAACAGATAGCGCGTCATCTCATGCGCGGCTTTGAAGTCATCAATGCGGACGCACGATGCGTCCGCTCGGAATCGGCCCGTAGCCACGGCGACGGTAGGTATCCCTCCTTTTCTCAACTCAGTGAGTATTACGTGCGACTCGCAGACCGGAGGCGGCAGAATGACTCCGGTCACACCTCCCTCGAGCAAGCGGCGAACGGCGGCGCGCTCCGCTGCTGCCGAGCTGACCTCGCACTTCTCCAACATCAACTGGGCGCTCTTGCGAGTACTCTCGTCCAATGCGCCCAGCAGGAATTCACTGAGGTAGGCCGCGCTTGGGTTGCTGTAGAGAAGGCCGATTCTCGCGTTCTGAGCGCCAGCCAGGCTGCGTGCCGCAGGGTTTGGGGCGTACCTCAGGTCCTTGACCGCGGCAAGCACGGTTTCGCGGGTGGTTTCCCGAACGTTGCGTTCTCCGTTCACGACCCGCGACACCGTCATCGGGGAAACCCCCGCTTTACGCGCGACGTCATGAATCGTGGTGCCGCGACGACCGCCGCGGCCAGGTTTACGCAGTGATGGCATGTCGCCATTGTGCATCATGTTGGGCCGACCGGCACCGAGAGCGGTGCAAGAGAATTCGGTCTTCGTGGCCGTAGAGCGCGCTGGACCAGCACTGGATGGCCGTGTCGCACACTGATGACAGTTCCGAATCGTTCTCCAGGGACGTACGCTCGGTGCATGTGCGAGCGAATAGTCATCCCCGACAGAGAAGAGGTCGAGCAGGAGCTGAGCGTCAACAACCCTTGGTGGACGTTCTCGACGCGTTTCAATGTTGCAGCGACGCAAAGTGTCCCGGCTGCCCGCATGCACGACAAGGAATCCGAGGGAGTGATGATGCGGTGGGGGCTCGTGCCATCGACCACCAAGGGTCCGGAGTTTGGCCCGGGAGCGGCCAGCGTCAGATCAGCCGCTATCGAGTCCTCCGAGGATTACCGAACCGTGTGGCTGTATGGTCAGCGATGCATCGTGCCGCTCGCCGGCTTTTACATCTGGCAGCGAACCGACGTCGGCTACCGGCAGCCCTTCTATGTGCGCCTCGTCAATCGGCCCGTGTTTGGAGTTGCCGCGTTGTGGGACCGCGTCGTAACTGACGACGACGATGTGATCGAAGGCTGTGCGATCCTCACGGTTCCTTCCAACAGCCTGCTTGCGGAAATCGATAACACCGGCGGTCAGATGCCGGTGATACTGCACCGGGACGCCTATCAAACCTGGCTGAACGGCAGACCGGCGCAAGCCCGCGACCTGCTGCATTCGTATCCGCCCGGGCGGATGCTCACCCACGCGGTCGGACCGCACGTCAATTTTCTGGAATACGACGATCCCAGCCTGATCCGCCCGATCGTATAAACTGACTGGCTTGGATGTTCCGACAAGGATTTCCTGTGCGCACGCATCGCCGATTCAGTGGCGCCCGCCGCGGCGTCTTCTTCACCCTTCTTGTGACAAGTTTACTGGTTGCCTGCACTCCCAAGCCCACCGCGCAGGTTGCAGCCCCCGAGCCCAGTCCCGAACAGCGCTTCGCCACCCTGGAGCGCCGCTATGTCATCTTCATGCTGGGACGGTTTCCGGTGGTGTCCACCTACCTGGGCGGCTCCGAGTTCGATGCGGCTCTCGCCGACAACGATGGCAAGCTGCGGGACTACTCACTCGAGGCACTGAAGGACGAGGATCTGCGCCTGGGTGAGTTCCGTGAGCAGTTCACGGCGCTCGAGCCCAACAGCCTGCCGGCGCACCGCCGGATCGACCGCAGTGTGGCGTTGGCACAGATTGAGTTCCTCCTGCACCAGCACCAGGTGCTGCGGCACCAGGAACGCTCGCTCGACAGTTATGTCGATGAGCCGTTCCGAGGTGTTGACTGGCAGATCCAGGGTATGACATCCACCGGAGCTGCGACCTATGGCACGGAAGCCGAATGGCAGGCAGTCATCGCGCGCACCCGTGCCATACCCGCTTATCTTGCCGCCGCGGAAAAACAGCTCGCCGCAGGGGTCACCGCGCAGAACACTCCGGACTGGCGCATGTTGCGGGATCACGGCCTGCAGGCGCCGGTTGCGGATGCCGAATACTTTTCAAAGACGCTGCCGGCGCTTGCGGAAACTGACATCGCCTCGGCGCACCGGGACGCATTGCTGGCCGATCTGCGCAAGGCCGGCGATGATGCCGCGGCCGCCTATCGGCAGTTGCGCACCTTCATCGCCGACACGTTCTTTCAGAATCCCGCTGGCAAGGATGCAGCCGCGCTGAAGGAAGAGTATCGCGCCGACCGCTTCGCACTCGGGCAGGCGGAATATGATTGGGCGTTACACAACAATCTGCGCCTCGACACGACTGCCGGCGAGTTGTTCGTCGAAGCGGAGCCCATCATTCTGGACTCGCGCGGGCAGATGATCGCCCTCGCGCGCGAGCTCGCGAAGGCTCACAAATGGAACACGCCCGTCGATGGCCCGGGCGTCGTGCGGGCGGTCTTCGAACAGCTCAGTCACGTCGCGCCTCGCAACGATGACGAGATGGTCGAGTGGTACCGCAAGACCGGAGAGCGGCTCGTGGCGTATGCACGCACGACGGGCATATTCGATGTGCCTACGGAATACAGGCTCGATGTCACGGTGACTCCACCACCGCTACGCTCCGGGTTCGACGGCGCGGCGTACTACCCGGCGCCCCCGTTCAAAAAGACTGGCGTGGGGCGCTTTTATGTAACACCCACCGGCAACGATCAGGTCGCGCTGCGCCACGATCACAATCGCGCCGCCATGCCTGATCTTGCAGCGCACGAGGGCTTCCCGGGCCACGACTGGCACTACAAAGTCATGACGCAGTACAAAGATGACATTTCGCCGCTGCGCTGGATTACCCCAGGAGCGGTGGAGGATTCCTCGTCCATGTGGCAGGACTCGATGGCCGCCGAAGGCTGGGCGCTGTATTCCGAAGCTCTCCTGAGTGAGCCGCAGCCAGCTGCGCCCCAGGGCTTCTACAGTCCCGAAGAGCGTTTGTATCAGCTTCGCGGCAAGCTGTACCGTGACTTGCGGGTACGCATCGATACCGGCATCCACACCGGCCGCCTGCAGTTTGAGGAGGCTGTTACGTTGTTCTCGGAGATAGTGGACTTCCTACCGGGCTCCTGTGGCGACCCGCGGGTGTTGAAGAATCCGGATAAGCGGACAAGTTGCGACTCGGCACGCCGGGCGGTCACGCGCTATTCACGCTGGCCGACCCAGGCCATTACCTACCGGCTCGGCAAGGATCAGATTCTCGCGCTGCGCAAGCGGGTGCACGAGAAGCTCGGCGAGCAGTTCTCGGCCAAACAGTTCCACCTGGAATTCATGAAGCAGGGCACGATTCCGGCCGCGTATTTCGCCGCCGAGCTTCTACAGAGTTTGCAGAAATGAGTTTGTCCGCGTGCCGCGCCAGTTGCGCGTCAATGCCTTCTGGGCTTCTTGAGGAAGTCCTCGCGATCCGCGGAGGTGACACGAACCTGCGATGTGTTGCGGCCACGGGCGAGGGTCATTGCGATTTCCGAGCCAGCCGGGCCGACGCGCCAGACTTTACGGAACAGCTCCGCCAGGTCTGACACAGGCTCGCCGCCAACCTCGAGCAGAACGTCGCCCAGCTTGACACCGGCCCGCTGCGCGGGACCGCCTTGTGTGAGGCCGCGGACCACTAACACGCCCTGCAGCGGAGTTGCATAGAGCCCGAGCCACGGACGCGCGGCACGGGAGGGCCGGCCCAATTTCAGCATGTCCTCGAGAATCGGCTCGAGCAGGTCGATGGGCACAAACATGTTCGCGTCGACGGTTTCGGGACCGGCCGCTTCCTGGACCAGCAGCGAACCAACTCCCAGCAGTTTGCCGTCCTCGCCGACGAGCGCCGTACCGCCCCATTGCGGGTGGGCGGGTGCGGTAAACAGTGCTTCCTCGAGCAGATATTCCCAGTAACCCGCAAACTCCCGCCGGGCGATGAGCTTGGCGTCGAGCGCGTGCTCCAGCCCGCCATGGCCGATCACTGTCACGCTGTCCCCGACCGCGGCCGATGACGCCGAGCCGCGCTGCATGGTGGGAACATCGAGACGTCCGAGCGGCAATACGAGACCAAAGCCGGTCACCTGGTCATAGGCCAGGGCGTGCCCGGGGACGACGGCACCCTCATTTGTCGTAAGCCAGATCGATTCGGCCTCGGTGATGAGGTAACCGATTGTAAGAACGAGCCCATCGGAACCAATGACTACGCCGTGTCCCATCCGCTCGGTACCGAGCACCGAGGCGGTGAAGGCCTCATCAGGAACCTCGGAGTGCACCTGCACCACTGACTGGAGCGCGGCATCCAGGTCGAAGCGCAGATTCTCCTGGCGCGGCTGCAGGCGCTCGGGAAAGGCCCATTCGGTCGTTTCGGCCATGAACAGATTGTCCGCGGTGGTTTCCGTTCCGCCGCATTCTACTCACGCGACCTGGGAAAGTAACCGCTGATCAGGATCACACGTCGGCAAACGAACACACAGTCCGCACCCGCAATTGAGTCTGCGGAAACCTGAGCCCCGAACGCGACTATGCACGCACGACAATGGTGTCGGCGAGCTTGTCGTGCAGACACTGACGGGACTCCTGGTAGATGAGCAGCGGATCGATGAGTTGGTATAGCAGTCCTACGTAGGGAAGCAGATTCGGCAGGCCATTTACCACGTTCCGCAGCAGGAAAATTCTGGCAAATGAGGCCCGCGAGCCGTCCGTGCGCACGACCTTGATGCCCACGAGCCGTTTGCCGATGGATTGACCGTTGGCCGCGACCAACCACGCCGTGATGATGCACCAGGCAAGCAGGGCCACAACGGTGATGGCGGTCCCCGGCCCACCCACCATGCTGTGCAGGATACTCGCCGTATCGAGAGCCTCGAGGTCGCCGGTTCCCGCCACCAGGGCCGCCAGCGCCGGCACTGCCCCGAAGACCATCGGCAGGCTGATGGCCAACAGGATCAGCTCATCGATGGTGGCTGCCAGCAGCCGCGTGCCGCGCTCAGCCAGGCTGCCTGGCAAGGGCCTGGGCGGCATCGTTTTGACCTGCAAAGACCGTGAGGCAGATCGGGCTTATGCCGTACCGGGTTGGCAGAAGAACAGGTGCGCGGGCAGGATGTTGAGTGGCTCGAACTTGCGGCGCACATAGCGGAAGAAACGGTTCAGATCGGGTAGCACGCGGGTGGTGAATTGAAACACCAGGAAGGATCCGCCGGTGCCGAGTGCCTCGCAGGTATTGCGCAAAATCGGCTCACGAACGGCCGGCGACATGGAGCCCAGGGGAATGCCGGAGATGATGTAGTCGGCCTTGGAGTGGCCGAATTTCTGCATGATGTCCCGCACGTCCGCGGCCGAGGCCTCCACCACCTGGAAGCGCTCATCCACCAGCGTTTTGCGCAGGAAGCTCACGAACTCCGGGTTCATCTCGATCGCGATCAACTGAGCATCCGGGCGCATGCGCCGCAAAATCTCGGCCGTGATGCCACCCACGCCCGGACCATACTCCACGATCACCCGGGCCTTGTCCCAGTCGATGGGCTGCAGCAGCTGCTTGATGAGGAAGCGTGAGCTCGGAATGATCGAGCCGAGCATGCGCGGATGGCGAAAGAAATTGCGGATGAATAGAAGCGCGTCCCCCTTGGGTGTGCCGCCGGTTTGTACTTCATTCTTGGACACGGTGTGTTGCGCTTGACTGCTGCCCATTCGAAACTCCCACATATTACGTAAGTTCCGGGACGGCAAGCCGCCCTACGCGACGTTAGCAATATTTTTTCCCGGATACCATCCGCCAAGCCTGCTCAGGTCTTCGAGTCGCGTCAACTAGCCGCCGGAACGTTTGGCCTCAAAGCCGAGTTTCTGCAGCTCTGCAACGAGGCGGTCGCGGTGATCGCCCTGAATCTCGATCGTTCCATCTTTGACCGCTCCACCCGCGCCACACAGCTTCTTTAGACGGGTGCCGAGGGCTTCCAGTTCCGCCCCCGCGAGCGGCAGGCCGCTGATCACCGACACCCCTTTGCCACCACGGCCGGCCACTTCGCGGCCGACTCGAACCCGGGCCCCTGAAGCGGGTGGCGTGGCTGGGCGGGCAGCGCCAAGCGCGCGCCTGGCGTCAGTGTGCATCACCACACCGCGATAAGTGTGCTTGCCTTTCATGACACGCTACTTTACCGGCCGGCGTGCAATTCAACTACCCAGTGCTGGGTAGCCGGTGCCGGCTAGCCAGTACTGGCTGGCCGGGGCAGGCCCAGCGGTACTGACTTGTAGTAGGGGTTGGAGTAGCGAAGGCCTGCAGGCCGTCGGTGACCTGCAGGCCTTGAGACAGACGGACCCGCCGCTTAGTTGGCGGATGCTACCGCTTACTTGGCGGATGCTACTTTGCCGTCGGCGCCGTTGATCTTCAGTGTCTCGCTTGTGCCATCGGCCTTGACCACTTTCACCTCATACTGCAGCTGATCACCATCACGGTTGACCTCTGCTTCTTTCGCCTTGCCACCGGAGCGCGTCTCAGCGGTCGTGATGGCCCGCGTCAGCGAAGTCGGCGCGTGCTGGATGGCGGTGGGCTTGATCCGGGTGAAGAGCTTTTCGAACTTCTCGTCGCTCACTTCCTTCACCTGACCCGTGCTCGGATCGAGCTCGTACTTGGTTAGCTTCTGACCATCGTTGCGTAGAACCTTGACTTCATAGTAGGCCGGATTGCCGTTCTTGAACTCGTACTCGGCACTGATCGCCTGGCCATTGCCCTGCCGCTCGGCCATGTGAATGGCCTCGGTGAGCGAGATTTTAGCCTTGTCCATCGATTGCGCTTCATGCCGCTCAGTATCGGTTGCCTGTGCAGCGCCCATGGCCAGCAAGGACGACACGGCCAGCAGCGCCGCTGCCAGTGGACCAGACTTGATGTTCATTTCTGCTTCTCCTGACGGTTGTCCTGACGCAAACAGCAACGCTCGGTCGGGCAGGGGGGTTCCGAGAGGCGACGTAGGACAACGCCGCACGTCGGAATGCTGCGCGGCCTACACGCTTGCGGGTACAGTCGCGCGCTGACTGGAGGACCGCATTCGATGAGCATCGCGACGTTCGTATTGGCGCTGGGCGCCCTAGCCGCCCCTGTGGACCCATTCATAGGTACCCAGGGTGGTGGGCATGTCTTCCCGGGTGCCGTCTACCCGTTCGGAATGGTGCAGCTCAGTCCTGACACGCAGACCCGCCAGTTCAAGGAGAGCTATCCGTGGGCTGCGGGGTATCAGTACAACGACCCGACCATTCTCGGCTTCTCGCATACGCATTTTTCCGGAGCCGGCCACTCGGACCTGGGGGATCTGCTGCTCGTGCCGATCGCCGGGGAAGTACGGCTCGAGCCGGGTAATGCCGAGAAGCCCTTGTCGGGATACCGATCGCGTTTCAGTCATGAGACGGAGCAGGCGCAGCCCGGCTACTACGCAGTCACACTCTCGGATTACGGCGTGCGTGCCGAGCTGACAGCCACTGCGCGTGTCGGGTTGCATCGCTACACGTTTCCGGCGGGCTCGCCTGCGCACGTGCTCGTAGATCTGCGCTCCGTCATCTATGACTACCCGGGTAAAGTGCTCTGGTCGCGGATCCGCGTCCGTCCCGATGGCACGGTGACCGGCTACCGCGAAACGCGCGGTTGGGCGCCGGGCCGGCAACTGTATTTCGCCATGCGGTTCTCGGCCAAGCCAACTCACAACGAGATTCATAACCGCGAGCCCAAGCCTGAATATGACCCGGCGTTCGCACCGTGGGCGAAGCGCGACGATGTCATTTTCCGCGAGGGCCGTGGACTGGTCGCTGTGTTTGATTTCGGGACTCTACCGGCAGGACAGCTCGGTGTGAAAGTGGCGATCTCGGGCGTGAGTGAGGCCGGCGCCATTGCGAATCTCGAAGCTGAAGCGCCTGGTTGGGATTTTGATGCGCAACGCGCCGCTGCGCAGGCGGCCTGGAGTGATGCCCTGGGATCGTTGCAGATCGAGGCTGCCGAGCCGGTCCGCAGAATGTTGTATACATCGCTATATCACGCCCTCATGGCTCCGAGTGTGTGGATGGATGTTGATGGCTCGTACCGCGGGCCCGATCACGAGATCCATCATGCCGATGGGTTCACCTTCCGCTCGACGTTCTCTTTGTGGGACACATATCGCGCCCTGCATCCGCTGTTGACTCTGCTGCGCCCGGAGTCTGACAACGTGGACTTTGTGCGGTCGCTGGTGGCTTCGTGGCAGGAGGGCCCGGACGGTGTGCTGCCGGTGTGGCAGTTCCACGGCCAGGAGACCTGGACGATGATCGGCTATCACGCGGTGCCTGTGATCGCCGACAACTGGCTGAAAGGCAACCAGGGCGGCAGCGCGCAGACTGCGCTCGATGCCATGCTCGCCAGTGCGACCAACCCGCGTTATGCCGGCCTCGATCAATACATGAAGACAGGTTGGGTTGCGGCCGACAAGGAGCGAGAGGGCGCATCCAAAACCCTGGAGTATGCCTTTGATGACTGGACGCTGGCCCGCGCGGCAAGCGCCATGGGCAGGCCGGATATCGCACAACAATTCGATGCACGGGCGAAGAATTGGCGCAACGTGTTCGACCCCAGGACCGGTTTCGTCCGGGCGCGCAACAGCGACGGCAAGTTCCGCGATCCATTCGACCCGGCCAAGGCCGGGTATTACGGCGACTACACCGAAGGCAATGCCTGGCAATACACCTGGTACGTTCCCCAGGATACCGCCGGCCTGATTCGGGCCATGGGTGGCAACAAACGCTTTGTCGGTAAACTCGATGCACTGTTTGATGCGAAGGTTGACCCCAAGGAATTCGCCGCCGTGGACGATATTTCAGGCTTGATCGGCTATTACGCGCATGGCAACGAGCCGAGCCATCACATCGGCTACTTGTACGTCTACGCCGGCCAGCCCTGGAGGACCCAGGAACGGTTGAAGCAAATCGTCACGACCCAATATCAGCCTGTGCCCGATGGCCTGTCCGGAAACGATGATCTCGGGCAGATGTCGGCATGGCTGCTCTTCACTTCCCTGGGTTTCTATCCGGTGACCCCCGGGTCGGGTGAGTACGTTATTGGCAGGCCATTCGTCGATCGAGCTGTGCTGCACCTGCCCAACGGAAAGACGTTTACGATTGTCTCCGACAACCTGTCGGACGCGAACGGCTATGTCGGCTCCGTCCGGCTCAACGGCCAGCCGCTGTCGCGGGCGTTCATACGCCACGAGGAAATCGTGAAAGGCGGGGAGCTGCGGTTCATCATGCAGGCCAAGCCCAACCGGTCCTGGGCGACCAGTCCGCACTCCCGGCCGTATTCCATGTCTTCCTATCCATGAGGTCGGCGCAATGAACGATTTATTGCACCTTTTGCTGGAATGCGGTGCAAATTGGAACGCTTCTTGCGGCGCGCGCAAGTAATATCGCACTCGCGCTCAAAACGAGTAAAACCATGACCCAGCGGTCACGCCTCCACGTACCGAACGCTCCGGCCCGGCCCGGGGACAAGCCAGATTTCAGCTACGTGCGGCTTTCGCCCGCGGGTGCGGTGCCCAGACCGGACGTCACCGCAGCGGTGGCGGACATAGAGGAGCTGTCGACCTCCCTGGTCCGTGTTCTCGATGACAGCCACAACGCTGTCGGTCCCTGGAACCCGCATCTGGAACCCGCTGACCTGCAGGTCGGGTTGCGGCATATGGTGTTGACGCGGGCCTTCGATGACCGGATGCAGCGCATACAGCGCCAGGGACGCATCTCCTTCTACATGAAGTCCACGGGCGAGGAGGCGGTCGCAGTCGCGCAAGGCATGGCTCTGCGGCCGGGCGATATGCTGTTTCCGTCCTACCGCAACCAGGGTCTGTATGTGGTCCGCGGGCGTAGTCTCACGGACCTCATGTGTCAGTGTCTTTCAAACACTAACGACATGTGCAAGGGCCGCCAGATGCCGGTCATGTACCACTGGGCAAAGGGCAATATCTTTTCGATCTCGGGAAATCTCGCCACCCAGTTCCCGCAGGCCGCCGGATGGGCGATGGCCGCTGCGATCAAGGGGGAGGACCACATCGCGGCCAGTTGGATCGGCGAGGGTTCCACCGCCGAAGCTGACTTCCACTATGCGCTGACCTTCGCGTCCGTATACCGGGCACCGGTCATTCTGAACGTGGTCAACAACCAGTGGGCGATCTCGACATTCCAGGGATTTGCCGGCGGTGAGCGTGGGACGTTCGCGGCGCGTGGCCCTGGATACGGAATTCCTGGCATTCGGGTCGACGGGAATGACTTCCTTGCAGTTCATGCAGCCACGCAGTGGGCAGCGGAACGTGCGCGGATGAGCGGAGGTCCCACTCTCATCGAGCACGTCACATACCGAGCATCTGCACACTCAACTAGCGACGATCCGTCGCGTTACCGTCCGAAGGACGAATGGCAGGCGTGGCCGCTGGGTGATCCCATCGTGCGTTTGAAAAAGCACCTCATTGCCCTCGGTGAATGGTCCGACGAGCGGCATGCAGCGCTGGAGAAAGAGCTCGAGGCTCATGTCACGGCGTGTTGGAAGGAGGCAATAAAGTACGGGACCTTGTCGGAGGGCCCGACTCTGGATCCGGCCACGATGTTCGAGGATGTTTACAAACACATGCCGCCGCATCTTGCGCGGCAGCGCGAAGAGCTGCGAGCTCTACGGGCAATCCAGCCGAATAAAGGCTCTCCGGAACAGCAGAACCTGGACGAGCAGACTCAGTCCGTGGCGAAAGAGGGCTGACTCGATGGCGTACATGAATATGGTCCAGGCCCTCAACTCCGCCATGGATATCATGCTGCAGCGCGATCCGCGGGTAGTGATCCTCGGCGAAGATGTTGGCTACTTCGGCGGTGTGTTCCGGGTGACTGACGGCCTGCAGCGTAAGTACGGCGAACATCGTGTGCTGGACACGCCGATTGCGGAGGGTGGAATCATTGGGGCGGCGATCGGGATGGGCGTGAACGGGTTGAAGCCCGTCGCGGAGATTCAGTTCGCTGACTACATCTACCCGGGGTTCGACCAGGTCGTCAGTGAGCTTGCCCGGTTGCGGTACCGTACGGCAGGTGAGTTTTCCGCGCCTGTCACTATTCGTACGCCCTGTGGCGGTGGCATCCGGGGCGGGCAGACGCACTCGCAGAGCCCGGAGGCGATCTTTACGCACGTCAGCGGGATCAAGGTGGTGATGCCTTCCAATCCCTACGACGCCAAGGGGCTGTTGATCAGCTCGATCGAGGATGACGACCCGGTTGTGTTCTTCGAGCCCAAGCGTATTTACAACGGGCCGTTTGATGGCGATCCCAACAAGCCGGCGGTGCCGTGGAGCGCGCATCCGCGAGGCGAGGTGCCTGAGGGTTACTACACCGTGCCGATCAGCCGTGCCGAGGTGGTGCGGCCTGGGAAGGACCTGACGGTGTTGACTTACGGCACGATGGTCCACGTGGTTGAGGCGGCTGTCAGGATGGCTGAGGTCGACGCAGAGATTGTCGATGTCCGTACGATGGTGCCCCTGGACATGGACACCCTGTGTACTTCGGTTTGTAAGACCGGACGCTGTGTCGTTGTCCATGAAGCGACTCGATTCGGCGGGTTCGGTGCCGAGTTGGTAGCGACGGTTCAAGAGGCGTGCTTCTGGAATTTGGAGGCGCCCATTCAACGAGTGACGGGTTGGGATACCCCGTATCCCCATGCGTTCGAGTGGGAGTATTTCCCGGGTCCCGCGCGCATTGCGCAAGCTCTGAAAAGCGTGATGGAGGCAGCGTGAGCCGCTACGTATTCAAACTGCCCGATCTCGGTGAGGGCACGGTGGAAGCGGAAATTGTCGGCTGGCGTGTGAAGCCGGGCGATGTGGTCGCCGAAGACGATGTGATCGTAGAGGTGATGACCGAAAAGGCGGCGGTTGAGCTACCTGCGCCGGTAGGGGGCCGCGTGGTTTCGACCACGGGCACGCCGGGGGACATGGTGCCGGTGGGGGCCGAGTTGATTGTGTTTGAAACGGATGCTGGGACCGGGACGGCAGCGGGTGCAAGCGCCGTGACCCCGGGGACCGGTGCCGAGGCGTCGCGGGCGAGCGGCGCGGCTGGCCAGTCCACCAGCGCGGCGCGGGTCGGGGAACGCGACAGTGGCGCTGCCGCCAGCCAGCGCGATGGCGCTGCGGGGGCGGGGGACCGCGGCGTGAGTGGCGGCCGCGGTGCGGCAGGTGACGGTCGCACGGCTGGTGATGGCGGTGCGGCCGGCCAGCGTGGTGGCGCTGCGGGCGAGCGTGGTGGCGCTGCGGGCGAGCGTGGTGGCGCTGCGGGTGAGCGTGGGGGCGCTGCGGGCGCGCACGCGGCCTCGGCAGCCCGGGGCGCAGGCGCTGCGTCGGCCCGTGGGGTCGCAGCCGGGTCGGCAGCTAGCCGCGCCAATGGCGCTACAAACGGGCACGCACACAATGACCGCCCGGGTCGCGTCGCGACTTCGCCAGCCATTCGCCGGCGCGCGCACGAAGCGGGCGTCGATCTGTCTCAGCTTTCTGGCTCGGGCCCCAACGGTCGTATCCTTCGTCAGGATTTCGAGGCCTTCGTCTCGAGCCGCTCGGGGCCGAAGCTGGTGCGCTCGCGGCCGGCGGGACACCGTGCGCCCACCACGGAGCCTGCGACCGAAGAGATCAAAGTCATCGGCGTGCGCCGCGTGATCGCTCAGCGCATGAGCGAGGCGAAGCGCAACATTCCGCACTTCGCCTATGTCGAAGAATTTGATGTCACCGAGCTCGAGTCACTGCGCTGTCATCTCAACAGCAAGCTCGAGTCGGGCGCACCGGGTCTAACCTACCTTCCCTTCATTGTCAGCGCGCTGGTGCGTGTACTGCGTGACTTTCCGCAATGCAATGCGCAGTACGACTCTGAGCGCGGCGTCATCATCCGGCATCGTTCAGTGCACGTTGGCGTGGCAACGCAGACTCCCGAAGGCCTGAAGGTCCCCGTTGTCCGCGACGCTCAGTCTCTGTCCCTGTGGGAACTGGCTGCGCAGATGCGTCGGGTCACGGAGGCGGCGCGTGCCAACAAGGCGACTCGAGAGGAACTGTCAGGATCGACAATCACGGTGACGAGCCTGGGCAAGTTGGGTGGAATCGCCTCGACGCCCATCATCAACGCGCCTGAGGTCTCGATTATCGGCATCAACCGTGCGGTCGAGCGTCCGATGGTGTACGACGGCGCAATTGCCATCCGGCGCATGATGAACCTGTCCTCATCGTTTGATCACCGCTTCGTAGACGGCCATGACGCGGCAGCCATGATTCAGGCATTGAAAGAGCGTATCGAGCATCCCGCCACGATATTCATCGATTGAGCTGCGGCGGGGCCGCGCACTGCCCGCGCCGGACTGATAGAAAAACTAAACCGGGCTAAACAACTTCCGTTTGTTGCCCGGGCCGCGCGGGCGCACTGTGTCACTCATCCGGAAATACCGGACGGGAGACGCCCATGAACATCCGCAAACAGACACGCTACCAGGCAGTTTTGGAACGCATGAGCTTCGGCGCCGTGCCGGTTGACGGAATCTATTGGCTCGACCCGAAGGATTCCGCGGCAGCGGCGGCATGCGAGCGACACGCGGCCCCGAATTCGGCCCCGGATAAAGGGCAGCTGCCCATTGGAACGAAACCATGAACACTGCAGCTATTGAACATCTGCCCCGCGTGCAAGCGGGACTGCATTATCTCGAGCCGCCTGGCGAGAAGCCGCGGTGGCTCGAATTCGAACCACCGGCGGGTGTGCCGCGGACCACGGCCGTCTATCGCGAGCATACGGTTGCCATCCGGGATGTGCGGCCGGTCGCAGCTACCCTGTCGCTGGAGCATGAAGGATTTCAGCTCCTGACTGCGCCCACCAGCGCAGACTTCGACGATGAGGATTCCATTCGTACACGGTACTACACCGAGACGAGTGCGTTGCTCCGGAAAGTGACAGGAGCATCGAGGGTGGTGGTGTTTGATCACACGATTCGCCGGCGCGTTCCAGGTGCCACGGACCGTAGTACCGGCATACCGCGGCAGCCTGTTCCGCGAGTGCACAATGACTACACCGTGAACTCAGGTCCGCAGCGGGTGCGTGATCTGCTCGGTGACGAGGCTGACGTGCTGCTGCAGAAGCGCTTCTCCGTAATCAATGTATGGCGGCCGATCCGCGGCCCTGTTCAGGATGCGCCGCTGGCTGTCACCGATGCGCAAAGCGTCGCTGCTCAGGATCTGGTTGCCACCGACCTCATCTATCCGGACCGCACCGGTGAGGTGTACTACGTGAAATTCAACCCGGAGCACAAATGGTTTTACGCTCCGGCGATGCGTCACGAGGAGATCATACTGATCAAGTGTTACGATTCGGCCAATGATGGGCGCGCGCGCTTTGTCCCGCATACGGCATTCGTAGATCCAACTACACCTGCGGGAGCGCCACCTCGGGAAAGTATCGAGTTGCGAACCCTGGTGTTTTACGGCTAGGCGCCCCCGGCTGGGCGCCCCCGCTAAACGCCAATCGTCGCCTTGACGCGGGCGGCGTTCAGCGGCAAATCACGGACACGCTTCCCGGTGGCGTTTGCCACTGCATTCGCCAGCGCCGCCGACGCAGGTCCCTGACCCGCCTCGGCACAACCGAGAAACGGTGTGCCGGGGCGGTCGATGATCCTGACCGTGATACTTTCCGGAACTGAGCTGAAGCGCAGAATCGGATAGGTTGCCCAGTCCACCGAGGTTATGCGAGTCGCATCGAAGCTGACGGTTTCGAACAGGCACCAACTGAGGGACTGAATGATCGCGCCCTCCATCTGATTGCGCACGCCGTCCGGGTTGATGACCTGGCCTGTGTCTATCGCTGCCGCGGCTCGCAAAACCCGCGTTCGGCCGGTCTCGCGATCGACGCGGACCTGCATGGCGACTGCGCAATAGGCCGCGAGATTTTTGTAACGCGCAAACGCGAAGCCGTAGCCGTGCCCGCCCGCGGGTGTCGGCCGGGCTGCCCACCGGAATTCATCGGCCGCGGCGGTTACCACATCCCGTGCCCGCGGGTCATCCAGGTGCGCGAGGCGAAATGCCACTGGATCGGAGCCGGCGGCCAGCGCCAGCTCATCCATGAAGCTTTCGATCGCGAAGACATTCAGGTGCGCGCCCAGTGATCTCAGAGCGGACACGCGCACTGGCATGTCATGCAGGAAGTGATGAGTGACCTTCGCGCTGGGCAGCGTGTAGAGGGGAATGGAGTTGCGATCCCCGCCGCCTTCGGGTTGAGGCAACGGCTTCGGCTCGGGAGGCGCGAACGGACGTTCCAGGTGTTGGGCCGCGAGGAGGGCACCTGCGGGGCCGGGCCTCGTGGCGTGCGTATTGCTCCAGACGCCGTAGTCCCAATCCACGATGCGGCCGGCGGAATCGAGGGACGCGCGGACCTTTGCAACCATCGCCGGTCCGAATGGCTCCCAGCTATGCTCCTGCTCGCGCATCCACTGTAGTCGGACCGGCCGATCGGGCAGCGCGTTCGCAATCAGCGCGGCGTCTGCCGCCGCATCGTCGGCGCCGTTGTGACCATAGCATCCTGAGCCTTCAACGTGGATACAGTGCACCCTGTCCAGCGGCATCCGCAGCATCTCTGCGATCGCCTGGCGATCGGGGTAGACGCCTTGTGTGTGTGTCCAGATCGTCATGACACCGTCAGTCAGATGTGCAACGGCGCAAGAGGGACCCACCGAGCCATGTGAAAGGTAAGGACGCGCGTAGGTTGCTTCGAGTGTCTTGGAGGGTCCACCGGCGGCATCGTGCTTGTCGAGGATCACCTGGTCCTGCGCCGGCATCCCCAGCAGGGTCTCGCTCAGCCGCGCCTGTTTCGGCAGTGACTCGCTTTCTTCCCAGCGAGCCGCAAGGCTCAGTGCGCGCATCGCCTTGACCGCCTGGAACTCGCGATAGGCTACAACTGCGAGGAAGTTGCCGTCGCGCAGCACCTGCACAACACCCGTCATTTTTTCGATGTTGCCGACATCGACCTGTAGGAGCTTCGCGCGATAACTGGGCGGGCGGACGACACGCGCGTGCAGCATCCCGGGCAGCCTCATGTCCTGAACATACGCTTCTCCCCCTGTCACTTTGGCGGGGATGTCGATACGCTGCACCGATCTGTCCATGACCTTGAAGAGCGTAGGATCCTTTAGTTTGGTCGTTGGTTGCGCCTCGACATGCAGCAGGTTGGCTGACACCAACTCGGCGTAGGTGATCCGGGCCTCGTTAGGTCCTAGCACCGCGCCTGCAACGGCGCGGAGTTGATCGGCGGGGGCTCGCAGACGCCGGGCAGCTTCCGCAATCAGTATTTCGCGAACCTGAGCGGCCGCAGTGCGCAGGGCAGTGCCGCTGTCCTGGACGGAGTGGCTGCCGGCGGTGTAACCCTCATCCGCAGTCCTGCTCGTGTCGGCGGTGACCAGGCTCACCTGTTCAAACGGAACTTCGAGCTCTTCGGCCACCACTTGCAGCAAAGCGGTCTTGATGCCTTGTCCCAGCTCCGCCTTGCCTGTGAATGCAGTGACGTGGCCATCGGCATCGACCCGGATCCACGCATCCAGCAGAGGATTCCTTCCCAGGTTACCGGGAAGCTTCGGGCGGGCGGACTGTGGGCCGCTGCCTGCATACGGCCACGCGCCCGGTGAGAGCGAGAAACTCAGAACCAAGGCGCCCGTGCCGCGCAGAACTGCGCGGCGCGATATCTTGTGGGAAACGTTTGTGCTCACCGCTCTGGGCGCTCTCGTCTTTCCGAATAGGCAGGGCGGCTTCTGGCGTCTCCTTGGGCACCGGTTTCGGTATCTGGGGTGTCAAGCTGTGGACCCGCCGCCGCGGGCGTCACTGCTGTGCCTGGTGAGGATGCAGGTCCGGCCATCAAAGTGGCCGCGCGGCGTACGGCCCGCAGAATTCGCATGTGTGTGCCACAGCGACACAGGTTCGGCTCCAGTTGGGCGCGAATCTCAGCGTCGGTGGCCCGCGGATTTCTTTGTAGCAACGCTTGCGCACGCATCATCATTCCGGGGATGCAGTACCCGCACTGCGCGGCTTGCTCTTCGATGAAGGCCCGCTGTAGTGGGCCCGGATCCTCGCGGCTTCCCAGCCCCTCGACGGTCGTAATCTGCCGTCCTTCCAACAGCATGATCGGGGTTACGCAGGATAACGTGGGCGCGCCATCTACGAGGACCGTACAGGCGCCACATTGACCCAGACCGCAGCCAAACTTGGCGGCATTGAGCTGCAGATCGTCGCGCAAAACGTAAAGCAGCGGAGTGTCGGGATCCGCGCTCACCTCGTAGGAACGGCCGTTGACCTTCAACTCAATCACTGACACGGCTCCTGGCTTCGCGCACGCTGCTTTCCACCCCGGTCCAGGGCGGCCGGGCACCGAAGTTGGCGCGAATGTAAGAAAGCAACGACTCCAGCTGACCGTCGGTCAGCGTGCTCGCGAAACCGGGCATGATCGCGCCGGCGGTTCCTTCGGGCGGATGCAGGCCAATGAGGATGACGTTGATGAGATTTGTCGGTGTCTCACCCGTTGCTGCCGTGCTCAGTGTCAGTTTGATGCCTCCGAAGGGCAGTGGCCGCGTGCCGTCGTGGCAGTTCGCGCACGCAGCGGTATAAATGGCAGCACCGGTGTCGTTGTTTGGCGGATCGGCAGCAGGCTTGTCATGTTTTGGGTTCCCCATTTCCGCTGCGACGTACGTTGCAATTGCCTGCACGTCGGAGTCCGCTGCCGCCGCGAGGCTCTGGGAGACCGGCGCCATCGGGCCATGCGCATCACCATGCTGCTCGTGCCAGCCCCGGCTCAGAAACGCGTGCAGGGCCTCTGCGTTCCAGGCCGCGTGCGACTGCGAATCGGAGTTGATGGCATAAGCATGCCAACCTTCCGCTTCACCGCCAGCAAACTGCCGGGTACGGATCTCCGCTCCGAAGCTGTTGCGTGGGGTGTGACAAGCGCCGCAATGACCGATGCCGTTCGCGAGATAGGCGCCCCGGTTCCACTCCAAGTTGTGCGCGGCGTCCGGCTGATAGGGACCCTCATGAAAGAACAGAAGCTTCCACCCCGCGACGAGGAACCGCATATTCAGTGGAAACGGCAGGTGGTTGTCGGGCGTCTGCGCGTGAACCGGCTGGCGCGTCATTATGAAGGCGTAGAGCGCCGCGCCATCTGCGTCATCAAGAAGTGTGAAATGGTCATATGGGAAGGCAGGGTAGAGGTGCGCGCCTTGGCGATCCACACCTTCGCGCATCGCGCGCTCGAACGCAGCCAGAGACCAGCGCCCAATTCCAGTTGTCAGATCCGGTGTGATGTTAGTCGAATAGATCGTGCCGAAGGGCGTCGCCAAGGGCCGTCCGCCAGCAAATGTTTCCCCGTCCGGTGCCGTATGACAAGTGGCACAATCTCCGAGAGCGGCGAGCTGTGCACCGCGCCGAATCGTGTCCGCATTGAAGCTGTCGGCAGATGGAGGGTCCGCCGGGGGTAGCGCGGAGCGCCATGCGTACACAACCAACCCGGCCACCCCAAAGCCCAGGACCCAGAGGAGCCGGATGACGACGCGCCTGGTGACAAACGTTTTCATCCTATGAAGCTCAAGCGTAAGCGTACTCGATCGCCAACGCTATGATCGCACGATGGCCCCGAGGCTCTTGATGGCCCGCTCGCTCGCTGCAGTCCATTCGTGGCCGTAATTGAGGCGCAGACAATGGGCAAATTCGCGCCGTGCCGAGAAAATCGGCCCGGGTGCAATGCTGAACCCCTGTTCGAGGGCTTTTCGGTGCACATCAATAGCATCGACCTGATCGGGAAATTCGAGCCATAGGAAGTAACCACCTAGCGGCTGGGTCACCTGGAAGCCTGGCGGCATATGCACACGTAACGCTTGCAGGGCCGATTTCTGCTGAGCCGTGAACGTCCGCCGCAACGCGCCGAGGTGACGATCGTACCCTCCCTGCCGCAGATACTGCGCAATCGCATCCTGTGCCGGAATATTGGTGGACAGCGAGCTCATCACTTTGCGCCGCCCCACGGCACGTGCGAAGCGCCCTGCCGCAACCCAGCCGATACGGTAGCCTGGGGCCAGACACTTCGAAAAAGACCCACAGTTGAGAACCATGCCCTTTTGATCGAACGCTTTGCTCGACGTGGGCCGACGGCTGCCGAAATACAGCTCGGCATAGACGTCGTCCTCGATCAGCGGTACATCGTGCAACGCCAATAGTTGCACCAGCTCCTTGCGAGCTTCGTCCGGAACGAGCGCACCCAAGGGGTTTTGAAAGCTGGTCATGAACCAACACGCTCGCACCGGATGCTTGTCCAGAATGCGCGTCAGACAAGCGATATCGATTCCGTGTGCTGGGTGCGTCGGTATTTCGATCGCCTTGAGGCCTAGCGCCTCGACGGCCTGCAGACATCCATAAAATGCTGGCGATTCGATCGCTATGAGGTCTCCCGGCCGAGTCAGGGATTGCAGCGATAGATTCAATGCCTCCAGCGCGCCGCTTGTAACTATGATTTCCTCTGGCGAAACGGTCGCGCCAGCACGCAGGTAACGGCGTGAGATCTGACGGCGCAGCTCTGCGCTGCCGGCCGGAAGATCCTCCACTGTGCTCCAGGGGTCCATCTGGCGTGCGCTCGTACTCAGCACGGATGCGAGCTTAGGTAGGGGGAACAAAGTCGGACTCGGGAATGCCGAGCCCATGGGTACGACGCTGCGGTTCTGCAGCGACTCCAACACTTCGAAGACCAGCTCGCTTACATCGAGCAGAGTGGATCGGGCAGAGGGTCGGGAAATGCGCGGCTGTTGCGCCGGCGCGCTCCATTGATTGCCGACGTAGTATCCCGAACGGGGCCGCGTTTCTATGAAGCCCTTGCCTTCCAGCAGCTCATACGCATGGATGACAGTGGCGGGACTCATGCCGCGCTCGCGGGATGTCTCCCGCACGGAGGGAACGCGGTCTCCGGGCTTGAGAGCCCCCTGGCGAATCAGGACGGTGAGGTCGTCTGCGAGCTGCTGGTAGAGCTTCATGGGCGGCAAGGTTTACCTGCCGCCCCATGATACCTGAGCCGGTTCAGCCTACGCCGTGAGGCGAGATGGCTCCAAAGTACCAGGCGATCATCAGCAGAACGAACAGCGCGATCGAGAGTCCGATACGTACGCTGAGGGCGCGCGCCATCATGGCTGAGTGGCCGTCGTGGTCTGCGCCGCCTGATGACATGTGGAAGAGTGCTTTGCCGAGGCTGGTTACGATGCCTGCGAGCACCAGTACGATCAGGATTTTGATTCCGTCCATCTCTTCTCCTTGCGAATTGTAAGGACCACGCTTGCTGCGGCTACGCCGAGGACGCCCATCATTGCGAACATGACGACCGCCAGGCCGCCCACCATCCGGTAGGCCTCTATCAGGCCTGTCACCATGCCGAGCGGTGTGCTGACCAGGAGCAGGGGTTTTGCGATTTTCATGGCATGCAGTTTAGGCCGCATCCACCCCCTTCGGCAGATGCAGATGCCCCCTCTAAAATGCATAACAGAAACGGCCGAAAGGGATTATGTTCGCCGGTCCCGATAGGCTTTACGGAAGATGCATATGTCGCGTCCCCCTCTGCCCCCATTTACCGCGGAAACCGCCGCCATCAAGGCCCGCAAGGCCGAGGACGCCTGGAACTCGCGCGATCCGCAAGCCGTTTCGCTGGCCTACACCGAAGACAGCCGCTGGCGCAACCGTGCGGAATTTCTGCAGGGCCGCCGCGAAATCGTCGCGTTCCTGACACGCAAGTGGGCCCGCGAGCTCGACTACCGCCTCATCAAGGAGGTCTGGGCGTTTACCGACAACCGCATCGCAGTGCGCTTTGCCTATGAGTGGCACGACGACAGTGGCCAACATTACCGCTCCTACGGCAACGAGAACTGGGAATTCGACGAGCAGGGCCTGATGCGGGTGCGCTTTGCCAGTATCAACGATGTGCCGATCGCGGCCGCCGACCGCAAGTATCACTGGCCGCTCGGGCGCCGGCCCGATGATCACCCGGGCTTGAGCGCGCTCGGCTTTTAAAGGCGCGCCTGGCGCGCGCCCGGTACCAACATTTACCCTTGAAGGGTGTCCTGCCTCCAAAGGGAGAGTCGCTCCAGGGTCGGACTCATGTTAGTTTGCGCATCAAAGAACAGCCGGGTGCGGAGGTTGGGTCGAGATGCGATCATGGTGCGTTCTGCTGGCGGCTGCGTTCGCGGCGCTGGCTCCTGGCGTGCGTGCCGCGGATTTCTGCTCGACCTGTGAGGTTCAGCTCGGAATCGGCGCGACCTATCACTACTGGGAAACCACGCACAGCCTGGTGGCGCCGCTGACGGTGGATTTCGACAGGAATCGCTGGGAGCTCGGTGTCTTCCGATTCACGGGCAACCAGGAGTTCTTCGACACGACGTTCCAGGGCCAGGTGCGCTTTGCAACACCGTACTGGGGCTTCTCCTTCAGCCGCCGCCTGGAGCTGTTCAGATATCCGCACTGGCGGTTGATCGTCGGCCTGGGAGCTTCCTACAAGACCCAGGAAAACACGCTGTCAGCTTCCCGGTGGAATATCTCGGAGCAGCTCGGTGTGCGAATCACCCCGACGCGCACTTATGCGATCGAGTTGATCGGACGACACTGGTCGAACGCCGGGCTGAAACTTCCCAACCACGGCCAGGATTTCGCCACGCTGATGTTTACCGTGTACCCGAGCCTGCTGCGGCACAACGAGCCCTCGAAATAATAATTCAGCGCTTTGCCTCGAGCGGCTCGTCCACCCAGCCGCCGCCCAGGGCCTTGTAGACCGCCACGAGTGACGTCGCCGTCTGGGTGCGGCTCTGCGCGAGACTGTCCTGGACGCTCAGCGCATCGCGCTCGGCTTCCAACACGTTGACGAAGTCGGTCAGGCCGCCCTGGAATCGCTGGCGGGCGAGATCCGCGGCCCGCTCGCTGGCGCTGGCCGCTTGAGTCAACAGGTCGCGGCGGCTTTGCGCACGGCCGTAGGTGACCAGGGCGCCTTCCGTCTCCTCGAGGGCTCCCAACACGCTCGCCTCGTAGGCGGCGAGGTCAGCATCGGCTTGCGCATGCGCGATCTTGATCCGGGCCTCGACCCGGCCCAGATCGAGCGCGGCCCAGGAGATTCCAGGTCCAACCGAGTATGTGTCAGAACCCGTCTTGCCGATGCCCCGAAAAGTGGCAGCGTTGTAACCGATGGAACCTGTAAAGGTGACCTTCGGGAACAGATCGCCGATGGCAACGCCGATGCGCGCCGTGGAAGCGGCCAGGCTGCGTTCGGCCACGCGGATGTCCGGCCTTCGGCGCAACAGCGTGGCGGGATCACCAACGGCATTGAGAGACGGCAGGTCCCGCAGAGGCTCCGCAGTCTGCAGCTCCGTGGTCAGCGCATCCGGTAAGCGGCCCGTGAGTACTGAGAGCCGGTAGATCGTCGTCGCTGTAGAAGACTCCAGCAGGGGGATGCTCGCCAGTGTCGTTTTGAGTTGCGCTTCCGCCCGGGCGCTGTCCAGCTCGGTCCCACGGCCGGCCTCCAGCCGAGCCTGCGTCACCTTCAACGTTTGAGTCTGGTTGTCGGCGTTGCGTATCGCGACTGCAAGCTGTTCCTGGAGGCCGCGCAATACGAAATAGTTACGCGCAACCTCGGCGGTAACCGTTACCTGTGCATCGCGCAGGCCCGCGGCACTCGCCTGCTCCTCTGCCCGGGCCGCCTGGATTCCCCGGCGCACGCGCCCGAAGAAGTCCAACTCCCAGAATGCATCGAATCCAACATCCACGGAGTCGAGAGTCCGCTCTTCGCTGATGAAGGCAGGCAGTTGGTTACGGCTCTCGCGCGCATGCTTATAACTGCCGGCTGCAGTGACCGTGGGAAACAGATCGAAGCCCGCCAGGCGGCGCGCGGCCCGGGAGGCGCGCAGATTGGCGCGCGCGCGCTGCAGGTCCTTGTTTGCCGTCAGGGCATCATTGACCAGCTGGTCGAGCTTCGGATCGTTGAACAACGTCCAGAATTTCGCCTCGACGTCCGCACCTTTGAAGCCGGGTTGCCCGAGGTTCGCGAACTGCGGCGGGACTGGCGTTACCGGGCGCTGATAGTCAGGGCCCACCGCGCAGGCGCACAGCGTGGCCACCGCGGCTCCTACGAGCAATCCAATGGGAAGTTTACGCATTCTCCTGGGCTCCCGCCGGGCCTGGCGCGGCGTTCGGTTTGGTCTGCGGCTCGGATGCGTGCTTCGCTCCAAACAGCGTCTCGATGGTCACGAAGAACACGGGTGTCAGGAACAATCCGAACATGGTCACGCCCAACATGCCGGCAAACACCGCGACGCCCATTGCATGCCGCATCTCCGCGCCGGCGCCTTTCGCGAGCACCAGCGGCAGCACGCCCATGATGAATGCAAACGAGGTCATCAGGATCGGGCGCAGCCGCAGCCGGCAGGCCTCGATAGCCGCCTCGATGACGCCCATGCCCTGGTCATACCGCTCGCGCGCAAACTCCACGATGAGGATCGCGTTCTTGCAGGCGAGACCCACCAGCACGATGAAGCCGATCTGGGTCAGGATGTTGTTGTCGGAGCCGCTGAGCTTCACGCCGACCATCGACGACAGGAGGCACATGGGCACGATGAGGATGATCGCCAGTGGCAGTGACCAGCTCTCGTACTGCGCCGCGAGAATCAGGAACACCAGCAGCACGCACAGCGGAAATACGAACACCGCGGTGTTGGCCGTGGATTTCTGTTGAAAGGTGAGCTCGGTCCACTCGAAGCCGTACCCGTTGGGCAGGGTGGCGAGCACGCGCTCCATGGCCGCGCTCGCCTGTCCGGAGGAGTAGCCCGGTGCGGCCTGGCTATTGATGTCGGAGGCCAGGTAGACGTTGTAGTGGGCAACCCGATCCGGGCCGGTGACGAACCTGATGTTGGAGATGGCGCCGATGGGGACCATTTCGCCGCTCGCATTGCGGGTTTTCAGGTTGGCGACATCCTCGGCGTGGGCCCTGAAGCGTGCCTCGGCCTGGGCGTAGACGCGGAACGTCCGGCCAAACTTGTTGAAATCGTTGACGTAGGTCGAGCCGAGGTAGGCCTGCAGGGTGCCAAAGATGTTGGACAGGGGGATGCCCTGGCGTTTCGCCTTCACACGGTCTACGTCCGCGTAGAGCTGTGGCACACCGTTCTGGAACGTCGTGTAGGTGGCGAGTCCAAACAGCTCCTTCTGTTGCCGCGCCTGGTTCAGTATGTCCGCGGTGACCTTGGCCAGATCGTCGTAACCGCGCCCGCCGCGGTCCTGCAGGTAGAGCTTGAAGCCACCCGTGGTCCCGAGGCCCTGCACGGGCGGCGGCGGCACGACGAGAATGGTTGCATCCCCAATGGTTGCGAATTTCTTGCTCAACGTTGCTACGAGTGCCGGCGCCGAGAGCTCCTTCGTCTTGCGCTGGTCGAAGTCGGTCAGTGGCAGGAACATCACGGCCGCGTTGTCCAGGTTGACGAAGCCGTTCACTGACAGACCCGGAAATCCAATCGCGTGCTCGACGCCCGGAGTCTGCAACGCGAGCTGCGACATCCGGCGCACGACCCGTTCCGTGCGGTCCAGCGAGGCCGCATTCGGCAACTGGACCACGCCAATGAGGTACTGCTTGTCCTGCACGGGAATGAAACCACCCGGCACGATCCTGAACATCAGCCACGTGCACCCCAGCAACACGACGAACGTCAGCAGGATCGGGCGCCGGTGACGAGCCGCGACTTCGACCACCCCGCCATAGTCCTTCGACAGGCGGCCGAACACCCGGTTGAAGGCCGCGAACGGAATTCCCAGTACGCGGTTGATGAGGCGTTGGAATGCATCAGGTTTCGCATGATGTGGCCGCAGAAGCAGGGCGGCGAGCGCGGGCGACAGGGTCAGTGAGTTGAATGTGGAGATGATGGTGGAGGCGGCAATCGTGATCGCGAATTGGCGGTAGAACTGACCGGAGATGCCGCTCAAAAATGCGACGGGCACGAACACCGAGCACAGCACGAGCATGATGGAGATGATGGGCCGGGTCACCTCGGCCATCGCCGCATGCGCAGCCTCCCGCGGCCCAAGGCCCTCCTCGATTTTGCGCTCCACATTTTCCACCACCACGATCGCATCGTCCACGACGATGCCGGTAGCCAATACGAGGCCAAACAGGGTGAGCGAGTTGATCGAGAAGCCGAGGAGCAGGAGGGCCGCCATGGCGCCCACGATCGCGATGGGAACTGCGACCAGTGGTACCACGCTGGCGCGCCATGTCTGCAGGAAGACCACCACGACCAGCACGACGAGGAGCACAGCTTCGAACAGCGTTTCCACCACGGCGTTGATGGAGCTCCGTACAAACACGGTCGGGTCGTAAGCGATTTCGTAGGAGACGCCCTCGGGGAAGGCCTTGGCCAGTTCCGCCATCGTCTTGCGGACCGATGCCGACAGCTGCAGGGCGTTGGCGCCCGGGAGCTGGAAGACCGGGATCCCGACAGCCGGCTTCGCATCCAGCATGCTGCGCAGGGCGTACGATTCAGGACCTAACTCGACACGCGCCACGTCGCGCAGGTAGACGACTTCGCCTACGGCGCCCGACTTGATGATGATGTTGCCGAACTGCTCCTCGGTCTCCAGCCGGCCCTGTGCATTGACGATGTATTCAAAGTCGGTGCCGGGCAGCGCCGGCTGGCCACCGATCTGGCCTGCGGCAACCTGTATGTTCTGCTCTCGGACCGCGTTGAGCACATCGTCGACAGTCATCTCGCGCGAGGCAATCTTGCCCGGGTCGAGCCACAGGCGCATGGCATAGTCGCCCGATCCAAATACGCGCACGTCGCCCATTCCTGGCAGGCGGGCGAGCACGTCCCTGACCTGGATGACCGCATAGTTGCGCAGGTACAGCGAGTCGTAGCGGCCGTCCTCGGAGCGCAGGAATACGACCATGGTCAGATCGGGCGAGCGCTTCTGTGTAACCAGGCCGATCTGGCGGACGACCTCGGGCAACCGGGGCTGGGCCTGGCTGACGCGGTTCTGCGTCTGCACCTGCGCAGTGTCGAGATTGGTTCCCAGCTTGAAAGTGACCGTGATGGTGAAGTTGCCATCGGGTGTGGACGAGGAGTTGGTATAGATCGCGTTTTCCACGCCGTTGATCTGCTGTTCCAGCGGCGTGATGACCGTCTCCGCGATCGTTTTGGGCGAGGCACCCGGATAGGTGCCGCTGATGACTACGGTCGGCGGCACAATTTCCGGGTACTGGCTGATCGGCAACAGCGGCATCGCGACGAGCCCCGCCGTCAGGATCAGGATGGAGAGCACCGATGCGAAGATCGGCCGGTCGATGAAGAACGATGAGATGTTCATGGCCGGTCAATTCGATTGAGTTGCGGCCGCGGCCGTCGTGGTGGGATCGGCCGCCGGTGCGCCCATCGTCGCCATGTTCGGCTTGACCTGGGCGCCTGGCTTCACCCGCTGCAGTCCGCTGATGACGACGACATCGTCCGCCTTCAGTCCCTGGCGCACGATCCGCAGGCCATCCACGATCCGGCCCGGTTTAATGGTGCGGTACTCGAGTTTGTTCTCGGGACCGAGAACGAGAACGAAGCTCTGGCTCTGGTCCGTGCCAACCGCGCGATCCTCGACGAGGATGGCATCGTATTCGCTGCTGCCCAGCAACTGGACTCGCGCGAACATACCGGGGGTGAACAAGCCCTGTTTATTCTCGAGCACGGCGCGCGCGCGGATGGTACCGGTCCGCACATCCAGCTGGTTGTCCACGAAGTCCATGTAACCGTCATGCGGGAAACCCTGCTCGTTGGAAAGGCCCACGCGCACGGGATTCCGGGCATCGCGCGAGCTCGGCCGCTGGCCCTCGCGAGCCAACTGGTTGTAGTGCAGGTAGGCGTTCTCATCGCCTTCGAAATACACATAGATGGGGTCGACCGAGACGATGGTCGTTAGCAACGTCCCCCCGTTGTTGCCTCCGGTAACGAGGTTGCCGCGCGTTACTTCCGCCCTGCTCGCGCGCCCATCGAAGGGAGCACGGACCTTGGTGAAAGAAAGCTGCAGGGCCGCGTTGTCGAGCGCCGCCTTGGCGGCCGATACGCTCGCCAGCTGCTGGTTGAGGTTGCTGAGGCGCTCATCGAGCTCCTCGCGCGAGACGGCACCCGAATCTTTGAGTTTCTGCACACGCGCCGCTTCCAGCTTGGCGAGCTCCTGCTGTGATTTCGCGAGCTCCAGGCCGGCCTTGGCGCGGTCGTAGTCTGCCTGGTAGGGACGCGGGTCGATGATCAAGAGCACGTCGTCCTTCTTGACGAACTGGCCCTCGCGGAAGAGCACCTGTTCTATGTAGCCGGAGACGCGTGGCCGTACTTCGACGGTGTCCACGGCTTGAAACCGGCCCGTATATTCGTCCCAATCCTTGATGCGCTTGCTGATAACCTTTGCCACCGTCACGTCCGGCGGCCCCGGTGGCGGTGGTGGAGCCTTGCCGCAACCCTCGAGTGCCATCAGGCCCAACATCGAAAGGAGTATGGTCGTGCACTTCAACGGGGCGTTCATCTTCTTAAGCTCCCAGTCTGTTGTCAGCGGCGGCCGGATCACTGTACCACCGGAGGCGGTGAAGGAAACAATCCCGCGGCGGGTGCGTCTTGCAGTAACGTGCCCGCTTTTGCCTGTTCCACCAACCGGCCAAGCGGCCAGTTGACCGGCAGGCGAGTTGGCTATATTGAGAGACACCTATGAACCAACAGCATGCGTTTGATCTGGCCGTTCCCGTGGAGGCAACCGACCATGTCATCGGCGCGTCACATGCCCCGGTGACGATTGTCGAGTACGGCGATTTCGAGTGTCCCACCTGTAAACAGGCCGCCCCGGCGCTCAAGCTCCTGCTTGAACGTTTTGCCGGGCGGGTACGCGCCGTCTTTCGTCATTATCCTCTGGAGACAGTCCATCCACACGCGCTCCTAGCGGCACATGCCGCCGAATGCGCCGGTGGCCAGGGGAAGTTCTGGGAAATGCACGACCTGCTGTTCGCCAACCAGGAGCACCTGAAGGTGAATCAGTTGCGCTCTTACGCGCAGCAGTTACAGCTGGACATGGCACGGTACACGGCCGAGATGGATGACCAGGTCTACCTGCAGCGGATTCGCGAACACATGGAAGGCGGGCGCCGCAGCTCGGTGCGCGCCACTCCATGCATCTTCGTCAATGGAAGGATCCAGGACATCACCTTCGGCATGCGGTCTCTGTTCGATGCAGTCGAGGCGGCAGTGCACCACCACAAGTAAGAGGCACGCACCATGGCGAGCTTGTACGAGTCCCGCCGGGAGCAGATGTTTCCGAAGCTGACGGCGCAGCAGATCGCCCGGCTCGAGCGCCACGGCCGCAGAATTCGCACGACGGCCGGCCAGGTGTTGTCGGAGGCGGGCGAGGGGCACCGGGATCTGTACGTGGTCCTGTCTGGATCCCTGCAGATCGTCCGGCCCGGGCTGCAGGGCGAGGATCCGATCACTATCGAGGTGGCCGGGGACTTCACGGGTGAGATGAGCACGCTGCGCGGACTTGTAGGCTTCACTCGTGTGCGCGTGTGTGAGGCCGGCGAGATCCTGGCGATCACCGAATCCGAGTTGCGCACGGTAGTGCAGACCGATCCGGAGATCATGGAGATTTTCATGCGGGCATTCATTCTGCGCCGCATGGGCCTCATCGCCGCCGACCAGACGGGCGACGTCATTCTCGTCGGTTCTACGCACTCGTCCGGCACATTGCGTTTGGTTCAGTTCCTGACGCGAAATACGTACCCCTACGTCATGCGGGACGTCGAATCCGACACGGACGCGAAGGCGTTTCTCGAAGGCTTCAACCTCAGTGCCGCGGATCTGCCGGTGGTCCTGTGCCGGGGGCAAGTGGTCCTTAAAAATCCCAGCAACTCGGAGGTGGCCGCCTGTCTCGGGATGAATGCGCAGCTGGACTCCGAGAGGATCCGAGACGTCGTGGTGATTGGAGCGGGACCCTCGGGCCTGGCCGCTGCCGTTTACGCGGCGTCGGAAGGGCTCGACGTGCTGGTGATCGAGACGGTTGCACCAGGTGGCCAGGCGGGATCGAGCTCCAAGATCGAAAACTATCTCGGGTTTCCTACGGGTATCTCGGGCTTGGCTTTGGCCGGGCGAGCGCTGGTGCAGGCACAGAAGTTTGGTGCGGAGGTCGCCATCGCCACGAGCGCGGTGCGCCTGATCTGCGATCGCCAGCCCTTCCGTATCGAATTGTCAGACGGACTTACCGTAAGGGGCCAGACGGTCATCATTGCCTCCGGGGCCGAGTATCGGAAGCTAGCGATAGAAAATCTGACGGATTATCTCGGCGTCGGCGTCTACTACGCTGCGACGGCAGTTGAAAAGAAATTGTGCGGGGACGATGAAGTGGTGGTCGTCGGCGGTGGCAACTCGGCCGGCCAAGCGGCGGTGTTTCTATCCCACAATGGCCGGCGCGTGCACTTGCTCGTGCGTTCGGATGGGTTGGCGGAGTCCATGTCGCGCTATCTCATCCGCCGCATCGAGGAAACCCCTAACATCACTTTGCACGTAAATACGCAGATCACCGCCCTGGAGGGTAAAGGGCGCCTGGAGCGGGTGACGTGGTGCACGGGCCCGAAGGGAGAGCCCCAGACCCACGCCATTCGGCACGTATTTCTAATGACAGGCGCCGTGCCCAACACGGAGTGGTTGCAGGGCTGCGTCGCGCTGGATGACAAGGGCTTTGTGAGGACCGGCCCGGATCTGCACGTCGAGGATGGAGTACCTGACGGGTGGCCTTTGTCGCGTCCACCGCTGCACCTTGAAACAACAATTCCGGGAATCTTTGCCGTGGGCGATGTACGCTGCGGCAGCGCCAAGCGAGTCGCAGCCGCCGTTGGCGAGGGCTCGGTCTGTGTGCAGTTGATCCACCGAATTCTCAGCCAGTAACCGGATTCCGCGATGAGTTCTGCAGGCTTCGCCCATCACGGCGGGCGGCTCGGGGCCGCCCGCGCCGCGTACACCCACGCTCCACAACCCTGGATCGATCTGTCGACGGGTATCAATCCCAAGGCATATCCAGCGCCGCGGGCACGTGGCGTGACACTCAATCGGCTGCCTGATACCGGCGAGCTGAGCCGCCTCGAGGTGGTGGCGGCGGCGGCCTTTGATGTTAATGATCCGCGGCGTGTAGTTGCAACGGGAGGTACGGAGCCGGCGTTGCGAATGTTGCCGTATATCCTGGGGCAAAGGGCCGGGGTCATCGCCGAGGCGATCATTGCCGGACCGACCTATGGGTCGCATGCCGACGGGTGGGAGCGTGCCGGGGTGCGTTCGCGGGTGGTGCCGGACTCGCAGCTGGAGGATTCGATTGTAGATCGGGCGGCACTGGTCGTGGTCAACCCGAATAATCCCGATGGACGTATTGTCAGCCGTGACCGGCTGCTGCATCTGCACGACGTGGTGGGCACGCGCGGCGGTGTGTTGGTTGTCGACGAAGCCTTCGCCGAAGTGACTCCGGAATCGAGTGTTGCTGACATCGCCGGCAGCGGCGCGGCGCAACACCTGGTTGTGCTTCGTTCGTTCGGGAAGTTCTATGGGCTTGCGGGACTGCGCTTGGGGTTTGTTGTAGGGGCCCCGGAGCTGATGGCCCGCATTCGCAGTGTGATTGGCGATTGGCCGGTTTCGGTTGATGCATTGGCAGCGGGGTTGGCCGCTTATGCGGACCGCGAATGGGCGCAGCGGACACGTCTGCAACTGGCCCGATCCGCCCGCCGCCTGGATGGGGTGCTCAGCAGGTATGGCTTTGAGGTTGTGGGGGGGACATCGTTGTATCGGCTTGTGCGGGCGGACGATGCGCCTGTGCGATTTGAGCGGCTTGCGGCTGCTGGAATTTTGACGCGACCTTTTCAGCATGACAGTTGTCTGCTGCGGTTCGGCTTACCGGGTACGCCCGATGCATGGCGTCGGTTGATCGACGTGCTTCGGGCAGCGTGAGGCGTCGTGGTTGAACCGTGGGTTGTGCTCGCCTCCCTTGCGCTCGAAGCGGCGATTGGTTACCCGGCGGCGCTCCATTTGCGCATTCCGCATCCGGTTGTGTGGGCTGGGAATGCCATCAGCGCTTTCGAGCGGGGCTGGAACAAACCGGAGTATTCGTTTCGCCGGCGGCGGATGTTGGGATTTGTGGCGGTCGTGCTCGTGGGTGGGGCGGCGGTTCTCCTGGGGTTGGGGGTGCAGCGGGTTGTTGACCGCCTCCTCGGTGGCCCCTCCAGCCTTCCTTACGTAACGCATCTCGCCGCAATGGCGGTCATCGCCCTCGTGGGTACGGTTGGCCTGGCGCAGCGTAGCCTGTTTGAGCATGTCAACAACGTGCTCGCCTCGCTGCGCGCCGGCGACTTGCCGGCATCACGGGAGCGGGTGTCGCTCATTGTCGGCCGCGACACGCGCCAGCTCGATGCGGCGGGTGTCTCGGCTGCGGCACTTGAGAGCCTTGCGGAAAGCTTCAATGATGGCATCGTGGCACCCGCATTCTGGTTCTTGATCGGGGGGCTTCCCGGGTTGTTCGCGTACAAAGTCATCAATACCGCTGACAGTCTCATCGGGCATAAAGAAGAGCGTTGGCGCGCGTTCGGCTGGACTGCGGCCCGAGTTGATGACGTTGTAAATCTCGTGCCTGCACGGATTGCCGGTATGCTGTTGGTCCTGGCAGGTTTCCGCGGTTTTGGGGTGATGTTGAGCGATGCCGCCAAACACGCTTCCCCAAACGCCGGGTGGCCGGAAGCGGCGATGGCTGGCGCGCTTCGTGTCAGGCTCGGAGGCCCGGCAACATACGATGGCGTCCTCCACGAGCGGCCCGTGTTCGGGACGGGGCCCGCTCCGGGGGTCGCAGAGCTCCAGCGAGGGTTGAGACTCTACGTGATTGCCTGCGGGGTGATGTGGCTGGCGATTGCGGGCGTTGGGGCCGCGGGTGCTCTATGCCCGCATTGATGATCCAGGGTTGCGGCTCCGATGTCGGCAAATCCGTGCTGGTTGCCGGCTTGTGTAGGTTGTTCAGCCGTCGGGGCATTGTCGTGCGGCCGTTCAAGTCCCAGAACATGTCGAACAACGCTGCCGTGACATCAGGCGGTGGCGAGATCGGGCGTGCGCAGGCGCTCCAAGCGCAGGCGTGCTACACGAAACCCACGGTTGACATGAACCCTGTGCTGCTGAAGCCTCAGAGTGAATTGGGCGCGCAGCTCATCGTGCGTGGCAAGATGGTTGGTACGCTCGACGCAAGCGCGCACGGACGGGACAAGCGCGCTTTGCTTGATGTTGCAATTGAGAGCTATCAGCGCCTCGCGCAGGAGGCCCGGTTGATGATAGTGGAGGGTGCCGGAAGCCCTGCCGAAACGAATCTGCGCAAAAATGACATCGCGAATATGGGATTGGCTCAGGCGTTGGAGTTGCCCGTCGTGTTGGTTGGCGACATCAATCGCGGACATGTCATTGCGTCTCTCGCCGGGGCGCACGTGGTGTTGGACGCCGCCGATCGCGCCCTGATCAGGGGTTTTATCGTCAATAAATTTCGCGGCAATCCGCAGCTGTTCGAAGACGGCGTGCGCCGCATCACAGAGCACACGGGTTGGCCCTCGATCGGTGTCGTTCCCTGGCTGAAGGCGGCGAGCAGGTTGCCGTCGGAGGATGGGATGCAGTTGGAGGGCCGACACACATCGCAGTCGCCGCATTCGCGTGTGAAGATAGCGGTGCCGCAACTCTCGCGGATCGCGAACTTCGACGACTTTGATCCTTTGCGGGAGGAGCCGGATGTCGAATTGGTGTTCGTTTCCCCTGGCCAACCACTTCCTGTCGATGCGGCCCTGATTTTGATTCCAGGTACCAAGGCGACGATCGCTGACATGGAGTTCATGCGTAGCCAGGGATGGGACATAGACGTGCTCTCGCATGTGCGGCACGGCGGACGTGTACTCGGTGTCTGTGGTGGATACCAGATGCTCGGCAACACGATAAGTGATCCCGACGGCATCGAGAGCGCGCCGCGCACGGTGCGGGGTTTGGGGTTGCTCGATGTGGATACAGTGATGAGGGGTGACAAAACGCTGCGGGAGGTATCGGGGGTGTTGTTAGGGGCGCATCTGCGCGGTGGTGCGCAGGGCACGGGTGCCAGTACCGCGGGCGCGGGTGTAGTCGGTGGCGTCGGCACCGTACCCTTCGCGGGTTACGAAATGCACATCGGGTCCACCACCGGTCCGGGTGTCGCGCACCCGTTTCTCCGGTTTAGCGACGGCTCGATTGACGGTGCCATATCAGCGGATGGTCGCGTCGCCGGCTGCTACGTACACGGATTGTTTGGCGTGACGGCCGCTCGTGCGGCGCTTGTGTCACAAATTGGCGCCATGTCCAGCAATGATGACCATACGGCTCGGGTCGACGCTGCACTCGATGAAATCGCGGGCGTGTTGGAAAGCTGCCTGGATATCCGCGCGCTTGCTGCTATTGCGGGACTTTGAAATTGGAGCATGAGCGCCTGCGAATGTCGCCCTCAACTGCGAGTGCATGGCTCACTCCGCTCGAACTGATGTTGCTGGGCGCGATCTGGGGGGCCTCTTTCCTCTTCATGCGTGTGGCTGCCCACGACTTCGGCGCTTTCGGCATCGTCGAGGTGCGACTGTCCCTGGGCGCATTGATTTTGCTCCCGTTGCTGTGGCGAGCTCGAGCACAGTTCAACCTGCGCCTTTGGGTACGGCTTGCGGGTATCTCTGCGATCAACTCTGCAATCCCGTTTGTCCTGTTTGCATGGGCTGCCCAACGTGCTCCGGCAGGCATTGGCGCAATTGCCAATGCGACGGCGGTGATGTTCACGGCGCTTGTCGCGCTCGTTTTCTACGGGGAGCCCATTAGCGCGCGGCGGACTGTAGGGCTCATTGCGGGATTCGTGGGCGTCACGGTTCTTGCGAGCGGAAAGATGGGCGGCATCAGCGTCTGGCCAGCGGCGCTTGCGGGAACTGGCGCTTCCCTCTTGTACGGATTTGGCGCGAATCTGATTCGTCGTCAGTTAGTAGGTTTGCCACCTGGGGCAGTGGCCGCGGCAACTCTGCTGTGCGCGGCCCTGTTCACTTCGCCGTTGGCATTTGCGACGTGGCCTTCTACCCCTATTCCCGCGCTCTCCTGGCTATGTGCGGTTCTGCTGGGGGTCATGTGCACCGGAATCGCATTCGCTATCTATTACCGGCTGATCAACCGCATCGGAGCCCCGCGCGCTTCTACGGTGACTTACCTTGTGCCGCTGTTCGGCGTGCTGTGGGCATGGCTTGCCCTCGGTGAGCCGGTCACGGTGACTATGGCTGTCGCCGGGGCATTGATCCTGGGTGGCGTAGCTCTGAATCAGCAGTGGGGTACCCCGCGCAGGTAACGGGGTCCGCTACGAGCGGGGCCTTTGCCTGGGGGATTTCAGTCAGATTTGATAATATAGACTTGACCAAATCGGGCTGATTGATAAACTCTTTGTTATGCCAAAGAGTCCACAGGCCCTAGAGGTCATGCCGCCGGCGGCCGCCCAGGCCCTTCGGGCCTTGGGGGAGAACCTCGCCATTGCCCGGGTCCGCCGCCGCGAATCCCAGCGCGCCTGGGCCAAGCGGCTGGGCGTATCTGTGCCTACCCTGATCCGACTGGAACGGGGCGATCCGGGCGTAGGCGCGGGCATCTACGCTACCGCACTATGGCTCATGGGACGGGTCAGCGCACTTCCCGGACTTGCGGCGCCGGGCGACGATCGCGGCGCGCTCGAAACGGACGTCCGCGAAGCTGTGCAGCGTCGTGCTCTCCGGTCGGCGGCGTCTGCCGAAGCGCGGCTGGGCCGGAAGAAGACTACCCATGAATGAGCGCAGCGCGAACACTAACGCGAACGGACGTGGCGTCAGTAACCACGCAAACTATCAGCCAACCGATACCCTATATCTCTGGCACCTGGCACAGCCGTCCCAGCCGGTCCCAATTGGCGAGCTGCATTTAGTCCGATCGACCCAAGGTGTGTCGCTCCGTTACCTGAATGCGTGGCTACGCCAGGGTTTTCCACTAAGCGAGGATCTACCGCTCATCGAGCAGGAGTTCCTGCCAACCGAACGGGGCACAGCAGCCGGCGCCGTTGATGACGCCAGGCCCGATCGCTGGGGCGAACGAGTGATTCGCTTCATAGATAAGCCGAAACGCCTCTCGTTGCTCGAGTATCTGTACTTTGCCGGCGATGACAGGTTCGGTGCCCTCGGAGTCTCAACGTCGCCGACTGAATACCTGCCGCGGCGGCTGGGACCGTTACCGGCTCTCGCCGATGCCGATGAGATTCAGGAACTGATTCGCAAGGTACAGAACAACGAGGCCGTGCCACAGGCGCAGGAAAGATTGATTTCCCCGGGGGCCACGATGGGCGGTGCCCGGCCCAAGGCACTGGTCAACATCGCAGGTGAGCAATGGGTCATCAAATTCGCTGATGGTGAGCCCGCCGACACTCCGCTGATAGAGCATGCCGCCATGACGTTGGCGCGCAGAGCGTCGATCCGGGTTGCCGAAACGATGCCCGTACGTCTCACCTACGGCCACGCTGTTGCGATCAAACGTTTCGATCGCGCCGGTGACCGCCGCCTGCACAGCGTGTCGGCGCGGGTAGCGCTCCAGGCCGCCGCGGAGGGTTTCGGTTATCCGGAGCTGGCCCAGCTGTTACGGCGCAAAGGAGTCGCCGACGGTGACGTCTATATCACCCACATGCGCGAGTTATTCCGCCGCATGGTTTTCAACATCCTGATCGACAACACGGACGACCATGAAAAGAACCATGCATTGCTCGTGACCGACGCACAACAGTATGAGCTGTCACCCGCGTATGACGTTCTACCCTCCGGTCAAGCCCTCGGCTTCCAACAGATGCGCGTGGGTGAGCAGGAAGCCGACGCAACAATCGACAATGCCCTGTCGATGTCCCGCATGTTCTCCTTGACGAAAGATGAGGCCGTGCACGAGATGCGCGGCGTGGTACGAGTGGTGGATGGTTGGAAGGAGCACTTCGCTCAATGTGGCGTGACTGTGGGCGACATCGACCTGTACGCGCAGCACATCGATCGCCCCTTTCTCAAGGAGCAGCGGGACGCGAACCGGCAGTGAGCCTCACCTGTCGGCGGGCCGCCCGCAGCTGGGCGCCCCCCCCATGCAGTATGCTTGCGCGCTTTCCGGTGACCCGCGGGCTGAGAATCATGAGGAAGACGTTTGTCGTGAGGGCGCGGATTCGGGTGGTATTGGCGGCCGCAGCGTTGTTAGGGGCTGTGCTTGCCGCCAGCGGCTGTCAGGCGAAAAAAGAAGCTGCGGATACTCGCTTTCGGGCGTTGTACAGCGCGGAATGGAAATGGCGTGAGGAACAGTTTGCCGACAATGAGGACTCGCAGAAGCCCATCGCGGATCATTTGCCGAGAGTGGACCCGGCTGCGCAGCAGGTACGCCTGAAGTATTGGGAAGATTTGCTCAGCAAACTTGACACTATCCCACGGGAGCAGTTGTCACCCCAGGAGCAGATCAACTACGACGTCTATCGCCCACAGATCCAGGTACTGATCGCGAACCAACGCTTTCGCGACTTCGAGATGCCTGCCAATTCGGATACCGCGTTCTGGACCGACCTGGGCTACACCGCGCGGCGGCCATTCCGCACGCTGCAGGACTACAAGAACTGGCTGGCGCAGCTGCACGACGTCCCACGCTACTTTCACGAGCAGATGGACGAGATGCGTGCCGGCTTGAAGCGCGGTTTCACTCCTCCCCGAGTCACGATGGAGGGGCGTGACTCTTCCATAACAGCAGTAACCGACGCGACTGCGGAAGCGAGCCTGTTCTATACGCCATTCAAGGACATGCCGGGTATATCGGCCGCTGATCAGGCAGCCCTGCGGACGGAAGCCGTCACGACCATTCGCGATGTCGTGCAGCCTGTGTACGTCGAGTTGTTGAAATTCATGCGGACGGAGTATGTCCCCGGCTGCCGTACCACTCTGGCGGCGAAGGACTTACCGGACGGTGCCAATTACTATCGCGCCAAGATCCGCGAATTCACCACTCTCGACATGGATCCCGCGGATATCCACTCACTGGGCGAAGCCGAAGTGGCTCGGCTGCATGGCGAGATGTTGACCGTAATGAAGGAGACCGGTTTCAAGGGCGACTTCCCGGCTTTTCAGCAATTCCTGCGCTCCGATCCGCGCTTCTACGCGAAGAGCGCGGACGAGTTGCTGATGCGGGGCTCCTGGATTGCCAAGAAATTTGACGCCAAGGCGCCGCTGTTTTTCGGGTACCTGCCGCGTGCGCGGTTTGCAATTGTGCCGGTACCCGATGACCTCGCGCCTTTCTATACGGCCGGCCGCGGAGGGCCGGGCCAGTATCTGCTCAACACATACAACCTGCCCAGCCGGCCGCTTTTCAACCTGACTGCGCTGACGTTGCACGAGTCGGCGCCCGGGCACGCCTTTCAGATGCCGATCGCCATGGAGCACAAAAATCAGCCCGAGTTCCGGCAGCACACCTATATTTCGGCTTTCGGTGAAGGGTGGGGGCTGTACTGCGAGCGTTTGGGCCTCGAGATGAAAATGTACGAGACGCCCTACGACCGGTTCGGAATGTTGGGTTACCAGATCTGGCGAGCTGCGCGGCTGGTCGTGGATACGGGTGTGCACTCACAGGGGTGGTCCCGCGAACGAGCGATAGCGTACCTGCATGACTACACGGCGTTACCAGACCACGAGATCGAAACCGAAGTGGATCGTTACATTGCGTGGCCGGGGCAGGCGCTGTCGTATTACCTCGGCGAGCGGGCAATTCTGCAGGCGCGTGAAAAGGCGGAGAGTGCGCTCGGTTCGAAGTTCAATGTCCGCGCCTTTCACGACATGGTGCTGGAGCTGGGGTCCGTGCCGATGCCGGTGCTCGCAGGGCGCGTTGATCGGTTTATTGCAGAGGGCGGGAAGGGGCCGTACCCCGAAATGGAATAGGTCGCGCGGGCGCGCGTCCGATGCGCCTGGCCACGTGCGGTGGCCGGGGCCGCGTGTGTTGGCCCGGGCCGCGTGCGTTGGCCGGGCCACGTGCGTTGGTCGGGCCACGTGTGTTGGCCGGGGCCACGTGCGTTGGCACGCCCCGGCGCCTGGCCGATCTACAGCGACAGCTCGCCCCGGCGGATGGCTTCCGCGACAGCCTCAGCGCGCGTCGCCGCGTTCAACTTATCAAACACGGCCGCGAGGTGAAACTTCACGGTGTTGGCCGAGACGGACAGCGCGCGGGCAATGCCCTTGTTTGATGTCCCGCTTGCGACCAGCGCCAGGATCTCGCGCTCGCGAGTCGTCAATGGCCGGCCACTGCGGCGAGGCTCCAAACCGTCCATTTGCTGGGTGGACGCGTTTGCGCCACCGTGGCGGGATTGACGAGACGGGTCTACTCGCTCGGCATGGGTGGGTTCGCTTACGCTGGTCCCGACGCCGACGAATCGCTCTCGGTTCGCCGAGAGCAGCAACGCGCGTGCACTGGGCTCCAACACAATAAGGCCCGCATCGACAGCTGCCATCGCGGCGGCAAGCGACGATGTCGGGATATCGGATTGAAGAGCGGCGCGCGCGCCCATTGCGAGCGCCTCGCCTTCCGCCTCGAGCGCACTCGATTCGAGCAGAACGAGGGGCAGTGCGCCGGCGTTTACAGCTACGCGCAGGAAGGGCTGAGGGGCAGGCCATGTGCCGCCGACCACCACCAAGGGTTGCCCCGGCTCGCGCAGGAGATCCGCGAGTCTGGCAGGGAGCTCGGCAACCTCGAGATCGTCATAACCAGCCGCCAACAATCGCTCGAGGACGCGATTGCGGAAGGGTTCGTCGGCGGTGGCGAGGATTGCGGTCACGCCACGACCGTTGGGGCGGTCAGGCGGTTCCGCAAGCGCGGGTGCCGGTTTGGGCGCTGGGATCTCCCCCATTTGGCAGGGGAGCGTAGTCCTGGTCCCCGGTGGATCCTGTGCCGGGCCGCTGGCCCGGGTAATTGGCACTTTGCGCGCTCAGTGACGCGGGCGTTCGGCGATCTGAACGTTGATGGTCAGCGGTTTTCCGCCACGCAGCACCTCGAGCGCGATGGTCTGTCCGGGGTTGGTGCTCGCTATCCGTTGCGCCAAACCGTTCACGCTCTCCGCGGGTTCGCCATCCAACGCCAGGAGTAGATCACCCAGCTCGATGTGCGCCTCCGCCGCGGGCGACCCGGCGTCTACGCCGCCCACCGCCGCGATGCCACGTGATTTGCGCCCGAGCTTGGTGCGCGTTTCGTCGTCGAGCCAGAGCGGCTGCAGGCGAATGCCGATATAGGGTTTCGGCAGATGACCGAACTTGTCGACCTTGGAGACAACACTCTCAATGGTCGCCGCCGGGATGCCCAGGACGCGATGGAACGGGCCGGGCACCGCCATGGCGACAACGGTACCGTCCATATCCAGGACGGCGCCGCCTTCGAACGAGGAGTCAAAGGCGACATCCAACTCGAGACGCTGGTCGATTCGTCCGCCACGGCGCGAGTTCCACGCTGGACCGGCGAGTTGGACGCTGCCCCAGATTGCGGCAGGGCCACGCATGTTGCGGCCGATAATGACAATCTGTTCGCCAACTCGCAGGGCGGGGACGGATGCCACGGCGGCCGATGTGGCCGCGGCCGGAGTGGGTGCTGTCTCGGGAGTGGCAACGCGCAGTATCGCGACGTCGGTCGTGAGATCTGTGGCGATAACCTCAGCCCCCAACTCGTCGCCCTCGAGGCGAACATCCACGTGCTCCGCGCCGCCGATAGCTTCAGCGGCCGTGACGATCAGGTCGCCGCGCCAGCGAATGCCCGACAGAACGCGCCGACGGCCGAGGATGATGGCCGCGGCCTTGGGTAGCGCGCTCTGCACCAGCGCCGCGCGCTCTTCCGAGTACTGCTTTAACAACGAGTTCGCTGACATGTGTGCCGTCTCAATGGGTTTACGTTGGAACGAGAGTGGCGCAGGGCCAGCAGCGGCGGCACTCCCCGAATGGGTAAAGCCTTGGGGAGGGTCGAATGGGTGGGCCTCGAGCGTGAGCGTTGCCGCTGTCTCGACGCCCCGCCCCCAAAAAAAGAGGCCCTCACCTGAGTGAGGGCCTCGCGTTCCACGAACGATGAGAGCTGTGCGTTTAGAAATTACGCTTCACGGTGACGAACCACTCACGCGGAGCCCCAGGCTGGCCCTCCGTGATGTTGGTGGGCGCCGCGCCGAACACCTTGTTGATGTAGTAGAACTTGTTCGTCAGGTTGGTAGCCCCGGCGGCCGTTTCCCAGTCCTGCGACGCCGACTTCCAGGTGATGCGCCCGTTCATCAGCGTACGCCCGGACACCAGGCCCAGCTGGTTGTTCTGAATGTCCGTGAAGAACTTCGACTGATAGTTGCCATCGAAACGCGGCGTGATGCTGCCTGCCGTGCTGAGCTGGAACACGTACTGAACGCCCACATTGATCTGGCGATCTGGCGTGTACGGCTCATTCGTGTCGAGCGATACGTTCGGAATCAGAACCCCGACGCCCTGGTTCAACTCTGTCAGCTTGAACTTTTGATAGCCGGCGGAAGCATCGATCTGCAGGCCGCCGAACGGGCGGGCTTCGATCTCGAGCTCTGCTCCGTAAATGTGCGCCTTGCCGACATTGATAGGAGTCGAATTCGGGTTCGAGACGGCGCCGATCACCAACGGTGCCGTATTCACGAACACGATGTCGTTGTACTGGTTGTAGAACCCTGCCGCATTGATACGGACGTGATGGTCGAAGAAGTCGCTCTTCAAGCCAATTTCAGTCGCCTGCTCCGTCTCCGTCTTGAAGGTGGTTTCTTCCGCCACGATGAACGGACGGGGGTTGACGCCACCGCCGCGGAATCCGGTGGACCACTGAGCGTAGGTCATCAGGCTCTCGGTCCACTGGTACTCGACGCCCGCGCGGTAGTCCACGTGACTTCCCGAGTATGTTTTGCTCGAGCCATTGAGCGCTCCCACCGGGTTGTAACTGGCGGTCGTTCCATCGCCATACGGGTTGAGCCGCTGGAACGTATAGGTCTTGTCTTCCTTCGTATAACGAACGCCGGCAATCAAGCTCAACGGATCCGTCAGGTGATAGACACCGTGGGCGAATCCGGATTTGCTCTTGGAAGGAATGGGATCGCTGCCGGTGAAGATCGTCTCTGACGAGCCGGGCAGCGTGCCCGGTGGCGCAGTGGCCGGAGGAGGGGTCTGCGTGCCGGGGTTGAGCAGCTTCAGACCGCCGAAGTAGGCCAGCTGATCGTAGTAATAACCGCCCACGGTCCAGTCCAACTTCTCGAAAGACGTACCGTTCAGGCGCATCTCTTCCGTGAACTGCCGGTGTGACCAGGTGTCATTCAGCAGCTGCGCGGGGAAGGGCGATCCGCCGACCTGGATCGAGTACTGGCCGATGTAGTGGCGATAGCCGGTAATCGACGTCAGCGTGTAATGCTCGGCGATCTTCCAGCTGAGATTGTCCGACACGCCCCACGCACTGATCGGATCGACTGGGTTGAGTGCGACGGCTCCATGAGCGCCGGCACCCGGCTGCCCGTTCAGCCTGGCAGGATCGGTAAAGCCCGGCTGCACGAACGTGGCATAGGTGGTGTAGGAGCGAGGGCCCGTGATGAACTGGGCGCCCCCTCCCGGGACCAACGCACCGTTCTGCGTGACCTGAGTGTTAGTCGAGGAGATCAGCTTCTGGGCCGGAACCTCGGAGCGGTCCCGGGTGGCATCCGCCACGAGGTTGTTTTCGATGCTGTCGCTGGCAATCCAGCGCAGTGCCACGCGCAGCGTGTGGACGTCTATGCCGCCCTCGGTCCCGAGTTTGCAGCCTTTGATGACCGGGATCTGGGTGTTCACCGGGCTGGTGGTCGGATGCATGCAGAAGTAGTCGAGGCGATCCATGTAGCCATCGACCTGCTTCGAAGCTCCGGAGATGCGCGCGTACAGGGTATCGGGTACCAGCGTGAAGTTCCCACCGGCGCGCAGCTCGATCCGGTTGAAGTCGCCGTAGGTGCCCTGCACGTAGCCATCGGTCTGGTCTGTGGGCTTCTTCGAGAACAGCTTCAGCGAGCCGCCCAGGGAGTTCTTGCCGGACAGAGTTCCCTGCGGTCCGCGCAGGACTTCGACGCGCTCGATATCGGTCAGGTCGAGGTCAGTACCCAACAGAAGTCCGCGATAGACGTCGTCCACGTAGAGGCCGACACCCGGCTCGAGACCCGGGTGACCGTCGCTCTGTCCAACGCCACGAATGAAGAGCTGCGCCGAGGGGCCGTTCGTGTTGGTGCCTTTGGCGGCAGTGAGGTTCGGAGCGAGCGCGTTGAGATCCGTTACAGTCGACAGACTCTTCTGTTCGAGCTGCGCGCCGGTGACGGCGGTAATTGCGACGGGCGTGGATTGCAGGCCCTGTTCGCGGAACTGTGCGGTGACGACGATCTCTTCCAGAAGCTGAACGTCGTCAGCTCTTGCGGGCTCCTCGCTCCAAGCGGAGGCTGAGCCGACACTCAGTGCGAGTCCAACTGTGACTGCGCTCGTGCGAAGGCTGGCACGCATACGTGCTGAGCGCAGCGATCTTTTAACGAACGCGTCCACCGCTACGGATGAACGATCCGGCCGAATGAGGTTCTTCATGAATCAGTCCTTGTCTTTCCTATGACGCTGTAGAGAGCCGACGGCATACACCGACAACCAGGTATCGGAAGCGCGGACGGCAGCGACCAAGCAACCGTTACCGAGCCAGTGACGAACGCGTCGTCACACTACGCGTGACGTAGCGCGGCGAAGACTACGCTGCAATCCAACGTCCGTGTTTGGTGAGAGCGCCAGGAGACTTTGGTGAGAGCGCCAATCAGATGAGGAAGAGACTTCATCGACACTTCGGCCCTGTTCTGTTGCGTTAGTGCTACAGTGGCCTCGATGTTGGATACAGGCGGGGCGACTTTGGTCCCGGAGACGTTAGTCGCTCAAAGTGAGAATCGAGCGGCGCGCTTCGCGCGCAGAAACTCCAAACCGCTCGCGGAAGGCCTGGCTGAAATGGGTGAAGTTCTTGAAGCCCCAGGAGTGCGCGATCTCGGCAATGGTCTGGCGCGATTGGGAAGGGTCGAGGAGGTCACGCCGGCAGCGATCCAGGCGCTGGTGCCAGATCAGATCGTGGATGGAGCTGCTGGAGGTGCTGACTGCGCGATGCAGGCTGCGCTTCGAGGAATTCAGGTGTTTGGCAATGCTGTCGAGTGACAGGTGTGGGTCACGCAGATGATCCGCGACATAGGCGCGAATGCGATCTCCCAGGGTGCCCCGCTGGGTCTCGCTGTTTCTGCGTCCCATCTTCTCCTGAATGGCGAGGTTGATGATCTGGGTGATGGTTTTCGCCAGGACGTCCGCCCGCTCGGAATGAATCGAAGAGAGCTCCTCGACGATCCAGCCTGCGATCCCAAACACGAGCCTGCCGACACCCGCCGTGCCTGAAAACGACCTGGTGGTGAACTCATCGAGGTCGATATTGTCGTCCAGGCAGTCGTGCGGAATCAGCAACACATGGCGCTGTGAGGGGCCCGGGCTGGTGAGAGTGTAGGGCAATGTCGAGTCGCACACGCTCCAATGACCCGGAGCGAGGCGTACAGTACGCCCCTGTTGTTCAATCACGCTCTTGCCGGTGATCTGCAGAACAATAGCTGCGGCAGGCGCAAGGGACGCTGGCGGTTCATGGACGACTCTGTGCCGGGATGCCGTTATGCGTGCCACCTGCAGCCACGCAATGTCGGCGATCTCCAGCGTGCCGTCGACGGAAGGGTCGTCGTAAACCTGGTGCCTCACGCCGCTCGATGGGGCATGGGCGGGACGGGCAGTCGAACAGGCCCGACCGCCTCGCGGTACATCCAGTGTTGACACCGTTGCGAACCTCACGGTGCGGCCTTCGATACCCAAGCTCCGGGGCCTCCCTTGCCTCCCTTACTCTAGTACAGGTTATGTAGTACTGGCCTTGAGACCAAGGTCTCGGTCAACGATTCAACAAGTCGATTTCGTGAGCGCTCTTGCCGGCGGGAATACTCTGCAGATATGCGTAGATATCAGCGATTTCCGCATCTTTCAGGACGATTTCCGAGTAAACCGGCATGCGTCCGGAGGCTGTCCGCAGCTTGGCCTTCACTCCCAAAAACGGCAGCGGGTTGGGCGCAATCCGGGGGCCGGCGACCCCGCCACCCGCGCCGACAGTTCCGTGGCATTCATAACAGCCGTACGTCATGAAGAGACGTTTCCCATTGGCGGCATCACCAGAAGCGGTTTCGGCAGCGGCTGCCACCAGGCATAGAGTGAGCGCCGCCAAGCTGGCGAGTGTTTTCATCATCTCCTAACGTCCCTGTGAAACCACGTCGACGAGCGCAGGCTCGCCGCGCTTGACGACAGCGATGGCTCTCTTCAGAGCCGGCGCAAGATCCTTCGGATCCGTGATCGGCCCCTCCGCATACACGCCCAGTCCGTTGGCGAACTTGGCGAAGTCAACGTTTGGGTCGGTGATGGCATTGCCGATATGGGCTCGGTCGATGCCCCGATTGCGCTTGTTGGCCATCATCTGCACGAACATCACTTCCTGGTGGTACGCGCGGTTGTTGTGAACGACGTATAGCAGGGGGATCTTGTGATGGGCCGCCGTCCAGAGCGCGCCCGGCGCAAACATCAGGTCACCATCGCCGCCGATTGCAACTGCCAGCCGCCCGTGTTTGCTGTGTGCCAGCGCAGCGCCGACCGTCGCTCCGGGCAGGTACCCCAAGCCGTATGCACCTGAGTCGCCGATATACTGGTAGTGATGCGCCGCGGTCCACAGCTGCTGCGGCCAGTAGTTCTGAAACACTGTGCCGTTGCACAGTGCCCAGTCCTCGGTGCGAATCTGCTCGTAAAGCTCGGCGCACATCCTGGCCGTCGTGATCGGTTGAATATCCCAGCCGACCGCCGCGTCGGCCCGTGATCGCTCGAGGCTGTCCTGGTGATCCCGCGCCAGTTGGGCACCGCGGCTCTTGAATACCGAGCGCCGGGAGGATGTCGTGAGCTTGCGGATCGCTTCGATGAGGTACGGCAGCGTCGCTTCAGCATCAGCCGCGATTGCAAGATCCACGGGCGTGAAGCGCTCAAAGTCCTGGTAGTTGGCCTTCAGATACAGGTCGCCCGCGGTGATGCTGATCCGCTTGGCGCCGGGCGCAAGTCTGCCGTTCGTGACGCCCCAGAAGTCAGTCAGCTCGAGGCCCAGAATCACGTCCGCGGCCGAAATTTGTTGGGCCTGCTGCCGGGTCTGATTGAGCGGATGGCGCCATGGGAAGTTCATCCGCCCATACATATCCACCACGGCCGCCTGCAGCGCTTCCGCAAGCTCGATCATGAGCGCGAGGCCTTGGGGCGTCCGTGCCGCGCGGTCCGCGACGATCACAGGGTTTTGCGCCGCGACCAGCCAGCGTGCGGCTTCCAAAACAGCCGCATCATCGCCGCGCGAAGGAGACGCTTGCACGCGCTTGACGATGCTGGCCGACGCGCCCGCCTCGATGGGGTCTTCCTGGAGGTTCTGATCGACAGCCAACAACACCGGCCCATACGGCGGTGTCATGGAGAACTTGTAGGCGCGGTTCGCCGATTCGGCGAAATGCGACAGTGAAATCGGAGTGTCGTCGAATTTGGTGAAGTCACGGACCAACGCCGGGCCGTCGAACACGGAGTGGGCCCAGTCAACGTAGCTGCGGCGCTTGGCGGCGTCCAGCTGTGCTCCGACGATTGCGAATACCGGAACCCGATCCGCCCATGCGTTGTAGATTGCCATCGAGCCATGTTGCAAACCGACGGTGGAGTGCATCATGCAGGCCATTGGTTTGACGGCGATCTTCGCGTACCCATGCGCGATCGCGACCGAGATCTCCTCGTGCATGCACGAGATGTGCTCGAGCGCCGGCGTGGTCGTCATCCCGTAGTTGATGATCGACTCGTGCAGGCCTTTGAAAGTGTTGCCGGGGATGGCCGCAACATAGTCGATGCCGAGATTGCGCAGCACGTCGACCATGAAGTCACTGCCGCAGGTCGTGTGCGAAGGGCCTTCCAGATGTGGCGGCGCACCCTGTTCCGACTCGCGCGAGGTGAGCTGAACTGAATGGCGGGGCGGTGATTTCGGGCCGTGGCCAGTGGCAGCGCCGGCGCTTTCCGGCTTCGCACCCTCAGGCACATTGGCTTGCGGGCCAATCGCTCCAGCACTGGCAATGGCGCCGGTGCCCGCGAGGGTCGCCGCCTTAAGAAATCCACGGCGGCCCAAGGCCGACTGCTCAGCATCCTCACTCTTCGTTCGGCGGGGCATCGTCTCTCTTCCGTTCACGCTCCTCGACGCGCGGGAGCCTACCGTGTTTGCACCCCGCGCGCGCGTGACCTGCTTTGCTGTCCAAACGGGACGAGACTTTGGTCTAGCAAATGTCGAAGACCCATCCGGCTCTATGACTTAGACTTCGCGCTTCGAAGAGCGGGCTATGGAGAGTGAGTGAATGACCAATTCCCAAGCGGCGGCAGGTGAAGGCGCGCTCACACGCAGCCTCAAGAGCCGCCACATTCAGCTGATCGCGCTCGGTGGCACTATTGGCGTCGGTCTGTTTCTGGGCTCGGCCGGGGCGATTCATAAGGCAGGCCCCGGCCTGTTGCTGAGCTATGCGATCGGTGGTGTCGCCATTTTCTTCATCATGCGGGCGCTCGGCGAGTTGCTCACCTACCGCCCGGTCGCAGGCTCGTTCGCCAGCTACGCCGAGGAGTTCGTAGGGCCGTTCGCCGGCTTCGTGACCGGCTGGTCGTATTGGTTCATGTGGGTCGTCACCGCGATGGCCGAGTTGACCGCGATCGGCATCTACGTACATTTCTGGCTGCCGGACGTGCCCCAGTGGCTGCCCGGCCTGTGTGCGCTGGCCATACTTTACGGCACCAATCTTCTGGCCGTGCGAATCTACGGCGAGTTGGAATTCTGGTTCGCGCTGTTGAAGGTCGTCACCATCGTGGGATTGATCCTTGCAGGACTGGCGGTGATCTTCTTCAAGTTCGGCGCCCTTGGTCCCACGGCGAGTTTCTCGAACCTCTGGACGCACCAAGGATTCATACCCTTCGGTCCGCTCGGGGTGTTACTGACGCTGCAGATCGTCATGTTTGCCTATCAGGGCGTGGAGCTCATCGGGGTCACCGCCGGGGAGGCCGAGAATCCCACCGTGGTCCTGCCACGCGCGACCAACAGCATCATTTTCCGGATTCTCATTTTCTACATCGGCGCACTCGTCATCATCATGTCCCTGGTTCCGTGGGATCAGCTCGACCCGAACATGAGTCCGTTCGTGCTGATGTTCGAAAAAATGGGTGTTCCAGGTGCTGCCAACATCATCAATGTAGTGGTCATTACCGCGGCCGCATCATCGTGCAACGGCGGAATATTCAGCACCGGCCGCATGCTGTATTCACTCGCCCTGAACAGGCAGGCGCCGCAGGCCTTCGGGCAGCTGAACAAGCGCCATGTCCCGGCCGTGGGCATTCACGCCTCAGCCGCTGTGATGTTGATCGGCGTCATCCTCAACTACCTGGTGCCGAAGGAGGTCTTCACCTGGGTGACCAGCATCTCGCTCATCGGCACGCTCTGGACCTGGATCATCATCCTGTATTCGCATGTGAAGTATCGCCAAGCCGTGAGCCAGGGACGGGCGCCCGCGGTGAGTTTCAGGATGCCGGCGGCGCCGTTTGCCAATTGGGCCGTCATCCTGTTCCTGGCTGTCGTGGCGGCCATGTTTGCGTTGGATGCCGATACCCGCGTGGCGTTGTATGTCGCGCCATTCTGGTTCGGGCTGTTGGCGGTTGGATATTACCTGGGGCGCAGGCAGCCATAGGCGGCCGGAAAAGCAAACGCCCGCGTGGGCGCAAACGCCCCTTCCGCCTATCGTTCGGTGGACGGAAGTGGCGGCTCTGGCCGAGCCCAGCCCTGCGGCGGCGTTGGTGGCGGGCATTCGATCGCGCCCCGCGAAGCGCGCAAGTCATCGTCTGCTTGGGTTTCGCTGCGACGGTTGCGCTGACGATCAACTGGATCTACCAGGTCATCCGCAAGCCCTCTGAGTTGTTCTTCCCGGTCAGCGGCACGTTGTACAAGACACCGGCGGAAACCTGGCGCGAGTACCAGCCGGCATTCGAGAAGTATTCAACCAGCATCATGACACCGGAGCTGCTGGCGGCCCTGGCACAGGTTGAGGGCGCGGGTAATCCGATCGCCCGCACCTACTGGCGCTGGTCATGGACCGTGCATCCGTTTGCGGTGTATCGGCCGGCCTCGAGCGCCGTTGGCATGTACCAGATCACCGACGGCACCTTCGAAGAAGCAAAGCGGTATTGCGTCCATGATCATGTGGTTGCCGAAGCGGGTCCGGGTTTGCACTCGTGCTGGTTCAACGCTCTGTACGTGCGCGTCATTCCCAATCACGCTATCGAGCTTACGTCCGCCTACCTCGACCGGGCAGTCGTGCGTACCTTGCAACGCTACAATCTGTCAGCCGCAACACTCCGGCAGAAAAGAGAGCTCGCCGCGGTAATCCATCTATGCGGGGCCGGCGCGGGCGATCTGTTTGCGCGGCATCATTTCAGGCTGAATGAGGGGCAACGATGTGGCGACCACGAAGTGCGTGTGTATGTCGCGCGTGTCAACGTAATGCAGAGCGTCTTCAGCCGCCTGGCCGCGGGCGGCGAGCAGTGAAATGACGGTTCACTGGCCGCCCGGCTGCGGCGAATGGGCGATGACAGCGGCGATCCGGTCACTCAGTTGAGCCAGTGCCTGGCTCATTGCGGTGGGCAGGGCGCCCGCACCCGAGCAGCCTCCGTTGGCGGGAATGGTGGCACTGGCCTCCTCGGTACCGCGTGAGCTTTGCGCGTCCGGTTGTTTGAGTACCCAGGCCGCTCGCAACGTCACCGCGCACGTCGCGTCACCATAGAACTCCGTGATGTCTACCGACAGAGACTGGCGTTTCTCGCCAACCAGGGGCTCATTGGGATTTGCGACCGTGTTGGGAGGCAGCCGGGCCGCAAGGTCGCCGGACAAAACGCGGCGGATGGTATCCTCCAAGGGCGCTGCCCAGCGCTCTCCATCAATGATCTGTAGACGCGTCGCATCGATTCGGCGGACCAGTTGCGAGCGGTCGAGCTCTGGTGGAATGGTGACCCGATCCAGGCGGACCGGCATCGTGTTTTCGGCAGCGGTGAGCCGGCTGGTGGCGGGCACTTCAGTCAGTGTGTAGTAGCGCAACGGCGGGCTCGACGCGCATCCTGCGGCAAACGTTGCAGTTACGGTCAGCGCCACGGCGCACCTGAATAACCTCACTTGTCGTCTCCCTTACGGCCGCGAAGCAGGGCTTCGGGATGCCGATCGAGATAGTCGGCCAGGCCACGCACCGTACGCGCCGCTTCCGTCAGTTCCCGCATCAGGCGCGGCAGGTCGGTACCCGATGGAGCGGTGTTGCCCATCAGCCCTTGAACTGTGTTGAGGGTGTTCTGGGCCGAGTCGGCCGTATCGCGCAGACTCTTGATCAGGGATTTGATGTCTGGCTCGATGTCGTGTGTGACCTTGTCCAGACGGGTGAGCGTGTCATCGAGCGACTGCAAAGCATGGCCAAGTTGCGGGCCCGAAGTGGCCCGATCGATGTTCTTGAGGACGTTCTGCAGGTTCTGCAGCACAGCCGTGAGATCGCCCGAGGTGGTGCTCGGCATCTTCACGTACTCACCTTCCTGCTCGAGGTGCGCGCGCGGCGCGCCTGGATCCATTTCGAGCCCGATCAGCTTGAACCCGGTGAGCAAGCTCGCCGATGTAACCTGCGCGCGCAAACCGTCGCCGACGAGTTTCTCGACCCACTGCCGCACGGCTTCGTGTTGGTTGGCATTCGCGGGTCGTGGCATGTTCATGATCCGCACGCGTTCCGGATCGATGTAGAACGTGGCACGGGTGACGAGGTTGTGATGGCGATCGTCGTATCTCAGATGGGACTGTGTGACCTCGCCCACCTCGATACCTTGAAGCTCAACGGCGGTACCGGCATCGAGTCCCCGCTGGTTACCCTCGAAGTCAGCGACGTAGATCAGAGTCGGTCCGAGCGGCGCCCGTTCCGCCGCACGCTGGTTGTCATACAGACCGAATACGCTACCTGCGGGGCTTGGCGTCTTCGACAGCACCTCCTCGGGTGTCTCGAACGCGATGCCGCCCTGCAGCAGCTGCTCCCAGGAGTTGGCTCTGATGCGCAGACCCTGCGCTCCCAGGGTTAGATCCACTCCACCTGCATTCCAGAAGCGCGTTTCGGGATGCACGAGGTCTTCATAGGGAAAGCGGATGAAGGCAGTTACCGTCACGCCCTGGTTGCCGTCCCGCAGCTTGTAGTCTTCGACTTCACCGATGTTGATTCCCCGATACGAAATGGGAGAGCCACGGGTCAGCGAGCCGAGGTCGTTGGTCAGTAATGTGAACGAGCGGCCCCGTGTGTCGGGCGGCAGGGCCGGAGGCTCGTCCAGTCCCACGAAATCCCGCTTGGGCTCACCGGGTTTGCCCGGATACATCTCGATGTAAGAGCCGGAGACGATCGTGGAGAGACCGGAAATCCCGCCGACCCCGACGCGTGGCGCGATGATCGCGAAGCGGGAGTTCTCAGTGAGATGATCTGTTGCTGCGCGTTTCATGCGCGCATGGACGATCACGCGCGACATGTCCTTGGTCAATTCCAGTGATTCGACCGTGCCGAGGTCGACACTCCGATGTTGGATCTTCGTCTGCCCGGCCTGCAGGCCCTCGACGTTCCTGAACGAGATGGTAATGGCCGGGCCCCGGTCGGCAAGCGATCGCAAGGCCAGCCATACGACGAGCGCCACGGCGCCAATGGGAAACAGCCACGCCAGACTGAAGGGCTGTGCGCGCACGCGCGCCCGGGGTTCCTCCGGCAACTCATCCGGCCGCTCGCCGTTTTCAGGAGTTTCAGTCATTCCCGCTCCGCCAGGGCGCCCCCTCGCACGGCGCCTACGCCCCCGCCCCCGCCCGCATCCCACATCAACCGCGGATCAAATACCATGGTAGCGAGCATGGTGATGATCACAACCGCTGCGAACGCGACGAGGCCGCCACCCGCGTGCACCGCAGTCAGTGAGCCGAACTGCAGGATGGCCACCAGAACTGCAACGGAGAAAATATCGATGTTGGACCAGCGGCCGATGGCGTCGATGGATCGGTACAGGCGTGTGCGCGTCACCAGGAAGCGATCCGACCCGCGGCGCGTGGCAACGAGCATCCACGTGAGCCCGAAGAGCTTGATGAGCGGCAAAACGATACTCGCGGTGAATACGATGACGGCCAGTGGCCACAGATCGTTGCGGATCAGCTCCAGGACACCGCTGAGGATGGTGTTATGTTCCTCGCGGCCGAATTGCACCGTCGTGAGAACGGTCAGCGTATTGGCGGGGATGTACAGCAGGTAGCCGGCCAGGACGAACGCCAACGTGCGCTGAATGGAGCGTGCCTTGCGCGGGCGAAGCGTTGCTCCACAGCGAGGGCAGTGTTGGCCAGTCGCAGCCTCGCCGACGATCAGATCGCAGATCGTACAGTTGATTGACCTGGGATGCGCTGGCGCGAGGCCCTTCGAATCCTTCCGGGCGGTGTTCCCGGGGCGCAGCATTTCCCAGACGGTGCGCTCATCGAGCTGCGTGAGGGCGACCAACAGCATGATGCCCGCCGCAACCAGCGACCAGCCGCCCACTTCGACCGTCACAGTGGAGACCGCCTTGATGCGGCTGTAGGAGACGAAGCAGCCAACGAGGTAGACCTCGATCATCACCCACGGACGCAGGTGCTTGACCCAGCGGAACGCGGGCCCGACGGAGCCGCCTCCGCCGAATCGCAGGCTTCCCAACACCCAGATCAGCAGCCCCAGAAACACATAGGGCAGGGCGATGCTGAACAGGGCAACCAGCAACCCGAGCGACGGAAAGCCGTCCTGCCAGAGCGCACTGGCGCTCGAGGGGAGCCAGGCCTCGCGGGAGGCTCCATAGCTCGAGACCACCATGAGTGGCGCAACGGTTGCGGGAATCAGGAGAATCAGGGCGGCACTCGCCAATGCCAGGGGTGCGCCAATCAGGCCGGTCGCGGAGCCCGCGAGGACCTTCCCACAGCGCGCGCATTCAGCCTTTTGTCCGTGTGCCGGGGGTGACAGAAGCTGTACCAGTCCGCAGTCCGGGCACGCAATCCGTTCGGCGTCCGAAGGCGTGATAACTTGGTTCAAAGAGCTGCCGGGGCGGTTTCCGAGACCATCATGGTGAGTATAAACGCCTGTATACTCACGTGTATCCCCCTGGAAGAATTCAGCGTGTACACGTTCGACGCCTCTGCCTCCCAGAAGATCGCGCGATATGCATTGATCTGCGCGCTCATGCTGCTCGGCGCCTGGATGCTGCAGCACTTCCTGCCGGCACTGTGCTGGGCTGGCGTGCTCGCGATCGGCACCTCCAAGTTGTACGACCGCTGGCTCACTTATTTCCCGGGCAGGCACCGCGATGTCTGGGCAGCGTTGACGTTTACGACCATCGTTGGCCTGGTGCTGATAGTGCCCCTGGTGTACGGCGGAATCATCGCCGTGCGGGAAGCGATTTCGCTGGTCCGCACACTCCTCGATTCCTCCAAAGGACCCCCTGAGCTTCCGCAGTGGCTGCAGCAGCTGCCGTGGCTGGGGGACTGGCTCAATGGCATGTGGCTCGACAAGCTGTCGGCCGTCGCCGCCCACGGGACCGATCACGGGGAGCACGTGGGCGTGACTACGGCTACCGTTCAGACCAGGCCGGCCATGGTCCAATGGACCCGCCTGTTGGGAGTACAGCTGCTGAGGCGCTTGAGCACGCTGGTCTTCACTCTGCTCACACTGTATTTCGTCTATCTCAACCGCGATTCGCTGGCCAGAGACATTCCGCATGTCGGCCGGCGGCTGTTCGGACCAACGGTGGAAAGTTTGATGACTCGTGCTGCGGAAGCGGTCCGTGCGACGGTGGACGGCATCGTGCTGGTCGCGGTCGCCGAGGGCGCAATCATGGCCGGCGTGTATGCAATCGCCGGGGCACCGCACCCCATCCTGTTTGGCGCGATCACTGGCGTGTTCGCGATGATTCCGTTTGCCGCCCCGGTCGTGTTTGGTGCGGTAGCCCTGCTGTTGGCCAGCCAGGATGCTCTCGGGGCGGCTATCGGCGTGCTGATATCAGGCGGCGTCGTGTTGTTCGTTGCCGATCACTTCGTGCGCCCGGTGATCATCGGCGAGGGCGCCAAGCTGCCGTTTCTGTGGGTGCTCCTCGGAATCCTCGGCGGAGTCGAGTCGTTCGGCCTCGTCGGCATATTCCTCGGCCCGGCATTGATGGCCGCGCTCGTTGCCGTGTGGCGCAGCTGGGTGACGGAGACTGCGCTGGAGTCCCCGCCACCGTAGGCCAATCACCCGCGGATCAGTCCTCGACGACGGTTCCCTGGTGGAATACGGCCTGCCAGCCGTCGGGGGTCCGCTGCCAGATGGTCGAGCGCCGGGTCGTGCGCTCGCCTTGAAACAGCGTGTAGGTGAGGAGATACACGTCTTTCGCGAGCTGCCGGCAGTGAAAGTCGGTCGTGGACCATACGTCGATAGGGCCGGACCCGGTCTGGCGATCCGCGAGCACGCTCAGCACGTACTCGCGGCTGTAACGGCGGCCGGATGCCCCGATCTCCCAGAAGTCCTCGGCCGTCATCCCTTCGAAATCACGCCGCGTCGTCCCCAGCTCAGGATGGTGAAAGAGCGGCTCGCGGCGCTGCAATTCGCGCAATACCGACTCCAGGGCCGGAGCTGTGATGAGACTGGGTTCCATGTTATTTACCTTCCGCGTTGCCGGCGGGTCTGGTTAGTGCACGGGACTCTTGACAACCTCGCCGCCTTTCATCACGAATGCCACTGACTGCAGTCGTGTCACATCGGCAAGCGGATCACCGGTCACACCAACAATGTCTGCGAGGCGGCCCACGGAGATGGCGCCCACGTCCGCGGAACGGCCGAGTGCCTCGCCAGCCGTGACGGTCGCGGCCTGGATGGCCTGCATCGGCGTCATTCCCCACTTCACCATCGTGGCGAACTGATGAGCGTTGTCACCGTTAGGATAGACGCCCGCGTCGGTACCAAAGATCATCTTCACGCCCGCTTTTACCGCAGCCTGAAATGTCTGGCGCTGCCTGAGCCCGACCAGCCGTTCCTTTGCCAACGACTCCTTGAAAGTGCCGTTCTTCTCGCCCTCGGCGAGGATGTAGTCATCGTTGTAGATGTCCATCGAGAAGTACGTGCCATGTTCCTTCGCGAGCGCGAAAGCCTCCGCATCGGCGAAGCTGCAGTGCTCGATCGTGTCGGCGCCGGCGCGGATCGCGTCCTTGATACCCGCGGCACCATGCGCATGCACGGCGACTTTCAATCCCAACATGTGGGCCTCGTCCACGAGCGCTTTCATCTCGGCGAGACTGTATTGTTGGCCGCTGGCACTGTCCGTTTTGGAGAGCACTCCCCCGGTCGCACAGAACTTGATGACTTCCGCACCGTACTTGCGCAGTTTGCGCACGGTGGCCCGGATCGCCTCGGGACCATCGGCGACCGCAGGGGAGGGGACGGTGATGGACGGCGGAAATTCGGTTGAGTCGCAGTGACCACCGGTCGCCCCGATTGCGTAGGTTGCCGGGACTATGCGCGGACCTGGCACATAGCCCGCTTCGATGGCTTGTTTCAGCGCGACATCATCGTAGTTTGCGGAGCCGACATTACGGATGGTGGTGAACCCGGCGTCGACTGTCTTCCTGGCGTTGGCAACGCCGACGATCGTCCAGAAGTTGTCGGTGAACTCGAGCTCGCGGTAGCCGCTGTAGCGCGGATCACTCGTGATATGCGTGTGCATATCGATCAGTCCCGGCAGCAAGGTCATCCCCGGCAGCTCGACGCGCCGCGCACCGGCTGCAGCTACCGCCTCTGAATCAGCGGTGCCGACCGCTGTGATGCGGCCGTCCGTGATGGTAATCCGCGGGTGCTCGACGACCTTGCCCGCGATGACATCTATCATCCGATCCGCAGTGACGATCACCGTCTCGGCGCGGCTCACGCCCACCAGGCCAGAGCCCACCAGGACCAGTGTCAGCAGTATCCCCGGATGCCGGCCCGGATGTTGTGTTTTCTTCTTGCGCAAGTGTTGCATCTCAATGATGTCCGCCCGGGCCATGTACGTGGCCGTGTGCCAGCTCCTCTTCAGTCGCATCCCGGACTTCGACAATTTCGATGTCAAAGTTCAGGTTCTTGCCCGCCAACGGATGGTTGCCGTCGATGGTGACCATGTCACCGGTGACAGCCGTAACGGTCACCGGACGCGGGCCCTGCTCGGTCTGGGCGTGCAGCCGCATTCCGACAGTAATCTTTGCAATTCCCTTCAGCGTGCGGCGCGGAACCTTCTGGATGAGATCCTTGCTGTGCTCGCCGTAGCCATCGGCGGGCGCGACTTTGACAGTCAGCTTGTCGCCGGCGTTCTTGCCTTCCAGCTCGCGCTCGAGTCCTGGCACGAGATTGCCATGCCCCTGCAGGTAGGCGAGGGGCTCGGCGTCGGCCGAACTGTCGATGACTTCCCCGGCATCATCCTTGAGGGTGTAGTTGAACGTGACGACGGAGTCTTTCTTGATGGTGGTCAAGGTGGCTATTCCAAATAGTGGTGGCTAATAGGTGGTGGCAGGTAGTCGCGGCAGGTAATGGCGCAGGCGGGTAAGATCGAGTACGGAAGGATAGCAGGACTCAAGACATGGCCGAAAACCCCTTCGCGCACCCCAGCACGCTGCCGTATCGGCTGCCGCCGTTCGATCGCGTCCAGAACGCGCACTACCGCCCGGCTTTCGAGCAGGGCATGCACGAGCAGCGCGCGGAAGTCCAGCAAATCATTCAGGATCCCGCCGCGCCGGATTTCCAGAATACCCTGGTGGCTCTGGAGCGCTCCGGGCAGATGCTGAGCCGCGTTGCGGCCGTGTTTTTCAATCTGAACGCCTCCAATACCGACCCGCAGATGCAGGCGATCGACTCTGAGATCGCGCCCAAGTTGCAGGCCCATGAGGATGCGATCTTTCTTGATCCAGAGCTGTTCGCGCGTGTGGACGCCGTTTATAGCCGCCGCGCCAGCCTGCGGCTGGATAGTGAGTCGCTGCAGTTGCTCGAGCGCTATCACATCGAGTTCGTGCGTGCGGGCGCGCGCTTGTCCGACACCGACAAGAGCCGCCTGCGTGACATCAATGGACAGCTTTCCTCCTTGACCACCCAGTTCAAGCAGAACGTATTGAAGGCGACCAAAGACGGCGCCGTGATCGTTGCTGGTGCCGAGGAGCTGGAAGGATTGTCCGCCGAGCAGATTGGCGCCGCGGCCAGTGCGGCGCAGGCGCGGGGCTTCGCAGGCAAGTGGCTGATCACATTGCAGAACACGACCAATCAGCCACCACTGGCACAGCTGCGCAATCGGGCGTTGCGCGAGCGGATCTACAAGGCCTCGACGGCGCGTGCGCTGGGCTCAGACCCGGATGGCGCTGACAATGCAGCGGTCATTTCGCAGATCGTACGGCTGCGTGCCGAGCGCGCCGCGTTGTTGGGCTATCCCAATCATGCGGCCTACCAACTCGAGGACGAATCCGCGGCGAATCCTGCAGCCGTGCACCGGATCCTGAGCGAGCTCGCCCCAGCTGCGCTCGCGCAAGCACATGCGGACGCGGCTGACATGCAACGGCTGATCGATGCCGAGGCCACGGCGAATCACACCGCCCCGTTTGCTTTGGCGCCGTGGGATTGGGCCTACTATGCGGAACAGCTGCGCCGCGCGCGTTTCGACTTCGACCAGGCGCAGGTGAAGCCTTACTTCGAGTTGGAGCACGTGCTGCGCGATGGCGTGTTCTACGCGGCACAGCAGCTGTTTGGGTTGCAGTTCAAGGAGCGTACGGACCTGCCGGTGTACCACCCGGATGTCCGGGTCTTCGAGGTCTTCGATTCCGACGGCACACCACTCGGGCTGTTCCTGGGGGACTATTTCGCCCGCGACAACAAACAGGGCGGCGCCTGGATGAACAGCTTCGTGCGCCAATCGAAGCTCTTCGGCCTGAAGCCCGTCGTGGCGAACAACACCAACATCCCCAAGCCCCTGCCCGGGCAGCCGGCGCTGCTCACCTTCGAAGAGGTGATCACGCTGTTTCACGAATTCGGGCATGCGCTGCACGGAATGCTCTCGAACGTGCAGTACCCGCTGCTCTCGGGGACGGCTCTGCCGCGGGACTTTGTGGAGTACCCGTCGCAGTACAACGAAATGTGGGCGCGCGAGCCGAACGTACTGGCCAACTACGCGCGTCACTACGAGACGGGCGCTGCACTGCCGCAGGAGCTGCTTGCCAAGGTTCTGGCCGCCCAGAAGTTTGACCAGGGATACGCGACGACTGAGTACCTCGCCGCCGCACTGTTGGATCAGTCATGGCACGGGATCACCGCTGCGCAGGCTCCGGCCGCCGCTGCCGTACCGGCCTTCGAGGTCGCGGCATTGCGCGAGAACGGAATACACCACCCGGTCATACCGCCCAGGTATCACTCAACGTATTTCGCGCACATTTTTGCCGGTGGCTATTCGGCAGGTTACTACGCGTACCTGTGGAGCGAAGTACTGGCGCGTGATACCGGCAAGTGGATGCACGCTCACGGCGGGCTGACACGCGCAAATGGGAATCGCCTGCGGCAGACAGTGCTTTCGCGCGGGCGGACTGCCGATCCGCAGTCAATGTTCCGGGATTTCTACGGCGGTCCCCCCGACATCGGGCCGCTGCTGGAGTATCGAGGCTTGAATCCGGGCGGCTCGAGCCCTGCCGGCGGCTGATCTCAAACTGACGGGGGACTACCGGTCAACCGCGCCATGCTGATCAGCGCGGCTACGGCTGCGACCGCGGCAGCAGCCCACAGCACGACATTCGAGCCCGTAGCCGGATACGTGCGGAACAGGATGGCAACGCCGGCTGCCCCGAGCGCCTGACCCAACAATCGCGCGGTTGCAAGCATGCCTCCCGCGGCGCCGCTGCGCGATCTTGGCGCTGACGACAACAGCGTACGGTTGTTGGGTGTCTGGAAAAATCCAAACCCCAGTCCGCACAGGGACATGCGCCAGATGAGGTCGGCCGCCGCGCCACCTGCGGGGAACAGGGCGAGTGCCGTGAGCCCGGACGCCAACGTCAGAAGCCCGAGCCCACCGAGCATCCCGGCTGGGTAGCGGTCCGCGAGCCGTCCCGCGATCGGCGCCGCAATCGCCACCGCCACAGGCCAGGGCGTCATGAACAGTCCGGTCTCGACCGCGGTGCGCCCGATACGCTGGATCTCGAACGGCAACGCCACGAGCCCTGCCATCTGGGCCATGAATGAGGCGATGGAGGTTGCGACCGACAGCGAGAACATCCTGATCTTCAACAGATCGAAGGGGATGATGGGAGCGGCACGGTTGATCTCATGGCGCACCAGCGCGAATCCCAACAGGCCGGCCGCCCCCAGCTGCAGGGCGGCGAGGGGTGCCGCCGACGCGTGTGCGAGCGACTGAAGGCCACCGATCAGGAGCGCGAACGTGGCGGCATTCAGCGACGCGCCAACATAGTTGAGACGGCGTTGCGACCGGCCTGTTTCGGGCAACGCCCGCATGGCGATGCTGAAGGTGATCAGGCCGATGGGCACGTTGATTGCAAATAACCAGCGCCAGTGCGCGATGGCCAGTATCGCCGCGGCAATCGTCGGGCCGATCGCGGCTGACACGCCAACTGCAAACGTGTTGATACCCACCGCCGTGCCGAGCAGCCTTTGTGGGTATGTGAAGCGGACTAACGCGGCGTTGACACTCATGATGCCGGCCGCACCGAGGCCCTGCACGATCCGTGCGGCACTCAGGGCCGGCAACGATGTTGCGAACGCGCAGCCGAGGGAGGCCAGCGTGAATACCATCAGCCCGGCCTGCGAGATCCGTCGATAGCCGACGATTTCTCCGAGCGAGGCGAGTGGCAGGAGCGCTGCCAGGATGGCGATCTGGTAGGCATTGATCACCCAGATCGAGGCCGCATTGCTGGCGTGAAAGTCGCGGGCGATGGAGGGCAGCGCCACGTTTGCAATGCTGCTGTCGAGGACCGACATGCTGGTCGCGAGGACCGTGGCGGCGATGGCCCAGTAGCGGCGGGGGACCGGAAGACCGTCCGGGATCGGTGTGCCCACACTTGAACCTGCTGCTGGCGCTCCCATCTACACAGCTCGCATGCGATCAAGCCGCGGATTTCTGCTCTTCATAAGCTTGCTCGGGCTGCTGCACGCCTACATAGGATGGCGCGTGCTGCCGGACCTGGGAGCTCGGATATGGCCGGTGGGCGCGGTCGTGCTGGCCGCATGCTATGCCCTGATGCTGCTGGCGGTGGTGGCTCGCGCCATCTGGCCGAGGCCGCAGGCAGACCGGTTCGCCGCTCCAGGGCTGTTCATGGCCGGCTTCTTCTCCTCGATTCTGGCTCTTACGTTGTTGCGCGATCTGCTGCTGCTCGTGGCCATTCCTGCGTTGAGCATTCTCGCGTTGTCCAGCGAGCATGTATACATCCTGAAAACTGCCTCGGCCAGCGCGGTAGCCGCCCTTTCGGTATTCGCGACCGCCGTAGGATTCGCAAGAGCGCGGCGGCGGGCGCGTATCGTCAATGTCGATGTCCCCATACAAGATCTGCCTCGTGCGCTGCACGGCTTCTGCATTGCGCAGATCAGCGATGTACATGTCGGCGCCACGATCAGAAAGGAGTATGTCGAGGCCATCGTGGAAGCGGTGAATGGATTGCACCCGGATCTCATCGCCGTGACAGGTGATGTGGTCGACGGGCCGGTATGGGAGCTCGCACCTCACACGGCCCCACTGGGCAGGCTGAGCGCCCGCCATGGAGCATTCCTGGTAACCGGCAATCACGAATACTACTCGGGCGCCACCGACTGGACGGCCGAGTTCGAGCGGCTGGGCCTGAAGGTACTTCTCAATGAGCACACGGTGGTCACCCATGACGGCGCGCCACTGGTCATCGCTGGTGTGACCGACTACAGCGCTCATCACTTCAATCCGGCACAACGCAGCAATCCCGCAGCAGCGCTCGCGGGTGCGCCCAGCGGCGCCGGCGCAAAAATCCTGTTGGCGCATCAACCCCGCTCGGCCACGGCGGCCGCCACAGCCGGGTACGATCTGCAGCTGTCCGGGCACACCCACGGTGGGCAGTTCTGGCCCTGGAATCTGTTCGTGCGTTTCCAACAGCCCTTCACTGCCGGGCTGCACCGCCTGAACCGGCTGTGGGTGTATGTCAGCCGGGGCACCGGTTACTGGGGGCCTCCCAACCGGTTTGGCGCGCCGTCGGAGATCACGCGGTTGAGGTTGGTGCCTGGCTATTTCAACGCTGCGGACTTCCAGCCGCCGCCCAGCGCCTGAATCATGGCCACACTGGCCTGCAACCGGCCAGACAGCACGTCCAGCGCGTTCTGCTCGCTGTTGAGTCTCGTCGTCTGCGCAGTGATGACGCTGCTGTAGGGCACCGTGCCCGCCTTGTACTGATTCAACGTCAGCGTCTCCGCCTCCCTGGCGGCCTTCACCGCCGCTTCCTCGATGACCCCTCGCTGTTCCAGCACCCGAAGTGTGGCGATGTTATCTTCCACCTGTTGAAGGCTGGTGAGCACGGTTTGCCGATAGTTGTCGACGCGCTGCTCATAAACGGCGCGCGCCTGGGCAACTTCCGCGCGCCGCAGGCCAGCATCAAACACTGACAGGGCCACCGTCGGGCCGATGGCCCAGACGCGGTTCGCAGTGCGAATCAGGTGGCTGATGGTGTTTCCCTGGTAGTCATCGGATCCTGTGATCGTCAGGCTCGGGAAAAAGGCCGAAATGGCCACTCCGATCCGGGCATTGGCCGCGGCTACCTGGCGCTCGGCCTGGGCCACGTCCGGCCGCCGCTCGAGGAGCTCGGACGGCAGTCCGGCCGGTACGGTAGGCACATCAGCGCGCATCGCGGCGGTGGCAACCGAGAATTGCGCCGGTTGCTGTCCCACCAATACTGCAATGGCGTGCTCCAGGATGGCGCGCTGCAGTGGCGCGTTGACCTGCTGCGCCTGGCTCGACAGGAGTTGAGTTTGTGCATTGACGACGTCGGCTTTGGCGGCCACCCCGACGCGGTACCGGTTTTCGGTAATCTTCAGCGACTGCTGCTCGGCTGCCACGATGTCATTCAGGATGATCTGCAGCTGATCCTGGGCACGCAGCTCGAAATAGGCAGTGGCCAGCTGCGCCTGTGCGGCGAGGCGCGCGCTCGCCAGGGCGGCCTCGCTCGCCTGCATGGAGGCGCGATTGCTCTCGGTGGAGCGCCGGATCTGGCCCCACAGATCGATGTCCCAGCTGCCTGAAATGCCGGCGCTGGTCAGGGTTTTGGGGTTATTTTCGCCAGTGACGCTGCGTTGGCGACTGGCGTTGACGCCAACCTGCGGCCAGAAACCCGACCGTGCCTGGCGAACCAGCGCACGCGCCTCTTCAACCGCCGCGGCTGCTTCCTTGATGTTTTCGTTCGAGATGTTGAGCTGGGCTTCCAGGCCGCTCAGCACGTCATCGTGAAAGATCTCCCACCACGGCCCGCGATCGAGCGCATCGCTCGGTTCGCTGGGCTTCCAACCGTTCTGCTCCTTGTATGCCGCGCTGGCATCGAGCGCGGGGCGCTTGTAATTCGGCCCCACCGCGCACGCGGTCAGCAACGCAAAGCTCGCCGCAACGAGCGCTCCTCGAACTATGTGCATCAGGTGCTCGCTTGCAGCAGCCGGGTTTGCTTGTACCTGTTTTTGCGTCCCCAGCGATGGATATACAGGTACACGACGGGTGTCGTGTACAGAGTCAACAACTGACTGACGACGAGTCCGCCGACGATGGCAATGCCGAGCGGGCGGCGCATCTCGGTTCCGTCGCCATAGGCGACCGCCAGCGGCAGCGCGCCCGCGATGGCCGCGAATGTGGTCATCATGATCGGCCGAAATCGCAAGGAGCAGGCTCGGGCGATCGCCTCGCGCGGTTCCAGTCCCAGAGTGCGTTCGGCCTCGAGGGCGAAGTCCACCATCATGATGGCATTTTTCTTGACGATGCCAATCAACAGCAGAATGCCCAGGAAGGCAATCAGGCTGAATTCCATGTCAGTGGCCAGCAACGCCAGCAGCGCGCCCACACCGGCCGAGGGCAGCGTGGAGAGGATGGTGACCGGCTGGCTGTAGCTCTCGTACAGCATTCCGAGCACTACGTAGATCGCCAGCAATGCCGCCAGCAACATCAGGGGCTGGGCGCTGTTGTTCTGTTGGAACAGACGGGCGGTGCCATAGTTGCCGCCATGAATAGTCGCGGGCACGTGAATGTGATTCATCGTTCTTTCGATGGCCGCCATGGCAGCGGCGAGCGTTACCCCCGGGGGCACGTTGTAGGAGAACGAGGTCGACGCCTGCGTTCCCGTGTGATTTACGGTGGTGGGCGTCATTCCGCTGGCAAAGTGACTGAAAGCGGAGAACGGCACCATGTTCTCGGCGCGCACACTCACGGCCGAGCCCGTAGATGTGTTGCCGCGGCCGGCATTCGCCAATGAGTTGGCTGCTAGATTGCGCGCGGTATCCTCTGCAACAGCAGCCGCGTTGGTGCTCGCACTGGTTGTCGCAGCGCCGGTGGTGGACTTGATCGACGTTGTGCCCGCGACGGCCTGAGTTGCTTGTGTGCCGCTGACGGCGCCGCCGGAAGTGCTGACATAGAGTTGCTTCAGGACCTCGGGGTCCTGCCAGAACTCCGGCGCCACTTCCATGATTACGTGGTATTGCTGTGGACTGAAGGGATTGTAGATGGTCGAGACCTGCGACTGGGCAAACGCATTGCCGAGGGTGCTGTCGATCTGACTCGCCGTGAGGCCGAGACGGGAGGCGGCGTCACGATCGACGATCAGATCCGCTTCGAGGCCGCCGGGTTGCAGGTCGGTATCCACATCGGTGACTTCGGGAACGTCCTGCAGCGCGATTTGCAGCTTGCGTGACCAGTCGCGCAACTCGGTCAGGTCATCGCCGAGCAGCGTGTATTGGTATTGCGAGTTGGACGAGCGCCCGCCGCCACCGCCGATGTCCTGCGCCGCCTGCAGAAAGGTGGCGACCCCGGTGACGGTATTCAGCTTGGGCCGCAGGCGCTGGATGACCTGGTCCGCTGACACGTCCCGCTCGGAGCGTGGCCTGAGAGTCAACTGTACGTTGGCGCCCGAGCCGCCGCCGGGCCCGAACCCGCCGCCTCCCACGGAACCGGTCACGTACTGCACCGCGGGATCCTGCTGGATGATGCTGGCCACCTGTTGCAGCTTGGACTTCATCAGTTGGAACGAAGCAGCCGCATCTCCCCGGACGCCGCCGAAAATCATGCCCGTATCCTGCTGCGGGAAGAATCCCTTCGGGATCACGATGTACAGATACACGTTCAGGCACACCGTGCCGAGCAGGAACAACATCATCAGCCGGCGGTGATCGAGCGACCAACCGAGGGTCCGCTCGTAGCCGGCGCGCAAGCGCTGGAAATTCCGCTCGAAGGCCGCAGCGAAGCGGGTCGGTTTGCGGCCGGTATCGCGGCCCAGCAGGCGCGAGCACATCATCGGTGTCGTGGTCAGCGAAATGACCAGTGAGATCAGAATCGCAACCGACAGGGTCACCGTGAATTCGCGGAACAGCTTGCCGACGATCCCACCCGCAAGCTGGAAGGGGATGAAGACCGCGATCAGCGACAGGCTCATGGAGACGACGGTGAAGCCGACTTCGCTAGCACCCTTGAGGGCGGCCTGCATGCGCGTCATGCCCTCTTCGATATGCCGCGTGGTGTTTTCCATGACGACTATGGCGTCGTCCACCACGAAACCTGTGGCAATGGTCAGAGCCATGAGCGAGAAATTGTCCAGCGAGTAACCGAGCAGGTACATGGCCCCGAAGGTGCCGATCAGCGAGATGGGCACCACGACTGCCGGAATCAGGGCGGCCCGGTAACTGTGCAGGAACATGTAAACGACCAGGATGACCATGGCAATCGCCAGCAACAGGGTCTCCTCGACCTGCCGCAGCGAGGCGCGGATGGTGAGCGAGCGGTCGAGCGTGACCACCAGGTCGATCTTCGGATCTATCGACGCTCGCAACAGTGGCAACTCGGCCTTGACCGCATCGACCACATCGATGATGTTGGCGCCCGGCTGCTGGAATACCTGCACTGACACGGCAGGCTTTCCGTTGTACAAGCCATACGTCCGGATGTTTTCTGTGGCGCCGTCCTGCATGTCGGTGACGGTCGCCACATCGCCCAAGCGAACCGTCGTGCCGTTGCGATTGGCTACGATGAGGTTGCGATAGGGCTCAGCGTCTCTCGCGTTGTCGTTTGTGTAGATCTGGTAGTGGACGCGATCATCGGTTTCGATCGCGCCCTTGGGTGCATTGGCATTTGCATTGGAGATGGCGGCTCGGATGTCCTGCAGACCGATGCCATATTTGGACACTGCGAGCGGATTGATTTCAACGCGCACGGCCGGTAGTGCAGAGCCGCCGACATTGACTCCGCCCACGCCATCTATCTGCGACAGCCGCTGAGAGATCACGGCGTCCGCGGCGTCGTAAATCTGGCCCTGCGTCAGCACGTCCGAAGTCATCGCGATCGAGAGCACCGGAAACAGGGAGGTGTTGAGCTTGCGGTACGAGGGATTGCGAGTGAGCGCCGACGGCAGGTCGGCATGGGAGGCAACAATTGCCGCCTGCACGTCCCGGGCGGCCCCGTCGATGTCGCGATCGATGCCAAATGTCATTTGGATGGCCGTACTGCCCACGCTGCTGCGCGAGGTGATGTCATCGACATCGGCGATCGCGCCCAGGTGCCGCTCGAGCGGTGTTGCAACCGAGCTTGCCATCACTTCCGGGCTGGCTCCCGGCAGCGACGCGGTTACGTAGATAGCCGGCGCCTCGATCTTCGGCAGCGGGGCCACCGGAAGAAGCTGGAAGGCAACGATGCCGCAAAGCGCGACGCCGAATGTCAACAGGATCGTCGCGACCGGCCTCGAGATGAAGGGGGCGGAAATGTTCACGCCGGATGGTCCGCCAGACCGCCTTCCTCGCTTCTGGCCATCCGCTTCGCGAGGCGATCGAACGCGAGGTAAATGACGGGTGTGGTGAACAAGGTCAGGACCTGGCTGACCAAAAGGCCGCCGACAATGCTGACTCCCAGGGGATGGCGCAGCTCGGAGCCCGTGCCGGTGCCGAACATCAACGGCAGCGCGCCAAACATAGCGGCCACCGTGGTCATGAGAATCGGCCGGAACCTCAACAGGCACGCCTGGTAAATGGCCTCGCGGGGACTCAGGCCCTGTTCGCGCTCGGCATCGATCGCGAAGTCGATCATGAGGATGGCGTTCTTCTTCACGATGCCGATCAGCAGAATGATGCCAATCAGCGCAATGATGGTGAGGTCGTCTCCCGCAAGAATCAGCGCGAGCAGGGCGCCGATGCCGGCCGAGGGGAGCGTCGAGAGAATCGTAATGGGGTGTATGAAGCTCTCGTACAACACGCCCAATACGATGTACATGACGAGCACTGCGGCCAGGAGCAGCAGTAACTCGTTGCTCAGGTTGCTTCTGAACGCGAGCGCTGCACCCTGGAAGGTCGTATGGACGTTGCCGGGAATGGCCGCATCCTGCTCGGCCTTTTCAATCGCATCCACGGCCGCGCCCAGCGAGACGCCCTGCGCGAGGTTGAAGGAGACGGTGACAGCCGGGAACTGGGCGAGATGATTGATCAGCAATGGCCGCGCCTCCATGCTGACCTTGGCAATCGCAGACAGGGGCACCTGGCCGCCGCCCGCCGAAGGCACGTAGATCGAGGCCAATGAGTCCACCGAACGGTATGAGGCGGGGTCCGCTTCGAGAATGACCCGATACTGGTTGGATTGCGTGAAGATGGTCGAGACGATGCGCTGGCCGAATGCATCGTAAAGTGCGTTATCCACGGTTCCGACGCTGATGCCCAGGCGCGCGGCACTGTCGCGGTCGATGGTGACCTGGACGGCAAGGCCGTTGTCCTCCTGGTTGCTGACGACATCCGACAGTTCGGGCCGTTGGCGCAGGATGGACAGGAGCTTCGGTGTCCAGGTTGACAGAGTGCGCGCATCCGCGCTCTCGAGCGTGAAGTTGTATTGAGTGCGGCTGATCGTGTTGTCGAGCGTCAGATCCTGCACCGGTTGCATGTACAACGTAATGCCGGGGATATTGTTTGTCTCCGCGCGCAGGCGGCGGATGATCTGGGTTGCCGTCAGTGACCGCGAGTCGCGCGGCTTGAGGTTGATGAGGAAGCGGCCGCTGTTGAGCGTGACGTTGTTGCCGTCAATGCCGATGAACGATGACAGGCTGACGACGTCCCGGTCCTTGAGAATCGCCGCGGCGAGTGCTTGCTGGCGCTCTGCCATTTCGGCGTAGGACACTCCTTCGGTCGCGTCCGATACACCCTGGATGAGTCCGGTATCCTGATCGGGAAAGAAGCCTTTCGGGATCAACACGTAGAGGGCTGCGGTCACGACCAGCGTTGCCAGCGCCACTCCCAGGGTCAGCCGCTGATGGTCCAGCACCCAGCTCAACTTGTGGCCATACCAGGCGACGAGTTTCGTGAACCAGTCCGACTCTTGCGTGTGCTTCTGCTCCTCGGGGCGATGCTTGAGCAGGCTCGCGCACATCATGGGCACGAGGGTCAGGGAGACGACCGCGGAGATCAGGATGGTGACCGCGAGGGTCACGGCGAATTCGCGAAACAGCCGCCCCACCACGTCCTGCATGAACAGCAGTGGGATCAACACGGCGATCAGGGACACGGTCAGGGAGATGATGGTGAAGCCGATCTGCCCGGCGCCCTTCAGCGCGGCCTGCAGCGGCGGCTCGCCCTGCTCGATGTAGCGCGCGATGTTCTCGATCATCACGATGGCATCGTCGACCACGAAGCCGGTGGCGATGGTGAGTGCCATCAAGGACAGATTATTCAGGCTGAAACTCGCGAGGTACATGACGGCGAATGTGCCGATCAGCGACAGCGGCACCGACAGGCTCGGAATCAGGGTGGCCCGCAGGTTGCGCAGGAACAGGAAGATGACGAGTACGACCAGGATGACCGCGAGAGTCATTTCGAGCTGCACGTCGCGGATGGACGCGCGGATTGTGGTGGTGCGGTCGGTCAGGATGGCGACGTCCACTCCTTGCGGCAGGGAAGCCTGGATCGTGGGTAACAGCTGGTGGATTCGATCGACCACGTCCACGACGTTGGCACCTGGCTGGCGCTGGACATTGAGGATCAGTGCCGCGGCATTGTTCATCCAACCGCCGAGTTTCGTGTTCTCGGCGCCGGCCACCAGCGTGGCTACATCCTGCAGGCGGACGGGCGAGCCATTGCGGTAAGCGACGATGATGTTGCCGTACTCGTCGGCGCTCTTGATCTGATCGTTGGTGTTGATCGTGTAGGCGCGAGAGGGGCCATCCAGTTGGCCCTTGGGACCATTCTGGTTGGCGACGTTGATCGTCGTGCGCAGATCATCGAGGTTCAGGCCGTAGGCGGCGAGGGCACGCGGGTTGACGACGACTCTGACAGCGGGCCGTTGGCCGCCGCTGATGCTGACCACGCCAACGCCTTTGACCTGCGAGATTTTCTGCGCGATGCGCGTATCCACCAGGTCCTGCACTTCGGTCAATGGCATCACCTTGGAAGTGATTCCCAGGGTGAGCACAGGCGCGTCGGCCGGATTGACCTTGGCATAGATCGGCGGGGCGGGCAGATCCTGCGGTATCAGGTTCTGCGCGGCGCTGATCGCCGCCTGCACTTCCTGCTCGGCCACATCGATCGGCAGCGACAGGCCGAATTGCAGAGTGATGACGGAAGCGCCCGCCGAGCTCGTCGAGGACATCTGGTCCAGGCCGGGCATCTGACCGAACTGCTTCTCCAGCGGCGCGGTGATCGCTGAAGTGATCACCTCGGGACTGGCTCCCGGGTAGAACGTCTGGACCTGGATGGTGGGATACGCGACTTCGGGCAGTGCCGAGAGGGGCAGCTGCAGGTACGCGATCAGGCCCACGACCAGGATCGCCACCATCAGCAGGGTGGTGGCGACCGGCCGTAGTATGAACAGGCGCGAGGGATTCATGCGTCTTCAGCTACTGCGCTTGCCCTGCCTGGCCTGGTTGCGCCCTGCGGCGCTGGCCTTTCGCTCCATCGTGCTTGCGAGGCAACCCGGCCGCCTGCTGGGGATGTTGCGGCGTGTTGGCTGGCAAGAGCACGGGGGCACCGTCCCTCAGGCGGTCGCCACCCTCGGTGACAACGAGATCACCCGGCGTGAGTCCCTTGGTCACTGCGATCCGCTCACCGTCAACGGCACCCAGCGAAACCGGGCGGACCGAGACCTTGCTCTCGGCAGGATTTACGAGGTAGACAAATGTCCCGGCGACGCCGTCGGGCGCGCCGCGATGCACGGCGGCTCCCGGGACCACGGTCTGGTCACGCAACACGTTTACGACGAGTTTGATATTGACGAATTGGTTGGCGAACAGGCGGCCGTCCTTGTTGTCGAACAGCGCGCGCAACTTGATCGTGCCGGTTGTCGTGTCAATCTGGTTGTCGAGATTCTTGACCTGTCCGTCGGCAAGCTTGGTGCTGTTGCCGCGATCGTAGGCCTCGGCAGTGAGCGTGGCGCCCTGCTGCAGGCGTTGCATCAGAGTGGTCACGTTGTCCTCCGGCACGGCAAAGATTGCCGAGATGGGCTGCAGTTGGGTAACGACGACGATCCCGGTCGTCTCGCCCGTCGTGACGTAGTTGCCCTGATCGACCTGGCGCAGACCGACTCGGCCCGTTACGGGCGAGACGATGTGGGTGTACTGCAGATTGATCTGTGCGTTCTGGACGGCCGCCTGATCGGCTTCGATCATGCCGCCGTATTGATCAACCAGGGCACGTTGATTATCGAGCTGCTGTTGGGCAACCGAGTCTTCCTTGATCAATTCCTCGAAGCGCTTCAAATCGAGCTTGGCATCCGCCAGCAGGGCCAGATCGCGCCGCAGGTTGCCCTTCGCCTGGTCCAGGGCCGCCTGGTACGGGCGCGGATCGATTTCGGCGAGAAACTGGCCGGCCTTCACGAGCTGGCCTTCCTCAAAGGCAATCTTCGTCAGAATCCCATTCACCTGCGGTTTTACGGTGACAGTGGCGAGCGGCGTGATGGTCCCGAGTGCCGGAATCCGGACCTCGATCTCGCCGGAGGCCACGGGCGCTACTGTTACGGCAACTGGCACGTTGGGCCCGCCGCGCCCGCCGCCGCCCCGGCCGTCCATGTGGACGCGACCTGAAGCTCCCGAACGGGGACCGTCTTCCAGCTGGGCCGCCTCCTGTTGGGCTTTGTGGTGTCTGAGGACGAGCACCACGATCGCCGCGAAGGCCACCACCACAATCAGCACCACTCGGTATCTGCGGAAGAACGACTGCGGCTGCGTCGCCGCGCCGTAAGTCTCGTTATCCTTTTCGTTTACCACGTACTCACCCGGTTGCCTCTCCCCATCTGACGGCGCGCTCAAAGTAACCGCGCTCGAATTCAATGTCCTTCGCGTTGACTGTGCAATAGCGGTGGAAGTTTCCGGCTTTCAAGCTCCAGACACTGCAAAGAAATGTTGCTGGGCTTGCGCCGGAAGTGCTTGACAGTAAAAGGGTCTTGTGCGGACCCTACAGTGTTCCCGCCACCATGGCATCTTAATTGCTGTGTCGGGTTCCATGTTTACTGCGTTGCGGGTGTCGCGCCAGGCGGATTTGGCGATCAGTTTGATCGGGTTGGCGATCAGTGCGGCCGGCCTGGCCGGCTGCGGGGGGACCGCGCGTTTGCCGCTGGAAGCGGGGATGGGTCCGCATCCGCATATTCCGCAGCCGGAAAAATCGCTGTTGCCCACCATCGATGTCGCCCCCGCAAAGGGCTGGCCGCAAGGCGCTAAGCCGGTGCCTGCGGCCGGGCTGACGGTTACCGCCTTCGCGACGGATCTGGCCCATCCGCGCTGGCTGTACGTATTGCCCAATGGGGATGTACTGGTCGCGGAAACGAACGCGCCGCCCAAGCCGGAGGATGGCAAAGGAATTCGCGGCTGGGTGCAGAAACAGTATATGAAGCGGGCGGGCTCAATAACACCCAGCGCCAACCGGATCACTCTGCTACGCGACTCGAAGGGGGCCGGGGTCGCCGAGCAGCGCTTCGTGTTCGCCGACAAGTTGAATTCGCCATTTGGAATGGCGCTGGTGGGCAACCAGTTCTATGTGGCCGACTCGGATGCAGTCCTCGCTTTCCAGTACGTCGAGGGAGCCACCAGTGTTACGGGCCCCGGCGTCAAGGTGGTGGATCTGCCGGCAGGCCCGATCAATCACCACTGGACGAAAAATCTCATCGCCAGCCCGGACGGGTCGCGGTTGTATGCGACTGTAGGGTCCAACAGTAACGCGGGCGAGAACGGTCTTGCTGCCGAAGAGGGGCGCGCGGCCGTCTGGGAGATCGATCCGATGACCGGGCACCATCGGATCTACGCCTACGGTCTGCGCAATCCCAATGGACTTGCGTGGGTGCCCGATACTGGAAAACTGTGGGCCGTGGTGAACGAGCGCGATGAGCTCGGCAGCGATCTCGTCCCTGATTACATGACAGCGCTGGTGGAGGACGGTTTTTACGGCTTTCCATACAGCTACTACGGTGCGCATGTGGATGGCCGCGTAAAGGAGCAGCGGCCCGAGCTCGTCGCGAAAGCCCTTGTGCCTGATTACGCCCTGGGGCCGCACACGGCCTCGCTGGGCCTGGTGTTTGATGAAGGCCGGAAGGGCCGCGGGTCAGGTCCGTTTTCCGCGGGCATGTTTGTCGGTCAACACGGCTCGTGGAACCGCAAGCCTCGCAGCGGCTATCAAGTTCTCTTCGTGCCCTTCCAGGATGGTCAACCTTCGGGTGCTCCGATGGAGGTTCTTACTGGTTTCCTGGACGAGAAGGGCAATGCGCGTGGGCGGCCGGTGGGGGTCGCGCTCGACAAGGGCGGGGCGCTGCTGGTTGCGGACGATGTGGGGAATACGGTTTGGCGCGTTGCGCCTTTAGATAGACCCTAGGGCGTCGCGGTATATCATAACGCGGATGCAGAGCCCTGAGACCGTAGCCTCCGCTCAGAACCAAAGCAATCACGACAACTGGCTGTGGCTCACGGCGCTTGGGATCGTCTACGGCGACCTCGGGACCAGCCCGCTTTACACGCTGCAGACAGTCACGCAGGCAGTTGGCGGTACGTTTACCCCCGAACGCGCCCTGGGCGTGCTCTCGCTCATCTTCTGGACGCTGATCATTACCGTTTCGGTGAAATATTGCGCCCTCGTCATGCGGGCGGACAATCATGGCGCCGGCGGGATCATCGCGTTGATGTCGCTGGTCGGGGCAAACAGTCTGCGGCGGGGCGCGAGAACTCTCACCGTAATGGGATTGCTGGGCGCATCTCTAATATACGGGGACGGCGTAATCACACCCGCCATCTCGGTTCTGAGCGCGGTTGAGGGGGTCAATGCTGTAACCGATACTCTCAAGCCCTTTGTCATGCCTGTCGCGGTGCTCATCCTCATCGCCCTGTTTGCGGCGCAACGCTTTGGCACCGAGAAGATCGGCCAGGCATTCGGACCGATCATGCTCCTGTGGTTCAGTGTGATCGGTCTGCTTGGACTGACGGGCATAGTAAATAACCCACATGTGCTCGTGGCTGCCAACCCTGTGTATGCCATTGAGTTTCTCGCGCACAGCCATGGCGTCGGCGTCCTTGTGTTGGGAGGAGTGTTCCTGTGCATCACCGGCGCGGAAGCGCTATATGCCGACATGGGCCATCTGGGCCGCGGCCCGATCCGGCGTTCGTGGTACTGCATCGTGTTGCCAGCGTTGCTGCTGAGTTATGCCGGGCAGACGGCCTTGCTGATCGAAAGGAAAACGGTCAGCGGCAACCCCTTTTTTCAGCTGGCGCCTGCGTGGGCGGTCTATCCGCTCGTGCTGCTGGCCACGATGGCGACCGTGATTGCGAGCCAGGCCATTATTACCGGCTCTTTCTCCATGACCCGGCAGGCCATGCAGCGGGGATGGCTGCCGGGCGTCAACATCCGACAGACATCTGACGAGAAATACGGTCAGATCTATGTTCCGGCCGTCAACTGGATGATGATGATGGCTACCGTCGCGATTGCCGTGGCCTTCGGGAGCTCGGACAGACTGGCAGGGGCGTATGGCACAGCCGTGGCAACCACCATGTTGTTGACCACATGTCTGTTGTATGCGGCGATGCGCAGAGTTTGGCAGTGGGCTGCGGCGTTGGCGGTGGGAGTCGCCGGTGTATTTCTCGTGCTTGATGCCGCGTTCTTCTATGCCAATCTGCAGAAGATCGCTGAAGGCGGCTGGTTACCGCTGACCCTGGGAGCGGTCATCTTCTTCATCATGACCACGTGGCGCTCGGGTGTGGAATGTGTGCGTGACGCCCTCGATCAACCCGATGCGACAGCCGAGCGGTTCTTGGATGATCTGGCGGCGGGCAAGATACCGCGCGTACCCGGAACGGCCATTTTTCTCACGAAATTCTCTTCGCAGAAGATTGCCCCGCTGGTGATTCATCACGTCCGGCACATGGGCTCGCTTCACGAACGGACAATCATGCTGACGGTCGAATTCGACGAAATACCCCGAGTTGGTGAAGACCGGCGTTGCGACGCGGAGCACATAGCCGATGGGATCTGGCATGCGACAGTGCGCTTCGGTTTCCTCGAGATTCCGGACTTGCGCCGGGCTCTGGCCAACCTCAAGCATCTTGACCCGTTGATTGACACCGACCACGGAGTGTATTTCGCCGCGCGTGATCTCATAGTGCGCAAGCCCGGACATGGAGCGCTTTCACACTGGCGCCTGCCGCTGTTCGCCTTTCTGTATCGCAATGCCGTGAAGGTAGTGGATCGATTCAATCTGCCGTCACGCAACGTCGTCGAAATCGCGCGAAAAATCGAAGTGTAGCTCCACAGCCACTCGACGGTATCCGTTTGCAGACACGCTGGTACAGGATGTTCTGGCCTGTACTGCAATAAACGATAGAGTAGTACGGTCATAGAGTACGGTGGTGCAACCGCCGTAACTGGAGGCCGAATGGATCTGTCGGGGACGCGCATGGCGCTGATGGCCATCACCATGGCTACTACCTTGAGTCTCGCTGCAGCCTGGGTGTTCGCTGCGAATCACGTAGCTGCGGATGATGAGAGCTCCGCCTTTCTGGCGGAAAACGCCGCGGCGATGTCGAAAATGATGGCAGCGATGGCCGTCAAGCCCGCGGGTGATGTTGATAAGGACTTCGTGGCGACCATGGTGCCGCATCACGAGGGCGCGATTGAGATGGCACAGGCCGAGCTGCGCCACGGCCGTAACGAGCAATTGCGGCGCATCGCGCAGGAAATCATCATCGATCAAACCCAGGAAATTGCCGCGATGCAGCTGGCAATAGGAAAGGAGCCACGTAAATGACAAAATCGTTGGGAACGATTTTGGACGGCGAATGCCGGCCCGAAGGGCGAGGCACAGGGATGGTGCCGCGCAAAGCCTCGACGTTCGTGCTGCTGAGCGCAATTGCCGCCGGAGTCGCCACTGCGTGGGCGGGCCAGGCTCCCGAGGCGCTGTCGGCCCCCGATATCCCGATCAGCCATCGCGACCGTGTTTATGCGGCCGAGCAGTTTTCCAACACCGTCTCGGTGACCGATCCCGCTGACAACACACTGCTTGGTGTCATCCGCCTGGGTGATATGTCACCCGGCAATTTCAGTCCGCTGTATCGAGGGCAGCTGCTCGTCCACGGAATGGGGTTCTCGCCCGACCATCGTACGCTCGCCGTGGTGTCGATCGGGTCCAACTCGGTTGCCTTCATCGACACTGCGACGAACGCCGTCAAACACATTACTTACGTGGGCCGATCTCCTCACGAAGCGTTCTTCACACCCAACGGCGAGGAAGTGTGGGTGACTGTCCGGGGCGAGAACTACATTTCCGTCCTGGATTCCCACACCTATGCCGAGAAGACTCGCATCGTGGTGCCGGGTGGTCCGGGCATGCAGATTTTTTCCCCGAATGGCAAATACGCCTACATTTGTTCGTCTTTCAATCCTGAGACCGTCGTGCTGACGGTCGCTGATCACCAGGTCGCCGGACGCGTTCCCCAGGCGAGCCCTTTCTGTCCCAACATTGCGGCCGCACCGGACGGCCGCCAGGTGTGGCTGACTTTGAAGGATGTCGGCAAGGTGATGGTGTTCGATGCGCAGCCGCCCTTTGCCGTACTCAAAACCATCGACACCGGCCCGATCACCAACCATGTGAATTTCGCCCGCAACAGCCGGGGTCTGTTCGCGTATGTCACCGTTGGGGGCTTGAATGTGGTGAAGGTGTTCCGGGTCCCGGATGCAACACCGGTCGCGACCATCCCGGTGGGTAAGCTGCCGCATGGTATCTGGCCGTCCGGCGACGGAAAGCGCGTCTATGTCGGCCTCGAGAATGCCGATAGTCTCACGGCAATCGATACGCTGACCAACAAAGTGGTCGCCGAGGTGCCGATCGGACAGGCGCCGCAGGCTGTCAACTATGTCCCGAATGCGGTCCCACAAGGCAGTGGCGCGGAAGGCTTGGCACCGTTGGGTGTAGCGGGTGAGGCGGCGCATCTGGCGCTGGCCCCACCACCCCAGGACGGCGGCGCGCCGGCGGTAAGCTCTGCATCGGCCCCGAGCAGCGTCGCCCTGTTTGATCAGGGTTTGTTGCAGGTTCTACAGGTGTCCGCGACCGGCCTGCGGCCACGGCAGGCGTATCTGCTCGCCCTTGCGGACCAGCCCGATGGCAGTGGGACGTTGCAGCCGCTCGCTTCGTTCATGACGAATCCGGCGGGGGCGGCCATTGTCAACGCGATTGGGCCGATCCGGCAGATCGTGGAGGTGAAGGCCTCCACGATGCGGCGCTATCTGGTCATTGCGTCCGGGTCTGCTGCGCATCCGGGGGAGATAGTTCAGGTGCAGGTGCGTTAGGGGCGGTGTAAAGTGCTTGCCGATCAATCGGCTCAGGAGCTCGCATGAATCGCTTCGTCGTGGCCATGCTCGGTGTGCTGGTAGTGGGGTTGATACCCCAGGCGCGGGCTGCTCAAACCTGGACCGAAGGTATTAATTTCAAGGTAATCGCGCCGGCACAACACACGACCGTACCGGCTGGCAAAGTCGAAGTCATGGAGGTGTTTTCATACGGCTGCATCGCCTGCAACGGCTTTCAGCCCACAATCGAAATGCTACGAAGTAATCTGCCGCGCAACGCGCAGATGGTGTACTTGCCCGCCTCGTTTAACACGGGTGAGGATTGGCCAATGTTCCAGCGTGCGTATTTCACCGCGCAGGCGCTGGGAGTCGCGGACCGCACGCATCAGGCGATATTCGATGCCGTATGGAAAACCGGGGAGCTGGCTGTGACCGATCCTTCCACAAAACGGCTTAGGAATCCGCAGCCATCGATCGAGGATGCCGCGAAATGTTACGCGCGCCTGGCTGGCGTAAAGCCCGATGTCTTCCTCGCCACGGCGAAATCATTCAGCGTCGACGTAAAAATGAGGGCCGCGGATGCACAAGTGCGTGCGATGCAGGTACCCGGCACTCCGTGCATCGTCGTCAATGGGAAGTACCGCGTGGTCACGGAGTCGCTCCGCAGCACGGACGAGCTCATCAGCGTCGTGAAATTTCTGGTGGCCAAGGAGAGCACACACTGAGAGTCTTCGGAATGTCCACGAGTCTTCACAGCGTTGGCACTGGCAAGGTCATAAACTCGCGGTAAATATGGTCACGGTGGGCAAGCAGCAGCGCCACGCCCTCTGAGTCTATTGATGTAGGTGTCCAACTATACAGTTCGCGCCAGCGTGCAGGCATCGGGCAATCTGAATCAGGTAATGGTTGTATGAGCGCAGCAAATGCCGCCCACGCCAGATCCAAGGCGGTCAGATGGTCACCGATAAACATCCAGCGGCCGGCCGCCTGTTGCTTGCGGAGGCGCTCGGCCAGGAGCGCGACGATGGCGTCGCATCGTGAGGCGGCGTCACTTCGGAACGACATCCCATACTTGCTCTCGAGATACGCGGCGACTTGCACGTCGCGGCCGGAGGGGTGATCGTTGCGCAATCGCTCGATCATCTGTAATCGACGGCACCACCCGAAACCTCCCTCTGCGCACAGCTCAGCTGATAGACCGATAACAAGAGCGCGCGTGGCTGCTTCCTGCGGTATCAATTCTGGTTGCGATGCCAGTCGTTCGGCGGCGTAGAGTTGCTCCAGCCAGTACGAACGCGGCCGCTCCCCATCAATGAGCACTACGGGCACACTCTCTTGAGCAGACAGGGGCTGCAGAGATCTATAGGTGCCCTGGGCATCACGGGCGTCCACTCGCAGGTAGGGGATTTTCTTCACATCGAATACAGCGCGGCAGAATTCCGACCAGGGTGATGGGATGCCAAATCGAGCCAGGACCAACCGCACACCCTTGGCTGCGATCGCTTGTTCCAGTGAAATCCAATCGGTCATGCCCTTTGACCTCCTGCGGCGGGGTTTGCGCTGTAGTCTACCCGAGACGAATGGCCAGCCTACCTTTGCGACGCTGTGAGTCGCTAGCTCTTCCACCAAACAATGAACTCTTTGAATCCGATGTAGCCGTCGCCCTCGGTATCGGCTACCTCTAAATCGAGCAGGCACTCCTCGCGAGACACATCGCCGTCGAGCTCTTTGAGCAGAGAATGAAATTCTGCCCGATCAATGAAGCCGTCACCGTTGAGGTCGTGAGAGTCGAAAATCCTGCGCAGCTCGGCCATTTCCGCGTCGGTTAGTTCTGCCATGAGCACTCCTCCACGCCGCGTCCAGCTTTTGTCATCGGCTTTTTCCCTTACACTCGGTTTGCGCAAAGTACGGAACGGCGGCCATGCGGAATGTGACCGAGGTCATATTTTGGGCGGCCGTGTGTACCGGGCCAATGACAATTCGTTCCCAACGCAGGTAGTAGGCTGTGATGCCTGAAATGAACATCGAGATCAGAAATGAGACCGCAGCTGATGTACCCGCAATCGAAGCGGTGACGGC
>Ga0105247_10000061_pt1 | contig 126920 bp, 131 predicted proteins | sample KBSS24metaG_FD_81519 | JGI IMG/M metagenome (GOLD analysis project Ga0105247, IMG submission 81519) | Switchgrass rhizosphere microbial communities from Kellogg Biological Station, Michigan, USA - KBS S2-4 metaG | ecosystem: Host-associated > Plants > Roots > Rhizosphere > Soil | place... | reverse complement strand
TGATAATCATAGTAATTTTGTCTTGGTAGCTAAAAACCGAAGGACAATATACCTGATTTTCACAATATACTTAAGACAGGCGCATTGCAGAATCGCAACAAGCCCAGTGAGCAGACCAGTCTCACACCTTAAATCACAGCCTTAAAGGATAGAGCGCACGTGAATTTTATCGCAAAATTACACGCCGACGAAGTGGATATTGGTCTCAACCTCGTCACCTCAATGCTCGCTGGCCACTTTCCGCACTGGGCGGCGCTGGCTATAACACCGGTCGCCATTGCCGGCACCGATAATGTAATGTGATGCTGCGGCTGGGCGACGAGCTCTATATTCGTCTGCCGCGCACGCCATCGGCCGCAGCGCGATAGCACAATGCGGCGACTATCTCGACACGGATATTCTGCTGCAAGTGTAGGAAATCGTTAGCCAGATACAGGAAAACGGCACTGGCCCAAGCTGGATCCACACCAATATTCAACCAGGCAACCTGTTAGTCAACGAAGGTAAGCTGGCGGCAGTAATCGACTGGGGGGCATGGCTATTGGAGATCCTGCGGTAGATTTGATTGTTGCGTGGAATTTACTGGATAAGAACAGTCGGGAAGTTTTTAAACACATCGTGGATACCGATACAGCAACCTGGCTGTGAGGCCGAGCTTGGGCGCTGTCGATTGGGATAATTGCGTATGCCTATTACGTGGAAAAAGAACCTGTGCTGGCGCGCACTTCGCGTTATCAGATTGAGCAGATTGCGGTAGAGATGGGGTTAACGCTTTGAGATTATCAGGTCAGGACATGCTGCCTTGACCTGCATACGGCGCGATCAGACTTTTTTCTTTTCCAACTGCTCGATCGGTGCAGGTTGGTTCACTGTCGGTCCCCTCTGGCTGCAGCCGATTACACTCAGAAAATAACTCTAACCATTTGTATAGAAAGATAGCCCAGATAATTTTACCTATCCGGACTAACCCAATCCAAAACACTATCCAAAACTGGCACTGACACCATTAATTTCAATCACTGAATCATATTTCAACCCCTGAACCAACTCCTGATGATTTTGGTTGTCCAACATGAAATAACTATCCTTAGCATCAAACACATGGTTTTTATTTACATCGTTAATAACAAATGAGTTCACTTTTCCATCTTGCCCCTTTAAGGACAAAACACCCACCGCATCTAATGGGCCTGCTAAAGAGATTATGCTGCTAATAATTCTATCATTTGAAAAATCATTATTAACAAAAACCTCAATCCAGGAAGAACCAATTTCATCAAAAGTGTGGATACCATAGTCAGAGACAGGAGTGCTCTCATCTTTAGAGAGATTCACTGTGTCGTCAAACTGAAGGGTATCATGATTTAAATCAAAGTCTGTAACTCGAATATATCCATTACTAGCTGAGTTCATGTTAATTAAATCGTCGCCGGAGCCACTAGAAATCATAGTCCCGTTAGCAACATAAAATAAGTCGTTATTATTGGTACCAATAACATTTAATGGTGTTGGTGTATAATGCCCGTCAGTGATGTAGGTATTCACATCATATCCAGAAGCATCTTTTAAATCCGAACCAAGCCAACGTAATTTCAGTCCTTCATTAACCCAATAATCTGAATGTAACGTGAGACCGCCTGAGTTCTCTGAAGCGTCAATAACTTTATTCATACCTACTTTACCAAGACTTACGTCAGATAGAGTTAACTCTAATTTATTATGGCCCAGTATATTTATTTTTGAATCGCCACCTTCATTACCTGATGCCAATGACGAGCTTTCAACTTTTATTTTGTTAACATTTCCTATCAATCCATCTGAATTTATGGTGATGGAACTTAATGACTTATATCCAGGCAAGTCGGATATTTGTGTTGATTCTAATGTTATTGTCCCTCCGTCAATAGACCCAGCACTTTTACTATTGAAGTGGATTTCGAAGTTACTTTTCCTGCCCATGTTGTCATTTTGAATCCCATCAATAATGAACTTTATATTACTTTGTGAAGTTGCATTCCCGGTTATATCAAGACTCAATGAACTTTCTTTATTTATTTTTTCAACTACCACATTCTCGGCTTTCTTTGACAGTGAAAATCCATTTTTAATATCAGTCCAATAAAAATTAAACTCTCCAGCGTAACCACCGAAGTCTATTTTTTCAAAATTTTTGAAATTATCACTATTTGGGCTTTTTGCATAAGGATTATCAGAGGGTTGTGGTTTTATGAAAAAATTTGCTGATAGTTTATCAATACCATCACCTCCATCGGCAATGATAAATTTTGAGGGTTGATGAATATCATCTACTGGGCCAAACCACAAGAGGCTATCGTCTCCAGCCTTTAAATCCAACCACTCATGAGTTGTATCGGTTACATCAGTCAATATTTTTATATCATTACCATCGGTTCCCTCAAAATAATTCGAACTATCAATGACTACCGGATTTATGGATGGATAGAGAACCAATTCGACATCTTGACTCCCAACTATTTTTACTGTGGATAGATTCTTTGCTTGACTCAAGTCTATTTTTGACGTCCCTTCTGAATAAATAGTCAAATTAACCATTGAGGTCATTTCAATAGCTGATAATATATGCGCCTTTCCTGTATTGGCTGATGATAAAAGTCCGCCATCGCTTTGTATTTCAGCGATTACATTCTTATCAAACACCAGGCTATCACCAACATTCTGCGTCAAAAAACCCGTTTCTTTGAGAGTTATGTTTTTTTCAGTCATTACATAATCAATTGCATTCTTTAATGACTCCACTCTACCATTGGAGTTTAATAAAGATAATTCCTGAGCAGTTGCATCTCGATTGATAAATTTGTTAAATATATAGTTTAAAAATTCAACACCATATAGAGATCCAGCTGAATGTGCAGCCTCTTTAGATAAGATGATGTCATTTAATATATAATCAATCCCATGTGCATTACTCTTCAAACTGCCAAGATAAGCATTAAATCCTTGAGCATCAATCCCACGGCCTAATATAGAAATATAAGCCATTGCCAATAGATTCTGATCACTTATAGAAATGTCAATTACTTCTGGGTCTTTATATTTTTTATCTATAGTATCTATAAAATTGTTTTGAGATTTTATTTTAGATGAATCAAAACCTTGGTAATTAAATAAATCATTGAACAACTCATTTACTTTATATTCTATTGTTGCTTTCGTACCCTCCTTGCTCTGCAAATTTAAATAATGATTCAGACTTTCAACGGCAGGTGTTACCTTGTATATATTCTCATAAACACTAGTTATAATTTCATCTTCTTTTTTATCCTGGTACAGTGATACCCCTGATTCGGAATTTAACACTCTTTTTATAAAACTTTCATTTGAAAGGTTTTTTGATTTAAATTCGTGAGCTATATAGCCCAATTCAAACTCATCTGTAATTTTACCTAAAACACTAAACTCTAATGCAGCAGCTAATTGATGAAATTGTAATGCTTGCATACTTTCCCCAGACATTATATTTAGTATAAAGATAACCATCAGATTAGAGCACCCCTCTATACTGATGGATGGCAAAATGAATTATAATATATAGTTTATTTTTTTAGAAAAAACCATATCAAAATGAAAAAAAATTACACCAACTCAAATGGCTGGCATAATCGCTCTGATTGCCAAATGATTCCAATACTGCTTACACCCTCAAATATCAATAAATAACAATGAGTTATGAACAATAACTTAGCAAAGCTAAAATTAATGCAATTGAAATAAAAACAATATGAATAATAAACCAATGAGTATAGCCAAGAATAGCAGCCATGCATATTTCACATGCTTCACCGGCGTCTATAATACGTAGATTTAAAACCCAAAAACATTGCATCAATTGGTTGATTTTAATTATTTAATGATAACTTAAAAGAACGCTATCATCCTAACCTAAGCGTACATTCCTTTGCCACAAAGTGGCATATGTAAAGTTCAACCTCTTATGATATGAAAGCGAAATGAGTTTTTGGTGTTTAATTTTACAAAATAGTTAACAACAATCTAAATATTTCATGGATTCATGCAACTATAAAACCTAAAGATTAACTACGCGGCCGGGCCTGGACGCCGTCGATTGGCATAATTGCGTATGCCTATTACGTGGAAAAAGAACCTGCGCTGGCGCGCACTTCGCGTTATCAGATTGAGCAGATTGCGGCAGAGATGGGGTTAACGCTTTGAGATTATCAGGTCAGGACATGCGGCCCTGACCTGCATAGGGCTATCAGACCTTCTTCTTTTCCAACTGTTCAACCAGCGTATAGCGCAATGAGGACGCATCGGCCGGTACGTTTTCAGCCTGGGTCACCTTAACCTTCAGGCGATAGCGGTAGCCCGGTTCAAAGTTGAAACCTTCAATCTGGCTGTAAAACATTTCCCACTGCCCTTGTATTGAATGACGCACCTGCATGCATTTCATTGGGGAGACGCCCATGCAATCCACCAGCGCACTGTTAACCAGTAACACTTCCGTATGATCACCCTTGTTTTTCTTGGGTTGACTCACTGAGGTTCCCTCTTGGCTGCAGCCAGCCAGACCGGCGACGGCAACAAATAATAACGCTTGGATTTTCAATGTAATACACCATTGACTGTTTGGGTGGGAGGGATAGTACCAAAGCTACGGCTACCGGGGCCAGCGGCGTGTTCCGAATTGATCGGCGAACCGAAATCCCCGGCCCGCCGTTTTTTCAGAACTGCACGTCCGCAGTTTGTATCAACTGGGCAAAAGGGCCCGAGAGAGTCAGATTATGATGCCTGATTATCGCCTCGGCACTCAGCGCCTGCGTATCGCTGCAAGTGTGCGCATCAGCGACCAGTAGCGTTTGAAATCCCAGCTCACCCGCCTGCCGGCAGGCGGTATCCACGCAATATTGCGTTTTCATTCCCATTATCGCTAACCGGGTTATGCCCCCTTCGTTCAACTGCTCGGCCAATCCCGTGTGATAGAAACAGCTGGGCCGGTTTTTATCTATAACCCTGTCCACTGCCGCATCGATTGCCAGACGCGGGTGTAGTTGCCAAAAATGACTGCCTGCTGCGATCGGTGACCCTTCTGGCCCGGCATGGCGCACAAAGAATATGGGGCAGCCCGCATCGCGCGCCCTACCAATCAGCGCGTTGATATTAGCCAGAACGCGTTCGCCTTCATAAGGCGGCTCCGGGCCCTCGTACATGCCGAGCTGCATATCAATGATCAAAAGTGCGGTACGGTGATGATGTTGTTGCATGTGAATCTCCGTCGTTACCAACCAGGACGGAGCATAAAGACACCCCGGCCATTGCTGGCGGGGCTTTGGGGAACTGCGTTTTTAGCTCACGCACACCCTCACGGCCCGCCAGAAAAAGGCGGTTGTCGTGGTTGTGGTAGAGGTGAGCAAGGTATATTTCATCACTCGATAATGCTTAAGGTCGGCAAAGGAGTCAATGAGGTTTATAAAGGGAAGATATTACCCAGTGCAACGAAAAAGCCCTGGCAAATTTGCCAGGGCTTTTTTGAGTACTTAGCTTGGAGAGGTTACCGTCATGTGTTGGGTCGTTATTTGTTCACCATAACTTTCCTCCATATCAAACGAGTATTTAAATGCCCAACTGACGCCATCTTGATCAACAACCGGCACACCCACGCCAGAGAAGCAACGCCCTTCCAGGGAGATAGCCAAGTAGTAGGCTGCGGCGGAATGCAGTACTTCGTCGTACACAATCGCCGGATCAATCGGCAACGGTAAACGCCCGAGGTACTTGTTTAAAAGGACGGCACCTTCGAACCCACCCCCTACCACTACCTTGGTTAACGCTTTTGCCTGCTCCGGGGTTAGCGTCACACAGTTATTCTCATCAATAATCAAATTTGTCATTTTGGTCCCTTTTTCATTATTACTGTATCCATATACAGCGAACGGACTTTATCAACTTATTTGCGGGATATCGCATGATTGGCGATGTGCCCTTGGTGACACATCTAATTCAAAAGATCATGAATATTGATAGCTTAATAAGGCCTAAATAAATAACAAACCAAGCTATTAATCACAATCAGAAAAAATCCCCAAAAAAAACATTAAATCAAAAATACAGTTATCCTATTAATCATATCTATTGCAGAGTAATATTTTTTGCCAAGTAACATTGTATGATTATTAATATCGATGTATCATCAAAAACAGATCAGTGAGTCAAATAGAAAGCCAAGATCATCATAATTGTTACCTTTTATTAACCGGTGGTAGGCACCTTCACGCTTAGGAAAAAAACCTCAAAAAATCGCAAAAGGAAATAATTATCATGTTATATACCAAGACTGGTTCTGGCCACCCAATTATTTTTCTGCCTGGTTTGTTTGCCGGGGGTTGGATATGGAACTCAGTTATTGAGAGCATGGTTGATCATGGATATAGTCCTATAGTATTCAATGAATCAATACCTGTAACTTTTGGTAGCGGCTATAAAAAGGCGAAAGACTCGCTGGATCAGGTGATCGCCTCTTGTAATGAAGCACCTTATTTAGTAGGCAACTCATTGGGTGCATTAATTGCTTTACATTACGCATCCCTCGCGCCCTCTCAGGTTAAAGGCCTTTTTATGAGTGGAGCGCCAGGCCAGATTGAAGCGGATGCCGGCGTATCATTAAGTGAGCTGCGTACGGGCGATACTAAATATGCTCGTTCTTTGATGAGCAATGTTTATTTTGATAAAAGCAAAGTGCCACAACGTGGAATAGATGAGATTTCTCATCTTTTCAGTGATGAACAGATTCATAAAAACATCGTAAGATGGTTATCGTTCAGTAGAAAGTATGATGTCCCAGACACTCTTAATAAAATGGCCACTCCCACCCACTTTATTTGGGGGGAACATGATATGATAACTCCCATGGAGCCATGGGTTACGCTATCGCAACAATTAAAAAACGTCAGTATGACTGTAATCAAAAATTGCGGACATAGCCCAATGCTAGAGGCACCGCAAAAATTTATAACCGAATTATTATCCTTACTAAATACCGAAGTTACTAGTCAAGGATAAGCCATAGTTATCAGACTACTCTACCCATCTTTAAACCCCGCAATCAATTGCGGGGTAAAGTTGGTTGGCAGAATTCTCGGAACGATTCGGAAAAAATTAGACATAAAAATACATTAACGGTCGGTCATCAAATAACCGGCTCGCCCTCAAACTCGTACGACCCGTCCACGTATTCTAAAGCGCGGTACGGATACAGTCGAAGCCAGCACTGATCGATAACGAAAGGCATTTTTGGAAAATAGCCGGAATCCATCCCGGCATTATTTTACATCACATCCCGAGTCGTAATACCAAAATCGCATCTGGCTCATCAGCAGTATGCTGACAGTACCAAGCGACAGAATACCCAGCGCTTTTGCCTGCTCCGGGGTTAGCGTCACACAGTTATTCTCATCAATAATCAGATTTGTCATTTTGATCCCTTTGTCATTATTACTGTATCCATATACAGCGAGCGAACTTTATCAACTTATTTTCGGGATATCGCATGACTGGCAATGCGCCCTTAGTGGCAAAGCAAGGGAAGCGAGTCTTTTCACGTGCGCACAAAGGTATTAATGCCGATATGCAGCGCCCGTACAGTATTCCGAATACCGGTATTGTTCATGGCAAGGTCAACAATTTGCTCTTTCATTCAGGGCTGACAGGTGCGTAAGCACCATCAGGCAGGAAAGGTCCAGCAGTACCCCCGTGCAGGTATTATCAATAGAGACGCAGCTATCTTGGCCAGACGTAACCCGCCCGTCTAAATCGCCTGCAGTAAGAGCCGCCAACCCAACCGGAAGTTGTCTCACTTTGTCCAATTTATGCGGATACGGATGCGTATGATTCGCGTTTAATATGAATCACACAAGAGACGTTTTATCATGCATCCCCATTTTCATCGCCAACCATTGGCTGTCATCATCAAACTTACGCTACTTCTGCCCGCCTGCTCCTGGGCAAACGAAACAACCGATACCTCAGACTCACAGACAATCGTAGTGACGGCAGCCGGTTACGAACAAACGCAGGAGGATGCCCCGGCTTCTATCACCGTGATCGACGGTAAGGACCTACGTAAACGCTCTTTCCAGAATCTGGGCGATGCCGTACGTGATGTGGAAGGTGTCGTAGTCAATGGCAGCGCCAATGAAACCGATATCTCCATTCGCGGCATGCCGGCCGACTATACCCTGCTGCTGGTAGATGGTAAGCGCCAGAGCGGACGCGATTCACGCGTTAACGGCAACAGCGGTTATGAGCAGAGCTTTGTGCCACCCGCAGCTGCTATCGAGCGTATCGAAGTGATTCGCGGCCCCATGTCATCACTGTATGGCTCTGATGCTATCGGCGGCGTGATCAACGTTATTACCCGCAAGGTATCGCGTGAATGGGGCGGTTCACTCTCTTACGATTACTCTGCGCGTCAACACAGTGACCAGGGCAATGCAGGTCAGACTCAGTTCTATCTCAATGGTCCGCTGATGTCGGACGTGCTGGGGTTACAGGTATGGGGGCGCTATCTCGATCGCCAGGCAGATGATGATGTCCAGACCACCAATGGTTTTACCAAAGCAAAACATAAAGACATCACTGCGAGGCTGTCCTTCACACCGACACCTAATCAGGATTTTCTGCTGGAAGGTGGTGTGACCCGTCTGAAAAATGGCGACGGGGTCAGCGCCAACTGGGCGACACGCGAACAAAAAAATAACCGTGATCATTGGTCGGCATCACACGAAGGACGCTGGGGCTGGGCCACCAGTAATCTGAGTTTGTCACAGGAAAAAACCAGCCGCGAAGGGCTTGCCAGTAGTACGCAAACGGACGTCCTCGGGCGTAAACCGGAAATAAAAAATACCGTCTTTGATGCCAAACTGATTGTCCCTACCGATTACCACGTCATCACCAGCGGCGTGCAGTGGAATGAGAGTGCTCTAACCGACTGGAACCAGGCTGCAGGCGATCGGAAAAACTATAAATTTGATGTGGTGCAAAAAGCGGTATTCGCCGAAGATGAATGGCGTCTGACCGAGAATTTTGCCTTGACCACCGGCCTGCGTCTCGATCACCACGAGCAGTACGGTAACCACGTCAACCCACGCTTATATGGTGTTTGGCACGTGAGTGACGAGTGGACGTTGAAAGGCGGCGTTGCACGCGGCTTTAAAGCCCCCGAGCTACGGGCAGTGATCGATGATTACGCCGTTCTGCGCCGCAACACCTATGTGATGTTCGGTAATTCCGGCCTGAAGCCAGAAACCAGCACCAACTATGAGTTGTCAGCACTCTGGAACAATCGCGATAACCTTTCCGCAGGCGCAACGGTGTTCTACAACGACTTCAAAGATAAGCTCTCCACTGTCACCACCGACCAGATGTGGGGCCGATACATCATTATGGAACGGGTGAATATCGACAAAGCAGTGATTAAAGGCGTTGAGCTGAACGGTCGCTGGCAAATTGTGCCGTCTGTGTCGTTGAAGGGAAACTTTACTTACACCGATTCTGAGCAAAAAAGTGGCGCCAATACCGGTGCGCCATTGGCATTAACACCTAAACGCAAAGCCAGTCTGCGCAGCGAATGGGATATTAATGAACATCTGCAAACCTGGGCGGCAGTGAACTATTACGGCAAAGAGTTTGGCACCACGGTAAATGGTACCCCGGCACCGGCTTACACGACTGCGGATATAGGCACTTCATACCAGTTGACGAAGGCAGTAACCCTGAATGGTGCCATTTACAACCTGAATGATAAACGCCTCGACGATGAAACCTACGGTACCGTCAACTATGGCCGGACTTTCTGGTTTGGCAGCACCGTTACCTTCTAAATTTTCGGTAGTATAACGACAGCACATAACCCGGCAGGCGGACGCAGCTCGCCACCGTGGGCATGTACAGTAGCACGGGCAATGGACAGCCCGAGCCCCAGCCCACCGCCAATCCCCTTATCCTCGAGCATACTCTGGTGGGGCAACTGCACAAAAGGCTCGAATACCTGCTCCAGTTCCGAAAGGGCAATCCCTGCCCCATGATCCAACACCTCAATCCGCACATTGTCCGCATCCTGAGTCAGGCTGAGAGTCGCCTCTCCCGCATAAATCAGCGCATTATCGATCAGATTGGTCAGCGCTCGCTTCAATGACAAGGGGCGGCATAAGATCTCAATCTGCTCAGCGCCCGGCCATTCAACCGGTTTACCAAGAGTGCGGTAGCGGCGGGCTAAATCATCCAGCAAACGAGTAATCGACATGCTGACGGTTTTTTCCTGCAAGGCATCCCCGCGTACAAACTTCAGCGTCTCGCTGACCATAGCGCTGAGTTCCTGCAAACTATCCAGCATATCGTCGCGCGCCGGCCCCTCCTCCAACAGTTCAACCTGCAAACGCAGCTCGGTGATCGGTGTATTAAGATCGTGGCTGACGGCGGCCAGCATGCGGGTTCGGCCCTCCACATGCCGGGCGAGGCGCTCCTGCATCAGGTTGAATGCTTGCGTAAGTTCGCGAGCTTCCTGTGGGCCACGCAGCGGTAGCGGCGTAATCCACTCGCCACGGCTGACGCGTTCAGTGGCTTCCGCCAGCGACTTCACTGGCTGTACTACCCGACGCATAAAGAATATTACGATCAGGAGCACTGGCATGCTGGTGACCGGCAGCGCATAGGCTAGCAGGCGGCTCCACTCATAAGCCTGCTGGGGGTGTTGAACGCCATTCAGATAGCGGCCGTCCGGCAGCTTGATGCTGGTACGCAACCGTAGCGGTTGCCAGCCGGTCGAACGGAACAAATGCTCACGCGCCAACCCTCCATCAGTACGCTCCAACTGCATCACACTATGACTGGCGGAAGGTGCCAAACGAGTAAGGTCGGCAACCAAACGTTGTTCTTCACTGCGCATCGGGAAATAAGGGACATCAGGTCGTGTATCGACCCAAAAATGGGCATCGCTGGTATCAATGGTTCGCAGTAGTTTTTCGCTGTCAGTTGGGCTCAGATGCTGCACCGCCTGATACGCGATACCGAGACGCTCCAATGCATTGACACGAGACATCGGATGAATAAGCGCACCGGTCAGTTGAATATAAACTATGGCAATGACATTGGAGATCAGTAGTGCCAACACCAGCAGTAACGTCAGTTGATTGGCCATCCGTTTCGGCAGCAGATTATTAAGCCATTTCATGTGCGCATTTCACTGACGTCGGCTGCCAACCGATATCCGCTACCCCAGACGGTAATCAGCACCTCTCTGTCACGCAGAAAATGCGCCAGCTTGCCGCGCAGGCGACTCACCTGACGATCGATGGCGCGGTCAAAAATATCGTTGCCCGGTGATACGCAGAGATCGATTAAGCGGTCGCGGCTTAACACGGTATTGGGGTGATTCAGGAAGGCTACCAGCAGCCGCCCCTCCATCGTACTTAAGGCGATGCCAGACCCCTCATCGCTGCTCAGCAAGCCGGTGGAGGGCAAAAAATGCAGCCCGGCAAAGCGATACGCCAGCAGCACAGCTGCTTCGTCGGCAGGAACGGTAACCGCCCCGAATGCGCTGCGCCGCAGTACGCTGTTGATACGTGCCACCAGTTCGCGTGGCTCAAAGGGTTTGACCACATAGTCGTCCGCACCGGAATCCAGCCCACGAACCCGATCGTCGGTGGCGTCACGCGCCGTCAGCAGAATCACAGGTATGTGGGTTCGTCGTTGCAGTTGCTGGCATAGTTCCATGCCGTCGCCGTCAGGCAGCATCACGTCAAGAATAACAATTTCAAAAGAGAGCCGTTTTAACAGCAGCCACATGACGGCAGCATTTTCGGCAGTGCGCACGTCAAAACCCTGACGACGCAGATAAACGGCCAGCGGCTCACGGATTTTACGATGGTCATCGACGACCAGTACGCGCGGAGTGATTATCATGCCAACAGCATTCATTGCCTTCTTTCTCTATGCTATTAAAGTCTGTTAAGCGCTCGGCGCTGCCAACTATCCAGACAATATAAATCATCTGCGAATGATTTTCATTTCTATTGGTTACTACCGCGTTAGCCTCCAGAAGCGGTACGCCGCGCGAAAAGCTTCAGGACTGAATTTTGAAGAAAGCCCGCCGACGTTCCACGAGATCCGTAGCCTGGCCGGGCGGCTGTATGAGAAGGAAAGAGGGCGGGATTTTGCGCAGAAATCACTGGGGCATAAGTCGGAAATGATGACGCTGAAATATCTCAATACGCGGGTGAAAGGATACGTGATGCTGTAAAAGACCGAATATCAAAATCCGTGGAAATTTCGTGTATTTTCGAGTTAATGAATAAAAAACCATACAAATCAACAACATAAAAAAAGACCGAATACGATTCCTTTATGCGCAAAATAATTAAAATAGACATATAAAACAAATAGTTAAATAAAAATACACCATTTAAATCCCTTGCTTTACCTTGCATTTCCTTTCTTTAATTTCAGTTAGTTGGCAGAATTCTCGGATCGATTCGGGAAAAATTCGGCATAAAAAATGCCTTAGAGGGATAGAAAAGCGCCGACGAACAGGTTGGCGCTATGGGGCTGATCGTGAAGGGAAGAAATTCAGGACCGTACTGCACCGTACAACGGTACAGATAGGTTAACTGGCAGGTTAGTACAGTATTGTACCGTCACCATCAGATGTTGGTGGCGTTCCTTTTTTGTATCGCTTATTGCCGGTGGCAGAGACCCATTCATACGTCTGTGCGGGACCCCCGTCGATTTTGATCGGGTGCTGCCAGTTAGCACTCATTGTGATTGTGCCATTAGCCTCAATAACCACCCCTCCGGTATTGCTTGGGTTCGCTATGGTGATGCGCTTCGTGACGATATCGAGCTTAATTGAGGCGTTAGACTGCGCGGTACCTGCACGGATCTCGGTAACCCCAGAGCTACCCCACAAGGTGACATTCGTACTTCCCCCCTCCGCCGATAAATATCCCGGGAATGGCCCGTTATTGAACACATGAAGTTTATTTGCCGCGCCAGTAATTGAGCACCAGCGAACTGCGGTATCCTGGTCCTGGATAACCACTTGGCCATTCATTCGCAGTGTGCCATTCACCCCGCCAACATCAACAATATTCACGCTGCCAAACAGGTAGTTTGCAGAAAAATCGGTAGCGCGTGTGGAGTTCGTGAACGCTTCTTCAGACAGGAAAAAGTCGGTTTTCCTCCGCTCTCCCATATCAAACGTTACTGAGTAGATCTCCGCTTGGTCAACGTTAGACCCGATATTAGCGGACAAACAGACGATGATTTTTGTGCCCCGAAGGCAAACGTCCTGAACCCCGGTTCCTGACGGCCCCGCATCGTTATACATCGCGGGTACCGCGGCAATGGGGATTTCAGCAAAGTTTTCCCACAGCATATTTACCGCATCGTTATCAGTACCCACCCGCATTGTAAGAAGTGGGCTATTGGTCAGCGCGCTGTTGCTGTTCCCATCTCTATACCGGCCGCAGTAGAACACATACGTATTGCCCTGGAAGCCGATCAGAGATATCGGGGATTGATTAGGAACCCCATCGACCTCACGAGTAATAAAAGTCTCGCAGTTATCGTCGCTGTACCACATCACCGGTTTGCGTACCGCGTTATTTTGGGTACGCAGGAATCCAACAACACGAGTGCCATACACCCGGATTGTTGGCTCAACTAGCATCGGGGGTGCCGCCAAGTTCTTCCTTTGAAAACATGACATTCCGCACAACTTCCAACGTAACCGGGTTAATGGTGGCGATGCCGACTTCCGAGTCATACATGTGGTAACCGAACGCCAGCAGACCGTTAGGCAGCACGGCAAACGAATGCATCAACACCGGTGCCCACCCGTTGGAGTCGAACAAGGGGATCGGGTCAAGCACAGCGGTATAAACTGATCCGTCGTTAACACTTTTGTACAGTACGCATTTACTAACCGATTCGTCAGAAACCTTTCTGAAACGGGCTGCACACCAAATATTAGTCCCATCAGAGCCAGCCCCCCAAGCTGAAACCCCTTGCGGCCACGTCGTTAAATCTGTGGTTGAAGCGGAAACACGCGGTGCCAGCCTCGTCCAGCTAACCCCGTCTTGTGAGATCTGCTGATAAACACTCAGAGGCGCGCTGCTATGCGAAGCGCCGACGTTGAACATGCAGTAAGCCCGGTTTTTGTGGCTAAAAACCTTGCCTTGAGGCCATGCTGAATACATCCCATTTATCGTGATCTGCGAGATTTTCACACTGGAAATAGTGTCCAGCACCGCTGCAACAGTGGTTTTCTTATAACCAACCATTGCCGCGCCTTTATACGGATCGCTTTTGTTAGCAAGGTCAATTGCCAGCTCTGTGCCACTTCCAGACTGAGGCAGAACACCGATAGGGTTACCCAGACTATCAAATCCTAACACTTTGTTTGCGCGGGATGCTGCCGGGGGGATAACTGGAATAAAAGGCTCAGGAACGCGCAATGTACGCCCGAAAATGGAATCATTACCGCCGCTCCCCCCTTCTGAATATTTTGTCGCATCAGGAATGTAGAACTGCTGCACGCCATACGTATCGTATATTTGGCCACCAGACCGTTGATACAGGTTGATGGCTTCGTGCATTAAAAAAACCCGCACTTGGCGGGTTCTATTAGCTTTTGTCGTTGGCCTCAGCCATCTTACTCTTCGTCTTCTAACTCAAGGACTTCTTGAATAGCGTCAACTAGATTACTCAAATGCTTAATTGTGTATTCCAGGTCGCAATCTGTTTTTCTTAGCCCAGCATCTCCATCGCCTGCTGATACTGAGGCTTTTACGATTTCAAGGGCAGCCTGAACCGCCAAAAGGCGTTTGTGTTGTTCTACGCCTTCATCCCCTGCCATTTGATCAAACTTAAAATAATCGTTAAGCATATCCTGCCCCATTCAATAAACTCGTCCGAATTGCGAGTGGCATAATGTAAATGGGGGCGACTCTGAAAATTACAAGTACATTATCGGTGGCACTCGGCGAATGTCACCTTCGTGGTGATTAGGTGGCGAACAAAGCCGAGCGGCTTCCTTCTCCATATCCTTGATGGTTTCCTACGTGGCGGCGCGTCCGGCATATTTCCTTTCCATCGATGCGAAAATGTTGTTCACGTCCGTATTGTTGGGGTGGATGATTTCCAGTGACAATTTCGACATTTGGTCTTCTCCGTGAATAAAAAAAGCCACAGGCAACCATGACCAGAGTGGTCGGAGGGTGTCGCCTGTGGCTTTGCTTGCGCATTACACAGCACCTGGATAGATGCTCTGTAATAGGCAACAAAAAACCGCCCTGCGGCGGTTATATTGTTGGGTGAAAGGAAGACCAAGTTAAACGCGAATTACTGATACCATGAGTTACCCTCACAAGCCGTGCCTATAAGGGCTCTTGGTATCACCGTTTCCTGAGCCTCTCAGCTTTTCGTGCATTGACCTTAACTCATAACAGAAAAGGCAAGAGTCTCTATGGGCCCTGCCCACAGAATACAAACCCAATGCGACTCTATCGCACCAGAAAACTCTCTGCTCACTATCCTCTCTTTTACAGTTACCCCTGGCTCAGGAACCCTGATGTTATGCTCAGCGGTTGCTTAAGGGGAAGTCCAAAAATTGGGTCAAAATAAACTCCTTGAACTTTCCTCGGGTTAACAATTAGATGATAACTAAAATACTACCTAGTGCAAGCGTTGTTCCCTATTTCAAAGAAACTCTCCACTGGTCCAGAGTGGTCACCTGACCGGCGCAAATTGATAAAGCTGTTTGCAGTGCCAGCGCATGGCTGCCGATATCCCCCCAGGTATAACCCTGCATCTTTGGTTGTTCGCAGGGGGGTGAACACCGACTCAGGTGGCAACAGCACGATCGGCGCCGGCGGCTGTGGAGTCCGTTCCGCGCAGGAGGTCAAGAACAGTACCAGGAGCAGCGCGGCGGGCGCACTCGTCATTTTTCATCCTGATATTTCCTCTGGTAGGTTTCACCCTGCTGGCGCAGCTGCTGCTCTCTCCGTTGCTGTTCGACCATCATTGCGCGATTACTCTAATAGGAATGGTGTACTCGTGACCTTTGACGCGGGTATGCGGCCCCGGAAAGTTGCCGCTTTCCGGGGCCCCCATCAGAGCGTAGAAATGAAAACCCCGCCGAGGCGAGGTTTTTGATTGGGTAAGCTACGTAACTGCGTAACCACTCTTATCACGTTACAGTAGTTTTTGCGTACGCGTTAATTTTTTTGTATGCTCTTATCCATCTTTGTGAAAAAAACAAAAAATAACTATCAGGTTAATTATTATGGCTGAAAAGAATTATAAGGTTGAATTTTTCCAATTGTCATTAACACCAAATAGAGAAATTGATAGTTTCGAAACACTCTTTGACCTCTTGGAAAATGACGATGATACTCAAACCGCTTTGAATCAAGGCGGATATACTAGGGAGATTTGGGGGTTAAGAAACAAAAGGAATCCACGTGCAATTTATGGCCAGTTCAGGAAGTTTAGAACTACAGACATTCCAGAGATAGGGAGAGTTGGGGGACAATCTCAAGAAATCGAGTTAGAAGATAACGAAGGTCTAATAGAAAGAAACTTTTTTGCCTACTATGTCGAAAATGATATCGTTGCTTGGCACAAAAACAGCCACTCCAGCAGCATTAACCAGTTTGCGGGGTTTCTTAGCGCTATTGCTGACTGCAAAATATCGGCCGACCCAATATTACAAGCTGATGCAATTGGGCGGTTGATGAGTGGAGATGTGACATTGAAGAAAATTGAGTTCACACTTCCTAGGCCAACCAATCCAGACTTATACCCCGCAGATAACTACGGACGTGGTATGATTGACCTTATGAATGGGGTTGATGCTGACAGCTTAAAGGTAACAATGGGCGTAGACCTGCGTCGCGCAGATACCGAGGGGAGAATGAGTAATCGTTTAAAAGATACTCTTAGGGCCTTAGTTCAGTCTGGAGCGACGACGGCAAGGGCGTATGTTTTTGATGAAGGGATTGAACACCCTATAGATCTTATAGCTGATCGCGTATTCTCCATACAACAAATTGAAACCGATGCTCATTTTCCCCCAGCCATAACCATGTATAATCTACTAGATGCAGCAAAGGCTGAATGTCAGGAGGGGATAGATGACTACTTTGGTGAGATGGGGCACGCTCTCGATTAGATCAACAATAAGTGCTATTGCTGTTTACTTTTTTTGGAAATTTGATGCCCAAATAAAGCCTGAAACAGCGATAAGTGCATCAGGAGTAATCGTAGGATTGGCTGGCACGCTTCTAGGCTTCCTGATTACATCTATTTCACTTTTGACTGCACTTATAGATAAAAAACTAATCGCAAATATGATTAAGACAGGCCACTATAGCAGATTAATATCTGACACCGTGTTAACTTGTTTGTTTCTAATAATTGTAATAATTATAAGTATCGTAACGTTACTATCGCATGGGAAGCTAGTTTTTTGTTTTTTCTCAAGTGCATTATTTTTTACTTGTTTGAGTTTCCTTTATTTGATAGAAGCTGGCCGGCGTTTTTCAGTAATACTTATCGGATTGCGATAACCCTTACCAACACATTTGGTAAGGGTTGATTAATTCAGCCATTAAATATGTCTAGTCCCAACATAGCTATACATCCACCGACGAATCCTTCCGCAGCCTGCATCTCTTTTCTAATGGTTCCATCCGAGCACTTACGCTTCTTGGCTATCTTGCGCAGTGACATGCCGTAAACATGGTGCGCGATCACAAGGTCGTACTCGTCAGGTTTGTACCTCTTCAGCCTGGCCACACATCCATCGATAAGCAACCCATCATCATCGTTACAGGATTCTTTCTCTGAGCTTGTTGGCGGCAACAGCCCTTTGAACCCTGCCGCGATCGGCGAATAATCGATACCACTGCTTTCTCGGGCCCACACTCCCCAGCGAGAAAGAACTTCGTACATGTCCAATTTCATAGTTTTCCTTCCTCTCTCAAAATGGCTTGCGTGCGGAATACGCCCTCGGCGTGCATTAGTCGGAGTTCATCACGTGTGAATTCGGTTTTTGTTCTACCGTCGATGGCGTCATGACATGCACTGCATCCCCATGCGCCCTGTTGGTCATCCGGTTTCATGGCACCACCGCAGGTACCAGCCATCCGGTAATGCGCCAAAACGGTAGTTTCTGGGTTGAAGTTACAAATACCTGGGATCCTGATCTGGCAGTCGCGTCCACGGGCCTCTTTGGTTAGTTTGCTCAAGATGCGTACCCCATTAACTGGGCAGCTGCGTTTTCTGCGGATTGTTGATCGGGGAATGTGCGGAATAGGATGTAGTTCCAGAGCACATCGAGCACGGCTTTGTAAAACTCTCCGAACTCGATATCGTCCATCTTCGCGAATGAGATCGATTTTGGCTCATTTCTCACGGTGCCATCTGGCATGTGAAATGCTACGTAAAAACCAGCCTCAATCGTTACCCAAGCCCGGAACGCTTCGAAGGATTTTGCAGCGCTGATATTTCCAGCGCGTTTCTCTGCGACATCTGCCAGATATTCATCTGCGGCCGCCTGCAGTGCATCTTCGGTGCCGGCGTAGTACGCGAGAAATTTTACGTACCCGTTCACCAATGCTTTATCTGCCGGGGATATGGTACCGCCGGTCGGCTGCCAGTAGTCGAAGCCGAGATTTAGAAGCGAGAAAAACTTGCGGTGAAAAGCCGGATTGCGAGCCTGTTTGAAGTCGGCGTAAAGAACGGAGCCGACCTTTTTGGATCGCAAGAAGTCCCTGGCATCCCGGGTTGCGGGTACCAGCATATCGCCTGCTGTTTTGATATATGAATACTGCGCCATTGGGTGTTCTCCGGTGGCGCAGCAGTTGCTCAGAATTTGAATGGGCTGGGTGTTCAGTCCAGCCCACTAATTATAGCGCGTTTCCATCGGGCCTTACAATCGAATAGCCGGCGGATTTTGCCAAATCAATCAACGCGTTAAATGACGCTATGTGTTCGTTTTCCTTAACGATGCGGGTTCCGGTTATGATGCCGTTATCGCAGGTAAATACCACTCGTCCAGTGTTGGGTAATGATTTAACTAAATCTTTAATATCAATCAATTAACTATCTCTTTATTGTGTACTGCGAGTTTATTGAACCAAAAAACTGTACAAACAAACAGTAGTTACTGTTGTGTGGCATGGAAAACAAAACCCCGCCGAAGCGGGGTGTTTTAGATTCGGTTTTAAGTCTTCGACTTTGTGATTCTAGGTCTGGTTTTTTTCTGCCTCTTTTCCTCTTCTTCTTCTAAGAGTTTGAATTGGTTGTAGGTCTCAAAATCAAAGAAAGAAAGGTTTTCTATTTCAGAAACAGGGCATACAACCCTAAAATCATTAAATGTTAGATTGCTATTTATTTTGGGAGGTCCAGCCATTCCGACAACATCCCCAAGTAAGCCGATGCTTTCGTAATGATTGTCGTAGTTGGTCGTCACAACAATTTTAAGCGTGTCTTTTTCTCTGTAACCGCTGAGCAATGGGATGAAGCCAATATGCTCTATTTTCCCATGTTCTAGCGGTGGGCGTATGACCCAACCAACGTAAAACTTTTTTGATTTTAAAGTGAAAATTACAGGTGCCAAGGTGGCAGAGGCTTCAATAACTAAAGTTTCAAGGGGGTGATTTCTAGCGGCTTTTACAAGAGCTTTAAATTTTCTATTGCCACTGGAGTGCCATGCCTTACTGATCAATCCGCATGCTGTAGACAGCACCACCGAACCGACTACCCATATCGCAATCTTCAGGCTTTTACCTGTCGCTACTGCATCTGCTGAAAGGGGTATCAGTGTTTTGACATTATCTTTGGTAACTCCTGCGATGCCGGCAAAAAAATCTATCAGGCCAACAAATCCCATGAATGAACAGATCATCCAGCTCAAAATGCAAAAACCAGTTCCCCAGGTAGCAACATAAAAATAAGCGCCCCAACCATCGGAGCGCTTAAATTTGTATCTGGCTGGGACTGAGGTGACCGTAAAGATGTATCCGCTCACCAAAATGGCTGATAACAGCAGTGTCCCCATTGATTACCTAGCCTTTACGGGTTCGACTCTTGCGAGATGGCGAAGTTGTCGTTTCATTTCACTGCGAACTTGTTCATTGTCCAAATTCAGGCTGATCACGCCATCACGATCAATGGACAATCTGTCTCGGTTGTCGACAAGGATGTTTGTTAACCGGTCGACTGAAGTATCGACGCTTGTTGGTTTAACTTTGAACGAGAAACCAAACATAGCTCCTCCTTTTATGCCTCGTTGGGGTGCAAAAAGAGCTTAGCGAATTCATTTTCACCAAGCCCTTAATCGATAAAATTTCAACAGTATTTTTTGTTGTGCTTGAAGATTAAGTTATGTTGGTTCACCGGTCAAGCGTGACGGTCGCAACTTTGTGCTGTGACATGTCACACTCTCGATTCAATTGTAGACTAGGTTTCCGATTAAGCAGCCATCTGCCAAACGCATAATTCAGGCATATTTGCCCTGACCAGTGCCTCCGCAAATGGTGGTGGTACCGAGTTTCCACAACGTGCAACTTGTTCCGATTTCGGCCAGCGCGTACCGTCGATATCCTGATCGATGATGTAGCTGCGCGGGAATCCGTTGGCGTTGTACAGCTCACGCGGCTCAAGCATGCGCATGCAGATATCGACCACCATGTACTCGCCGACCTGGATAAACTGCGGGCGTGGCGCCGGGAACAGATTGCTATCGTCCGGCTCATCGCTGAATACGTCCATAAGTCGCGCACAGCACCAGGCGTTATAACGCTGGTCATCTGTGATTAACGTCGGTTCACACATCACCTCGGTTAACCCCCACCCGCACCGCAAAGGTCGTGGTGAAGCGCGAACGGCTTGAGTTGACGCAATACCTGCCCATACGAGAGGCGGCATCCGCTATGCCGGCGTGGTTCAGTTTGGCTATGGATCTGGCGCTTGTGACCGGACAGCGGCGCGAAGATTTGACACAGTTTCGATTTGATCATGTTGTGAATGGGCGCCTACTAGTTGAACAAGGAAAGACAGGGGCCATGATCTCCCTCCCCCTCGACCTAGAGCTGAAGGCGGTAAATCTGCGTCTCGGCACCGTGATCGACCGTTGTCGGCTGGCCAGCACCACAGACTTTATGCTCAGTACCGGCATCAGGAAAAATAGCCCTGATGGCTCATTGCACCCAGATGGATTGACGAAAAAGTTTGTCGCTACGCGAAAAGCTTCCGGGTTGGAATTCGAGGAAAGCCCGCCCACATTTCACGAGATCCGAAGCCTAGCCGGGCGGTTATATAAGAAGGAAAAAGGGAAGGATTTTGCACAGAAATTACTGGGGCACAAATCCGAAATGATGACGGAAAAATACCTCGATACGCGCGGGAAAGAATACGTAATGCTGTAAAAGACCGAATATCAAAATTCGAGTAAAATTCGAGTTTTTTCGAGCTGATGAATAAAAAACCTTATAAATCAACAACATAAAAAAAGACCGAATACGATTCCTATATTCGGTCTAGGGAAATGGCTCTTGGGAGAGAGCCGTGCGCTAAAAGTTGGCATTTTGTGCAGGGCTTGTTCAGCCATGCACTTTAAGAGTAGCTTACCGCGCTAGTTTTGCCAGCCTCGCACACGGGTAGTGACAGTTACGTTTTGAAATTAATTCCGCACAATTTTTCAGCACCGATTAGCCTCCGGCTAAGCCATTGTGGAGCAAGCCATTAGTTGGCGCACAGCTTTTCGGCGCGCTCCAGGTATGGTGCCGTACTCATTTTTTTGCCGGGATTGGCTGCGTCATCCAGCAGGATCACATCCAGCGGCTGGGCGCGCTGCTGCCCTGCTTTCACCTGCGCTTCTGCTGCGGCGTTCAGCGGGTATTGCATCAGCGTGCTGTTGTTAAGTACAAACAGCGCACCGCCGCTGCGGCATTGCAACGTCACTTCTTCTTTGGTGAACGCCCACTGCTTGCCGTATTCCAGCTTGGTGATGTTAACCAGTTGGTCTGCCGCCAGCGCGCCGGTCGCGGTGGCCAGCAGCGTGATGCCAAGTAATACCGATTTCATGTTATGGCCTTAAGGTTGCTATTTGATTCAATTTTCCCGCAGTTTATAGGCATCCGGCAAGCCGCAATATTACACCGGCGCATAGGTTGCAAATAAACTGACCAGCAGCAGTACGCATGCGCCCAGCACAACCTCAATCCAGCAGGCCAGCACCAACCCGCGCTGTGCCAGCCTGGGTACGCTGCTCATCGCCGGTACGATGGCGTAACGATTGGCCAGCGCCACCATGACCATCAGCGCCACCAGCGCGGTTTTGAACAACAACAGGCGCTGATATGGCGAAGCCACATCCAGCGGCCAGTTGCCGAGAATAATCAAACTGTTAATTATGCCGGTCAAGATAACCAACGCCACCGCCAAGTGCCCCCAGCGCGAGAAACGTATCAAGGTGATCACCGCGTCGCTGCGCCACTGCGGTTGAGCAAGATAGCGCAGGCAGATCAACAGCGGCAGCAGGCTGCCAAACCAGTAACCGGCGGCTACCAGATGCAGCGCATGGTTAAAACGGTGCAGCGCGCCGAGTGCGCCCCCATGCATTGCCGCATGACCGATAAACGCCATGCTGACCAGCAGCAACGTGGAGAGCAGCGCCAACAGCGGTGTACGGCGTTGCTCCGGCAGCCACAGGCTTAACAACGCCAGCAGCGACATCCCCAAATGCCAGCGCCAGACCTCGCCGAAGGTGGTGCCCAGCACCGCCCACCAAACATCGGGTTGCCAGGTATCGGCCCAGCCATCCCCCATCTGCCCGGCCTGAATCGCCAGCAACGCCACGGCAGAAAGCCCGGCAAGCCAGGTGCTGGAAACCAGCAGAGGACGCACGTCACGGGAGAGATACGGGGAAAGGCGCTGCGGCGACAATAAGGCGGTGAACAGGCTGCTGCCAAACATCAGCATCACCGCCGCAAAGTGCACAAAGCGACACAGAACAAACAGGGCCGCCAGACTCATGGCTTAGTTGACGGTGAAGCTGTACTGGCCTTTGGTTTTATGGCCGTCGACCGAAACCACATGCCAGCTGACGTTATATTTGCCGGCAGCCAGATCGTCTTCGATAGGCAAATTGATCTGGGTGTTGTTGTTCGCATCGAGCTGCAATTTACCGGTTTTCACGTTGGCGTCGTTCGGGCCGGTGATTTTCACGCCGCTGAAGTTAGGCTCAATGCCTTCGGAGAAATTGAGCGTCAGCACCTTCGGTGCCGGGCTGACGATGGCATCTTCCGCTGGCGTCTGCACTTTCAAATGGGCATGCGCCAGCGCCTGCTGCGAGGACAACCCGACAAACAACACAAAAATAGTAGAAAGCAGGCGATACGAAGAACGAATTTTACCGATCACAGTGATATCCCTTAAAGCAATAATCGAGGGTGATAAGGGCCAAGGCCGGCGACCATAACCCACCGCAGATGATTGCGCCACGGGTAAACAGAAGAGCGGGAATAACGGCTAACCCGCTGTTTTGACTCTCTACCCTCCCTGTAGCGTATCGTATTAAATGATAACGAGACTCGATCCGTAAGTCGAGCAGAACGCTGGCATTCTGCGATCTGGCAGCACGTATCGCTGCTAAACCATGCTAAATGCAGGGCATAAAAAAACCGCGCACCAGGCAAAGCCCGACGCGCGGTTATTCAGCGCAGATTTAACCCTGGCCGTTGCCGTTTTCACCGGCTGCACCCATTTTCTTCAGATCTTTATCGATGAAGAACAGAGCCTTGCCGCTGTTGCCCACCAGCGCCAGTTTATCCAGCACGGATTTGAACAGTTTCTCTTCTTCGTGCTGCTCAGCGACATACCACTGCAGGAAGTTGAAGGTAGAGTAGTCATGAGCGACCATTGCCGCGTGCGCCAGTTCGTTGATCTGGCGGGTAATCAGTTGCTCATGTTCGTAAGTCTGTTGAAACACGTCCGCAAGGGATTCGAACTCAACCGGCGGCGCGGCAATGGTGCCCAGCAGCGGCAGAGAGCCGGTATCGCTCAGATAATCGAACAGACGTTGCATGTGCTGCATCTCTTCCTGAGAATGCTCTTTAAGAAATGCGGCCGCGCCTTCAAAGCCTTTATCGCTGCACCATGCGCTCATTTGCAGGTACATGTTGGCGGAATAAAATTCCAGATTCAGTTGCTCATTCAGCTTTTTGGTCATTTCTTGCGTCAGCATAATTATCCCTTTTATTTTGCAGGTATCAATTTAATTTTTCCGCATTATGCCTTGGTAAGAACAAAATAAAAACACCTGATTTACATCATGAGTCATTTAATTTTTAATCAATTAAAAATCAATGCGTTAAATTAAATATTAATTATTCATCTAGATTATTATGATAACTATTTTCATCTGTACATTTATCCCAAAAACGAATCATTCTTATTTAATAAAACAAATAGATTGCATTACCTTCGGCATAATAAATAAGCGCTGATGGCTGGCGTTATTCCCGCTGCCCTGCTCCCCTTGCGCTTCAGGCTTGCCAAGCGCCGCCGGGTGCATTACCTTCTGCGCTGATCCAATGCGGTGACAGTAAGGAGAATACGGTGGGTTACAATCTGGCAGAGCTTTCCAAAGAAGAGATGGACAAGGTGAATGTTGATCTCGCGGCTTCCGGCGTGGCGTTTAAAGAACGCTATAACATGCCGGTGATCCCGGAAATGGTTGAACGCGAACAGCCGGCGCACCTGCGCGACTATTTCCGCGAACGCGTGGCGTTCTATCGCGTCGAATCACACAAGTATTCGCGCCTGCCGTACGAGCCGAAATCCAGATAAAAAAAACCCGCCGTCATGGCGGGTTTTGCGTCATTTTGCCGCAAACCTGTCGGTGGCCAGCATCAACTGATGCAGGATACCCGGTTCATCGAAGGAGTGCCCTGCACCCTCGACGATATGCAGCTCCGCCTCCGGCCAGACCTTCGCCAGATCCCAGGCGTTTTGCACCTGGCAAGCCATATCGTAGCGGCCGTGGATGATCACCGCCGGGATATGGCGAATCAATGGAACGTTGCTCAGCAGCTGATCGTCGCTGTCCAGAAAGCCCAGATGGGTAAAGTAGTGGTTTTCGATGCGGGCGAACGCCAGCGCAAAGTCATCCTCACCAAAGGAGGCGGACTCGGTGCTTGGCAACAGTGTTACCGTCTCCCCTTCCCACACGCTCCACAGCTTCGCCGCTTCAAGCTGCACTTGCAGATCCTTTGAGGTCAGGCGCTGGCGGTAGGCCGCGATCACGTCCTTACGCTCTTCCTCTGAAAGAATCGACAACACGCGCTCCCATTTCTCCGGGAAGAAGCGCGAAGCGCCGTCCTGGTAATACCAGCTCAATTCCTGCTTACGCAACGTGAAGATGCCGCGCAACACCATTTCGCTAACGCGCTGCGGATGGGTTTGCGCATAGGCCAACGCCAGCGTCGATCCCCATGAGCCGCCGAACACCAGCCATTGCTCCACGCCAGCCATTTCGCGCAGGCGTTCAATGTCCTGCACCAGATGCCAGGTGGTGTTGTTGTCCAGGCTGGCGTGCGGTTTGGAGCGCCCGCAGCCGCGCTGATCGAACAGCAACACCTTGTAGCGCTGCGGATCGAACAGTTGGCGGTGATAGGAGGAGATCCCCCCACCCGGTCCGCCATGAATAAAGACTGCCGGCTTACCCTTCGGGTTACCGCTCAGTTCCCAGTAGATCCGGTGGCCATCCCCTGTGTCCAGCCAACCGCTGTCATACGCTGCTAACGGCGGGTACAAACCTCGTAATTGTTCCATGGCGCTTCCGTCTCTGTGGTCATACCCTCATAAAAGCCGAAGCGGCCCATCAGGTCAACGGTAAAACCTGAAAACTCCCACACTCCCCGGCAAGTTAGCGTGCGTTTGCTTAAAATGACCGCAAAATACCGGCCGGGTCAGCCCAAACGGACATACCCAGCGCACGGGTCAGCCTCTTTTGCGCAAGTGCGGCTCACGCATTTCCTGAGCGGTTTTCGCCTCGATGCCCAGTTCCGCCGTAGGTCGCAGCAGCAGGCGCGGCAGGCCAATGGGCTCTCCGGTTTCAAGGCAATAGCCGAACTCTCCGTTATGAAGCCGCGACAACGCCGCAGCGATTTTCGGCAACAAGCGGCTTTCGCGGTCCAACTGGCGGAACAGCAATCGCAGGTCTTCTTCACGCGCGGCTTTATCCGCTTCGTCGCCGGAGACTTCACCGCCGTCGATGTCACGTTTCAACGCATCGATGTGCAGCAGCAATTTTTGCTGCTCCTCCAGCAGGCGTTGGCGAAAAAACGCCTGCTGTGCCGGGTTCATATAATCAGACTCCGGCATGGCCAAGAGCTGTTGTGGGTTTAACAAGGAAACGACGGTCATTGCGCTCTCCGGTGATTATTTATTTGTTATATTATAATATATCACGTCAATTAAGCCGCCTTTCACAAAAAACAAAATACTCACGCTTAACAAGCGATTAACTAAAACATACGTTTTCATGCTTGCAACCAACCGGTGTAAGGTGGTTAATGGCTTAGCAAACCACCCACCCATAGGTAACTGAGAGGCCAACATGAGTAAGGGAATGGATAGCAAGAAAAATGCGAAGAAGAAGCCGTTGAAAACCCCTGCTGAGAAACGCGCAGGCAAACGCGCCAAAAAAGGGCAAACGTCCGGCGAGTAAGCGAACTTCTAACCGTAATTAAACCCGCCGAGGCGGGTTTTTTGTTGTCTGAAATTGCCGGAGTGAATGCCGATGCCCCGCTTGACTATCGCCGCCGCTCAGTACCACGCCGTGGCAGCTGATATTGACCGTAATTTGGACCACCATCTGACATTTATCCGTCAGGCCGCTGAACAACATGTGCAGTTGCTGATTTTTCCTGAACTTTCGCTGACCGGTTACGAGCTCAATGCTGCCAGTCGTTTATCCCTTACGCTTGACGATCCACGTTTGCAGCCACTAGCCAATGCGGCTAAACAGCAACAGATGACGCTTGTTGTCGGCGCTCCGCTCAATGATGGCACTGAGTTGTTTATAGGCGCATTCACGTTCAGCCCCGACGGCAGCCGAAATGCTTACACCAAGCAACATCTGCACGGTGCGGAAAAAGAGATATTTTGTCCCGGCAATGGCGGCCCTCTGTTGACGGTAAGCCAACGACGGATCGCCCTAGCGATTTGCGCTGACACCGCGCACCCAGAGCATGCAACCGATGCCGCAATAGCCGGTGCCGAGATCTACGCCGCCGGCGTGTTGGTTTCTCAAGCCGGTTACTCCACCGACAGCTCTAACTTGGCAAGTTATGCGCAACAACATGGCATTCTCACCTTGATGGCTAACCATGCCGGCCCTACCGGTGGCTGGATCCCTGCCGGGAGAAGCGCAATATGGGATGAAACAGGCCAACAGGTAGCCAGCGTACCAGATAGCAGCCAGGGGTTGCTGATTGCAGAAAACCGCCCCAACGGTTGGCACGGGCGCTACTGCCGGTTAAGCTAACGCTGTGCTGTTGCCCCTGAGGAAACCATGATTTTACGCGTAATAGACACTGAAACCTGCGGGCTGGACGGCGGCGTGGTGGAAGTCGCCTCCGTCGACCTGATCGACGGCCACATCGCCAATCCGATGAGCGACTTGGTCAGCCCCGATCGGCCCATCAGCATTGATGCGATGGCTATCCATCACATCACCGAACAGATGGTCGAGGGTAAGCCGCGCATCGCGGTGGCGATCGGCCGCTATCTTGGCAGCCCTTACTATGTGGCGCACAACGCAGCATTTGATCGCGGCGTGCTGCCGGAAATGCGCGGTGCCTGGATATGCACCATGAAGCTGGCGCGCACCCTTTACCCGGACATCAAATACGGCAACCAGTATCTGCGCTATGCGCTGAATCTGGAGGTGCAACTGCCGCAAGACACCACGCTGTACCCGCATCGGGCGCTGTACGATTGCTACGTCACCGCTGCGCTGCTGCAACGCATCGTCAAGGATTCAGGGTGGACGCCGGAACAAATGGCGCACATCACCGAACAGCCGGTGCTGCTGAAGAAATTCAAATTCGGCAAGTATCGCGGGCAGGAAATCGATCGCATTGCGCAGGAAGATCCCGGCTATCTGCGCTGGATGTTGAAGTCCATCGAGGATCTCAGCCCGGACATGAAGCATACGTTGAAATACTATCTGATCGGCTAAAAAAGCGGGCAGCAATCGCCGCCCGCCTGCAAATTACTCCGCCAGCGCCAGAATAAAGGCGTACTCCAGCGCAATGTCCTCATAGGCTTTGAAACGCCCGGACTTGCCGCCGTGGCCGGAATCCATATCGGTATACAGCAGCAGCTGACGATCGTCGGTTTTCAACTCGCGCAGCTTCGCCACCCACTTGGCCGGTTCCCAGTACTGTACCTGCGAATCGTGCAGCCCGGTGGTCACCAGCATGTGCGGGTAATCTTGCGCTTTCACCTGATCGTACGGGCTGTATTGTTTAATGTAGTCGTAATACGCCGGCTCGTTCGGGTTGCCCCATTCGTCGTATTCGCCGGTGGTCAGCGGAATAGACTCATCCAGCATGGTAGTGACCACATCGACAAACGGCACCTGCGCCACGATGCCGTTAAACAACTGCGGCGCCTGATTGATCACCGCTCCCATCAACAGGCCGCCGGCGCTGCCGCCCATGGCGAAGACGCGTTTGGCGTCGCCATAACCCTGCGCGATCAGCGTTTCGGTCACGTCGATAAAATCGTTGAAGGTATTTTGCTTCTTGAACAGCTTGCCGTCCTCATACCACAGCTGCCCCAGCTCGCCGCCACCGCGAATGTGCGCCAGGACGAAGACAAAACCGCGATCCAGCAAGCTCAAGCGGCTGGCACTGAAGGCCGGATCCATGCTGCTACCGTAAGAGCCGTAGCCATAAACCATCAACGGATTGCTGCCCCGGATAAAGCTATCCTGACGATAAACCAGCGAGACCGGCACCTCGACGCCATCCCGCGCTTTCACCCATACCCGTTCGCTGCGGTAATTTTCCGGCGTGAAGTTTTTCACTTCCTGCTGCTTGAGCATCACGCGCTCGCCGCTGTCGAGATTAAGCTCATACAGCGTGGTCGGGGTGGTCATCGAAGAGTAGCCGTAGCGCAGCAGTTCGGTTTCCGGCTCAGGATTGTAGGCCAGCCAGGTGGTATAGGTCGGATCGTCAAAAGCGATGCGTTTCACTTCGCCGCTCTGCCAGTGGATCTGCCGCAGTTGGGTCAGGCCTTCGCTGCGCTCCTCCACCACCAGCCAGTCACGGAACAGGCTGAAGCCTTCAAGCATCACCTCGATACGCGGAGCGATAAGCTCCTGCCACAGCGATTCATCCGCCTGCTCGCTCTGATACAAGCCGAAGTTCTTGCCGTCCTTGTTGGAACGGATATAGAAATGCTGATGGTAGTGATCGATGCCGTATTCATGATCCTTGCGGCGCGGCACAAACATCTGCGGCGTGCTGTCGGCGCGATCGGCGTCCAACAGCAAAATCTCCGAAGTGGTGGTGCTGCTCAGGTGAATCAGGATAAAGCGTTCGGAGGTGGTTTTTTCCAGCCCGACGTAGAAGGTGTCGTCCAGCTCTTCGTAGATCAGTTGGTCGTGCTGCGGATCTGTGCCCACCACGTGGCGATACACCTGATATGGCAGCAGCGTTTTGGCATGTTTACGCACGTAATAAACGGTGGCGGAGTCGTTCGCCCATTCGAAACTGCCGGAGGTGTTTTCCAGCACTTCGTCGGCCCAACTGTCGTCGTTCAGATTTTTAAAGCGAATGTCATACTGCCGGCGTGACAGGAAATCCTCCGCTACCGCCAGTTTCCGGTTGTCGGGGCTGACTTCCAAACCGCCCAGAGTGTAAAACTCGCGTTTTTCGGCGCGCTGATTGCCGTCGATCAGCGTATCCCAGCGTTCACTTTCCGCCTGTGGCTGACGAACGTAAATCGCGTATTCGTTGCCCGGCTCGAAACGGGTTTGATAACGGTAACCGTGCCTGACATAAGGCACCGAGTGCTCCTGCTGGGGGATACGCGCCACCATCTCTTCATACAGCGTTTCACGTAACGCCTGCTGCGGTTTCAGCATCGCATCGGTAAAGGCGTTTTCCGCCTGCAGATAGTCCAGCACTTGAGGGTCTGCCCGCTCGTCGTCGCGCAGCCAATAGTAGTCATCCACGCGCGTATCGCCGTGGATGGTGATGGGATAAGGTCGTTTTTCTGCCTTAGGGGGTGTCATCATTGCTAAATCATCCGCTTACCTTGATTAAGGCAAGAGTGACACGATTCCCCCCGGCTTGCCAAGCGGCGCTACGCCAGCTCGCGTTTTTTCTCGTTGACGTCGTTTTCAATGCCCTGCTTGACGTCCGCAGGGATCTTCAACGACTGCGCCAGCGCATCGAGATAGCCGCGTTCCATAAAGTGATCGACGTCGATCACCATGCAGCTCAGGTAATACACCTCAAGCGCCTCGTCTTCGTTTTTCACGCTCTGGGCGATCAGATCCGGGTTTAAGGGTTGGTCGATCGCCTCCTGCACCCATTTTTGCGCTTCCTCGCCCACCTGCAGCTGTTCCAGGCTGTGGTCGATTGCGCGTTTTTCTTCCGCATCGATATGGCCGTCGCTCTTGGCGGCAAACACCAGTGCCTGCACCAACCGTTTGGCGCGCAGATCCACCGGTGTAGTTTGCAAGCCAAACTGCGGTTCGTCCTGATGGGTTTCTTTCACCCGCTGCTTGTATTTATTCCACAACACCGCGCCAACGGCCGCGCTGCCGCCGATAATCAAGGCGTTTTTACCGAACTTGCCCACCAGCTTGCGCGAAGATTTGTTCGCCAGCAAAACGCCCACCAGGCCCCCCAACGCGGTCGGGGCCAGCAGTTTGCCAATGCCTTCTGCCCCACCGATGGAACCGGCCTTTTGCCCAATCATCGATTGAATCTGCTGCATCCAGTTATTTTTCATGCTCTACCCTTTGCGTGAGGAAACGAGGCGCGCAGGCACGGAAAAGCCAACCGCCGATGAACCGTCAGATTAGGGGATTTTTTGTCAACTTACGTATGGGGGATGAAAACCTGTGTTTAGCGCAGAGAAAACGATGACGGGCCACGCAGGCCCGTCATTTTTAGTGCTTCAGCCTTCTTCGCCCGGCTGTTCTTCGTCCTGCTCATATTCCGCCAGTTCGTCACGCATCGCCTGAATCGACTCACGGGCCAGCAGCGCCAGCGTACGGTAAAAACCGGTGGTGGCGTGTGCCTCCACTTTACCGAGAAAACGGCCGCACCAAGGCAGCAAATACTCGTCAAACAGGGTGATTTGCGCCTGCACTTCGTCTTCCTGCGATTGATCTTCCAGCCAGGAGGCAGCCAGCAACAGGGAACCGAAGTGATCGGCCGGCGCTTCGCCAAGCGGCATGCCGCGTTGCTGCAGGAAAGTGCGAACTTCCGCCTCCGTTGCCCCTTCCACATAAGCGGAACGGAACGGCGACACGCTGCATTCGCTGCCGACAAACATCGCGTTGAAATCGGCGGAAAGCAGGTTCACATCGCATCCCTGCTGCAAGCGCGTCAGCAGTTCGTCCTGCTCCAGCGGCCAGTGTTGCTGCAGCTTGCCCTCTTTAATCAGCGTGAACAGCGGCACCAACAACGGATCTTGCGGCTGACGGTAAAACAGCGTACCCAGCACGCGGCAAACAACGGAAAATTCATTCATGATAATGCCTTATACAATACGGAAAATTTGCCGGGACGATGTCACAAATCGGCCAATTCCGCAATCGCCGGCTTGCCGCGCCGCTCGAGAAAGTCCAGCAGGCGCCGTGGGCTGACGTTGAGGATCCGTTCCTGCGGAAATTCCACTTCAGCGATGATGCGTTCACAGTGCTCGAAGCCGCCGAGTGAGAAAGCGATATGTGAATCCGACCCCAGCGCCAGCCAACCGCCTGCGTCACGCACCGCAGCGGCAATCGCCCGGCAATTGTCCTCGCTGCCCTTGCGTGAATGGGTGAATGACGAGTTATTCAGCTCCAGCGCCACTTCATACTTTGCGGCCGCTGCGGCGACCGCCGCGATGTCGATCGGATACCTTGGGTTGCCGGGATGGCTGATAATGTGCACATCCCCTTGCGCCATCGCGGCGATCATCGCTTCGGTATTGGCCGCCTTGTCCTGCGGTGCAAACACCGGCTCGTGGAAGCCGGCGATAATCACGTCGATCGCGTTCAACATCGGCCCCGTGCAGTCGATATCGCCCTGCAGGTTTTTGATGTTGGCTTCGATGCCGCGCAGAATACCCACACCGTCAACCAGGCGCGGCCAGACGTGCATGTTCATAAAGTGCCAGTAATGCGGCGCATCGGCCATATCCGGGCCGTGATCGGTGATGGCGAACAGTTTGATGCCCTTTTGCTGGGCTTCGACGATGTAATCATGCAGCGTACTGTAGGCGTGGGTACTGGCAACGGTGTGCATATGCAAATCAACAGGGTACATTATTTCTCCTTCTGGCGGCCTGCCAAAGGGACGGCGGCAGGCCGGGTTTCTTATTAGCTTAGCAGGTGAGTCACCGAAAGGTCAGTAACCAAGTTGCACATCCACCACCCCTGCCGGCGTTTGCCCGGCCTCTAAAATGCGGATGTTGGCGGCTATCTGGTCCATCGCCTGTTCCGGCAAGGTGATGGCAGCAATATGCGGGGTAATGGTGACACGCGGATGACGCCAGAACGGGTGTGCCTGCGGCAGCGGCTCGTTGACGAACACATCCAAGGTGGCGGCGGCAATCTGCCCCTGCTCCAGCGCCTGCAAGAGATCGTCCTCAACCAGATGCGCGCCGCGGGCGATGTTGATCAGATAAGCTCCCGGCACCAAATGCGCGAACAGGTGGCGATTGAGGATACCGGCGGTTTCCGGCGTGTTGGGCAGCAAGTTGATCAGCAATCGAGTGCCCTCGAGAAACGCAGTGCGCTGCTCTGCGCCGGCAAAACTCTCAACGCCATCGATCTGCTTCGGGCTGCGACTCCAGCAACGTACGTTAAAACCTAACTCCACCAACTTTTGCGCCACGCTTTTCCCCAGAACACCTGCCCCGAGGATGCCAATGATGAAATTATCCTGTTGGTGGGGATCGAGCGGCAGCCATTTTTGCTGCTGTTGCAGCAAGTGATACTCGTCGAAACGACGAAAGTAACGTAGCACGTAGCTCAACGCATATTCCTGCATCTGCTGCGCCATGCCGGTGTCCTCCAGGCGCAGCAGCGGGACGCCCGCCGGCAGCGTGCCGGGATGTTGGCGCTCTTGCTCGAGAATGGCATCGACGCCCGCTCCCAGGGCGAACACCCCTTTCAGTTGCCGGCGGTTAGCCAGCATCTCCTGCGGCGGACGCCACGCCAGCGCATAATCCGCCGGGCGATCGTCGCCGGGTTGCCATTCGCGAACGTTGGCCTGCGGCAGACGCTGTTTGATGCCTGCCAACCAATCCTGGGCGTTAAATAAGGGGTGGTAATAAATGATGTTCATCGGTCAGACTCCGTCTGTTTTTTATGCATTTTCATCCAGATTTCCGCGATTCGCCGACAGATGCAAGCGCTAAAGCCAAAAACGCAAACAGCCCCGACCAGTGGGGCTGTTTTTTTATCCTGCAGAGATCTCAGGCGGCGACGCGGGCGTCGTGCCTTATCAACCGGCGCAACAGCGGGATCAGGATCAACATCACCATGCCAACGCCCGCAGCCCCCCAGCCCAGCGCACTGAATATTTCGCTGTAGCCGGGGTTGGTCAGCGCCGGAGTGCTGCCACTGTTTTCTGGCATCAGGCCGGAGACATAGCCCGCCAACACCGAAGCGACGCCGGTGACCATCATCCAGCAGCCCATCATGACGCCCTGATAACGCGGTGGCGCCAGCTTGCCGATCATCGCGTAGCCGATCGGGGAGATCATCAGTTCGCCAATGCTTTGCAGTATGTAGCTGATTGCGATCCATTTAAACGCCACCAGCCCGTCGCCGCTGGCCAGGCTGATGCCCAACGGCAACACCAGCATGCCCAACCCGATGCAGAACAACGAGCCGGAGAATTGCAACGGGATATCGATATTGCAGCCACGGGCTCGCAAGCGGTTAAACCACCAGGCCATCAGCGGCCCACCCACGACGATCACCAACGTGTTGATATTCTGGATCCACTGCGGAGCGACCTGAATACCGTAGACGTTCAGGTTGATATTGTGCTCGGAGAACAGCATCAGCCCCATAGGCGCCAACTGGTACAGCGCCCAGAATACCAATGAGCCCAGCGCCAGAATCAGATAGGCCACCATGCGACGGCGCTCTGTGCGCGGGTGGTGACGCAGTGTGACCACGCACAGCATCAGGAAAATCAGTACGCCGAGGCCAATCACAAAGTGGCCGCTGAATTCCGCATGGGTCAGCATCACCCGGATAATGGGCACCAGCGCCACCAATACTGCCAGCCCGACCAGCATACGCCAGCGGTATTGCGCGCGGCTGGCGTCATGCAACGGCGTGTTGAGATCGGCCAGAATGCGCCAACGGCTGACGGCAACGATAATCGCCGCCGCATTGCCCAGCGTGGCGAACAGGAACAGCGCACGATAATTTTCGCTCAACTGGAAATAGCCGGCCACGGTAAAACCGACGAAGAAGCCAAGGTTCATCCCGGCGTAGTTCCACAAAAACGCCGATTCGCGCCGATCGTCATCCGGCTTGAAACGCTGGGTAAGCATCATATTGATGCAGGTGACGTTCAGCCCGCTGCCGGTCAGGAACATCGCCAGCCCCCAGTACAGGCCCCAAACGCCCGCCACGGCAATCAGCGCGCAGCCGATCACCTGCAGCACCATACCCAGTACGAACAGGTTGCGGTTACTCAGAAAGCGCCCGCCCAGGTAGCCGCCGAACATATGCAGCCCATAGTTGAAGGCGCCGAACACGCCCATCATGGCGTTTGCGCTGCCTTCGCTGAAGCCCAGGCGTTTGGTGGCGTAGAGCACCAGCGTGGAGTACAGCACGGCAAAACCCAACGTGGCGAAGATTTGGATAAAAAACAGTGCCCCGGCGCCCGGGGGGATGGCGTGACGCTGATGCGCCGCCGGCATGGAGTCCGATGGAGTCAAAATGAACCTCTGCTGCATGATGCCCGTCGTATTTCAAGCCGCAGCGCCGCTGGCTGCCCGTTGAAATTCGTCGAGTCCGTTATTTTAATTGATCAGTCCCTGTCTGCGTTATCGCCGGCGTACGGCCCGGCAACCTGCGCGGCGGTGTGATATTCCTTGCCAAATCCTCCGCGTCAGCAGCGATCTATTTAGCGACACATATGACTAATAATCCAGTATTAATGCATATAACAGCACAGCCAAAGACTTCTCTGCTGGTATATTGAGCTGTTGTATACCAATACACTCAAACATTAGTCTGTGAGATAATTTAGCATCGTTACTATCCCTCGGGTACGCATTGGGCAGCGGTTTATCGCTCGGGAAATCAGCAAATTGCTGCAACTTTAGCTAAACAGTCATTGTTATGTCACAAGAGGGTTGACGCTGGGATCAGATTCTCCTACATTAGCGCCCGTCGACAGCGCAATGCGTTAGCGATGCTACAAAACGGTGAGGTGTCTGAGTGGCTGAAGGAGCACGCCTGGAAAGTGTGTATACGCGTAAGTGTATCGAGGGTTCGAACCCCTCTCTCACCGCCATATTCTAAAGAGAAAGCCTGGATTCGCGTCCAGGCTTTTTTGCTTTTATAAATCCCCCGCAGAGAGGGGTGAGAAGCCTCGACAGGGTTTGACAAAACGCAGCGCGTTTTGGACCGCCAAAGGCGGCCCGCAGGGTGAGCGCAGCGAATCAACCCGTCTCTCACCGCCATATTCTAAAGAGAAAGCCTGGATTCGCGTCCAGGCTTTTTTGTTGTCTGCAAGACAGGGAAAACGCCAGCAGGTCTAAGGATCCACAGGGTTCGCCGCAGTTTTCGACAAACTGAGCAGCACGTGAGCGGACGCGCCGAAACGCAGAAATTCTGCTTGACCGGCTCGCCCCCACTCCCTATAGTAGCGCCCCGTTGCACCAGAGAGTACGCAACGAAAAAATACGGTGAGGTGTCTGAGTGGCTGAAGGAGCACGCCTGGAAAGTGTGTATACGCGTAAGTGTATCGAGGGTTCGAACCCCTCCCTCACCGCCATATTTTAAAGAGAAAGCCTGGATTTGCGTCCAGGCTTTTTTGCTTTATAAATCCTCCCACCAGGAGGGGTGAAAAGCCTCGACAGGGTTTGACAAAACGCATGCGTTTTGGACCGCCAAAGGCGGCCCGCAGGGTGAGCGCAGCGAATCAAGCCCTCCCTCACCGCCATCTTTTAAAGAAAAAGCCTGAACGCAAGTTCAGGCTTTTTGTGTCTGCAATCCGCCTCAGTGTGCGCGACTAGCGGCGATATGCGGCTGCATCACGGCGCGGCGCCAGTCGCCCGGAGTCTGGCCGAATTGGCGTTTAAAACTGCGATTGAAGGATTGCTGCGAGTCAAAGCCGAGTGATATCGCCACGCTGACGATAGGCTCGCCGCTGTTGGCCAGGCGCTCTGCGGAAACTTTCAGTTTCTGCATGCGGATATACTCCCCCAACGCGTAGCCGGTCTGGCGTTTGAACATGCGCTGCAGGTGCCATTTGGAATACCCCGCGCGGTCCGCCACGGTGTTGATATCCAGCTTCTCTTCCAGATTGTTGTCAATCCACTCAATCAAATCGGTAATAAAACCCGTGCTGTTCATGCTGACGCTCCCATGACATTGGCAGGTAAATCCGCTGCCCGATGTCACTACGTTGCAGCAGTTTCGCATTAAATGCAATTTTTATTATTGCATTTATTCAACAGGCGCTTCTATAATCCATCCGGTTAATGTAACCGATATTAATACATTAATGTGACAACAATGTGTTTCAAAAAACTAACGTTGTGCCGATGAACGACGCAACCGCTCTGCCGCCGGTCACAGGCCAGGGACGTTACCCGGATAACAGGGCCGGGTGTATGGCCTGACCGCGCTCACCCATGGAATAAAAATAATGCCAAGCCAGCCAAACTCATTGTTTAACGCTCACAGCATCGGTTTCAGCGCGCGCCTTTCAGCGGTAGCGCTGCTGGTCGCCCTGCTGGCAGGGTGCGACAACAGCGTCGCTCAAAATGCGGCTCCCCCGCCACCGGCCGTCAGCGCCGCTAACGTGGTGATAAAACCCATCAGCCAGTGGGATGCCTTTAACGGCCGGATCGAAGCGGTGCAAAGCGTTCAGCTACGCCCGCGGGTTTCCGGCTATATCGATAAGGTGAATTACACCGAAGGCGATGAGGTTAAAAAAGGTCAGGTGCTGTTCACCATCGACGATCGCACCTACCGCGCCGCCCGCGAACAGGCTCAGGCCGAGCTGGTGCGGGCTCGTAATCAGGCGGCATTGGCCCGCAGTGAATCCAGTCGTACCGAAAAACTGATCGGCACCCAGGCGATCTCGACCGAGGTATGGGAACAGCGCCGCTCCTCCGCCGCACAGGCGCAGAGCAACGTGCTGGCGGCTCAGGCCCAGCTCGATATCGCACAGCTGAATCTCGATTTTACCCGAGTAACCGCCCCGATCGACGGGCGCGCCAGCCGTGCCATGATCACCGCAGGTAACCTGGTCACCACCGGGGACAGCGCCAGCGTGCTCACTACGCTGGTGTCGCTCGATAAAGTTTATGTTTATTTCGACGTCGATGAAGCCACTTTCCTGCGTTACCAGAACATGGCACGCGATGGCCAACGCAGCCAGGATCCGCAAGCGAAGTTACCGGTCAAGGTCGGCCTGGTGGGTGAAGACGGCTACCCGCATCAGGGCGTTGTCGATTTCACCGATAACCAGTTGAATGCCGGCACCGGCACCATTCGCATGCGCGCCCAGCTCGAAAACCACGAGCGCCGCTTCACTCCTGGGCTGTTTGCACGGGTGCAGATGCCCGGCAGCGCCGAGTTCAACGCCATGCTGATCGACGATAAATCGGTGATGACCGATCAGGACCGCAAATTCGTTTATGTCGTCGACAAGGACGGCAAGGCGCAGCGGCGCGATATCGAAGTGGGCCGCGTGGCAGATGGATTGCGCATCGTGCAGAAAGGCCTGTCGGCGGGCGATCGGGTGATCGTCGACGGCATGCAGAAAGTGTTTATGTCAGGGATGCCGGTCAATGCGAAAACCGTCGTGATGGCAGCCAACGCTCCCGTTTCCGCAGTCAACTAAGCCACCAGCAGAGAACCCTGACCCATGGATTTTTCCCGCTTTTTCATCGACCGGCCGATCTTTGCCGCGGTGCTGTCGATCCTGATTTTCGTCGGTGGCGTTATTGCGATCCCGCTATTGCCGATCAGCGAATACCCCGACGTGGTGCCCCCAAGCGTGCAAGTGCGCGCCCAATACCCAGGCGCCAACCCGAAAGAGATTGCCGAAACGGTGGCCACGCCGCTGGAAGAGGCAATCAACGGCGTCGAACACATGATGTACATGAAATCGGTGGCCGGCTCTGACGGCGTGCTGGTAACCACCGTGACCTTCCGCCCGGGAACCGATCCCGACCAGGCGCAGGTGCAGGTGCAAAACCGCGTGGCACAAGCCGAGGCGCGCCTGCCTGAAGACGTGCGCCGCCAAGGGGTAACCACGCAGAAGCAGTCCCCGGCCCTGACGCTGGTGGTGCATCTGGTTTCCCCTTCCGGTAAATACGATTCACTGTATCTGCGTAACTACGCCACCCTGAAGGTCAAAGATGAGTTGGCCCGTCTGCCGGGCGTCGGCCAGGTGCAGATTTTCGGCGCCGGTGAATACGCCATGCGCGTCTGGCTGGATCCGAATAAGGTCGCCTCGCGCGGGCTGACCGCTTCTGACGTGGTCACCGCCATGCAGGAGCAGAACGTGCAGGTTTCCGCCGGCCAACTGGGTGCAGAGCCGATGCCGAACCGCAGCGATTATCTGCTTTCCATTAACGCCCAGGGCCGCCTGCAAACCGAGGAGGAGTTCGGCAATATTATCCTCAAGAGCGGCGACAACGGCGAGATAGTGCGCCTGCGCGACGTGGCGCGCATTGAAATGGGGTCCGGCAGCTATGCGTTGCGCGCCCAACTCAATAATAAGGATGCCGTCGGGATCGGCATTTTCCAGGCGCCTGGCGCTAACGCCATCGAGCTGTCCGATGCGGTACGGGCCAAAATGGCCGAACTGTCGACCCGCTTCCCGGATGGCATGAGCTGGAAATCGCCGTACGACCCAACGGTGTTCGTCCGCGATTCGATCCGCGCGGTGGTAGATACCCTGCTCGAAGCGGTGCTGCTGGTGGTGCTGGTAGTGATCCTGTTCCTGCAAACCTGGCGTGCCTCAATCATCCCGCTGCTGGCGGTGCCTATTTCCATCGTCGGTACCTTCGCCGCGCTGTACCTGCTGGGCTTCTCGCTCAATACGCTCAGCCTGTTCGGGCTGGTGCTGGCGATCGGTATCGTGGTCGATGACGCCATCGTGGTGGTGGAAAACGTCGAACGTAATATCGAGGAAGGTTTATCGCCGCTGGCGGCGGCGCACCAGGCGATGCGCGAAGTGTCCGGGCCGATCATCGCCATCGCGGTGGTACTGTGCGCGGTGTTCGTGCCGATGGCATTTTTGTCCGGCGTCACCGGCCAGTTTTATAAGCAGTTTGCCGTCACCATCGCCATTTCGACCGTGATTTCGGCCATCAACTCGCTGACCCTGTCGCCGGCGCTGGCGGCATTGCTGCTGAAACCGCACGGCGCGCCGAAGGACATGCCATCGCGCCTGATCGACCGGCTGTTCGGTTGGCTGTTCCGCCCGTTCAACCGCTTCTTTGCCAGCAGCTCACAGCGCTATCAGCGCGGGGTTTCCCGTGCGCTCGGCAAACGCGGCGCGGTGTTCGTGGTGTACGTGCTGTTGTTGTGCGCCGCGGGCGTAATGTTTAAAACCGTGCCTGGCGGATTTATCCCGACGCAGGATAAGCTTTATCTGATTGGCGGGGTGAAAATGCCGGAGGGTGCGTCGCTGGAGCGTACCGATGCGGTGATCCGTAAAATGAGCGCCATCGGTCTGAGCGTCGACGGGGTGACGGACGCGGTAGCCTTCCCGGGGCTGAATGCATTGCAATTTACCAATACGCCCAATACCGGCACCGTGTTCTTCGCGCTTGAATCTTTAAGCACCCGCACTCGCAGCGCGGCGCAGATCAACGCCGAGATCAATGCGCGCATCTCGCAGATTCAGGAAGGGTTCGCCTTCTCGATCATGCCGCCGCCAATCCTCGGTATCGGACAGGGCTCCGGTTATTCGCTGTATGTCCAGGATCGCGCCGGTCTCGGATATGGCGCGCTGCAAACCGCGATCAATACCCTGTCGGGCAGCATCATGCAAACGCCGGGCATGAGTTTCCCAATCTCGTCTTATCAGGCCAACGTGCCGCAGTTGGAAGCGAAAATCGACCGCGACAAGGCCAAGGCGCAGGGCGTGCCGCTCAACGCGCTATTCGGCACGCTGCAGACTTATTTGGGGTCGTCTTACATCAATGACTTCAACCGCTATGGCCGCACCTGGCAAGTCATCGCGCAGGCCGACGGTCAATTCCGCGACAGCGTGGAGGATATCGCCAACCTGCGCACCCGCAACGATAAGGGTGAAATGGTGCCGATTGGCAGCATGGTCAACATCAGTACCACCTACGGGCCAGACCCGGTGATCCGTTATAACGGCTTCCCGGCGGCGGACCTGATTGGCGATGCCGATCCGCGCATCCTGTCGTCTACGCAGGCCATGAGCGAACTGACGGCGATGGCCGCCAAGCTGTTGCCGAACGGCATGAACATCCAGTGGACCGATCTGAGCTACCAGCAGTCGACCCAGGGCAATGCGGCGATTATCGTGTTCCCGGTAGCGGTGCTGCTGGCGTTCCTGGCGCTGGCCGCGCTGTATGAAAGCTGGACGCTGCCGCTGGCGGTGATCCTCATCGTACCGATGACCATGTTGTCGGCGCTGTTTGGCGTCTGGCTGACCGGCGGTGACAACAACGTGTTCGTGCAGGTGGGGCTGGTGGTGTTGATGGGGCTGGCCTGTAAGAACGCCATTTTGATCGTCGAGTTCGCCCGCGAGCTTGAGTTGCAGGGCAAAAGCATTATGGAAGCGGCGCTGGAAGCCTGCCGCCTGCGGTTACGACCGATCGTAATGACCTCTATCGCCTTTATTGCCGGTACCATCCCGTTGATTCTGGGCCACGGCGCCGGTGCCGAAGTGCGTGGAGTGACCGGTATCACGGTGTTTGCCGGCATGCTGGGCGTGACGTTGTTCGGGTTATTCCTGACGCCGGTGTTCTACGTTACCCTGCGCCGTATGGTGACGCGTAAAACACAGCAGCAAGCAGCATAAAAGTTCGCCTGCCGCAACGGCAGGCATAAAAAAGGTCGGGCTCAGCCCGACCTTTTTCTTTGCATCAACACCGCAGATTATTTATCCGCAGCCTCCGCGAGTTTCGCCGTTTCCGCCACGTATTCCGCGCAGCTACGCTTATCGCCACGCTCCAGCTCGGCCAACGCATCCGCAACCGTATGGCGCTCCAGCACCGCCAGCGATGCCTCTTCCGCCTCATTCACTACCGACTTGAAATACCAGCAGGCATTGGCGCTGACCAGACAACGTGCAGGCCCTTCCGGCCGCGCAGCCCAGATGCGTTTATCGTCAATGACGGACAAATAGATCTCCCGCAGGGTGATCTCTTCCACAGGGCGGCCAAGGTGAATCGAGCCGTTACGGCCCAAAGTGGAAACGATAATGCCATTTTTGGTCAAGGGCACCATCAGCTTGCGGATGAAACTGGGGTTGGCTTCCAAACCGGCGGCAAGGATCGCGCTGGTCGAACGCAGGCCCTGCTTTTCAGCCAAGGCTACGCTAAGTACCATTTGCAATGCTGTCGGAAAGCGGAAATCTAGCATGTCTTTATCTCTGTCTCCAGGAGACCAAAATCTCAGGCTTGGCCGGTGCGGCATCACGCCATAACACCCGCTCAATTGCACAATAATATAACAAATATTGCCGCATTATTGAAGTTATGCCCTGGGAAATCGCACGGATACATTAGCGTAAAAGATGCCGTTGATGCCGGCTCGACGTAAAGCGGCGGCGGAATAAAGCAGAAACCCGCGTCAATATTAATGCCGCTCGCTTAACTGCGTTAAACGATCAGAACTAACACTGTCCGCGGGTTTAATTCTTAAACTGTGATCAGGCTTTGTTCAGCACCAGTTGGCCGCTTTTATCCAGCGGGATCTGGGTGCCGGGATCGTGATCCATACGGATCTTGCCCTGCTGATTGCCAATCTTGTAGGTCACATCGTAACCCAGCATTTTCTGTGATTTGTCGTAAACCGTTTTGCAACGCTGTTGTGTGCTGGTGGTGGTATCGTTACTTTGCATTGCCCCCTGCACCTGGTTACCGGCATAACCGCCGCCCAGCGCGCCAACCACTGTCGCAACGTCACGACCGCGACCGCCGCCGAACTGATGGCCAATCACGCCACCGGCTACCGCACCCAACACGGAACCGGCAATGCGGTTTTCATCCTGCACGGGCGCACGGTGAGTGACGGTCACATTGCGGCATTCCTGACGCGGGGTTTTGATGGTTTCTTTGATCGGCGTTGCGGCGAGCACCTGCGCAAATTGCGGACCGGAAGAAAACACATCCATGCTTGCCACCGCGGCAATACCCAGAGCGGCTGCAACGCCAATCCCAACACCGGCTAACATTGACTTGTTCACAGGAAATCCTCCTGAAAGTGTTACCACGCATTTGTACCGGGAACGCTACCGACATTGCGCCGCGCTTATTATTTTGCGCATGGGCGGCACGTGGTATCCCGGTTTACGGCGTGCGCGACGCGCCGTCTGTAAACGAGGTAAAGTCTGCACAATGTTCCAGATCCCCGCAATAAGACAATGTGACCAAAGATGCTGGAAACCCCGCTTCTCACCGGTGTTTAGGAGGAATCTTAAGAATTTTACCCATGTCGACGAAATTTCGTGCTGGCCATTAACCCCGCAACCACCGATGTTGCCTGCGCGCCGGCATAAAAAAACCCACGCGGGCGAACCGGCGTGGGCGAGTCGATAACTGCGGCTGTCAGTGCATTTTCAAACGCGGGCGGATCACCCGGTTGATGCCGCCAACCAGCATCATCAGGCCGGTTTTGATGTAGCCATGCAGTGCGACCTGATGCATGCGGTACAGCGAGATATAGACGAAGCGCGCGATACGCCCTTCAACCATCATCGAACCGCGCATCAGGTTACCCATCAGGCTACCTACGGTGCTGAAGCGGGACAGCGAGACCAGAGAACCGTGGTCCTTATACACATACGGCTTCAGCGCTTGGCCGCTCATCAACGCCAGAATGTTGGTGAAGCAGCGTGACGCCATCTGGTGCGCCGATTGGGCGCGTGGCGGCACAAAACCGCCGCCTTCTTTCGGGCAGGAGGCGCAGTCGCCGATGGCGAAAATGTTCGGATCGCGAGTGGTCTGCAGCGTCGGCTCCACCACCAGCTGATTAATGCGGTTGGTTTCCAGCCCGGCGATGTCCTTCATAAAGTCCGGCGCCTTGATGCCGGCCGCCCATACCATCAGATCGGCATCGATAAATTCGCCGCCCTTGGTATTCAGGCCATTGGCATCCGCACTGGTGACCATGGTGTTGGTCAGTACGCGCACGCCCAGTTTGTTCAATTCCTGGTGCGCAGCGGCGGAAATGCGCGGCGGCAACGCAGGCAGAATGCGCTCGCCCGCTTCGACCAGAGTCACGTTCAACGCGCTGTTGTCCAGGCCTTCGAAACCATAGCTGTGCAGCTGTTTCACCGCATTGTGCAGCTCGGCGGACAGTTCCACGCCGGTGGCGCCGCCGCCGACGATGGCGATGTTCACCCGCTCTTTCTGCCCCGGTTGCGCCGAGAATTTCAGGAACAGGTTCAGCATTTCATTGTGGAAACGGCGTGCCTGATGCGGGTTATCCAGGAAGATGCAGTGATCTTTTACGCCTGCGGTGCCGAAATCGTTCGAGGTACTGCCCAGCGCCATGACCAGAATGTCATAAGGCAACTCGCGCTCTGGCACCAGTTCTTCACCCTGCTCGTCGCAGATTTGCGCCAGCTGCAGCGTTTGCGTTTCACGGTTAATGTTGGTCAGCGATCCCAGTTGGAAGCTGAAATTGTGATTACGTGCATGCGCCAGGTAGCTCAGCGCGTCCACGCCGTCATCAAGGGAACCGGTTGCTACTTCATGCAGCAACGGTTTCCACAGATGGCTGTGGTTACGGTCCACCAGCGTGATCTCGGCTTTGTGCTTGCGGCCGAGTTTATGGCCCAGACTGGTCGCCAGTTCCAGGCCACCGGCGCCACCGCCGACAATAACGATTTTTTTCTTTGGCGTTGTCAAAATAACCCCCTAAATGTGAACCAATTGTTATCCAAGGGTAAATAAATAATATCCTTAGAATACATAGGGTTCGCGTAAAATAAACCTGCTATCTAAAGCCAGAATAGCATGTGAGGTTATTTGGTCATACCAAAATTGATGTGCATCAAACTTTTTTGGTTAAAGGCTGGACGAGGGGAATTTTTGAGGATTGTGATTCAAATAGTTAGCGTTGCGTCACAGTTTTAAATTTTGCCGCCGGGCGGGCAAAACGGGGCTTTTTTGACAAAAAATGCCGCAACTCTTGCCGGTAAAAAGCAATCGTTGCGGCGGCGTCAGGCGTTATGAAACTGTTAAAGCAGGCTCTTGAACGCCTTGATGCGTTGCAGGTGCGGCGAGATATTTTTGAACTTGTGGGTCTGTTGCTCATCCCAGACGATTTCGTAGTACTTGTGCAACAGTTCTGCACTGCGCTTGCTGTCCAGCACCTCATCCTGACGGGAAAGCACGACCAGGCAGCGATCGCGGTTTTTCTCGCGGAAATCCTCGACGCACTTGGTGGCGATATCGCGGTACTCTTCCGGCCGGTCGATTTTGCCGTGCATATGTTCTTCAGGATACAGATTAGGGTTAAAGATCGCCTGCCGGATGCCGCACAGGAAACCGATGCGTTCGGCCCAGAAACCGCCCAGCCCCACCCCGCAGATCAGCGGATACTTATCCCCTTCCTGCTGAACCGCCTTGTCCACCTCTTTCAACAGATGCTGCATATCATGGCGTGGGTGCAAGGTGCTGTAGCTGATAAAACGCACGTCCGGATCAATGAACTGCAGTTGTAAAACCTTTTCATGATTGCCGGGACTGGTGGAATCGAAGCCATGCAAATAGATAATCATGTGGATCCTCGCAACAAGCCGAGGGCCGCGCCGCAGCCCTCATCATTTACTACGCCGCATTACGACGCCCTAGGTTCACCCGGCACTCTGCTGCTTATGCTCTTCCCAGCGTTCGCTGAGCGCACTCAGCTCTTTGTGCGCCTGCTGCCAGCGCACAGAATCACGCAATTCCTGACGGGTGAACTGACCGCGATGATATAACTGCTTCACCCGGTCTGCTTTGACCGGGGACAGGTTATCCAGCACGCTGACCGCACCCTGGCGGTTATTGCACACCAGGATCATGTCACAGCCGGCATCCAGCGACGCCTGGCCGCGCTCAGCGTAACTGCCCATGATGGCAGCCCCTTCCATCGACAGATCGTCGGAGAAAATAACGCCGTCAAAGCCCAGCTCCTGGCGCAGGATTTGTTGCAGCCAGTACGGCGAACCGCTGGCCGGACGCGGGTCCGCTTCAGTATAGATGACGTGCGCCGGCATCACGGCGTCCAGCAACTGACGGTTGATCAATTCACGGAAGATCGCCATGTCATGCTCACGGATCTGCGCCAGTGGGCGTGGATCGCGCGGGGTTTCTTTATGTGAGTCTGCACTGACGGCGCCATGGCCGGGGAAATGCTTGCCGGTGGTTTTCATCCCGGCGCTGTGCATACCCAGGATAAAACGCTCGGCCATCGCCAACGCCTGTTGCGGATCGCTGTGGAACGAGCGTTCGCCAATCGCCGCGCTGACGTGACCGATATCCAGCACCGGCGCAAAGCTGATGTCGATATCCTGCGCGATCATTTCCGCCGCCATCAGCCAGCCGGCCTCCTGCGCCAGACGCCCAGCCTCATGGGCTTCGTTCAATGCGGCGAAAGACTGCGCCGCCGGCAGGCGGGTGAACCCTTCGCGGAAACGCTGGACGCGCCCGCCTTCCTGATCCACCGCCACCACCAGCCGATCGTGGGAAGCCTCGCGGATTTGGCGCACCAGTTCACGCAGCTGCTGCGCATCATGGAAGTTGCGGGTGAACAGGATAAGTCCGCCGACCAGCGGGTGTTTTAAAATCTCACGTTCTTCGGCATCCAGCTCATAGCTGGCGACATCTAACATTACTGGGCCCACGGCCACCTCACTTCATTATTCATTCAGAACATGGGGATGATAAACAAAAACGCCGGCGCTGCACTGCGCCCCAGCGTAAAAATTCGCTATCGCCGGTTTGTTGCCAGCGCACTTCAAACCATAACAGCATCAGGTAATCCACCCACGGCAACCAGCGCTGCACCTGAGTGCTCAGCAGCGGCAAGTCGTTGTAGCCCTGTTGGGAATAGTGCTGCAAAAAATGCTGCTGATTGGCCGCAGACCACGCGTTGCTGCGAAACAACGCAGCAATCTCCAGTGCGATGTCACCGTCGGCGGCGTACTCCCAGTCAATCAGCCGTACTCCTTCACCCTGTGCAATCAAATTGCCCGGATGGATATCCATATGCAGCGGGGCTATTTTCAGCGGAGACGGCAGGCAGGCTTGCAAGAAGCGCTGATGCAGCCGCAGCCAGGCAGGCGTCAAACGCCGACGATCCAACTGCTGCCAGTAACGGGTAAACTGCCGATGCAGGTTCAGCGAGTAACCGCTGAGCGGCCGCCGGTGCAAGCGGGCAACCCATCGCGCCAGCTCGCCGTGCTGATTCAGGCGCGTAAAATATGCCTCAGTGACAACGTCACCAGTCAACCACTCCAGGATAATCCATTGATTATTCTGCGCTAAAACCTGCGGACCCAGGCCTTCGCCTGCACGGCGCAACACACGCGCCTCTCGCCGCCGGCTCACGCCAAGCGCCGTTTTCTCTGCGCTTTGCTGGCGCGCCAACAGTTGCACGCCCTCGCCTTCGATGCGCCAACTTTCGCCGGTCAGCCCCTGCACCGGGCTGAAACGACAACCGGCGGTTTTCACCGCCGGCAGTTCGCTCTCAATCAGCCTTCGCAGCGCGGCCTCAGCGGGTAACGGCGCCATTGCCTGACCAGACGATTTCACCGGTTTGTACCAGCATCAACTGCATATCCAGCGTTGGAGACTTCACGTCGCCGCTAACATCGCTGTACAACACGTACTGTGCGCTGACGATACGCGCCAGGCCAATGGCCTTGCTGCGCGACCCCAGGCTGTCATCCGCCGACAGGCCCAGCGTCTGCTTGGCGGTCGCCAGTTGCGCTTCCGGCACGACGGAGAAGGTTTGGTTCGATGCCAGCGCCTTGTGCAACGCGGAGGTGGCTTTAGCGGTTTGCAATGAGCCGTTGGTGTTGTTCTTCACACTGTCCAGCAACAGCACGCTGCCCGGGTTGACGCCATCGGCTTTCAGCATCTGGTTCACCAGCGGTTGCACGCTGCTCAGCCAGTCAAGTTGCTGGATTTTTGGCGGTTGCGGTACCGGCTCGCCAATGGGCGGCTGGGGTTGTGGCTGCGGCTCTACCACCACCGGCGGCTTGGCCGGCTCAACGGTGGCCGGCGGCTGTTCAGGCTCTGGGGGACGTGACAAACAGCCGCTTAACGTCAACGCGGCCAGTGCGACAACTAGATACTTTTTCATTATCCCTCTCCAACAACTAAAGCAAGAGCTTACAAGAATAGATACAGACGCACGCGCTTGGCATCGAGGTTGCCGTTAATCGAGTAAATTTCAGCGTCTGAATTTGGCGCAACGGTAACGGTGCGCGGCTCTTCAAAGGGCCGAATATCCAGCCCCTGATTGTCATACCAGTAAAAGCGGTAATGCACCGTTACCGGCGTCGGTTGGTTGTTGCTGAGCACCGAAGTGGCCATCACGCGCCCGGAGGCATCCTTAATCGATGGGTTATCGGCCACGATACCTGCGGTAAGCACCGGCGAATCCATCACCACCGCCTGCCGCTCGTTAACCGCAATGCCGGGCCGATTGCTGCAGCCCATCAGCATTGCGGCGGGTAACGCCAGCGCCATCAGACAACGCAGGGTTTTGCTATAGCGCATGATTGACCTCGGTTAGCGTGACAGCAGCGGCCCCAACGAACGGCCACCGACCAGGTGCATATGAATATGATAGACCTCCTGGCCGGCATGGCGATTGCAATTAACAATCAGGCGATAGCCGTCTTCGGCGATGCCTTCCTGTTCGGCAATTTTCGCCGCGGCGGTGATCATGCGACCCAGCGCCGCTTCGTGCTCTGCGGTTACGTCGTTTACCGTTGGGATCAAGACATTGGGGATGATCAGAATATGGGTCGGAGCCTGAGGTGAGATATCACGGAACGCGGTGACCAGTTCGTCCTGGTAGACCACATCAGCAGGGATTTCGCGGCGGATAATTTTACTGAAAATCGTTTCTTCGGCCATCTGGCATTCCTTGTTGAGGAAAATAATCTGTACGCAGTATGAGTGACAAATTCTACTGCTTTCAACCTGATTGCGCACTTATCGCGTCGAGTGATGCAGAATCAGGCAACCTGCCAGGCTAACTATGCCTCTGCCATTAGATCACTGCGGCAATCATCTGATTTTTTTTCACTTTGGTTATTCACTATTGTTGCTTTACTTGCCCGCGGCCGCCGCCAATAGTAACTCTATGATTAGCAAAGGATAGAAAACACCATGTCACTCAAAACCCTGGCCCTGGGCGTGCTGCTGCTGTGCGGTGCGGCCCAGGCGGAAAGCAAAAACATTATCGATCTGCAGGCCAATCAGCAACATATACGCGCGCTCAAAAACCCGGCTGCCGTCGCTTTAATCCCGGCGAATTACCATTTTGCCGTACCGGGCAAGTTAACCGTAGCGGTGGCGTCTGAAAACTCCCCGCCGCTGGCGCTGTTTGCCGAAGACAATAAAACCTTGATCGGCAGCGACCCGGATATCGCGCAACTGGTGGCGGACAGCCTGGGGCTGGAACTGAATCTTGTGCCCACCTCCTGGGAGGACTGGCCGCTTGGCATTACTTCCGGCAAGTACGATGCCGCCATTTTTAATATTGCCGTCACCAAGCTGCGGAAAACCAAATTTGATTTCGCCACATACCGCGTAGATACGCTGGGTTTCTATGTGAAATCCACCAGCAAGATCGCCTCCATCAACCGGCCGGCGGACGTTGCCGGGCTGCGGATTATTGTCGGTTCCGGTACGAATCAGGAAAACATCCTGCTCGGTTGGGATAAACAGAACCGCGCCAACGGTCTGGCGCCGGTGCAGCCGATTTATGTCACCGATGACGCCGCCGCCAACCTGAGCATTCAGTCCGGGCGCGCCGACGCTTTCTTTGGCCCCCACTCTACCGGCGCCTATAAAGCGGCGCTGACCGGCAAAACCAAAATGGTCGGCATCGGCCCTAACGTCGCTTATGTCGCAGTGACCATCAAAAAAGATAATGGCCTGGTCGCCGCCATTAACGCTGCCATTAATGGGGTGATCGTCAGCGGCGAATACGCGCAGGTGCTGGACCGTTGGGGCGAACATGATGAAAAGGTCGAGCGTTCCACCATCAACCCGCCGGGGATCGGCGATTAGTCAGCGTTCAATTGCGGTGCATGCGCACGCATCCACTCGGCCAGCGAGTCCAGCGTCGGGCGCAGGGATGTGCCCAGCGCCGTAATCCGGTATTCAACACGCGGCGGGACTTCCGGAAATACCTGCCGCGTAACCAGGCCGCGCTGTTCGAACTGCCGCAGTTGGCGCGTCAGCTCTTTCTGGGCGATTGGCGCCACCGCGCGCTGCAACTCACTGAAGCGCACCGGGCCGTCGATCATAATCAGCCTGTAGAGGATCGGGATCGCCCATTTCCCCGCCACCAGATTCACAAACCCCACCATGGGGCAAGGCTCGTTTGTTGCCGGCAACGCCGTTAAATTTTTTTCCGCTGCCGAAATCGCCACTGTCGTCATTTCATCCCACTCCGTACCTTAGTATCCAAAAGGTGCCTACTATGCAAAAGATACTATAGCGCAAATAATGGCGCTACCAACGGGAAACAGAGGGCAGGTTATGTCACGACTTAAAGGTAAATACGCATTGATCACCGGCGGCACCAGCGGAATTGGCCTGGAAACCGCGCGCCAGTTTATTGCCGAAGGCGCCACCGTGGCGATCACCGGCCGCAGCCAAAGCGGCCTCGACGCTGCGGGGAAAGCGCTGGGCGACGTGTTGCTGTTGCGCAGTGATGCCGGGGATATCCGCCAACAGCAAGCTTTAGCGCAACAGTTGACCAGCCACTGGCCGCGCCTTGACGTGCTGTATATCAACGCCGGTGACGTCACCCACCTTCCGCTGCAGCAATGGGATGAGCTGAGCTATCAACGGCTGATGGACATCAACCTCAAAGGGCCATTTTTCTTAATTCAGGCGCTGCTGCCACTCTTGGCGAATCCAGCCTCGATTATTCTGTGCGGCTCGGTCAGCGCGCATATCGGCCTGCCGCTAAGCAGCGTTTACGCCGCCAGCAAGGCCGGCCTGCTGTCGCTGGCCAGAACGCTTTCCGGTGAATTGCATCCGCGGGGTATCAGGGTCAATGGCCTGAGCCCTGGCCCGACCGAAACACCGGCATTGGGCAAGCTGGGCTTGAAAGAAGAGGATGAACAGGCGCTGCGCGATGACATCCGTGCCCTGGTGCCAATCGGCCGCATGGGCACGCCGCTGGAACTGGCGAAAGCGGCCGTATTCCTCGCATCTGACGAATCCGCGTTTATGGTCGGGGCCGAGCTGCAGATTGATGGCGGAGTGGGCAATTTGTAATATCGTTATATACCCGTCATCTTGCAAGCTGCAGCGTCGTTACCTGCATGCGCTCACCCCAGTGACTTACGCAAATCAGCGCCTGAGGATGAGCCAGTTGGGCGCCTGGCTGCAATTTGAAAGCTATAGGGTATCATTCACCGTTGGGAGAACCCGACGGTGAAATTAAATTTCAGAACAAACAGTGAGTTAAATAATAATATTATTAGATGATAATAATAAAATATCCTTTTATTGATACGTTTTTAAACTGCGTCTAGCCTTAGTATTTATCCAGTTTGGATGGTGAAGACTGATGGCAAGCAAAAAGAACAATCAAGGCGTAGGAATACTGGTAATCGCCGCTATCGTTCTTTGGTTTGTATTCAAATCTGACAATAAATCAGAAAAAAACACATCGATGCCGCAATCCGGCACCTCAACGGCCCATGTTTATACGCCGCCGGCCAATCAGGCATTAGATATCGGCGAACACCCCCCTCAACCGCAAAATGATGCCGCTTTACCCACTAAATATGTAGCGGCCGAACAGCTCAACGTCCGAAACGCACCGAACGGTAAAGTCATTACGTCCCTAAAACGTGGGCAAAGTATCACCATTTACCAAGAGAGCAATAATTGGGCAAAAATCACACCGGATAATCAATCGAGCCAATGGGTTTCTATAAAGTCCTTGTGCCATGGTGATAAGTGCTATCAAAAAAGCCGCCAGGCACCTGCGCCAAAGCAGCCAGTATATCGACCAACGCCAAAGCGCAATGTGGAAAGTGATGCCGGATGCCCCTGTTCGTCAGGAAGAATATGTATAGGCCCACGAGGCGGGCGTTACTGCATCACTTCGGGAGGAAACAAACGCTACGGCGTGTAATAACCGCCTATTATTGAGTCATACCGGCCAGGAAAGTGAAGGATGGCTGTCGGCTTAGGTATCCTGAAAATGCCTACATGGTAAGCGTGGTAATTATTTCCAATGTAACATTTTTACATGCGCTGATATAAATCATGGGCTTCATTTACATCAGCCTGCTGATGGTCACTGATAACCCGTTCTAGACTGAAGGAACAGGGCGTAGTGCGGATCCCAGACCGCCAGCCGCAATCAGACTGACCTTAGGTAATCCCCCACCCTCAATTGCTTTTCCCTGAATCGCTATGGCACGGATTTACCGTAGCCTATGCATCAACGGACATTGAGATCATGAAAATCAAAACCTTCATTCATACCGCGCTGCTGGTGATACCGATGGCATTTAGCGGCATCGCCCAAGCCGGCGATCAAACCATCCCTTGGGCAAAAAATACCGGCGACGTCGAGTCCAACCATATCGCCGCCGTCGGCCAGAACCTGAATGCCGGCCACCAGCAGGTGACCAAAACACAGGAAGGCGTATGGGCGGCTAATACCGGCAGCATTTCCAGCGATGAGAAGGCCCTGACCGGTGGCCAAAACTCGGCACCGAAAACGATGCCTTAATGCGAGTGATCGCGTTGTAGAAAGGAGACAAGCCGTGACCGTAACAAACGCACGGCTTTTCAATCAGCCCAGACCTGGAATGGTGACGCCGAACGTCTGCAGCAGCAGCACCATGTTGAGCAGGATGATAATCACCGTGCCGATGATCGATACCAAGCTGGTGAGGCGGCTGTTCACAAACTCGCCCATGATGTCGCGGCGACGGGTAAACATGACCAGAGCAATCATCGGCGCCGGCAGCGCCAGGCTCAGCACCACCTGGCTGTAGACCAACGCGTCCGTCGCATTAACCCCTAACGCCACCACGATAAACGCCGGGATCATGGTCACCAGCCGACGCACCCATACAGGGATGCGGAAACCGACAAACCCCTGCATAATCATCTGGCCCGCCATGGTACCCACCACCGAGCTTGAAATACCGGATGCTATCAGTGACATCAGGAATATCCCGGCGGCGGCGGCGCCAAACAGCGGGGTCAGCGTATGGTACGCCGTGCCGATCTCCGCCACGTCACTGTTACCGGCATGAAAAGCGCTGGAAGCCATAATCACCATGGCGATATTCACCAGCCCGGCAATCGCCAGCGCGATCACCACCTCGATATTGGAAAAACGCAGCAGCTTGCGCCGTTCGCCGCTATTGCTGGCCGGCGTACGGTGCTGGGTCAGGCCCGAATGCAGAAAAATGGCGTGCGGCATTACGGTGGCGCCGATAATGCCGACGGCAATGGTCAGCGCCTGCGCATCCGGCAACTGCGGCGTTATCATGCCGGAGCCCGCTGCCAGCCAGTCGACCGGCACGATAAACATCTCGGCGAGATAGCACAGGGCAATGATCGCCACCAGCCCGCCAATCATCAGCTCAACCGGGCGGAAACCTTTCTTTTCTACCATTAATAATGCATAGGTGATCACCGCCGTTACGCCCATCCCCGCCAACAGCGGCATATGGAACAGCAAGGCGAGCGCGATAGCCCCACCCAAAAACTCCGCCAGATCCGTGGCCATTGCCGCCACCTCGCTGAGCAGCCACATGCCGATCACCACCGGGCGCGAGAATTGATCGCGGCACATTTCCGCCAGGTTACGGTTGGTGACGATGCCCAACTTGGCCGACAGCGCCTGGAACAGCATGGCAATCAGGTTGGCCATCACCACTACCCACAGCAGGCTGTAACCATACTTTGAACCGGCCTGAATATTGGTGGCGAAATTACCGGGGTCCATGTAGGCAATGGAGGCAATCACCGCCGGCCCGGCGAACAATAACGGCGTAAACGCGCCGCGCTTGCGCCCGGCTAAAGCGTTACCAATCGCCGTATTGGTCCGTTCGGTTAACGATGTAGTGGTTGCCGCCTCACGCATGTTTTACCCTCAATATTATTCTGGTTATTTTTCACCCAACGCTCAGAACAATGTAGCATCGGCTACACTTTATGCAAAATGGAAGATACTTTACCTTTGTGTACAAATATTTCTTATTGTCATTGAATGCGGCGGCCGAATTGATAATGCGTCGCCATTAGACTAACGTAGGGCAGGATTCCATTAGTCTGGAACTCACTGGCTTAACCTATAAAGGACGTCTCAGAATATGGTAACAAGCGCGTCAGATAATGCCGAACGCTCCACCTTGGCTGAAATGCCGGATGAGGCTGAGCACGCCCTGCGCTTTACCCGCGCCCGTGAAGCGCAGTCGAATGCGTTGATCGAAGATTATGTCGAACTGATTGCCGATCTGCTGCTGACCACTCGCGAAGCCAGAACCACCGACATCGCCCGTCGCTTTGGCGTTTCCCACCCTACTGCGATCAAGAACATTGCACGGCTGAAGAGCGCCGGATTGGTAGAGTCACGCCCGTATCGCGGGGTCTTTCTGACTGAAGAAGGTGAACAACTGGCGCAGCAAGTGCGCCGCCGCCACCGTATTGTGGTCGACCTGCTGGTGTGCCTCGGGGTGCCGACTGAAACGGCGGAGCTGGACAGCGAAGGGATTGAGCATCACATTTCTAGCGACACCCTGGCGGTGTTTGAACGTTTTCTGCAAAGCCACGCCGAGAAATAAATCCTCGCCAATAAAAAAGGGAGGCTTTCGCCTCCCTCACAGCTCCCCAGCCTGAATTAGTGATTACGGATGTATTCGTCCATATCAGTTTTCAGGTTGTCAGATTTGGTACCAAAGATAGCCTGAACGCCTGAGCCTGCAACAACAACGCCGGCAGCACCCAGTTTTTTCAGACCAGGCTGGTCAACCTTGCTCACGTCCGCCACGCTAACGCGCAGACGGGTGATGCAGGCATCCAGATTGGTGATGTTATCTTTACCGCCAAAGGCCTGAACCAAAGCCGCGGACATTTCAGAACCACCCTGAGCGACCTGCTCGGAAACGGTGTCTTCACGGCCAGGCGTCTTCAGATCCAGTTTGGCAATCAGCACGCGGAAGATGGTGTAGTACACCAGACCGTAGATGATACCCACGATTGGGAACAACCAGATCTTGCTGCTGTTACCGCTCAGCACGATAAAGTCGATCAGACCGTGCGAGAAGCTGGTGCCATCACGCATACCCAACAGGATACAGATCGGGAACGCCAGACCAGCCAGAATGGCGTGGATTGCGTACAGGATCGGCGCAACGAACATGAAGGAGAACTCGATCGGCTCGGTGATACCGGTCAGGAACGAGGTCAACGCAGCGGAGATCATGATACCGCCGACTTTTGCGCGGTTTTCCGGCTTGGCTGAATGCCAGATGGCAATAGCGGCAGCAGGCAGACCGTACATTTTGAACAGGAAGCCACCGGACAGTTTACCCGCAGTCGGGTCACCCGCCATATAACGCGGGATATCGCCGTGGAATACCTGGCCGGCCGCGTTGGTGAACTCACCGATCTGCATTTGGAAAGGTACGTTCCAGATATGGTGCAGACCAAACGGCACCAGCGCACGTTCAACCACGCCATAGATACCAAACGCCACTACCGGGTTCTGATAAGCAGCCCACTGGGAGAAGGTCTGGATAGCCGTACCGATTGGCGGCCAAATGAAGGACAGAACTACGCCCAGAACGATCGCCGCCAGGCCGGAGATAATCGGCACAAACCGCTTACCGGCAAAGAAGCCCAGGTATTCAGGCAACTGAATACGGAAGAAGCGGTTAAACATATAGGCCGCGATGGAGCCGGAGATAATCCCCCCGAGCACACCGGTATCCGCCAGGTGTTTAGCCGCAATTTCTTCAGCCGGCAGGTGCAGAACCAAAGGTGCAACCACCGCCATGGTTTTCACCATGATGCCGTAAGCCACGACCGCAGCCAACGCAGATACACCATCGTTATTGGTGAAGCCCAGGGCAACACCGATAGCGAAAATCAGCGGCATGTTGGCGAAAACTGAACCGCCGGCTTCCGCCATCACGTGAGAAACTACCGTAGGTAGCCAGCTAAAGTTGGCGGAACCGACGCCCAGCAGAATACCTGCGATAGGCAATACGGAAACCGGCAGCATTAGCGATTTACCTACTTTTTGCAGGTTTGCAAATGCGTTCTTGAACATAGTTGAGTGTGCTCCTGAGTAATAGTGCTTTGCTACTTCTCGCGATTCTTCGCGCTGCAAGGGGGGGGAGAAAAACCCCTGCAATTCAGGGTGTCTGAGCACCCCTTGAATTTTTACGCAGAGTAAAATAAATAGCCTGCGCAATGTTTGATGGCAGTCACGTTTCGATGAACAAAGCCGGGTATTTTTCTTAAATCGGCCATTTTTTATCAAAAAAGACAAAAAAACGCCCAGCCACCGCCATAAAACGGGTGGGAACATTACCCGTTTCAGCGATTAATTACGAGCTTAAAAAAAATCCCAACATCAATGACTACAGCTAAGCCTAGGCCAAGGATTATAGTTCGATGTGAAATAAGCGTGAAAAGTTGGCGGTAGTGGTTTCGGCCAGCGTTTCCAGGCTCACGCCCTTCAATACCGCCATGTATTCAGCCACATCACGCACGTAGGCAGGTTGGTTTTCTTTGCCGCGATGCGGCACCGGGGCAAGGTACGGCGAATCGGTCTCCACCAGAATGCGATCAAGCGGCACGTAGCGCGCCACCTCGCGCAGTTGCTCCGCATTGCGGAAGGTCAAAATGCCGGAGAAGGAAATATAGAACCCCAGATCCAGCAGCGCTTCTGCGGTGGCGATATCTTCGGTAAAACAGTGCAGCACGCCGCCGCAGTCCTGCGAATTCTCCTCACGCAGGATCGCCAGCGTATCTTCACGCGCGTCGCGGGTATGCACGATCACCGGTTTGTTCAGCGCACGACCAATGCGGATATGCTCACGGAATGACGCTTGCTGCAGCTCGAGATTGTCTTTCTGATAGAAGTAATCCAGCCCGGTTTCTCCCAGCGCCACCACCTGATCTGCCGCCGCCAAACGACGCAGCTCTGCGTAATCGTAACCGCCCTCAAGATTGAGCGGGTGGACGCCGCAGGAAAACGCCACGTCATCGCGCGGGCCGATCAACTGCGTCATGGCCTGATACCCCGGTAAAGTGGTGGCGACTGCCAGTACGTAACCGACATCGCGCGCCTTGGCTTTTGCCAGGGCGTCATCCACGTTTTGGTGCAGCGTTTGGTAATCCAGGCCATCAAGATGACAATGCGAATCTACTAACAACATAATAGTTAACTCTTTTACAACGAATGAGGATGAAAATAGCCGGTAGCGCCGAGCATCTGCTCCCAACTGAGTAATCGTTCGGTCAGCAGCAGCTCGCGATTAACGCCGGTTACGTTAAGCAACTGATGGCGACAGTTAAGCCATTGCTGTACCACTTGCTGCAGCGAGGTGCCGCTCAGCTGGCTGGCCAATTGCTGTACCAGCGGTTGCTGATCCTGATTAAGCGCAAAGCTCGCCGCGCCCTGCTGCCACTTCATGGCATCCACCAGCAATGCGCATAGCCAGTGCAGCCGCTCCGCCACGTCTTCGTGATTCAGCACCGGCAACAGCGACAGCATGTCATGCTGCGGCAAGGCGGCATTCAGTGCTGCGCACAAAGCGCCGCGCTGCTGCCAACGCTCGGGTTGCAGCAGTTGTTCGGCCGCCAGCGGCGCACCGTCATGCAGCCGCAGCGCAGTGAGGAGATCCACCGGATTGCCCGGCATTTGCCGGTTTAACCACTGCAAACTGAGTTGCTCATCCGGACTGGCGAGATGCCAATAGAAACAGCGACTGCGCAACGTCGCCAGCAGCCGTGAAGGCTCGCGGCAGCTCAACAGGAAATAGGTTTTTTCCGGCGGCTCTTCCAGCGTTTTCAACAGAGCATTGGCGGCCGCTTCAGTCAGCAATTCCGCCTGCGGCAACCAGATAACCTTGGCGCCACCCTGCTGGGCGTGGGAATAAAGGGTTTCGATCACCTGGCGGATAGGTTCAATCCCCAGGCTGCTTTTGCCCTTCTCCGGCGTCAATACGTGATAGTCCGGATGGTTGCCCGCCAGCATAAGCCGGCAGCTGTGGCACTCGCCGCAGCTTTTCTCGCCGTTATGCCGTTGACAAATCAACCAGCGGCTCAGGCCATAGGCCAGCGCCTCGTCGCCATTACCGGCGGCAGCATGCAGCAGCAGCGCATGGTGACCACGGCCTGCGGCATACTGCCCGACCAACTGACGGTAAGGCGTGTTCAGCCACGGGTACCAGTTCATTACACGCCTTCCTGCTGTAGCCATTGGCTGAGGCAACGGCGGATAGCCGCCGTCACCTGTTCCAGCGATTGGGAAGCGTCGACGGTGACGATAGAAGCGTCCTGCGCCGCCAACTCCAGATAGCGCGAGCGGGTGCGTTCAAAGAACGGCAGCGCTTCCTGCTCAATACGATCCAGCTCGCCGCGTGCACGGGCTCGTTGCAGGCCAACCAGCGGCGGCAGATCCAGATAAACCGTCAGGTCCGGGCGGAAATCCCCCAAGACAGTGTCACGCAGTGAAGCCATCAGTTGTTGATCTACACCACGACCGCCGCCCTGATAGGCCTGCGATGACAAATCGTGACGATCGCCGACCACCCAGGCACCGCGCGCCAGCGCCGGTTTGATGACGGTTTCTACCAGTTGCACGCGGGCTGCATACAGCATCAGCACTTCGGCTTTGATGGTCGGCAGTTCGCCGTCTATGCCGCGTTTGAACAGATCCCGCAGCTTTTCCGCCAGCGGAGTGCCGCCGGGTTCGCGAGTAAAGACAATGTCGTTAATGCCGTGCTCGCGCAGTACGTTGACCACGGTATCGCGCGCGGTGGTTTTCCCCGCGCCCTCAAGCCCTTCGATAACCACGAATTTACTTTTCATTCTTTTCCTTAAGCACCTGGCGATAGGCGCGCACCGCCTGATTATGGCTTGCCAGGTTAGTGGTAAACTGGTGGCCGCCCTTGCCGTCCGCGACAAAGTACAAATAAGGCGTCTTCGCCGGATTGGCGGCGGCTTCCAAAGAAGCCTGGCCCGGCATGGCGATCGGTGTCGGCGGCAGGCCGCTGATCACATAAGTGTTGTACGGCGTCGGCGTTTCCAGATCTTTACGGGTAATATTGCCATTATAGGCGTCACCCATGCCGTAGATCACCGTTGGGTCAGTTTGCAGGCGCATGCCAATACGCAGGCGGTTAATAAATACCGAAGCCACCTTGGTGCGTTCTTCCGGCACGGCGGTTTCCTTTTCGACTATTGAAGCCATAGTCAGCAAATCTTCCGGCGTCTTGTAGGGCAAACTGGTATCGCGGCTTTGCCAGGCGGCTTCCAGCGTCTTGATCATGCGCAGATGAGCACGCTTAAGCAACGCGATATCGCTCATGCCGGCAGTATACAGATAGGTATCCGGGTACAGGCGCCCTTCCGGATGAGTGTCCTCCGGCAGGCCCAGCGCCACGGCGATTTCCGCTTCGCTTTTGCCCGCCAGCGTATGTTTGAGGTATTTCGATTGCTGCAGCACCAACAGCCAGTCACGCAGGCGCGAACCTTCGATAAAACGCGCGCTGAACTGTGCCTCTTTACCGCTGGCCAACAGTTTAAGCATCTGGCGCACCGTCATTCCCGGCGTAAAGCGGTAAGTGCCGGCCTTGAACTCTGCCAGTTGAGGCTCCAGGCGCAGCAACCACGGGAACCAGGCACCGTTGCGGATCAGCTTGTCGCGTACCAGCAAGCCTTCCAGCGCTACCCGCCCGGTACCCGCCGGCAGTTTAAAAATGGCTTCCTGCTGGATCGCCAATGGCGTATCAGCAAAGCGTTCAACTTTCTGGTAACCCCAGCACAGCAGGGCCAATACCAGAACAACAATAAGAGAAACGACCTTCAGCTTTCTTTTCTTCATCAATCAGCCATCGTTAACAGTGTGGACGCAAAAAATCATAGAGTTGGCGTGAGTGATAACGCCATGATTGCGCTGTATTTACCGGCAGCAACGGCATCAGCGCGTTACTCACCAGCACTTCTTCGGCGTCGGCAAGAGTGGCCAACGGCTCGCTGACGCAATGCAGCGAATATTCACTGCCCGCCAGCAGCTCAATCACCCTTCGACGCATCAACCCAGCCACGCCGGACTGGCTCAGATCGGGCGTAAATACCGCTTTTCCTTTACGCCAGAATAAATTAGCCGCACAGCATTCCACCAGCATACCGGCAGTGTCAAGCACCAGCGCCTCGTCGGCGGTCGTCTGGTCAAGATGCGCGCGGATCAACACTTGCTCCAGACGGTTCAGATGCTTAAGCCCCGCAAGCAACGGATTACGCGCCAGAGCCACCGGGCTGAGCGCCAGGCTGATGCCCTGCTCACGCCACGACAGGTAGTGCGTGGGATAAGCGCTGCGAGAGACAATGCGCGTAGGATTTTCACACCCCTGCGGGCTGTAACCTCGTCCGCCGCTGCCACGCGTCAGTATCGCTTTGACCACGCCGAGCGGGATAGATTCTGCCGCACGCGCCATTTCACTTTCAAGAGCGCCCCAATCAGTGAGCGGCATCATCAGCCGCTGCGCTGCCTGTTGCAGGCGTTCGATATGCCAGGGAAGCAGCTCGATTCTGCCGTCGATAACCCGGGCAGTGGTGAAACAGCCATCACCGAACTGCAAACCGCGATCGCTTGGCGCTAACGCATCGTGCTGTTGTCCGTTAATCCAGTACATATTTCCACACTCTCCTCGTTATGCCGGCGCTAGCGGCAAGGCCCCTGGAAGTGGATGGCGTTAATGTGGCAACTGCGCGGCTGCTGCAACACAAAACGCATCGTTTCCCAGATCGAACGTGCGTTCAGCACGGGTCGCTCCGATTGTTCTGTTGGCTCGTCATCCAGGCCGCTCATTTCAAAATCCGGCGGATAGAAACCCGTCACCCGAATGTTTTCCGCTGCCAGGTGGTGCGCGATGTTGTGGCAAAAGCCCCCGATCCCCTGCTTGGCGGCAAAAAACGCCGGGTGGGCACTCGACTGGATGAACTGAGGTATGCCGCACACAGATACCATCACCATAATATCAGCCCCGGCCGAAAGCCGCAGGCTGGGCAAGAGCGCGCGGGTCAGTAAAATATTCCCCGTCAGCCCGGAATTGATGGTGCTGATGACATCGGCATCATCTTTGCTCTCCAGCCCCCCCTCCAGCCATTGGGCGGCGCTCAAAACCAGAATGTCGATCGGCCTGTCGTCCTGCAACAGTTGATCGACAAACGCCGTAAGTGAAGCCGGATCGGCAATATCGCACTGGTAAGCCTGCGCCCGTCCACCTTCGGCTCGTATGATGTTTTGAGTTTCCTTTGCGCTGCTGAGTTGTCGGGCACAGATATCCACGTCGACGCCCTCACGCGCCAGCCAGACCGACACGGCTTGCCCAAAATCGCGCCCGCCCCCCGTAACCAACGCACGTTTTCCGCTCAACATACACTTTCTCCTGCTTGTCTAACCATGGATTTACTCCGACTTTTGCCGGCAACCTGCCACCAGTAAAGCCTATTCCATTAATTTTTCAGCCAAAAAAGTGCGGAACTCATCTTTTCACTTGCAAACAACCCATAAAAAAACCCGCTCGAAAGCGGGTTTTTTACAGTCTGCCAGCAGACACGTCACACCTTGCGGAAGATCAGCGAACCGTTAGTACCGCCGAAACCGAAGGAGTTACACAGCGTATACTGCAAATCGCTTACCTGGCGCGCTTCGTGCGGAACGAAGTCCAGATCGCAACCTTCATCCGGGTTATCCAGGTTGATGGTTGGTGGAACCGCTTGATCACGCAATGCCAGCACGGTGAAGATCGATTCAATCGCGCCTGCCGCACCTAACAGGTGGCCGGTCATCGATTTGGTCGAGCTGACCATCACGCGCTTCGCATCGCTGCCAAATACCGACTTCACTGCCTGGGTTTCGGCGGTATCACCGGCCGGCGTGGAAGTGCCGTGCGCATTGATATACCCGATTTGTGACGTAGTCACACCTGCGTCAAGCAAAGCATTTTCCATTGCCAGCGCCGCGCCCGCACCGTTTTCCGGTGGCGACGTCATGTGATAGGCATCGCTGCTCATCCCAAAGCCGACAATTTCAGCGTAAATCTTGGCGCCGCGTTTCTTGGCGTGTTCGTACTCTTCCAGCACCATCATGCCGGCACCGTCACCCAGGACGAAACCGTCACGGTCTTTATCCCATGGGCGGCTGGCCGCTTGTGGGTTTTCGTTGCGGGTCGACAGCGCGCGCGCTGCGCCGAAACCGCCAACACCCAAAGGAGTACTGGCTTTCTCTGCGCCACCGGCCAGCATAACGTCGGCATCATTGTAAGCAATGATACGCGCGGCATGGCCAATGTTGTGCACACCTGACGTACAGGCGGTAGCGATGGAAATACTCGGACCACGCATGCCGAACATAATAGTCAGGTGGCCTGCAATCATGTTCACGATGGTTGACGGCACAAAGAACGGACTGATTTTCCGTGGGCCACCGTTAACCAGTGAACTGTGGTTTTCTTCAATCAAACCCAGGCCGCCGATACCGGAGCCGATAGCGGCGCCAATGCGGCTGGCGTTAGCCTCGGTGATATCCAGCCCCGCATCCTGCATGGCTTGCATGCCGGCAGCGATTCCATACTGGATGAAGGCATCCATCTTGCGCGCATCTTTGCGCGAGATGAAATCCTCTGAATTAAAATTCTTTACCAGGCCAGCAAACTTGGTCGCATAGGCAGTGGTATCGAAATGGTCGATCAGGCTGATGCCACTCTGACCGGCAAGAAGAGCGTTCCACGTGGACTCTACAGTATTGCCGACAGGAGACAACATGCCCAGTCCGGTCACAACTACTCGACGCTTAGACACGTTTGTCCTCCAAGGAGGGAAAAATATGACACTAGGGATAGAAAAAACTTAGGCGGTCGAGTGACCGCCTAGATATGTTCTCTTACTGCTGGCTAGCGTTGATGAAATCAATAGCTGCCTGAACAGTAGTGATTTTCTCAGCTTCTTCGTCTGGAATCTCGGTATCGAATTCTTCTTCCAGTGCCATTACCAGTTCAACGGTGTCAAGAGAATCAGCGCCCAGATCTTCAACGAAAGAAGCGTTATTTAAAACTTCTTCCTGTTTAACACCCAGTTGCTCAACAATGATTTTCTTAACGCGTTCTTCGATAGTGCTCATACTCTTAAATTTCCTATCAAAACTCGCTTTCGCGATGGTTTTCGTAGTGTATAAAATGTTGAAAAAGATGCAACTAAATCCCGGCTGGTCAAACCACGATTTTACGCTATTTTGCGGTTTTTACCCCAAATAACGCAAATAGTTTTCGCATTTTTTAAATCATGTACATGCCGCCATTGACATGTAACGTTTCACCGGTGATGTAGCCAGCCTCATCAGAGGCTAAAAAAGCAACAGCGCTGGCGATTTCTTTAGCATCCCCCAGCCGATTGGCTGGAACTGATGACAAAATGCCTGCACGTTGATCATCTGTCAACGCCCGTGTCATGTCCGTCTCAATAAAACCAGGTGCCACGACGTTGACCGTAATGCCACGCGAAGCAACTTCACGTGCCAAAGACTTACTAAAACCAATCAAACCGGCTTTAGCCGCCGCGTAATTAGCCTGCCCTGCGTTGCCCATGGTGCCAACTACGGAACCGATGGTGATGATCCGGCCAAACCGCTTTTTCATCATAGCTCGCATTACCGCTTTTGACAGACGGAATACGGAAGTCAGATTGGTGTCCAGGATATCCTGCCACTCATCATCCTTCATGCGCATCAGCAGGTTATCACGCGTAATGCCGGCATTATTACTAAAATGTCGATTTCGCCAAATTCAGCACGAATAGATGCCAGAACGCTGTCGATAGATTGAGCATCAACAACGTTCAGCGCAAACCCTTTGCCGCTTACACCCAGATAGCTGCTGATAGCCTCAGCGCCGCTTTCACTGGTGGCGGTGCCGATCACTTTGGCGCCACGTGCCACAAACGATTCTGCAATAGCCCGGCCAATACCCCGGCTAGCGCCGGTGACCAGAACAACTTTACCTTCGAAGCTCATTATTTTCCTCTTTATTGTTCAAGCGCCGCTGACAGGCTCGCTGCGTCATTAACCGCCGCCGCCGTCAGGGTGTCAACAATACGTTTAGTCAGACCGGTCAGAACTTTACCCGGGCCAACCTCTAGCAGCGACGTAACGCCCTGTGCTGCCATAAACTCTACGCTCTCGGTCCAGCGCACCGGGCTGTACAGCTGGCGTACCAGCGCACTGCGGATGGCTTCTGGATCGGTTTCAGTTCGCACGTCGACGTTATTCACTACCGCGACCTGCGGCGCGCCGAAGGTAATCTCCTGCAACGCAACGGCCAGTTTGTCTGCCGCCGGCTTCATCAACGCACAATGCGAAGGCACGCTCACCGGTAACGGCAACGCGCGCTTGGCGCCCGCGGCTTTACAGGCCGCACCTGCACGTTCGACCGCTTCTTTGTTACCGGCGATGACAACCTGCCCCGGCGAGTTGAAGTTCACCGGGGAAACAACCTGACCCTGAGCGGATTCTTCACAGGCTTTGGCGATAGCCTCGTTATCCAGGCCGATAATGGCGAACATCGCGCCAGTGCCTTCCGGCACCGCTTCCTGCATCAGTTTGCCGCGCAGTTCAACCAAGCGGATCGCCGACTGGAAATCCAGCACGCCCGCACACACCAACGCCGAGTATTCACCCAGGCTGTGGCCGGCCATCATCGCAGGCGCTTTACCGCCCTGTTGCTGCCAGACGCGGAAAATCGCCACGGAAGCGGCCAGCAATGCCGGCTGCGTCTGCCAGGTTTTGTTCAGCTCTTCCGCCGGGCCTTGCTGCACCAACTGCCACAGGTCATAGCCCAAAGCGGACGAGGCTTCGCTGAAAGTCTCTTCAACGATCGGAAATTGCGCAGCCAAATCGGCCAACATGCCAAGAGCCTGAGACCCCTGACCTGGGAAAACAAAAGCAAATTGCGTCATTTTTTCTTCCTGTTAATCAGAAACGGACCAGCGCCGAGCCCCAGGTAAAGCCGCCGCCAAAGGCTTCCAGCAGCACCAGTTGGCCGCGCTGGATCCGCCCGTCACGCACGGCTTCGTCGAACGCTGCTGGGACCGAGGCGGCAGAAGTGTTGCCGTGACGATCGAGCGTCACTACTACTTTCTCCATCCCCATACCCAGTTTTTTCGCCGTCGCGCTGATGATGCGCAGGTTGGCCTGGTGTGGCACCAGCCAATCCAGCTGGTCGCGGTCCAAATTGTTGGCTTGCAGCGTTTCTTCCACGATGTGAGCCAGTTCGGTAACCGCAACTTTGAATACTTCATTGCCGGCCATGGTAACGTAGGCCGGCTGCTCCGGATCCTGACGATCCTTGAACGGCAGCGTCAGCAGGCCGCCGTAGGTACCATCGGCATGCAGATGGGTAGACAGGATGCCCGGCTCTTCGGACGCGCCCAACAGCACCGCACCCGCGCCATCACCGAACAGAATGATGGTACCGCGATCTTCAGGATCCAGCGTGCGTGACAGCACGTCCGCGCCGATCACCAGCGCATGTTTCACCGCGCCATTCTTGACGTACTGATCGGCCACGCTCAGCGCATAGGTAAAACCGGCGCAGGCTGCGGCCAGATCGAAGGCCGCGCAGTCTTTAATGCCCAACATCTGCTGCACTTGGCAAGCGGAGCTAGGGAATGCATGGCTTGAGGTGGTGGTCGCAACTACGATCAACCCGATGTCTTCTTTAGCCACACCTGCCATTTCCAGCGCTTTTTCAGCAGCATGGAAGCCCATCGTCGCCACAGTTTCATCAGCGGCAGCGATACGGCGCTCACGGATACCGGTACGCGTGACGATCCACTCGTCAGAGGTATCCACCATTTTTTCAAGGTCAGCATTGGTGCGCACTTGTACGGGTAAATAACTCCCCGTACCGAGAATCTTTGTATACATGTACGATCAGTCACTCTTAGGTAATACAGCTTCAAGGCGCGCAGCAATCCTTTCAGGGACTTGCCGCTGCACCGCCTGCACAGCCTGTTCGATTGCTACTGCAAACGCGTGTGGGTTCGCAGCGCCGTGGCTCTTGATTACGGTGCTGCGCAATCCTAACAGACATGCGCCATTATACTGGTCGGGGTTCAGGTGGCCGAACCGCTTTACCACCCGTTTTTGCAACCAACGGCCTAACAACTTTAACCACCACGCCTGCTTGCCACCGTCTCCGGATGATTTCAGCAGCGATAAAAATACTCTTACCACCCCTTCCATGGTCTTCAGGGTGACGTTACCCACGAAACCGTCGCAGACCAGGACATCGGTTTTACCGGTGAGCAGGTCATTGCCTTCCAGGTAACCAATATAATTGATTGCCGGGGTGTTTTTCAGCACGGCGGCCGCTTCGCGGATATTATCCAGGCCTTTGGTCTCTTCTTCACCAATATTCAGCAACGCCACGCGGGGCTGCGCAATACCCACCACCTCTTCGGCCATCACTGCGCCCATTACCGCAAACTGCACCAGCATAGTGCTGTCGCATTCAACGTTGGCGCCCAGATCCAGCACTACGGTTTTACCGAGCTGCTGGTTTGGGATCACGGTCATCAGCGCCGGACGTTCAATACCGTCCAGCGGCTTAATCAGCATTTTCGCCAGACCCATCAATGCACCGGTATTACCTGCACTGACGCAACCCTGCGCATCGCCGTTTTTGGTCAGTTCCAGCGCAATGCGCATAGATGTGCCACGGCTGGCGCGTATCGCTTGTGAGGGTTTGGCGTCGCCGGCAATCACTGATTCAGCGGGCACGACTTGCAAACGCTCCAGAAGAACCGGATCGGCTTTGGCAAGTAAAGGAGAGATGGCGTCGGGATCGCCGACCAGCAGGAGATGAAGCTGTAAATTAGAGGCCAGTGCCTGCAATGAAGCAGGCACTGTGACGCAGGGACCGAAGTCCCCGCCCATTGCATCTAACGCCAGGGTTAGACGAGTCAAGGTACCGCTACTTAGCCGATAACCTTGCGACCGCGGTAGAAACCGTCGGCAGTGATGTGGTGACGACGATGAGTTTCACCAGAAGTCGCATCAACAGACAATGTGGTGGTGGTCAGAGCATCGTGTGAACGACGCATGCCACGCTTGGAACGGGTTGGTTTATTTTGTTGTACGGCCATGGACCTTACTCCTTAATTACTTACGCTTTAAACTGGCTAATACGGCAAATGGATTCGGTTTCTCCGCCTCTGGAGGCAGTTTGCCAAATACCATGTCCGCTTCGGACACTTCACAGTGTTCAGATTCATGTAACGGGACGACAGGCAGTGAAAGAATAATTTCGTCTTCAATCATTGCCAACAGATCGACTTCGCCAAACTCATCGACTTCGATCGGTTCGTACGCTCCCGGTAATGCCTCAGCCTGCTCATCATTGACGACCGGGCTAAAACAATATGTTGTGTGGATATGACGCTCGAACGGGACACCACAGCGTTGGCACATCAGGGTTACCTGAACGTCCGAATGCCCTGTTATCACCGCGAGGCGTTGGTTATCAATATCGAACGATAACGAAACCTCAACATCACTGTCCACACTGACCACGGAGTCGGCAACACGTGTAACCTGCTCAGGCGCATAGGAACCAACATAGTCCAGGCGTTTCTGAGCGGTACGTACCGCATCAATGGTCAAGGGTAATTTTACCTTTTGCATAGGGCGCGCATATTAACTTTGTAACGACGTAGAGTCAAAGAAAAAGGCCGTAAAACGGTACCTTTCACCATTATTCGCTTCCTCAGCGGCGGACAGTTTAAAATGCCCACTCTATTTACGCTACGGTTTGCGAAAAAAATTATGCAAAGACTTCTCCTTGCCTCCACCTCGACCTACCGCAAGATGCTACTGGAAAAGCTGCACTTGCCCTTCCTTTGCGCGGCGCCGCAGGTGGATGAAACCCCGCTGGCGGGGGAAAGCGCCGAGGCGCTGGTGCTGCGATTGGCCACAGCGAAAGCCCAGGCGCTGGCTGCCGCCTACCCCGAACATCTGATTATCGGCTCCGATCAGGTCTGCGTGATCGAAGGAAGAATCACCGGAAAACCGCACACGGAAGAGAACGCCCGCACTCAATTACGCCAGGCCAGCGGCCAGAAAGTCACCTTTTATACCGGGTTGGCGTTGTATAACAGCCGCAGCAGGCATCTGCAGGTACTGTGCGAACCCTTTCACGTACATTTCCGCACGCTGAGCGAGGCTGAAATTAGCGCTTACGTGCGATTTGAGCAACCACTCAACTGCGCAGGCAGCTTTAAAAGTGAAGGGTTGGGGATTGCGCTGTTCGATAAGCTGGAAGGACGGGATCCCAATACGTTGATCGGCATGCCGTTGATCGCCCTGCTGGAAATGCTGCGGGCTGAAGGCATCAACCCGCTGGCATAGGATAAAAGGGCTGCGTTATTTGCCCTGAGACTGCTTGCGCAACACCTGCAGGCAGTGACGCAGCTCTTCATCCATCGGCGCTTCGATGCGCATCGTTTCACCGGTACCCGGATGTTCGAAACGCAAAGCAGCCGCGTGCAAGAACAGACGCTTGAGCCCGGTGCCCGCCAGTTGGCGATCGAATTCGCGATCGCCATAACGATCGTCAAAGGCTATCGGATGCCCGGCATGCAAGGTGTGCACACGGATCTGATGGGTGCGCCCGGTGATCGGGCTGGCTTTGACCAGCGTTGCGTGCTCAAAGCGCTCTTCCACCTTGAAGCGTGTTTCCGAAGGTTTGCCTTCGCTGTTGACGCGAACAATACGCTCACCGCTCTGCAAAATGTTTTTCAGCAGTGGCGCCTGCACCGCTTTGCAATGTGACTGCCACTGGCCGCGCACCAGCGCCAGGTAATCTTTCTGCATCCCCTTCAAGCGCAGTTGCTCATGCAGCGAACGTAGTGCAGAGCGTTTTTTCGCCACCAACAGCACGCCTGAGGTATCGCGATCAAGGCGATGAACCAGTTCCAGGAAGCGGGCTTCCGGGCGAAGCGCGCGCAGGCCTTCGATCACGCCAAAGCTCAGGCCGCTGCCGCCATGTACTGCCGTGCCTGATGGCTTGTTCAGCAGCAGCAGGTGATCGTCTTCATACAAGATGCAATCTGCCAGCGCGGCCACTTTATCCAGTTTGGCGGAGACTGGCGCCTCTTCACGCTCGGCAACGCGCACCGGCGGAATGCGCACCACGTCGCCGGCGGCCAGTTTATATTCTGCCTTGATGCGTCCTTTATTAACCCGCACCTCGCCTTTACGCACGATGCGGTAAATCATGCTCTTCGGCACGCCTTTCAGGCGGGCAAGCAAAAAGTTGTCGATTCTCTGACCGGCTTCGTCGTCAGAAATCGTGATTAATTGTACTGCAGGAATGTTCGTTTTCATGGAGCGGGATTCTAAATAGAGCGAGTAAATAGCGCCACTTCTTTTTCTGTGCTTAACTGTCTCTCTGACTGCAGACGAAACCCCAGCGAACAATAAGGCAGCAAGCCGGTTTGAACGTTTGCGATTTCTTCCGCAGTTAAGGAAAAGTCACCTTGCTATAACGGCATCAGCAGTGGAATAATGCGTTTACTTTCCACGTTGATTCTCGTTAAACAGGGAAAACGGTGGGATTATAAAATTTGTCTGATGGCGCAAAAACGCAGCAATGGCGTAAGACGTAATGCGAAATCAAACAATTAGCGGGCTGCGGGTTGCAGCTTGGCCGGCAAACGGAATCAGATCTGTCGACGTAAATCAGAGGCTATTCCCCTAGTAAAAGTGCTGTTTTTCACAAAGAAATACAGGCTTACCGAGATAATGCGCCCCTATGCAGGCGACAACCGTGAGGTTGACGACTTTGCGAGAAGACACGGGGTTTTCGGTTTTAACCCGGCCATGAGGTTATTTTGCCCGCAGCTTTGTCGATAATGTAAAAATAACGAGTAAGTTAAGATGAAAAGAATGTTGATTAACGCAACTCAGCAGGAAGAGTTGCGTGTTGCCCTTGTAGATGGACAGCGGCTGTATGATTTGGACATTGAAAGCCCAGGTCATGAACAGAAAAAAGCGAATATTTACAAAGGCAAAATCACTCGTATTGAACCAAGTCTTGAAGCAGCGTTCGTTGATTACGGCGCAGAACGACATGGTTTCCTCCCTCTTAAAGAAATCGCCCGCGAATACTTCCCAAGTAACTACTCTTCTCATGGTCGCCCGAACATCAAAGATGTGCTGCGCGAAGGCCAGGAAGTTATCGTTCAGGTTGATAAAGAAGAACGTGGTAATAAAGGCGCAGCCTTGACCACCTTCATCAGTCTGGCCGGCAGTTATCTGGTGCTGATGCCGAACAACCCGCGTGCCGGTGGCATTTCCCGCCGCATCGAGGGTGACGACCGTACCGAACTGAAAGAAGCGCTTTCCTCCCTGCAACTGCCGGATGGCATGGGTCTGATTGTTCGTACCGCGGGCGTTGGCAAATCTGCCGATGCGCTGCAGTGGGACCTGTCTTTCCGTCTGAAGCATTGGGAAGCCATCAAGAAAGCCGCCGAAGGCCGCCCTGCTCCGTTCCTGATCCATCAGGAAAGTAACGTGATCGTGCGCGCATTCCGTGACTATCTGCGCCCGGACATCGGCGAAATCCTGATCGATAACCCTAAAGTTCTCGATTTGGCAAAAGAGCACATCGCTGCTCTGGGCCGCCCGGATTTCAGCAGCAAAATCAAACTGTACAGCGGTGAAATCCCTCTGTTCAGCCATTACCAAATCGAGTCTCAGATCGAATCTGCCTTCCAGCGTGAAGTTCGCTTGCCTTCCGGCGGCTCGATCGTCATCGACACTACCGAAGCCTTGACCGCCATCGACATCAACTCCGCGCGAGCAACCCGCGGTGGCGATATCGAAGAAACTGCGTTCAACACCAACCTGGAAGCGGCGGACGAAATCGCTCGCCAACTGCGCTTGCGTGACCTTGGCGGCCTGATCGTTATCGACTTCATCGATATGACCCCAGTGCGCCACCAGCGCGAAGTAGAAAACCGCCTGCGTGACGCAGTGCGTCAGGACCGTGCGCGTATCCAGATCGGCCGCATTTCCCGCTTTGGCCTGCTTGAGATGTCGCGTCAGCGCCTCAGCCCGTCACTGGGTGAATCCAGTCATCACGTCTGCCCTCGCTGTAACGGCACCGGCACCATCCGTGATAACGAATCGCTGGCACTTTCCATTCTGCGCCTGATCGAAGAAGAAGCGCTGAAGGAAAATACCAAAGAAGTTCACGCTATCGTGCCAGTTCAGGTCGCGTCTTACCTGCTGAACGAAAAACGTGAGTCGGTGAGCGCAATCGAAAAACGTCAGGGTGGCGTGAAAGCGATCATCGTGCCGAACGATCAGATGCAAACCCCGCATTACTCCGTGCTGCGTGTGCGCAAAGGCGAAGAAACACCAACCCTGAGCTACCTGCTGCCGAAATTGCACGAAGAAGAGATGGCCCAGCCACTGGAAGATGCGCCGATGGAGCGCAAACGTCCGGAACAACCGGCTCTGGCTTCGTTCTCTCTGGCGGCTGACGCTCCACCGCCTGCCGAAGAACCTGTGGCGGCACAGTCCGCTGCTGCCGCTGTCGTGGCCAAACCAAGCGCCCCAACCGCGGCAAAACCAGGTCTGTTGGGCCGCCTGTTCGGTGGTTTGAAAGCGCTGTTCGCCGGTGAAGAACAACCGGTTGTTGAAGCCAAACCTGCCGTTGAAGCACCTAAGGCCGAAGGCAACGGTGAAAACCGCCGCCAGGATCGCCGTGGTCAACGCCGTCAGGGTTCTGGCCGTAAAGAACGTGGTGAACGTGGTGAGCGTAGCGATCGTCCTGAACGTGGCGAACGCAAGGAACGCGGCGAAGGCCGTGACAATCGCGAGCGCGATAACCGTGAACCACGTGAAAATCGTGAGCCGCGCGACAATCGCAGTGAAGGCCGTGAAACGCGTGAAGTGCGCGATGAACAACGCCGTAACAACCGCCGCAATGCACCGCAGGTTGCCGCACCGGTTGCCGAGGCGCCACAGTCTGAAGAAGCCGCCAAGGCACAGCGTGAAGACCAGCAACAACGCCGTGACCAGCGTGCCGAACGCCAGCGCCGTCGTCAGGAAGAGAAGCGCCAGGCTCAGCAGGAAGTGGCTGCACTGGAAAGTGTAGACACCAGCAACAACGTTATCAGCGATGAAGATCTGGAAGAGCGCCAGCAGCAAAACATGCAGCGTCGCCAGCGTCGTCCTCTGTCGCAGAAAGTTCGCGTATTGTCCGCGGAAGAAGAACTGCATCGCGCAGCGGAAGAGCTGCTGGCCCCTAAAGCGCCAGTGGTGAAAACCCAGGACGTGAAACCGGCTCTGGAAGAAGACAGCGTTAAATTGCTGCCAGAAACCCTTGAGACACCGGCTGAAGATGACGTTCAGGGCGACAACCGCAACGGCGAAAATGGCATGCCACGCCGTTCACGCCGCTCGCCACGCCATCTGCGCGTGAGCGGTCAGCGCCGTCGCCGTTACCGTGATGAGCGTTACCCTGCCCAGTCGCCAATGCCGTTGGCTGGGGCTTTCGCCTCTCCGGAAATGGCTTCTGGCAAGGTATGGGTAAGTTACCCTGTAACACAAACAGCACAAGTGATTGAAGAAGCTGAAGTTCAGACTGATGCTACCGAAATCGCTGCCGACAACGTGATGGCACAACAAGCTGTCGACGTAGCCGCTCCGGTTATCGCTGAGGCTGCCGCACAAACCATCGCACCGGTAGAAACCGCTGCAGTTGTCATTGCAGAAGAAGCCCAGCCGGAAGTTGAAACTGTTGCGCCGGTCATTACGGCTCAATTGGAGGAAACGGCTGCGGTACCGCAGGCTGAGACGCCAGTAGTTGAAGAAGCTACCGTGGTTGAAGAAGCTACGAACGTCGAAGCAGCCCCGGTGGTTGAAGCCGCGGCTGTTGCGGAAGAGACTGCCGTTGTTGTTGAGCCTGTCGCAGCGCCAGCGCCAATCATCGTTGAGGCCGCACCTGTTCAGGAAGCTGCTGCTCCGGTCGTTGTTGCAGAAAAACCGCCGGTTGTTCAGCAGCCAGCGCCGGTGCAGGGTACACTCTATAAACATATCGCCACAGCGCCAATGACCAAGGCCCCAGCGCCGGCTTACGAGCCGGAAGAGCAGAAAGGCAGTGATTGGCAACGCCCTTCCTTCAATTTCGAAGGTAAAGGCTCGGCGGGGGGTCATGCTGCGGTGAATCAAGCCACAGCGCCGGCAACCAAACCGCAGCCGGTTAACGAATAAGTTAATCTGCTCCGATAAAAAAACCCGCCAAATGGCGGGTTTTTTCTTGTCAAAAAATCGGTTCAGGCAATTTTTTTCAATTGTTTGATATCCAGCAAGTCCAGCTTGCCGTCGAGCTGGCTGACAAATTGTTTAAAGTGCTCGGTGGCGTTGTGTTTTTCCAGCGCTTCTGCGCTTGCCCAGCGCTCGAAGAACACGAAGGTGCCAGGCTGTTCCAGATCGCGGTGCAGATCATACTGCAGATTTCCCAGCTCCTGACGGCTTGGCTCTATAATTTCATGCACAGCATCGCTGACGGCGGACACAAATTCAGGTTTCGCCTGCAGGGTGGCAATAACTCGTACTTCCATTTCTTTCTCCCATTCCACATGATGAACGTTGATAACCCAGCAGTTATGACACGGGGATCGTTAAAATCCCTGTCACTATGCGCCCGAAAGCCAATTGATTTCAACTTGCCGTGAACAAACAGATGCATCAAAGACGCTTTCCGCTTATCCTTACACCCCGGCGTGAATAACCCCCATTATTCGCTTTTATATAGACGTGTTTCTGACCGCCGGAGCCTTGCAACATGACCGCACAACTTCAAGCCCTGAAAATCCGCCGCCCTGACGACTGGCACATCCATCTGCGTGATGACGACATGCTGAAAACGGTTCTGCCCTATACCAGTCAGGTATTTGGCCGGGCGATTGTGATGCCGAATCTGGCTCCGCCAATCACTACCGTAGAGGCTGCACGGGCCTATCGTGACCGCATTCTGGCCGCAGTTCCTCAGGATCACGATTTCACCCCATTGATGACCTGCTACCTGACCAACTCGCTGGCCGCCGCCGAATTGGTCAACGGCTTTGAGCAAGGCGTGTTCGCCGCCGCCAAGTTGTATCCTGCCAACGCCACCACCAACTCCAGCCACGGTGTCAGCGATGTGAAAGGTATTTACCCGCTGTTTGAACAAATGCAGAAAATCGGGATGCCGCTGCTGATCCACGGTGAAGTGACCGACGCAGCCGTAGATATCTTCGATCGCGAGGCGCGTTTTATTGAACAGGTTATGGAGCCAATCCGCCGGCAGTTCCCAGAGTTGAAAATCGTCTTCGAGCACATCACGACCAAAGAAGCGGCTCAATATGTGCAGGAAGGCAATCGTTTCCTTGGCGCCACTATCACACCGCAGCACCTGATGTTTAACCGCAATCATATGCTGGTTGGTGGTATCCGCCCGCACCTGTTCTGCCTGCCGATCCTGAAACGCAACATTCATCAGGATGCGCTGCGTAAAGCAGTCGCCAGCGGTTCCGAGCGCTTCTTCCTCGGCACCGACTCGGCGCCGCATGCCAAGCACCGCAAAGAGTCAAGCTGTGGCTGTGCCGGCGTATTTAACGCCCCGAATGCCATCCCGGCCTATGCGAGCGTATTCGAACAACTGGGCGCGCTGGAGCATCTGGAGGCCTTCTGCTCGCTGAACGGCCCACGTTTTTATGGCCTGCCGGTCAATGCCGACTTTATCGAACTGCAACGTGTGCCGACGACGCAACCGGAAGAGATAGCCATGGGTAACGAAACGGTTGTGCCATTCCTGGCTGGGGAGACCCTGAGCTGGTCCGTGAAGGCGTAAAATCTTTTTTAACGCAACCTCTTGCTCCTGCACGAACTTAACTGTATAAATAACCAGTAAATCGCTTCGGGGGCAATCATGCGTGTTGAAGTCACTATAGATAAAACCAGACCGCTACCGCCAGGGGCAATTGAAGCCCTGACCGGCGAGCTGGGCAAGCGGGTAAATCGTCAATTTCCAGATGCCGTAGTTCAGGTTCGTTATGCCGGTTCCAACGGGCTTTCTGTGCTTGGCGGCCTAAAAACGGATAAAGACCTTATCGCTGAAATCCTCCAGGAAACCTGGGAAAGCGCAGACGAGTGGTTCAGCGCAGAATAACACTGCAATGCTGTTTTTGCCGGGGGGTCGCTCCCCGGCTTTTTTGCCTTTGAAACCGCACTCACCTCCCCCCTTCAATTTATGCTGGAAGAAATGCCTTATCTGGTCTGTACTGAATGTTTTTAACAGGAGGTGTTTGACATGGTCCCGGACAAGATAAAATCTGAAGAAACGATGACCTTTGGCGAGCTGCTGGCGCTGATTGGCGATCAAAAACGGCGCTTGAACGTATTGGAAGTTGCGTTCTCCTATCTGGCTTTTGGTCTGGATGACAAAGCCAATCAATTGCTGATCCATAGCCTGAAACTGGAAGCGCAAAATCAGAATCGCGATGCCGAAACGCAGCAGCATTTCGCGCATCTGGCCGCCGAGCTTGAGAAACGGTTACACAGCGCCCCTCCTGATGCTGAATGATTGCCGCATGCCCGTCACGCAGGCCTCCTTGGCCAGCCAGTAGAATAATTATATTTATTTTGCAAAAAAGGATGGAAAAGCTCCACCGCAGAAACCATATGCGTATACTGTAATTGCTCACATGATGATGAGCCGCATTGATCCTCGTTAGTCACTCACGTTAGTTACTACTCAATAAGGGGTCTTTATGGACAGAAATGATGAAGTAATTCAGACACACCCGCTTGTTGGTTGGGATATTAGTACTGTCGACGTTTATGACGCCATGATGATACGCCTTCATTACCTGTCTTCACTAGACCAGACGCCAGAAGAAGCCCAAGTAGACAGAACGCTTTGGTTAACTACAGATGTCGCACGCCAATTAATCAATATTTTAGAAGCCGGCATTGCCAAGATTGAAGCAACGGATTACCAGGACCTTGATCGTAAAAAACACTAATTTACTGCCCCAAAAAGCCTAAGGCGCCAGCGATTATCTCTGGCGCCTTTTTCTTTGCCGGCACAACAGCGCAACGGGTGCATTGCTGCGCCCAACCTTTTATCATAGCCCGATAAGAAACGTATATCAGAGAGGTTACGGCACGTGGAATATGACTTAATTGTTGTGGGCAGCGGTTCGGTAGGCGCAGCGGCGGGTTACTATGCTACGAGATCCGGCTTGAAAGTATTAATGATCGACAGCGCGATGCCCCCACACCGTAACGGCAGCCACCACGGCGATACACGAATCATCCGCCATGCCTATGGCGAAGGTGAAAAGTATGTGCCACTGATTCTGCGCGCCCAGGCCCTGTGGAACGCACTGATTCAGCAAACCGGCGAAGAACTGTTTCAGGCCTGCGGAGTACTGAACCTCGGGCCGCAGCATTCTGAATTCATCAGCAATGCCCAACGCAGCGCGCAAAAATTCCGCCTCAACACGCAAAACCTCAGTACAGAACAGATCAACCAGCGTTGGCCCGAATTCAACGCGCCTGAAGGTTATATTGGCGTGTTTGAACCCGATGCCGGGTTCCTGCGCTCGGAACAGGCCGTCGCCTGCCTGATCAAACTGGCTAATGAAGCCGGTTGCAGCCAACTGTTCAATTGCCCCGTCAGCGCAGTGGAACCTATTGATGGCGGTGTCGAAGTAGTCACCTCTGAAGGCCGCTTCCAGGGCCGAAAAGCGGTGGTTACCGCCGGCACCTGGGTAAAAGCGCTGCTGCCGCAGTTACCTATCGCACCGCTGCGGAAAGTATTTTCATGGCATCAGGCGGATGGCCGTTACAGCATCAACAACCGTTTCCCGGCTTTTACCGTTGAGGCTCAGGACGGCAACCATTATTACGGTTTTCCCGCCGATAACGACGGGCTGAAAGTGGGTAAACATGATGGCGGCCAGGAGATGGATGCGCCAGAGCAACGCAAACCTTTCGGCAGTTTCGCCAGTGATGGCACTGAAGTCTTCCAATTCCTGCGCCAATTTTTACCAGGTGTAGGGGTATGTTTACATGGGGAAGCATGCAGTTACGATATGAGTCCGGATGAAGATTTTATTATCGATACCGTCCCGGGATGCGATCGACTGATGGTCATCAGCGGTCTGAGCGGCCATGGTTTCAAGTTTGCCAGCGTGTTGGGCGAGATCGCCGCCCTGTTTGCCGAAGATAAAAACCCGTCAGTAGACATCTCACCCTTTGCGCTAAAGCGTTTTAATTAACCTTTTCCCATTCACTAACCGCACCCGTTAACCCGCGCGGGCTGCGGTTTCCCCCTCGGTTACAATTCACCACGTCTATAACTCATTAAAAAATCATATAAAAAATCTGGCAACGGAAATTTCTGACACAAGTATCCGGATTTCCGAATTGATCCTCTATGGTGTAAGTCTTATTTTACAGCTGATATGCCCAAGTAATTTTTCGATCAACAAGGACGTCACCATGAAACTGCTTGTCGTGGACGAATGCTGCTTCACCCGGGTCGGAATCGACAACTATTTTTCTGACCATGTTTTCGTTCAGACCACCTGTTGCCACAGCATTGAACAGGCGATGCCGCTACTGAGCAGTTACCAGCCGAGCCACATCCTGGTAAACCTGACCAAGCATTGCCGCTATAACGACGATGATACTCAACTGCAGGCTTTTATTGAGGCCAGCCCCTCGGCGCTGCTGTTTATTTATCTGGACACGCCTTATCCCTACAGCGAAACGCCGATGCGCATCACTGATAACGCCTTCCTGTTCAACAAAAGTATTTTGCCCGTTACCCTGCGCATGCTGAAGGAAAAGCCTGTTGCACTGATGGATGCTGGCGTTGAACACTCCCTGTTCAGCCCGCAAGAACTGACGGTGATGAAACACTGGATGGCGGAAATGCCGAATTACCGTATCGCGAAAAAGCTGCAAATCAGCTCACACACGGTTTATGTTCACAAACGCCATATCACGGAAAAAATCAACGCCCGCAACCGGTTGGAGTTTTACTCTCTCTATAACGTACTGCGTTATTTCTACCCGCCAAGCGCGCCGACCGCCCCGATGTCGCTGTCCCTGCTGGCCGTATGACTTGTTCAAAGAGGTGAAACTCACCTCTGATCCCACACTTTGCCCTTTCACAGTATTAACGTTGGCTACAAAAATACTATAATCAGCGGTCCTAACCTTTTGGCTGCTTAGAATGCTAAACAAAATACTGTCGGCGATCATCAACAACGTACGCGAACATCTGGTGCTGTACCTCTGTCTGTGGCTACTGGTGCTAGCGCTTGATGTCTATTTCTTCTTTATGGCCTGAATGACCTGACTCAAGGCGCTACGTCAACCTTCCCCGTTTGTGTTTCAGGCGTTTCTGAACCCCCGGCAGATTGTCGTCACGGATGCGCTACGCGCCCGCTCTCCCCCTTTCTGATTTTTCTCTACTCCGAGGTGACTTTCTTGCCCGGCCGACCATCGCCGAGGATAACGGCCATTTTATGCCCCCCTTCAGTGGTTTCCAGCGCGATGCGGGCAATAATAGTCAGCGGTACCGAGAGCAACATGCCTACCGGCCCCATCAGCCATCCCCAGAAAATCAGTGAAAGAAAGACTACCAGCGTCGACAACCCCAGCCCTCGCCCCATGATCCTCGGCTCCAGCATATTGCCAATCACCAGATTGATCATGATAAAGCCCCCCGCCACCACTAACGCATCACCAAAGCCGTTAAACAACAGGGCCTGAATCAATGGAGGAATGGCGGCGATCACCGAACCGATATTGGGAATATAATTCAGCAAAAATGCCAGTAACCCCCAGATAAATGCAAAACGTACGCCGACCGCAGCAAGGAACACCCAGACAATAATCCCGGTCGCCAGACTGATCGCCGTTTTGATCACCAGATAACGGGTCACCCCCTCCAGCGCACGCTGAATATTGGCAATCCCCTCACTGGGCTTGTCCAGCGCCTGTTGCAGCTTGTAAGGCAGCAACTGTACTTCAAACAACATAAACACCACGGTCATCAGCAGCAGGAAGATATTGGTCATAGCGCCGGAAAGGTGGCTCAGCAGACGAGTGACCAGGTTCATCGCTGCGCTTGGATCGACATACTGCAGCATCGCCACGGTGGACAGGGTAATGTTGAAACGATCGGCGTAGTGTTGCAGCTCGCGCAGTTTTTCCATCATCATGCCGCGGTATTGCGGCAATGAACGGGCAAGCTCATTCAACGAGGCACCCAGCATGCCGATAAACAGCATCAGCACTACCACCACGGCCACCACCAATAAGCTAACCCCCAACACGCGCGGTATCCGCCAACGTTCGAGTTGCGCCACCAGCGGGTTCAGTACCATCGCCAGAAATACCGCCAGCATGAACGGCACCATGATGTCTGCCGCCGCTTTAATACCGGCCAGGATAATCACCAGCATCGCCAACATAATGGCCAGGCGCAGGCTGCGATCGGTCAAAAGGGTTCGGCCCATGACATTTCCTTTGTATTGATAATCCAGGCCCACAGGGCCGCCAGATGCCTCTTATGTTAGCAAACTCTGCCGCTGCAGCGCAGGTAAACTGCCGATAAACACCTGCCAGCAAGAAAATCCGCACCCTTGCCAAAATCAGACTGGAAATAATCGACGCTCTTTGCTAGCGGATTATTTGTTAAGAAAAAGACCGCATTTACGTAAAATGACAAAAGCTGACACAAATAAATAAAATGATTTTATTTCAATGGGTAACGAAAAAATACATTCAAATGGCGATATTCGCTACGACGATTTCACTGATTAACTTCCCGCAATCTTCCGCAAATTCACTGATTGATATTTTAAAGAAGTAACATAGTTAAATTTATTATTGATTTTATGTTTCTTAAAGTTTAATTATTGCACCCAGAAAATGATGAATGTAAGGAAACAAGATGCTTTGGAAAAATACCGCCAGCCGTTTTGGCCATATTTCAGTGCTAATCCATTGGCTGGTTGCGCTGACGGTTTACGGCATGTTTGCCCTGGGCTTGTGGATGGTCACGCTGGGCTATTACGATGTCTGGTACCACCAGGCACCGGAAATCCATAAAAGCATCGGTACACTGTTGTTCATCGTCATGGTGGTTCGGGTGATCTGGCGTTTCGTTTCACCGCCGCCAAAACCGCTGGCCAGCTACAGTCGTTTTACTCGCGTCAGTGCAATACTGGCTCATATCGCGCTGTATGTCGTGTTGTTCAGCATCCTGATCAGCGGCTATCTGATTTCCACCGCCGACGGCCAGGCGATCAGCGTTTTCGGCTGGTTCGACATCCCCGCCACCGTCACCGGCATGGCTGAACAGGCCGATACCGCCGGCACTATCCACCTTTATCTGGCCTGGACCGTCGTCGTGCTCTCGCTACTGCACGGCCTGGCTGCGCTTAAACATCACTTTATTGATCGTGATGTGACTTTGAAACGGATGCTGGGTAGCAGCGCCGATTAACCTTTGGATTTATGGAGATTGCTATGTTGAAGAAAACCGTACTGGGCCTGACCGCAGGCGCACTGCTGCTGAGCGCCGGTTCCGCGCTGGCTGCCGACTACAAAATTGACAAACAAGGGCAACACGCCTTTATCGAATTCCGCATCCAGCACCTGGGTTACAGCTGGTTGTACGGCACCTTCAAAGACTTTGACGGCGGCTTCACCTTCGACGAAAAAGATCCGTCCAAGGACAAGGTTAACGTCACTATCAATACCGCCAGCGTCGACACCAATCACGCCGAACGCGACAAACATCTGCGCAGCGCAGAGTTTTTGAACGTGGAAAAAAACAAACAGGCCAAGTTTGAATCCACCGAAGTGAAAAAGAGCGGTGACGGCTATGCCGTGGTCGGTAATCTGACGCTGAACGGCGTTACCAAACCGGTAACGCTGGACGCCAAACTGATCGGCCAGGGTAATGATCCATGGGGTGGCTACCGCGCCGGCTTTGCGGCCAACGGTAAAATCAAGCTGAAAGACTTCGGCATCACTACCGATCTCGGCCCGGCATCGCAGGATGTTGAGCTGATTATTTCTGTCGAAGGCGTACGCGCGAAGTAATACTGCGCGCTATGAGTTGCCTGAAAGGCGACAGGTATAAAGCGCGGCAAATCTGCCGCGCTTATCATTGGCTCAGCTTGCTGGGCCTTCATCCTCAGGTGCCGGAATGTGCATCGTGGTCTGCAACAACCCTTTCGACTTATTGAAAATCTTGATGCCATTTTCACGGCCGGCTCGGCGAGCGCGCTGTTCTTCACGCGGCAACTTCAGCTCTTCGCGGCAGATCTCGCTGCAACAACCTTCAAATTTGGCGGCGCAGGTCGGGCATTGAATAAACAATAAATGGCAGCCGTCATTCTTGCAGTTGGTGTGAGTATCGCAGGCGGCGCCGCACTGGTGGCAATTGGCGATCACATCGTCAGAAATCCGCTCGCCCATGCGCTCATCGAACACAAAGTTCTTGCCGACAAACTTCAGCGGCAATCCCTGCTCTTTCGCTTTGCGTGCGTACTCGATAATCCCGCCTTCCACGTGGTAGACGTTTTTGAAGCCGTTATGCAGCATGTAGGCGCTGGCTTTTTCACAGCGGATGCCGCCGGTGCAGTACATGACAATATTTTTGTCTTTATTGTCCTGCAGCATCTCAACCGCCATCGGCAGTTGGTCGCGGAAAGTGTCTGAAGGCACTTCGATGGCATTTTCAAAGTGGCCGACTTCATATTCGTAATGGTTACGCATATCCACAAACAGCGTATCCGGATCGTCAATCATCTGGTTGACGCGGTCGGCCTGCAAATACTCACCCACATTCGCCGGGTTGAAGCTCTCATCGTCAATCCCATCGGCGACGATGCGATCGCGCACCTTAAGGCGCAGCACCCAGAAAGATTTACCGTCATCTTCCAAGGCGATATTCAGACGCACCTGATCCAGCGCCGGGTGCGAGGCAAACAGCGCGGCTTTAAACGCGTCGAACTTGTTCTGCGGCACACTGATCTGCGCGTTGATGCCCTCTTTGGCCACATAAATGCGGCCAAATACCTTCAGCTTGTCAAACTCAACGTACAGGCTGTCGCGAAACGCTTTGGGATCGTCGATGGTGAAGTATTTATAAAAAGAAACTGTGGTGCGTGGCTCTGTTTCCGCCAGCATGCGCGCCTTCAGTTCCTCATTAGAAATTCGGTTATGTAACACTGGCATGGTGTACTTTCCTGTCTTTCGGGAGGTGGCTTATTTTGAACGCGCGGGCCGCAGGCCCACGCGCGGCGCACATAATACCCGAAAATGTCGCTCAAAACAGCATTAGCCCGGCGGCAATGTTTAACGCTGGAAACTTGACGCCGGTCACAAACCCCGATAAGCCTAAGGGTAGTTTTCTTTCTCTTTACCACGGATCCGGAGGACGTCATGAGTCAGTTATTTACCCCGATTTCACTGGGGGAGCTGGATTTACCCAACCGTATTATTATCGCCCCTATGTGCCAATATTCTGCCGACGAGGGCAAAGCCACCGAATGGCACACCATGCATCTTGGTCAGTTGTCATTGTCCGGCGCAGGGTTATTGATCGTCGAGGCCACCTCAGTCGCACCTGAAGGGCGCATCACGCCCAGCGATCTCGGCCTGTGGGACAATGCTACCGAGCAGGCGCTGGCGCAGGTGGTGCTGGCAGTGAGAAAACACGCCTCCATGCCATTAGGCATTCAACTCTCCCACGCCGGCCGCAAGGCCTCCTGCGGCATTCCCTGGGAGGGCGGCGGGCAACTCAGCGCCGCACGCGGTGGCTGGCAAACCCAATCCGCCTCCACTTTGCCCTTCTCACCGCATGATGTCCCCCCTGCGGCGATGAGTCTGAACGATATCGAACGGTTGAAAGCGCAGTTCGTTGCGGCGGCAAAACGTGCCGATCGCCTGGGCTTCGAGCTGATAGAGCTGCATGGCGCACACGGTTATCTGCTGCACCAGTTCCTTTCCCCTCTGGCCAACCAGCGCAACGATCAATACGGCGGCTCGTTGCAAAATCGCATGCGCTTGCTGCTGGAGATTTTCAATGAAGTGCGCGCAGTGTTCCCGGCGGAAAAAGCGCTCGGCGTGCGGATTTCCGCCAGCGATTGGGTGGAAGGCGGTTGGGATGAACGGCAATCGGTGACGCTGGCGAAAGCGCTGAAAGAGTTGGGTTGCGATTATATCCACGTTTCCAGCGGCGGTCTTTCGCCTCAGCAGAAGATCCCGGTCGGCCCGAGTTATCAGGTGCCGTTTGCCGAAATCATCAAACGCGAAAGCGGCCTGCCAACTATCGCTGTGGGACTCATCACCGAGCCGGAACAGGCTGAGGCGATTGTCGCCACCGGCCAGGCGGACATGGTGGCGCTGGCGCGCGGCATTTTGTACAACCCTCGCTGGCCGTGGCACGCCGCCGCCAGGTTAGGTGAGAAAGTCAGCGCACCGCCACAGTACTGGCGTTGCGAGCCTCATGTATTGAAGGGGCTGTTTAAAAACGACTGACAGACATGGCTTGGGCGCTCAGCGCCCAAGCCGACATTCGGTAAAACCGGAAATCACTATCCCCGCCAACAGCGCCCCTCCCGCAACCGCCAACAGAGGGTTAAACTGCAGGTGCGCGCCCAGACTGCCCAATAATGCCCCAAGGATCAGCAGCCCAGAACTTAACCATGATGCCCACATAACGCCCCCTTCTGAATAATTGCGCGGTCATGATACGCATCTCTTGTGCGCGGACCTTATCCTTTAGAGCGATTTAGTCGAATTAATAATCATGTCATGTCCAGTCATCACTTAAAATGATGTATTAATGCGGTGTCTTTTCACGTTGCGCGAGAAAAATGTCACAATGGTCGTTATAAACGACAGAAAAAGCAGGGTGAATAAAATGTCCGTCTAAAGGATAAACCCTGCTATTACTCTGTTATTATTGTTAAATGACTGCTTCTAAGCTGAGAACACATGACTCAAGTTCCTTCTTTTAATCGCACTTTATTGCACCCACGTTACTGGCTTACCTGGTTCGGTATTGGCCTGCTTTATTTGCTGGTATTACTGCCTTACCCGATTATTTACCGCCTCGGGACCTCTCTGGGCCGTTTTTCCATGCGTTTTCTCAAGCATCGCGTGGCGATTGCCCGGCGTAACCTGACGCTGTGCTTCCCTAATATGCCGCAGGCCGAACGCGAAGCGCTGCTGGTGCAAAATTTTGAGTCCGTCGGCATGGGGCTGTTTGAAACCGGCATGGCCTGGTTTTGGCCAAACTGGCGTATCGAGCGCTGGTTCCACGTCAGCGGGTTGGAGCACATTCAAAAGGCACGCGACAACCATCAGGGCGTTTTGCTGATCGGTTTGCATTTCCTTACGCTGGAACTGGGCGCACGTATCTTTGGCATTCATAACCCGGGTATCGGCGTTTACCGCCCACACGACAACAAGCTGATGGACTGGCTGCAAACCTGGGGCCGCATGCGTTCCAACAAGTCCATGCTGGACCGTAAAGACGTGAAAGGCATGATCCGCGCGCTGAAACAGGGTGACATCATCTGGTATGCGCCGGATCACGACTACGGCCCGCGCAGCAGCGTATTCGCCCCGCTGTTTGCCGTGGAGAAGGCAGCGACCACCACCGGCAGCTACATACTGGTGCGAATGGGCAAACCGGCAATCATTCCCTTTACCCCGCGTCGTCTGCCGGATGGCAAAGGTTATGAGTTGATTATGCAGCCGGCAGTGGAAAACTTCCCGCTGGACAATGAGTTCGTGGCCGCCGCGTTTATGAATAAAGTGGTGGAAAAAGAGATCCTGATGGCGCCCGATCAGTACATGTGGTTGCACCGCCGCTTCAAGACCCGCCCCGAAGGCGAGCCCTCGTTATATTGACCACAACCCGCCTTATGGCGGGTCATTTTGTGCTCTGGGTATTGAGAAACGGGGATAATGGTGAGAGGGTAATCATCCTGATCGTACTCACTATTTTCACCCTGGAGCCGTTATGTATATCGTTAGCCTGACTTACCATCGCCCGATAGAAGAAGTTGACAGCCATCTCGAGGGACATGTTGCCTGGCTGAAAAAATATTTCCAGGACGGTACCTTCATCGCCTCCGGACGTAAAAATCCGCGTACTGGCGGTGTGATTCTGGTGAAAGGCATTGACCGTGCGCAGTTGGATAGCATCGTGGCACAGGATCCGTTCAACGCCGTGGCCAACTACGACATTACCGACTTCACCCCCTCTACCACCGGCAACGGTTTTGACGTGCTCGCCGGGCTGTAAGTCCCTCTAAATTTCAGGTTGCCACCAACAGCGATGCCGTTTGATAACCACCGGCATATTCCGCGCAGCCAGCGCGGAATACCGGCAACGCGTTATTTTTAAAACTTTATTTCATTTTTCGCACAACCCCCGCTACATCAATTGATGCTACCTATAATTAAGCGCATACTTACCAGGCTAACTTTCTTGCTTTGCCCCCCTGTTTTCGCCTGCGAGCAAAGCGCATCACCTTCTGCAACGGTAATTTATGGCTTCGGTACCAGAACCAGTAAACTGGAAACGTAACTTGTTCGTCGCCTGGCTGGGATGCTTCCTCACCGGGGCCGCCTTCAGCCTGATCATGCCATTCTTGCCGTTATACGTAGAAACGCTCGGTGTGACCGGCCACGAAGCGCTGAACATGTGGTCCGGCCTGGTGTTCAGCATCACCTTCCTGTTCTCCGCCATTGCCTCGCCCTTCTGGGGCGGGTTGGCCGATCGCCGTGGGCGCAAATTGATGCTGCTGCGCTCGGCATTGGGTATGTCGATTGTGATGCTTCTGATGGGGATGGCGCAGAATATCTGGCAGTTTTTAGCCCTGCGCGCGGTGCTTGGCTTGCTCGGCGGTTTTATTCCCAACGCCAATGCGCTGATTGCCACCCAGGTGCCGCGCAACCGCAGCGGCTGGGCGCTGGGTACCCTGTCCACCGGCGGCGTTAGCGGCGCATTGATTGGGCCGCTGATAGGTGGCCTGCTGGCCGACCAATATGGCTTGCGACCGGTGTTCTATATCACCGCCGCCGTGCTGTTACTCTGCTTTGTGCTGACGCTGCTGTACGTCAAAGAACAGTTCACCCCGGTGCAGAAAAAAGACATGCTGCACGCGCGCCAGGTTTTCGCTTCGCTGAAAAACCCCAAACTGATACTCAGCCTGTTCGTCACCACCATGATTATCCAGATTGCCACCGGATCAATCGCGCCGATTTTGACGCTGTATGTGCGCGACTTGGCCGGCAACATTCATAATCTGGCTTTTATCAGCGGCCTGATCGCCTCGGTGCCCGGCGTCGCCGCGTTGATGAGCGCACCACGGCTGGGCAAACTGGGTGACCGAATTGGCCCGGAGCGTATTCTGGTATTTATGCTGATTGTCTCGGTGTTGTTGCTGATCCCCATGGCCTTTGTACAAACGCCGTGGCAGCTCGGCGTATTGCGCTTCCTGCTTGGCGCCGCCGACGGTGCTCTGCTGCCGGCCGTGCAAACGCTGCTGATTTACAACTGCACCAATCAAGTCGCCGGGCGGATTTTCAGTTATAACCAGTCGTTCCGCGACGTAGGTAACGTCAGCGGTCCGCTGCTGGGCGCTGCGGTCTCCGCCAGCTACGGTTTTCGGGCGGTGTTTTGCGTCACCGCCCTGGTGGTGCTGTTTAACGCCGCCTATTCCTGGTGGTGTTTGCAACGCCGGACGACACGAATGAGAGAAGACACTCTGCAGGAAGAGCAATAACCGCATTTATCACTCACTGATTCACTTAAAGGGGTCTAGTGTCCGTTTACCCTACTTTTCGTATTGATACCTTTTACCGTTTACCTTTCTGCATCAACCAGAAAAATCTTAATGTAATTACCTGTTTTAAAAAAAGTAATTAACTTTTAGCACAATAAACCCGCTGTCAATGACATTCCCTTCCAAACCAACATAAAAACCAAGAAAGGAGATGTTTGTCGACTTTTCATCTAAAAAATGGGATACAGGGACTAGACAAAACCACCATCCAGTTATCAAATGGTTAAATAATATCACGCCAGATGTAAATCACTGGCCAAGTGAAAAAAGGTCGACGCGCTTTCCACGGTTAACGGGCGCTACGGCTGCGGTTTTGTCGGGTAATCCGCATTGGGTGGATCACCTTCCTTAAATACACATACATACCACAGTATAAGCCGCATAAGTGCGGCGCATTTTATTGGGAAGACGTTATGCAATCCTCTGTTAATAACCAAGAAAGCCGGACCTTCTTCGGCCATCCTTATCCACTGGGATCCCTGTTCTTTACCGAAATGTGGGAGCGGTTCTCGTTTTACGGCATTCGCCCATTACTGATCCTGTTTATGGCCGCCACGGTCTATGACGGCGGCATGGGGCTGGCACGCGAAAACGCCTCGGCGATCGTCGGTATTTTCGCCGGCAGCATGTATCTGGCGGCCTTGCCGGGCGGCTGGCTGGCTGACAACTGGCTGGGCCAGCAAAAAGCGGTGTGGTACGGCTCCATTCTGATCGCGCTCGGTCACCTGTCGATCGCGTTGTCTGCCGTCATGGGCAACAACCTGTTCTTCATCGGCCTGATGTTTATCGTGCTGGGTTCCGGCCTGTTCAAAACCTGTATCTCGGTAATGGTCGGCACCTTGTACAAAAAGGGCGACAACCGCCGGGACGGTGGTTTCTCGCTGTTCTATATGGGCATCAACATGGGCTCATTCATCGCCCCGCTGATCTCTGGCTGGCTGATCCGCTCTCACGGCTGGCACTGGGGCTTCGGCATCGGCGGCATCGGGATGTTGGTGGCGCTGGTGATCTTCCGGGTATTTGCCGTTCCGGCAATGAAACGCTATGACAGCGAAGTCGGTCTCGATTCCACCTGGAACAGCCCGGTCGCCAAGAAAAACGGCGTCGGTGCCTGGTTAATCGCATTGGCCGTCGGCGTGGCGGTGATCGTCACCCTGATCGCACAGGGCGTGATCGTGATTAATCCGGTGGCGGTGGCCAGCATGCTGGTTTACGTGATTGCCGCTTCGGTGACCCTGTACTTTATTTACCTGTTTGCCTTTGCCGGCCTGAGCCGCAAAGAGCGCGCCCGCCTGCTGGTGTGCTTTATCCTGTTGGTCTCCGCCGCGTTCTTCTGGTCGGCGTTCGAGCAGAAACCTACCTCATTCAACCTGTTTGCCAACGACTACACCAACCGTATGATTGGCGGCTTCGAGATCCCGGCGGTCTGGTTCCAGTCAATCAACGCCCTGTTCATTATCCTGCTGGCACCGGTATTCAGCTGGGCCTGGCCGGCTCTGGCGCGTAACAAAGTGCGCCTGAGCAGCATCACCAAGTTTGTTATCGGTATTCTGTTTGCCGCTGCGGGCTTTGGCCTGATGATGCTGGCCGCGCAGAACGTACTGGGCAACGGCGGTGCGGGCGTGTCCCCGCTGTGGCTGGTGGGCAGTATTTTGATGCTGACGCTGGGTGAGCTGTGCCTAAGTCCAATAGGGCTGGCGACCATGACCCTACTGGCCCCGGAAAGAATGCGCGGTCAGATGATGGGCCTGTGGTTCTGCGCCAGCGCGCTGGGTAATCTGGCGGCCGGTTTGATTGGCGGCCATGTGAAGGCCGATCAGTTAGAAATGCTGCCGAACCTGTTCGCCCGCTGCTCAATTGCGTTGCTGATCTGCGCTGCAGTACTGACGCTGCTTATCGTACCTATCCGTCGCATGATGGAAAACACCCAGGGTAAAAGCGAACAGAAACCGGCCGCCAACGCCTGATAACGCGTTCTCTTTCACCTTCAAGCCAGCGCCCGGTGCGCTGGCTTTTTTATTTTCCCCACGCCTGCCGTTGCAGCACCACGCGGTAACCGTCCAGATCTTCGAAGGTCTGCCCGCCGTTATCCCAATAAGGGTTGTAAGAAGCCACGTGCCGAAAACCGGCGGCCAACATGCGTCGGCACCCTGCGCGCCATTCTCCTTCTTGCGGCAGATAAAACACCAGCAGGTGATCCTGCGTCGGCGCCAGCCCCACCTTTACGCCGCGATGGTGGGTAAACTCCAGGTGATAACCGTGCTGCGGATGCCCGACCATTACGCCGTCAAAACCCTGGTGATCGGCAAATTCCCCCAACCGTTCGAACCCTAATCCCTGACAGTACATCGCAGCGATTTCCTGCAGACGATCGGTCGGGCGAGCAATACGCAGCACCGCGTTGGCTATCGGCATTATTTTCTCCGTATCATGATGAATTCATACAGCGCCATACCCGCCAGCATCGCCGCCACGAACAGCCAGCCAGGTAACGAGCCCGCTCCCGCGAGCACCCATGCCGGCCCGGGGCAGATACCCGCCATGCCCCAGCCAATGCCGAACAGCGCGCTGCCCGCCAGTAAACGGCGATCCAGACGGCGATTCGTGGGAATGAGCAACGTCTCGCCCAACAGCGTTCTCTGCCGACGCCGGGCCCAAAAAAAAGCCGGCGCCGCTACCGCAATCGCCCCCACCATGACCAAAGCCAGCGACGGGTCCCAATGGCCGGTAATATCGAGAAAGGCCAGCACTTTGGCCGGGTTGGCCATCCCGGCGACAATCAAGCCCAAACCGAAAATGACCCCGCTCAACAGCGCAAATAAAATCCTGAACATGGTTTTAGCCTCCTGCCAAGTGACGGACAACCCAGACGGTGATAAACCCCAGCAGCATAAATACCGCCGTAGCAGCCAGTGAACGCGGTGCCAGCCTCGCCATGCCGCATACGCCGTGGCCGCTGGTGCATCCGCCCCCCAACCGGGTCCCCAGACCGACCAGCAACCCGGCCGCCATCAACCACAAGCTACCGCCGCTGACCGGCATTTCCGGTAAAGGGCCGGCAATACGATACAGCCAGGGGGAAATCAGCAACCCGACAAGAAATGCGCCACGCCAGGCTTTCTCTGTACCGCTCGGCGTCAACAGCCCACCGGTGATACCGCTGATACCGGCGATGCGGCCGTTAAACACCAACAGCAGCGCCACCGCGATGCCGATAATCCCCCCGCCTGCCAGTGCGGAAAGCGGCGTGAAATGCAGCCAGTCAATGGTCATGGTGTCGCTCCCGGTGCCGGGCAATAAAGTTGATACAAGGTGCTGAGGATCGTCAGCGCTTTTTCATCGCTGACGGCATAGTAAATCTGCTTGCCCTCGCGTCGCGTTGACACCAGCCCTTCCTGCCGCAATACGCTCAATTGCTGGGAAAGCGTCGGCTGACGGATCCCCAGCGTCTGCGCCAGTTCACCGACCGACATCTCACGCTGGCTGAGTTGGCATAGCAGCAGCAAGCGATCCTCGTTGCCCAGCGCCCGCAACAGCGCCCCAGCCTGCGTTGCCGCCTGCCGCATACTGTCGATATTCATAGAACCCTCAAAACAATTTATAAAATTATATATTGTATTCTTATAGACTATAATTCGGCGGCGCACCAGAGACTGGTGCGAAATGTTCCGGCGTGGCATGCTGCCATTACGCCTTACCACCGCGCGGGGATACCGCTACAGATGCTGCTTTGCCACGACTTAATGCCAACCAACCGGTCGATTGTGCCGATTGCCAAAGATTACCAACACGGCGATTTCGAGCCCCTTCACCACCATAACTGTGCGCAGCTGATCCACAGCCTTAGCGGCGTGGTGCAGGTAAACACCCGCCTGGGCAGTTGGGTGGTGCCGCCAGGCCGCGGCGTCTGGTTGCCGGCACGGATGGAGCATAGCCTGCGCATCACCGGCAAGGTGGCGGCCAGAGCGCTGTTTGTCGATCCCCTGGCGCGTGCCGATCTGCCGGCGCAGTGCGAAGTGGTGCAAATCTCGCCGCTGCTGCGCGAGCTGATTATCTGCGCAATGGACATCGCGGTGGATTATCCGCCAGGCGGGCGCGAAGAGCGGATAATGGAGTTGATCCTGGACGAGCTGCGCGTCTTGCCTATTTTGCCGCTGCATTTGCCGGAGCCACGCGGTGAAGCCCTGCAGAGGCTGTGCCGGCATATTCAGCAATCGCTGGCGCAGCCCTGGGAATTGGAGCAGGCGGCCGGCTATATCAGCGTCAGCGGCCGCACGTTGTCGCGCCGCTTTCAGCGTGAAACCGGACTGCGTTTTGGCGACTGGGTCCGCCGCGCCAGGCTGCTGGCGGCGCTAAACGCTCTGGCGGCCGGCCACTCGGTGCTGGAAGTGGCGCTGGACCTGGGTTATGACAGCCCCAGCGCCTTCAGCGCCATGTTCCGCCGTCTGCTGGGCGTCGCCCCGAGCGTTTATTTCGCCAGGTAGCGCCCGGCGACGTTAAACAGCGCCTGCAGCGAGGCGCTGGCGGAATCGACGTCGATGCCAACGCCATAAGCCGCCTCACCGTGCGCCAAAGTGCAACGTATGTAAGCCACCGCGCGACTGTGGCTCTGATGGCCCAGGGTGTGTTCGTGATAATCCTCAATCGCCAACGCCAGGCCAAAGCGCTGGCGCAGCGCATCCACCGCGCTGGACAGCAAACCGTTCCCCACGCCCATCAGCCTCTGCTGCTGCTCCTCGAACAATACCCTGGCGCTGAAACTGTAAGCCTCCACGCCATGGCTCTCTGTCTGATAGCTCAGCAATTGCAGGCTCGGCTGTTCAACCAGCCCGTAAGTCGTGCGGAACAGCCGCCACAATTCGGCGGTAGTCATCTCTTTACCGCTGCCGTCGGTCGCCTGTTGCACCACTTTGCTGAAATCAATCTGCAACCCGCGCGGCAACGACAGACCGTGATTTTGTTCCAGCAGCCAGGCCGCGCCACTTTTGCCTGACTGGCTGTTAACCCGGATCACCGCCTCATAGCTGCAGCCGACATCACCCGGATCGAGCGGTAAGTAAGGCACCTGCCACAAACCGTCTTGCCGCTGCTGTTGGGCGGCGAAACCCTTCTTGATGGCATCCTGATGCGAGCCGGAAAAGGCGGTGAAAACCAGTTCGCCGGCATAAGGATGACGCGGATGCACCGGCAACTGGTTGCACTGTTCAACGACCTCAACCACCTGCTTCAGTTGGCTGAAATCCAGCCCCGGCGCAACACCCTGGGTGTACAGATTGAGCGCCAGCGTCACCAGATCCACATTGCCGGTGCGCTCGCCGTTGCCGAACAGGCACCCTTCCACCCGATCGGCCCCGGCCAGCATCGCCAGTTCGGCGCAGGCTACCCCGGTACCGCGATCGTTATGCGGATGCACGCTGATCGTCACCTGTTTGCGCTGGCTGAAGCGGCGGCAAAACCATTCGATCTGATCGGCATACACGTTAGGCGTACTGACCTCTACCGTCGCCGGCAGGTTGATGATCATTGGCCGCCCAGGACCTGGCTGCCAGACATCGGCCACCGCCTCGCAAATCTCCAGCGCGAATTCCAATTCGGTAAAGCAGAAGGTTTCCGGCGAGTACTCGAAGGTCCAGGCCGTTTCCGGCTGCAATTCGCACTGCTGGCGGATACGCAACGCGCCATTCACCGCCAAGGCCACCGTCGCCGCTTTGTCCTGCCTGAACACAATCTCGCGGAACATGGGGGCTGTGGCGTTATACAAATGCACGATAGCGCGAGGGGCGCCGCGCAGCGATTCAAAGGTGCGATCGATCAGATCGTCACGCGACTGAGTCAACACCTGAATGCTGACATCGTCCGGGATCAACTGCTCCTCAATCAGCGAACGCACAAAATCAAAATCCGTTTGCGACGCCGAGGGGAACGCCACCTCGATTTCTTTAAACCCGCACTGCAGCAACAACTGGTAAAACTGGCGTTTACGGCCGTTATCCATCGGCTCCGCCAACGCCTGGTTGCCATCGCGCAGATCGCTGGAGCACCAACGCGGCGCCTGCTCAAGGGTGCGACCGGGCCATTGGCGATCCGGTAACGCCACCGGCGGGAACGGGCGATATTTGCTTGAAGGGTTGGTTAACATGGCGATCTCCTGGGTAGTCGTAGACAATGCCTTATTATTTCCCGCCCGGTTATTCGCTGCTCCCGCTTAGCGGACAATCGTCGTCGCAAAACGGACAACAAAAAAATTTGCATCCTGCGCCAGTGAGACAACAATTACTTCTGACGTATGTCATGACGCTTTGGCGCTGCCAAAGCCCTTTCATTAACCTCACTGTGACTGGAGACGGACATGAGCCTGTATGCAACCCTGGAAGAAGCTATCGAAGCGGCGCGCGAGGAGTTTATTGAATCCGCCGAAAGCGGCAATGACGATGAACCGCCGGTACCGCAACAGTTCAATCTGCAAAAATACGTGATGCTGGACGGTGATATCATGTGGCAGGCCGAATTCTTTGAGGAGGAAGGCGAATCGGTAGAGTGTTTCACGCTACGCAGCGGCGCTGCCGCCCAGGCTATTTTTGACGGTGACTACGACGAAGTGGAAATCAGAGCGGAATGGATAGATGAAAATACGCTGCACGAGTGGGAGGAAGGTGATTTTCAGCTCGATCCGCCGCTGGACACCGAAGAGGGTCAGGCTGCCGCAGACGAGTGGGATGAACGCTGAATAACGTCGGATGGGTGTTAACCTGTCCGACCCCCATCATGCTCTCCCAGGAGGATTCATGATCATCCGCCAGGCAGGCCGCGCCGATTACCCCGCTATCCTGCAACTGCAGTCGCAAAATACCCCGGCAAACCTTGGCGAGAGCCAAAAACGGCAAGGGTTCATCGTCTCGCGTATGAATGAGGCTCAGTTAGAAAGCATTAACCGGCGTCTGGGCATTCTGGTGGCGGTAGAAGATCGCACGTTGGCGGGCTTTGTCTGCCTGATGCCCACCGATATGCAGCCGCGCCCGCCGGTGGTGGATGCAATGCTCGATACGCTCGGCAATCAGTCATTCAACGGCCGGGCACTCCGTGAGCAGAAGGTGTTTTTGTATGGCCCGGTGTGCCTTGATGTCGCCTGGCGCGGCAAAGGAGTGCTCAAAGGTTTGTTCGCGGCCGTCAAGGCATGCACCCGCGATGAGTTCGATGTCGGCGCGCTGTTTATTGACGACGACAATCCGCATTCACTGACCGCCCACGAGCAAGGGTTGAAGATGACGGTGCTGGCGCCCTTTCGCTGCGGCCGGCACAGATATCAGTTGCTGGTGTTCGCCACACGGGATCCGATTTACTCGTAAGGCCCGTGCTGTGCATCAAACGGCAACATAAAGGTATCCACCACCATCGACAGCGGTACGTCGATCACCGTGATGTAGCGCCAGGGCGTATCGCGCAGATCCCATTGCACGCCCGGGTAATATTGATGGCCATGCCCGGCGCCGGGCACCGTGCGGCTGATGATGCTGCCGCAGCCGGTTAACGCCATGACGCCTGCCGTCAGCAACGCCAAGCGGATTAAAGAAGAAAAGTTCACCAAATTAACTCTTGAACCTGGTTGTTTTGAAAATAAACAACGCCCCGCGCGGATGTTAGCACAGTTTCCCACCGCCGGTTTGTCAGCATTGCGTAAGCGAAAGACCAAAAAAAAACGGGGAACACGCAACGCGCATTCCCCGCTTGGGCTAACCGGTCAGCGACTAACGCCGTCCGACAGGATGAGCCTGTTCGTTATGCGGCAACTGCTGATAGCATTCACGCCACGCTTTGCCTTCCGGCAGCAGCCAGACGCGCTGATGCAGACGCGACAGCGCCACGGGATCGCTCAGCAGCTCCAGACGTTTACCCTTCACCAGTTTCTCCGGCCCCAGTTGCAGCGCTTCCGTCACCCGCTCTTCACGGTTACGCTCAATCGCCCCGCGCAGGTGGTGACGCGCCGTCGCCAGCGCCGTTGCCAATGCGTTGAATGACGGGTTAACCACGGCGTGCATAAAGCCATTGGCCAGCGCGCGCTCACGGTTAAGCTGCAGATACTCTTCCGTCGCCAACAGTTCGCGCGGCGGTGAGTATTCTTCCGGGATCAGGAACAGTTTGGCGCGCTTGCTTTTTATGCCCAAGGTCGCGCGGCTCGACAGCGCCGACACGATAGGTGACAGGATCAGCGAGAAGACGATCGGCGACAACCACCACAGGAAACGCAGATCCAGCCAAGCCATACCACCGGCCCAGACCAGGCCCAACAGCATCTGTGAACCGTGACGCTTGAAGGCTTCGCTCCATGGCGTGTCATCATCGTCACGCTGCGGAGAGTTCCATACCACTTCCCAGCCCAGGAAAGCGCTGACCACGAACACAGTGTGGAACAGCATGCGCACCGGCGCCAGCAGCACCGAAAACAGCATTTCCATCAGCATCGACAGCAGCAGGCGCAAAGCGCCACCGTATTCTTTGGCGCCTTTGGCCCAGATCAGCACTATGCTGAGCAGTTTAGGCAAGAACAGCAGTATCAGGGTGGTGGAGAACAGCGCTATCGCCAGCTCTGGACGCCACTGCGGCCATACCGGGAACAGCTGACGCGGCTGCAGGAAGTACTGCGGCTCCATCAGGGTATGCACCACCTGCAACGCGGTCGACAGCGCCAGGAACATAAACCACAACGGCGCCGACAGATAAGACATTACGCCCGTCAGGAACACCGCACGGTGCACCGGGTGCATGCCTTTGACCAGGAACAGGCGGAAGTTCATCAGGTTACCGTGACACCAGCGACGGTCGCGCTTCAGCTCATCCAGCAGGTTCGGCGGCAATTCTTCATAGCTGCCCGGCAGGTCATAGGCAATCCACACGCCCCAACCGGCACGGCGCATCAGCGCGGCTTCCACGAAGTCATGCGACATGATGGAACCGGCGAAAGAGCCTTCGCCCGGCAGCGGTGCCAGCGCACAGTGTTCGATAAACGGCTTCACGCGGATAATCGCGTTATGGCCCCAGTAGTGCGACTCGCCCAACTGCCAGAAATGCAGACCGGCGGTGAACAGCGGCCCGTAGACCCGGGTGGCAAACTGCTGCACGCGAGCATACAGCGTATCCATGCCCGAGGCCTTCGGCGCGGACTGGATGATACCGGCGTTCGGATTGGCTTCCATCAAGCGTACCAGACCGGTGAGACACTCACCGCTCATCACGCTGTCGGCGTCCAGAATCACCATGTAGCTGTACTCGCCGCCCCAACGACGGCAGAAGTCGTCGATGTTGCCGCTTTTGCGTTTCACGCGGCGGCGGCGGCGGCGGTAGAAGATGCGGCCATGGCCGTCAACATCGCGGCACAGTTCCATCCATGCCTTCTGTTCCGCCATGCAGATATCCGGATCGTAGCTGTCGCTCAGCACGTAGATATCGAAATGCTCCAGCTGGCCGGTAGCGGCGACGGACTCATAGGTCGCACGCAGGCCGGCGAACACGCGCTCGACGTCTTCGTTACAGATCGGCATGATCAACGCGGTGCGGTGCGCCGGGTTAATCGGCTCATCGCCCTTGATAGTGGAAGAGATGCTGTACTTATCTTTGCCAATCAGCAGTTGCAGGAACCCCATCAACGCGGTCCAGAACCCGGCCGATACCCAGCAAAAAAGAATGGCGAACAAGATCAGAATGCCGGTTTGCAGGACATAAGGCAGCAGTTGCAGCACCGATTGCATTAGATCCTGATCCAACATGGCCAGCGGATCGATCAGCGCCCAGCCCTGATACGGCAAAATGGTTTTCATGTACCAGGTGGCGATGCCGGTTTGCACCAGCATCAACACCAACAGCACATAGCGGCGCATCGAACCGACCACGCGCCAGCGATTTTCCGCCTCGGCTTCCTCTTTGGAAGCGTGACGATTGTGCGGCGAGCGCCCCAGCAACGAATCCCAAAAACGCGCCACCGGGTTGGTGCGCCAGGCTTCCGGGAACATGCTGGTACGTTTGATCGGAGGCATCGCCTTCAGTACGGTACGGCCTTCGGCGTCAGTGTCGAAATCGTCGTCGCTGACCGCATCCGGCCACGCGCTTTCGATACGCGTTTTGACCGAGGCCAGCGCCACGTCATCCGCCGACAGCTTATTGACGTTGGCATCGGCGGCGCCCATCTTGCGATGCAGCGCCTCCAGTGCCTGGCCGTCATCTGCCGCCGGCTGTGGTTTAAGCGCCTCTGACCGCTCAGCGGTCAGAGGCATTGCCGCAAGATAATCCTGGGCAGGTTGAGTAAGCTTATTCATTGGCAGGTAGCTGATAGCTCCAGGTTTCCGACAGGGTCTTATCACCATTGACCAGCGCAGCGCGCATTTCTACCGGCTTCTTGTCGTCTTTCACTTTAAGACGCAGCGTCAGGCGCCAGCCTTTGGTCACTGGATTATAGCGGACATTGTTTTCTACCACTTCACCGTTGTCGCCGATGCTCACCTGAGAGGCGACCGGCGTAGCGCCGTCCAGACCTTTCAGTACCGGGCCAACGAAATCAACCAGGAATGCCACGCTGCCGTCAGGCTCGCGGATCAGGTTGGACTGCTTCACGTCACCGGTAGAACGCATCGTCTGGCTTACGTAGGCGATGTCCTGTGAATGCAGCTTGTCTTCGTCGCGGGTGAAGTGCAGACGGTAGCTCAGCGCCAGCGGGGTTTTGGCATCCGGCAATACGTCCGGAGTCCAGAAGGCAACGATGTTGTCGTTGGTTTCATCCGCAGTAGGGATTTCCACCAGCTCCACTTTGCCCTTGCCCCAGTCGCCGCGCGGCTCGATCCAGGCGCTTGGACGCAGGTCGTAACGATCGTCCAGATCTTCGTAATCCTTGAAGTTACGGCCGCGTTGCAGCAAACCGAAACCTTTCGGGTTCTCGATCTGGTAGGTGCTGACGGACAGGTGCTTCGGATTATTCAGCGGACGCCAGATCCACTCGCCGTTGCCGGCATGGATCGACAAACCGTTGGAATCATGCAGCGCCGGACGGTAGTTCAGCGTTGGCGACGGCTGGCTTGGCCCGAACAGGTACATGCTGGTCAGCGGTGCCATGCCCAGTTTGCCGACCTTGTCGCGCAGGAACACTTTGGACTCGACATCCACCGTGGTATCGCGGCCCGGATAGACCACAAAACGATAAGCGCCGGTGGCGCGCGGTGAATCCAGCAGCGCGTAAACGACCAGGTGCTTGTCGCCCTGCTTCGGACGCTCAACCCAGAATTCGCGGAAGCGCGGGAACTCTTCACCGGACGGCAAGGCGGTATCAATCGCCAGGCCACGAGCGGAAAGCCCGTAAACCTGCCCTTTACCCACCACGCGGAAGTAGCTCGCGCCCAGCAGGCTCATAATTTCGTCGTTTTTATCCGCACTGTTGATCGGATAAATCACCTTGAAACCGGCAAAGCCGAGGTTTTTTACCGAATCCGGATCGTGCTTCACCGAACCAAAGTTGAAGTAATCCGGGCTATACTTAATCTGTTTTACGCTGGTTGCAGTGACTTCATTGATTTTCACCGGCGTGTCGAAGTACATCCCCTGATGATAAAACTCAAGTTTGAATGGGGTTTTCAGCTTGCTCCAATAGGCTTTATCGTGATTGAACTGAATCTGCTGATAGTCCGCGAACTTCATTTCACGGAATTGAGAAGGAAGGTTGCTCTTCGGGGCCTCAAAGCCTTTTCCTGCCAGATCCTGCGCCTGCTTGGCCACATCGTCGATAGAAAAAGCCCATGCCTGCGAAGTAAACAGCGTGAACAATACGGTAGCACCTAACCAACGAACGCTCGCGGCGCGTGGTTTACTGGATAATATATTAACTAGCACATCCCCCCCTATTCGTGTGCTCAAATCATTTAAATCCATATTAATGGATTATTCAGCTTTCCGACAACATGATAAATGGATGGTTCATGTTTATGGCTCATTGTTTAAGCAGCTGATGAAACACCAGCGTAGCAAGCCGTGCAGCAAGACGCTATGGAAAAATGTGAATCGGTATAGTAGGGTTCGGGATTGCGATTTAACCATTGCCGACTTATTAAGCGTGTTAATGACCACTCGACAAAATGACTAGCGGTAACCTAATGACTAAAGGCAACAATCAACGCGAGTTTTTCCTCGATTCGATCCGGGCTTATTTGATGTTGCTCGGTGTTCCTTTCCACCTCTCACTGATCTATTCCAGCCATGCCTGGGCGGTGAACAGCGCGGCTCCCTCGTTCTCGCTGACGGTGCTGAACGACTTCATCCATGCCTTCCGCATGCAAGTGTTCTTCGTGATATCCGGCTACTTCTCCTACATGCTTTACGAGCGTTACGAGCGTCACCATTGGTTGAAGGTCAGACTGGAGCGGGTGGCAATCCCCCTGCTGAGCTCGATTCCCTTAATAACCGTACCGCAGTTTTTCATGCTGAAATACTTCACGGATAAATTAAACGGCTGGGAAGATTTTTCGATCTATCAGAAAATAAATGTAACAATCTGGGAACTGGTTTCCCACCTGTGGTTTTTATTAACTCTGACCTTGCTAACCACTGCCTGTTTTTATCTGTTCAAAAAAATTAAGACGTTAAAAAGTAACATCGCTCCTAACCCGATAAATAAAATGACTGGATTAGGAAACATCTCACTGTTCTTTCTTTTATATGCTTTATGCTATTCGGCCGCGCACCGTATTATTTTAATTTTTGCGCCGCAATTGCTTTCCAATGGCCTGTTCAATTTTGTGGTGATGGAGACGATGTTCTACCTGCCGTTCTTCATCCTCGGCGCTTACGCGTTTAAGTACGTGTGGCTGAAAGAGATTTTTCTCAAACCCTCCCCATTGGCAGTGCTCGGCTCACTGCTGTTGTTGATTGCCTACATGCTGAATCAGAAGTTGCTGGCCCACAGCAGCTATATGTTTGAGCTGGAAATTGTGATCAAAACCCTGCTCGGCATCCTGATGGCGAACGTGGTGTTTTCATTCGGACACCGGTTGCTGAACTATCATTCGCCAAAAATCACGTACCTGGTCAACGCGTCGTTGTTTATATATCTGGTGCATCATCCGCTGACCTTGATATATGGCGCTTTTGTGACGCCGTATATCAACAATAACCTTCTGGGTTTCCTGATTGGTATGGTGTTCGTTTTCTCCTGCGCCTTTGCCTTATATGAACTGCACAAGCGCATCCCTCTGCTGCGCTTCCTGTTCTCCGGAAAACCACAGTAATACTAAGCCTATATTACCCCAGGGTGAAATTTCCTTCCCCTGGGGTAATAGAAGGAAACTTCACTAACCTTTTGAATGTATTGCTCATATTTTCATCATGAGCATTTTCCTAATCTTCGGCTTACCTCTCCCATCACATTGCAAACTGGCGCTCACCTGTTACGCTCATTAGACATATTTATAAGTTATTTTTGTTCTTTTTTGGCAGGGTAATCACATGAGAGAAGCATGGGTCGACTATGCAAAAGGCATCGGTATTATTTTGGTGGTCTTTGGCCATGTAAACCGCGGTTTGTACAGTGCAAACATTCATCTTTCCGAATCGTTTTATCAACTGACAGACAGCGTGATCTACAGTTTTCATATGCCGCTGTTCTTTTTCCTTTCCGGTTTGTTTTTTGTTCAGTCATTAGATAGAAAGGGTAAATCCAGCTTTATCATCAGTAAAGTTGATACTATCGTGTACCCCTACATCATCTGGTCGTTGCTGCAGGGAGCTATCGAGATCGCGTTGTCACGCTATACCAACAACCCCGCCAGACTGGCGGACATGCTGACACTGTTTACGCATCCTCGGGCACAATTCTGGTTCCTGTACGCCTTGTTTATGGTGTTTGTCCTCGCCGCCCTGTTATATAGCAAAAACAAATTCAACTACATCCTGCCTGTCTTGATCGTTATCAGCGCCGGTTTGTATGTTTATCAGGACAGTCTTGGACAAGCTTTCCATTTCGACTATATCACCAAGTTTATGATCTTCTTCCTGCTCGGGGCGATAGCAATACGCTATTCAACCGTCATTGGCGAAATCAGCATGGGTACCAGCATAATCGCTTTACTGGCTTTTATTGTGTTGGAGTGGGGGTTCCATGGTTACCTTGGCCTGACCTACACAAATGCCGGCGTATTCTCCCTGATCCTTGCCGTCGTCGCCATCGCCTTTATCATTTGCCTGTCAGTGCTGCTTGCAAAGGCAAACATCCCATGGTTACGACGTTTGGGTGAGTTGAGTATGGTGATATACCTGATGCACATCCTTGCCGCCAGTGGATTACGTATCGTGCTGGCCAAGTTTCTGCACGTTAACAGCTGGTCGGTACATGTTGTTGCCGGTACGCTGATTGGCCTGATCGCCCCCATTATTGCCTATTACGTTATTCAACGTCTGCACCTCAATTTCCTGTTGGAGCGTCCGCGTTACAACCGGGTGCAGCGCAAAGAAAAAACCCTCTGAACACGTGGGGCGGCTCTTGGCCGCCCCTTCTCTCGACACCGTCTTCCCAGTCTATTTACGATACGGCAATAGCGTCCGGGTTGCTGCCGGACCGGTAGCATAGAGCACACATTGCTCAGCTCAATGGTTAAAGTTAAGGCAAAGTTATACTGGAGCATATTGCCGCTAGTTGTTATAACTGCAATGCATAAGTAGAAATCCACATCCCTGCCTTACGGTAGTGATTGGGCTCAATGAACCCTGAGGGACGACGTTGTCGTTGGTACGACAATGTTTGCAGCATCTCCCTTCCGTCACGACAGAGAGGATTTTTAATGACTGACAAAGACACTTCGGCTCAGGAAGCCATTCCAGAAAACGCCACCCTACTGAAAATCCTTGGTCGATTGCTGTCCGCACTGGACTCGTCGATCAGCGGCAAGGATCGCAGCATTCTGGTAACCGAGCTTTCCAGCCTCAATCTTGACGGCATTTCAGAGTCTGAGCGAAAGCTGGCCGCTGAGTTGATCCGACGGGCCTTGCAATCACTCGATCATTAACGACACTGGCCTACAAACCATTAAGCCTCCCAACAGGGGCTTAATGGTTTTTCCTTCCTGCTCCGACAGTCTGGCGATTATTACCCAAGTAAATATTCAGTGTTCTGATAACTATAGATAAAAGTAAGAACTTATCGCCTTCCCCTCGCTTTCTCCGCTCATCCTCACCAAGTGGCAATAAATACCAAATCAGCTTTAGCGTTTTACCCACTAAACACGTTATCATCATCGGGTATCTGCGCCCGCGCGCAACGCCTTTCCCCCAGCCTCAGGAGAACGTTATTTTGGATGCCAGCACGATCAACAGCTTGTTCATCATCGGTGCCGTGTTGGTGGGGGCAAGCATTCTTCTCAGTTCATTCTCTTCGCGGCTGGGCATTCCCATTTTGGTGATTTTCCTGGCGATTGGCATGCTGGCGGGGGTCGATGGCCCAGGCGGCATCGTTTTCAGCAATTATCCTGTTGCCTATCTGGTCAGTAACCTGGCGCTGGCGGTGATCCTGCTGGATGGCGGGATGCGTACCCGCGTCAGTTCTTTCCGCGTTGCGCTGTGGCCGGCGCTTTCCCTCGCGACCATCGGCGTGGTGATTACCGCCGGACTTACCGGCCTGGCTGCCGCCTGGCTGTTTGATCTTGATCTGCTTCAGGGCATGCTGATTGGCGCCATTATCGGCTCTACCGACGCCGCAGCGGTATTTTCACTGCTGGGCGGTAAGGGGCTCAACGAACGCGTCAGCGCTACGCTGGAAATTGAATCCGGCAGCAACGATCCGATGGCGGTGTTCCTCACCATCACTCTGATTGCGATGATCGCCGCCGGCGAAACCACGCTGAGCTGGATGTTCCCCCTTCATCTTCTGCAGCAGTTCGGCATGGGGATCATTTTTGGCCTTGGCGGCGGCTGGTTGCTGTTGGGGTTGATCAATCACATCAAATTGGCCGAAGGCCTGTACCCGCTGCTGGCCGTGAGCGGCGGCATTTTGATTTTTTCCCTGACCACCGCGCTGGACGGCAGCGGTATCCTGGCGGTATACCTGTGCGGCCTGATGCTGGGCAATCGTCCAATCCGCAACCGGCACGGCATTGTCCAAACCTTCGACGGTCTGGCTTGGCTGAGCCAGATCGGCATGTTCCTGGTGCTGGGGTTGCTGCTCAATCCGCATGAGTTGCTGCCCATCGCCATCCCTGCCCTGCTGCTGTCGCTGTGGATGATTTTGTTCGCCCGGCCGCTTTCGGTCTTTATCGGGCTGTTGCCGTTTCGCAGCTTTACCCTGCGCGAACGCAGTTTTATCTCGTGGGTCGGCCTGCGCGGCGCGGTACCGGTCATTCTGGCCGTCTTCCCGATGATGGCGGGATTGCCGAATGCGCAGCTGTTTTTCAATGTGGCTTTCTTTGTCGTATTGGTCTCGCTGCTGCTGCAAGGTACCACGCTGTCATTCGCCGCCAAAAAGGCCAAGGTCATAGTGCCGCCGGCGCTGGCGCCCGTCTCGCGGGTCGGGCTGGACGTGCACCCGGAAAACCAATGGGAGCAGTTTGTTTACCAACTCTCGTCGGAAAACTGGTGCGTGGGCGCTGCGCTGCGTGAGCTGAAAATGCCGCCCGGCACTCGTATCGCCGCCCTGTTCCGGGGCAAGGAACTGCTGCACCCAAGCGGCAGCACAAGGCTGCGTGAAGATGACATTCTGTGCGTAATCGGCCATGAGCACGATCTGCCGGTGCTGGGTAAACTGTTCAGCCAGGCGCCGGTAGTCACGCTGGACGAGCGCTTCTTCGGTGACTTTATCCTGCAATCAGACGCACGCCTGAGCGATATCTCGCAGGTATACGGTCTTAACCTGCAGGAAGGCGTAGACGAACAACAAACGCTCGGCCAGTTCGTCCTTCAGCTGATTGGCGGCGCCCCCGTGGTGGGCGATCAGGTGGAATGGGACGGTCTGACCTGGACCATTGCCGAAATGGACGGCAACTTGATCAGCAAGATTGGCGTAAAAATCGTGACTGACTGATCCTCCCGCAGCACCCGCTCGCTGCGCTGCGACGTCCGCAGCGGGCCCCATAATACTGACGGAACTTATGAGCCCGGAAAGGTTCTTAAACTCTGTAATTATCAAAATCGGGGCTTTTAGCCTCGTCGTTTTAACCTTTACTCTGGGAACACTGCGCAGCGGTGATGGGTATTGATTTGAACAGCAAAACTCGATTTTTATCTGTCATGGTGCTGCTGGCTCTGGTGGTCATCGCGCTGGATCTGGGCATCGCCGATTTGGTCCATAGCATCTTAATTGGATAACGTTAACGTGACACAGCAGCAACAAGAAAAAGATATTCTGGGAAAAATACTGGTTACCGTCTCTTCGCTCTGCCTTGTTATCGTGGCAGGGTTGTTGATTTGGGGTTTTGTGCTGGATTAATCGTTCGGCTGGCATGGGCAACACAACAACCATCTTTTGTTACAATGCTTCGACATCTCTTCCCGGCCGTAGCGCGTATGCTGAACGGACATGGAAATAAAAATGATACCCTCGTACTACTTAAGTGTTGGCCCGCCTGAAACGGGCTTTTTTTTCTGTTTCACCCTATTCCAGATACAAAAAAACCGCCGCAGCGGTTTTTTTAGTTGGCAATGGCGATCAGATTTTGCACCCTTCGCAGTCCGCTTCGTCCTCAAGGATCTCAGGAACCTCTTTTGCTTTCTGCGCGGCTTTTTCTTCCGCTTTCGCTAATTCTGCATCGATATCAAAATCGAAAATATCATCACTCATCGCAAACTCCTCACGCTTAACTGGCTTCGAGGAGTGAGTATAATCGACAACTGCACAGGCGGAAACCTTTCAGTTAAGCACCGCCACCTGCGGCTGCTCGCCCTGTGGCTTCTTTGAATACGCCAGATCGTAGACGTCATAGAAATCGATTTCGCCTTTATTGGCGATAATTTCCTGCATGCGCGTTTTCAGCGTCGTGCCGATCGACGGCTCATCCAGCAACGCCTTCACCGACTGCGGCGATAGCGCGCGCGTGAAATACCACTCGCCGTTATAGCATACGCGCAGGTCCAGCACGCCGATATCCTCAAAACGATACACAGGTTTGATTTCAATCATCAGCATGGCAAACATGAACAAAACGAAGGCCGTGAAAGCCAAAAATGAGAAGACGCCCATGTAAGGAACCTGGTACATCACGGCGATCACGGCGAAATAGCCGGCGAACATGGCAAGGCACAGATAGCGGTGCTCACGGGCAAATTCGCTGTTAAAACGCAGCTTGCCGTCGCGCCCTTCCTGCCGGTTGATCCGCTCGATTTCTTTTACCAAGATGCTTTTAATCGCGTCCATACTTACAACCTTATGCTTGGGGAGCATTACGCTATCAATAATCATTCCTCAAACTATCACAAGTACAGTTTGCCCAGGTAGATCAGTTCTGCAATTTAAAATCGGCAACTGTTATACCTGTACCGCTAGCGTTGCAGGGAATTTTTACCTTGTGCGAACATGAACATGCGTTGAGCGATATCGTCAGCTTGTTTGATTTTTTGCTTCTGCGGTTCATTACAGCGCTGAATTGCGCGGGCGTAGGCAATCTCATGCGCCTGGTCGATCGTCGCAATAATCTTGTCGCGCTCCTGCTTATCCAGGCTGCCGAGCAAGGTGGTGATTATCGCCTGATAGGCGTTGGAGGCAGCGGTCAACGACTTCTCTCTGGCTTCCAGAGCAGCTACACGTTGCAATAATTCCTGCAGTTGATCGGACTCAGACATATCGACCTCCTGTTGCCGGGCAGCAAACCTGCCTGATTACAGTCTAGCAAAGATCGATAGCAACACAGAAAGGAGAGCCGGTTACGGTAAAGCACACCCGAAAAACCCAACAAGGAGCCGATAGTGCAAATCAACCCGGGTGCGCTTTACGATAACGGATCTTAAAGAGGGAAGCTGGCGCGCTATGCAGGACTCGAACCCGCGTCTATCAATTTTGTAGCCAAAACAAGCCATTAGAAAACCAATCACTCTGCCAACTGAGTTAATAGCGCATTCCTTCGCTTCGGGGCGTCATTATCCATATCAATGCTATGGGATCAAGCGCGCGAGCGATTTTGCAGATAAATCTGACCCCTTCAGCCACCCAACTCAATGATTGGGTAACGCCCGCTCATCAACGGCTTGCACAGGATCTTGTAACCATCGCTGTCAAAATGACTCGCGGTTCGCTGTAGCGAATCGGCCTGCTGCAGCGCGCCGACGCTCCCCAAATAGAACCAGTTATGAATGACGTGGTACTGACGCAAAAATGCCCCCTGCTCTTCCATAGCCACTCGCCCGGCATAGGGCCACGTGTTGATGCGCGTCTGCTGCAGCGCCGCCGCCAGCCGTTGGTCATGTTGCAGATTCGATTCGACACCGCAACAGACACCGGCGCATTTTCGCAAGCTATAACGGAAACACCCCCGCCCGGCGGGCAGTTTATCAATACCCAACTTGCCGTAACACAGGCGCTGTTCATCGGCGATAATCCGCAACTTTTCCAGCGCGGCAGTTCGGTTGGCAAACAGCCCATGCAGATTAGGCGTAGCGGCGAAATCAATGTCTTTGGCATGTGCAATGCTCACCTGGCCGCCATCCAGATGCAATGAACAGAGCTGCTTCGAACGGCGCAGGCGTTTGTTGAACAGCGGCTGTTGCTGTTTGATCAACTGTGCCTCCAGCAGCAAAGCCCCCAGCTCACCGGCCGTTTCATGAAAACTGATACGCTGGGTTTGCCGCAGCAGGCGGGCTTCATCCTGCGTGCGAAAATGCGCCATCACCCGGCTGCGAATATTAACGCTTTTGCCGATATACAGCGGCATGCTGTCGCTCAAGCCATGAAACAGGTACACGCCCGGTGACTTGGGCAACACCTCGAGGCTGGTGCGCAGATGCTCCGGGTACTGATAAATGTCGAGCTCCGGCTCGAGTCGGTTTGGCATCATAGTAACGAATCGCGATCTTTGTTAATCAACACAACTGGTTTTTTATACAGCATAACGCTTGTTTGCTCAAATTGCATGCTCTCCATGATGACTTTTCTTTGATGAAGTTTATGAGAATAATATTTATTATCGATAACGTATCGCGAATACCTCACGTGTTTATCGTCAGTTAAAGCTGAAAGTGTCACCATGACGCTTCTTGGAGTCACGGCTTTACCGCTGTTAGGGAAAACTAAGGCAACCCCTCATGAAACTAATCTCACGCCGCTTGGCGTTTGTCGCGGCCGGCGCTCTGCTTGTCGTTTTACTCATCGCTCTAACGAGCTATCTGCAGCGCCCTCCACAGGCAAACCACGTCACCGCGCCGGTTCGTGTGGGCGATATAGAAAATGCCGTATTGGCAACCGGAAAAATGGACGCGGTTGAACGAGTGAACGTCGGCGCACAGGTTTCAGGCCAGGTCAAATCCCTGAAGGTCAAACTGGGCGACCGGGTCACTCAGGGCCAGCCGATTGCCGACATCGATGATCTGCCGCAGCGCAATGACCTGCGCAACGCTGAAGCGGCGCTGAACGTCGCCAAGGCAGATTTGCAGGCCAAACAGGCACTGCTGAAGCAGGCCGAATCCCGCTTTAAACGCCAAAAGCGCATGCTGAACGATGAGGCCAGTTCACTCGAGGATTTTGAAGCCGCCGAAGCTACGCTCACCACCACCCGCGCAGAACTGATTGCCCTGAATGCGCGTATCGTGCAGGCGCAGATTGAAGTGGATAAGAAAAAGGTCGATCTGAGTTACACCCGCATTCTGGCACCGATGGACGGCATCGTGATTGCGGTAATTACCCAACAAGGCCAGACGGTTAACGCCAACCAGAGCGCGCCGACCATAGTCAAACTGGCACGGCTGGACCTGATGACCATCAAAGCGCAGATCTCCGAGGCCGACATTACCCGCGTTTCCCAGGGGCAAAAAGCCTATTTCACTATTTTCTCCGATCCGGAAAAGCGTTATGACGCCACTTTGCGCACCGTCGAACTGGCGCCGGAATCGGTGATGAAAGACGACTCGCTCTCCGGCAGCAGTTCTGCCTCCGGTTCCGGGACGTCGAATGCCTCGGTGTATTACAACGCGCTGCTGGACGTGCCCAACCCGGATAACCGGCTGCGCATCGCCATGACCGCACAGGTTTCACTGCTGCTCGGTGAAGCGAAAAACACGCTGCTGGTCCCCATTCAGGCGGTGCGTAAAACCGAAGATAAAAAACAGCAAGTGCAAGTGCTGACCGCTAATGATCGGTTGGAAATGCGCGAGGTAAAGACAGGTATTACCAACAACGTCGATATCCAGATCCTTTCCGGGTTGAAGGCCGGTGAAACCGTCGTGCTGATGCAGGAAAGCGCCAATTCGGGCGGGGATGGCATCTTACTGTGAACAACATTATTGAGCTGAAAGGCATAAGCCGCACCTATACCAACAGCGCCCAACCGCTGACGGTGCTCAAAAACATCAACCTGACGATCGCCGCGGGGGAACTGGTCGCCATCATAGGCGCCTCCGGCTCCGGCAAATCAACGCTGATGAACATTATGGGGTGTCTGGACGTGCCGGATCAGGGTGACTATTACATCGGCGGCCAGAACGCCGCACATTTGTCACCGGACGAACTGGCCAGGCTGCGCCGCGAACACATCGGTTTTATCTTCCAACGCTATCATTTAATGCCGGACATCAGCGCGCTGGGCAATGTCGAGATCCCGGCGATTTACGCCAACGACAAGCGCAATCAACGCCGCCTGCGAGCAGCGCAGTTGCTGGCGCGCCTGGGGCTGGAAGGCCGTGAAAACCATAAACCCGGCCAACTCTCCGGCGGCCAGCAACAACGCGTCAGCATCGCACGCTCCTTAATCAACGGCGGCGAAATTATTCTGGCGGATGAACCGACCGGCGCACTGGACTCCAAATCCGGGCAAGAGGTGCTGGCAATCCTCAGCGAGCTTAACCAACGCGGCCATACCGTGGTCATCGTCACTCACGATATGAAGGTGGCCCAACACGCACAGCGCATCATCGAACTGCAGGACGGTGAGGTCATCGCCGACAGCGGTTGCAAGTCCCCCGCCCCGCCAGTCACTCAACCAACAGCCGTCCGCGTAAGGCAAGGCTACTGGCAAAGCCTGCTCGATCGCACCCGCGAATCGCTGCAAATGGCACTGAAGGCGATGAATGCCCACCGTCTGCGCACCGCCCTGACCATGACCGGCATCATTTTCGGCATCGCTGCGGTAGTAACGGTAGTCGCACTGGGCGAAGGTGCCAAACAGCGCACGCTGGCCAACATCAAAGGTCTCGGCACCAATGTCGTCAGCATTTACCCCGGCCGCGATTTCTTTGATGACGCCATCGACAGCATTCGCACGCTGGTGCCTGCAGACGCCGATGCGCTGGCCAGCCAGAGCTTTGTCGACAGCGTCAGCCCTGAAGTCAGCGCCTCGGACTCCATTCGTTTTCGCAGCAAATCGGCGACAGCCTCAATCACCGGCGTTGGGCGCGACTATTTCCACGTTAACGGCCTCACATTATTACAGGGCACGACTTTCCGTGACGATCGCAGCGCATTGCAGGAAGTGATTATTGACGAGAATGCTCGCCACTCGTTGTTCGGCGATTTCGGCATAGCGCCGCTCGGCCAAATCGTGTTTCTCGGCGCAGTGCCGGCCCGGGTGGTCGGCGTAGTCAAAAGCAACCAGGATTCCGCACCGAACCGCATCAGCGTGTGGATGCCCTATACCACGGTGATGTACCGCATGGTGGGCAAGCCGACGCTAAGCAGCATCGGCGTGCGATTGAAGGATGACGTCGATAACGAAGCCGCCGTCGGCGCCATCAGCCAATTGCTGACCCAACGCCATGGCGTTAAAGACTTTATGCTGTTCAACCGCGACAAGTTTCGTAAATCGATCGAGCATGCTTCGATGACCCTGAGCCTGTTGATCCTGATGGTGGCTTCGATCTCCCTGATCATCGGCAGCCTCGGCGTAATGAACATCATGCTGGTTTCCGTCACCGAGCGAACGCACGAGATTGGCGTGCGCATGGCGGTGGGCGCCAGGCGCAGTGACATCATGCAGCAATTTATGATCGAAGCCGTGCTGGTCTGCCTGATCGGCGGCGTATTGGGCATTGCGTTGTCGTTCGCCGCCGGTTCGCTGTTTACCGCGCTGGCGGGCGGAATGCTCACAGCCATCTATTCCTGGCAGGCCGCCGCAGTGGCCTTTTGCTGTTCCACCCTAATCGGCATGATCTTCGGTTATCTCCCAGCCCGTAAAGCGGCGCGGATGGATCCGGTCATTTCACTGGCCAGCGAGTAACTTATGAAAATTTTGACACCAATAGCGTTATGCCTCGCAGCCCTGCTCAGCACCGGCTGCGGCAACGCATTGAAAAGCGATTATCAAACACCCCAGGTTAACTACCCGGCCCACTGGCAGGAGAGCGCCGATGCCGCAGGCCCGGTTCCCTTTGACTGGCGCGACTTCCACGATCCTCAACTTGACCGCTGGTTACAGCAGGTCATGGCCGGCAATAACGATTTGGCCGCCGCCGCACTGCGCGTTTACCGAGCTCAGTTAGAGGCGCAACGGGTCGGCATCAGCACCGCACCGGGCGTGACCGCGGCACTCAATAGCGGTGCCAACACCGCTCTTTCTGACTCCTCACCCTGGAACAAAAGCAGTAGCGCCAACCTTGGCGTCAGCTATGAAGTCGACCTGTGGGGTAAGCTTGCGCGTCAGCGTGACGCTGCGGAATGGAGCCGGCAGGCCACACAGCAAGATTTGCAAAGCGCTCGCCTGGCCTTGCTCGCCAGCGCCAGCAAGAATTACTGGCGGGTAGGCTTTATCAATCAGCGGATCGACGTCAACCAGCAGAGCATCGCCTATGCCCGGGAGACTTTGCGACTGGTTAATGCCCGTTACCGCGCGGGAAGCGTCTCTTCACTTGACGTGGTGGATGCCGAACAGAACCTGATTAATCAGGAAAATACCCAGTTGGCGCAACGGCGCGAGCGCCAACTGGCGTTGAACGAACAAACGCTGCTGCTGGGTGCGCCGCCGGGCAATGCGGTGATTGCTCCCACCAGGTTGCCGATGGGCCGGTTGCCGCAGATCAATGCCGGTATCCCGGTCAACGTGCTGCGCCATCGCCCGGATATCCACGCCAAAGAGCTGCGGCTTCGCGAAGCGTTGGCTAACGTTGACGTGAAACGCACCCAATATTATCCGGCCTTCAGCCTGACCGGTTCATTGGGCGCCAGCAGCACCGCGCTGCTGGAGTTTCTTCGCAATCCGATGGCATCGGCCGGCGCGGGGCTGTCGCTGCCTTTCCTCGAGTGGCGGCAGATGAGCGTTGACATCAAAATCGCCCGTAGCGATTACGAACTGCGGGTGTTGGAGTTCAAACAGGCGTTGTATAAAGCCATGGCCGATGTAGACAATGCTTTATCGTTGCGTACCCAGTTGATGGCGCAGGAGCAACACTTACAGACGGCCTTGGCTCTGGCGCGTAAATCTGAACGGTTAAATGAAATTCGCTATCGCCAAGGCGCCGTCTCTATCACCTTCTGGCTGGATGCGCAGAATCGCCGTCGGTTGGCAGAACTGGCCCTGGATGAAAACCGCTTTGACCAGTACCAGAATCTGGCGCAAATCTACCTGGAATTTGGTGGTTCACCCCAATAATTCACCGGCCTGGCGTTTACGCCAGGCTTTGCTCCGCCGCAGCAAAACGCATTAATTTTACCCGTATCCTTTCCGGTTCCTCCTATACTTTAGCGATCCCTCCCCCGATAAAAAAACCATCGATGTGCACAAATACCAACCTGTTTTGGCACTGTTTTGGTGAAAAACCATAAGAAAAACTGCTAAATTTGATCATCGCAAGATATAACGTTAAGCTATAGATGCAAAATAATTAGTCACCTAAATGACATATTCCTGCTAAAAGCGGGCAAATTACGTGATTCGCATCACACAAAAATGGCAGCATGGGTTCTCTCCACATAGAGGTCAGATTAGCCACACTGATAACTGGGCAGAAGAAAGTGAACAAGGATTGCGAATTCACGTACGACTAAAATTGATTAAGGGATGATTATATGAAGTTAAGAAAAAAACGACATAAGCCGATGCATATTAATGACATCACCATCATCGACGACAGCAAGCTGAAGAAAGCGATTACCGCGGCGGCATTAGGCAACGCGATGGAATGGTTTGACTTCGGTGTCTATGGCTTCGTAGCCTACGCCCTGGGGCAAGTGTTTTTCCCTGGCGCCACCCCCGGCGTGCAGATGATTGCCGCACTGGCAACGTTTTCCGTTCCCTTCCTGGTGCGCCCGTTAGGCGGCCTGTTCTTTGGCGCGATGGGTGATAAATTCGGCCGCCAGAAGGTCCTTTCCATCACCATTATCATCATGGCGGTAAGCACATTCTGTATTGGCCTGATCCCTTCATATGCTTCGATCGGCATCTGGGCACCGGTGCTGCTGCTGCTGGCCAAACTGGCGCAGGGCTTCTCGGTGGGCGGCGAATACTCGGGCGCGGCGATCTTCGTCGCTGAATACTCGCCCGACAGAAAGCGCGGTTTTATGGGCAGTTGGCTTGATTTCGGCTCTATTGCCGGCTTCGTGCTCGGCGCAGGCGTAGTGGTGCTGATCTCCAGTATCGTCGGCGAAAGCAACTTCCTCGACTGGGGTTGGCGTATTCCGTTCTTTATCGCAGCACCGCTGGGCCTGATTGGCCTGTATCTGCGTCATGCGCTGGAAGAAACCCCGGCGTTCCAGCAGCACGTGGAGAAGATGGAGAAAGAAGACCGCGATGCCATCGGCAACCCGCCGAAGACCTCGTTTAAAGAGATCGCGGCCAAGCATTGGCGAAGCCTGCTGGTGTGCGTCGGTATCGTGATTTCCACCAACGTAACCTACTATATGCTGCTGACCTACATGCCGAGCTACCTGTCGCATAACCTGCACTACTCGGAAGATCACGGCGTACTGATCATCATCGCCATCATGATCGGCATGCTGTTTGTGCAACCGGTGATCGGCCTGGCCAGCGACCGCATTGGCCGCAAGCCGTTTATCATTGGCGGCAGCATCGGGCTGCTGTTGCTGTCGATACCCTGCTTTATCCTGATCAACAGCAACGTGATTGGCCTGATCTTTGTCGGCCTGCTGGTGTTGGCCGTGTTGCTGAACTCCTTCACCGGCGTGATGGCCTCTACTCTGCCGGCGATGTTCCCGACGCATATTCGTTACAGCGCACTGGCGATTTCGTTCAACATTTCGGTTCTGGTCGCCGGCGCTACGCCGACGGTGGCCGCCTGGTTGGTCGAGTCGACCGGTAACCTGTACATGCCGGCGTACTACCTGATGGTGGTGGCGGTGATTGGCCTGATCACCGGACTGTATATGAAGGAAACCGCCAACAAACCGCTACGGGGTGCTACCCCGGCCGCTTCGGATCGTACGGAAGCCAAAGAGCTGTTGCAGGAAACCTACGACAACATCGAACAGAAGGTTGAGGATATCAACGAGCAGATTGCCGAGCTGGAGAGGAAAAAGCAGACGCTTGTCGACCAGCATCCGAAACTGGACTAAAACCCTCCCTCGGGGTTGATGCCGCTCGGTTAGGCACTACATGATCGATTGAACGATCCCATTGGTCGGTAAAAATCCGTAATCTCACTGCAGATTACGGATTTTTTTATGTCCCCTGACTTTGTCAAAGCAAACCCGGACAAGAAACCTTAATACCGGTTTCAAAAGCAACGGGACCGAGTCGACGCAGCGCCAGCCGCTAATGCCGTCATTCCCACCGGCTTGTTACTCTGTGTGCTGCGGATTAATCAATGATGTCAATACGTGGTCCTGCCAGCGGCCGGCAATCTTCAGATAAGACTTTGCATAGCCTTCTTTCTCGAAGCCAAGGCGCAGCAACAGCTTTTCACTGCGGCCGTTCGTCGGGATATAGGCCGCCATAATGCGGTGCAGACCCAACTCACCAAACAGGTGACCGATGGCGGCGGTTAGCGCCTGGGTCATTATGCCTTTGCCTTCGTGCCGGGCGGCGATCGAGTAGCCCAGATGGCAGGCCTGGAATGGGCCGCGAGCAACCTGGGTAAAATTGCAGGCGCCCAGCATTTCGGTGCCTGCGCCATTGACGATACCAAATTGATAGGCACGCCCCTGTTCTGCATCTTTCCCCGTTTGCCAAAGCCGCTGCTGAATAACTTCAGCGTTGTAAAAGTCATCTGGCCGGCTCGGCTCCCACGGCAAAAGATGCTGTTGATTCTCCCGAAAATAAAGATGAGCAATTTCAGTATCGCTGTCTGTCAGGATCTTCAGACGCAGGTCATTTCCTGCCATGCTCAAGATTTTCATTGTCGTCCTCCATGTTTATCCAACCGGTAGCCTGGGTAGCTCCGGCATCATTACGTCGATATTTTATCCCTGAAGCGATTGATGCTAAGCTTGAAAAAATTCTAACCCATTGAAGAATATAACCAATGAGCAAAATTGACGTGCTGATTATCATTGGAGTGGTGCTGATGACCGCTCTCTGGATAGGTACGATGTTTAACCTCGGGGATCTCGCCACCCGCTTTTCACGCTTCTTCCACTGGATTGAAAGCCAACGCTAACGCCCCCTACCGCATAATTCTACAAAAAAACCGCCTTGCGGCGGTTTGAATATTTCTCCCAATGGCTCAGTTCACCTGACACCAGTTATGCGGTTTCACGATACCGCCGTCCGGTGAGGTGTAGCCGATGCAGCCCAGTACGCTGTCGAACAGCTTCTCATGGAACACCGGCGTTTTGGTCTGTTGCAGCGCCTTCAACTGATTAAACGCTGCCTGGTGGTCCGGCTGGCTGAGGAACTTGTCGGATGCCCAGACCATGATGGGAACGGTGCGCTGCTCCTTCGGCGCGTGATCGCGCGGGGTGCCGTGGAAATGCATATTTTCCGAGATCGACTCTCCGTGATCCGAAGCGTAAAACACGATGGCGTTACGGTTACGTAACTGATTGAACACTTGCTCAAGGAAATAATCGGTGTATAGCAGGCTGTTGTCGTAAGAGTTGATCATCTCCTCCGTAGAGCAGGCGTCATCAATGCCTTGGCACTCCGGCTTGTAACGGGCGAAAGCGCGAGGATAGCGTTCGGTATACATATAGTGCGAACCTTTGGTATGCAGAATGACCAAATGCTTGCCCTGCGGGTGACGGCCCAATGAATCCTGCAGCTCGTCAATCAACGCCATGTCGTTCACCGGTTTGCCGACGTTGCGTTTTTCCGCCTGAATGCTTTCTCTCAGCGCATAATCGTCCGCCTGAGTTTTGTTATAAAACCAGGCTTCACTTTGCATCGAAAACAACTCCGAGGAAAAACCCTGTTTTTTCAGCACCGAAAAGACGTTCATTTCCTTCAGCGTCCGCTCAGGTTCTTCAGCAGCCCCCCCTTCCCGCACGAACATGCAACGCAAAGAGAGTTTGGTCGAGGTGTCGCAGGAATAACCCTGTAACACCGCCAGGTTGGTTTCCTTATCAAGGTAAGGCGTGTTGTCGCGCTGGTAGCCGTAAACGCCCATGTGATCACGTCTGGCGCTTTCACCAATCACAAACACCACATAGAGATCATTCACGTCTTTCGGCGGCTGATAGGTAAAATGCGCAGCCGGATCGAACAGATTACGGCTGTCTTCCGCCTGGCTGTAAGAGCTGTAGGTCAGCAGCCCCAACGCCGAAAGCCAGTTCGACGGTGAATAGCTACCGGCGACTACGCCGCCATAGCTGGCCATCAGTTGATTATTTTCGCGATCGTGGCGGTCCTGCACCTGCCCCATCAGCGTGAGCGGCAACCAGCAGCACACCCCGGCAGCCAGCATGATGCCGCCCTTTTTAAACAACGTAGTCCAGTTACTGCGCTTCAGTTCAGCTTCGTGCATCGGCGCCAGCCAGATGAACAGCAGCGGCAACAAACTTACCAGCACCATCCACACGCCAAAATGCCAACCAACCGACTCTTTGGACAGATCAACATCGGTAGTCATCACCGCCGCCAGGATGCCGTAGCCGATATCGACGTGGAACAACACCATATAATAGCTGGCAGCCACCGAGCTCAGAACCAGAAACGATGCCAGAACGCGGAACAGTCGACGCCCCAAAAACGAGATTAGCAGAGTGATAAAGCACACCAGACTAAAGGCCGCGACGACCTCAATGCCGATCGACAGTAAATTGTCGTAATTGAGTTGCTGATAACGGCGATAAAATATGGGGATATTGAGCAATACACCGAGATAAAACGCGATAAAGAAAGAGACCTGCAACTGGGTCCAACGTCGGAACTTCTGCATTATTGATACCATTCTCGCCAAAGTGAATTCATAACTGCTTACTGACACAGGTTGTAGTTGAGGGCAACGCGCTCATCCTGCTATTGAATGGTAATCTGACAGATAATTTGAGCCGACGTTGCTCCCGCGAGAAAATTTATCGCTGTTATACTGTAACAAACCGTGTGTAAAGGGGATTGCCCATCAAAAACCGAGCCGGGCTAGCCTGCGGTTAGGGTTGCGAATAAAAGGTTCGCGCTCAGCGTGCTTGCCACCTTTGGAACCGCCGCTCAAGAGTTTTGGTGCAAAGCCTGGTGTTAATCAGCCCCCTAACCCTTCCCATAATTCATCTTAGCAAGTTCAGATCCCCAAGCTGTTACATGAGGTTATTCCTAATTAGCCATCTGGATTGCCGCCGCCTATTGATAGGAATATTCTTATTACGTTATCGTTAACTTACCGCGAAGGCATGTACCTAAGTGGAATTTGCAGTATTTTATTTTTTAATGGCTTCTCAGCCCGCTTCGGGCGGCGCTTTAAATTTCACCAGCGGTAAAAACACTATGATTGATTACTCTCTTTACGGTCTCGACGATAAAGACGTCGAGTTGTACCGTGAACAAATATACAACCTTGTCGGCAAGAGCGTAGTTCAGGTGCTCTTGTCCAACAGGCCCATCACCAAGCAAAGCATTCTCGCCCACTTGATCAAAGAGGTCGAAAGACAGCCCGAGGAATATTGCCAAAAGCTGCACAGAGCCGCTATCGAGGTCATTGGGGTTAACGGTCGTTAGCCGGGATATCTGCAGAAATCGGACCTGTGCACCCTCTTCGCTATTCTGGTTGTTTTAACTTCGATGCTGGTAGCCAATGTAAACGCAGATAAAGTGCCGTTGCGTGGAGGGCGCTGATGGGGGCTCAGGTTTGGTTGTGGGGAAAACAATATCCGACTACCGGAACGCCTTCAAATAGCCGGATATCGTCTTAATTGCGTGACGTAACGGGTGTCAGGTTAAGCGATATACCCGGATGCCACATGTCGACAGCGTTGCTAGCCAGACCGATATACAACCTGACGACACGCTATGGACCAGCGCCGAAGAAAGATATTGAGCAGGGATAACACTCAATTTTTCAACTAGCTATCACTAGCGGCATTCACCGGAGATCGCATTTTTCCCCTGCGGACAAACATCGGAACTTTGCGGAATAACGCCCAATATCGATCCAAAAGACCCTGAACACCCAGATAGCATTACAATAATTAATAAAAATAATCCCCCTCTCATACAACGCTCCTTCTCTTTTTACTCTCCGGTTATATATCACTTATCGCTAACCGTCTTAAAAAACTGCCAGATTTTATGCAAAACGCAGGTGCCCCCAGCATTTAGCATTACGGCTCGCTTGCGGATAGCATCCGCGTTTCGAGCCGAAGCGCAATCCAGCGGTATTCTGGAATGTTCATAAGCTTAGACGATTGGGAGCGGCCATCAGCGAAACTGGAGCGTTAACGTTGAAACAAGGTATGAACAGCATCCAGATAGTACCTGTGGTCGGCAGACAGTAATTATTCAACGTTCACGTATAGAATAAAAACGATGTTAGGAATGATGTTAGGAAAGAGAATTTCAGGCACAAAAAAACCGCCTTCCGGCGGCCACGACATTACTACTTATTGCTTTGATTATTCTGGAATTATTTTCCCTGGTACCCGGGGCGGGACTTGAACCCGCACAGCCATAAGCCGAGGGATTTTAAATCCCTTGTGTCTACCGATTTCACCACCCGGGCTCGGGAAAATTGGAGGCGCGTTCCGGAGTCGAACCGGACTAGACGGATTTGCAATCCGCTACATAACCGCTTTGTTAACGCGCCTTAATTCTGCTGCCTTCTTCAGGCCAAAGCTCGTGAAACACCAGCTTTGTTTAATTTGGAGCGGGAAACGAGACTCGAACTCGCGACCCCGACCTTGGCAAGGTCGTGCTCTACCAACTGAGCTATTCCCGCATCAATCAGAACTTACTGATTTTTTTGCTATCTTTCGGCGATTCACCGCTGCCGTCTGATGCGATGCATTCTACTTACCTGACGTAATGAGTCAATAAAATTGTTGTCTCATTACGTTTGTTTGACGATTTTTGCAGCGCTTTGATCAGGGTTCAAGCAAATCTTTCCGGGCCGCGTTCAAATATTGGAACATTGACCAGAAAGTCAGCACCGCCGCGATGTACAACAGGCCGAAGGACGCATACTCAACGGTACGTTCCGGGCGCCACAGCAGCCCCACCAGCGACATCATTTGCGCCATGGTTTTGACTTTACCAATCCACGATACCGCCACGCTGCTACGCTTACCGATCTCCGCCATCCACTCACGCAGCGACGAGATGATAATTTCACGGGCAATCATGGTCGCCGCAGGCAAGGTGATCCACCAGGTATGATAGTGCTCGGCTACCAGCACCAGCGCCACCGCCACCATCACTTTGTCCGCTACCGGATCGAGGAACGCCCCGAAACGGGTAGTTTGCTTCCAGCGACGGGCCAGGAATCCATCAAACCAGTCGGTTATGGCAGCAAATACAAAGATGACGGCGCAAACCATCGGAGCCCAGGTGAACGGCAGGTAAAATGCCAGAACAAAGAATGGGATCAGAACTACGCGAAACAGAGTAAGCCAAGTCGGTATATTCAATTGCATAATGCTACGGTAACTATCTGGCTGGAGTGGGAATTAAGAGTATGTTGCTACATTGCCCTCAGTGTTTCAATGCATTGTAGATCTTTTCTGCCAATGCTTGTGAAATACCCGGCACTTTTGCAATTTCCTCAACGCTGGCGTTCAATAATGGTTGAAGTCCACCCATATACTTCAACAGCACCTGTCGCCGTTTTGGCCCAACGCCGTCGATCAGTTCCAACGCGCTGGTATTTCTAACTTTTGCCCTTTTCTGTCGGTGCCCGGTGATCGCATGGTTATGCGAATCATCGCGAATATGCTGGATCACATGCAGCGCCGGCGAATCCGAAGGCAGAGAAATCCCCTCGCCCTCCGGTACAAAGAACAATGTTTCCAGGCCGGCTTTGCGATCGGCGCCTTTGGCGATACCAATCAGCAAAGGTTTGTTTTTATCCCAGGTGACGTTCAGTGAGTTGAACACGTCGATCGCCATGCCAAGCTGGCCCTTACCGCCATCGATAAAAATAACGTCTGGGATTTTGTTCTCTTCCAGAGCTTTACCATAGCGTCGTTTCAGCACTTGCGCCATGGCGGCATAGTCATCCCCTGGCGTAATGCCGGTGATATTATAGCGCCGATATTCCGAACGCAGCGGTCCGTTGCCGTCGAACACCACGCAGGAAGCGACGGTCTGCTCACCCATGGTGTGGCTGATGTCAAAGCATTCCATGCGGTTAATCTCAGAAAGATTCAGGATCTTCGTCAGTTCTGCCAACCGCTGATGAATCGTCGACTGTTGCGAAAGCTTGGTTGTCAACGCGGTCGCGGCGTTGGTACGCGCAAGTTTAAGGTAACGTGCACGATCGCCACGCGGTTTGCTTTGGATTTGAATCTTGCGACCAGCCAACTCGGAGAGCGACTCCGCCAACAGGTCTTTTTCGGGCAGATTGAAATCCAGCAGGATTTCCGCTGGTAGAGTGCGAGCCTGGCTGCCCTGTAAATAGAACTGCCCGACAAACGTCTGCACCACTTCGCTCATCTCGGTACCACCCGGCACCTTCGGGAAGTAGCTGCGACTGCCCAACACTTTGCCTTGGCGGATAAACAATACGTGCAAGCAGGCCATGCCAGCTTCAAACGCCACGCCTATCACGTCCAGATCGTCGCTATTGCCCGAAACGAACTGGCGCTCCGTCACACGCCGCACCGCCTGGATTTGATCGCGGATACGCGCTGCATCTTCGAAATTCAATGCCTTACTGGCGTTTTCCATCCGTTCGATCAACTGATGCAACACCTGTTGATCCTTGCCTGACAGGAACAGGCGCACATAGTCTACCTGCTGTTGATATTCTTCCTCACTCACCAGTCCGGCGACGCAAGGCCCCAGGCAACGCCCGATCTGATACTGCAAACAAGGGCGCGAGCGATTGCGGTACACGCTGTTCTCGCACTGGCGTATCGGGAATAACTTCTGCAACAGCGCTAATGTCTCGCGCACGGCATAAGAGTTGGGAAACGGGCCGAAGTATTCACCCTTGGCATGTTTAGCGCCACGATGAACCGCCAACCGCGGATGACTGTCTGCGCTAAGGAAGATCAGCGGATAAGATTTATCGTCTCGCAAAAGAACATTATATCGTGGCTGGTATAACTTTATGTAGTTATGTTCCAGTAATAGCGCTTCTGTCTCGGTGTGCGTAACAGTTACATCTATTTGTGCGATATTTTTAACCAACGCCTCGGTTTTTCGGCTTCCCACCTGCTGGCGGAAATAACTGACGAGACGTTTTTTCAGATCTTTGGCTTTACCGACGTAGATAACCGTACCAGTGGCGTCATACATACGGTAGACGCCGGGCTGGCTGGTTACGGTGCTTAAAAAAGCTTTGGCATCAAAACGGTCACTCACTGCTTAACAACGTCTCCGCATTGAACAATCCGTGTCGGATAGCCAGGTGTGTCAATTCTACGTCACCGCTGATATTCAGTTTACTGAACATACGATAACGGTAGCTGTTCACCGTTTTAGGACTGAGGTTCAGTTGTTCCGAGATCTCATTCACCTTTTTGCCTTTGGTGATCATCAGCATAATCTGCAGTTCACGTTCAGACAGGCAACTGAACGGGGTTTCCGTCTGCGGCTCCAGTTGGCTCAATGCCATCTGCTGGGCAATGTCCGATGCGATGTAGCGCTGGCCTGCCTGCACAGACCGGATGGCGTTAACCACATCCTGCGGCGCGGCCCCCTTACTCAGGTAGCCTGCAGCACCTGCCTGCATCACCTTGGCAGGCAATGGGTTTTCAGTATGAATAGTCAACATGATGACTTTAACGTCGGGCGCATAACGTACAATCTTGCGCGTAGCTTCCAGCCCGCCAATGCCCGGCATATTCATATCCATAAGAACGATATCTACAGCATTGCCACGGCACCATTTCACGGCGTCTTCACCGCACTGGGCCTCCCCGACAACTTTTATACCTTTGATATCTTCAAGAATGCGTCGTATCCCTGCGCGCACCAGTTCGTGGTCATCAACAAGAAGAACGCTAATCAAGGAAAAATCTCCAAAAAAAGGGAGTAACGCAATCAGCCTCTGTTATAGCCTGAGATATTACTTGTTTTTCGGCCAAGAATGAACACAGATTAATACTAACTCCCGATTAACTTTGCGAAACGGCGCTGATTTTTGAATTTTAGTCATCCGCCCAGCCCGATAAAGCCGTTCTCTGCGGCCCCCCCACAGCGGAAATATTAGTGGGTGTGATTTCTGCCTATGATACCGCGCCAGTCATAAAGCGCGGAAAAAATCAATGTAAGCAATAGCAACATAGATAATATTAACACGAATGCAATTGCGTTGTAATTCATTGAAATAAAACAAAACGATAACTGCCGTTCTGCTTCTCAGTAAAAAACGTCACGAAAGAAAATTATTCAGCAGAAAATTAGGTGTCAAAGAGCAAGACAGCCACGTTGATAATTAGAATGGCCCCCATAAGTTGATAATAACATACCGGGCAAATACTTATTAACCCCAACGAAATAACTGTCACTTATTCTGTCCTCTTCCCGTTGCCGAACGGATGCCGGGGTATTCATTAATCCACTGCGCGCCTGCGCTATAGTCCACAAACGATAACCGCCGCGTTAACACACCGATAACCACTGAATGGCGCAGTTCCAGCGCTATCTGTGCAGATGGATATCGGATGCTATGCTATACTCCGCGCCCAGATAAATACGCATCTGCATGCCAGAGTGAATGAAATCGGTGCTGATGCGCATCAAAATGCATATTGTTTCAGGCTACGGCCCAAAAATCAGGAGAGAAAATGAGCAACGTTGACTTCACTACGTCTGCAAACCCGGAAACGCTGGCGACAGAAGTCGCCTGTCTTAAAGCAACGCTGACGCTGATCCTGAAATCGATCGGCCAGGCGGATGCCGGGAAAGTCATTATCAAAATGGAACGCTTTATCGCACAGATTGAAGACCCGGCTCAGGCCGAAATCTTTAAAAACAGTATCCAACAAATTAAGCACGCTTACCGTCAGTAAGCTGCCGTCCATCCGGCCTGCCATTCCCGCAGGCCCGTTTCCCTCACGATTTTCATGAGCAATTGATCTCCCACATTATTTCGGGCAGTGTATTTTTATTTACGCCAGAGAAACCTATGGGCATCCTCGTTAAAGCGTTGATCGGCGCTTTGGTCGTAGTCTTAATCGGCCTGCTGGCCAAAAGTCGCAGCTACTATATTGCCGGCCTGGTGCCGCTATTTCCCACCTTTGCACTGATTGCGCATTACATTGTCGGCAGCGAACGCTCGATCGAAGCGCTGAGAACCACGCTGATTTTCGGCATGTGGGCGGTTCTTCCCTATCTGGTGTATCTGATCTCGTTGTATTTGTTTATCAACAGCATGAGGTTGTCTTGGGCGTTGGGTGCGGCGGTGTTGTGCTGGATTGCTGCAGCGTGGCTATTGATCACTCTGTGGGGATGGTGGCAAGGGCGCTGACTGCGCCCCGCCTGATTACGGTTTACCGGCCTGTAGCACAAAACCGCGTTGCATATCGCCCGCAATGCGGAAGTAACGGTTCTCACCGGCGCGCAGCGTCATCGGTAACCGGCCGCTGGTATCGCGCCAGATGCACAGACTATTTTCGATCATATCCTGCCCGATGCTAACTTCGTTATTCCCCACCGGCACTCGAAACTCGGCCTTTTCTTTTGCCGCCAGCGATGCCGCAAACTCCCCGTTGATATAAACCCCGGTGCGGCAACTCCCCGCCAACATCCCGCTGTCACGCACCACCACCACCGTGGCATAAGGCGTTTGCGGCACATTCTGATAAAGCATCAATCGGCTGGGCGGCGGCAACTCAGCCTGTTGCGGCGGAACCGCCTGCGTGGCGCAGCCAGACAACAGTAAGGTTGTAATAAATAACGCGGCGTAATGCTTCATCCTGAGCTCCTAGAAAAAACCAATCTTCATAGTAGCAAGAGAATAGGTGGCAGCGTGCCATCAATAGAAAAATAGGATAACTTCCAGTGGGCTGGGGAGCAGTCCGACGTCAAACGAGTTTTCACTGTCCATCGCGATGATGATCAGAGAACCTTCCGTCACACTAGGAAAATTCTTTGTTATTATATTGAAATAGATAAGGATTTTTGTAATCTATTTAAAATTTAACCATACGCTTCTTGATATCATCTTGAAAAATCCCACCCACATAGTTAAACCCATCCTCTGTGACATAAACTCGCGGGTAGCCGGTTTCCGACAGTCCAGTCAGCATGTATCCTCGGCTTATCATCTCTGGGGAAGGTGCATTCATCAGTGTAAGAAAACCTCGCCCCCGACACCATTGATAAAAACGAGTACGGCCATAACCAAAGGCATCACCAACCTCGGAGAGGTTTCTAAATCGATCATAATCAACTGATAATGAAGGTAAATTATCGTTATCTTTAGGTATTCCAGGTTTATTCAACAAATAAGACTCCCTTATTCACGCCTTCATCATCATGAAATCATTTACCGCTCCTGAATCTAAAAAATTTATAGGTGAATTGCAATCGCATTACTGGCCATTCGAATAATAGTTTTAATTCTGCATGGATTTAAAAGTTGGATAAACCTGCACAAATCAAGTGACCTTTTTCCCAACCCCTACCGCAGCTAAAAATAAACCACACCTCTTAGGTAAAAATCCTATAAATATACCGAACATAAAATCAGAAAAAACTTAGCATCGACACTATAACCAAAAAATATTATTGCTTTATTACTCGTTTTCGCCATTACCATTTACCTGCACAACCCATACCCCTGCATGCCAAAATGAAAATGATTTGCATGAGCGGCATTATATTCCGGGCCTAGCGCACTGCCGAAAAAGCCACATCCCTCTTCGAACAGCGCTTTCAGATAGCTTCCCGCAGTGCTTTGCTCCGGCCAGTCGCGCAATATTGTCAGCCGTTGACCATTCGCCAGACGAAAACCGGCAATATCCCAAGCCTCCGCAGTGGCATGCTCACTGAGCCTTCCCACTGGTCGATGATAGATATTGCGACAAGCGTAGCTGCCAAGATGGTCAATACGCGCCAGCCTCACACCAAACTGCCGTTGTGCCTGCGGCGCGGCGATTTGCCCAACAAACATTGCGCTGCTCAGCGCCAGCGGGCAACTGGCAAGAAAACTGGAACTGAGGCGTACCTCACCAAAATTTTGCACCCGCACCGGCGCAACCAGCGGACATTTGCCCTGGCTGTCGCCAGGCAGGCTAAAAGCGATACGCCCCGCGTCCCTTGCCTGAGTCAAAATAGCCATGCAAGCCACAGGATCATTGGCCAACAACTGCAGTTTAAGGCGAGTGACCAGGGTTGGGGGATCGTCCAGCGTTAAAGGAGAGAAAGGATGATAGCCTGGGGGTAAATAACGGCTTGCCCAGGGCAGCAACATAGCCAGCGCCAGTAATACCGAAAGTAAAACGAGCGTACGTCGCATGCCATTCTCCCCCTAAACCCAAAACCTCAGCACTTACCCACAGCATTATCGACTGCGACTTTAAAGCCACATATATAGGCTTCGCCAGCGTAACCTCAATCTTACCTAAACAATAATTATTATCATTTCCAATTTTAACATCATTTTATTACACTCCTGCCTTGCGTTGTCTAGGATGATTCTTAGCACGTGTATTTAGGACGACAGAAAGAGTTAGGGATACCATGAAGACGTATAATTTTTTGATTATTTTGCCATTCTTGACATTGACCGCTTGCACCCAATGGGAAAAACCCGGTGCTGGCAACGCCACCCGCGATGCGGAATATGCCGAATGCAAAGGCAAGGGGTATGAACGTTTTCCACCAGATATGGTGAGAGATTTTGAGTTTGCCTACGAAAACCAATACAAGAGTTGTAAAAAAGACAAGAAGGATTGTCCAGAAGGCTACCGTTACGAAAAACAGCCCTCATTCAAAACAGTGCAGAATGATCGCAATGAGGCCGCCCGCTCGGCGACCATAGAAGCCTGCATGTATGGCAAAGGCTGGCATGAGAAAACCTATTACTGGCCACAGTACTGACAAAGCGGGCAACGGGTTCGGCATGCCGAACCCTGCCTGCAACCGGAAGTTATTGATCATCACCGTGTGGCATGCCAGCCTTGGGTTTAGACTTGTTTTTCTCTGGTTTTTTATCCTTTGTGGCCGACAGAGCACGACCAATCAGCCATAACAACAACGGCATCAGCAACAGACATAGTGCCAGCGTAATCAGTGCATTTGTCATCCTTTGCCACCCGAACTCTCTGGTTATTATGCCTGAGTGTAGCATGCTTATCCGTCGCTCTCGGTGCGGCCCAGCCGAGCCAGCGTTTCTGTTCTGGCCGGCGTCAATGGGATCCGGGGGGCCATCAACGGCCAACCAAAAAGGTGACGTGCCGCCGTCGCGCAAATCTTGCCCTGACAGGCTCCCATACCGCAGCGGCTACCCAGTTTGGCCGCCGACCAGCCAGAGAACTCACAGACCTGCCCCAACGGCACATCCTCGCAGCGGCACAGCAGCGTGTCAGACATCGCCAGTGCTTTCAGCGCAGGGTTTAGCATAAAAGCGCGCTCTACCGCTCCAGCGAAATGCCGCCACTTATCACGCTGTACCATTAATGCCTGCGCCTGTTCCATATTGCCGGTTGCGGCATAACCGGCGATGGCTCCCTCGGCTAGTGCCAACTCACTGCCGCCAACGCCGGTACAGTCTCCGGCGGCATAAATCTGCGGCAGACTGGTTTGCTGCCACTCGTCCACAGCGACCCTGTGATTGGAAATACGGCACCCCAAATGCATCGCCAGCTCAATATTTGCCACCAGTCCAAAACCGCAGGCCAACCGATCACAAGGCAGCATCGCCACTCTCCTGCCTTGCTGAACCCTCACAGCTTCCAGCCGTTGCCCCCCCAACGCCGCCAGCACATAGCTGTCAGGGCGATAACGGCGATGCAGCAGAGTCAATGACTGGTGTAGCTTTGTCGGCCAGCGCCACAGCCCACTGGCGAACCCCGCCAACCGCCGAGCGGACGCTTGTTCTGCCAGCAACACCACGTCACCACCGGCTTTGGTAACGCTATCGGCCACCGCCAGCAGCAACGGCCC
>Ga0105247_10000056_pt1 | contig 133965 bp, 97 predicted proteins | sample KBSS24metaG_FD_81519 | JGI IMG/M metagenome (GOLD analysis project Ga0105247, IMG submission 81519) | Switchgrass rhizosphere microbial communities from Kellogg Biological Station, Michigan, USA - KBS S2-4 metaG | ecosystem: Host-associated > Plants > Roots > Rhizosphere > Soil | place... | reverse complement strand
GGGGCGGGCAGAGCTGGTGGGGCGGGCAGAGCTGGTGGGGGGGGCAGAGCTGGTGGGGCGGGCGGAGCTGGGGGGGCGGGGGGCGCCGGTGGGGCGGGGAGCGAGGGCGGGGGGGGCGGGGCTGGGGGGGGGGCGGGGGGTGGGGGGGGGGCGGGAGGGGGGGGGGGGGTCAGGGCGGGTGGGGCGGGCAGGGCGGGTGGGGCGGGCAGAGCTGGTGGGGCGGGCAGAGCTGGTGGGTAGGGGGATGTCCGCGATGGTGGGGGCGATGTGGAGGTCGCCGCGCAGCAGGTCGACGTGGTCGGAGGCCTCGCGGCGCAGCAGCGCGAACGGGCCGGGGTCGTCGCCCGCCAACGCGGTGGCGAGCAGGGAGCGAAGCGGTTTCATGGGCGTGTCCTCGGTGGATGGGACGCGACGGCCGGTGAAGCGGCGGCCGAGGCCTCCCCCGCCGAGGGGAGAACGAGGACGGCCGCTCGGGGCGGCCGGCTCGCGTGGGGAAGCTACGCGCGCGTGTCGGGGACCGCCGGGATGGCGGGCCACCAGATACTCCTGCGCGCGGGCATGCCAGCACTCTACGCCGATCTCGGGATCTCGCCTGATCTCGACTCCGCGCATCGGTATTTTGAGCGGGTGAGGTTCGTTGTGCTGTCGTTGCTTGCCAATGCGCCCAATCCGCAGAATGGGGTGGCGATGAGTCAGCACGACAAGATCACGAGCGTGGTGGATCAGGCCGAGCTGGTCGAGCAGCTCGGGTACGACGCCTTCCAGATCGGCGAGCGCCACGGCGCGCCGTTCCTGTGCTCGTCACCGCCGGTGCTGCTGACGGCGGTGGCTGCACGTACCCGGCGGATCCGCCTGCTGACCGGCGTCACCGTGCTCAGCATTCACGATCCCGTGCGCGTGGCCGAGGACTACGCGCTGGTCGACCATCTCAGCGCCGGCCGGCTCGAACTCGTCATCGGAAAGGGAAACCACGCCCCGCACCATGCGCTGTTCGGCCTGGAGCCGGCCGAACAGTGGGATGTTCTTGCGGAACGGTACGAGCTGCTGCGCCGGCTGTGGGACGAGTCGGAGGTCACCTGGTCCGGCCGCTATCGCGATGCGTTGACCGCGGTGACCACTCAGCCGCGGCCCTTTCAGCCGCGCATCCGGATCTGGCATGGAAGTGGCACCAGCCGGCGCACGACCGAACTCGCCGCACGGCACGGTGATCCACTGTACTCCGCCAACGGATTCTTTCCCGTCGAGCGCTACCGGACCCTGATCGACCATTACCGCGAACGATGGGCGCATTATGGCCATTCCGGCGAACCGCTGGTGGGCAGCGGATTCCCGGCCCTGCTGATCCGGCGTACCTCCCAGGAGGCGCTGGAGGCGTACCGGCCGATCTGGAACGCCCAGCGCACGACGCCCGCGGCGAGGTACAACAACTCGCCGTTCTGGGAGCTGGAGGAGTTCATCGAGCAGGGGTCCGCGCTGGTCGGCAGCCCCCAGCAGGTGCTCGACAAGGTCGCCCGCTTCACCGAGCTCTACGGCCAGGAGCTGACCGGCATCAGCGTCGATCTCCTGCCGCTCGGGTGGCAGCGCGAGCAGCTCGCCTGGTTCGCCGCGGACATCGCCCCCGAGCTGCGCCGCGCCCACCCGAGCGGCCTCTGGCGGCAGCCCTCTGCCGTCCCCTCCGCGGGCACCAGCGCCAGTACCGGCGGGTAGCCGCGGCGGCGCGGGGATGTGCGGTACGGAGACGGCTCTGTCCCCGCACCGCACCAGGCCGCACCGGGGCGCGGCGGTCCGGGAGGCCGGGCGCGGGCTCCGGCCGAGCTGGGTGGCGCGCGTCCAGCCAATCGTGGCCGGATGGCGGCCGGGCAGATCAGGCCTTGCGCGCCGCGGTCCGCCCGGAGTCGGGTCGGTGAACGCGAGGGGTGTGACGACACCCGACACCCGACACCCGACACCCGATGTCCGATGTCCGATGTCCGATGTCCGGTCAGGTTGGCCCGTCGCTCGCTGGCAGGATGTGCCCGCACCGTTCGCCGCCGCCCAGCACGTCGAACCCGTTCCCTCGCCCGGTACGCGCTCGTCGGCGGGGCCGGGGTGCCCGCCGAGGCTGCGCATGCCCTACCGGCATGTGGTGGAGGGGCTCAGTGGCGGGGGCCCCAGTCGGTGGCCGTGCGCAGCCGGGCCTTGTCCACCATCCCCACCGCGTTGCGCGGCAGAGGCCCGGCGACGATCGCCACGAACTGGGGGATTTTGAACTCGGCGAGCTGGTCGCGGGCGAAGGCGAGCAGCGTCGCCGCGTCCAGGACGGCGCCGGGGCGGGCCACGACGGCGGCGGCGACCCGCTGGCCGAGCGTGTCGTCGGGAACGCCGATGACGGCGACCTCCCCGACACCGGGGAACCCCGCCAGCACCCGCTCGACCTCGATGCTGTACACGTTCTCGCCGCCCCGCTTGATCATGTCGCGGATCCGGTCCAGCAGGTGGACGCGGCCGTGACCGTCGACCCGGGCGACGTCGCCGGTATGCAGCCAGCCGCCCTCGAGGGCCGCGACGCTGGCCTCCGGCCGCCGCCAGTAGCCGCTCATCACCTGCGGGCCGCGCACGAGCAGCTGGCCGATGCCGGCGACCGCGTCCGGGCCGTCCAGGCGCAGCTCGGTCGCGGTCGCCGCCACACCGACCGAGTCGGCGTGGGTGAGCACCTCGGCGTGGTCGAGGCCGGCGACCGCCGGGGCCTCGGTCATGCCGTAGCCGGGCGCGATCCGGGCGGCGGGAAAGGCCGCGAGCAGCTCGGCGACCTGGCTTGCCGGGATCGGCGCGGCGCCGTAAACGACCAGGCGTACCCGGGAGACGTCCAGGTCGGTGAAGTCGGGGTGACGCAGGGCCTGCCAGTACATCGCCGGCACCCCGTGGAGGACGTCGACCCGCTCGTCGCGGATCGCCCGCAGCCACGGGCCGGTCTCGAAGCGGGTGGTGATGACGACAGTTCCCCCGGACAGCAGCACCGGTAGCCACTGCAGGCCGAACACGAGCACGTGGAACAGCGGCGCCGCGATCACCGATCGTGTCGTCTCGGTCGGTTCGAGCCGCAGGAACCGGCGGCACTGCTCGGCCGCGGACAGCAGCGCCCGGTGCGAGAGCATCACACCCATGGGACGACCGGTCGTCCGGGACGTGTAGAACAGCGCGGCGGTGGCCTCGGGATCGTCCGCGGGCCGGACCAGCGGCGGCCCGTCGGGCAGCGCGGCGGGCCGGTCGACGAGGTGGGCGGGCCGCGCGTCGTCGAGGATGAAGGCGAGCTCGGGTCGGGTCAGCCGTGGGTTCACCGGCACCGGCACCGCGCCGGCGAGCAGGGCGCCGAGCATGGCGGTGCACCAGGCGGCGCCGTTGGGCAGGCGCACGGCCACCCGCTGCCCGGGCCGAACGCCGGCGGCGGCGAGCCCGCCGGCCACCCGGGCGGCGGCGTCCCACAGCTGTCGGTAGGTCAGCCGCGTACCGGTGGCCAGGTCTACGATCGCCTCAGCGTCCGGTGCGCGCAGGACGGTCTCGCTGACGCCGGGCACCAGCCCCGAGGCGATGCCGGTGAAGCGCATCCCGGCGCTGGTACGCAGGACGCCGACCGCGTCCGGCGCCGGTCCGGGGACGGCGAGCCGCGGCATGGCCGGCCCTGGCATGGCGCGGAGTGGGCCGTCGACGGTGACGGTCCGCTCCCTCTCGGTCGGCATCGGCGACACTCCTCGGGTGGACCGGCGCTGCGGGTGGACCGGCGCTGCGCCGGCCGACGCCGGACACCGGGGCCGCGTCGGGATGGCACATACGAGCCCTGATGCGCCCCATGACCATCATGGTGTGTTCCATGACACTCAGGTTCCACAATCGTGTCAAGGATTCGGAGTGTCACCCTCCCGGCCCTCTGTTGCGTACCCGAGATACTTTCGCCTCGCGACAGGCTCCCTACTGCGCAGCAGGATTGATGGCCTCCCGCTCGGTAATGCTCCGGTTGGTGATAGGCTGAGTGCCGGTAGCGATATATGCATGCTGTCGGGTGATGTCGCGATGCTGTCGGTGACGGCCGCGCTCGGTCGGCTCGGGCGTGGCGGGCGGCCGCGGGGTCCCTTCGGGGGGTCGGCCCGCGTGGCGGAGGTGTGGTCGCGCACGGTCCGCGCACATCCCTTCCCGGGGCCGTGACCAGGCACCTCGCCGTCGGCACGGATGGTGATGTGATCGCGGGAGGGGTGGGCCGTGTGCGGCTTGCCAGGAAGACATCGTGGGGCCCACATCATGATGGGCCGGCTCCGCGCCACGGTCGCCCGCCGGGTATCGTCGGGCACCAACCCCGGCCCGGGAAGGTGCGGATGACGCTCGGCGGCCCCCTCTACGCCTTCTACACCCGCCGGCTGCGCCGCCAGGTCGCCGACGGGCCGCTGCCCACCCATGTCGGCCTGGTGATGGACGGCAACCGCCGCTGGGCCCGCGAGATGGGGATGGCCAACCCGAGCCTGGGCCACCGTTACGGCGCGGAGCACGCCGAGGACGTCCTGTCCTGGTGCGAGGCCGTCGGTATCCGGCACGTGACGGTGTTCGTCTGCTCGACGGAGAACCTGCAGCGCCGCGATGACGCCGAGGTGTCCTTCCTGATGGGGGTCATCGAGCAGGTGGTCTCGGATCGCCTCGGCCGTCCCGACGCCCGCTGGCGCGTCCACCTCGCCGGCATGCTCGACGTGCTGCCCGACAGCACCGCCCGGGTGCTCAAGGACGCCGTCGAGACGACCCGGGCCTGCACCACCGGCTTCCACGTCACCCTCGCCGTCGGCTATGGGGGCCGCCAGGAGGTCATCGAGGCGCTGCGCGAGCACCTGCACGAGCGTGCCGAGGCCGGTGACTCCCTGGCCGACGTCGCCGCGTCGCTGACCATGGACGACATCGCCCGCAACCTCTACACCGCCGGCCAGCCCGACCCGGACCTCGTCATCCGCACGTCCGGCGAGCAGCGGATGTCGAACTTCCTGCTCTGGCAGAGCGCCTACTCGGAGCTGTACTTCTGCGAGGCGTACTGGCCGGCCTTCCGTGAGATCGACTTCCTGCGCGCGCTGCGCAGCTTCGCCGCCCGCGAACGCCGCCACGGCGGGTAGCGGAACGCCGGATCGCCGGAACGCTTCCATCTGGCACTCGGTGCCATTACAGTCCTCTCGCGGGGAGTCGGGCCCGGTCCGGTTCCCCACGCCCGCCACGCGAGCCCCAGGGAGGCGCCATGGAGCAGTCCGTGCTCGAGCAGGTCGACCCGACGGTCCCAGCCGTCGACACCACCACCGCCGGTGACGCCGGCCTGGTCGACGACCTCCTGGTCGAGGAGGTCTCCATCGACGGCATGTGCGGCGTCTACTGAGCACCGGCCAGCCCGCCGGCGCCGCCGCCCCCGCGGACGGCGCCGGCGGGTCCGACTCCGCCGCCTTCTTCGATCTTGACCGGGCCTGGCGGCTGCACCCGCGGGTGTCCGTGCGGCCCGAGTCGTTCGGGGCGCTGCTCTACCACTTCGGGACGCGGCGGCTGTCGTTCCTCAAGGAGCCCGCGCTGCTCGCGCTGGTCGAGGCGCTGCCCGCGCACCCGAGCGCACGCGCGGCCGCGGCGGCGGTCGGGGTTCCCGACGCGCGGCTCGGCCACTACCAGCAGGCGCTGGCGACCCTCGCCGCGTCCGACATGCTCGTCCTCGGCTGACCGGGCCCACACCGGCTGACCGGCCCACACTCGTCTCACGGCCCACAGGGGAGTCCCGCGTGACCACCACCGCGCCGACCCGGCTTGTCGACCACTTCTCCCGGGGCCTGGCCGCCCCGATCTGCCTGACCTGGGAGCTGACCTACGCCTGCAACCTCGCCTGCCGGCACTGCCTGTCCAGTTCGGGGCGGCGTGACCCGCGGGAGCTGTCGACCGCCGAGTGCCGTGCGGTCATCGACGAGCTGGAGCGGCTGCAGGTCTTCTACGTCAACATCGGCGGCGGTGAGCCGACGGTGCGTGCCGACTTCTGGGAGCTCGTCGACTACGCCACCGCCCACCACGTCGGGGTGAAGTTCTCCACCAACGGCGTGCGGATCACCCCGCAGGTCGCCGCCCGGCTCGCCGCCAGCGACTACGTCGACGTGCAGATCTCCCTGGACGGCGCGACCGCCGAGGTCAACGACGCCGTGCGCGGCGCCGGCTCCTACGCCACGGCGGTGCGGGCGATGGAGAACCTGGCCGCCGCCGGGATGCGCGGCTTCAAGCTGTCCGTCGTCGTCACCCGGCACAACGTCTCCCAGCTCGACGGTTTCGCCGCGCTCGCCGACCGCTACGGCGCCCAGCTGCGGCTGACCCGGCTGCGTCCGTCCGGGCGCGGCGCCGACACCTGGGACGAGCTGCACCCCACCGCCGCCCAGCAGCGCGAGCTCTACGACTGGCTCGTCGCCGCCGGGGAGAACGTGCTGACCGGCGACTCGTTCTTCCACCTGTCGGCCTACGGCCAGGCACTGCCGGGGCTGAACCTGTGCGGCGCCGGTCGGGTGGTCTGCCTCATCGACCCGGTCGGAGACGTCTACGCCTGCCCGTTCGCCATCCACGACGAGTTCCTCGCCGGCAACGTGCGTGACACGGGCGGTTTCACCGGCGTGTGGCGCACCTCGGAGTTGTTCGCGACGCTGCGCGAGCCGCAGTCGGGCGGGGCGTGCGCGTCCTGCGGCCACTACGACTCCTGCCGGGGCGGCTGCATGGCCGCGAAGTTCTTCACCGGCCTGCCGCTGGACGGCCCCGACCCCGAGTGCGCGGTCGGCCACGGCGTCGACGCGTTGCTCGCCCGCGGCGAGGCCGCTCCACCGCGGTCATCCGTCGACCACTCCCGCCCGGCCGCGCGTGCCGCCGCCGGCACCCGCCGGTCCGGCGGTCCGGTCCCGGTGACGATCGGCCGCGCACCCCACCTCGCCGGGGCCACCGCGGCCGGGAGTCACCCGCGCCCCCCGGTCAGCGCCTGTGAGGAGAACCCCCTCGCCGGCTTCGACCCCGCCACCACCGGCCGCTGATCCGGCGGATCCGAGCTGCTCATGCCGCGAGGCTGACGCGTCCGGAGGCGTCCGGACGCGTTCCGCGGAGCGCGTGGGGGCGGCGGCGGACACGTCGCGCGAACGCGAGAAGGCTTCGACCCGAACCCGCCTGCGTTCCGCGGGGCGCGGTAAGGGGAGGCGACCGCTCCGGTTGCGTTCCGCGGAACGCGGGGGCGGTCCGAGAGGTCGTCCGGGAGCGCTGGGCCGGGCTGCAGGCGGAGCGCGTCGGTGAGCGTCTGGACGGTGTCCGTCGATCGGGTGGTTGGGGGCGGTTGCGTCGCTAGCATGGCCCGATGGGTGTGGCGCCGCGGGATGGGGTGAGCTGTCAGGCGCTCACACCCGTGTTCGCGCTGTTGGGCAAGCGGTGGAGCGGTCTGATCATCGGCACGCTGCTGGCCGGGCCGGCGCGGTTCTCGGAGATCGCGCGGCTGGTGCCGGGGGTCAGTGAGCGCATGCTCTCGGGGCGGCTCGCCGAGCTGTGCCGGGCGGGGCTGGTCGAGCGCGAGGAGCTCGACGGACCGCCGCTGGCCACCCGGTATCGCCTGACCGAGTGCGGTGAGGCGCTGCGTCCCGCGTTGCGGGAGCTGGAGATCTGGGCGCGGGAGCACCTGGGTTCGGCCTGACCTGCCCGCCGCGGGCGAAGGTCAGGCCGAACCGAGGGCACGTCGCGGCAGCACGTGATACCGCGGTGCTGTGTCAGTAGCGGTGCTGTGTCAGGGCGCGATGAACTGCAGGTCCAGCTCGATCTTCACCTTGTCCGCCAGGGCGAACCTGCCGGCGCCGAGCGGCAGGTTGAAGGTGACGCCGTAGGCGTCGCGGCTGATCTCGCCCTTGGCCGAGAACCCGGAGCGGACCCGGTTGTCCGCGGGGTGGGTGTCGGTGCCGAAGAACTCGACGGCCAGGGTGACGGGCTTCGTCACGCCATTGATGGAGAGGTCGCCGACCAACTCGTACTCCTCGCCCGAGCCCGAGATGCCGGTCGAGACGAAGACGATCGACGGGTGCGCCTCCAGGTTGAAGAAGTCCGTGGAGCGCAGGTGCGCGTCCCGGTCGGCCTGGTTGGTGTTGATCGAGGCCAGGTCGATGGTCGCCTCGACGGCGACCGCGTCCAGGGAGTCGCCGACCGTGAGTGAGGCGCTGAACGTGTCGAACCGGCCGCGGACGTTGGTGACGCCCAGGTGGCGGATCTGGAAGGTGACGCTGGAGTGCGCGGCGTCGAGCGTCCAGGTGCCGGGGACGAGCGGCAGCGGCGCGAGCTCGGACGAGGGGGCGGTCACGGGACCTCCTGCGATGGAAGTGAACGGGCGAGCGACGGGCGGACCGCGAGGACAGAGAGCAGTTGCGAGTGCAAGTCCGACAGGGTGAAAGATAGCTGCTTACGAAATGTCAGTCATCCCCGGCTACGCGGCTGGGTCGCGCGGGTCACACCTCGGTTAGAGTGGCACCGAGTGCCAAATTGAGCGGGTGCCGGTTGAGCGAGTGCCAGTTGCGTGGGTGCCGCATCGCGTGGGTGCCGCACTGAGATCGAGGTGGGGTTCGATGGCCAGTACGAGGACATGGTTCGAGACGGTGGCGGAGGCGCAGCGCCGGGCGAAGCGGCGCCTGCCCAAGGGCGTCTACCTGGCGCTCATCGCGGGCGCGGAGGCCGGCGTCACGATGGACGACAACCTGCGCGCCTTCACGGAGCTGAAGGTCCGCCCGCACATCGCCGACCTGCCGACGAGCAGGGAGCTGTCGACGACCGTGATGGGGCAGCAGATCAGCATGCCGGTGCTGATCTCGCCGACGGGTGTGCAGGCCGTGCATCCCGACGGCGAGGTCGCCGTGGCGCGGGCCGCCGCCGCCGCGGGCACGGCGATGGGACTGTCCGCGTTCGCCTCCAAGCCGGTGGAGGAGGTCGCGGCGGTCGTCGACAAGCTGCTGTTCCAGACGTACTGGCTCGGTTCGCGCGATGAGATCCTGGCCCGGGCCGAGCGGGCGCGGGCCGCCGGTGCCAAGGGCCTCATCGTCACTCTGGACTGGGTGTTCGACTCACGCCGGGACTGGGGCAGCCCGTACATCCCCGAGCGTCTCGATCTCAAGGCGATGGCCCGCTATGCGCCGCAGGTGGCGCTGCGCCCGGGTTACCTGGCGACGTGGCTGCGCAGCCGCTCGCTGCCGGACCTCGGCGTGCCGAACCTCGTCCCGCGCGACGCCACCCCGCCGACGTTCTTCGGCGCCTACGGCCAGTGGATGGGCACGCCGCCGCCCACCTGGGCGGATCTCGCCTGGCTGCGCGAGCAGTGGGACGGCCCGTTCATGATCAAGGGCATCACCCGCCCGGACGACGCGCGGCGCGCGGTGGACGCGGGCGCGAGCGCCATCTCGGTGTCGAACCACGGCGGCAACAACCTGGACTCGACGCCGGCCTCGATCCGCTGCCTGCCCGGCGTCGTCGACGCGGTCGGCGACCAGCTCGAGGTGGTGCTCGACGGTGGGATCCGCCGCGGCAGCGACGTGGTGAAGGCCCTGGCGCTCGGCGCCCGAGCGGTGATGATCGGGCGGGCCTATCTGTGGGGGATGGCCGCCGGCGGCGAGCGCGGCGTGACCAACGTGCTGGAGATCCTCCGCCAGGGCGTGAGCGAGACGCTGCTCGGGCTCGGCCGGTCGTCGGTCCACGAACTGTCGCCCGAGGACATCATCGTGCCGGCGGGTTTCGCGCTCGACCACAAGTCCTGAAATCAGGCCTCCCACCTGCTGAAGAAACCTCTCTGATACAGTGTGGAAACCGGTCGCCCCGGGTGCGCTGAAGGCGAGTGCAATGCCTTGTTGCACCCGGGGCGAAATCGGGTTGCACCGTTGTCGACACGCTCGGTGGTGTGCACCATAAAGGCATGCCGTGTCGCCCTCGCATTGTCGCCCCTGCCGTCGAAAGACCGGACGCTGATGATTTCCCGGTCGCACCGGCCTTCCTGCCCCGTCCGAGGGTCCCGTTCACGCCGGTGACCAGGCTGCCGCTGCAGCGGAACGCCGCTGCGGCGGAAGGCTCGGCCGCCCCCTGGCCCGACGAGGGTTCCCAGGGGAGCGCCGGGGAGGTGGAAGGACCGGGTAACCCGGCGGCGGGCAGTGCGGAGCCGCCCGTGCTCTCGCCTTGGCGGGGAGCCGGGAACGGCCGGCGGCGCGCGGCGTCGGCCCACTGCGCCCGGCGCCGCGGCGGTCCGGCGCCCGGCTGCGGCGCCCGTCGGGGCTGAAGCGCGGTGAGCATTCCCGTGAACGGGAACGCGGGCATCGCCGACGGTCCTGAGGGAATCGGGGGAGTTCGACCGGGAGTCACAGGTGGCTCCCAGTCGGCTGTGGAAATCACCGATATTACCGAGGCCACGGTCATCGTCGATGTCACGGATTTTCCCGGAAGAATGCCCGCGGCCGCGCCGGCGGGAATGCGGCGAGAAGGCCCGCTGCGCCGTCTCGTGGCGCGGCTCGGGGAGGGCTTTCGGGCGGGCGGCTGGTGGGAGATGGGTTGGCGCAGGCCCGGCGCGGCGCGCATCGCCGGGCGGCAGGGTGGCTCCCGGAACGGCGGCTCTCGGAACGGCGGGTCACGGGAGAGTCGGCAGCTGCGCCGCGCGGGGCTCGGGCTGGGCGTCGTGGCGGTGCTCGTCGCGATCTTCGCCGGGGCGGGGTCGCGGTCCGGCACGGCCGGGGCGGGCGCCTCCTGCGGGGCGGGGACGAGCGCCCCGGGCGTGACCGGTGACAAGGTACACCTCGGGCTGCTCTACGCGGACTCCGGCACGGCCGCCGCCGACCTCCCGGCGGTGCGGGCCGGGGTTGACGCGCGGATCGGGGCAGCGAACGCCGCCGGTGGGATCGGCGGGCGGCGCATCGCCTACGACTGGCGGGACGACACCGGCACCCCGGCGGGCAACCTGCTGGGCAGCCGGGAGCTCGTCGAGCGCAGCGAGGTGTTCGGCCTGCTGGAGTTCACCTCCGCGGCCTCCGGCGGCGCCGGCTACCTCGCCGACCGGGGCGTCCCGGTGGTCGGGCTCGCCACCGAGGACGTCTGGGCCCGCTACTCCACCATGATCTCCTTCGCGGCCACGACCGCCACGCAGATCGACACTTATGGCCAGGTCGTCGCCACGCACGGTGGGACGTCCGCCGTGCTCCTGCGGACCGGGCTGTCGGCGGGCGTCGCCGGGGCGGCCGAGCGGGTCGGGGCGAGCCTGCGGGCGGCGGGGGTGAACGTCGTCGCCACCCTCGGCTACACCCCGGGCGCGGACAATGTCGGCGACCTCGCCCGGCAGGTGGTCGCCTCCGGGGCGGACAGCGTCGTCACGATGCTCGCGCCCGACGCGCTGCCCGGGGTGCTGCGCGAGATCCGGGACGCGGGCGCCCACCCGAGCGTCGTCCTCGCCCTCGACGGCTACGACCAGGGCCTGCTTCGCACCGCGGGCGCGGACCTTGCCGGGACGCTCGTCCCGGTCTACTTCCGGCCCGTCGAGGCGGGCGGCGCCCCCACGGCCCGCTATCTCGATGCGATGCGCCGCTATGCCCCGCAGGTCGACGATCCCGCGCAGGCATCCAGCCTGGTCTCCTACATCGGCACCGACCTGTTCCTGCGCGGCCTGCAGGCGGCGGGGCCGTGCCCGACCCGGGCCTCCTTCCTCGCGGCGCTGCGCGGGCTGACCCGCTACGACGCCGGCGGCCTCATCGCGCCGACCGCTGTCGCCACCGTCCAACGCAACCCGGCAACCTGCTTCAGCGTGCTGCGCGTCGACCCGGCCGGCACCGGGTTCCAGGCCGACCAGAGCAACCTCTGCGCGAAGCCCCTCACCCCCGCCCTCTGAGCCGAGGCGAGCGGCCGGGGCCGCGCCCATGAGCCGGGCAGGACGTAACGTGACGGTCCGGGGCGTCGCGGGACGAGGTGCCGGAGCGGAGGGGCGGAGCGTCCATGCCACTGTGGCAGGAGGCCGGGGTCGCGGCGGGGGCGCTGCTGGTGGTCGCGCTGCTGGCCCGGCTGGTTCACCGCTGGTGGCCACGCCGGGCCGTGGCGATCGTCGCGGCTGCCGGCCAGGAGGCGGCGACGATCCTGGGGCTGTTCACGCTCTGGCAGGTCGTGCGGATCCTCGGGGTGAGGCGGGTCGAGGGCGGGATCGAGCGGGCCGACTGGATCTGGCGGGCCGAGCAGTGGGCGCACCTGCCCAGCGAGGCCGCCATGGAGCACGTCATGCTCGGCCACGAGGCGTGGCTGCGCGCCGCGAACGTGTTCTACGCCTGGGTGCACTTCCCGGCGATGAACGTGTTCCTGGTGTGGCTGTTCGCCCGCCACCGCGACGCCTACCCGCCGGTGCGCACGACGATCGTGCTGCTCACCGGGTCGTCGCTGCTGTTCCACATGTTCCTGCCGGTCGCGCCACCGCGGATGCTGACGTCCGCCGGCTTCGTCGACGAGGCGGTGATGCTCGGGCAATCGGTGTACGGCGAGTTCGGCGACGGGGTGGCGGCGCAGCTGTCGGCGATGCCGTCGGTGCACGTCGGCTGGGCGTTCCTGATCGCCTACGAGGTGATCCGGATCAGCCCGAGCCGCTGGCGGTGGCTGATCGTCATCCACCCGATCGTGACCACGATCGTCGTCGTGGTCACCGCGAACCACTTCTGGGCCGACGGCATTCTCGCCGTGATCCTGCTGGTCCTCGCCGTACTGGGTAGCGCAGGGCTGGCCCATCTCGGCCGCCGGCTGCGTGACAGGCGTGGCGCCGCTGCCGCGCACAACGCTCCACCGGATCTGCCGTCCGCCGGTCTGCCGGCCCCGTCCTCTCGTCTGGCGCCTTCCTGCACGTCGGCGTTGCCTTCCCCGCCCCGACTGTCGTCGCGACGGCCCACCCGGCCTTCGCCCGGACCGACTCCGTAGGGGGCTTGCGGCCCGTGGAACCCCCATGGCCCTCGCCTGACGGGCGGAGCATCGCCCAGATGGCGTTTCTTCGGAGCCGGTTGTGATCGCACCGATCTGTCGCCCGTCGAGAACGGCACGGAGGGGTGCGAAGGCCCGCTCTTGTGCGGGCCCCGGGAACCGCTGTCCATCGAGAGCGTGACGCCAGCAGGCGCGCAGCAGCGCGTGGTGGGGGCGAAGCGCGCGAGCCTGCCGTAGGGGCCAGCGTGGGCGAGACGAGGACGGCCCAGTCCGCTCGTGGGCTGGGACAGGCGCGGAGATCTGGCCGAAGGATGTCACCAGAGAGGACGTGACGCCCGTCATGGCCTAGAGTTGTGACGCCATGTGGGCGGGTGACCTGTGTGGGTCCCGGGGGAGCCCATGGCAGGGTCCGGGGGGAACGCGTGGTTCGGTCATCGGCGTCGCGGACGTCGCCACTGGTGCTGGGTGCCGAAGGCGCGCGGGTGCTCGTCGTCGGGACGGGGGCCGGCGACGCGCCGGCCGCGCTCGGGCGTGTCCTGACGGCGCGCTGCGGTCTCGCGCAGGAGAACCTGCGGGTGATCGTCGAGCCGGCGAGCCCGCTGGAGTTCGGCGAGGCGGTCGCCGACGCCGCCGAGCAGGCCGTCGATGCACTGGTCGTCTACTACCAGGGCACCATCACCACCGACGGGGACGGCGCGGTGCAGCTCGCCACCGCCGTCTCCGACGTCCGCCCGCACCGGCTGCCCCACACCTGGCTGCCGCTGTCGTCCGTGCTGGCCGCGGTCGCGGCGAGCCCGGCGGCCCACCGGCTCGTCGTCGTGGACGCCGTCGGCCTGCCACCGGCCCGGCCCGGGAGCGGGGCGGCTGCTGTGTCACCGGCGGCTGCCACGTCACCGGGGGCGATCGTGGTGCCGGCGGCGGTCGCCGAAGAGGCCGGGCCGGACGTGGATGTCGCCGTCACCGTCAGTGCGCGGGCGCCGCGGGCGGGGGAGCAGGGAGCGGGGGAGCAGGCGGCGCCGGCGCTGTCCGATGTGCTGGTGCACCTGCTGATGAACGGCGATCCGGACGGGCCGGTCGAGCTCAGCGTCGGGCAGCTGCTGCGCAGTGCCGGCCGGCGGCTCGCCCTGGGGGGCCAGGCGATGGCGCGCTCCGCCGCCGCCTGGTCCGACCGTGGGATCCTTGCCGTCAACGTCGCCCACACCCCGCCGATCGCGCATCTGGAGGCCGCCCCGACCGCGCTGCTCCCCGACGGGCCCGGCCCGGTGGTAACACCCACGCCACGCCCGGCGTCCGCGCCGCCCACCGGTAGTACGGGATCGTCACCCGGAGCCGCCGTGTCGCCCTCCGCCGTTCCCGCGGCTCGGAGCGGCGCACCGACCGGGGACGGCGGGCTGGCGGGGGACGTGTGCCCGTATCCGGGACTCGCGTCGTTCGACGGGGAGACGCGGCAGTGGTTCTTCGGCCGGGAGCGGGCGATCGCCGACGCGTTGTCCCGGCTGGAGGACCGGCTCGGCGGGGCTGGTCCGCTCGTGCTCGTCGGGGCGTCCGGGTCGGGGAAGTCGTCGCTGCTGCGCGCCGGGCTGCTGCCGGCCCTTCGGCGCGGGGCGGTGGCGGGGGCGCGCGGCTGGCCGCAGGTCCTGATGACCCCCACCGACCATCCGGCACGCGAACTCGCCGGGCAGCTTGCCGCCGCGGCGGGGCTCTCGGTGCTCGCGGCGGCCCGCCTGGACGTCGTCGCGGAGCCGGAGCGGTTCGTCGGGGCGCTTGCCGACCTGCTCGCGTTGCGCCCGGCGGGCGCCGGCGGTGCGGGAACGGCCGCTGCGGCCGGGCGGCGGGTGTTGATCGTCGTCGACCAGTTCGAGGAGACGTTCACGCTGTGCGCGGACGAGCGGGAGCGGACCGCGTTCATCCGCGCGCTCGTCGCCGCCGCCCGGGGTGACGGTGCCCGCGGTGACGGTGCCCCTGCGGGCATGGTCACCCCGCCGGCGGTCGTCGTCCTCGGCGTGCGCGCCGACTTCTACGGCGGATGCGCCGCCCATCCGGAGCTCGTCGACGCGCTGCAGCGCGGCCAGGTCGTCGTCGGCCCGATGACCGCCGCCGAGGTGCGCGACGCCGTCGTCCGCCCCGCCGAGGCGGTGGGGCTGGCCGTGGAGCCGGGCCTGGTCGACCTCATGATCCACGATCTCGGAGCGGCCGAGCACGGGGTCGTCGCCGACCCGGGGTCGCTGCCGCTGCTCGCCCACGCGCTGCGCGCCACCTGGCAGGAGCGGGAGGGCACGGCCCTCACCGTCGCCGGCTACCTGCGGGTCGGCGGGCTGCGCGGGGCGATCGCGCGCACCGCCGAGGAGACCTTCGGCGCGCTCGACGCCGCCGGTCAGGACCTCGCCTGGCAGATCATGCTCCGCCTGGTCCGATTCGGCGACGGCACCGACGACACCCGCCGCCGCGTACCCCGCGCCGAGCTGCTCGCCCTGTCCGCGCCTGACGGGGCTGGCGAGTCCGGTGGGGCCGGTGGGGCGGATGCCGCGCGGGTGCTGGACGCCCTGGTCGGCGCGCGGCTGCTCACCGCGGACGCGGACAGCGTCGAGATCTCGCACGAGGCGCTGCTGCGGTCGTGGCCGCGGCTGCGGGAGTGGATCGAGGTCGACCGGGCCGCGGCCGTGGCCCGCCAGCGGCTGGCCGACGCCGCCGCCACCTGGGAGACCGGCGGGCGTGACCCGTCCTACCTGTTCACCGGCACCCGGCTGGCTGCCGCGCGCGAGTCGACCGAGCACGAGCCGAGCGGGGCGGCGCCGACACCGGTTGCCCGTGACTTCCTCGCCGCGTCGCTGGCCGCCGAGGCCTTCGCCGCGCGCGTCGAAGCGCGCCGGACCCGGCGGCTGCGCCAGCTCGTCGCAGCCCTCACCGCGCTCGTCCTCGTCGCCTGCGGGACGATGGCCTTCGCGTTCTGGCAGCGCTCGCAGGTCGCGGACGAGCGGGACGAGGCCCGGTCGGTGGCGATCGGCCGGCAGGCCGCCCAGCTTCGCGCCGCCGACCCGCTGGCCGCCGCCCAGCTCGCCGCGACCGCCTACCGGATCGCACCCACCCCCGAGGCGCGCAGCGCCCTGCTGTCCACGTTCGCCAGCGGCTACGGCTTCGCCACCCGCCACCTCGGCAGCCAGAACCGCCCGATCGGCGCGGTCGCCTACAGCCGGGACGGCCGTCTCGTGGCCGCCGCCAGCGACGACTGGTCGGTTGCCCTGTGGGACGCCGCCCACCCGGCGAGGCGTACTCCGCTGGCCACGATCCGCGGGCACCGGCTCGCGGTGAAATCCGTCGCGTTCAGCCCGGACGGCCGGTACCTGGCCACCGGCAGCGACGACCGCACCGTGCGGCTGTGGACGCTGACCGACCCCACCCATCCGACCCCGGCCGCCACCCTTACCGGCGCCACCGACTCCGTCTACGGCCTGGCCTTCACGCCCGACGGGCGGACCCTCGCCACCGGCGGTTTCGGCACCCAGGTGCGGCTGTGGAACGTCGCCGACGTTGGCGCGATCCGCCAGATCGGCACGGTCACCGCGCACACCGCGAACGTGCGCGCCCTCGCTTACAGCGCCGACGGCACCGAGCTGCTCACCGGTGGTGACGACGGCCGGGCGCTGCTGTGGGACGTCCGCGACCCCGCCGCCCCGGCGCCGCTGGCCGCGCTCACCAGCCAGGTCGGCGACAACGTCACGCTCAGCGCCTCGAGTTCGCTGCGGTCGGTGGCGCTGAGCCCCGACGGTCGGATCGCGGTCACCGGCAGCGATGACACCACGGCCCGCGTCTACGACGTCAGCGACCCGCGCCATCCCACGGTCGTGCAGGTCATCGACAGGACTCGTCCGGTGACGTCGGTGGCCGCGAACGCGGCGGGCCTCGTCGCCATCGCCGTGAGCAACACGGTGGAGGTCTACGACCCGACCCACCACGGCGACATCGTCGCGCTCCTCCCGCACGGCTCGAAGCCCTGGTCCATCGCCTTCAGCCCCGACGGGCGCACGCTCGCCACCGGCGCCGACGACCGTGCGCTGCGGCTGTGGGACGTCCCGGGCGCCACAGTGGTCGGCGCGACGCGGTTCCTGTGGTCGACCGCCGTCGCCCCGAACGGCCGGCTCGTCGCCACCGGCGACTACGCCAACACCGTCCGCCTCTGGGACACCACCGACCCCGCCCGCCCGCAGGCCGGCGCGGTGCTTCCCGGCCTGAACGCCGCCGTCGACAACGTCCGCTTCACCCCCGACGGCCGGGTCCTCGTGGGCGCGAGCCTCGACCACACCACCGGCTTCGACGCCACGGTCATCCTCTGGGACGTCGCCGACCCCCGCCACCCGCGGGTGCTCACCACTCTGCATCCGGGCATCGGCGCCGTCAACGACCTGAAGATCAGCCCCGACGGACGCACCCTGGCGATGGCCGGCGACAGCGCCCGCGTCGCGCTGTGGGACATCACCGACCGGGCCGCCCCGCGCCAGCGGGCCACGATCGCCGGGCACCGCTACGACGCGTCCACCGTCGCCTTCAGCCCCGACGGCCGCACGCTCGCGTCGGGCAGCAGCGACCGCACGGTCCGCCTGTGGGACATCACCAGCCTCGACCGTCCGGCCGCGCTCGCGACGATCGTCGGGTTCACCAGCGCGCTGATCACCGTCACGTTCAGCCGGGACGGCAACACGCTCGCCGCCGGCAGCTTCGACCCCCGCATCGCCCGCCTCGACGTCCGCGACCGGCGTGCCCCCCGGGAGCTCACACCGCTGACCGGCCTCGGCGCCGGCGTCAACGACATCCAGTACAGCGCCGACGGCAGGCTCATGGCCGCCGCCATCGGTGGCTCCGACGGCGTCGTGCGCCTGTGGGACGTCACCGGCGGTGGCGACCCGAAGCCCTACGCGACGTTCGCCGGCAGGTACAACGGCTTCGCCGCCGTCGCGTTCGCCCCCGACGGCTCCTACCTCGTCGGCACCCCCTACCAGGTGGTCGGCTTCGTCTGGGGTCTCGACCCGCGGCGCGCTGAGTCGGCCCTGTGCGCGCGGGCCGGCGACCCGCTCACCCGCGCCGAGTGGAAGCAGTACCTCCCCGACCTCGCCTACGATCCGCCGTGCCGCTGAGTGACCGCGGCTCCTGGGCCGAGCGCGGCCCGGGACCGCAGCGGTCGGTGACCGAGCGGGTCGCCGACGCGCTGCCGGCCTACGACGTGACGTCGGTGCTCGGCCACGGCGGTCACGCGGTGGTGCTCGCCGGGCGGCACCGCCAGCTCGGCCGCAGCGTCGCCATCAAGGTGCTGTCGACGGCCGGGCCTGACGGCGACGGCGGTGGTGCCGGCGACGGCGGCGCTCATGGCCGGTTTCTCGCCGAGGCCCGCGTGCTCGCCGGCCTCGACCATCCGCACATCGTCGGCATCTACGACTACGTCGAGTCCGCCGACCTGTGCCTGCTCGTCATGGAACGCCTCGCCGGCGGCAGCGCCCGCACCCTCGCGGCCGGCGGCCTGACCGTCGGCACGGTCGCCGCCATGGGCCTCGCCACCTGCGCCGCGTTGCGCTGCGCCCACGAGGGCGGCATCCTGCACCGCGACATCAAGCCCGACAACATCCTGTTCACCGCCGACGGCCTGCTCAAGGTCACCGACTTCGGCATCGCCAAGCTCGTCGGCGCGTCCGGCGCCGCCCCCAGCACGTTCGTCGGCACCCCCGTCTACATGGCCCCCGAGCAGTTCGACGGCCGCCCCCTCGGCCCCGCCTGCGACCTGTACGCCCTCGGCGTCGTGCTCCACGAACTGCTCTCCGGGCGCCCCCCGTTCCCCCGCTCGCTGCCCATGACCCAGCTCATGGATCTGCATCTGCGTACCCCTCCGCCGTCTCTGGACACCGTGCCGCCCGCGATCGCCGCCGTCGTCGCCCGCGCGCTGGCCAAGAACCCCACCGACCGCCACCCCTCCGCCCACGCCCTCGCCCTCGACCTCGCCACCGCCGCCACCCACGCGCTGGGCCCCGACTGGCTCGCCCGCAGCCCCCTGCCCGTCCGCCTCGACGACGACATCCGGGACGCCGCCCGCGCGGCCCTCCCCACCCCGACCCCCACCCCGACCCCCGGCCCACCCCCTCCCAGCAGACCGGCCGGCTCCGATTCCGGACCCGACTCCGATCCCGGCTCCGTCCGCGCCGGCGGCGAGGTGCGCCTGCTGCCGCGGGCGATGCCAGGCGACGCCGCCCAGGAGCCGTCCAGCCTGGAGACGCGCGCGCTGGAGCGCCGCCAACCGGATCACCCGCCCCCCGACACGGACCCGCCCGCCATCCCCTCGGGTCCCGGTCCCGCGGGACCGACACTGCCCGGTCCCGGTCCCGGTCCCGGTCCCGGCCCCGCGGGACCGGCGGGTGCGGGGCGGTCCGGCGGGGCGACGGCGCAGGGCGGGCGCCGGTGGGCGGGCGTCCTGCGCCGCGGGGCGGGGGGTCGCGCGGGCCGGCGGGGCTCGGGCGGCGATGGCGGCGGCGGGACCCTCTCCGTCGGAAGGTCCTTCCCACCTGTGGCGGCCGCGGAGGGCGGCCTGGCGGCGCTGCGGGTGGAGTATCCGTACGGCGTCGCGGCGGCGCCGGACGGGTCGGTGTACGTCTCGCAGCGGCTGCGGCACCGGGTGGTGCGCATCGGCCCCGACGGCCGGGTCGTCCCGGTCGCCGGCAGCGGGCGCGGCGGCGGGGGCGGCGACGGCGGCCCGGCGCTCGACGCCGAGCTCGACAACCCGTGCGGCCTGGCCCTCGCCCCCGACGGCACCCTGTTCGTCGCCGACAGCTTCACCCACCGCGTCCGCCGCATCACCCCCGACGGCCGCATCGAGACGGTCGCCGGCACCGGCCGCACCGGCCCACCCCCCGGCCCCGCGCCCCGCCACGCCACCCACCTCGACCTCGCCCAGCCGCACGGCCTGTGCCTGGACGCCCACGGCCGGCTGCTCGTCACCACCCTCGGCGGCCACCAGGTGATCCGCATCGACCCCGAGGGCCGCGCCGCTCCGCTGGCCGGCGTCGGCACCCCCGGCCTGTCCGGCGACGCCGGCCCCGCCCAGCTCGCCCAGCTCCGCCGCCCCCACGCCGTCGCCGCGACCTCCGACACCCAGCCGGCGACCGGGCACGTCACCGACACCGTGCTCGTCGCCGACACCGACAACCGCCTGGTGCGCGCCATCGCCGCCGACGGCACGATCACCACGATCGCCGGCATGGTCTACGGCGCGTCCACCGAGGAGAACGCCCCCGCCGCCATCGCCGACATCGGCCGCCCCCACGCCCTCGCCGCCTCGCCTGCCGGGGGCCTGCTGCTGGCCGACCCCGACGCCGGCCGCGTCCGCGAACGAACCCCCGACCTGCGCGTCCGCACCTTCACCACCGCCGCCACCCGCCCGGTCGGCCTCGCCACCGGTCCCGACGGAACGATCATTATCGCGGACCTCGCCCGCCACCTCCTGCACCGACTCGGGCCACCCACGCCGCGTCCCTGAGAACGGTCACCCGCCCCACCCGGCCGCGGAGATGGGCATCGCGTGCCGGCTTCATCACGAACCGTAGGTCGCGAGCGTTCCGCGGAACGCACCGGCCCACTGTCCCGCGGGCGAAACCCATCGACGTGGTCTCGGACGGTGGCGGGCAGGTGACATTATTCCGGGATGGTTCGGGGGAACATGGCGGACGGCGACGTGCCGTTCGGGCGGGCGTTCGTGTCGTACGCGCCGGCGGATCGCGACTGGGCGGTGTGGATCTCCTGGCAGCTGGAACGGGACGGCTGGCAGGTCGACGTGCAGGCCTGGGACGTGGTGGCCGGGGCGAACGTCGTCGAGTGGATGCAGCGGACGTTGCAACTCGTTGATCACCTTGTGCTGGTCGTGTCCCAGGCGGCGCTCGACTCCGCCTGGGTCGGCGCCGAATGGCAGGCCGCCTTCGCCCCGGGTGAACGACGGCTCGTTCCGTGCGCGTCGAACCCGTCCGGCCCGCGGGGCTGCTGGCCTCCCTTGCCTCTTCGACCTCCCCGACCTGGACGAGGACGACGCCCGCCGGACCCTGCAGCGCGAACTGCGCGCCGCCCGCACCGGCTGCAGGCAGCGTCCCGTCACCTCCCCGACCTTCCCCGGCTCCAGCGGGCCAGCCGTGGTCGGGCCTGTCGTCGCCGCGCTGGATGAGCGGCCGGCCTTCCCCGGCGTCACGAGCGCCGCGGCGCTTCTTGACCGGGTCGCCGACGCGACGGCCAGCCGGCATCCAGCCGCCGTGATCCGACCGGTCACGACGGGGACGCCGCTGCCGCATCTCGACGAGCCGACGCTCGTGACCTTCCGTGACGAGATCCACCGCGAGTACGAGGAGATCGACACCTACGCCGAGTCCGTCCTGGTCTGCGCGGTCACGCCGGTGGCTGAGGATCTCGTGCGGATGGGCCGCCGCGGCGGCGTCGCGGTGCACAGCCTCGCCGAGTACGAGGGCCGCTGGGACCCGTCCGGCTACCTGGACCGCCAGGCCGCGCGGATCGAGCGGGACCCGCGCTACCCGGCCGAGCTGTATGTCGCGCAGCGCTACGTCGAACTGGACGGCCCCGGTGTCCGCCACGGCGGCGGCACCGACCCGGCGGAGCCCGCATCCGCCGGTGGCGAGGACCTGTGCGCGTCCATGATCGACTGGCTGGATGCCGGTGCCGCCCGCTTCCTGTTCGTCCTCGGCGACTTCGGGCACGGCAAGAGCTTCGTGCTGCGCGAGCTGACCCGCCGGCTGCCCGCCGAGCTCCCCAAGGCCGTGCCCTCGGTGATCCTCCGATGTCCGACCTGATGGTCGACTTCCTGGTGTGCGACCTGCCGTGACGTCCTCGTGGGCCTCGTCGATGGCACGCTTGGTGTCTGCGTCGGGCTCGTCGACCCATTCGTGCGGTTCGGGATAGGAATGCACTGAAGCTTCCATGGCCAGACGCCCCCCATCGGGCGCCATGGAGCATCTCACGCTGCACGTGACGGGCTCTCTCGCTCCACGACGCTGGTCGATGGCCACGATGTGCCGGCAATGCCGGAGCCCCGCGCTCGAGCGGGGTCGGGCTTGAGCGCGGGGGCGTGGGGGAGAAGCGGCGGGTCGGTCAGGCGGCGACGACGTCGGAGCGCAGGGGGGCGAGGGCGGCGCCGATGTCGGCGGCGGTGGGGGCGGCGACGCCGAGGCCGGAGATGGCCGCGAGCAGGTGGCCGACGACGGCGTCGAAGTGAGCGTCGGTGATGCCGAGGGGCTGGTGCACCGAGCGCATCTCGCGGCCCTTGTAGGTCTCAGGGCCGCCGATCGCGGCGGCGATGAAGTCGCGCTGGTGCTTCTTCAGGGCGGGGATGTCGCGGCCGGCGAAGTAGGGAGCCAGCGACGGGTCGGCGGTGACGCGGACGTAGAAGTCGTCGACCGCGGCCTCCACAGCCGCCGCGCCGCCGATCGTCTCGTAGCTACTCATGGTGTGGTCTCGCTTTCGCGGTAGCGGCCCGGTCCGACCGCGGCCGAGGTCACCGTGGCGGCCCGCCGGGCTTTCCGGGCACTGCGCTGCTGTCCCTGTCCGACGTCACCACTCAATCGCGGCGCGCCGCACGACTGAATGGGGCATTTGTCCGCTTTGCGTAGGACGATGGCCGGGCCTGTGCGGGTCCCGTGGCCCCTCTGGCGGTGCCGACAGCCTCAGGGGCGGGCGGCGGCCTCGACAATGGGGGTCCGGATATGGCCGACGCGGTCGATCTCGACCTCGACGACGTCGCCGGGGACGAGGTAGCGCGGGGGTGTGCGGATGTAGCCGACGCCGGCGGGGGTGCCGGTGATGAGGACGTCGCCGGGGTTCAGGGTGAGGGTGCGGCTGACGAACGAGAGGATCCGGGGGATCGAGAAGATCATGTCGCTGGTGTCGCCGTCCTGGACGATCTCGCCGTTCACGCGGGTGACCAGGCGCAGGCCGGCCGCCGGATCGCCGACCTCGTCGGCCGTCACGACCGGACCCATCGGACCGCTGCGGTCGGCGTTCTTGCCGAGCGTCCACTGCGCCGAGGCACCCTGGGCACGTCGCGCGGACAGGTCGTTGAACACCGTGTAGCCGAACACGGCGCGGGCGGCGGCGTCCTCGTCGGCATCGGTGAGCCGGGTGCCGACGAGGACCGCGAGCTCACCCTCCCAGTCGAGCCCGCGCTCGCCGGGCGGGACGGGGGCCGGCGTGCCGTCCACGGTCAGCGACGCCGTCCACCGGCCGAACAGCGGCGGCTTTCTCGGCAGCTCCTGGCGGGTCTCGGCGGCGTGCGCATGGTAGTTCAGCCCCATCCCGAGGATCCGCGCCCCGGCCGGCACCGGCGGAGCGAACTCGATGCCGCCCGCGGGCGTGGTGTGGGCCGGCGTGCCGTTGTCGGGAGTCGTGGTGGCGACGGGTGTGTCGCTGACGGCGACGGCGCTGGACGATGGGGGACCGGCGAGGAGCGCGCGGGCGCGGGCGGTCCAGGTCGGGAGGTCGGCATAGAAGTCGTCGACGTCAGTGAGGCGGGCGACGGGGGGCGCCGAGACGGACGCCGCTCCGTTGTCGCCGGTCGGTAGCAGCACGCCGACGTCGACCCGGTGCCCAGTGCGCATCCCCACGAACCGCATGCCCCGCATCCTCGCGCATGCCGGGGCGCGGGTGCCGCCGGCCGGGCCGCGACGGGCCCATTCCGGCGACACCATCGACGCGTCTGGCCCCACCGCGCCCCTACACTGATTACGCAAGGTCACTGCTTGGCTACAGATCTTCCGGCTCCCGGATCCGGCAGGTCGGCGTCACGCTGGAACGATCACACGAGCAGCGCAATTTTCATATCGCCGCAAACGTGGTTGAACCGGCCGGCGTTCACGCCCGTGTCCCTCGGTGAACCTGATCCTGGCACGGCCTGCCCGACCCTGGACGCCGAACGACCCCGAACGACGACGAAGCACCGAACGACAAGGAGCAGATGTATGCCCTCCCTCCACGAGCTCGTCGACCTGGACGCCGCCGCCGAGCGGTCCACTGCCTGCGGATGCTCCCAGTCCTGCGGCGGTGCTGACGCCGCGGTGGATCCGGCGCCCGCGGGCGGGGGCCGGTCCTCGAGCCGGCGCGGGGTGCTGGGGGCCGCGGCTGCTGTCGGGGCGGCGTCCGGCCTGCTGCTCGCCGGCTGCGGTAGCTCCGGGGACTCCGCCTCCTCCGGCTCGAGCACCACCGGGTCGGGTGCCTACGGCGGATCCTCGTCCGCGAGCACCACGGCCGGCACCGACTCCGGCTCGGGCAGCACCAGTGGCAGCGGCGGTGGGACCGTTCTCGGCGCGACCAGCCAGGTCCCCGTCGGGGGCGGCATGGTCTTCTCCGCCCAGAAGGTCGTGGTGACCCAGCCGACCGCCGGCACGTTCAAGGCGTTCAGCACCACCTGCACCCACCAGGGCTGTCAGGTCAACAAGATCGCCGACGGCCTGATCCTGTGTCCCTGCCACGGCAGCAAGTTCAGCGTGACCGACGGTTCGGTCAAGGGCGGACCGGCACCGAGCCCCCTGCCGGCCGCCTCCGTCAGTGTCCAGGGCACCAACCTCGTCCTCGGCACCTGAAGCCCGCGGCCACGAACACGCGGATCCGGTCCGGACCGTCCCCGTTCCCGTCGGGCCGGATCCCGCGGCGTCGTCACCGTCCGAGCCACCGGTGACGGCGCACGCCAGCCCGCGCCGACCGCATCCTCGGCGCGGGCTGGCGCCCCTGTCGGGCTCAGCCCGGCCACCGGGCATCAGGGCAGCCGTCCGGCGTCAGGGCAGCCGTCCCGTCAGGTCCGGCGTCCGGTGTCAGATCAACAGTCCGGCGTCAGGTCAGTAGACGTCGCGGACGTAGCGGTGGTCGGCCGCGAGCTGACGGACGTGGGCGGCGGCCTCGTCCGGACTCAGGTTGCCATGCGCGGAGGCGATCTCGCGCAGCGCCTCGTCGACGTCGCGGGCCATCCGGGTGGCGTCCCCGCACACGTAGACGTGCGCGCCGTCCGTCAGCCACGACCACAGCTCGGCGGCATGCTCGCGCATGCGGTCCTGGACGTAGACCCTGGTGCGCTGGTCGCGGGAGAACGCCAGGTCGAGGCGGGTCAGCGTGCCGGCGTCGGCGAGGTCGGCGAGCTCGTCGGCGTAGTAGAAGTCGGTGGCCCGGCGCTGCTCCCCGAAGAACAGCCAGTTGGCCCCGCGTGCCCCGCGCGCCCGCCGTTCCTGCAGGAAGCCGAGGAACGGCGCGACCCCCGTCCCCGGCCCGATCATGATCGCGGGCGCGCCGTCGTCGGCGGGCGGGCGGAAGTGCGGCGAGCGCTGGACGAACACCGGCACCGGCTGGCCCGGTTCGGCGTCGGCCAGGTAGGTCGAGGCGACGCCCTTGCGGTCCCGGCCCCGCAGGCCCGCGTACCGCACGACCGACACCGTCAGGCTCACCGAGCGCGGGTCGACCAGCGGTGACGAGCAGATCGAGTACAGTCGCGGCTGCAGCGATCGCAGCACCCCCAGCCACTCCTCGACGCCGGCCCGCACCGGGTACTCGGCCAGGACGTCCACCGCCTGGCGCCCCCACATCCCCTTGGCGAGCTCGAGCTTGTTGTCCGGGCGCAGCAGGGTGCGCAGCCGGGAGTCGCCGGCCCGTTCCGCGACGAAACGCAGCAGTTCGGGCCGCACCGTGGTGATGTCCAGTCGGTGCCGCAGCGCCTCCACCAGCGTGATGTCGCCAGTCGTGCCGGCTGGGCCGGCTGGGCCGCTCGTGCCGGGGAGGCTGACGACGGCGCCCGGATCCAGACCCGTGGTGGCGAGCCACTCGTCGACGAGACGCGGGCAGTTCGTCGGCCACACGCCGAGCGCGTCGCCGACGGAGTAGTCGAGCTGGGCGCCGGACAGGTCGAACGTGAACCGCCGCACCTCCTTCTCCGACCCCTCCCGGCTGAGCAGCCGGTTGCCGACCAGCGGCGCCGCCCAGGGGCGCGCCCGGCTCGGCGCCGCCGCCCTCGGCGGGACGGCCGCCGGCTCGCCGGACGCGCGTGGGTGCGGGACACGACCGGCCGTGACCGTCGGACCGGCGCCGGCTCCGCCACCCGGTTCGCCGGTGGGGCGTTCGCCGGTGGGGTGGGGGCCGTCCGCGAGGGCGGTCACGACGCGGTCCAGCCAGTCGGCGAGGGCGTCGTCGTAGTCGGGTTCGCAGTCGGCACGGGGGACGAGACGCGTGGCGCCGAGTTCGGCCAGCCGCTGGTCGAGGCGACGGCCGTGGCCGCAGAACTCGGCGTAGCTGGAGTCGCCGAGGGCCAGGACGGCGAACCGGTGGCCGTCGAGGCGTCCCGCGTCGTCGGCGTCCAGCGTCGCCCAGAAGGTCTCGCCGTTGTCCGGCGCGTCGCCATCGCCGAAGGTGCTGCTCACCACGAGCAGATCCCCCGGCTCGCGCAGCACGTCGCCGGCCGGCTCCGTCATCACCCGCAGCCGGGTCGTCCAGCCGGCCTCGTCGAGGCGCCGGCGCACGGTGTCGGCGGCCTGCTCGGCGTTGCCGGTCTGCGACGCCCACAGCACCTGGACGGTCCGCGTGCCCGCCGCCGGATCCCCGCCCTCGGACGGTCTGACGTCGTCGGGTGGTCCGGCCTGGTCAGGTGGTCCGGCATGGCCGGCGGCCGGTGCCGCGGGGGAGCGGCCGGGGGAGGGGAGCGCGGCCTGGCTGCCGGCGAGGTAGCCGTTGATCCAGGCAGCGTCGTTGGGGTCGAACGGCGCGTCGCCAGGCAGCCGCGGCGAGGTGCCGGGGACCGGCGGCGCACTGCCCAGCGCCAGCAGGAATCCGGCCAGGTAGTGGCGCTGTGGATCGGTGAGGACCGGCGGGGCCGTCACAGGTCCCGTCCCGAGCCCGAGCGCGGCGACCAGACCCACGGCGGTGGCCTCACGACCGAGGGCGCCGGCGGTCGCACCGGGCGTCGCGGCCTCAGGATGCGTCGCGGCCTCAGGATGCGTCGCGGCCTCGGGGTGCGTCGCGGCCTCGGGATGGGGTCCGGGATCGGCTGGTGTGGCGGGCTGGGCGTGGACAGGGGTGAGGGCGACGGCGGCGGCCTTGAGCTCGGGCTGGAAGGAGATCGGGTCGACGGCGTCGTTCGTGACGGCGTTGACGGCGATGTCCTCGCCGAACAGGTCGCTCCAGTGGAAGGGAGCGAAACAGCAGCCGGGCAGTACCCGGTCGGTGACCACCGCCGGCAGGATCGCCCGGCCGCGGCGCGAGGCGATCTCGACCGGGTCCCCGTCCGTGATGGCGAGCCGGGCGGCGTCGTCCGGGTTCACCTCGACGAACGGGCCGCTGTTGAGACGGTTGAGCTTGGCCACCCGGCCCGTCCTGGTCAGCGTGTGCCACTGGTGCGCGACCCGGCCGGTGTTCAGCCAGAACGGGTGGTCGTCGTCGGGAAGCTCGGCGGGCGGCAGGTGCGGGCGGGGGTGGAAGACGGCCCGGCCGTTCGGCGTGGCGAACACCAGGCGGGGGCGGCTGCCGTCCGGGCGGGTCAGCAGCGGCTGGCTCACCCCGTCGTTGCGGTAGCGGATCGGGTTGCGTGCCTCACTGCCCGGCGCGGCCGGCCACTGCACCGGGCCCTCGCGCAGCCGGTCGTAGCTCACCCCGCGCAGGTCATAGCCGGTCACCGGGTTGTGGAACGCGCGGATCTCGGTGAAGATCTCCTCGGCGCTGTCGTAGGCGAACGCGTCGCCGTAGCCCATCGCGGTGGCGACGCGGGCGATTATTTGCCAGTCCGCCATCGCCTCGCCCGGCGGGTCGACGACGGCCCGGGTCAGGGTGAGGGACCGCTCCGAGTTCACCATCACGCCGTCGGTCTCCGCCCACATCGACGCCGGCAGCATGACGTCGGCGTGGACGTTCGTCTCGGTGTCGGCGTAGGCGTCCTGGGTGATGACGAGCTCCGCGGCGGCGAGCCCGGCGAGCACGCCTGCCCGGTTGCCGACCGACGCGACGGGATTGGTGCAGATGATCCAGCAGGCCCGGATCTCCCCGGCCGCCATCCGCTCGAACATCTCCACGGTGCCGCGGCCGACGTCCGTGCGCAGCCGTCTCGCGGGCAGGCCCCACTGACGCTCGACGAAGGCGCGGTCGGCGGCGTCGAGCACCGAGCGCTGCCCCGGCAGTCCCGGGCCCATGTAGCCCATCTCCCGGCCGCCCATCGCGTTCGGCTGGCCGGTCAGCGAGAAGGGTCCCGCGCCCGGCCGGCAGATCGCCCCCGTCGCCAGGTGCAGGTTGACCAGGGCGTTCGTGTTCCAGGTGCCGTGGGTGCTCTGGTTGAGGCCCATCGTCCAGCAGCTCATCCAGGTGCCGGCGGCGTCCGCGATCCAGTCCGCGGCGCGGCACAGGTCGTCCTCGGCGAGTCCGGTGATCTCGGCGACGGCGGCCGGCGGGTAGTCGGCGAGCAGGGCGGGCATCGCCTCCCAGCCCTGCGTGTGCTCGGCGACGAACGTCTCGTCGAGGTGGCCGCCCTCGGCCAGCAGGTGCAGCAGGCCGTTGAGCAGCGCCAGGTCGGTACCGGGCTTGACCTGCAGGAACAGGTCGGCCTTGGCCGCGGTGGCGGTGCGGCGCGGGTCGACGACGATCAGCTTGGCACCCGCCCGGACCCGTTCCATCAGACGCAGGAACAGGATCGGATGGCAGTCCGCCATGTTCGCGCCGATGACGAGGAACAGGTTGGCCTGGTCGAAGTCGTCGTACGACCCCGGCGGCCCGTCCGCGCCGAGCGACAGCTTGTAGCCGCTGCCCGCGCTCGCCATGCACAGCCGCGAGTTCGACTCGATCTGGTTGGTGCCGATGAACCCCTTCGCGAGCTTGTTCGCGAGGTACTGCGCCTCCAGCGTCATCTGCCCCGAGACGTACAGCGCGACGGCGTCCGGGCCGTGCTCGTCGACGATCGCCCGCAGCCGGTGCGCCACCGTCTGGATCGCGTCATCCACCGGAACCTCCACGGCCGGGCCGCCGCGCTCAGGGCGCATGCGGGCGGTGGCCAGGCGCCCTGGCGCGGCCAGCATCTCGGCACTGGTCGCCCCCTTGGTACACAGCCGCCCACCGTTGGCGGGATGCTCCCGGTCCCCGGTGACCCTGCGCAGCCTGGTGGCGCCGTCCGCGGTGTGCTCGACGTCCAGCACCATGCCGCAGCCGACGCCGCAGTACGAGCACACCGACCTGACCGAGCTCGCCGGGCTGACCGTGGGTGCGTCGGGCGGCACCGGTAGGGTCCGGGTCACGAGGGTTCTGGCCTGGAACGGGGACACCACATCCTCCGCGCGGTCGCTGACCTGCCTGCTGCCTGGCCCGGCGTCGGCATCCGGGCGCGCCTGTCGACGCTAGGGGCGCCGCGTTTCCTCGGCGTCACATGGCGCGTGGACCCCCGATTACGACCTTCACACCGCGCCGACCCCCCTTCGGTGACCCCTCCGAAACCTTCCGGTGACATCAGCGCCGCGCGTCCCGGCCCGTCCCCCGGCGGATCATCCGTCGCACTGTGTGCGGGACTGGTACGCAGCCGATCCGGGGCGCGAGGCCAGGAAACGTGCCGAGGGCTAGCCCTGCCCGAGCAGAGGCGTCGCGCTGCGACCGCGATCACCGCCACGGAGGGTTCCGCTCCCGCATCGGTGTCGGCGTCGACCACCGGCTGATCCGTCTCGCGGCTGGCGTCACAGAGTCCAGCCGTCCGCACGCCTGGGGGCCGCCCGCACCGCCGGGGGCGGCCCCCAGCGGCGTGAGTACCAGCCGTCAGTAGTACCAGCCGTCAGTAGTGCCAGTCGGTGGTGCCGTCGGCGTCGCGCTCGGGGTCGAAGGCCAGGCGGTAGCCGCGCTTCGCCACGGTCTGGATGACCCGCGGATCGCCGAGCGCGCCGCGTAGCCGGCCGATGGCGACCTCGACGGCGTGCTCGTCGCCGCCGCTGGGCGGCAGCAGCTCACGGCGGGTGACGACGTGCCCGGGCCGCTCGGCGAGCCGGCGCAGCAGCGCCATCGCGGTCCGGCTCAGCGGCACCACCCTGTCACCGACGACGGCGGCCTGCCCGCGGATGTCCAGCCAGTGCCCGGCCACCGGCAGCACCTGGCCGCGCCGGCGCGGGACCTGCTCGACGATCTCGCGAACCAGGGACCCGAGGCGGGCCCGCGGCGGCTGGATGACGGGCACGCCGCGCGCCTGCAGCGGCCCCGCGGTCACCGGGCCGACGCAGGCGGCGATCACAGGGCCGAGCAACGCCTCGTGCACGGCCTCCCGCAGGCCCTGCTCGTCCGCGGTCCGCAGGAAGCTGATCGCCGCCGGGGCGCTGGTGAACGCGACCGCGTCGAGCTCCGCCGTCGCCACCGCGTCGATCAGGCGCCGCAGGGGGCCTGAGTCCTCTGGTGCGATCCAGCGGTAGACCGGCACCTCGATCACATCCGCGCCGGCCAGGCGCAGCGTCTCGATGAGGTCGGGCAGCGGCTCGCCGTGCAGCTGGACGGCGACCCGGCGCCCGACCAGGTCATGGTGCTCGATGAGATGCTCCAGCACCTCGTTGGACGACTCCGACGCCGGCGACCAGGCCTCCCGCAGCCCGCAGGCCCGGATCGCGCCGCGGGCCTTGGGACCGCGGGCCAGCAGCACCGCCGACTCGAGCGCCTTGCCGAGCGGCTCGGCGAGATCCCACGCCTCGGCGGCGTCCATCCACCCGCGAAACCCGATGCCGGTGGTGGCCACCGCGATGTCCAGGGGCGCGGCGAGGCACCGTTCCGTGGCATGGCGTAGCTGCGAGTCGTCGGCCAGCGGCACGATCCGGATCGCCGGGCCGTAGACGACCCGCGCCCCGCGCCGCGCCAGCGCCGCACCGAACTCCTCGCGGCGCCGGGCCGCCGTGATCCCGACCGAGTACCCCGCCAGCGGCTCGACCCCGCCGGAACCGCCGGAACCGCCGGAACCGCCGGAACCGCCGGAACCGCGGTCAGGCTGCTCCGACGGGATGCGCTCGTCGCTCACGTCACCTTCACCTCGACCGTTCCCGCGCGGGCGCGGACCTCGTAGACGGGCACCGCGACGTCCTCCTCGTCCGGGCATTCCCCGGTACGCAGGTCGAAGACCTGCTTGTGCAACGGAGAGGCGACGGTGGGTCGCGTCGCCCGCGTCCCGACGATCCCGCGGGAGAGCACCCAGGCGCCAGTGAACGGGTCCTGGTTGCCGATCGCGTACAGGGCACCGTCGTACGTGCGGAACAGCGCGACCTGCGTCCCCCCGACGAGGGCGGCGACACCACGCTCGGGCAGCAGCTCGTCGTAACGGCACACCGCCGTCCAGCCCTGCCCGTCCGTGCCGGTGGTCCCGGTGCTGGTCGACGCGGTCATCGGAGGGCGCGGCGCGGGTGTGCGCGGCGGCGTGGTCATCAGACGGACTCCAGATCGGCCGTGGCGGGGGACTGCGGCGCGCGGGCGGAGGGGACGGTGCGGTGGGTGGGCAGCGGCAGCATGACCGGACGGGGCTGGTCGCGTTCGGTGACGAAGGAGATGCTCGGGTCAGGGGTGTCCGGCGCGTTGACGAAGGAGACGAACCGCCGCAGCCGCTCCGGGTCGTCCAGGACGGCCGCCCACTCGTCGGCGTAGCCCGCGACATGACGCTCCATCGCGGCATCGAGCTCGGCGGCGATGCCCAGGGTGTCATCCACCAGCACCGAGCGCAGGTAGGCGAGCCCATCGGCCTCGCCCCCAGCTCCGGTCGTGCCCGCGACCCCGTCGGTCGACAGGGACTCGATCCAGGCCGACGTGCGCTGGAGGCGGTCGGCGGTGCGGATGTAGAACATCAGGAACCGGTCGATCGTGCGGATGAGGGTCGCCGTGTCGACGTCGGTGAGCAGCAGATCGGCGTGGCGGGGGCGGAACCCGCCGTTGCCGCCGACGTAGAGGTTCCAGCCGCGCTCGGTGGCGATGACGCCGACGTCCTTGCCGCGGGCCTCGGCGCACTCGCGGGCGCAGCCCGACACCCCGGCCTTGATCTTGTGGGGGGAGCGCAGGCCCCGGTAGCGCAGCTCCAGCTCGATCGCGAGGGCCACCGAGTCGCCGACGCCGTAGCGGCACCAGGTCGACCCGACGCACGACTTCACCGTGCGCAGCGCCTTGCCGTAGGCGTGCCCGGACTCGAAGCCGGCGTCGACGAGCCGCCGCCAGATCGCCGGCAGCTGCTCCACCCGCGCGCCGAGCAGGTCGATGCGCTGCCCGCCGGTGATCTTGGTGTAGAGGTCGAAGTCCCGGGCCACCTCGCCGATCGCGATCAGCCTGGCCGGGGTGATCTCGCCGCCCGGCACCCGGGGGACCACCGAGTAGGTGCCGTTGCGCTGGATGTTGGCCAGGAACGCGTCGTTGGTGTCCTGCAACGCGGCCCGCTCGCCGTCGAGGATGTGCCCGCCCCAGAAGCTCGCCAGGATGGACGCGACGGCCGGCTTGCAGATGTCGCAGCCCCGGCCGCGCCCGTGGGCGGCGACGAGCGCGCTGAACGTCGTGATCCCCTCGGTGCGGACGAGGTCGGCGAGTTCGGCACGGGAGACGTCGAAGTGCTCGCACAACGCCCGGCTGACGGTCACGCCGCCCTCGGCGAGCAGCGAGCGCAGCATCGGCACGCACGACCCGCACCCCGTCCCCGCGCGGGTGCACTCCTTGAGCTCGCCGACGGTGGTGGCGCCGGCGTCGCTGATCGCCGCGTCGATCGCCCCGCGGGTCACCGCGTGGCAGGAGCAGACCATCGCGTCCGGCGGCAGCGCCGCCACGCCGACACCCACCGCCGCGCCACCGGTCCCGGCTCCGGCGGGCGCGATCATCGCCATCGGGTCGCCGGGCAGGGGACGGCCGACCAGGGGCCGCAGCAGCGGGTACTTCGACGCGTCGCCGACGAGCACCCCGCCGAGCAGGGTCCGTGCGTCGTCGGAGACGACGAGCTTGGCGTAGGCGCCGGTGACCGGGTCGTTGACCGTCACCTCCAGTGCGCCTTCGGTGGCGGCGAGGGCGTCCCCGAAGCTCGCCACGTCGACGCCGAGCAGCTTGAGCTTCGTCGCGGTGTCCGGCGCGCCGAACTCGGCCGTGCCGCCGACGAGGCGGTCCGCGAGCACCGTGGCCATCGCGTAGCCCGGCGCGACCAGGCCGTGCACCCGCCCGTCGACGCAGGCGCACTCGCCGATCGCGAACACCGCCGGATCGGCGGTGCGGCACCCGCTGTCCACGACCACCCCACCGCGCGCGCCGACGTCCAGCCCGGACTCCCGGCCGAGCTGGTCCCGCGCCCGCACCCCGGCGGCGAACACGACCATGTCCGCCGCTAGGATCGTCCCATCACCCAGCGTGACGGACATACCCTGCTGGTTCGCCTCACCGCCGCTGGCGGCCGGGGTGGTCGCGGCCGGGGCGGGGGTGGCCGGGGCGGGGGTGACCGAGGCGGGGGTGACCGAGGCGGCGAAGGTGCCCAGGTGGACGGTGACGCCGAGCTCCTCGACGAGGCGCCGCAGCAGCGCGCCGCCGCCGTCGTCGACCTGCAACGGCATGAGCCGCGGCGCCATCTCGACGACGTGCACGGCCAGCCCCAGCAGCCGCAGCGCCCGCGCCGCCTCCAGGCCGAGCAGCCCGCCGCCGACCACCAGGCCCGTCGCCGGCCGGCTGGACCGACCTCGCGCCCCCGCCGGGTCCTGCCGTCCCGCGTCGTCCTGGTAGGCCGGGTCAGCCTTGGTCTCCAGGGCCGCGCCCGCGCCCGCGATGGCGGCGGTCGCGCGGGCGGCGGCGGCGCGGATGGCGTCCAGGTCGTCGAGCGTCCGGTAGACGAAGCAGCCGGGCAGGTCCGCGCCGGGCACCGGCGGGACGAAGGGGGCCGAGCCGGTGGCGAGGACCAGGGCGTCGTAGCCGATGGTGCGACCGGCGTCCGTCGTGACGGTCCGGGACTGCCGGTCGACGGCGACGACCGTCTCGTCGAGGCACAGGCTGTAGTCCTGGCCGTCGTAGCAGCCGTCGGGCACCAGGTCGAGGGCCTCCGCGGTGACGCCGTCGAAGTAGGACGACAGCGCGACCCGGTCGTAGGCGCGGCGGCGTTCCTCGCCGAACACCGTCACCTGCCAGCGCCGGTCGGCGTCCCGCTCGCGCAGCGCCTCGACGAAACGCTGGCCGACCATCCCGTTGCCGACCACGACCAGCCGGCCCCCCCGGGGACTCGCCTGCCTGCCCGCGTCCGCCTGCCCGCCGGATTCCGTCCGCATGCCCGACACCTCGTCTTCGCCCGGAACCACTCCTGGCCTCACCACGCGGACATCGTCGCCAGCACCTGTTATCCACAGCGTTCACGGGCGTTAACGCCCCGCAAAGTCGATCTCACCGTGGGAGCGGCATCCCTGTGCGCCCGGGTCTGCGGGCCTACCAGGTGACAGCGGGATGACGGCGATATATCGCGAAGTCGGTGTCGGGACCCGGAGTCGGTTCAGGCGCGGGGGGTCTGGCGCTGGGAGGCGGCGGCGGTGGGGTGCAGGTCGGCGAGGGTCAGCGGGTGTGCCGGCGGGTCGGGCAGCAGGAGGGTGGAGGTGACCGCGCAGTCGGGCGCGACATGGACGAGTTCGCCCGACGCCAGGGGTCGCCAGTCGGGGTGCTCGTCCATCGGCTCGCTGGCCAGTACCACCGACGGCGCCCGCGCCAGGTCCGCGGCCTGCACGCGGGTGGCTCCCGCGGCGTCGATGTGGTGCAGGGGACGTCCACCGTGCCGGCCGCCGGCCGGGCGTTCGAGCAGGAACAGCTCGTTCGTCCGCGGGTAGCGCAGGGCCCAGAGGTCGGCCCCGGTGATCAGGAGCAGGTTGATGCTGTAGACGGGCAGGTTCTCGGCGACCCAGCGCACGGCGGTCGCCAGGCCCCGGGGGACGTCGCCGCCCGCGGCAGCTATCTCCCGAGTGACCAGGGCGAACAGGCGCTCGGAGTCGGTGTCGCCGAGGACCCGGGACCGGTCGGCACCAAGATGCTCCTCGAGCACGTCCAGGCCCTCGACGACGCCGTTGTGCGCGAACAGCCGGCCATCCAGCAGGAACGGATGGGTGTTGCGCGCTGTGACGGCGCCGGTCGAGGCGTGCCGGACGTGGGCGACGAACGTGGTGGCGCGGGCGTGGCGGGCCTGCGCGGCGAAGCGGCGGTCCACCCAGGCGGCGATCGGCTGGCGGAACAGCTCGGCGCGGCCGTCGTCCCCGAAGAAGCCCAGGCCGGTGCCGTCGGGGTTGCGGTGGCTCTGCTGGTCAAGACTATCCGGGGCGTCGAGCAGCCAGAACGTGGCCCGGGTCCGCCGCGGCGCCCCGGTGAGCCCGAACAGCCGGCACATCGGCACCCGCCCCCTCGCCGCGCGCCGTCCGGCCCGCCACCCGCAGTATCCCTCCCTGCGCGGTCAGTGGCCCGTCATGGCGGCGTGGCGGTGACCCGGCGGAACGGATGTCACGCAGAACGGCGGTGGCGATGCTCGTCGTGGGCTGTGCGGCCTCCTCCAACCCGGGCGGCGTCGACGTTCGCCCTGCCCGCAGGCGGGACGCGGGACGGATACAGCGCGTCCGTCGGCCTGGTGCGGGGCCCCGGCCGTCACGCAGGGTCCCCCAGAGGTGGCGCGGCAGGCCGGAGGATCTTCTTCCTGTCCGCATACTGGACGCAGCGTGATGGCACGCGAGGTCCGCGGCGCGGCTGAAGGTGACAGGGTGGGAGGCGCCGGCGATGCAGGAGATCCTCCGGTCAGCGGTGCCGAGCCCCCGCACCGCGCCCGTGCCCGCCGCGCCGGCGTCTGTGCCCACGCTCGTACCCGCGCCGATACCCGTACCGGTGCAGGAGGGCAGGGACGGGTCTGGCTCGGAGGGGCTGGTCTGGTATGCCAGCTATGGCTCGAACATGCGGCTCGACCGGCTCACCTGTTACCTTGCCGGAGGCTCGCCGGCGGGCAGTGCCCACCGCCATCCCGGCGCCCGGGACCCGCGGCCGCCGCGCCTCGCCGCACCGCTGTCCCTGCCGGGCACCATGTACTTCGCCACCGAGTCCCAACTGTGGACGGGCGGGGTGGCCTTCTACGACCCCGCCGGCGCCGGCGAGGTGGCTGGGCGCGCCTACCTGCTGACCACCGGCCAGTTCGCCGACGTCGCGGCCCAGGAGATGCACCGCGAGCCCGGCACCGACCTGGACCTCGCGACCGTCCTGCGCACCGGCCGCGCCGAGGTGGGCCCCGGCCGCTACGAGACGCTGGTGCTCGTCGGCCACCGCGCCGGCGTGCCCGTGCTGACCTTCACCGCCCCCTGGGCGATGGCTGACGTCGCGCTGAGCGCCCCCTCGGCCGCCTATCTGACCATGCTCGCCACCGGCCTGAGCGAGGCCCACGGCTGGCCGTCCGACCGTATCGCCGAGTACCTCGCCACCCGCCCCGGCGCCGCGGGCACCTGGCACCCCGCCGACATCGCCCGCCTGCTGGCGGCCCCAGCTCGCGGGCGGCCACGGCGGTGAACTGCTCGACGGTGCCCTTGCTGCCCACGTACAGGGCCAGGCCGGGCGCCGGCACCGCCGTGTTGAGGGAGGAGAGGGTGATGACGCGGCCACCGTCGCGCAGGCGGGCCGCGGCGAGCTGGATGGCGAAGAAGACGCCCCGGGCGTTGACCGCCATCACCCGGTCGTAGTCCGCCTCGGTGACGTCCGCGATCCGCGACGGCGGATTGACGGCCGCGTTCGTGACCAGGACGTCCAGGGCACCGAGGTGGCGGTCCGCCTCGTCGAAGAGCCCCATCTCGACACGATATTCTTCGGACGCCTGTGGTTGCAGCCACCATGGGACCGAGAGCGGAACGACGATGTCGGTGACCTCGCTGGCCGGGCAGGGCTCATAGCCGGGATAGTCGACGGCGCCGCAGGAAAGTCCAGGTCACGCAGGCCGGTATTGCCAGACCAACCACCGTCAGACCCGCGGGAAATCCCCAGTACCACCAGTCGCCACGTTCCCGCCCCCGACGGATCACGCTCGTCGTACTCCACCGTGAGCCGTTCGCCTGTTCGCCGGTCCCGATCCTCGGCCGAGATCCTCGTGCTGATCGGTGCCCCGGAATGTGTGACGAAACGGGGAAACGGGCTGTGGGATCCTCATGCGGCCCGCCGGGATCCACCACCTCGGCATCGGCCGCGGTTCCGTGCCGTGAATACCCGACGTTCACGTGGATCAGGTATCCGGCGACCGCGAGGCGGGCAAGCCCGGCGGCGAGCACCTTCCAGACGATGTCGACGCCCAGCCGGAACGGGTCGGACGCGGCCTTGTCCGTCACCGCCCGCCCCGATGCGGATCCTCCGCCACCATCACCACTCCTTCAGGTGATCGGGGAGGTCACCTGCCCTTCCTCCATGGAATGATCCCGGCCTGTCAGGGGGAGTAGTCCGGATATTGGCGACGGGCGGCCGTCCGGGTGGCGCGGCTCAGATGACCTCCGGGCTCATGATCGGGGAGGGCGGGGGCTGGTCGCGCAGTGCCTCCGCGGTGCCGCGGATCTCCACGCCGCGCACCGTCCACGGATCGATCGACGCGATGTCGTCCACGACGTAGGCGACCTGGCCGTTGGCGATGATGTTGTGGAACTTGCGGGTGGCGCCGAGGTCGTAGCCGTAGATGCTGATCACGCCGGTGGCGTCGTCGACGTCGTGGCCGACGGGATTGTTCTGCAGGGTCCCGTCCGGCGTGAGCGTCGCGAGCCGGCCGAGGCGCTGGGAGTGCAGGTAGTCGGGTTCGGCCGCGGTGAAGACCATGGCGGGATCCCTTCGGGATGGGCGACGGGGCGTGTGTCGGCCGTGCTCCAGACGGCATTTGGGCACCGTAGAAGGTGAAGTCGACATGAGGTCAAACCACGGCACCCGGCCTGTACATCAAGATAGTCAACGGTGTTGACGGCCCCCGCTTCATGATCTTCATCGCCGGCCTGGCCGCCCGCTCGGCCCCGCGTTCCGCGCAGCGCGGTTGCCGCTCCCCAGACCGCCACGTTCGACAGGGCCTGACTGGCCAGATCACCCGGCCCCAGACTGCACGTTCGCGGACCGCTGTGCCTCTGACTGGTGAGACATCAGCTGACTGGTGAGAAATCGGCTGACTGGTGAGACGGCGGCGGCGGGGGAGGCGACGAACGAAATGGTCATGACGTGACGGACGGCGAGGACGAGTTCGGCGCGTTCTTCCGGGAGAACTTCGTCCGGCTGGTCGCCGCCCTGGTCAAGCAGCAGGTGTGCGAGCAGGACGCGAAGGACGCCGTCGAGGAGGCCATGCTGCTGCTCTGGCAGCGGTGGGGCAGCGTCCACGCGCCGCGCCCCTGGGTGATGAAGGTGGCGCTGCGCCTGGTGGGCAGGCGGTCGGCGCGCCTCGATCGGGAGGCCGAGCCCTGCGCGAGCGGTTCGCCGGGGCGGGCGCCGCGCGGACCCGGGCGGCGCCGGCGCCACCCTCGACTCCGGCGACCAGAGCGCCGGATCGACGGCACACGGACACGCGACAGGATCCGGTCGAGTGCGGGGCACTCCGGCCGACGACGGAGACCCGACGTTGACCATCCCCTTCGCCCACGACGACGGCTTCGATGACGGCTTCGATGACGGCATCGATGACGGCTTCCGCGACCGATTCGATGACGGAGACGGGGACATGGCGGACGGCAAGTGGGCCGGCCTCGACGCGATCATGGCTGCCCTCGACGCGGACCTGGTCGAGGACCTGGCCGCGACCATCGACGTGGAGCAGCGGCTGGCGCGGCTCTCGTGGATCTCCTGAGCGCCCGGTCCGACCTCGGTGGACTGCGCTCCCGCACCCCGGCGCCGGCGACTGGTACGCGGCCGTCTGTCTCGTGCATACGCTGCTCGCCAGCGGCGACCGGCCGGCGGCCGACGAGGTGCTGGCCGCGGTGGCCGACGCCGGCGACTGGGTGACGGCGGCGTGGCTCGCGTGCCTGCACCCGGGCTCGGACGGGCGCGCCCGGGCGGCGCGCGCTCTGGCGCCGCGACTGCGCGCCGGCGGGGGGACCGCCGACCTGGCGCGGGCCGGGCGGCTGCGCCGGCGTGGACGGCGCCGGGAGGCCCGGGCGCTGCGGGACCGCTACCTCGATGACCTGGTCGCGTCGAGCCTGGAGCCGGCGCGGAACCGGAAGGTGGGATGATGACGTCGATCTCGGCGGGGAAGGCACGCTCCGTGTCCGTGGCCGACGGACGGGTCTTTCTCGTCGGGCTGATGGGGTCCGGCAAGTCCACCGTCGGCGCCGTCCTGGCGGGCCGCCTCGGCTGGCGCTACCTGGACAACGACCGGCTGCTCCAGGAACGGACCGGGCTGGATGCGCCGACCCTGGCCGAGCTCGGCCCCGAGGCGCTGCACGCCCAGGAGTCCCGGCAGCTGAACGCCCTGCTGGTCGAGGACCCCCCGTTCGTCGCTGGCGTCGCGGCGAGCGTCGCCGACCGGGCCGAGGACCTGGTCGGGATGGCCGCCGCCGGCCGGATCGTCTACCTGCGGGCGACGCCGACGACCCTGGCCCGTCGGATTGGCCGGGGCCGCGGGCGGCCGTGGCTGGGCGCGGACCCCCTGGCCACCCTTACCCGGATGTACGCGGCCCGCGACGCCGCCTACCGCGGTGCCGGCCTGGTCGTCGAGACGGACGGCCGCAATCCCGACGAGGTCGCCGCCGAGGTGGACCGGCTCCTCGCGCTCGGCTGAGATCCGTCGCCGGTCGCCGGTCGCCGGTCGCCGGTCGCCGGTCGCCGGTCGCCGGAACGCCGGGGCGGCGGGCGTACGCGTGGGCCTGGCGACCCGGGGGCGCTGCCGGGCGCCACCTGGACGCAGATCGGCGGTGGCCTCACCCTGCGGCCGACCCCCAGCCCGGAGGCGGTCGTCACCGCCGTCCAGGCGCGGGTGGACGAGCTGTCCCGGTGAGGCGCCGCGGGGGTGCGCTCCCACCCCCGGCCGGGGACGGCGGCGCGGGGCCGCACACCGAGACGCGTAAGCCGAAGCGGGACGGATGCCGTCAGTAGGACATGACGGTTACACCGCGAGTTCGGGTTATCGGCGCGTTTCGTGGACGTTGCCCGTGACGCGGCGCCCTCCGTCCGGTATACGGGAGATACACCGCGCGAGGTCGCCATCAGCGGGTATGTCCGCAGGGTGCCGGCGGTGGCGGTCTTACAGGAGCAGGGGGAGTGCAGTGAAGGCGGGGACCCCGCCCCACGTCGTCGACCCGAATTGGGGAGAACGCGGGCATGCGTTGTCGATTGATGCTGTTCTTGAGAGGGGAGGATCGTCCCGAGGGGTGGGTGCGAGAAGGATGATCAGTGGTCAGACGCACGTGCGCGTAATCGCCGCCGCCGGCGAACGTTCCGGGCCGCGATCCACCTCGCCGTCGGCGTCCGCGCGGCCGCTGTCCGCAAGACCAGCGGCCCTCTCGCCAGTGGCCGCCTCGCCAGTGGCCGTCCCGCCGGTGACGGCCTCGCCGGTGCGGAGGCCATCCGGCACGCAGCCGGCCTCCGCCGGGAACGCGGCTCGGCCCGCTGTGAGTGGGCCGGTCATCGAGGTGCGTACCGATGTGCTGCGGCCCGCCGGCCCGCCGCCGGTGACGGTGCTCCCCAGGCCCCGCGGATGGGCTGCGCTCGGGCGTTCCGCCCGCTCGTCGGTGACGTCGGCGGGCGTCTCGGTCCGGTCCTCGGTGACGGCGGCCTGGACGTCGGCGACATCCAGGCGTGCGGCGTCCACGCCGGCCTGGCCGCGGCTGGACCAGTCGCGGCCAGGCCGGCCGGAAGCGGCCCCGTCCCAGGTGAACCAGCCGCAACCGAACCAGCCGCAGGTAAACCGGCTGGAGGCGGCCCCGTCGCAGGCGCACCAGGCGCAGCCGGCCGGGTCGCAGGTGGACCACTCCGGTCCTGTGGCCGATCGGCCCGGGGCCCTCGCCACCACCTCACGGGCGGCGGCCCCGTCGGCGAGCCAGGCGCGAGGCGCCGACCGGGCGGCGGACGAACCGCTCTGGGAGGCGCTGCGGGAGGACCGGTTCGTGCTGGCGCGCTGCCGCGAGTGTGACGCGTGGCTGGCGCCCGCGGAGCAGCGCTGCGAACGATGCGCGGGGCCGACGGCCTTCGCGCCGGCGGCCGGGACGGGGGTCGTGGACAGCTTCATCGTGGTCCGTCACCCCAGCATGCGGGCGTTCGCCGGCCGGCAGCCGTACGCGCTCGCGCTGGTGACGCTGGACGAGGGGATCCGGCTGGCCGGGAGGCTCGATGGTCTCCCGCTCGCGGACGTGACAGTCGGCCAGCCGGTCCGTGCTGCCCTTGACCTGCGCCCTGGCACCGACGTCCCCACCGTGGTCTTCCGTCCCAGCGCGACCGCGATGGCCGGCGTCGGCGTCGGCTGACGCCCCTGGCGGCCGGGCGGCCAGCTCAGGGCGACCGAACGCCGCCACCAGCTCGTCCGTCACGAACTGGACGATCTCGACTTCGACACTCATGGCGCCCGACCGTGGCGCAGGCGACCAGGAGCGGCGTCGCCCGCCCGTGGCGCCGCACCGCGGGCGCGGTTGAGTTCGAGCGCGCTCAGAAGTTGATCATGTGGCCGGCGAGGCCGTGGATCGCTTCCTTGACGGCTTCGCCGAGGGTCGGGTGGGCGTGGACGTTGCGGGCCAGCTCGTTCACCGTGAGGTCCCAGCGCTGCGCGAGGGTCAGCTGCGGGAGCTGCTCGGTGACGTCGGGGCCGATCAGGTGGGCGCCGAACAGCTCGCCGGTCCTCGCGTCGGCGAGCACCTTGACGAAGCCCGCGGTCTCGTTGATGCCGTGGGCCTTGCCGTTGGCCATGAACGGGAACTTCGCGACCTTGACGTCGAAGCCCTTCTCGCGGGCCTGCGCCTCGGTGTAACCGAAGCTCGCGATCTGCGGCTGGCAGTACGTCGCCCGCGGGACCATGACGTACTCGATCGGGTACGTCTCGGCGTCACCGATCGTCTCGGCGGCGATGATGCCCATCGCCTCGGCGGCGTGGGCGAGCATCAGCTTGGCCGTGACGTCGCCGATGGCGAAGATGTGCGGCACGTTCGTCCGGCAGTACTCGTCGACGTCGATCGCGCCGCGCTCGGTGAGCGCCACCCCGGTGTTCTCCAGACCGTAGCCGGTGACGTTCGGCCCGAAGCCGATGGCCTGCAGGACCTTCTCGGTCTCCAGGACCTGGGACGCGCCGTCCCTGCCGGTGACGGTGACGCGCACCAGGTCGCCCGAGTCGTCGATGCCGTCGACGCGGGTGGAGGTGAGCACCTTCACGCCGGCCTTCTTGTAGTGCTTGGCGAGCTCCGCGGAGACCTCGGCGTCCTCCAGCGGGACCATCCGGTCGAGGAACTCGACGATGGTGACGTCCACGCCGTAGTTGTTCAGCACGTACGCGAACTCGACGCCGATCGCGCCGGCGCCCGCGATCACGATGCTGCGCGGCAGCTCGGAGGCGAGGATCTGCTGCTCGTAGGTGACGACCCGCTCGGACAGCGAGGTCCCGGGAAGCAGCCGCGGGGTCGCGCCCGCGGCGATGATCGCATGGTCGAAGGTCACCGTCTCCGTGCCGCCGCCGGAGGTCGCGACGGACAGGGTGTGGTCGTCGACGAACGTGCCACGGCCGTCGAACTCGGCGATCTTGTTCTTCTTCATGAGGAAGTGGACGCCCTTGACCCGGCCGTCCGCGACCTTGCGGGACCGGCGGAACGCCTCACCGTAGTCGAAGGTGAGCTCCCCGTTGATACCGATGCCGAACGTCTTGGCCTCGTGGGTCAGGGTGTGCACGAGCTCGGCGTTGCGCAGCAGCGCCTTCGAGGGGATGCAGCCCACGTTGAGGCACACCCCGCCCCAGTACTTCTCCTCCACCACGGCCGTGGTCAGGCCGAGCTGTGCGGCTCGGATCGCGGCCACATACCCGCCCGGACCGGCGCCGAGCACCACCACGTCGAAATGTTGGGTCACACCCGCAGCCTAACGACCGCACAGCTACCCCGATTCCGTCGCCACCCTGCGTTCGGTCACATCGGTCCCGGCCCGGTCGGAGATGCGGGGACGCGAGGGGGCCAGGGAGCGCGGGGGCGAGGAGGCGGACGGGTCCGGCCCGTCGCGTCGTGTCCCGGAGGCCACCGCTCGCACGCGGTGAGCCAGGCCGCACGGGCGCCGAAACGGCGGGTGGCCCAGCTGGTGGTGGGGCTGCTCAGCGGCCTGGCCCGGACGGGGCCCGCGACCGCGGTGCGCCTCGGGCGGGAGATCGGGCTGGACCGGTCGGCACGAGCAGGTACGCGAGTCGACTGGAGGCGGGCGGGCTGGTGCGGCGCGACCCCGACCCGCGGGACGCGCGCGGCACCCTGCTCAGCCTCACCGAGGACGGCGAGAAGGTCGTCGGTCTCCTTCGCCAGCGTCTCGCGACCCTGCTGGGGCAGCGGCTCGCCGGCTGGCCGCCCGAGCAGGCCGGCGCCTTCGTGGCCGGGCTTGACCGGTTCGTGCGCGAGCTCCGTGACGCGCTTTAGGCTTTCTTGAGTATTTCTCGTTCTGGTGCCCGCGGCTGGGACTGGAAGTCGGGGTTACCCCGGCGGTGTTAGCGTCCGGGCCACATGGTGCCAAGGTCCCCCGGAGGCTGGAAAAAGGGCCTGTGCCTGCGGTGTTTCGGTGGACGCCGAGGAAATGCGGATCGCGGGTCGGACCTTTGTGCCATAGGCGTCGAGACGTGCGACACGCCACGGCCCGAGAGCAACGGCCCGCGGCTATACAGGTACATGGGTACAGGTATGCGCGGCGCATCGCCGCGCCGTTCTGCTAGCATTGTCCACCGCGATTTCGGGACCTGCGCCCACTGCCCCGCGACGGGCCGGGGGCGCGCGTGATGACCCTTCTCGAAACAGCGCCGCGGGCCGGCCATTCCGCCAGTCGAGCCTTCGCTCGCCCCCTCACCGCGGGCGACCGCGCCTATCTCGCGTTCCACCGTCTCAACCCCGGTGAGTTCCAGGACGTCGGCGCCGTGCTGTTCCTCGAGGGCCCGGTGTCGCTCGCCGACCTGCGCGCACACGTCGCCGAGCGGCTCGCCACCACCCGCGCCCGGATGCTCACCGACCGACTGGAGCCCGTCACCGTGCGCGCGGGGGATCGGCGCACCACGAAGACGGAGACCTTCTGGGTCTCCCAGCCCGACGTGGACGTCGACACACACGTCGTCGCCCTCGACCTGCCGAGCGCGCAGGATGCCAGCCGGCTCTGCGTGAGTGACGAGGCCGGCGACCGCCGTGTCCGCGCCGCCCTCGACATGATCGCCACCCGGCCGATCGACATGGACCTGCCGCCGTGGAAGCTCTACCTGCTGTGTGACGGCGGGAGTGGCGGGACGTCCGGGTCGGTCGTCGTCTACCGCACCAGCCATATCGCCCAGGACGGCGCCGCCCTCTACCGCTCGCTGCACCTGCTGTTCGGCGGCGACGAGGAGCCGGACATGGGGCTGCCGGAGAGCATCCGCCGCCCGCGGGCGCTGGACTACCTGCGGTTCGTCAGCCGGGGACTCGCCGTGCTGTCGCCGACCCGGGTCCTCGACGCCTGGGGCGGACCGCCGACGGGCCCGGCCCGCCACACCTGGGTCGTCACCGACCTCGACCGCATCCGCGGGGCGGCGAGCCGGCATGGCGCGTCCGTCAACGACGTGTACCTGGCCGCCCTCGCCGGCGCGGTGCGGGCCTGGTCGGAGTACGAGTGGCGCGACGACGCCCGGCCGGTGCACGCGCTGATGCCGGTCAGCATCCGCGTCGCCGCCGACCAGAACGTGCTGTCCAACCACACCTCCGGTGTGCGGGTGGCGCTGCCCTGCGGGGAGCCGGACGCCGCCCGGCGCCTGGCGCGGATCGCCGAGGTCACCCGCGGTCTCAAGGACAGCGGCATCGGCGTCGTCGAACACCATCACTTCCCGGCCGTCGCGGCCCGGGCGACCCCGCGGATGCTGTCGTACGCGGCGAGCTTCGGCGGGCGCACCCGGGAACTCGCGATGGTGGCGACCAACGCCCGCACGATCCGCGGTCCGCTGCACGTCGCCGGCAGCCAGGTCACCGAGCTCATCGGGACCGGGCCACTGCTCGTCGGCCGCCAGCACCTGTCGGTGGCGCTGTTCGGCGTCGGCCGCCGGGTCGGGATCACCTTCGCGACCAGCGCCAGCGTTCCCGGCCACGAGCGTCTCGCCGCCCTGTGGCTCGCCGAGCTCGACGAACTCGAGCGGCTCGCGCCCAGCGGCGTCCAGGTGCCCACGCAGCGCCGCCGGGCGGTGCGGGTGCGGTAGGCGCGGCTCGCCCCGACACTGTGCCGTCCGCACTCCTGCCACCCGCTCGCGGAGCCTGCACGCTCGCGGAGCCTGCACGCTCGCGGTACCTGCCCGCGAGGGCTCTGCACGGTTCTGGGGCAGTGGGTCTGGGGTGCGGGCGCTTCCAGGGATGGCCGTGCGTGGCCGCCGGCGCACGACCGCCCCTGGTGGCGCCCTCGGTACATGGTCCGGGTGGCGTGGTCGGGTTCCCGACGCGGCACGGCCCGGGCACGGCGGCGACACGTCCGTTGCGTGAGGGTCGGCAGCCGCCCGCCGAACGCCGTCACGCCGGCGGCCGGGGACGGCTTCACCAGGGACGGCTTCACCAGGGACGGCGAGACAGGGGCATGGGATGACGCGGGACGGTCTGGGAGCGGGCGGGCCTGCGCGGAGCACCACCGCCCTGGCGGGCCGGATCGGGTGGCGGTGCCTGCTGGGAGCGTTCGTCGGCAACGCGATCGTGCGGATCGCGGACGCGATCGGCGGACCGTTCGACGGTGACGTCGCCCGCGTCATCGTGATCGTGTTCGCTGTCGTCTGCGGACTGACGATGGTTGCCGGCGGCGACTACGCACGCGACCGGCCCGACACCACAGGTGATGTCGACCACGGTTGAAGGTCGCCCGTTCGGCGGTGATCGATCACTGGATGCGGCTATCGTCCTGTCCCGTGCCTCCTACGACGCGTGTCCGTCCCGTCGCTCTGGCCGTCGTTCGCCGTGGTGAGGACCTGCTGGTCGCGGAGGGGACGGAGCCGACCGGCCTGCGGTTCTTCCGGCCGCCCGGCGGCGGCATCGAGTTCGGGGAGCGTGCCGTCGCCGCGGTGCGCCGCGAGCTGCGCGAGGAGCTCGCGGTCGAACTCGAGGAGGTACGGCTGCTCGGCGTTCTGGAGGACGTCTTCGACGGAGACGGCCGGCCCTGCCACGAGATCGTGTTCGTCTTCGCCGCCGCGCTCGCCGACCCTGCGCTCTACCAGCGTGACGACGTCGGCGTCGTGCTCGACGAGGGCAGCCCGGTCAGCTGGCGCCGCCCCGCCGACCTCGCCCATGACGGCGTCCCGCTCTACCCGCGCGGCCTCGCCGAGCTGCTGGCCGCGTCCGCCTGACGTCCGCGTCCGCCGATGGCTGCCGGGAGAACGGGGGCCGACGCGGGCGCGGTGCAGCGGACGAGGTGTATCCGAAGGGTCCCTGTGCGCGACATTGCGCCCCGTCGCCGCGCCGCGCCACCGCTCGGCTGCGACGATGGGACAGGGGTGGCACAAGGGGGGTCGTGGGGGACCTGGGGCCGGACGGGGCCCGCGGCGAGAGGGGTCCGATGCGCGCAGGGTGGTCTGCCGGAGGACGAGGGCGTGGGCACCGGCCCATGGGCGGGCAGGGTGGTGCCAGTCGCACGGCGGTGCTCGTCTGCCAGGGCCGTGCCGTTGCCCAGGGCCGCCTCGCACTCGGGCGGTTCGACGATCCCACTGCGGTGGCCCTGCTGCGGCCGGATGAGCGGGCCGTCGTCGACGAGGTCCGCGCCGGCGTGCCCCCGACGAGCCCGGGCCCGCGGCTGACGTTCGAGATGGTCGGCGCCTGCGGCGAGGTGATGGCACCGCGCACGGTCGCCATCGACGATGCGGTGCGGGAGGCACTGGGCCGGCCCGACCCGGCCACCCAACTGGTGATCCTCGGCGCCGGCCTGGACGGTCGGGTGTGGCGGATGGCCGAGCTCGCCGGCGTCGCCGCGTTCGAGGTGGACCATCCGGCGTCCCAGCGGGACAAGCGCGACCGGGCTCGCAACCTTGCCGCGGGGGCCGGCGCAGGCGCGTCGCCGGCGTACGTGTCCGTCGACCTCAGCCGGGACGATCTCGCCGCCGCGCTCGCCGCCGCCGGGCACCGGCGCGCCCTGGCGACCGTCTGGATCTGGGAAGGGGTCGTCCCCTACCTGACCCGTGCCGAGGTGACTCGGACGCTGCGGACCATCACCGACCGGTCCGCGCCGGGCAGTCGGCTGATCATCCACTACCAGACCCCGTCGGTGACGGCGCTGCTCGGCCGGTGGGCGGCGGGCCTGCTGAGCCGGTTGTCCCGCAGGTCCAGCCCGATGGGCCGGGAGCCGAACCGGTCGGCGTGGACGTCCCGGGCGATGCGCCGCGCCGTCACCGCCCGCGGCTTCGTGACCATCGGTGACGACTCCCTGCTCTCCCTGGCCCGCCGTTTCGACACCCCTGTCCGGCACCGCCGCTCACTGGCCAACAGCCGCATCCTCGTCTCCGACGCCGTCACCCCCGACGCCGTCTCGCCCGGCGAGGCCAGCCCACCGCGACCGCGCCCCGACAGGTACGTCGCCGACCAGACGGGCGGGTGACGGCGGCGCGCACCTATCCTCGAGCAGGTGGACGCCCCGACCCCGCCGGAACCGGAACCGGAACCCCGCTGGCTTGATCCAGCCGAGCAGGAGACCTGGCTTGCGCTGGTCGGGCTGCTGATCAGACTGCCGGCCGCCCTCGACACCCAGCTGCGCCGGGATGCCGGCGTCAGCCACTTCGAGTACCAGGTGCTCGCCGGGCTGTCGATGACCGAGGAGCACACCCTGCGGATGAGCGATCTCGCGGCGTTCACCGAGGGTTCGCTGCCCCGCCTGTCGCAGGTGGCGACCCGCCTGGAGAAGCGCGGCTGGCTGCGCCGCTGCCCCGACCCCGTCGACGGCCGCTACACCCTCGCGGTTCTCACCGAGGAGGGCTGGGCGAAGGTGGTTGCCACGGCCCCCGGCCACGTCGAGGCCGTGCGCCGTCTCGTGTTCGACCCCCTGACCGGCGCCCAGCAGCGCCAGTTGCGCGAGATCGGCCGGCGCGTGCTGGCCGCCGTCGACCCTGCCGGCGCCGGCCGCTTCACCCCGCCGCGTCGCCGCTCCGGCACCCCCGACGCCGCGGACGCCTGAAGCGGCTGATCGCGCCGCCTCGGGGTGTGGGTCTCCGGCCGGCCAGACCTGGCGGGCGTGGAACGCGAGGCGCTCGGCGAGCGCGTCAACCTCGTCACGCCCGTGACGCCGGCGGCCACCGAGAAGTTCTCGCGGTGATCTCCTCCTGGGCCGGCCCGCGGTTCCCGTAGCCGCCGGCCGCGCGCCGGCAGGCCCTGGCGGTCGAGCGGTCCGCGAAACCGTGGGAAGCCCCGGTATGGCCTGGCGCGCAACGATAATCTGAGCGACGCGGCTGTACCCTTCGGTGGCTGTGCCGGTCCCTCGCGGTCGGCGGCTGTAACGGTCGGCGGTCCGTGGCCCGCCGCAGGTCGACGTGCGAATCGGGGGCACCGTGGACGCCGGGATCATCGCCGCCCTCATCTCGTCGGCGGCAGGGGTCGTCGTGTCGGTCGGGGCCTCGGTGTGGACGCGCCGCCAGGGCGTCGAGCTGGAGCGGATCCGCTACGAGCTGGAACGCTCGGCCCGCGACACCGAGAAGCGCTCCGCCGCCAAGTCCGAGCTCGACCGCTACCGCGAGCCGCTGCTGGTCGCCGCGTTCGACCTCGGCGCCCGTATCCACACCATCCGCAAGAAGAAGTTCCTCGCCTATCTGGATTCCACCGAGCGGCGCAGCCAGCTTGCCGTGCGGGGCACCCTGTTCTGCGTGGCCCGATACTTCGGCGCGCTGGAGATCCTCTACTCGCGGCTGGCACTGCTGCGTTTCGAGAGCGCCGACGACACCCGCCTTGTCGCCGCGCTGCTCGCCGACATCGGCGGGGTCTTCAACAGTGACGCCTACGACCGGGTCGACACGTTCCACTCGTCGCGGTTCATGCTGTGGCGGGAGGAACAGCGGGCGATCGGCGAGCTGATGCGCGGCCCCGGCGGCACCGCGAACGAGTGCGTCGGCTTCGCCTACTTCGACCAGCATTACGACGATCTCTTCGCGACCTGGTTCGACGCCTTCCTCGCGGCACTCACCTCTCCGGCGGCAGCATCGAGCGAGCGGCTGGCTCGGGCCCAGACGCTGCTCGCCCTCCTTGTCACCCAGCTCGACGAGGAGGGTGCCTACACGCTCACCGTCGACGGCCAGCGTGTCGCCCCCGACTGGGTCACCGCCGACGGCCTCGCCTGACCGTTGGCCTGTTGGCCTGTTGGCCTGTTGGCCTGTTGGCCTGTTGGCTGTCGGCTGTCGGCTGGTAGCAGCGTGTACGCCGCCGGCAACGGAATAGACCGTCGTCGGTGACGGTGAGGTTTCCCTTTTCCGGTCGGATCGTGTTAACCAGATACTTACACGGCGCCGCCGAGGAACGCCGCCCGCGCTGATAGAAACGTCCTCATTCGAACGTGAAATCAGTGCTTCGCGCCGTTGGTTGTGGATATCGTCCCGCCGACGGTCTCCGACGCGCCCGTGCGGGAACGGAGGCCTGCCCGCATGACCGCCACCGATCCCCGCCCGCTGCTCGTTCTGGTGAACGCCGGCGACCGGGCCGCCCGGGAGCCGTTGTTGCGTTCCCTCGCCGCCCCGTACCGGGTGCATCTGATCACTGGCGCCGAGCCGACCTGGGAGCGGCCCTATCTCACGGGCTGCTCGGTGCTGATCCGCGCCACCACCGACGCGGTGGTCGCCGAGGCGCGCCGGGTCGACGCGGGCGCGGGCGGGCCGGTCGCCGGGGTGTTGAGCTGGGAGGAGGAGTACCTGCTGCAGGCGGCACTCGCCGCAGAGGCGCTCGCCCTGCCCGGCGCTGGCGCCGAGGCCGTCCACCGCAGCTGGGACACCTTCGCAGCCCGGCGCGCCCTCGCGGACGAGGGCGTCCCCCAACCCGGATTCGCCCTGGTCAGGAACGTGAGCACTGCTCTCGTCGTCGCCTCCGGAATGGGCTACCCGGTCCTGCTGCGCCCGCGGGCTGCGGCGGGCGCAGGCGTCGTACGTGTGCGTGACGCGGACGACCTGGTCGCCCGTTTCCCCGCCGCCCGGCGGCTGCGCCTGCCGCACCGTCCGATGGTCCCCGACACCGTGCTCGTCGAGCGATTCCTGCCCGGCCCGGAGATCAGCGTCGACGCGGTGGTCGTGGACGGCGAGGCCACCCCGGTGTTCATCGCCCGCCGACAGGTCGAGTACACGCCCGAGCGCCAGGTCACGGGCCACGTCGTCGACGGCGCCGACCCATTGCTCGCCGATCCGGCTCTCGCCGCGCTGCTCAGCGACGTCCACGCCGCCCTCGGCGTCCGGGACGGCTGGACCCACACCGTCCTTGCCGCTACCGACACCGGCCTGTCGGTCCTCGAGGCCACGGCCCGCCTCGGCGGCGACCTCCTCCCGCTCCTCGCGACGCTGGCCACCGGCATCGACCCCGCGCTCGCCGCCGCCGCGGTGGCCTGCGGGCGCCTGCCGTCGCTGGTCCCGACCAGCCGCCGCGCCGCAGGCATCCGCTTCCTGCACCCGCCCCGGCCGGGTCGTGCCACCCAGCCACCCGCCTTCGACGCGGCCTCCCGGGAGCCCCGGCTCGACCCGGCAGCCCTGCCCGCCGGCCTGGCAGCCCTGCCCGCCGACCTGGCAGCCCTGCCCGCCGGCATGACTGCGCTGCCCGCCGAGCTGATGCGGCACGTCGCGCTCGCCAGCCCCGGCGCCGTGCTCACCTCCTGCAGGCCGGGCCGGGGAAACGGTCTCGGCCAGGGATATGGCCAGGGAGACGGCCAGTGCCGATCTGCCTCCGCCGTGGCGGTCGCCGACAGCACCGGCGCCGTCGATGCCGCCCTCGACGCCGCCGTGGCCGCGTTCCATCTCGACCCGGCTGCCGACCGCCAGGACTCCGCTGCTGACCGCCTCCACCCCGACCTCGCTGCCGCCGGTCCTGGTGCCGCTGCGCCTGGTGCTGCCGGTCTCGGTGCTGCCGGATTCGGTGCTGCCGGATTCGGTCCGGCCGGGCTCAGCGCCGCGCGGGCCATCAGCGTGGTGGGACGAGGCTGACCCGAGGTGGGCAAACCGCGGTTGTCAGGCCCAGGGCTGGCCGCCCGGAACGGCCGCGACGAACACCTCGGAGCCCTCCAGCGGCCCGGTGAAGAACCAGCTCGCCGCATTGTCGAGCTCGGTGTGGGTGAGTTTGTTCTCCTCCCACGGCAGGTAGTGGATCCCCTTGCTTACCGGTCCGGCGGCTGGAATCTGCTGACGTAGCGGCGCTGCCAGGGGGTCTCCACCGCGTGCCGCGCGTAGTGCACCCGGACGTAGGTGACGGCCGCGGCCGCGGGAACACCATCCAGGACGGCAAGGCAGGCCAGCGCGGTTCCGGTCCGCCCGTTACCCCCGGAACAGGCGATTTCGACCCGTTCCGTCATGGATCGCTCCCACGCTTCGCGAATACCTTTGTTCGCCGCATCCCGGTCCGTCGGAAGCCAGAAGTCAGGCCATCGCAGCCAGCGGCTTTCCCAGTGGACTTCCGGCGGCTGCCGTCCCAGAAGGTACAGTCCGAAAGTCGGCTCGGCCCCCAGTGGAAACGGTCGGCGCAGTCCCCTCCCGCGTACGGTGCGCCCTGATGGCAGGGTCAGTACTCCGGATCCTGCAGGATCCCACGTCGGCATCCTTCAAATGGTAGTCACCGGTACCTCGGCCGGGCGTCCGGTGGGCTGACGTGCCGGCGGCACGCTGGCGTCACATCGCCGTCACGCCGGGGGGGAGAGGACATGTGCCTCCGTAACGGACGAGGGTATTCGTGACGACGAGGGTATTCGTGACACAGCCATCGCAGAGTGAACGCTGCCCGGACCCGGCCAGGTGGATCTCGCCGTCACCGTGCGGGCATGCGTGCGGGCACGCAGATCGCGGACCCGCTGATCCCTCCCGCCTGCGTGGACAGGCGGCGCCGGTCGCCGCCGCATGGGCTGGCCTGAGCGCGCCGCTCGTCCCCAGCAGACGATCTGCGAGTCCCGGGCCGCCGGATGCCGGGCTGCGCCGTCGTCAATGCCCACGACACCGGACGTCTGCTGCCCGCGGCACTGCGTCGCCACGGCATCGAGCCCGTCCACGTCCGCTCGTCCTTTCCCGACGCGCGCCTGGCCGGCCCCGGTGCCAGTACCCGTCCGAGCCTCACCCCCCGTCCCACTCCCACCACTGGCTCCCATCCCATTGCCCGCCCTGGTCCCATTGCCGGCCCTGGTCCCATTGCCGGCCCTGGTCCCATTGCCGGCCCTGGTCCCATTGCCGGCGTCGAGACCGTGACGGGTGGCCGCGAGGTGTTCGTGGCCGAGATCGCGGACGCCTGCGAGCCCTTCGCGACGGCGGCGAGGCTGCGCGAGCTCGGTGTCTCATCGGTGCTCGCGGGCAGCGAGTCCGGGGTGGAGCTCGCCGACCGGCTCTCCGCCATCCTGGGAACTCCCGGCAATGGCTGGCGGCGCTCGCACGCCCGCCGGGACACGTTCGAGATGACCCAGGCCCTGCGGGCGGCCGGCCTGCCCGCCCCGGCCAGCCTGCGCTCGACGTCGGCAGACGAGGCCGCCGCCTGGGCATGCCGGCGCGGGACGTGGCCGATGGTGGTCAAGCCACTGGCCAGCGCCGGACGCGACAACGTCCACGTCTGCGCCAACCCGGACGAGGTCCGCGCCGCGCATGCCACGATCATGTCCGTCGCCGACCGCTACGGGCGGCCGAACCGGGCGGTCCTGACGCAGGAATGCCTGCGCGGCGCGGAGTATGTCGTCACCACCGTCAGCCGCGGCGGTCTCCACCATGCCGTGGCGGTCTGGCACTGTCACCAGCGCACCGTCCCGGGCGGCCTCGTCGTCCTGGACAGCGCGGAGCCGCTGCCCGCCGACGATCCGGTCGCCCGCGACCTCGTCGCCTACACCTACCGCGTTCTGGACGCGCTCGAGATCCGCAACGGCGCCGGGCACACCGAGGTTATGATGACCGCCGCCGGTCCCGTTCCCATCGACGCCCGAGCTGGTCGGCGAACAGCCAGCGACGACGCATCCCGGCACCGTCCCACGGCCACGCCGCCGACCTCGGCAGGCCGGACGCGCGGTCGCCACGGCGTGTCACCGGCGCCGCGAGTGGATTGTCGGGCCCGGGGCCGATGGGCTCAGAGGGCCGGGCGAGGCAGGCGTCCTTCTCCTGCGCCCTCGGACGGCCCGGCGAACCCCGCCTGGCCGGTCGCCTACGTGAGCTCGGCCAGGTCGTCGAGGGCGGCGACGTCGGCGGGGGTGAGGGTCCAGGCGGCGGCGCGGGCGTTGGCGGCGACCTGCTCGGGGCGGGTCGCGCCGGCGATGACGGAGGCGACGCCCTCCTGGGCGGCGAGCCAGGCGATGGCGAGCTCCAGCACTGTGTGGCCACGTTCCTCGGCGAAGGTGGTGAGGGAGGCGACGCGGGCGAAGTTGGCGTCGGTGGCGACGCTGGCGAAGTAGCTGATCGCGCCCAGCCGGGAGTCCTCGGGGAAGGGCTCGCCGGCGCGATACTTGCCCGACAGCAGCCCCGAGGCCAGCGGGAAGTACGGCACGATCCCGACGTCGGCCTTGCGCGCCGCGGGGATGACCTCGGCCTCGGCGTCGCGGGAGAGCAGGTTCCACTCGAGCTGGGTGCCGCAGAACCGGGTCAGACCGCTGGCCGCGGCGATCCGCGCGGCGTCCGCGATGCCGGCCGCCGGCACGGCGGACGAGGCGATGTGCAGCACCTTGCCCTCGCGGACAAGCTGGTCGAGGGTCTCCAGGGCCTCCTCGACGCTCGCGTCGTCGTCGGGGCGGTGCTGGTAGTACAGGTCGATCCGGTCGGTGCCGAGGCTGCGCAGGCTGCGCTCGCACCCCTCGAGGATGCGCTGGCGCAGCACGCCGGGCACATAGGGCTCGTCGGCTGGCCGTGGGGCGAACTTGGTGGCGATGACCGCCTCGTCCCGGCGGGACCCGAGGGCGGCGCCGAGGAACTCCTCCGAGTGGCCCTGGCCGTAGATCTCGGCGGTGTCGAAGTGAGTGATGCCCGCGTCCAGGGCGGCGTTCACCACGGCGGCGCTGGCCGCCCGGTCGATCCGCATCCCGAAGTTGTTGCACCCCAGGCCCACCACCGACAGAGCGGGGCCGTCGCCCCCGAGCCTGCGCGTGTCCACCGTCCGTTGCCTCCTCGCCTGTCCCGTCCCGGCATGTCCCGTCTCGCGTTCGCGGGCACTGCCACCTTGCCACGTCGGGACGGTGCGCCGCGATCTGGCACGGAGTCTCACGCTCCGTCCGTGCGAGGCGGGGATGCGCGGATCGGCGTCAGTGAGCTGGGGCATCGGTGACGTGGGTGGCGAGTCGCGCGCGACGGCACATCAGGGTGCGCGTCCACGGAAGAATGGGTGCCGACCCCCACCGCGATGACGGGAGCGTGCCGCGTGTTCGACGGCCAGACGAGCCTGACCCTCCTGGTACGCCCGAACGACCTCGATGCCCTCGGGCACGTCAACAACGCGGTGGTGCTGGAGTACCTGGAGGCCGGGCGCGCGGACTGGCTCGCCCGCCGGAACATGGCGGCCAGCGAACTGGTCATCGCCGTCGTCGCCCGGATCGAGGTCGACTACCGCCGGGAGATCCACGGCGGCGAGATCGAGGTCCGCACCGAGCTCGTCGAGCCGACCGACGACACCTTCGAGGCCGACGGCGCGACCTTCCTCGCCGAGTTCCGCCAGTGGATCCACCGGCCCGACCTGGACCGCCCGGCGGTCGAGGCCGCCGTCACCGTCGCGTTCGTCGACGCGCGCCGCCGCCGGGCCGTCACGCTGCAGAACTACCTCGCCTCGATCAGCGCGACCGTTGACGGCTGACGACGGTGTCCAGCAGGATCCGCGCCGCCGCTGACGGTCCCGACGCCGGCGTGACGGCGGCCGTCGGATAGGTCGGTGCCGGCGGGGCGAGCGGGATCAGGCGGAGCGCGCCGTGGTGGCGAACCTCCAGGTTCGGCGGGAGGACGGCGACGCCGAGCCCGTGCGCGACCAGGTCGAGCAGCGTGTCGGTGTCGCCGACCTCACAGGCCAGGCGCCGCCGCAGCCCCCGCTCGGCGAGCGCCGCGTCGACGACGGTGCGTGACCCCCACCCCGGCGGATAGTCGACGAAGTCCTCCCCGTCAACGTCGGCCAGCGCCACCTCGGAGCGCCCCGCCAGCCGGTACCCCGCCGCGCAGGCGAACACCATCGGCGCCGCGTCCAGCGGGGTCACCCGCACCCGCGCGGGCGACGGGACCGGCCCCGAGGGGGCTGTCGTCACGCAGGCGAACGCGATGTCGAGGACGCCGGCGGCGACGCGCTCGAGCAGCTGCGCGCTCGGTGCCTGCAGCAGCCGCAGCTCCACCCGCGGATGGTCGGCGTGGAAGTCGGCCAGCGCGCCGGTCAGACCGCGCCGGAAACACTGCATGATGCCGATCGTGAGGCGCCCGCCCACCCCGCCGGCGACCCCGGCGACGGCCTCCCGGGCCGCCCGCTCGGCGGCGAGGACCCGCCGCGCCTGCGCGAGCAGCACCTCGCCCTCCTGCGTGAGGCGCACGGCCCGGGTGCTGCGCACGAACAGCTTCGCGTCGAGTTCGCGCTCCAGCGCACCGATGGACGACGACAGCCCCGACTGGACGATGTTCACCCGCCGGGCGGCCCGGGTGAAGTGCAGCTCCTCGGCGGCCGCGACGAAGTGCTCGAGCTGGCGCAGCTCCACGGGCGCTCCCTCTGGCCTGCCATCTTGCCGGCAGATGAAACCAAGCTGATTGTTCTGTTGGACAGGTTATCGCGGACGGCGGACCCTGGGGCCCGTGAGTGACGACGACGCCCGCCCCGGAATCGGCCGCGGACTGGTGGTGCTGCTCGCGGTGAGCACCGGCCTGTCGGCGGCGACGATGTACTACGCCCAACCGCTGCTCGACGACATCCGCGGCGCCCTCGGTCTGTCCACCGCAACCGCGGGCCTGCTCGTGAGCGTGACGCAGGCCGGGTACCTGGCGGCGCTGTGCCTGCTCGTCCCGGTCGGTGACCTCGTCGCGCGCCGCCGTCTCATGCCCGCCCTCGTCGCGGCCCAGGCCGCCGGGTTGTTCCTGATCGGGTCCGCGACCTCGTCCGTCCAGCTGCTGCTGGCCTGCACGCTGGTCGGGACGATGGCCGTTACCGCGCAGATCGGCGTCGCGTTCGCCGCGTCGCTGGCCGGGGACGCCGAGCGTGGACGGGTGGTCGGCACCGTCATGAGCGGCCTGCTGCTGGGCATCCTGCTCGCCCGCACGGTCGCCGGCTGGCTCGCCGACCTGGGCGGCTGGCGCACCCCGTACTGGGTCGCGGGCGGCGTCCAGCTGGTCCTGGGCGCGGTCCTCGCCGCCCGGCTGCCCGCCGAACGTGCCCCGGCGGCCCCCGCCGGACGTGCCCCGGCGGCGTCCGCGGGCTCGTCGACGGGGGCGGCTCCGGCGGCGGGGCTGGGGTACTGGGCGGCCGTGGCGTCGGTGCCGAGGATGCTGCGCGAGGAGCCGCTGCTGCGCCGGCGGGCGCTGTACGGCGCGGCGTCGTTCGGGGCGTTCTCGACGCTGTGGACGCCGCTGTCGTTCCTGCTCGGCCGGGAGCCGTATCACTACTCCACCGGTGTGATCGGCCTGTTCGGGCTGCTCGGCGTCGCGGGCGTGCTGGCCGCGTTTTTCGTCGGCCAGGCCGCCGACCGGGGCCGAGCAGGGCAGGTCACCGGTGCCACCGCGGTCCTGCTGCTGCTCTGCTGGCTGCCGCTCGGCCTGGGCCGCCACTGGCTGGCCGCGCTGATCGTGGGGATCCTCGTGCTCGATCTGGCCGTCCAGGGGCTGCACATCACCAACCAGAGCGAGATCTACCGGCTGCGTCCCGAGGCCCGCAGCCGGCTGACCTCCGCCTACATGGCCAGCTACTTCGCCGGCGGGCTCGTCGGCTCCTTCGCCGCCGCCACCGCCTACGGCCATGGCGGCTGGACCGCGGTGAGCGTGACGGGTGCCTGCTTCGGCCTCATCGCCGCAACCCTCGCCGCCCGTGAGATCGACGCGGCGGATGCGGCGGATGCGGCGGTTGCCGGTGTCGGCGACGAGCAGTCCACCTGTGGGGTCGACGGCGAGCGCGAGCGGTCGGCGCAGGCAGGCGCGGACGGCAGGCCGCCGTCCCCGGTAAGGCCGGCGGTGCCGTCGCCCGCCAGGACCGTCCAGGCAACGGCCGGGGCGCCTGGGCGAGCGTCGGGGCCGCCGTCGAGGGGCAGGACCAGGACCCGGTGGTGGTCGGGGTCGGCGAGATAGAGCCGGCCCGCGCCGACGGCGACGGCCCGCGGGTGGGTGTCGGCGACGTAGAGCGTGCCGTCGGGGGTGACGGCGAGGCCGGTCGGGTAGTCGAGTTCGGCGTCGCGGGCCCGGCCACCGTCGCCTCGACGGCCGGCCTTACCGGTACCGGCCAGCACGGTCATCGAACCGTCCGGCACGTCCGGTCGCTCGCCGGCGAACCGTTCCCGCAGCAGCGGCAGGGTGTGGACCGCCTCGCGCAGGAACATCCCCGTCGCGAGCTCGGCGGCCGGGTTGTCCGGCCAGTCGCCGTCGGCGTCGGGCAGCGTCGAGGTGTAGGTCACCGGCTGGGCACCGGTGGACGCCACCAGCCCCGCGAGCCGGTCACCGATCGCGTAGCTGACCCGATGGCCGCGGCGCACCAGCTCCGCGATCACCCCGAGGGACGGGTACACGTGGCTGGGAGTGGTGCAGCCGACCATGGCGATATGGCGCGCGTTCGTCATCGCGTTCCCTGCCGTTCGGGAGAAGGAGGAGGCGGTGTCAGGAGCGGCCGTGGTCGGCTAGCCAGCGGTGCACCGCCACGGCGGTGGACGCGGCGAACTCGTTCATCATCGTCTGGTGGTTGCCCGCGACGTCGACGGTGTCGTGGGCGAGCTTCCGCTCGGCGGCCGACGGGGTGTCCGGATCGTCGTCGGCCCCCGGCTGCTGGGGCATCCGCTCCCCGGCACGCAGCAGGACGATCGGTGCGTCGATCTCCGCGGGCCGCCAGCCGTCGAACAGATCCAGGTAGCCGCCCTGCGCGGTGACCTGGGCCTCCGTCATCAGGGCGTAGGCCTGCTCGTTGACGGCGATGCCGCGCAGCTCCTCGTCGATGTCGGACTGCGGGATCCGGTCGCCTGGGAACCAGGTGTCCAGCAGCACCACCGCCGCGGCCCGCCCGCCGCGTTCCTCCAGCCGGGCGGCGATCGCGTGTGCCAGCCAGCCGCCCGAGGAGTAACCGGCGAGCGCCGCGGGCGTGTCGGCGAAGTGGCCGGCGACGACATCGGCGAGCAGGTCGATCGCCAGCGCCGCGCTCGCCGGCAGCCGGTCGCCCTCACCGAAACCCGGCAGGGTCAGGGCGTGGACGTCACGCCTGCCGTGCAGGTGCAGGGCGAGACGGGCGAAGTTGTGCGGGCCGGACGGCGCCACCATCGACGGCACGCACACCAGGGTGGGGCGCGCGGGCCCCGAGGCCAGGCGCACCGGCGCGGTCCGCCCGGTGAACTCCGCGGCCGTCGCGAACGTCGGGCGCAGCTTCGCCGCCGCCCGGATGAGATCCACGCCGTCGCCGAACCGGCCGATCGCGCACGCCCGCCGGTACAGGTCGCGGACCGTGCCGCTGACCCCCTCGGCGTACACCGAGCCACCGGTGTCGGCCATCCCGGACGCGCCCGGCGGCACGGACAGGGCGGCCGCCGGGGCGCCGTCACGGCTGGGCCGGGATCCGGTGTGACGGGCAGCGGCGGGATGGGAGGCGTCGGTTCCCGCCGCGACGGCGAGGCCGGCGAGGTGCGCGGCCAGCTCCGCGGCGGTGGGGTGCTCGAACACGACCGGTGGAGCGAGGGGCATCCCGGTCGCGGCGGACAGGCGGCGGGCGAGCTGCACCGAGGCCAGCGAGTCGAACCCGAGCTCCAGGAACCGGCGGGCGGGGTCGAGATCCTCGGCGTCGTCATGGCCGAGAACCGCCGCCGCCTCGGCGCGCACGAGCGCCGCGAGCGCGCCGGCCCGCTGCGCGGCGGGCATGGCGCCGTAGTCGGTCCAGGCGACCGTCCCGGACTCGGGCCCGGTTCCGGTCTGCGCGTCGAGGACGGCGGCACTGGCGGCGTCGAAGCCGGTCGCGCCGGTCGTCTCCGGGGCGGCGGGGAGGGCGTCGAACATCGGGTTCGGCCGGGCCACGGTGAGGGCGGGCAGGAACCGGTCCCAGTCGACGTCGACGACGGTGACGGTCGCCCGTCCGGCCGCGACCGCGTCGATCAGGGCGCCGACGGCGGGCCGCGCGGCCAGGGGACGCAGGCCGCGCCGGGCCAGGAAGTCGCGCAGGGCCGGTTCGGCGCCCATGCCGGCGTCCGCCCAGGGGCCGAACGAGACGGCGGTCGTCGGCCGCCCGGCGGACCGACGGCGGCTGGCCAGCGCGTCCAGGTAGGCGTTGCCCGCGCTGTAGGCCGCCTGCCGGCCCGAGCCCCACACGCCGGAGATCGACGACAGCAGCACGAGTTCCGCATCCGGTGCGAGCGCCGCGTCGAGGGCGGCAGCCCCCGCGACCTTGCCGGCGACGATCTCCGCGACCTCACCGAGGTCCAGATCGGCCAGCGGCGCGGTGCGCCCGGCGACGCCGGCGGCGTGCACGGCCGTCCTCACCGGCGTGCCCGCGGCGGCGAGGTCCGCCAGCAGTGCGACGAGCTGGCCGCGGTCGGCGACGTCGCAGGCGACGACGGTCGTCTCGGCACCCAGCCCGGCCAGCTCCGCGCGCAGCCGCGGGGCCCCGGGAGCATCCGGCCCGCGCCGGCTGACCAGCACGATCTGCCGCGCGCCCGCGGTGGCGAGCCGGCGCGCCACCTGGGCCCCCAGCGCACCCGTACCGCCCGTGACCAGAACGGCCCCGCGCGGCCTCCAGCCGTCCACGCCCGAGCCCGAGCCCGAGCCCGAGCCCGAGCCCGCGCCCGCGCCCGAGCCCGCGTCTGTGCCCGGGCCCGCGTCCGCCGGGACGAGGCGGGGGACGAGCAGGCCCGTGGCCCGCACCGCCGTCTGGTCCTCCCCGCCGGGGGCGAGCAGGGCGGCGCCGAGCCAGGCCAGGCTCTCGTCGCCCAGGTCGTCGCCCGCCTCGTCGGGCAGGTCGACGAGCCCGCCCCAGCCGGCCGGGTGCTCCAGCGCCAGGGCCCGGCCGAGCCCCCACACGAGCGCTCCCGCGGGACGCCGGACCGGATCATCCTCGCCGGTGGCGACCGCGCCGCGGGTCAGCGCCCACAACGGCGCGGCGCTGCCGAGGTCGCGCAGCGCCTGGGCCAGGGCCACGGTCTGCGCGAAGCCGGTGGGCAGCGCCGGGTGGAGCGGATGCGGCCGGGTGTCGAGGCCGAGCAGCGACAGCACCCCGCGCGCGTCCGGCGCCTGGGCGGCCAGCCGCTCGGCGAGGACGCGCCGCTCGGCGTCACCCGCCGCACCGGGACCGGAACCGCGCCCCCCGGTGTGCGGGACACCGGGGGTCCCGGTGCCGTCCAGGCCAGGTCGGGAGGACAGGCGGACGGCGACGGGCGTGGTCCCCAGGCGCTCGAGCAGCCACAGGAGCCTCGTGACCATCGGCTCGGTGACCCCGTCGGCGGGGACGAGCAACGCCCAGGTGCCGCGCAGCGGCGGCCGCGGGCCGGCGTGGGCCGTCACGGCGGCGGCGGCGAGGTCCTCCGCCAGCGGCTGCCAGACGGTCTGATACCGCCAGGTCGCCGGGTCCGCACGGTCGTCGGTCTCCGGGCCGGTCTCCGAGCCGGTTTCCGCGCCGGTCTGCGGGTCGGTCGCCGGGCCGGTTCGCGGCACGGGGGTGGCGCCGACACCGGTGCCGACCCCGACGCCGGCCTGGACGGTGCCACGGCGGGAGTCCGCCGGGGCGGCGCGGCCGGCGTCGGGGCCGGGGTCGGGCGCGGCGTCGAGCCAGTGGCGGCGGCGCTGGAACGGGTAGGTCGGCAGGTCCACCTGCCGGCCGCCACCGGCACCGGCGCGGCGCCAGTCGATGGTGAGCCCGTGGACGTCGAGCGCGGCGACGGCGGCGAGCAGCGTCGCCGGCTCGTCGCGTCCCGCCCGGCTGGCCGCGACGGCGAGCGGGCCGTCGGCACCCGTGTCGATCGTCCCGGCGCCGATCGTCCCGGTGGTGCTGGCCTGGTCTGCCAGGCAGGCGGGCAGGAGGGCGGTGAGGACGGCGTCGGGGCCGAGTTCGAGGTAGGCGTCGGCGCCGGCCGCACGCAGGCCCCGGGCGGCGGCCAGGAAGCGGACGGGCTCACGGACGTGGCGCACCCAGTGCTCGGGGTCGGTCAGTTCGGTGGTGGCGAGCCCGCCGGTGAGCGCCGACACGACCGGCAACGCCGGCACGCGGTAGCGCACCGAGCCCGCGACCTCGCGGAACGCGTCGAGCATGGCGTCCATGTGCGGCGAGTGGAACGCGTGGCTGACGGTGAGCGCTCGGGTGGCGTGCCCGCGGGCGGCCCAGTGGGCGGCGATGCGGGCGGCCGGCTCGGCGTCCCCGGCGATGACCGTTGACTCCGGCCCGTTGACGGTGGCGATCTCGACCCGTCCGCCCAGGCCCGCCAGGGACGCGGCGACCTCCTCCGCCCCCGCCCGGATCGAGATCATCACCCCGCCCGGCTGGCAGGCCTGCATGAGCCGGCCCCGGGCGGCGACCATTGCGACGGCGTCGGGAAGCGTCCACACGCCGGCGAGGTGGGCGGCGGTGAGCTCGCCGATCGAATGGCCGGCGAGCAGCGCCGGCGTCAGCCCGAAGCTCCTGACCAGGCGGAACAGCGCCGTCTCGAGCGCGAACAACGCCGGCTGGGTGTAGGCGGTGCTCTGGAGCAGGGCCGCCTCTGGCGTGTCGGGGTCGGCGAACATGACCTGGCGCAGCGGCCGGTCGAGGTGGGCGTCGAAGGCGGCGCAGATCTCGTCCAGGGCGACCGCGAAGACGGGGAAGGCCGCGTGCAGCGCCAAACCCATGCCCGCCCGCTGACTGCCCTGCCCGGTGCACAGCATCGCGAGGCGACCCGCGGCCTCGCCCGCGGCGGCCTCGCGCAGGACCAGCCCGCCGCGCGTCCGGCCACCCTCCAGCGCGGCCAGCGCCGCACGCAGCCGGTCCCGACGACCACCGTCGCGGTCACGGAGGCCGTCACCGACAGCGTCACCGCTGCCGTTGCCGGGCAGGACGATGACGGCCCGGTGCTCGAAGCGGGTGCGCCCGGCCAGGGTGTGGGCGACGTCGACCAGGTCGGCCTCGGGATGGTGCGCGAGGTGCTCGCCGAGCCGGGCGGCCTGCGCGCGCAGCGCCGCCGGCGTCCGCCCGCTGAGCACGACGGGCAGCGGCGCTCCACCGTCAGGGCGGGTGTGATCGTGGCCCTCGGCGGGGTCCTGGCCGTGGGGGAGCGGGACCTCCTCGAGGATGACGTGGGCGTTGGTGCCACTGACGCCGAACGCGGACACGCCCGCGCGCCGCGGCCGGTGTGGGTCGCGGGGCCAGGGGAGGGGCTCGGTGAGCAGGGTGATCGCCCCGCTGGACCAGTCCACGTGGGGTGAGGGGTGCTCGGCGTGCAGCGTCCGCGGCAGCGTCTCGTGCCGCAGGGCCTGCACCATCTTGATGACGCCGAGGACACCGGCGGCGGCCTGCGCGTGCCCGATGTTGGATTTCAGGCTGCCCAGGCGCAGCGGGGTCGCCCGCTGCTGGCCGTAGGTGGCGAGCAGCGCGCCGGCCTCGATGGGATCGCCGAGGGCGGTGCCGGTACCGTGCGCCTCGACGGCGTCGACGTCCGCCGGGCGCAGGCCGGCGGAGGCGAGCGCGAGCTGGACGAGGCGTTGCTGCGCGCTGCCGTTCGGGGCGGTCAGGCCGTTGCTGGCGCCGTCGGAGTTCACGGCGCTGCCGCGCAGGACGGCGAGCACCTGACGGCCGTGGCGGCGGGCGTCGGAGAGGCGTTCGAGCAGCAGGACGCCGGCGCCCTCGGCCCAGCCGGTGCCGTCGGCGTCGGCGGAGAACGCCTTGCAGCGGCCGTCGGGCGCGAGGCCGCGCTTTCGGCTGAACTCGAGCAGCATCCCCGGCGTACACATGACGGTGACGCCGCCGGCGAACGCCAGATCACACTCCCCGGCCCGCAGCGCCTGGGCGGCGAGGTGGACGGCGACGAGCGACGCGGAGCACTGCGTCTCGACGCTCATCGAGGGGCCCTCGAGGCCGAGCAGGTAGGAGACGCGCCCGGACAGGACTCCCGCGGCGGTGCCGGTGAGCAGTTGCCCCTGGGCGTTCCCGGGCGCTGTGTGCCAGGCCGGACCATAGTCGCTCAGCGAAAACCCGGTGAAGACGCCGGAGCTGGTCCCCCGCAGCCGGCGGGGATCGATCCCGGCACTTTCCAGTGCTTCCCACGAGATTTCCAGCATGAGTCGCTGCTGCGGATCCAGCGCGGCCGCCTCCCGTGGGCCGATCCCGAAGAACGACGCGTCGAAATCCTCGACGCGGGGCAGGAAGCCGCCGTGGCGGGTATACGCCGTACCGACATGGTCAGGGTCCGGATGATAAAGAGCGCCAAGATCCCAACCGCGGGTGCCGGGTAGGTCGCCGATAACGTCACGGCCATCGCGGACGAGCTCCCACAGCGCCTGCGGCGAGTCGGCACCGCCCGGCGCCCGGCAGGCCATCGCGACGATGACGACCGGGTCGTCGTTCACGGCGCAGTCCTCCCTCCCGCCATCGGGCCGGGTGTCGTGGGGCCGGGTGTCGTGGGGCCGGTCGTCGAAGGGGTGGTCGCCGGCCGGCCTGTCCTGGTGGGGCTGGTCGTGCTCGCACCGGGCGGGCCCTAGCAGCTCGGAGCGCAGGTGCTCGACGAGGGCTGCGGGCGAGGGCAGGTCGAACAGCGCCGTCGCGGACAGGCGCACGCCGGTCACCTCGGACAGGGCCGCCCGCAGCGCCGCCGCGCGCTGGCGGTAGATCCCGAGGCGTCGCCACGGGGCATGCGGATCCGCGCGGGCAGCGCGTCCGTCCGTGGGGGAGATCCGGGTGAGCTCGGCGCTCAGCACGTCGAACAGGAGGTCGGAGGCAGCCGCGGCTGACAGGTCGGCCAGCCGGGCACGCCAGGCCCGAGACTGCTCCTGGAACCGTTGCGGTAAAGGATTCTGACTCAGTGCAGTGTGATCCATTCGGCGATCTCCCGACACGATGTCCCGCGGCACCCGGAAAACGCATTGACGCGCATCCGGGTCGGAGTGGAGCCCAGTTAACCGGTCATGTTTCGCAGGCACATCGGTGACGCCGGGCATGGTGGTGTGTGAAAAGCGTCAATGCTTGCGAGTGCTATTTCCCGGGAAGGGTATGGATCGGCGGAGTCACGACGCAAGCAGTGCGGAAGTGGTATTCACACCATGTGGCTACCCCCGCCTGGTGGCGGGAAATGGTCGAGCGACCCGAACGGGCAGGTCGCGGGCTTGGCCCGGTCGCGGGGCCGGTTGCGCCACCTATGCCCCATCTGGGCGGTTGATGCCCGTGGTCGGGAGCTGGCCGCGTCACTCGTCTGGCGGTCGCCGGCGTCTGGCTGAGGGGGTCAACGCCTGGCTGAGGCGGTCAACGCCTGGCAGGACCGGTCCAACGGCTGGCAGGCAGGAGCGGTGGGGGCGATCGGCGGCGGTCAGCGGGTGGTGGGGCGGGCGGCCGAGGCGCGCGTGGCGAGCCAGGCAGCTCGGCTGACCGTGTAGACGGCGTGCTCCTCGCCGTGCAGGTGCTGCAGGCGGGTCCGGGTCATGCCGAGGCGTTCGGCGACGCGGATCGACGCGATGTTCGCCGGCAGGATCACCGACACCACCTCGGTGAGATGGGGGCGCTCCCCGAAGACCCAGTCGATCGCGGCCGTGCCGGCCTCCTGGGCGTAGCCGCGGCCCCAGCGGTCCCGGCGGATGAACCAGACGGCCTCGATGCCCGGCCAGCCGGGCTCCGTCCACAGGCCGGCGCGGCCGACCAGCATGCCGGTCGGCCGCTCCACCACCGCCCACGGTCCGACCCCGGTAAGCGGCCAGCAGCCGATGTTGCCGGCCATGGCGTGCCAGACGGCGTCAGGGTCGCCGCGCCCGCCGATGTGGCGGGTGAACTCCGGATCCGACCAGATCTCCACGAAGCCGGGGACGTCGCCGTTCGCGAGCGGCCGCAGCACGAGGCGATCGGTGGCGAGGGTCGGGATTGTGCTTCCGGTGTTCGTCGTAGAGATCATCCGGCTCCGCCGGCCGGCAGCGTTCGGCACGCCTCAAGATACGACGCGACCGCCGGCAGCCGGTGATGGGCCGGGGAAAAGGACGACGCACACTGCCGCAGCCGCGCTTTCACGGTGTGCGTCAGCGCGTCGGGCGCCGTCGAAATGACGCCCATTGCCACCCGGGCCGCCTCCTCGGGTTCCGGGTCGCTGCCGACCAGAAACGACGAGGCGTAGGACATGGAGGCGTGCTGCGATTCCTCGACGGTGTAGTCGCTGCCCTTGCGCCGGTAGCCGGCGACGGCGATGGGCGCCCATTCCTGCACCATGTCGGCGTCGTTCAGGGCAATCGCGACCCCGGACCGGAACATGGCGACGGCGGCCGGCCCGACCGGTGTCTCACCTGGCATCGGCGCCATCGAGCAGGAAGCGGCCTCCATGCGGTTCAGCGCGGCCCGCGCGTTGTCCTGGTCGCCCATCTTCGCGTAGGCACGGGCCTCGTACGCGGCGATTCTGGCGTCCATGTACGGGTGGTGCACGTGCCGGACGACGCTCAGCGCCGCGACCGCCTGCCGGTACCGCTGGGTGTGATATGCGACGGAACTCTGCAACGCGGCGACCGACATGATGAGAACCGGCTCGCCGATCTCATGCGCATAGGTGCCGGCCAGTCCGGCAAACCGCCGGGCCGAGCGGAAGTCGTTCGTGTTGAACGCCAGCCGGCCGAGGAAATACGTGAGCTGCCCGCCGAGCAGAGTCACCCGGCCGCGGGTGCTCGCCGACATGCGACCGTCCAAAATCGACTCGATCTGCTTCCAGCGGCCGGCCACCTCACCGAGCAGGGCGAGGTGCGGGGCGGAGCCGTAGACCTGGGCGATCTCGTCGACGTCGGACTCCAGCTCGTCGAGCGTGCGGTCCGAGGCGCTGCCGGTCTCGATCCGCTGGCGGGTGGAGGCCGCGATCGCGGACAGGGCCGGCAACGCTGGTATTGCAGCGAACTCTCGCCGGTTCGTGGAAACCACCTCTTGGTCTATCGTCCGTACATCATTGGACACAACGATTCCCGGGGCGGCAGGTACATACTCGTCCGTTGGTCTTCTCATCGGCGGCACGACGCCGAGGCGTCGGGCCCGCTTCTCACGGTCCGCAGCGTCGCGGAGCCGTCGAATTCCCCCCCCACAGGGGAGAACGACGTCCAGGGCGTCGGAAAGGTCCGGTGAGGGAACTTCCCGTCCATTGACGGCCCGGGAGACCTGCTGACGCTTGAATCCAGTCCTTTCTGCCAGGCGGCTGATGTTGGTGCCGTTGTCCTCGATCAGGGACTGGAGCATGGTTGCCAGCTCGTCCAGTGCATCATTGCGTTGCCGTTCAGCCTCCACCGTGAACCTCCCAGCCGCATCAGTGTCGGAGGGTGCAACGAGCCGTTGCGGGACAAGCACCCATATGTTGCACTCTGTCGCCGAGCTGCAGCGAAGTGTGTCATGACTCGACCCCGCAGCCCACCCGAGCCACCCGGGTGAGTACCGCGAGAGTGCCCCCGGCAATGCCGGCCATCTGGCACATTGTTTCGAGGAGGTTTCGTGACACCACCGAGCCCTTCGGCTGGAATACCGAGCGCCGCATCTACTCCCCTCGACAGCGTCGAGGTAGTCCATGCCACATCGCATCTTCTGGACGAAGGGCTTGTGGCCCCGATCGGGCCGGTGACTCCCCGCGAAGAGGGGGAGATTCCGACAAATCTGGCGCTAGGGGCCGTCTCGACGGGACCTTGGTCCCGGTATCGACGGCGCCCCGACGTGTGCTCAACGGTCTGCCTACCGACCGGTCGTGCCCCCCTTGCCACCCCCGTTCGGGTACCCCCGCGGGCTCTTCCGGTCCGACGTCCGGGCCGTCACTGGATCTCTCCGCGCGGTCCACGGGCGCTCGACTTCGCCATCGCGGTCCTCGACGGTGACGGCGATCTCGTCGAAACCCTCGTCGGATGGGCGACCGAGCAGGCGGCTCAGGATCACGCCCGCACACTCACCGAAATCGCGAGCTATCGGATCGTGCCCTGTCGCGCCGTGGGGACACCCTGAGCGACGGGGCTGCGCCTCGATGGGTGGAAGCGCCAGCGCCCATCGGGGGTCCGCTGTCGGGCGATCCGGGCCGCACGCCTGGATCGCCCGACAGCGCCAGAGCCCGTTTCGACCACCTGGGTGATGCGCGGCTCCGGAATCGGTGGCTCGAAATGACTACGAGGGCCCCCGTTCGTGGGTGGTCCCGAGCGGACCCGGCCCGCCCGGCCGCCTGAAGGCCCCTCCACGGGCCCTCCGTGCGGGCGCTCCGGGCCGGCCCAGGGCCGTCCGTACCCTGCCGGACAGGCCGTGGGCCTGCGGAGCGACAGCACCCGTTCATCCGGCGTTCGCTCCGAGAATGCCGTTCGGTTGATCCCCGGTGCGCATTCTCGATGACGGGAGACATCGCTCCGGCGACTTCCCCGTCCGGTTCGGGAATGCGCCTCCACCGGTGTTGTTGGGCGGTAATCGAGAATGCGATTCGGGTGTGTTGGGGCAGTGGGTGGCGGGAGGTGTCCTCCCTCGCTCGGCGTGGGAAGGGCTGCGCGGCGCGTGCCGGGCCGATTTCCGGGCGCCGGTGAGCGCCTGAGCGTGCCCAGCGGGGAGTGCCCCGGACGGCGGGGCCCGGATGGCGCCGGCCCGGCGCGGCGGTGCCGGTGGGATGGGCTCGGTGGGAGGTGCCGGCGGGGTGGGCGCGGCGGGGTGGTCGCCCCGCCGCGATGGCGGGCTGGCGGTTACGGGAGACCGGTTGCCGGTGGACCGGTGGTGAGGGCCGGAAGTGTCGCACCTTCGTGCCGTACCGTCCAGCGGTGCCGGGCGACCCGAGGTGGTCGGAGCCCGCGCGGATTGTGCTGTTGGCCTTCCGGTGAGATTCTCGGGCGAGCCCCAGGTGGGGCCGAGCCGCCGCTCGTCATCCAGCAACGACCGCGGGCGCGGCCACCTGGTGCCGTGGCCGCGCCCGCGGTCGTGCGCTGACGTGTGCGGTCGTACCGACCGGTCAGCCGCTGGTGAACCCTCGGCCCGCGCCGATCGAGGCCGCCGTGCCCGGCACCACTGGCACCACCAGCGGCGTCTTCTGGTGCGTGGGGACGACCTGGGCCGGTAGCACCGCCTGTCCGGCCCCGGCCCCGGCGCCGGCGGGGGCGGGGGCGGGGGCGGGAATGGAGACGGTCGCGGGCTCGGCGTGGAGGTAGCGAGCGCCGCGCAGCAGCGACGCGACGGCCGCGATGAGGGCCATGGCGATCGCCAGGGAGAACACGATGACCAGGCCGTGGTGGAACGGCGAGGCGATGAGGTGTGGGAAGAACTCCGTGCCGGTGAGCTGCTGGGCGTCGGCCGGGGGCAGGGCGCGCAGCGTCTCGTCACCAAGCAGGTTGTGCATCGGGTTGTAGCCGAGGAACGCCGCGAACAGGCTCCCGACGGGCGGCAGGTTCGCGACCCGGTCGGTGACGTCGGCCGGAACGTGGTGGGCGGTGAGCCCGCTGTGCAGGGAGGACGGCAGGGAGGACGCCAGGCCCGCGATCATCAGCGAGAAGAACAGGCCGATCGAGAGGACCTGACCCGAGTTCATGAACGTCGCGCGCATCCCGGACGCGCCGCCCCGGCAGTGGGCCGGCACGGCGTTCATCATGGCAGTCGTGTTCGGCGCCGAGAACAGCCCCATGCCCGCGCCGTTGAGCAGGAGCAGCACCGCGAAGACCGGGTAGCTGAAGTCGGTCGGCAGCAGGAGCAGCCCGAGGAAGGTCGCGGCGACCAGGGTCAGGCCACCGGTGGAGAAGGCGCGGGCGCCGAAGCGGTCGGACAGGAAGCCCGCCACCGGGCCCGCGACGAGGAATCCGACGGTCAGGGGCAGCAGGTAGATGCCGGCCCACAGGGGCGTGTCGACGAAGTCGTAGCCGTGCAGCGGCAGCCAGATGCCCTGCAGCCAGATGATGAGCATGAACTGCATGCCGCCGCGGGCGACGGACGACAGCAGCACCGCCGCGTTGCCGGCGCTGAACGCGCGGATCCGGAACAGCGACAGATCGAACATCGGCTGCTCGACCCTGCGCTCGATCGCGAGGAAGGCGACCAGCACGGCGGCGCCGCCGGTGAGCGCGGCGAGCACCTTCGGGTTCGTCCAGCCCATGTCGTGGCCGCCGTAGGGCTGGATCCCGTAGGTGACCCCGGCCAGCAGGATGGTCAGCCCGACCGCGAACGTGACGTTGCCCCACCAGTCGATACGCGCGGCGACCCGGCGCCCGGTGTCGCGCAGGCTGCGGTACGACCACAGGGTCCCGGCCACGCCAATGGGAATGCTCACCCAGAACACGGCCCGCCAGTTCCACTCCGAGAGCAGCCCGCCGGCGACCAGGCCGATGAACGAGCCGGCGAGCGAGGCCACCTGGTTGATGCCCAGCGCCATGCCGCGCTGGCGGGCGGGGAAGGCGTCGGTGAGGATCGCCGTCGAGTTCGCCAGCAGCATCGCGCCGCCGATGCCCTCCACGACCCGCCAGCCGATCAGCCACAGCGCTCCGGCCTGCCCCTGCCACGGGTCCAGCGTCAGGCCGATGGCGGAGGCCGTGAAGACGGCGAACCCCGCGTTGTAGATGCGGACCCGGCCGAACATGTCGCCCAGCCGGCCGAGCGTCACCACCAGCACGGCGGAGACGAGCATGTAGCCCATCAGCATCCACAGCAGGTAGCTGACGTTGCCCGGGGTCAGCGGGTCGAGGTTGATGCCGCGGAAGATCGCCGGCAGCGAGATGATGACGATGGAGCTGTTCACGGTGGCCAACAGGACGCCGATGGTGGTGTTGGACAGGGCGACCCAGCGGTAGTTCGAGCTGTCCTCCCCATCCGATCGGCGCGCCGCGTCAGTCGGAAATCCCGCGGTGGTGGGCATTCCGGAGTGCTCCCTCCCAAGGCTCTGGCGCAGGCGGACGCCACCGGAAAGATCATGCCGTCTCACGGGGCCGCCCGGTGGGCATCCGGGGCCGCGCGCCTGTCTGCGGCCGCGCGGTGGGTTCCGCCAGAAAATTACTTGTACGATGCTAACAAAGTTTTTCCTCCGTGCCATCCCTTCTGACCTGGAGGTGTTTCATCGCACACCTGTCGAGGCAGACGCGCGCCCTGGTGGGCACCTGTTCGGCGGAGGAGTCTCGCGGTCGCGGGAGACGGGCGGCAGAGCGGGCGATTCAGTACATATCGCCGGTGAAGGCGGGCGACCGCGCTGAGGAGCCGGTGTTGCACCCTGGGCGGCATGGACGAGCGTCCTACGGATATGGAGGCGTCGCGGTGCGTTACGTGAAACTGGGTTCGACGGGGCTGGATGTTTCGAAGATCTGTCTGGGCTGCATGAGCTACGGCGACCCGGCGCGGGGTGTGCACGAGTGGTCGCTCGGCGAGGAGGACGCGCGGCCGTTCTTCCGCCGGGCGATCGAGGCGGGGGTGAACTTCTTCGACACCGCGAACGTCTACTCGCACGGCAGCAGCGAGGAGATCACCGGCCGGGCGCTGGCCGAGTGCGCCGACCGCGACGAGATCGTGATCGCGACCAAGGTGCACGGGCAGATGCGCCCCGGCCCGAACGGCGGCGGCCTGTCCCGCAAGTCCATCCTGTCGTCGATCGACGCGAGCCTGCGCCGGCTCGGCACCGACTACGTCGACCTCTACCAGATCCACCGGTGGGATCCGCACACGCCGATCGAGGAGACCCTCGAGACGTTGCACGACGTCGTCCGCGCCGGCAAGGCCCGCTACATCGGTGCCTCGTCGATGCACGCCTGGCAGCTCGCCAAGGCCCTCTACATCGCCGACGCGCACGGCTGGACCCGGTTCGTGTCCATGCAGCCCCACTACAACCTGATCTACCGCGAGGAAGAGCGGGAGATGCTCCCGCTGTGCGCCGACCAGGGCATCGGGGTGATCCCCTGGAGCCCGCTGGCCCGCGGCCGGCTCACCCGCCCCTGGGACGAGGCGACCGCCCGCAGTGAGAACGACCAGTTCGGCAGCACCCTCTACCTCGACTCCGACCGCCAGATCGTCGAGGAGGTCGCCAGCGTCGCCGCCGAGCGCGGCGCTCCGGCCGCCCAGGTCGCGCTCGCCTGGGTGCTGCGCAACCCGACCGTGACGGCGCCCATCATCGGCGCGACCCGCATGAGCCACCTCGAGGACGCGCTCGCCGCGGTCGACCTGACCCTTACCGACGACGAGGTCGCCCAGCTCGAGAAGCCCTACACCGCACGCCCCGTCTCCGGCTTCTAGTGCCAGTCGACGATCTCGTCGACCAGGCCGGCGTGACCGGTCAGGGCATGGGCGCAGTAGGAGTCCATGTGCGCGGTCATCAGCCGTTCGGCGAGCTCGGCGTCGCCGGCGAGGATCGCCCGGGCGATCGCCGCGTGCTCGGCGATCGCGAGCCGCCGCTCGCCGGGCTCGGCGAGGTCCGCGCCGTCGATGCGGGCGAGCGTGATGTCCCGGACGGACTGGCACAACAGCGTCAGGATCGGATTCCCCGACGCGGCGATCAACGCGGTGTGGAAGGCGTTGACCTCGTCCGGCCGATCGTTCTCCAGGCCGTCGGCGCGGTCGACGCCAACGCCTCGGTCTCCGTCGTCGACGGCGGCGCCGTCGACGACCGCGTCGGTCACGGTCGGGTCGGGGAGGGCGTGGCGTTCGAGGTCGCGCAGTTGGGCGCGATCGGGATTGTTGGCGGCCAGGCGGGCCATCAGCGGTTCCAGCGCCGCCTGCCCGTGAAGGAGGTGTGCGTAACGGGCGCGCAGAAGATGAAAGAAAAGCGTCTGCGTCTTTCCCAGCGCGATGCTCTGCGGGCCGACGAGAACCGGCCCGCCACCCGGTCCCGGCCGGATGGTGATGAGGCCCTGGACCTCCAGGATGCGCAACGCCTCACGCACCGATCCGCGACTCACGCCATAGCTCTCGATCATCTCCGCCTCGCTCGGCAGGTTCGCCCCGAGAGGAAGGTCCGCCAGCCGGTGGACGATCGTGCGTGCCAGCCGGATGGCAACCTTTTCCGTTCGTGTCCCGCCGGGCTCCGGGCTGGAGACGGCGCGGCTACGGTCGTGTTGTCTGTTCATGGCCGGCACCGCGGCATCGTATCGGTATGTACCGGTTGGACTGGCAGGCATACGTGCGGAGTGCGCCTGACGCCCGGATAAGAACCAGGTGAACAAATAGACGATTAATGGCGGGGAGGGTGCCGGCCGCGGGGAATGAATGCTGCTTCCGCCCGTTTTGTCGGCTGGATGGCGAGGCTTCCTCGCGGGGTATAGCTGCCGGGTGTGCGCGACGTTGTGCAGAGCGTGGGCTCGGGTGGTGGCGGTCATGGTCGTCTTCGCGGCGCTCGTCCTGGTGCCGGGACTCGTCGTCCTGTCGGGGCCGGCGGGCCGGGTCGGTGTGCCCGCGGCATCCGGTGCGCCCGTGCCCTCCACAGCGGCGAAGGCCGCGCTGTCGGTGGTGCCGGATGTGGTGGCGAACGCGGAGCCGAGCGTCGTCACGATCCTGGTGGGGTCCGGGCTCGGCAGCGGCATCGTCTACCGCGGGGACGGGACGATCGTGACGAACCAGCACGTGGTGGCGTCCGCGTCGAACGGGCAGGTGCAGGTCGCCTTCGCCGATGGGCGCCGGTTGCCCGGACGGGTGCAGGCGGCGGACGCCGTCAGTGATCTCGCGGTGGTGAAGGTGGACCGCTCGGGTCTGCCCGCCGCCCGGTTCCGCACCGAGCCACCGCGGCTCGGTGAACTCGCGGTCGCGATCGGAAGCCCGCTGGGCCTCGCGAACAGTGTCACCGCCGGCGTCATCTCCGGCCTGGGCCGCACCCTGCCCGGTTCGGGTGGTTCGGGCGGTTCGGGCGAGTCGGAGTCGGCGGGGCCGCGGGTGGACCTGATCCAGACGGACGCGGCGATCTCACCCGGCAACTCCGGCGGCGCGCTGCTGGACGCGGACGGTCGCGTCGTGGGCGTCACCGAGGCGTATCTCCCGCCGTCGAGTGGCGCGGTGTCGCTCGGCTTCGCCATCCCGTCGGCGACCGTGGTCGACGCGGTGGAGCAGCTGCTGCGTACTGGCTCGGTACGCCACGCGTTCATCGGCGTGCAGGCCGTGACCCTCACCCCGCAGATCGCCGACCAGCTCGGCCTGGACGTGCGCAACGGCGCCCTGGTGCTCGGGGTCGTCCCCGGTGGCCCGGCCGACCGGGCCGGCGTCCAGCCCGGCGACGTCATTCGCTCCTTCGACGGCCGGCCGATCGTGTCGGCGGACGACCTCACCGCGGCGCTGCAGCGCTCGTCGCCGGGATCGACCGTGACCGTCATCGTCAACCGCGACGGTCAGAACCAGTCGGTCCGCGTCACCGTCGCCGACCGTCCGGCATGAGCGTGCCGCGACCGCGCCACCCCATGGCGCCGCTCACTCGACGAGCCCGCGTACCCACGCGACCATGGAGTTTACGCAGTCTTCCGCGCGCAGCCACCCTGGCGTTGGGGCGCTCGACGGCCGGCGGGCCTACGTTCGGCGCCATGCCTGTGAGTCCTCCCACTGAAGTGGTGGCGTCCGGCGTTCCCGCGCAGCTCGCCCGCGACATGACCATCGCGGAGCAGCACGACTGGCTCCAGACCTTCCTGCGCCGCCGCCCGGTCAGCCGCCGCGGCCTGCTGCTCGGCGGTCTCGCCGGCGCCGGCGCCGCGACGCTGGGCACCACTCCCTTCGGCCGCGCCGCCTACGCCGCGACGACCGCCGACGCCCCCCTGCTCGTGGGCGGCCGGCACACCGCCTTCGGTGCGGACCCCGCCCGCCAGCTGCGCCTGACCGGGCAGCTCACCCGCAACCCCGGTCGCGGCAAGGTGCTGCTCGACATCGGCCCGACCCGCAACCTCGGCGGTACGGTCGAGGCCGAGATCCGCCCGCTGCTCTCGCAGGTCCCGCAGGTCGACGGCTCGATCCTGCGGGTCGAGCAGTTCTACGTGCACGCCGCGTTCGACCGGCTCGCCCCCGGGCGGGAGTACTACTACCGGTTCCGCGTCCCCGGCGGCGCCACGACGCCGATCCAGGCGGTGCGCACCGGCCACGCCAAGGGCCGCCACGGCGGGCCGTTCGGCTTCACGATGATGGGGGACCACGGCTCGAACACCACCCCGCCCGGTGACCCCAGGGGCGTGTTCGACGACGACTACTACAAGGACGACAACGAGCCGACCGTCGCGCACGCCTCGGCCATCACCGCGGCGATCGCCCGGCTCGACCCGCACTTCCACCTGCTCGCCGGCGACATCTGCTACGCCGATCCGAGCGGTGCCGGCAAGCCGCCGAAGCGCACCACGACCGGCGCGCCGCCGACCGGCTTCGACAACTACGACCCGACGGTCTGGGACGTCTACCTGTCGGACATCGAGCTGTCCGCGTCGCGCACCCCGTGGATGTTCGCCACCGGCAACCACGACATGGAGGCGCTCTACTCGCCGCACGGCTACGGCGGCCACGCGGCCCGCCTCGACCTGCCGACCGACGGTCCCAAGGGCTGCCCGAGCGTCTACTCGTTCGTCTACGGCAACGTCGCCGTCCTCTCGCTGGACGCCGACGCCGTCTCCTTCGAGATCAAAACGAACACCGGCTACTCCGGCGGAGCGCAGACCTCCTGGGTGGAGCGCACCCTGAAGGCCTACCGCGCCGACCCGGACATCGACTTCATCATCGCGTTCTTCCACCACTGCGCCTACTCGACGACGTCGCAGCACGCCAGCGACGGCGGCGTGCGGGCCGCCTGGACGAAGCTGTTCGACACCTACCAGGTCGACCTCGTGCTCCAGGGGCACAACCACCTCTACGAGCGCACCGACCCGATCCGCGCGAACGCCCCCACCCGCGAGGCCCCCGACGGCTCGACGGTGGACCCGGCCAAGGACGGCACGATCTACATCACCGCCGGCAGCGCGGGCCGTCCCCGCTACCAGTTCCAGACCGGCGAGCAGGAGACCTACCGCGGCAGGATCGTCCCCGCCTCGAACGTCGTGCCGAACAGCTACGTCTGGGCACCCGACGGCACGAAGACGCCCGAGTCGATCAGCTGGTCGCGGACCCGCTACGACAACTACGCCTTCGTCGCCGTCGAGTCCACCCCCGGCACCCCCGGCGGCACGTCCTGCCTGACCGTGCGCGGCGTCAACGAGCACGGCACCGAGTTCGACCGCGTCACCCTGCGCCGCGCGGTCCCGCACCACCGCTGACCCGGCTGGCGCCGCCTGACCCGGCTGGCGCCGCCTGACCCGGCTGGCGCCGCCTGACCCGGCTGGCGCTGCCTGTCCGGCGGGCCTGGCACGCAGCCCGGCCCGCCAACACACCCGACGGTCCCGCGGATCCACCCGGCCCGCGGGACCGTGGCGTTCCACGGAGCGTCCGGCCGGGTTCTGTCACTGGCGTTCCGCGGAACGTTTGATCTCGGTTTCGGGTCCCGCGTTCCGCGGAGCGCCCGGCCTGGGTCTGTCTCCCGCGTTCCGCGGAACGTTTGATCTTGGGGTCGCGCCCCGCGTTCCGCGGAGCGCGTGATTCGGCGCCGTGGGCGCGTCCCTGTGGGGGTGTCCGGAGTCGCGGTCCGTGCCTCGTCCACGGCGGCCTTGCCCGCGATGAGCAACCTATGGTTGCGTGATGGAACGTCGAAGGCTATCGTCATGCGCAACCAAACGTTGCGAGAGGTGGTAGTCATGGAGTACGCGAGGATCCAGCGCGAGATCCACGTCGAGGCGTCACCGGAGGTCGTCTTCGAGGTCGTGAGCAGCCCGGCGCATCTGCGGGAGTGGTGGCCGGACGATGCCGAGTTCGAGCCGGTGCCCGGCGGCACCGGCCGGCTCGTCTTCGGTGATCCGTCCCGGCCGGACGCGCACGTTCCCGCTATCACCGTCGTCGACGCCGTGCACCCGCGGCTGTTCTCGTTTCGCTGGTGCCATCCCGCCGAGGTGGCGGCGACGCCGGCCAACTCGTTCCTCGTCACCTTCGAGCTGACCCCCACCGGTACGGGCACCCAGCTAAGGATGACCGAGGCGGGTTTCCGGGAGCAGGGCGTCGAGGCCGCCGTCCTCGAGGAGCACTACCGCGACCACTGCTCCGGCTGGGACTTCTACCTTCCCCGCCTCGCCCCCTACGTCGCCCGCCTGGTCGCGACCCCGTGACCCCCACCCTCGACCCGCCCGCGGCAGCCAGCCCCGCTGTGGCCACCCCCGCCGCGGCCGATCCCACCGGCGGGGCGCCGTCCGACAGAGCGCACTGGTCGGACGAGCTGTGGTCGGCGATCGGTGATCCGACCAGGCGCCGGATGCTCGACCTGCTGCTCGCGGGCGATGGCGGGACGGCTACGACGCTCAGTGACCGGCTGCCCGTCACCCGCCAGGCCGTCGCCAAGCACCTGCAGGTTCTCGACCGCACCGGGCTCGTCCACGCAACACCGTCCGGTCGCGAGCGCCGCTACCAGGTGGACGAGGCGCAGCTCGCCCGCGCCGTCGCCCAGCTGGCCGCGGTCGGCACGGACTGGGACGCCCGCCTGCGCCGCATCCGGCGCCTCGCCGAGGACATGGAGCGCGCCGCCAAGCGGTGAGCCTGCCGCGGTCGACCCCGGCTCCGCCGCGTTCCGCGGAACGTCCGGCCTGGATCTGTCATGCGCGTTCCGGGAGGCGTCCAGCGTAAAGCCCTGGGGCCCAGGCGAATTTCTGTCGGACCCGCCGCCTACCGTGATCGCTCGCGGGGGCCGGTGCGGACGACGACAGGGAGACGTGCGCCATGGCGGACGAGGATCAGTCAGCGAGCGGGGACCGGGCGGCAGCTGATGCGGTCTCAGCCGAGCTGGTCGCGGCGGTGGCAGGGCCGATCGGGGACATGGTGCTGGGTCTTGCCCGGCTGGTGCCGGCGGGAGTCGCGGCGCGCGTCGGGCGTCTGAGCGCGCCGGACCCTGCGACCGGCGCCGGGTCCGGCGTGGCAGGAGCCCGGGTGGTGGGGACCTACGGGTCCGATCCTCGATACAGCCGGGGCCGGGCCACCGTGGCCGGCAGGGTGTACGACGGGCCCCCGGGGCCCTGGGCGGACGCAGGCCGGAGTCACGCCGTGCCCGGGAGGATCTACAGCGTCCGTCGCACCTGGGCGAAGCCGGGGGACTCCCGGACGCTGGGAATGCTGCGTTCCCTGGCCCCGGCGATCACGGACCGGGTGCTCGGTGCCCTGGAGGTCGCCGTCGACGCGTTGCCCGAGGTGGCGCGCCCGGGGGTGCTGGGACCGCCGCCCGCGAGCCAGGTGGTCGTTGGTGCCCGCGCGGTGTACATCGACGTGGGCCGGGGCGGCGCCGGCGCCGAGGGAGAGGCGGCGCCCGCGGTGCAGTTGCTGGATCAGCTGTGCCCGGGAGCCAGTGACCTGGTCGCGGCGCTGGTGGTGGTGCTGGCGGAGCATCCGGATGTCCGGCCGGCGCTGGCCGCTGCCGAACCGGCGGCCAGCCCCTGTCCGGCGGATTCACCTCCGGCGAGTCGACGTCCGGTGGGCGCCGGTCCGGCGAGCGGGCGTCCGGAGGCGGCGGGCGTCGCCGAGGAGGTGCAGCGGGAGGAGGAGCTCGCCGCGCGGCGCGGGGCCGCGTTCGTCGCGCTGGGGGTGGCCGCGGCCGCTGTGGTGCTGCGGGGCGGCGAACGGCCGCCAGCCTCCACCGCGGCGGTGGTGGTCGGCGTCGGTCTCGGCGTCGCCGCGCTGTACCTGTCAGGCGTGCCGATGCCGGCCGGGAATGCCGCGGCGCTGCTCACCCGCCGCCGCCACGAGTACCCGTGGCCGCACGCCTGCTCCGGCCGCGTCGTCGTCCAGGGGAACCGCTTCGGGCTGGTCGAGGGGGAGCTGCCGGCATCTGCCGGGCCTGAGTCCGGCTCTGGGACCTTTACCGAGAACGGGCTGGTCACGGCCATCCCGGGCGGGGTGGTGGTGCGCACCGGCAGGGAGGAGGGTGAGGTGTCGGTGACATTGCGAGTCCTGCCAGAGCCGCCGCCAGCGCCATCGCTCGCCGAGCAGGTGCTGTTCTGGGAGGAGATCGTCGAGGTCAGCTGGCACGCCGATGCGGGATTCGCCTCGCTTCGCGGCCCGGACGGCTCGCCGGCCATGCCCCACCTGCTGGAGCAGGGCCCGCCGTGGCCGGGTGACTACCGGCTGCGTGCGCTTGCGCGCGGCCGCGACGAGGCGGACATCGACGAATCGCATGACCTGTGGGTCTGGCCCGCGCCGCCCGCGCCGGCACAGGTGTTGCACCGCACCGACCGGCTCGGGCACCGGCTGCGCGGCGAGCCGGCGCCGCCACTGGCGCCCGAGGCGCGCTACCGCTTCGTCGCCGCTCCCAGCTCCGTGCTGCGCGAGGCCGCGACGGTCACCGTCGTCGCGGGCGCTGATCGCGACGACGTGGTCCGCGCCTTCGGGGCGGATCCGGCGCACGCGTGTTCGCTGCGGTCGCTGATGGACGAGGTCGACCGGGACGGCTGGCTCGCCGCGCTCGCGGTGCCGGGGGCCGTGGTCGTCGTCGAGGAGGGCGGGTACGCCGGCAGCCAGCCGGAGACCATCGAGGCACTGTCCCGGCTCGGGCCGGCGGCCAGCATGTACTGGAACATCAACGCGGTCACCCGACTGTCCCTCGCCCGCGACGGCCGGATACTCGCCTCGGGCGAACCGGGCATGGGCTTCCCCGTCGGGGAGCAGCTCGGGCCGGATCTCCTGCCCCACCTCGCCGGCCTGGACCTGGCTAGCTGGCGTGACCGGAAGGCCAAGGGCCTCGTGGTCGTCGAGCGCTTCACCGGCTACGGTCCCACCCCCGCCGACCTGGAGCGGCTGTGGAACGACGACCTCGCCCACCGGATCGGCCCGCGATGACCCGGCGGGCGCTGGCGGGGGCGGCCGGAGACCCCGGCGCCGCACCGCGGTGGGGGAGACCGCGGTGCGGCAGCGGGGTCCCGGCCAGGGCCGTGTCGGCCTGCTCCGGCTCATGGGAGGTATGCCCGGCGGGACCGCTCGATATCAGTCCGTCAGGACATGTAGACAGCAAGTCCGATGATCCAGCCGATGACCGTCGCGCCGATCGCGACGAAGGTGGCGAGCCTGCCGCGGCGGCTGCCCCTGCCCCACGCCACGCCCCGCGGCAACCTCCCAGCGTCGGCGCTCCGGAGCGAAATGCATGATCACCACACTGGGAGCGGATGCTGTGCGTCATCTGTGGACCGACTGTGCCTGTGCCAGGTGTCCTCGTCGCGAACCGGTCACCTCGGGAGGGCTCCCCACCTGCGGTTCCATGCGAACCAGGACATAGGTGTCACCAGCGTCGGCGGCCGGCAGGGTGGCCGGTCCACCTGCGAACCGTCCGCCTCGACGGCCACGCGGCGCGTTACCGATCGGATCTCCTTATCGGATCGATCACGAAACAGCGCTGGACACGTGTCCGGGTCTGCCGGACTCTGAGGACGTGGCCGGCAGTCCGCACCATCGCGTGCTGCGGGTGCCACTTCCGCGGCGGATGCTCACCCGCCGGCTGTTCCTGGATTACGGGACCCTCGTGTCCGCCGGCTGTTGTCGCGTGAGCTGACCGCGCCTTCCCGCGCCGCCGCAGCCCTCGCCCATCACGGCCCTCGCCGCCGGGTCTGACGCCCGGTCGCGCTCGCCTCTCCGCGCCTCGACACGACCCCGCACGCGCCCCGCCGCACCGGCCAACCCCGTCCGCACCTGCCATGCCCTGCCCACGCCCGTCCTGCTTGCCCGAAGGGAACTGCGTATGCGCGACCTCGCCCCGATCGCCGCGGCCGCGGCCGTCGTCGTCATGGCCCGGACCTGATGGCCACAGGCGCACGTCCGTCCAGGCAGGAGGTGCGGGCGGGGGGCAGTCCGGTGTGGGCGGGGCTGGTCACCATGCTCGACGGGTCACGGGCCCATCCGCGACCGGCGCTGGGCGCGACCGGCGCCGGCATCGTCAACGGGATCACCATGGTCCTCGGCGCCGCCGCGATCGGCTGGGCGACCGACCATCTGATCATCCCCGTGCTCGACGGCCGCCGCGTCCCGGCCAACACCTGGTGGGCCGCCGTCGGCGCGATCCTCGGCGTCTCCACGCTGCGCTGGATCACGATCATCCTGCGCGGGGTCGCGACCGGGTACGTGCAGTACGGCTCCCAGGCACGCACCCGCCGGGCGCTCGGCCGCCGCTTCCTGGACCTCGACCTGGCGTGGCATCGCCGCCACCCGCCGGGGCGCCTGGTCGCGACCGCCGTCGCCGACGTCGAGGCGCTGTGGCTGCCGATGGTCATGTTCTATTTCGCCGCCGGCATGGCGATCATGCTGGCCGTGACGGCGACCGAGATGTTCGCCCGCGACACGGCGCTCGGGCTGGTCGGGGTCGTCCTCGTCGCGGCCGTTCTCGGCCTGAACCTGCTCTACCAGCGGCTGCTCGCGAGCCGCGCGACGCTGGCCGCGCGGCGCCGCGGGGAGTTCGCGGCACTCGCCCTGGAGAGCGTCGAGGGCGGCCAGGTCGTGCGCACCCTCGGCATCGCCGACCGGGAGCGGGTCCGCGTCGGCGCCGCCGCGGACCGGCTGCGCGTGGCCACCACGTCGATGGGCGCGGTCAGCTCCCTGTTCGACCCGCTCCTGGAGCTGCTGCCGGCACTGGCGATCCTGGCGGTGCTCGCCGTCGGGGCGCAACGTGTGCAGGCCGGGGCACTCAGCATCGGTGCCCTCGTCGAGATCGTCTACCTGCTGCTCACCATCTCGATCCCGCTCAGCGTGATCAGCCGTTTCCTGGGGATGCTGCCGACCTCGGCCGCCGGGCGCGTCCGGGCGAGCGCCGTTCTCACCAGCGCCGGGGTCCCGGGCCACGGTGACGCCACCCTCACCGGCTCCGGTCCGCTCGCCGTGACGGCCCGCGGTGTCGGGCTGGTGCGCGGCGGCACCCGGCTGCTCGCCGGCATCGACCTCGACATCCGGCCGGGGGAGATCCTCGCCCTCGTCGGCGCCACCGGAGCGGGCAAGAGCACCCTCGTCGACCTGCTCGGCCGCCTCGCCGACCCCACCGACGGCCAGATCGACCTCGACGGCGTGCCCGCCGCCGCGCTCGGCCGTGGCGAGATCAGCGCCCACGTCGGCGTCGTCCCGCAGACCGGGTGGCTGTTCGCCGCCAGCGTCCGCGACAACCTCCAGCTCCAGGGCCACCCCCGCGAGCACCGCCCGTACACCGACGCGGAGATCTGGCACGCACTGGCCGGCGCCGGCGCCGACGAGGTGGTCCGCGGGCTGCCGGACGGCCTCGACACCCGCGTCGGTGAACGCGGCGCCCGGCTGTCCGGCGGACAGCGCCAGCGGCTGTGCCTGGCCCGCGCCCTGCTGCGCGAGCCCCGCGCCCTGCTGCTCGACGACGCCACCTCCGCGCTCGACCCGGAGGTGGAACGCGCCGTGCTCGACACCGTGGCGCGGCTGGGCGGCCGGGTGAGCGTGCTCATCGTCGGGGGCCGGCCGAGTTCGGTGCTGGTCGCGGACCGGGTCGCCTTCCTGCGCGCCGGCCGGCTCGTCGCCACCGGCACCCACGCCGAGCTGTTCGCCTCGCACCCCGACTACCGGCTCATCCTCGACGCCTACGGCCACCGGGACGCCTCGCGCCCCCGCGTTCCCGCCGACGGCCATGCCCGAGCCCGCCATGCCTGAGCCCGCCATGCCTGAGCCCGCCCTGCCTGAGCCCGCCCTGCCTGAGCGCGGCCTTGCCGACCTGGGCCAGACGTCGGCACGCGAGCTTCGCGGGCTGGTCCGCGCCACGACGCCGACCCTGGCCCGGGCGCTCACCCGTGGCCTGCCGCTCACCGGACTGCTGGCGTTCGCCGCCGGCGCCGGGCGGATCGTCACGCCCCTGACCGTGCAGTACGCGCTCGACCACGGCCTGACCCGGCCCGGAGCCGACATCGGTGGGGTGGTCGGGCGGGCCGTCGCCGTCGGTGCGGCGGCCACCGTCGCGGCACTGCTGGCCTCCTGGTGGTTGAACCTGCGGGTCTACCGTGCGGTCGAGACGGCGCTCGCCGAGCTGCGCACCGCCGGGATCGCTCACCTCCACGCCCTGCGACCCGCCACGTCCGCGGCCCTGCGCCCGGCCGACCTCACCAGCCGCCTGACCGCCGACCTGGACGCGGTGACGACCTTCGTCCAGAACGGCGGGGTCCAGCTACTGGTCAGCGCCACCCAGATGCTGCTGGCCGCCGGGCTGATCGCGGCCGGCTCCTGGCAGCTCGCGCTGCCCGTGCTGGGCATCGCCGTCGTGCTGTTTCTGTGCATGCGCCGCCTACAGACGGTGGTCAGCCGCCGGTTCACCGCCGCGCGCCGCGCCGTGGCGGACCTCGCGACGGCGGTCGGCGAGACGCTCGCCGGCATGACCGTCATCCGCGCCACCGGCACCGAGGCCCGCGCCCGGGCCACCCTCGACGCCACCGCGGACGACACCGCCGCCGCGCAGCGCCGCGTCCTGCTACCGCTGGCCACCAACACCGCGCTCGGTGAGATCGCCATCTCGACGATGACCGCGTTCGTCGTCGTCGCCGGGGTGCGCTGGTCGAGCACCCACACCCGGTGGGAGCCGACGCTGTCCCTGACGTCCGGTCAGCTGGTCGCGATGCTGCTGCTGGTCACGTTCTTCGTTCGCCCGTTGCAGACGCTCGTCCAGATGCTCGGCGAGGCCCAGAACGCCGTCGCCGGCTGGCGCCGCGCGCTGGAACTGCTCGCCACGCCCACCGGCACGGCCGGCGACGGCGACGGCGACGGCGGCAGGGACACCGTAGGCAGGGGCACGGCCGGTGACGGGGCGCTCGGGCTGCCGGACGGGCCGATCGACGTCGAGCTGCGGACGGTGAACGCGGCCTACGGCGACGGGCCAACCGTGCTGTGTGCGCTGAACGTCGTCATCGGGCCCGGCGAGCATGTCGCCGTCGTCGGCGAGAGCGGCTCCGGAAAGACCACCTTCGCCCGGCTGCTGACCCGCGAGCTCGCGCCCCGCGACGGCGAGGTCCTGCTAAGCGGCGTCCCCGCCGGGCGGATCCCGGGCGGCTCGTTCGCCCGTCGCGTCACGATCGTCCCCCAGGACCCGTTCCTGTTCGACACCACCATCGCCGAGAACATCCGCCTCGCTGACCGAGGCCCCACCGACAGAGGGGACGGCGGCGGGCCGTCGCTGGATGCGATCGTGACCGCGCTCGGGCTGCGACCGTGGCTCGACACGCTGCCCGACGGCCTCGACACCCGCGTCGGCGTGCGGGGCGAGCGGCTGTCCGCGGGGGAGCGCCAGCTCGTGGCGCTGGCCCGCACCGCCCTCGTCGATCCCGACCTGCTCGTCCTCGACGAGGCGACCAGCGGCGTGGACCCGGCCACCGACGTGCGGGTGCAACGGGCGCTGGGCGCCCTGACCTCCGGTCGCACCACCGTCTCCATCGCGCACCGGATGGTGACCGCCGAGCACGCCGACCGCGTCCTCGTCTTCGACGGCGGCCGGATCGTCCAGAACGGCCACCACGACGAGCTCGTCCGCGTTCCCGGCCGCTACGCCGACCTGCATGCCGCCTGGAGCCGGCACACCGCCACCCACCTCCCGCAGCCGGCCAGCACCGCGCACCAGGCCATTACCGCGCAGCAGGCCACCGCCCCTCGCCAGAGCCCCGCCCCACGCCAGAGCAGAAAGAGCGCTCCATGACGACCTCCGCCCTCCCCGCGCCCTCCCCATCGTCATCACTGTCGCCGTCGCCGGGTCGTCGGCTGCGGCTCGCCTTCAACGCCCGCATCTCCTTCCCCACCGGGCAGGCCGGTCAGGCCCTGCGCGACGGCATCGAGCTGTTCCGCGTCGCCGAACAGCTCGGGTACGACACCGGCTGGGTGTACCAGCGCCACTTCGACAACTACCTGGCCTCGCCGATGGTGTTCCACGCCGCCGTCGCCCAGCACACCGAACGCATCGGGCTCGGCACGGCCATCATCGGCGTCCGCTACGAGGATCCGGTGCTGCTGGCCGAGGCGGCCGGTACCGCCGACCTGCTCAGCGGCGGCCGTCTCCAGCTCGGCCTCGGCACGGGCCAGGGCGGATACGACGCGCTGTTCGGTCAGGAACCCAACGACGGCCGCGAGCAGTCACTGACCAGGCTCGCCGCGTTCCTGCGCGGCATCCGCGGCGAGACGATCGGCACGATCATCGATCCCGCCGGTCTGCTGCCCGCGGGCACCGAGCTCAGCGTCCGGCCGACAAGCGAGACGTTGCCCGACCGGGTCTGGTACGGTGGCGGCTCGGTGGCCTCGGCCGAGCGGGTCGGGCGCCTGGGACTGCGCCTGCTGCTGAGCACCATCCTGAGCGGCCGCGTCGACGACTACGGCGCCGAACTCGCCCGGGCGATCACCGCCTACCGCGCCGTCCACCCCGGGACGACACCGAGGGGCGTCGCGGTCTCGCATTCGGTGCTGCCGGCCACCTCCCCGGAGCTCGCCCGCGTCTACGCCGCCTACGACGAGGAACGCCGGACCCAGGGCCCGGCCGCCTCCCGGCCGCGGGGCGCCCTGGCTCCCGTCGCCGGGCCGCCGCCCGTCCAGTTCACGATGAGCCCGGTGCACCACGGCTCCCCGGCCGCCGTCGTCGACGCCCTGCTCGCGGACCCGAGCGTCCCCCTGTCCGACGAGCTGATCGCCTTCCTGCCTCCCGCGTTCGGCCTGCGCGAGAACCTGCGCCTGCTCGAGGACATCGCCACCACCGTCGCCCCTCACCTCGGCTGGACCCCGGCTCTCACCGCGCGGCCGGCTGACCAGGCCGACGGCTGACCAGGCCTGTCTTTCGCGTTCCGCGGAGCGCGACTCGGCCAGCGACTCCGATGATCACGACGGGGTGCTCGATGACCGGAATGCGCTACAACTGATCGCGATGACTTATCGGTTCGATCACGAATTCGCGCTGGACGATCCAGGCGCATCGCTGCACGCTGGACGAGTGGCATCGAGGTCCGGGCAGGAACGGGCGCGCCTCGTTCCCGGCGTACGTCGCCGCACGATGCGCCTCGTGTCGCCGCGGCGGGACCTGACTCGCCGGCTCTTCCTCGACTACGGGTTCGTCGCGTCCGCCGGCTGTCGCGGCGCCCTCTGACGGCCCCGTTTTCCCGTTCCGGCGGATATCGCCTCCTCGCAGTCAACATCGCTGGTGGCGACGGTACCGGGCCAGGAACCGTCGCCTTTCCGACCGCCGCCGTTTTTCCGACTGCCCGCGCCCTCCCGAACGCCATCGTCCTCCCGAACGCCATCGTCCTTCCAAACGCCATCGATTTTTTCCGAACGCCATCGCCCGCGTGGTGGCACTCTCTCCAACCTGTTCGCGACCTGCTTTCTCGCCTACCCGAAAGGACTTCGGTATGTCCGACGCAGCCACGTCCACCGCAGTGACGTCCGCCGCGATCGCCCGGACGGCGACGTCTGGATCCGCGATTCCCGAGACCGCCTCGCCGCAGGTCGAGTTCATCAGCCTGTCGCACGTCAACCGGGCGACCGAGCTCAACCCGATCGCCACCCGCGGCATCGACCTGCCCTTCCTGCGGACCTATGTCGCGGCGCTCGAGGAGGCCGGCTACGACTACACCCTGCTGCCCTTCGGGTCGAACAGCGCCGACTCGTTCGTGCTCGCCTCGGCGGTCGGTCAGCTCACGGAACGGTTGCGCCCCATCGTGGCCGTGCGCCCGAACACCGCGTTCCCGCTGGTCGTCGCCCAGCAGCTGGCCACCCTCGACCAGCTCACAGAGGGCCGCGCGGTCGTCCACCTCATCTCCGGCGGTAACGACGCCGAGCAGGCCCGCCAGGGCGACTACCTGTCCAAGGACCGTCGGTACGCCCGCACGTCCGAGTTCATCGACCTGCTGCGCCGCGCCTGGACCGAGACCGCGCCCTTCAGCCACGACGGCGAGTTCTACCGGTTCGACGACTTCGGCCCGGGCTTTGCTCCCCACGACGGGCCCATCCCGATCTCCATCGGTGGCCAGTCGGACGCCGCCTTCGCCGTCGGCGGCGCGAAGGCGGACATCTTCAGCTTCTGGGGCGAGCCGCTCGCCGACCTGCGCGCGGAGATCGACCGCGTCCACGGGCTCGCCGCCGAGGCGGGCCGCGCCGACCGCCCCGGCATCTGGGTGACCTTCCGGCCGATCATCGCCCGGACAGACGAGCTCGCCTGGCGCAAGGCGTTCGACTACGTCACGAAGATCGAGAAGACCTACAACGCCGGCGCCTACCTGCGACGAGCGCAGCCCGCCGGCGCCCCGCAGAACGTCGGCTCACTGCGTGCACTCGACTTCGCCTCCCGGGCTGACGTCTACGACCGGGCACTGTGGACGCGCACCGCCGCCGCCACCGGGGGGCTCGGGGCGTCGACAGCGCTGGTCGGCAGCCCCGAGACGGTCGCCGCCGCTATCCTCGACTACGTCGACCAGGGCGCGAGCCTGGTGTCGATCCGCGGCTACGACACCCTCGCCGACGCCGTCGACTACGGCCGGGACATCCTGCCGCTGGTCCGTCAGGAAATGGCGCACCGCGCTTCGACCGGCCGCCGCGGCACCCTGCAGTCCGGCCACCCCGGCGCCTACGCCCCCGGCTTCGACCCCGCCCTCCTCGCCACCAACTGACGCCGCTCCCCACCGGCGGCGATCTGCCGTCCTCGCCCACGGCCCATGCGCCGCGCCACGGGTCGTCGGCGAATCGTCCCTGCGTTGTCCACAGCGGCAGGGTCGTCCACAGATGGCTGCCGGGCATGCCACGGTCGGCCCCTCCGACCGCAGACTCGAAGGGTGGAGCAAGTACACGACAGGGTGATCGCCCTCGCTCGGCAGCAGGATGACGTGATCACCCGAGCCCAGGCCCGTGCGCTCGGGCTCTCGGACCAGGCCGTCGACCTGCGGCGCAGGCAGGGCTGGGCGGCGCCGATCCGCGGCGCCATGGTCGTCCCGCCCGTCCGCGGCCTGGCACGTGCCCACGCCCGCGCCGCACTGCTCGTCGCCGGTGGCGCGGTCTGTGGGCCGACCGCGGCTCGTCTGCACAACCTTCCGGGGCTGCCACGCCGCGCTCCCGACGAAACCGGTGGATCTCGCGATTCCCGGCACGGATGGCAGGCGTCTGCGCAGCGGCTATCGTCGGCATCCGATAGCCCCCCGCCCTGCGGCACCGGTGCCGCCCCAGGCGGATGACGCATCTGCACCGACACCCTCTCCCGTTCCCGCGCCGGAACCGCCGTCCGCACCGGCATCAGTGCCAGCGGCGCGGCCTCGGCGGCGGATGTACCGCCTAGCGGGATCGGGCCGCACACCGCCGAGGTGCGGTTCCGTGTGGAGATCCTCGACGCTCCTGCGCGCCTGGACGAGGGGTGGGAGGAGATCGTCGAGGTCTCCTTCTCCCCGGTCACGACCCAGCTGTGCCTGGCGAGCTGCATGGGCGAGATCTACGATCTGCCTGATCTGCAGCAGCTGGGCGTTCGTCGGGTCCGGTACAGCGCGGCGCGGATGGACGAGGCGCGGGATGCTGAGGCGAACCTGGTGGAACGCGAGCCCGGCGCGGAGCCTCTTGACCGTTACCTGCTGCAGCTGTGGCCGGCGCCGCCAGCGCCCGACCGGCTGATCCGTCGGTCCAGCGAGATCGCCGCCTACTGGCACGGCTGCACCCGCGCTCCTGCGCCGGATCTCGCAGCGCACGAAGCCTCCGCCTCCACCTGGTAAGGCGAGGGCTCCGAACGCCTCGTGCTCGTCGGGATCACCGCGGCGGGCGCGCCGCCGGAACGCCGTCGGGGGCGGGTGGCTCCCAGGAGGTGGTCTCCACCCCGCCGCCCGGCGCGGAGGTGTTCATCAGGTCGCCGGCGGGACTGGCACGTCGATCTCGTCGAGGCGCGGCGCTCGGGGGGTCCCGTCCGGGTCGGGCAGGGTGAAGCGCCAGTCGCCCGCCTCGTCGACGTCGACGGGTGCTCCTGCGACGGCGTCAAGCAGCGCCTGCAGCCGCGGGAACGGAGCGGATCTCGCCCGAGCGAGAACCTCGGGTTCGACGCAGCACATCGCGACTGCCGTAGAGGCGAGGTTCGTCCCGGCGCGCCGGTGCGCCGCGGCTCGGCCAGGTCCGCGTAGGTGACGTCGCCCGCGTACTCGTCGTAGAGGGCGAGCTCGCCGCTCACGCCGGCGGAGCCCTGGTTGTAGATGCCCGGCGCCTCGGCCAGGCCCGCCCACACGATGCCCCAGTCGGAGTGGTGGTGCACGGCCACGCCGACGTCGGCCCGCAGCCGCGGCACTGGAGAAGACGCTGGCCGAGATCGACACCCACCCGGGAGAGGACTGTCGCTCCCCCGCCTCGCCACGCGTGCCGGCATGTCCCCGCTCCGCCTTCGCCGCCGCCTTCACCCAGGACGTCGGCGAGCCGCCGATGAGCTACGTCACGCGGGCTCGTATGCGCCGGGCGGCGGAGATCCTTCGTTCCACCGACCTGAGCACCGGCGCCGTCGCGGCGGCGGTCGGTTACCGGAGCGGAGCCTCGCTCGCGCGCTCGTTCCGCCGGCGCTACGGAATATCACCGGCGGCCTACCGCCGGACGCCGTCACCGCGACCGGAGGAGCTACTACGCTGACGTGCCGTGGCTGAGTCGGGATCGCCGGAATCGTCGACCATCAGGGTGGTCGCGCCGATCGTCCGGGTCGTCGTGTACCCGAACGGGGCCCGGGTCACCCGGCGCGGCCGGGCGCGGCTGCCCGCGGCGGCCAGCGGCGCCACCGTGCACCGGGTGAGCGTGGACGACCTGCCGCTCGGCCTGGAGCCGGACTCGGTGCGGGCCGTCGCGGGCGAGCCGGCGGCGCTGGTCGGCGTGGACGTCCGGCACCAGGCCCGGGCCGAGGCGACCGGCGAGGCACTGGAGGTGCTGCGCGAGCGGAGCCGAACGCTGCGCCGCCGGCTGGCCGAGCTGGCCGACGGCGACGACACCGAGCAGGCGCGGCGGGCGTTCCTCGATGTCGCCGCGCGCAATGCCGCGTCGGCGCTGGCCCGGGCGTGGATGTCCGCGCCGGGCACCGGCGGTGCCGCCGGTGCCGCCGGTGGTGAGGGCCTGGCCAGCACCGGCCAGGCCCTGGCCGCCGAGATCGACGGGGTGCACCGGCGCCGGCGCGCGCTGGCCGAGGAACGTGCGCGAGTCGAGCTCGAGCTGGCCGCGGCCGACCGGGAGATCGCCCGGCGGGAGGAGTCCTCGCAGCCGGACGCCCGCCGCGTTATCGTGTCCCTCGAGATCCCGCCGGCTGCGGCCGCGACGGCGAGCTCCAGCGAGGACGAGGCGGGCCATGCGGTCGCGGTTCACGAGGTCGAGGTGGAGCTGTCCTACCGGATGGCCGCCGCTGTCTGGACGTCCGGGTACGACGCGCGGGTCGACGGCGAGCGCGTCACGCTGACCTGGTACGCGATGGTCCGCCAGAACACCGGGGAGGACTGGCCGGCCACCGGCCTGGCGCTCTCGACGGCCCGGACGACGGGCTCCCGCCAGGTTCCCGAACTCGATCCCTGGTACGTCGACGTCCGCCAGCCGCCGGTGGCGGCCCGTCCCCTGGCCGCGGCCGATGCCGCCCCCCTGCCGGCCGCCGCCAGTCCCACGATGCGGCGGGGCCGGAGCAAGGCGTCCGGGACCCGCGTCGCCCGGCTCGACCAAGCCGGCCCGACCGGCCCGGCGGCGACCTACCACCCCGCCCACGCCGTCGCGATCCCGGCCGACTCCTCGCCCCACCGGACCACGGTCGCAGTCATCGAACTGACCGCCGCGCTCGACTACATCGCCGCTCCGAAACTCGCGGCCGAGACCTACCTGCGAGCCACGGTCACCAACACCTCCGAACACACGCTGCTGCCCGGGACGGCCGCGGTCTTCCACGGTCCGGAGTTCGTCGGCCAGGCCGCCCTCGAGCTCCTCGCCCCTGGCGCCGAGGCCGAGCTACAGCTCGGCGTGGACGACCAGGTGAGGGTCGAACGGAAGCTGGTGCGCCGCGCGACCGGGAAGCGGCTGGTCGGCAACAACCGCGGCATCGACGTCGCCTACCGGATCCGGGCGGCCAACCACACCGGGCGCCCGGTCCGGCTCACCGTCCGCGACCAGCTCCCCGTCCCCCAGCACGAGAGCATCACCGTGCGGGACATCCAGCTCTCCCCGCGCCCGGCCGAGCAGACCGACCTCGGCGCGCTGACCTGGATCCTGGAGCTGGCCGCCGAGGCCAGCCAGGACATCGACCTCGCCTTCCGGCTGGAACATCCACGCGGCGTCCAGCTCGATGGCTGGGACGTCTGACCGCCGCAACGGCTGAGGGAGAGGATTCCGGCGTGGTTTCGTGGGTTGACGAGGCGGAGGCGAACGACGGCGACGGCCTGCGGGGGCGGGTGGCGATCGTCGCCGGCGCGAGCGGCCCGGACGGCGGCGTCACGAACGGGAGGGCGGCGGCGATCGTGCTGGCCCGCGCCGGCGTCCGGGTCGTCTGCGTCGGGCGCGGGCCGGCCCGGGTCGAACGCAGCGCGGAGATGGTCCGCGCGGCTGGCGGCAAGGCGCTGGCCGTCGCCGCCGACGTGACGGTCGAGGACGACTGCCGCCGGGTGGTGGCCAGCGCCCTGGCGGAGTTCGGCCGGCTCGACATCCTCGTCAACAATGTCGGGGTCGCGGCCCGGGGGACGGTCGTCGACGTGCCCATTGAGACCTGGCGTGACATCTGGACCACCAACGTCGAGAGCATGGTCCTGATGAGCAAGCACGCGATCGGGGCGATGGCGGCGAGCGCCGCGGCCGGCTCGATCGTCAACATCGGGTCGCTGCGGGCCATCCGGCCGTTCGAGGTCTCGCCCTACTCGACGACCAAGGGCGCGGTGATGGCGCTGACCCAGGCGATGGCCGTCGACCACGCCGCCGCGGGGATCCGGGTCAACTGCGTCGTTCTCGGGCCGGTGTACACGGCGGTGACCGCCCGGTCGGTGAGCCCCGAGCAGCGGGAGACCCGCCGCCGGGCCTCGCCGCTGGGCGTCGAGGGCACGGCCTGGGACACCGGGAACCTGGTGCGGTTCCTGGCCTCGGACCACGCCCGTTACATCACCGGGCAGTGCCTGGTGCTCGACGGCGGAGTCTCGCTGGTCTCGCCGAAACGTTGACGGCGGTGGCAGAGTCGAAGTCCGGGAACAACGGCGATGGGGTGCCCGGGAGAGCTCTCCCGGGTTGAGTGGGCGCACCCGCGCCCGGCTGCGCCGTCACTCAAGGCGGTTTGGTGTTCGCGGTGTCGCGCTGGTTGCCCAGACGCGGGAGCAAGTGAGCCGGCAACGTGGAACTCGACGGTGCTCTCCGAGACCTCGCCACCGTGAGATCGGAGTACCGTGTCAGTGGCTCTCGCCGCGCCGGATTTCCAGGAAAGGCCGCCGGTTCGTGTTCCCGGTCCGGCAGAAGGCGCATCGCGGTCTTCGACGCCTTGACCTTGAATGAGCTCGCCTTGTTGACAGTCGGCATCTGATCGAGGCAACCAGCCGCTGGTCGCAGACCGAGCCGGAGCTCACTGGACTGTCGCATCCTGCTGAGCTCCTGGCCGCGGGGCAGGATATGTCCGACCTGCCGCGTGTCGCGGCCATCACCTATGCGCTGACGCGCATCGCTTCGGACGACCGATACGCCGGAACCCGTGAAGGCGGAGGTCGACGACCAGGACACGGCTGTCCGCGTCCTCGTTCAGATGCTGCTGCCGGGACTGAAGGCGTTTGTGTGCGCGGACGTGGTGGATGCCGCATCATCCGGACGGAGGAAGCCTGTGGCTGGTCGCTGACCAGGAGGAATGCGCCGCTGTCGCGCTGGAACTCCTGATCGCGGCGATCCGGGGTTACCGGTGGCGTAGCCGTCGCGGTCCGGCGAATCTCAACCTGCTGGGTGGAACGCGCACCCGTCTGACCCGTCTGGTTTCGCAGGCGTGGCACTACGCCTTCGGCGTCGGGATCCACCGCTGCCCGGGCTCGAACCTGGCCCGGCTCGTGCTTCGGCTGACCCTGGAAGCCGTCCTCGACCGGCTCGGCGACCTGCGTCTCGCACCGGGCGCCGAGCCGACCTATCGGGTGGGTAACACGCGTGGCCTGGAACGCCTCGACGTGACGTTCTCCGCGCATGCCGTGGCCTGAGGGCATGACGAGCACCCGGACACGGTGGCGGCCGCCGCTGCGTTGCGGGCGTGGCGCGGCGACATCGACTCCTAGTCTGATCATGGTGGCTGCCGCTGGTTCTTAGAGTCCAGCCTGACATTTCGGGGCGTGGAAGGGGCCGAGGTCGATGCGGGTCGGCTACATCCCGGTCGGCAGCGTCGACCAGAACACCGTCAGGCAACTCGACGGGATCGAGAGCGGCTGTTCGTCGACACCGCGTCCGGGAAGGACAGCGTCCGGCCGAAGCTCGACGAGCTCCAGTTCTTCGACGGCCTCGACCTGGTCGAGTCGGGCGTCCAGGTCGTCCCACCGCTGGCGCCCCGACGGCTCCTCCGAGGATCTCACCGACGCCGAGGTCAGCGTCTACGGCCATGGCGCGTAAGCCCTGAAGCTGCCTCTCCAGGCCTTTCGTCCTACGATCGGCGCTGTGACGTCACCGCCGACCGCTGTGCCCGCCGCCAGCGCCGTGTTGCTGCGTGACCGACCGTCCGGCCTGGAAGCGCTGTTGCTGCGGCGCACCAGCGCCGCGTCTTTCGCGCCGGGTGCGTGGGTGTTCCCGGGCGGGCGGGTCGATCCCGGCGACATGAGCGGCGAGATCGGCAGCGATACGTCCGCCGAGCTGGCGGCCGCGCGCCGGGCCGCCGTGCGGGAGACGGCGGAGGAGGCCGGTCTGATGATCGATGGCGCTGAGTTGACGCCGCTGGCGTGCTGGTGTCCGCCCGCCAGGGCGCCCCGCCGTTTCCTGACCTGGATCATGATCGGCCGGGCGCCCGAGCAGGATGTCGTCGTCGACGGCGGCGAGATCACCGACTATCGCTGGATGCGCCCGGCGGAGGCCCTGATCGCGCGCGACCAGGGCGACCTCGATCTGTTACCGCCGACCTGGGTGACGCTGTGGACGCTGGCCGGCCATCCCACGGTCGCCGACGCTCTGGCCGCCACGTCGGCCGCGCCGCCCGAGCTGTTCGAGACCAGGATTACGAAGGTGCCGGGCGGGGCGGTCGCGCTGTGGCAGGACGACGCGGAGTACGACGTCGCGGACCGTCGCGACACGGCGTCCAGCACCGGGCAAGGTGGCCGCCACCGCCTGTGGATGCTGGACACGGGCTGGCGTTACGAGCGCGCCCCGAGCGCGGGCGCCATCGGGGAAGCTTCCTAGGGCGTATCTCGTGGATCAAGGGTACGGGATATTCTTCGTGATCCATGGTTGGTCGGCATGAGATCACCGACGTCGCGTGGGCGCGGATCGAGCGACGCGCTGTGGATGCAGGCGGCGCAGGCGGTGATCGCCGCGAACGACAAACCCACGTAGGCCACCCGGCGGAACGGACGCCGCAGCGCAACGGTGCAGGCCATCGTCGTAGACGGTTCTTGTGCCGAGGGATTCCCTCGGGCGCCGAGCGCCCCGTGCGGCTACAGCGCCCTCGGTATGTCGTCGTCCGGACCGGTGGGCGGGAGATCGACGGTGAGTGCCGCGGGGTCGAGTTCGTAGCTGTCGCCCTGTTCGGTGAGGCGGGTGGCCGCCTCGTAGAGGCTGGGCAGGACGAGGAAGTCCTTGCTGCGCCCAGCGGTCTCCTTCGAGCGGATGATGTGTTCCAGGCGCGCGACGTGGATGGTCAGCCCGTAGTCGGGCAGCTCGTAGCTGCGGGCCTCGCGCAGCAGCGCGTCGTAGGGGCCGACGCCGGGCAGTTCGATCAGGACGTCGAGCGCGCCCGCAGACGTCACATACATGGCCATGTAGTCCGTGTAGAACTCGGCTGGCTCCACGACCGGGTGCGCCGTGTACTCGGTGGAGTCGACGGACTTCTTCGTCGTGACTGGTCCGGAGAGCGCGGCCGCGAGCCGGGCGAGGTTGTCCGGGGTGGGCTCGGGGACGATGTCGAGATCGTCGGTGATGTTCGGAGCGCCCTGCAGCCGGGCCCCGACCCCGCCGACAACCACGTAGTTCACCTGATGGTCGGCCAGAAGCCGCAGCAGGCCGCGGAGCTCGAAGCGCCTCACCGCCCGGCAACCGCCGGCCCCAGGGGACGCAGCGCCGACAGCGTCGCGACCTGCTCCTCCAACTGTCGCAGCCTGTCCTGCGGCGACAGGGCGAGGATCGCCTCGACCTGCACCCGTAGCCCCGGATCCGACGTCCACGGCCGTCCCACCAGGGCGCGTGCGCGTGCCATCGCTTCCGCGGCCCGCGCCCGGTAGTACGCCGCCCGCTCCTCCGCCTTCGCCGGCACCTCCACCGCGGCTGCCGCGGTCGTCTCGGTCGCCATGGCTGGTGCGGCAGGTGGACGGGACGTGAGGTCGTCTGCCGGAGTCTCCATGTCCCCAGGATGCCAGCGGCCTGCGACAGGCCGCGGGCCGGCTGACTGGATCAAGTCATTACGTTGATCATATCGCCGGTGTTGAAAACGAGGTTCCTGTACCAGATCAGGGTCCTTCGAGGCCGATGATGTAGCGCATCACCATGGCGTGGGAGGCATGCCGGGTCTGGCGCATGATGTCGGCGGCCCTGAGCAGACCGCCGAGCGGGAGATCTCCCGTGAACGGGAAGCGCTTGCCCGCCGGGTGCACTCGATAACTCCGATCGCGTCGGCGTAGGCGAAGGTCAGCGCCGGGTCGGCGGGCATCGTCGGCAGCGGCGCCCCGTTGTAGCTGGCATCCTCGACGCCATGCTGCGGGCGCGCCAGCTCACCAGCGCTGACCTCGCGGACCTGCGTGGACGCGTGGCCGATCGCGGCCGGGCGCGGGCCAGATCCTGGTGGGCACTGATCGACGGCAGGGCGGAGTCGGCCCTGGACTGTCGCGCGAATCGGTCACTCAGAGTTGTGGTGGCCGGGGCGGTGTGCTGGCTGGGATGGGCTGACGGCGTGGGATCGCCAACGACCGGCATGCCGTTGGCGATCCCACGCGGCGAGGGCCCCTGCGCTCGCCCCGCGACTATCCCATGGTTACTGTTTCGATCACTTCTGGTCGCGGGAAAGTCGGGCTCAGGGGGAGGGGCGGTCGCTGGAGACGGTGTTTGGGGGAGGGGAGGTTACCAGATGACGGGGAGGGTCTCGGGGCGGCCGATGGGGGCCTTGAGCTCGTAGCGCAGCTCCTCGGCGGGGACGGCGAGTCGCAGGTCGGGCGTCCTCTCCAGCAGGGCGGTGAGGACCTCGGTGAGCTCGACGCGGGCCAGGTGCGCGCCGATGCAGTGGTGGGGACCGTGGCCGAAGGTGAGGTTCGGGACGGGTTCGCGAGTGAGGTCGAGACGGTCCGGGTCGGCGAAGACGTCGGGGTCGCGGCTCATCGCCTCCAGCGGCACGACCGCGACCTCGCCGGCGCGCACGACGAAACCGCCGAGGTCGACGTCCTCCGTCGCCACCCGCGGGAACGTCATCGACAGCGGGTGGTAGCGCAGCAGCTCCTCGACGGCGTTGGCGATGTCGCCGTCGCCGTCGCCGTCGCCGTCGCGGGACAGGGCCTGCAGCGACTCCCAGCGCGACCGGTCGGACAGCAGCGTCGTCAGCACGTTGCTGATCACTCCGCCGGTGGTCTCGAAGCCGCCGATGAGCAGGGTCATCGCCAGCGAGTGCAGTTCCGCCTCGGTCAGGCGCACGCCGTCGGCGGTGCCGGCGGCCTCCTCGGCGTCATAGGCGGCGAGGACGACGTCGAGCAGACCCTCCGCCGCATCGCCCGGATGACGACCGTCCGCGGCCGCGCGCGCCCCGCTGTCGGAAGCGGCGGCGCGGCGGGAGCGGACGAGTTCGCCCATGTAGCCGTAGAGGGCGCCGAGGCCGGCCCTGGCGCCCTGCGGGTCGAGGTGGAAGCGGAACAGCGACTCGCTCCAGGTCCGGACCTTCTCCCGGTCGAGGTCGGGCACGCCGAGCAGCGCGCAGATGACCTCGATCGGCAGGTGGAAGGCGAGGCCGCGGATGTCGCCGGGGGGCCCGGCGGCGAGCATGGCGTCAATGCGGGCGCGGGCGGTGGCGGCGATCTCCGGGCGCATCCGCTCGATGCGGCGGTGGGCGAAGCCGGCGTTGACCAGCCGGCGGATGCGGGTGTGGTCGGGCGGGTCGAGCCACAGCAGCGAGTTCGGGTCGGGGATCTGGCCGGCGGTCAGCGGTGGGTTGAACGCGAGTGTGGCGGTGCGGGAGAAGCGCGGGTCGCCGAGCATCGCGCGGGCCGGGGCGTAGCGCAGGATCAGCCAGACGGGGATCTGACCGGGGCCGAAGCGCACCCGCGTCGCCGGTGCCTGGCGGGCGAGGTCCGCCAGCTGCCCGGAGGGGTGCGGGGAGAAGGTGTCCGGGAACGGGAAGACCGGAATGTCCTGATCGTTGCGAACCGTGTCCGTGACCGACATCGAGATCGGGCGTCCTTTCGTGACCAGACCGCCGCGGGTGAGGCCGGCCGCGGGGGAGGCCAGCCGAGGGAGAGGCGGTGGTGGTCGGGAACGGTCGGGGAGGAAGCGCGCCGATCGTCACATGTCCGTTGGAATCGCGTTGCGAAAAACGCCAGAAAGCGGGGATGCAGCTACGCGATGGCAACTATTCGCCACCGCGCCACGCCCGACCGTGGCGCGGATGCGGGCCTGGCAACCATCGGCCATCCGGTTGCTTTCCGGGGAGCGCGAAGGTGGGGCCGCGTATCCGGGCGGACGGGCCGATGCCCACGTCGGCGGCCGTTTCGCCGAGCCGGGCGCGGACCCTCGCGGGAATGGCGCATCCCACGGTCGACGTGCCCATGTGTGGGTAACCGGGGGCAGTGCGCGTTGACGACTCGATACTCCGTGGGTCAGATTGATCGCAGAGGAAACCCGACAATCGACTCAAAGGCCCCACCTGCGGCTGTACAGCCAGGGCCGCCATCGACCCGTGCTGAGGAGACCTCCCGTGGCGCTACTGGTCCGCTGGTGCCAGCGGTACCGATGGCTGGTCGTCGCGGTGTGGCTGAGCGCCCTGGTCGGCGGGGCGGTCCTCGCCCAGCAGCGGGGCTCCCAGTTCAGCCAGGACCTCGGCGTCGCCGGCGCGGAGTCGCAGCGGGCCATGGACCTGGCCGCGACGGTCCTGCCCTCGGGCAGCCTGCCCGACCAGGAGATCGTCGTCGCGCGCGCCCGCCAGGGCGACGTCCGCACGCCCGAGATCCGCACCCGGATCGCCGCGATGATCGCCCAGGTCGGCAAGCTGCCCGGCGTGGCCGGCGCCCTCGACCCCTACGGCCCGGCCGGCGCCATCCCGTTCGGTGCCCCGGCGATCAGCAGGGACGGCAGCACCGCGCTCATCACCGTCCTGATGAAGGGCTCGCCGACCGCGCCGGACCTGACCGCCGTCCGCGGGATGATCAAAGCCGTGCGCGCCTACGACGGCCCCGACCTGCAGGTCGAGCTCTCCGGGCCGGGTACGACCATGATCGTGCAGAGCGCGATCTCGCCCTGGCCGATCCTCATCGCCGGCGCGGTCGCGCTGCTCATCCTGTGCCTGACGGTCCGCTCGCCCGCCGCCGTCGCCGTCTGCGCGGCGGTGGCCGTCGTGCCGGCTGTCCTGAGCCTGTCCGCCGTGTTCCTGCTGTCGCACCAGACGACCGTCACGCCGCTGGCGCCGCTGCTCGCGATCGTGCTTGCCTTCGGGATGAGCCTGGGCTCGGCGGTCGTGGTGGTCAACCGCGCGCAGAGCGGACTGCGCTCCGGCCTCGCGCCCGTCGACGCGACCCGTGCCGCGATGCGCCACCCCGGCCGCGCGACCCTCATCGGCAGCGCCGGGCTCGCCGTCGTCATGCTCGGGACTAGCGCGCTGCGGCTGAGCGTGTTCGATGGCCTGGCGCTGGCCGGTTTCACCGCGGCGGCGGTGAGCCTGCTCGCCGTCGCCACCCTGCTGCCGGCGAGTGTGAGCGTCGCCGGGCGCGGCCTGCTCGTGTGGGCCGAACGCGCCCAGCTGCGCGCGACCGGCGCCGGCCTGCCCGTGCGGCCGGGACTGCGGTCATGGTGGGCGCGGGCGATCGGGCGGCGCCCGCAGGCGTTCGCCGGCGTCGCCGTGGTGGTGCTGGCCGCGCTCGCGGTGCCGGTCGCCGGGCTGCGCCTGGGCGGCAGCGACAACGGCGTCGACCAGAGCTCCACCACCACCCGGCGCTCCTACGACCTGATCAGCAAGGAGTTCTTCCCCGGGCTCAACGGCCCGCTCATCGCCACCGTGTCCGGTCTGAAGGCCGGCGAGCCCGACCCGGTGCCGCGCCTGGTGGCCGCGCTCGGCGCCACCCCTGGGGTGACCCGGGCCTTCATGGTCCTGCGCAATGACCGCAACGGGCGCGCCCTCCTCCAGGTGCTGGCGACCGACGAGCCCCGCTCCGGCGCGGTCAGCGACGTCGTCCGCCGGCTGCGCACCCGCACGGTGCCCACGGCGACGGCCGGAACCGCCCTGCGCGTCGACATCGGCGGGCAGACGGCACTGTTCGACGACATGTCCAGCCGGTTCGCCCGGGTGCTGCCCGCCTTCCTCGGCCTCGAACTCGGCGTGCTCGGACTCACCGTGCTGATCGCCCTGCGCTCGCTCAAGCACAGCATCGCGGTGACCGCCTCCAGCCTGCTCGCGCTCGCCGCCACCCTCGGCGTGATCACCAAGGTGTTCGGGGACGGGCGCGGCCTGCGCCACCTCGGCATCGAACCGGGCCCGATCGAGCCGTTCATCCTGGGCCTGATCATGATCATCGTGTTCGGGCTGGCGATCGGCATGCACCTGACGCTGCTCGCCCGGCTGCGCGGCCTGGACGACGCACCCGACCCCCACCGCGCGATCAGCAGCCGGCACGCCGAGGTCGGGCACATCGTCATCAGCATCAGCATGATGATGGTCGCCGTGTTCGTGGCCCTGACCACCCAACAGGTCAGGATCATGAAGCTGCTGGGCGTGGGGCTCTCGGTCGGCGTCATCCTCGACGCCTTCGTGGTGCGGGTGCTGCTGCTGCCCGCACTTGTCCACCTCATGCGCCTGGACCAGCCGCGGCGCCCCTCGGCCGCCGGTTCGGCGCCCCCGCGCGGGCGCACCCGCGCCCGGACCCGCGTCGGCGCGTTACCCACGAGCACCGCGACCGCCCCGAGAGGGGGCATCGAGGTACCGGCTTCCTGGACAGCGGCCGGTCCCCCGCGCCGCGGGCGCCCCAACCGCCACACGGTGCCGGTGGCCCGCAAGGGCTCGCCGGGACGTGAGCCGCGCTGGATGACACCCGACGAGGAGGACGGCGCCTGGGCCAGCGAGCCCGCCTCACGCCCCGCCCGCGGTGACGGTCGCCGGCAGCGTCGCCGACGGCGGCCCGAGCAGGATTCCCTGACCGTAACGGATCCCGGCCTCCCGGGCGGCCCGCAGCGCGGCGGCGGTCTCGATCCCTTCGGCGATGACGTCTCCGCCGATGTCCTCGGCGACCTGCACCAGCGCGGCCGCCACCGCCCGGCGCGCGGGATCGGCGTCGATACCCCGCGTCAGCGCGCAGTCCAGTTTGATGACTTCCGGACGTAGCCGGACGAGACGTTCCAGCCCCGCGTAGCCGGCCCCGACGTCGTCGGCGGCGACGCGGACCCCGAGCCGGCGCAGATGGTCCAGGTGGCGGATCACCGTCGTCGCGTCGTGGATCTGCTCGTGCTCGGTGATCTCGAGGAGCAGGCGCTCGGCGTCGGCCGCGCGCACGACCTCGACCAGCCCCGACACGGTCGTCGCCGAGGCGTTGACCGCGAGCCGCAGCGGCGGGCGCAGCGACGGCAGCACCCGCAGGGCGCGGTTGATCGCGGCGAGTTCGAGCTCCGCACCGAGACCGACCGCGGCGGCCGCGGCGAACCACTGGGCGGTGTCGCGCCCGTACCCGGGGAACCGGGACAGCGCCTCCACTCCGATGATGGTGTGCCGCTCCAAATCGAACACGGGCTGGTAGACGAGCGCCGGCCCGCCCTGGTCGATGATCCTGCTGACGTCGTCCCACACCCGGCAGCGCTTCTGCCACATCCGGTGGACGTCGGTCACCGAGTCCCGCAGGATGTCCGCCATCATCTCGAGGAAGCGGGTGTCCCGGGCGCGCAACGCGGGCTGGGGATGATGGGACACGCAGCCGAGCAGCCCGTACAGGCGTTCCTCCCCGTCGTAGACCGGGACGGCGGCGTAGCAGCCGATCCCCATCTCGCGCACCATCGGGAGCGTCGCCGTGCGGGGATCCGCGCCCGTGTCCGGGATCAGCCGGGGCAGGTCACCGGACAGGGTCCGGGTGTACAGGCTGGTCTCGCGCAGCACCTTCGTCCCCGGCCGCAGGCAGAACGACTCGGCGTCCCCCTCCAGAACCTGCAGGACGAGGCCGTCGGCGTCCAGCCGGCCGAGCCAGGCGACGTCGAGGCCCAGATGACGGCGCAGAAAGTGCAGCAGCTCCACCACAGCGGCCGACGGCGTGGGGACGTCGGTCGGAGGCCCCAGCAGGAGAGTCCTCGCCGTCATCCGATCACCTCGTCGCTCAGTGTTCCCGCAAGGCAGCCCCGGACACCCTCCAGAACACCGCAGAAAACCCACCTGGGGAGCAAGTCTGCAGGTCAGAGGCAAATGGGGATGCAGGTTTAGAAGGGCGGCGATGAGGTGCTTTATCCGCTGCATGACGGGGAAGGGAGGCAGAGCAAGGGCGATCGACGCCTCGGAGCTACCGGCGGGAGTGACCAGGTGAGCGTGTTCGACAGCTTGTTGCACGGTCTCGACAACCAGGAGCAGAACCGGACCCGGGAGCTGATCGCCAACAGTGTCGCGGCGGATCGCGCCGACGCAATAGCCGGTCGTCGGCCGGACCGGCTCGTCGACTCGGGTAACCGTCGCCGCCGCTCGCGCGCCGACATCAACCGCCACTGAGATCCCAGAGCCGGCGAGTCTCCAGCGCCGCCGGAGCAGCGAGCGCCGCCGGACGCCGCCGGAGACCGTCAGCCAGCGTCGTCGAGGCGCAGGCGGGCGCGTACCTCGGGGCGGCGCAGCGGGGGCAGCGTCGCCGGTGGCTGGCGGCGGGCGGGCAGCGCCGTGAGCAGGCGGTGCACCGAGGCGGTGATCTCGGCGACGGCGGTCTCGACCACGTCGTCGGCCGCCGGGGACGAGCGACGCACCCCGCTGACCTTGCGGACGAACTGACGGGCCGCCGCCTCGATCTCCACGTCCGTGGCCGGCGGCTCGAGCCCACGCAGTTCGGTGATGTTTCGGCACATGAGGGCCACGCTAACCCCGGGCGCCCCGGCCCCGGTCACGCCAGGTCCCCGGACTGCCCCCAGGGCTCCGCCCGCCTGACAGTGGGCTTCGGAGGGGAATCACTCCCCGCCGCGCCGCGCAGGGGGGACAATCGGACGGGGTGCTGCGTCATGTCCCCGCGCGGTGCGGGTCCGGCCGGCAGCCCGCGGGAGGGAGTCGGACGGTGGCGAACTACTACGGCGAAGGATCGGCGGATCCGGGCCGCGGCGGCCGGGGGCGGCGTGGCGACCGCTTCGCCCAGGCCCGCCGCCTCGCCGGCCAGGCGCGTCAGGACCGCACCAGTGCGTGGTACATCCCCTTCGCGATCACGGTGATCGCCGCCGGCGCGTCGTTCGACGCGTTCGGCCACGGCGTCGGGTTCCTCTACGCGCTGGTGCTCACCCTGGCGTTCGTCGGGCTGACCTGGACCACGATCCGGCTGATGCCCTCGGTGTCCGACGAGCTCAGCGTCTCCCGCGTCACCGGGCCGCGCCGCGTCTACGCCGTCGTCAACACCCCCGTGCGTACCCGTGGCCTGTACCTGCTCGCTGCCGGCCTGCCGATCGCCATCGCGCTGATCAAGACGGTCGGCTACTTCTTCTTCGCCGGCATCCTGCTGGTCGCCGTCGTCGTCGGCGCCGCTCTCGCCGCCGCCTTCGTCTTCGAGCGCCGCTAGGCCGTGTTTTCCGTTGTGATCAATCGCTGGTACGGGATATCAAGGAGGACTTCTCCTGACGCTTCGTCGTGCCTCACAGAAGCCGCAAGCTCAGCCCGGTGCGCAGTACTCGGCGCATGATGGGGACATGGTGGGGAGCACGGTCGTAGGCGGACGAACGGAGGACCTGCGGGTCTGGCTCGGCAGCCACGTGTTCAGCCGGGTGGCCGGGGACGAGGGGCCGGCCCGCCGCGAGCGGATCTTCGCGGCGGCGGGGGAGCGCTGGTTCGCCGACGACCGGCCCATCCGCCGGGTACACGGCGATGCGTCGATGTTCGTCGGCGGACTGCGGGCGTTGCTGTTCCAGTCCCTGCACCCGCTGGCCATGGCCGGCGTCGCCGAACACTCCGACTACCGGCACGACCCGTGGGGGCGCCTCGCCCGTACCAGCTACTTCCTCGCCGCGACGACCTTCGGCCCGGCCAGGGAGGCCGAACGCGCGGTCGCCCGCGTGCATGCGGTGCACCTGAGGGTACGCGGCGTCGCCCCGGACGGCCGTCCCTATGCAGCCTCGGACCCTGACCTCATGCGCTGGGTCCACTGCGCGGAGACAGACAGCTTCCTTGCAGCTTTCCAGCGGTACGGCCACACCAGGCTGAGTCCACAGGAGTGCGACGGCTACATCGCCGATGCGGCGGTCGTCGCCGACCGCCTCGGCATCGACGACCCGCCTCGTACTCAGGAGGAGTTGGACGCGGCGATCCGGGAGTACCGACCCGAGCTGACCGGAACGCCAGAGGCTCGGTCGGCCGCGCGGTACCTCCTGCTACAGGCACCCCTACCCCTGCCTGCAAGACCGCCTTACACCGCGCTGGCGACGGCTGCGGTCGGTCTCATGCCGGTGTGGACGCGATGGCCGTTGCGGCTGCCCTACCTGCCCGCGGCGGAGGCGACCGTCGGCCGTCTGGCAGGGCAGTCCATCGTCAGCACCATCCGATGGGCAACGCGTCCCCCGGCTGCCTGAGGCTCAGCGTGGCCTTGCTGGTCGGGGCTGTTCAGGTGTGACTCAAACGAGTTGAACTGTCCGTCTCCGTGCAGTGAGCCCATCGCATGAGGTCCGGGTCCGAGGCTGCGTAGGAGGGGCCGTCCGCCGTAACGCCGGCCCCTCGTCCCCAGTCACCCGGCTGAACACGTGGCTGCCGAGCCAGACCCGCAGGACCTCCGTTCGTCCGCCTACGACCATGCTCCCGGCCATCCACCCATCCTGCGCCGGGCACGGAGCATGGACCTGGGGTGTGGCGGAGCGTGCGTGGAACCTTCGGATGCGCACTGGCGCCCCGCACCCACCGCCGACGGCTCGCCGCCCCCGCCGGCGACGGCTACCGCGGCGTCGCCCGCAAAGGCTGACCAGGCGCCCGCCCGCCGTGCCTCCGTGTCGCCAGGTGATCCGCACGGCGCACACGGGCATACAGTCGTCGGGATGAAACGGATGGTCCAGATCCCGTATGAGCTGGAGCAGGAGGAGGACAGGCACGTGGGCCGCACACGCGTCGTTCCCCAGCGGAGGCGCCCACGGCGTCGGTGACACCCCCGAGGAAGCTGTCTCCGACCTGTACGAAGCGGTCAGCCTGGTCATCGAGGAGTTCGGCGTGCCGCCGGTACTGACGATCGTGCGGGACGACGTCGCCGGGCTCTCGGTGGACGAATTCGTCGGCGCGCGTTAGGCCGTGTATTCCGCTGCGATCAGTCGGTGATGTGCGACCTGGTCCGCGGGCGGTGCGGCCTGGGGGCGTGCGGCCCGGGTGGTCGTGGCGGGCCCGCACGGGGTGTCAGGCCAGGGGCAGGTCCAGGTTGAGGAGGCGGATGAGGTTGTTGCGGGCAGGCTGACCGGTCACCCCCGTCGCCCCCGCGATGACAACCCGCATGACCCGCTCCGCCCTGAGAGGTGACATCGCACCGCGCGTTCCGCGGAACGCCGCTTCTGGGAAGCGCCGCGGGCGTCAGCGCGGGGTTAGGGTGATCGGATGTTGGCGGTCTTCGGTGCGCCCGGGAGGTACGTGCAGGGGCGGGGGGCCACGGCGGCGCTCGGCGCCGAGATGAGCCGGCTCGGGCTCGACGGCCCGGCGCTGATCGTGACCAGCCCGGCGCCGCGCCGTCTGCTGGAACGTGACTGGGAGGCGAGCCTCACCGCCGCCGGCGTCACGTTCACCGTGCTGACGTTCAATGGCGAGTGCAGTGCCCGGGAGATCGGCCGGGTCGCCGCCGCCGCGCGTGGCCAGGGGAGTCGGGTGATCGTCGGTGCCGGCGGAGGGAAGGTGCTCGACACCGCCCGGGCCGCCGCCGCCGACCTTGACCTACCGGTCGTGACCTGCCCGACGACGGCGTCCAGTGACGCACCGTGCAGCGCCCTGTCCGTCGTGTACACCGAGGAGGGGGCGTTCGAGCGGTACCTGTTCTACCGCCGCAACCCCGACCTCGTGCTCGTCGATACCGCCGCCGTCGCACGCGCGCCCGTACGCCTGCTCGTCGCCGGGATGGGGGACGCGCTCGCCACCTGGTACGAGGCCCGCACCGTCCGCGAGGCGCACGCCCTCAACCAGCTGCACGGCGCGCCGACCGCCACCGCCGGCACGCTCGCCCGCCTCTGCCTCGACCTGCTGCTCGCCGACGGCCCCGCCGCCGCCCGCGCGGTCTCGACCGGTTCGGTGACACCGGCGCTGGAGCGGGTCGTCGAGGCGAACACGCTGCTGTCCGGTCTCGGCTTCGAGTCGGGCGGCCTCGCCGTCGCCCATTCCGTCCACAACGGCCTGACGGTCGCCGCCGGCACCCACCGCCTCCTGCACGGCGAGAAGGTCGCGTTCGGCCTGCTCGTCCAACTGGTCACCGAAGGCCGCCCCGCCGCCGAGTTCCGCGAGGCCCTCGACTTCTGCACGGCTGTCGGCCTGCCCACTACCCTCGCCGCCGTCGGCCTGCCCGACGCCGACCCCGCCACCCTCGAACGCATCGCCCGCCGCACCCTCGCCGACGGCGAGACCGCCCACAACGAACCCTTCGCCCTCACCCCCGACATGATCGTCGATGCCCTGCGCGCCACCGACGCCCTCACCCGCTCCGGATAGCCGACGCCGCGGGACGCCCGATGGCCCGATGCTCCGAGCACGCCGCACGAAGTACGCGGCCGTCTCGACGGCCGCCTCCGGGCGGTGCCCGAGAGTCCCCGCGTCGAGCCGCGCGGGAACCGTCGAGCGCAGGGCCAGTTCGGCGAGTGCCGCCGGCAGGCCACGGTCGGTGAGGATCGGTGAGGTCAGGCCGGCTCACGTCGACGTGGTATTGACCGCTGCCCGTGCTCAGCGTCATCGGCGGCGGTGTCAGGGCGGTCCGGGATTCGCGGGCATGGATTCGCGAACGGGCGGCCGGGCCAGGCGGACGACGATCGTGCGGTGCGCGGAGTGCCGGCTTTCCTGAATGGGTCGGGTGGAAACTCCAGAATCATGGTTTGCGGGCTGGGATCCGGTCGAATCATCGTCCTGCGGTGCAGCGACCAACCTCAGGTACACGTAGCGGAAAGGGCATCGGTTCAAGCGTGAAGTGGTGAGTTTTCTCGCTTGATTTGATCAGGCTGCCCGACGCTACCCTGGGCCACTGTTTTCGGGTGGCGCACAGGGCGGGGTCCAGAGGATGACAGGTGTATCGGAGATCGTGGCGACTCCCGCGCCGTCGACCCCGCTGGGGCCGTTCAAGGACAACGCCGTGGACTGGACCACCTGGGTCACGCTCATGGGGTTCGTCGGGCTGGTCGCGTTCGCGCTGTCGGTCGCGGGGCCGGTCGCGCGGCGTTGCGGAGGCCCCGCGGCGGTTGGTCAGGCGACCACGCGGGTGGCCCGGGTCGCCGCGCCGCTGGGCCTGCTCGCCGTCGTGGCGGTGCTGTCCGACCTCGCCCACCAGTCGTCCCTGTCCGGAGGCTTCGACTATGCGGCCGGCTGGAAGCTGTTGTACGACGGGAGCTCGTTCGGCCGGCTGCTCGGCCTGGAGGTCACCCTGAGCCTCGCGGGGGCGGTGCTCGTCGCGCCACTGGCGGCGCGCCGGGTCGCGGACGGGCCGGCGCGGGTGTGGCTGCTCGGGGCGGGGCTGCTGGCCGGTGCCGTGGCGCTCGGCACGACGAAGTTCCCCGCCGCCGTGCCCGAGGACTGGGACCGCACCGTCGTCGAGACGGTCATGTGGATGCTGCACCTGTTCGGCGGCGCGGTCTGGGTCGGCGGGCTCGCCGGCCTGGTCCTGCTCGCCCTGCCCGGCGGGGTCGTGACCGGCGACCGGGGCGCGTTCTGGTCGGCGGCGATCCGGCGGTTCTCCGCGGTGGCGACGAGCTGCGTCGCCGCGATCGCCCTGTCCGGCCTGTTCCTGTACTGGGAGCACGTCGACGGGCCCGCGCAGCTGCTGCAGACCATGTACGGGCGGGTGCTCGGCGTGAAGATCCTGCTGTTCGGGACGCTGCTGCTGCTCGGCATGGTCAACCAGTTCTGGCTGCACCCGCGCCTCGACGCGCTGCGCGCCGCCGGCGACACCCGGCCGCTGCGCACGATCATCACCCGCGAGTTCCCCGCCGTCGTGACCGTCGAGCTCGTCCTCGCCCTCGGGGTGCTGTTCGCCGCGCCCTTCCTGCACGGCTCCGCCCGCGACCAGGCCTTCCAGGCGGACGCGGCCAGGCAGGCCAGCAGCACCGCCGCCGCCGCGTCCGCCACCCTGGGCCAGAAGCAGGTCAGCGCGTCCACCTGGGTCTGGGGCGTCGCGGAGACGGTCGTCGTCCTCGCCGTCCTGATCGGCGGCTACCTGGTCTCCGGACGCCTCGCCGCCCGCTCCCGCGCGGTCCCTGCCGAGGGCACCCTGGCGCCCCGCCACCGCGCGTCGAGCGCCTCCACGGCCTCCTCGCAGGCCTGTCACCGGTAGCCGGCGGCGGCGGCCCTCCCGGCCTCGGCGAGGTGTCGGGCCCGCCGACTCGCGGGCGGGCGAGACCCGGCGCCCCGAGCCTCGACGCGCGGCGTCAGTTGGCGACGACCCGGCCGCACAGATGCGGTTCGGCGACCGTGAACGCAGTGCCCTCGGGGTTGACGCGCACATAGGAGTTGCACGTCGTCGGCTTCGCGAACTCGTCCCGGATGTTCAGTGTGGGGATGAGGCCGCCGGCGTCGTAGTTGCTCTCCGCGTGCATGGCTTTGATGAATCCCTCCCGGGTCGGGCAGGCGCCGGCCAGCTCCAGCCCGTGCACGAACATGTCCGCCGAGATGTAGGAGAGCATGGCGGTGTCCAGACGGGCCTGGGTCTGGGGCGCGTAGCGGCTCATCGCGTCGAGGTAGGCCTCGATCGCCGGGCCACCGGACTCGAAGGGCCGGTAGGGGATCGCGATGGCCATGCCCGCCATGCCCGCCCCGTAGGTGTGCAGCAGCTGCTGGTTGTAGCCGGAGGCGGACAGGACGACCTTCGGGGTCCGGCCGATGTCGCGCAGCGCGCCCAGGATCTGCACGAAGGCGGACGGCTCGATGAGGCTCGCGAGGGTGTCCGCGCCGCTGGCGGCGATGCGGGCGGCCACGGTCGCCGGCGCGTCGACGCCTCCCGTGAAGGCGATGTCGGCCACGACCGGGATGCCCGCCGCCTGCATGCTCTGGCCGAACCTGTCCGCCGTCGAGGCCCCGCCGTCGGTCAGTGCGGTGTGCAGGACCGCCGTCTTGGTGCCGCCGCGCGCCCGCGCGAACATTCCGCTGGTGTCGGTCGCGGCGGTCGCGGTGTACAGGAAGGAGAACATGTTGCGATGTGTCGCCCAGTCCGCGGTGGCCGCGATTCCCGTGACGGGAATGCCCGCCTTCGTGAGGATGTCGGCGCTGCCGGCCGCGGCGTAGGACGACTCGATGATGCCGAAGACGTGGTTCCGGTTGATCAGGTCGAATGCGGCCGAGCTGTTGGCCTGCGGGTCCGCGTGGTCGTCCTGCAAGTGGTAGACGATCTTCCGGCCGTGGACTCCGCCGGCGGCGTTCAGTGCACCGATCCGCGCGTCGATCCCTTCGCGGACCCCCACGAACGTGGCCGACAGAGCACCGCTGTCCGGATAGATCACACCAAGATCGATCTGGTGCGGACTGACTCCTGGAGTGTCACATGACGCCGAGGCGGCGGAATCCTGTGACGAGCAGGCCGTTGCGGTCGCGAGTAAGACTGCCGTGGCCAAGGCCCCGGCAAAGCGCGAGGCGGAACGGTGAGTTCGCACCAGACCCTCCAGAAATTGGCTGCGACCACGGCCGACGACCGCCTCGTGGTCCGTACACGTGTATTTTCCCTGCCTCGCCAGATGCCGGGATCCTCCCGACGCCGCTGAGGTGGCAACGCTATCGGGCCAGGTCGGCGCGATAGGCACACCCCTGACCACGGGGTTGACAACAGCAACGTTGTGGCGGCCCAACGTGCACCTTATGTCCATGTTTGTTACACCTGATCCGCGTGCCGTGACGACGATCCGCGAAGTGCCTGACACTGGCTGGAAACAGGCGGTCGCCGCCATCCCGGGCGCCGTGATGGACGGTCCGGCCACTCGGGAGAACGATTCGGCTTACCCCGGCCCACCTGCTCCTCTTCCTCGCGGCGAGCGTCCGGGGAATCCGAGCCGCGCGGTGGCGAACCGGCCGGTTTTCCGCTCGGAGGGGCCGGGTATATCGACCGCCGCGCCAGAACCGTGACAGGCGCTGGAGGTGTGTCGTGCGTGCTGTATCGGCTCTACGGAATACCTTTCTCGCGGCGGGTGTCGGCGCGTCGTTCGTGCTTTTTCCGGCGGCCCGGAGCGGGATTTTCCCTCGCCATGACGGGGCTGATGTCAGATTTGCCCCGATATGGCTGGAGTGAGTCGGTGGTGGGAGAGCGCCGCGGGGGGCAGGCGGGGGTCAGAGTGGGGGAGCGGGCGGGCGGTTGATGCGGACGGCGAGCAGGGCGGTGTCGTCGTCGTGTTCGACGGAGCGGCCGAGCGCGGTCAGGGCCTCGTCACAGATCGCGTCGGGAGCGGCGCCCCCGGCGGAGGTGCCGGCGGCCCGCAGCAGCTCCATGCCCTCGTCGACGGGGCGGTGGCGGTCCTCGACCAGGCCGTCGGTGAACAGCAGCAGGGTGCTGCCGGGGTCGACGGAGAGAACGAGCTCGGCGTAGTCGGGCAGCCCGGTGCCCAGCGGCGGGCCGGGGTCGACGGCCAGGTAGTCTGCCTGGCCGTCCGGTGGAATCAGCAGGGGTGGCAGGTGGCCGGCGGAGGCGACGACGAGACGGCCGTCGGCGGGGTCGAGCACGGCCAGCGCCGCCGTCGCGATCCGGCCCTGCTCCAGGCGGGAGGTGGCGGCGTCGAGCTGGGTGAGCACGTCGGCGGGGCTGGCCTGGGCCAGGGCATGCACCCGCACGGCCGCCCGTAGCTGGCCCATGGTGGCCGCCGCGTGGATGCCGTGGCCCATGACGTCGCCGATGACCAGCACCACCCGGCCGTCGTCGAGGGGCAGCACGTCGTACCAGTCGCCGCCGACCAGGGCGCCCGCGCTGCCGGGCAGGTACCGCCAGGCGAAGGCGAGGCCGGGCAGTTCGGGCAGGTGCTGGGGCAGCAGGGTGCGCTGCAGGGTGACGGCGGTGCGCCGCTCCCGCTCGTAGAGGCGGGCGTTGCCGATCGCCACCGTGGCCCGGTCCACGAGTTCCGCGACCACCCGGTGGTCGTCCTCCTCGTAGCCGCGCCCGGTCGCCGCCACCAGGCCGACGGCGGCGACCGGGCGCCCGCCGAGCACCAGGGGCAGCGCCAGCCGGGTGCCGTCCGGCGACACCGTGGGCCGGCCGGTGCGCAGCGCCCGGGTCATCCCGCTCCGGTCAGGCACGGTGCGTGAGGGATCGGTGTCCGCCGGGTCGGTGCCGCCGACGCTCAGGTCGGCCCGGTCGGCCACGGCGACGACCTGCACACCGCCCTCGTCGTCGACGAGGCACGCCGCGGCGCGCGCCGCATGCCAGGGGACGAGCAGGCCGACGAGATGTTCCAGGATCCGCGACGTCTGCAGGGTGGAGGTGAACAGGTCGGTGGCCGCGGCGAACAGGGTGGTGCGCTCCCGGGCGGCCCGCTCGACGGCGAACAGCCGGGCCCGTTCCAGGGCGAGCCCGGTCTGGGTGGCCAGGGCCTGCACGAACGCCCGCTCGTCGTCGTCGAACAGGCGGGGGTGGTCGAAGGAGAACCGCAGCGCGCCCAGCGTGCGCTCGCCGGCGAACAGGGGCAGCACGCACATCGCCGCCGCCGTCGGCTCGAGCTCGGCGAGATCGGGGTAGCGGGCGTCGCGGTCGCGGCGCGACTCCAGCCACACCGGCTCGCCGGTGCGCAGCGCGTCGGTCGCCGGCAACCGGTCGGTGATCCGCTCCGAGCGCAGCGCCTCGATCATGCTCTCGCCGTAGCCGACGGACCCGGGCACGGCGACCCGCCCCGCCCCGCCCGGTACCAGTAGCACCCCGCCGGCCGCGCCGAGCACCGCCGCGCCCTCCCGCACGACGGCCGCCGCGACCTGCTCGGCCGTCGTCGCCTGCGCGAGAGCCGCGGTGACCCGCTGCAGCCGGGCGGCGCGCTCCGCGGTGCGCTGGGCGGCGACGACCAGCCCCAGGGTGTCGAGCAGGTACTGCTCCAGGCTGCGGGGGCGTGACGGCGTCTCGCCGCGTTCGGCCGCGCGTAGCTGCTCGATCAGCGAGCCGATGTACCAGCGGCGGAACGCCACATGCTGCGGCGGCGACTCGACGGTCAGCAGCCGCGCCGCGCGCGCGTAGCCCTCGATCTCCTCCAGCGCCGCCAGGTACTGCTCGGCGTCGGCGGCGGCGCTCGCCGGCAGCACCAGCTCCAGCGGGGTGCGGGGCCGCCCCGCGGCCGCGGCGGCCAGCGCCTGCCGCTTGATCGCCTGCCGGGGACCGGCGAACCGGCGGGTGACGGTCGTGAGCAGCTCGGCGAGCCGTTCGGGCACCGCCACGGCCAGCCCCGTCGCCGTCCCCGCCGCGACGAGCGCGAACTCCCGGACCAGCCCGTCGACGTGGTTCTTCGCGGCGAGCAGCAGATCGGTCGGCACATCCCCGAGACGGACGAGATGGCCGGGGGAGGCCAGGGGCGCCTCCAGCGGCGCCGTCCGTGTCCCGACCCCACGGATCGGCAGCGGGCCCGTCTGCTCCGAATCCGCGCCCGACCCGCCGAACTCCGCCCAGACGACCTTGCCGCCGGGTGCCGGATCGACCCCCCAGCGGCTCGACGCGGCCGCGACCAGCGCCATGCCCCGCCCGGTCAGGCCGTCGCCACCGGCCGGCGGGCGCACCGGGGGCACCCGGCTGGCGTCGCCCACCTCCACCCGCAACGCCGCCCCGCCGGTGAGCAGCCGCACCTCGACCGGGGGCGCGCCGTGCAGCAGCGCGTTCGTCGCCAGCTCGCTGAGCACGAGCCGCACGTCGTCGAGGAACGGCTCCCACCGGCCGCCCGTGAGCAACCGGTCCGCCGCTCTGCGCATCCGGTCGATTCCGCCGGAACGGCCGTCCAGCCGAAACACCGCGCCCGGCCCGGGGTCCGCGGCGTCCTGGCCTGGAACGCTGACCACCTCCGCCGGGCCACCGGCCTCAGCTGAGCCGTGTCCGTTCACGCTGACCGGCCTCCCGCCCTTCCGCGCCGTCCAGCATGCCAGACATGTCCACCGTGGGGACCGCAGGCGCCGCCCAGGTGAACAGCACGCCCAGATCGCGCCCCGCATCCCTGAGCTGCGGCGGCCCGACGATCTGGAACGGCGCACCGATCGTGCGGCCGGCGCGGCCGCGGCAGCCGGGACGCGCTCACAACAGCGTCCGCGGCCGCACGCCGTTGGCGAGATCGACCAGGGCGTGGCGCTCCCGGTCGGTCGCCGCGTGGCGGGCCAGCGTCCGGTAGGCGCGTTCGAGTCCGGCGCGCACCGCCGCGGGCCGCAGCGGGGCACCGGCGACCGTCACCGCCGGGTCGGGCGCGATCGCCCCCGCGGTCAGCAGCGCCAGCGCGCCGGTGAGCAGGTCACGGACCAGTGCCGCCTGGGCCGGCGGGTCCAGGTCGGCGTCGAGGTCGGCGAGGACGGCCGAGGCCGCCGCGAGGCCCGCCACGTCCGGTGGCGACCCGGTGCCCGCCTCGGTACCGAGGACCCGGACGAGACGGGTGCGCGCCGCCACCCCCGCCGGCGACGAGGCCGGCACTCGGCGCAGCGCCGCGGCGGCACCGTCCCGGTCGCCGGCGGCCGCGCGCAGGCGGGCCAGCCCGAACGCGGCGCCGGTCAGCGTCGGGTCGGTGACCGCGACCCGCTCGTAGTACCGCGCCGCACCGGCCGCGTCACCGGCCTGCTCGCCCGCGTAGGCCAGCGCCAGCTGCGCCGCGAGCTCCCCGGGGGCCTCGTCGAGGACCCGCTCGAACGCGCGCACTGCCGCCCGCGCCCGGCTGCCCGCCGCACCCCCGCTGCCGCTGCCGCTGCCGCTGCGCCTGCTGCCGTCACCGTCTCCGCTGCCGTTGTCACGGCCGGTCGCGTGGGCGTGGATGGCGAGCAGCAGCAGGCCGCGCTGCCAGTCGACGCCCCACTCCCGGGGATGGTCGGCCTCGACGCGCTCGAGCAGCGCCTGGGCCGCGTCGTGCTCGCCGAGCCGGGTGCGCAGGTCGGCCAGGCGCAGCTGCGCGGAGGGGCTGGTGACGGCGAGCGCGGCGAGCATGCCGGCGAGCCGGGCGGGTGGCAGGTCGTCGGGCAGCGCGGCCAGGGCGCCCGCTGCCGGATCGCGCGGGTCGGGCAGCAGGGTCGGCAGCACCTCCCACGGCGCGCCCGTCCCGACGGGCGAGGCGTCGCTGCCGAACCGGCTGCCGCGGACGGGACCCGGCACCGGCGCGCCGCCGTCCGCCGCGACGACCTCCCGGCGCACCCCGAGCAGCGCGTGTTCCAGCAGCTCGGCGTCGGGGTAGCGCCGGGCCGCCTCGCCCGCGGTCGCCTTCGCCAGCAGCCGGCGCAACGACTCGTGCCGGCCCGCGGCGTCCCCCACGAGCGTGCCGAGCAGCCGCCCGGCCGCCAGCACCTGCGCGGGCGCCTGCGCCTTCTCGCTCCCGCCGGCCATGGCGCCCATACCGGCCATGCCCGCGGAGCCCCCGGCGGACCGGGCGGTCGGGATGGTCGGCGGGTCCGCGGCGGCCGGGACGGGGGCGGAGGCGGGAGCGAGACGGTGGATCGCGTCGACGTCGACCAGCAGGATCCGCCCGCGCGTGTCGAGCACGATGCCCTCCGGGGTGAGCCCGCGGTAGCCCAGACCGCGGCGGTGCAGGTGGCCGAGCGCGGGCAGGACGGCGAGGACGACGTCGATCATCTCGGTCGTCGTCGGCGGGGGCGTGTCCCGGCGGGCGAGGCGTTCGCGCAGCGGCGTCCCGTCGACGTAGTCCAGTACGGCGTAGCCGGTGGCGCCCCGCTCGACGAACGCGTGGGTGCGCACGATCGCCGGATGGTCGATCTCGGTGAGGAAGCGCCGGTCGCCGGCGAGCGGACGCAGCACCACCCAGCCGGCCGAGCGCTCCCGGCCCAGGTAGAGCCAGCCCTGCCCGCCATGGGCGAGCGCCCCGACGACCTCGACGTCGCCGACCCGGTCCCCGGCGCGCAGCGGCGGGCGCAGCGAGTAGCGCTGCCCGCAGCCCGCGCAGAACCCCTCGACCAGCCCGGCCCGCCCGCCGCGCGCACGTCCCACCGGGTCGCCGCAGCGGGTGCACACCCGCAGCCGCTGCGGCAGGCGCGGGTCGGCGAGCAGCCGCGACCGTGGGTCTGACGGGTCGGACGGGTCGGTGTCGGCCATCTGCGTAGGTGCTCCCTGTCGCCCGTCAGTCCCGGTAGTCGGCCACGGGCGGCGCCGGCGGCCAGGCACGCAGCCAGCGCGCGTACGTCCCCGCCCAGGTGCCGTCGCGCTTGCCGGCGGCGAGCACCGCGTTGACGAGACGGGTCAGGTCCGGGGCCGAGGTGCTGACCGCCATCGCCACCTGGGTGGTCCGCCGGGTGGTCAGCCCGACGATGTGCGTGGCCGGATCCTGGGTGGCCAGACCCACCAGCGTGGTCTCGTCGCCGGTCACCGCGTCGACGTCGCCGTTCTGCAGCGCGACGAGGCAGTCCGCCGGCATCGTGGTCCCGTCCGCCGTCGCACAGACGCGGTGGCCGCGCAGGTCGGCGAGCTGGCGGTAGAACGAGGCACGGGCGACCAGCGCCGCGGGCGCGGTGCTGAAGTACGGCTCGGACAGGTCGACCGCGGCGGTGTGCGCGCAGGTGACCGTCAGGCCTGCGGCGGCGACGTCCAGCTCACCGCGGCGGACCAGGTCGAGGGCCTGCGACGGGGTCACCGCGCGCAGCCGCACCCGCCCGTCCCTGCCGAACAGCGCCCGCCCGACCTGGTTCGCCAGGTCCACCTCGAAGCCCGCGAACCGCCCGGTGGCCGGATCCAGCGACCCGAACGGCGCCGCGTCCGCCCGCACTCCCACCCGCAGGTATCCCCGGCGCGCGATCGCCGCCACCGCGGGCCCCGGCCCCGGCCCTGACCCCGGTGACCCGGCCGCCGGCCGCAGACTCCCCTCAAACGCTTCGCATGCGCTCGGCGGGCTGGTTGTCAGTGGGCTGGGTGTCGGAGGGGTGGGTGGTGGCGTGAGGGGAGTTGACGGGGTGCCGGGCGCCGCGGTGGGAGAGGCGACGGGCAGGGGGCCGGCCTGGGCTGGCAGGGGGGCCGTGACGGAGCCACAGCCGGCGAGCACGGCCAGCAGGGCCGCCAGCCCCGCGATCATCCCCGTGACGACACGCTCCCGCCCGGCGGCCGAGGTGCCCGCCGTCCCGGGCACCCGCGGCGCGCGTGCCTTCGACGGCGGCGCGGGCCGGGACGTGCCGGTCGTGCCCGTGCGTACCACCGCCCTGCTCGGTCCCCTCTGTTCGTCCCGCGTGGCGGGGGCCGCCACCGGTCGGCCCTCCCCGGTGCCAGGCGACGACCGATGGTAGGTCGGATGCGGGGTGCGCAGGTTTCCCTGTCGTGTTGTGGTCACCACGTCCCGCCCGCGCGGAGCGCACCGGCGTGGTCGTCGGGCACGGGACCTGGGCGGCTGGCGTGGCGGGTGCTGCGCGTCACCCGCCCGCGGGGTAGCGGCATGGCGCCACCGCCACCGCCACCGCCACCGGCCAGCGCCATGGGCCGCCGTCTCAGCGGTAGTCGTTGATGCGCATCTGCAGGCCGACCAGGGTGAGCGCGGCGGCCAGGCCCAGCGCCACGCACAGGGCCGCCGGCAGCGAGTCCAGCGTCCCCGCGGTGTCGTCCAGGCGCCGGGTGAACCGGGTGCGGGCGGTGTCGAACACGGCGGTGGCGGCCCCGTCGAAGCGCCCGAACGCGGCGGTGTCGGGGCCCCGGTACAGGGTGAGGGCCCGAGCCATGCCGCCCGGATCGGTGCGCAGTGCGCGGACCTGCGCGGCGTTGGTCTGGTGCACCTGCCACAGGGGTCCCAGCGGCTCGCGGTCACCGCTCGGCGTGGCCAGGCCGGCGAGCAGGCCCGGCGGGGTGGCGCCGGTGGCGGTGATCAGATCACCGCGCGGGTCGTACCCGAGCCGGATGGTCGCCGCATCCGCGTCCGCGTCCACGGCGTCCGTGTCCCCGGGGCTGAGCAGCGCGAGCGTCTCGTCGGCCCAGGCGCGCTGGGCCAGCGCGCGGGCCTGACCGGAGGCGACCATCGGCGCGAAGCCGTCGTCACGGGCGTCGCGAAGGTGGGCGCGCTGGGCGCCGAAGGCGGTCAGCGCCCAGCCGGCGGCGAGCGCGGTGAGCAGGGTGGCGGCGACCAGCGCGGGGTTGAGAATGCGGTTGGTCCGCCGGAACAGCCGCACCTGCACGGCCACGAGCAGCGCCAGCGCCCCCGCACCCGTGCCGGCGACGAGCAGCGGCCCGCCAACGCCGCTGGCCCGTCGGTAGTCATGGTCGACGCGTTCCGCGTCAGCGGTGGCGAGCTGGTCGGCGGCGGGCAGGATCGTGCCCCGCATCAGCGCCGAGGCCTCACGCAGGTAGGAGGCGCCGACGGCGTAGCCGAACCGGGCGTTCGCCCGGGCCCGTTCCACCTGGCCGGAGTAGACGGGCAGCTGCCGGCTGATGACGCGCAGTGGCGTACGGGTGTCGGCCACGCCGGCAAGCTCGACGATGCGGTCGCCGGCATCGGCGACGGCCCGCCGGTAGGCCGCACCCGGATCCCCCGGACCCGCACCCTGCTGGGCGGAGCCGGATCCCTGCCGCCCGGCGTCGACGCCGGTGCCCTGCCCTTCGGCGTCGCCCGTGTCCTGCGAGGTGGCGGCCGTGGACGGCGGGTCGGGCAGCAGCATGCGGGCGGCGGCGGCCTCGGCCGTCGCGAGGTCGGCGCGCAGGACCTGGGCGGCGGCCGCCTCGGCGCCGCGCCCGTCGGCGAGTGCGTCCGTCGCGCGGTCGCGGCGCAGCGCTGTGATTATCGCCGCGATCCACAGGGCGATGAGCACGGCCGTCACCAGCAACGACATCAGCCGCAGCCGCCCGGGCGGGCTCGAGAGCCGGATTCGCGGCCGAGGGTCGCCGCCACGCGGCGCTGCTGTCTCCACCGCGGCCATAAGTGATCACCTTAGGTGGAAACGGGCCCGTCGGGACAGTTTCGGCACCGTGGCGCCGTCACATCGCCGCAGGCATGGCACCAGCGGGTCATCTCGACCGGAGGGCCGTCTCAGCGCTGGCGGGCCGTTCAGTGCTGCGAGGCGTCCAGATCAGGCGGAGCGGCCAGTGCGGCCGTGACGGTATCGCCGATGAGGTCGGCGAGGCGGGGCGGGGCCCCGCGCCGCGCCCGCACATGCAGCGGTTCCGGGCCGGCGGCGGGCAGGTCGTCGCGCCGGCGGAGCCCTGGCGGAACAGGGCCGACGTCGGCGAGCAGCGCGACCCCGACGCCGGCGCGTGCCGCCTGCAGCACCCCGGCGAGATGCCCGGCCTCGCCGGCCACCCACGCGGTGCGCCCCACCCGCGCCAGGGTGCTCAGCGCCTGGCGACGAATCGTGCATGGATCATTGATGGCGACCATGGGGAGGGGACGCTCGGCGGGAGGCGGCGCGAAGCCCTCCGCCGCGTACCAGGCCAGCGGCAGGGCGCCGGCCGGACGGCTGCCGGGGCCCGGCGGCACTCCGATGAGCAGCGCGACGTCGACGGTGCCCGCGTCGAGCGCCTCGGTCAGCCGGGCACCGCGGTCGAGGCGGAACTGCACCCGGGCGTCGGGGTAGGCGTCGGTCAGGGCCGACATCCACAGCGGGAGCAGGTAATCGGCGGCATGCTCCGTGGCGCCGACGGTGATCGTCGACGGCCGGGCCGGGGCGCCGACGCCGAGCGCACGCAGGGTGCTGTCATGCAGGTCGAGCAGCCGCCGGGCCGCGGACAGCAGCAGCTCGCCGTCGGGGGTGAAACGGGTGCCGCGCCCGTCCGGGGCGACCAGCGGCCGGCCGATCGCGCGCTCCAGGCGGCGCACGTGCTGACTGACCGCGGACTGCGACACGCACAGGACCTGCGCCGCCCGCCGGAACCCGCCACAGTCGGCGATGGCGGCGAGGCTGCGCAGCGCGGTGATGTCAAGAACGGCCGAACTGGGAGACTCCGGGGAGCTCGGGGGCGCACTGGGCACACCGCACGATAACAGACCGATCGCGAATGCTGATCGGTGTGATTGCGGATCCGCGTTGGACACGACCTGGAAAACCCACCATTGTGATGAACATGGTGGGCAGGTCGCATGCACCCCGGGTCAGGTTCCTGACCCGTCGGCGTGTCGTCGACTTCGGAATCCTGTCCTCCACCTGCTGTCGCTGCGGCTGACGTTCGCCGCTCCTTCCCCCGCGTTCCCCGCCTGTGCGGGACGTGCGACGACCCCTGCGCGCGTTCCGCTCCCGACCGTGCCCCGTATCCGGCGTCGCCCGGTCACCACCGGCCGAGCGGGCGGAGCGGGCCGTGCCGCTCCCGTTCCTCGACGAAGGACCACGCCATGACCTCCGCAGCCCGCCACCGTCCCGGCACCGAGCCGTCCCCATTGTCGCCGGAAGTCCCTGTGTCCGTGCAGGCTGCTGTGTCCGTGGAGGCTTCCGTGCCGGCGCAGGCGGCGCCGGCGCCGACGCTCGCCGCGTGGGACAACCCGCCGGCGGTCGCTCCGCGGGGAACCGTGCTGCTCGTCGTCGGGCGCGGTGAGCACCCCGGCGTCTACGAGCGGTTCGGCAGCCGCATCGGGGCCGACGGCTACCGGGTCCGCGCCGTGGGGGATCCGACCCTCGACCCCGACGGGGTGACGGCCGACCTGCGCACCCTGCTCGCTGACCCCGACCTGCCCGCCCCGCGGATCCTCGCCGGCTCCGACGCCGGAGCCGCCTTCGCCGCCGCGCTCGTCGCGACCGGCGCCGTGCACGTCGACGCGCTCCTGCTCGCCGGGCTGCCGACGTCCGAGGAGACCGCCGCCAGCACCGACTCCGCCGACGACGGCAGGGACGCACGGGACGGCGGCGGCGAGGGCGCGGCGGGGGACTGGACGGCGGAGCTCGCGGCCCGCACCGCATGCCCCACGCACCAGGCGCGCCTGGGCGCCGACCCGCACGTGCGCCGCGGCGGCCTGGCGACGGCGGTGCCGGCGCAGTGGCTCACCGACGGCGACCTGGCCCGGGTGGACGTCCCCGTGCTCGGGCTGCACGGTGCGGCGGACCTGGTCAGCCCGCTGCGCCGGGCCCGGGAGGCCTACGCGAGGGCGCCCCGGGCGGAGCTGGTCGCCATCGAGGGCGGCCGCCATGACGCGCTCAACGACGCCACCCACCGCACCGCCGCCGCTGTGATCGTGCTGTTCCTCGAGCGGCTGCGCCTCGGCGCCGACCTGCCCGTCATCGCCCGCCCGTTGATCGCCCGCCCACTGGTCGGCCACCTAGGAGAGAACTGATGCCTGTCGAGTTCATCAGCGCCGTCAACGTCAACCAGTCCAACGAGGTCAACCGGCTCGGCTACGGGCCGCTCGACCTGCCGTTCTTCAGGCGGTACGCCCGCACGCTGGACGACTACGGCTTCGACTACACCCTGGTGGCCTACGGCTCGGCATTCCACGACCCGTTCACCCTCGCCAGCGCGCTGACCCAGTACACCGAGCGGGTCCGGCCGATCGTGGCGCTGCGGCCGAACACGATGTACCCGACGGTCGCCGCCAAGCAACTCGCCACCCTCGACCAGCTCTCCGGCGGGCGGGCGGTCGTCCACTTCATCGCCGGCGCCGACGACCACGAGCAGGCCCGCGAGGGCGACCGGCTGCCCAAGACCGAGCGCTACGCCCGCGAGGCCGAGTACATCGACATCCTGCGCCGCGTCTGGACGTCGACCGCGCCGTTCGACCACGCCGGCACCTACTACTCCTTCGAGGACTTCGTCTCCGTCGTACGCCCGGTCAACGGGACCATCCCGGTCTCCGTCGGCGGGTCGTCGGCCGAGGCCTACCAGGTCGGCGGGGCCAAGGGTGACATCTTCGGGCTGTGGGGCGAGCCGCTCGCGCAGACCCGCGAGCAGATCGCGGCCGTGGGCGAGCAGGCCCGCCTCGCCGGGCGCACCGACACCCCGCGGATCTGGGTCAGCTTCCGCCCGATCGTGGCCGACACCGACCAGCTCGCCTGGGAGAAGGCCCATCGCGTCCTCGGCGCGCTGAGCGAGCGCGGCCGCGCCGCCTACCAGCGCGCGGCGCGCGGCGGCGTGGGTGCCGACGGAGAGCAGGCGCCGCCGAACGTCGGCTCGCAGCGGCTGCTCGCCGCGGCCGCCCAGGGCGTCGTGCACGACCGGGCGCTGTGGACGGCGACCGCGAGCGCGACCGGCGGTGCCGGCTCCTCGACCGCGCTCGTCGGCTCGCCGGAGACGGTCGCCGCCGCGATCCTCGACTACGTCGACGCCGGCTGCGAGCTCATCTCCATCCGCGGCTACGACAACTTCAACGACCTCGTCGACTACGGCCGCCACGTCCTGCCGCTGGTGCGCCAGGAACTCGCCCACCGTGAGGCCACCGGCCGGCGCGGCGAAATCGTGCCGGACGACGCGGGCCTCGCCCGCGACGAGCTCGTCGGCCTCGCCGCGGTCGCCTCATGACCGCCGCCACGGGGGCGACGGCCCTGACGGACGTGACCACGGCGCCCAGCGCGGCTCCACCGACCGGGGAGACGACGGCGGCGGCGCTGCCGGCGATCGACCTGTCGGACGCGGCGCTCGCCACGGTCAGCGCGACGCTCGCCGAGACCGCCGAGGAGTACGACCGGTCGGGGGAGTTCCCCTGGGCCGGCGTGCGGGCCGTGCACGAGGCGGGGCTGCTGCGCCTGGGCATCGGCGCCCGCTACGGCGGGCAGGGGCTGTCCGCGACCGATGCCGTCCGGGTGTTCCTGGCACTGGGCCGCGGTGACCCGTCGGTCGCCCTGATCACCTCGATGACCGTGTTCCAGCACGCCCTGCAGGACAACGACCCGTTCTGGCCCGAGGCGCTCTACCGGCGGGTGGTCGCCGACTCGCGGGACCGACCGGTGCTCCTCAACGCCATCCGCGCGGAGCCGGAGCTCGGCGCCCCGGCCCGCGGCGGCCTGCCGGCGACGACGATCTCCCGCACCGACGACGGTGGCTGGGTACTGCGCGGCCACAAGGGCTTCGCGACCAGCTCCGAGGGTCTGTCGTACCACCTGGTGTGGGCGGCGACCGAGGAGGACGACCCGCTGCTCGGCCACGCGGTCGTGCCCGCGGACGCCCCCGGCATCGAGATCGTCCGCACCTGGGATCACCTGGGGCTGCGGGCCAGCAGCACGCATGACGTCATCTACACCGACGTCGCGCTGCCCGCCGAGAACTTCCGCGGCGTACGCGCATCGGAGCAGCGCCCACCGGATGCCACCTTCGCCGGCCTCGCCGCCGCCGTCGGTGCCCTCTACGTCGGCGTGGCCAGGGCCGCGCAGGACTTCTTCCTGCACTTCGCGCACACCCGGGTCCCCACCGCCCTCGGTCGCCCGATCGCGACCACCGAGCGCATCCAGTCCATCGCCGGGGAGATCGAGGCGCAGCTCATCACCGCCGAGGAGATCGCCTTCGGGGTGGCGCGGCGCGCCGACGAGCGCGACCCGCGTGTCGGCGAGCGTGCCGTGCTCGCCAAGCCACTGATCGCGAGGGCCGCGATCGGCGCCGTGCAGACCGCGGTCGCCGCCCTCGGCAATCCCGCCCTGACCCGCGCCAACCCGCTCGAACGTCACCTGCGCGACGTCTACTGCGTGCGCGTCCACCCCCCGCAGGAGGACACCGCCCTGCTGCTCGCCGGCCGGCGCACCCTGGCCGCGGCAGCCCCGCCCGCCGCGGCCCCGTCCGCGGCAGCCCAGCCCGTCGCAGCCCAGCCCGTCGCAGCCCAGTCCGAAGGAGCATCCCAGTCATGAGCACGCCCACCCGGGACCGCACGACCACCCGGGATCGATCGAGACCGTCCCGCCCGAGACGGCGCCTCGCCGTCGCCGCCGTCAGCGTCGTCGCGGCGCTCGGCCTCGCGGCCTGCGGCAGTGGCAGCGGCGGATCGGCGGCCGCGGACGGCGGCGGCGCGGGTGGCGCCACCTCCGGTGGCGGCACGCCCGTGCACGGCGGGCGGCTCAAGCTCGCCTTCTGGAACGACCTGCAGGCCTGCATCGACCCCAACCAGGTGTACTGGATCGAGTCACGCAGCCTGGACCGCAACATCGCCGACTCGCTCACCGACCAGGACCCGAAGACCGGGAAGATCGTTCCCTGGCTCGCGTCCAGCTGGACGGTGAACGCCGACGCCACCGAGTACACCTTCAAGCTCCGCCAGGGCGTGACGTTCAGCGACGGCACGAAGCTCGACGCCGCCGCCGTCAAGACCGCCTACGACGGCACCCGGGCGCTCGGCCCCCGCTCCACCCTGGGCGTCACCTACCTCGCCGGCTACAAGCAGACCACCGTCGTCGACCCGTCCACGGTGAAGGTCGAGTTCAGCACGCCGAACGCCGCCTTCCTGCAGGCCACCTCCACCACGACGCTCGCGATCCTGTCGCCGGCCACGTACAGGGAGACGCCCGAGGCCCGCTGCGCCGGCAAGATCGTCGGCTCCGGCCTGTTCACCCTGGACAGCTACTCGGCCGCGAAGTCCGCGAAGCTCACCCGCCGCACCGGCTACGCCTGGCCGAGCTCGCTCGTCGCCAACAGGAGCGAGGCCTACCTTGACGGCATCGACGTCAGCTACATCGCCGAGGACAGCGTCCGCGTCGGCAGCCTGACCAACGGCACCATCGACATCGCGTGGCCGCGCCAGCCGATCAGCTCGGCGGACCAGGACGTCATCAAGCGCTCCGGCGGCGTCATCGAGACCCGCGCCCTGCCCGGCATCAGCACGAACCTGTACCCCAACGCCACCGCCGGGCACCCGCTGAGCGACGTCGCGGTGCGCCACGCCGTCTACAAGGCGCTGGACCTGCCCAGCTACACCAAGACGATCTTCTGGGACGGCTACCCCGTCGCGAAGAGCCCGCTGACGTCGACCACCCCGTACGTCGCCGACGAGACGGCCAAGCTCACCCACGACCCGGCCGGGGCGGCGAAGCTGCTCGACGGCGCCGGCTGGACGCTCGGCTCCGACGGCTACCGGCACAAGGGCGGCGCCAAGCTCACCCTGGTCTACCTGGCCAACGCGGCGTCCCCGGGTGACCAGCTCATCCAGGACCAGCTCAAGAAGGTCGGCATCGACTACCAGATCAAGGTCGTCACGGCCGCACAGCTCACGCCGACCGCCACCGCCGGCAACTACGACCTGGTGCCCGGCTACCTGACCCGGGCGGACCCGAGCGTGCTCGGCTCCCTGCTCAACGCCGCCGGCTCCACCGGCTACACCGCGAAGTACAGCCAGGACGCCGCGACCGCCGCGAAGGTCAGCGAACTGTTCGGCAGGGGCCTGTCGACCGTCGACCCCACCGCGCGGGCCGGCGTCTACAAGGAGCTGCAGGACTACCTGATCGACAACGGCCTGGTCTTCCCGATCGCCGACCGGCTGCAGGTCATCGGCCTGACCAAGAAGGTCCACGGCTTCGCCTGGACGTCGGAGAGCTTCCTGCGCGCCAACGACCTCTGGCTCGCGAAGTAGGCCGGGACGTCCATGCCCCGCTATCTCGCCGGTAGGTTCGCCCAGGCACTCGCCGTGCTCTGGGCGGCCTACACGGTCGCCTTCGTCATCCTGCACATCCTGCCCAGCGACCCGATCACCCTGCAGCTGTCCGCCAGCGGCGCCGACATCAACACGCTCACCCCGGCGCAGATCCACACCCTCAAGGCCCGGTACGGCCTCGACGACCCGATCGTCTCCCAGTACCTGCACCACCTGTGGGACGCCCTGCACGGCAAGCTCGGGATGTCCCTGACCCAGAACGTCTCCGTCGGCTCGCTCATCGGCGACAAGCTGCCCGCCACCCTGCTGCTGACCGCCGTCGCCCTGCCGATCACCCTGGTGCTCGGCTTCGGCACGGCGCTGCTGGCGACCTACGTCCAGTGGCGCCCGGCGCGGGTCCTGCTCGCCCGGCTGCCCACGGTCGGGGTGTCCCTGCCCCAGTTCTTCGTCGGGCTGCTGCTCATCCAGGTGTTCGCGTTCTCGCTGTCCTGGCTGCCGGCCACCGGCCACCAGAGCGGGACGGGCATCATCCTGCCCGCCGTGACGATGGCCCTGCCGGGTTCGGCGATGCTCGCCCAGCTGCTCACCCGCAGCCTGTCCGACACCTGGTCCGAGCCCTACATCACCACCGCGCGGGCCAAGGGCCTGACCCGCGCGGCCGTGCAGCTGCGCCACGCGCTGCGCAACGCCTCCCTGCCCGCGCTCACCCTGCTCGGCGTGGTCGTCGGCTACACGGTGACCAACTCGGTCGTCGTGGAGGCGGTGTTCTCCCGGTCGGGCATCGGCGCGCTCACCCAGCAGGCGGTGCTCGGGCAGGACGTGCCGCTGGTCCAGGCCATCGTGCTCGTCGCGTCGGTGCTGTTCGTCGGGGTGAACCTGATCGTCGACCTGCTCTACTCGCTGCTCGACCCGCGCGTGGCCACCGCGGCGCGGCTGGCCTGAGGGGGATCGCGCCATGCCCGACAACCGTGTGTCCGCCAACGTCGTGTCCGCCGACGCTGTGTCCGCCGATCGACCCGACTCCTCCTCCCTGCCCGGTGGACCGGCCGTCGCGGACCTCGTCCCCGCGGGGACGAGACCTCCCGAACCACGCCGTCCCGCCACCCGAGCGACACCCGCCCCGGTCGGCCACGACCCGCTGGACGACGGCCCGGTGGTCGACGGCCGCGGCCCCGCCGGGGATGGCCTGGCAGCGGACGATGTGTGGGAGGTCGGGCCGCGGGCGGCGTGGCGCCGGCGACGGAAGGTGGCGGTGGCCACGGTCGGGCCGCTGCTGCGCCGGCCCGGGTTCGTGCTGGCGGTGCTGTTCGTCGCCTTCGTGATCGTGTCGGGGCTCGCGCCGTCCTGGTTCACCTCGTACGCGCCGTCGGCGACCTCCCCGACGGACAAGCTGCGCGGACCGAGCACGAGCCACCTGTTCGGCACCGACGAGCTCGGGCGGGACCTGTTCAGCCGGATGCTGCACGGCTCCACCCTGACGATCAAGGCGACCGGTGGGGCGGTGCTCACCGCCGCCGTCGTCGGCCTCGCCCTCGGCGTCGTCGCCGGATTCGCCGGCGGCTGGGTCGACGGGCTGCTCATGCGCCTCGTCGACACCCTCATGGCGATCCCGATCCTGCTCATGGCGCTCACGATCGTCACCGCGCTCGGCTTCGGCCTGGTGCCGATGGCGATCGCCGTCAGCGTCGGCATCGCCCCCGCCTTCGCCCGCACCACCAGGGCGGAGGTACTGCGGGTACGAGAGGCGGCGTTCGTCGAGGCGGCCCGTACCGGCGGCGCCTCCTGGGGGCGGGTGCTGCTGCGCCACGTCCTGCCGAACTCGTGGGGGCCGGTCGCGGTGCTCGTCGTGCTTGACTTCGGCACGGCGGTGCTGCTCATCTCGTCGCTGAGCTTCCTCGGCTTCGGCACCCCGCCACCCGCCGCCGAATGGGGGACGCTCATCTCCAACGGCCGCAACTACCTGGTGACGAGCCCCTGGCTGTCCCTGCTGCCCGGCCTGTTCGTCGGCCTGGTCGTGTTCAGCCTCAACCACATCGCCCGCACCCTCGAGGAGACACAGCGATGACGGAGACGGTGTCGCCGATCGTGTCGCTGTCGGGACTGGGTGTCGGCTATCGGCGCCACGGCGAGGTCCTCCCGGCGGTCACCGACGTCGATCTCGCGGTCGCGCCGGGGGAGACGGTGGCGGTCGTCGGCGAGTCCGGGTCGGGCAAGACGACGACGGCGCACGCGATCCTCGGCCTGCTGCCCTCGGCGGGCGTCGTCACCGGCGGTCGGATCGAGATCGCCGGGCGCGACGTCACCGGCGCCCCCGACCGGGTGCTGCGCTCCCTGCGCGGGACCGTTGTCGGGCTGGTCCCGCAGGACCCGATGGTCGGGCTCAACCCGACGATGCGCATCGGCCGCCAGGTCGGCGAGGCGGTGCGCCGCCGCGGGGTCGACCGCCGCCTGGTCGGCGTCGAGGTGCTCGAGGCGCTGGAACGGGCCGGCGTCGACCAGCCGGTGGTGCGGGCCCGCCAGTACCCCAACCAGCTCTCCGGCGGGCTGCGCCAGCGCGTCCTCATCGCCATCGCGATCGCCGGGCATCCCCGGCTCATCGTCGCCGACGAGCCGACGAGCGCCCTGGACGTCACCGTGCAGCGGCGCATCCTCGACCATCTCGCCGGGCTCGTGCGCGACACCGGCACCTCCCTGTTGATCATCACCCACGACCTGGGCGTGGCCGCCGACCGGGCCGACCGGGTGGTCGTCATGCGCCGGGGCCGCGTCGTCGAGCACGGCGCGCCCGCGGACATCCTGCTGCGCCCCCGCGACCCCTACACCCGCCACCTCATCGACGTCGCCCCCGCCCTCTCCCACGCCGGGAAGGTCGTCCCGCGGGTCACCGAGGTGGCACCGGCGAAGGAACTGCTGCGTCTGGAGGGCGTCGGCAAGGACTTCCGGCTGCCCCGCGGCGCCGGCAGCGGCGGCAGCGGCAGTGGTGCTGACGGCGGCAGGGACGGCGCCGACGAGCGCACCCTGCGGGCCCTCGACGACGTCAGCCTCACCGTGCGCGCCGGGCAGACTCTCGGGCTCGTCGGCGAGTCCGGGTCGGGCAAGACGACGGCGCTGCGCGTGGCGATGGGCCTGGAGAAGCCGAATCGCGGCCGGGTGTACCTCGACGGCGAGGACATCACCGACGCAAGCTGGTCGCGGCTGCGGCCGCTGCGGCGCCGTTTCCAGCTCGTCCACCAGAACCCGTTCTCCTCGCTGGACCCGCGGTTCACCGTGGCGGCCAGCATCGCCGAGCCGCTGGTGTCCTTCGGGGTCGGCGACCGGGCGTCGCGGGTGGCCCGGGTGCGGGAGCTGCTCGACCAGGTGGCGCTGCCGATGTCGTTCGCGCAGCGCCGCCCCGCGGAACTGTCCGGCGGGCAGCGCCAGCGGGTCGCGATCGCCCGGGCGCTGGCGCTCTCGCCCGACCTGGTCCTGCTCGACGAGCCCGTCTCCGCCCTCGACGTCTCGGTGCAGGACCAGATCCTCGAACTGCTGCTGCGGCTGCAGGAGGACCTCGGCGTGGGCTACCTGTTCATCTCCCACGACCTGGCCGTCGTCGCCCGCCTCGCCCACCATGTCGCGGTCCTGCACCGCGGCAGAATCGTGGAGAGCGGACCGGCGGCCGAGGTGCTCACCGCGCCGACGGCCACGCACACCCAGGACCTGCTCGGCGCGGTCCCCGGCCAGCGCTTCGCCGCCGAGCTCGCCACCGCCAGCACCGCCCCCGCTGCTGCCGCCGCCGTGACCGGGCCGGTGGCTCGACAGGAAGGATCGTGATGAGCCGCAGGTATGTGGTGATCGGCGCCGGAGCGGTCGGCGCGACCGTCGCCGCGCAGCTGCACGCCTCCGGCGTCGACGTGGTCGTCGTCGCCCGGGGCGCCAACCTCGCGGCGCTGCGCGCCGACGGGCTGCGCTACGTCCGCCCGTCGTCCGTCCAGGGCGGCCCGGCCGAGATCCGGACCGTCCCGCTCGCCGTCGCCGGCGGCCCGGACGAGGTGGACCTGCGCCTCGGCGACGTCCTCGTGCTCGCCACCAAGGCCCAGGACGCGGAGGCCGCGCTCGCCACCTGGGCCTGGCAGCCCGTGCGGGAGTCTCCTGGTGCCGCGGCGCGGACGGCGGCCGAGGTGCTGCCGGTGCTGCTGCTGCAGAACGGGCTGGACGGCGCGCGGGTGGCGCTGCGCCGGTTCGCCACGGTCGTCGACGCGGTGGTCTTCTGCGCGTCGTCGCACCTGCGCCCCGGCGAGGTGATCGCGCCGTCGGCACCGCTCGTCGCCGGGTTCCTGCTCGGCCTCGCACCCGCCGGCGGTGCCGGGGACCCGCTGGTCGAGGGCATCGCCGCCGACCTGCGCGCCGCCGCCTGCGCGGCACGCACCGTCGACGACATCGGCCGCTGGAAGGCCGCGAAGCTGCTCGGCAACCTCGCCCACAACGTCGACGCGGTCTACCCGCCGAGCCCGCGCCGCGACGACGCCTCCGCCGCCCTCGTCAACGAGGCCCGCCGCGCGCTCACCGCCGCCGGCATCGAGGCCGCCGACCTCGGCGGCCTCGCCGACCTCGGGGTCGACTTCGGAGCCCTCGCGACCGAGGAGATCCCCGGCTACACCCGCCAGGGCAGCTCGACCTGGCAGAGCCTGGCCCGCGGCGGCTCGGTCGAGGCCGACTACCTCAACGGCGAGATCGTCCTGCTGGCCCGTCTGCACGGCCTGACCGCCCCGGTCAACGCCGGCGTGCAGCACCGGCTGGGCACCGCCGCGCGCCTGGCCACCCCACCCGGCAGCCTCGGCGCCGACGACCTCGAGGCGCTCCTCGCCGGCGCCGAACCGGCCGCGCCCGGTAGCAGTGGCCAGCCCGGTGCCGGGGCCGGTGCTGACGGGGTGCTCGAGGGGCAGGTGCTCGTCGACGCGAAGGCGCTGCGCGACGAGCTGGCCTCGGCCCGCCCGCCGCTGCTGCTGCTCGACGTCCGCTGGGCACTCGGCGACCCGCACGGCCACGACCACTACCGCGACGGCCACCTGCCCGGGGCGGTGTACGTCGACCTGGACACCGAGCTCGCCGACCACGCCCTCGCCGCCGCCCCCGGCGGTCTCGCCGGGCGGCACCCGCTGCCGTCGATCGACGTCCTGCGCGACGCCGCCCGCCGCTGGGGCCTGTCCGCCGGGCGTCCCGTCGTCGTCTACGACGACAACGGCGGGCTGTCCGCCGCCCGGGCCTGGTGGCTGCTGCGCTGGGCCGGCGTCGCCGACGTGCGCATCCTCGACGGCGCGCTCGCCGCCTGGCGCGACGCGGGCCTGCCCCTGGAGACCGGCGAGATCGTCCCCGTGCCCGGCGACATCGAGCTGACCGGCGGCCACCTGCCCGTCCTCGACGCCGACGAGGCCGCCGCCCTCGCCCACTCCGGCGTCCTGCTCGACGCCCGCGCCGGTGAGCGCTACCGCGGCGAGGTCGAACCCGTCGACCCGCGCGCCGGCCACATCCCCGGCGCCCGCAGCGCCCCCACCGGCGACAACCTCGACCCCGCCGGCCGCTTCCGCACCGCCGCCGACCTGCGCGCCCGCTTCCGCAACCTCGGCATCACCGCGGCCGGCGCGAGGGTCGCCACCTCCGGCACCGGCGCGGCTGCCGACGGGGTGAACGGCGGCGAGGGGCAGGAGGACGCGTCCGTGGTCGGGGTGTACTGCGGGTCCGGGGTGACCGCCGCGCACCAGATCGCCGCGCTCGCCGTGGCCGGCATCCCCGCCGCCCTGTACCCCGGTTCCTGGTCGGCGTGGTCCTCGGACCCGAGCCGGCCCGTGGCCACCGGCCCCCAGTGAGCCCGGTGGCGGTCGCGCACACGGAGGCGTTCGCGGTGGCGCTGCCCGTCGGGCGGTGGAGCAGCGACCCCGCCATCGTCGACGCGCACCGGCTCGACCGGTCCGGCTGGAGTCCCGACGGCCGACCGCTCGGCGTCGCGTTCGCCCAGGAGGTCGCCGACGTCCAGGCGGTGCTGCGGGTCGCCGCGGCCCGGCGGGTCACGGTCACCGTCCGCGGCGCCGGCACGGGCCTGGCCGGCGGGGCCGCGGCCGGTGCCGGCGGGGTGGTGCTGGACCTGTCCGGGATGAACCGGATCCGGGAACTGTCCGTGGCCGACGCGGTCGCCGTCGTCGAACCCGGTGTCATCACCGCGGACCTCGACGCGGCCGCCCGCGCCGCCGGCCTCAGCTACCCGCCCGACCCGGCGAGCGCGGCGATCTCCACCATCGGCGGGAACATCGCCACGAACGCCGGCGGGCTGCGCTGCGCCAAGTACGGCGTCACCCGCGAGTCGGTGCTCGGCCTCGACGTCGTCCTCGCCGACGGTCAGCTGGTCCGCACCGGCCGCCGCACCGTCAAAGGGGTCGCCGGCTACGACCTGACCGGCCTGTTCGTCGGCTCGGAGGGCACCCTGGGCGTGATCGTCGGTGCCACCGTCCGGCTGCGCCCGCTGCCACGGGCGACCGTCACCCTCGCCGCGTTCCTCGACACCGTCGCGGACGCCGTCGACGCCGTCACCGCCCTCGGCGAGGCCGGCGTCGTCCCCGCCGTCGCCGAACTCCTCGACGCACGCACTCTCGTCGCCGTCAACGCCGCGACCGGCGCTGACCTCGCCTCCTCCGGCTCGGTGTTCCTGCTGGTGCAGACGGACGGGTTCGGCGCCGAGACCGAGGCCGACGTCGCGCAGGCGGTGCTCGCCGAGCGCGCCCGAGCCGTGCGCCGGTCCACGGACGCCGCCACCGCGGACGCGCTGCTCGCCGCCCGCCGCGCCGCCCTGCCCGCGCTCGAACGCCTCGGCCGGGTCCTCATCGAGGACATCGCCGTGCCCCGCAGCCGTCTCGCCGAGGCCGCCCGGCGCGTCACCGAGATCGGCGCCGCCACCGGCGTCGACATCTACACCCTCGCCCACGCCGCCGACGGCAACCTGCACCCGATCATCGTCGTCGACCCGGCCGAGCCCGAGATCCCGCCCCGGGCCTGGGCCGCCGCCGAGCAGATCTTCGCCCTCGCCCTCGACCTCGGCGGCACCGTCACCGGCGAGCACGGCATCGGTGTGCTCAAACGCCGCTGGCTCGCCGCCGAACTCGACCCCGCCGCCCACGACCTGCAACGACGCCTGCGCACCACCTTCGACCCCGCCGGCACCCTCACCCCCGGCCGCGCCCTGTAGCCATCCCGTGGTCCGTGGCCGGGGAACTCCGTGGTCGGGGAACTCCGTGGTCGGGGAACTCCGTGGTCGAGGAAGTCCGGGACCGAGGGCCGCGCGGTCGGCGAGGATGGACCGGGGAGTAGCGGGGCGGGAGGGGGAGCGGGTCATCGGCGGGATCTTCAGGTCGCTGAGCGTCTACAACTTCCGACTTTTCGTCACGGGACAGATACTCTCCGTCACTGGCACGTGGATGATGTTCACGGCGCAGGACTGGCTCGTCCTGTCGCTGAGCCACGACTCGGGCGCGGCGCTGGCGCTGGTCACGGCGCTGCAGTTCACGCCGGTCATGCTGCTGACGCTCTACGGCGGGCGGCTCGCGGACCGGTACGACAAGCGGCGTCTGCTCATCGGCGCGAACCTGGCGGCGGGGGTGCTGTCGGCGTCGCTGTCGCTGCTGGTGTTCACCGGGGCGGTGCGGCTGTGGCAGGTGTGCCTGTTCGCGCTGGCGATCGGGCTGGTCACCGCGGTCGAGGCGCCGACGCGGATGTCGTTCGTCAGCGAACTCGTCGAACCCGCGCTGCTGCCGAACGCCTCGGCGCTGTCCGGCGCCTACTTCAACCTGGCCCGTGTCGCCGGGCCCGCCGCCGCCGGCCCGCTCATCGCCGCCTTCGGCACCGGACCGGCCATGGCGATCAACGGTGGTACCTATCTGGCCACGGTCGCCGGCCTGCGCCTCATGCGCACCGACGAGATCCACCGCCACCGGCGCACCCCGGGCGGGGGCGCGCCGCGGGTCGTCGACGGGCTGCGGTACGTGCGGGGCCGCGCCGACCTCGTCGTCGTGTTCGGCCTGGTGGCGACGGTGGGTCTCGTCGGGATGAACTTCCAGCTCACCGTGCCGCTGCTGGCCCGCACGGTGTTCCACGTCGGCGCCGCGTCGTTCGGCCTGCTGACAGCCGGTCTCGCCGCGGGCTCCCTGGTCGCGGCGCTGGTCACCACCGCACGGCGCACCCGCCCGTCCGCGCGGCTGGTGATCGGGTGGGCGCTCGCGTTCGGGCTCATCGAGGTGGCGGCGGGGCTCGCGCCGACCTACGCGGTCGCGATCGCCCTGCTCGCGCTCACCGGCTACGCCAACCTCTACTTCGCCCAGGCCGCCAACCACCGCATCCAGCTCGGCAGCGACCCGGCCTACCGGGGCCGGGTCTTGGCCCTGTACCTGCTGATCCTGAACGGGACGACACCGCTCGGGGCCGTGTTCGTCGGCGCCCTCACCGACGCCCTCGACGCCCGCGCCGGCCTGTACGCCGGCGGCACTCTCTCCGCCCTCGGTGCCCTCGGCGCCGCCGCGGCGCACCGCTACTGGGCGTCGGCCCGCTCCCCGGACGACGGCGCCCTCCTGACACCTGTCCCCGCGCCCGCACCCGCACCCGCGAGCCCGGAAGCGACCGCTCCACCGGCCGACGAACGGGTTTCGGCGCAACGGTGAGAATCTCCACGCGGGCCGCCGACGGCGACGGATGGTCGCCTAGGATCACTGTATGGTGACCGTTCCGAGTCAGCCGGAGCCGACCACACCGTCCGCCGACGTCGACCTGTGGCTGCGGCGGTACCAGGCCGGGCCGCCGACCGGTCCGCGGCTGATCTGCTTCCCGCACGCCGGCGGTTCCGCGAGCTATTTCGTGCCGCTGGCGAAGGCGCTGTCACCGGTCGCCGAGGTCCTGTCCGTGCAGTACCCCGGCCGCCAGGACCGCCGCGCCGAACCCGCGCCAACCGCTATCGAACCCCTCGCCGACGCCCTCGCCGAGGTCATCAGCGGCCTCACCGACCGCCCGCTGGCCTTCTTCGGCCACAGTATGGGCGCGATCGTCGCCTTCGAGGTGACCCGCCGCCTCGCCGCGTCCGCCGCCGGCCGCCGTGTCCCCGAGCCGTTCGTCCTGCTCGCCTCCGGCCGCCGCGCCCCCTCGGCGCTGCGTGACGAGGCCTACCACCGCCTCGACCACGACGCGTTCGTCGCCGAGATGGGCACCCTTGGCGGCACCGACCCCCGCATCCTCGCCGAGCCCGAGCTCCTCGATCTCATCCTCCCGCCCACCCGCGCCGACTACCAGGCCATCGAGACTTACGTCCCGTCCGGCGACGCGGTGATCAGCACCCCGGTGATCGTCATGATCGGCGACAAGGACCCCCGCGTCACCGTCCCCGAGGCCGAACTCTGGCGCACCCACACCACCGCCACCTGCGACCTGCGCCAATACCCCGGCGGCCACTTCTACCTCCTCGACCAACAGGCCGCCGTCATCACCACTATCTCCGAGTCTTTGGCCTCCTCGTTTTAGCCCTGTTGCTGAACGGAGGCTGACTACTCGGTCATCTCTGCCCAATACGTGATGGCGCGCTGGCTTTTACGGGATTGTGGATGGTTGGGGCCAAGGATCCGTAACTGGTCGGCGAGGACCTGTTTGAGCAGGCGGAGAGCCCCGGTGGTGTCGCCGGCCAACCCGGTTAGCCTGGCAATTTCGTCTGCCTGGAACTATGGTGCAATATCGCAATCTTGATCGGTGGCTCGGTTTCTCCCGCAGAAGCGACATTCGTCGAAGCATTGGCAGGGCTGGTCGGCGACCCTCATACTGCACTCACACAGCCCGTCCAGTAAGCAATATCGGCTCGCCACCGCCATCCCGAACGGCGCGAACCAGCGCAGCCGTGCGAGCCCCGCCAGCGCTCCGTGTGCCATGTTCCCGGCGCCCTGCCACGATCCGTCGGCGCCGTCGAGGCGGGCGAGTTCCGCCCGGGCGAGGGACCGGTCGAGTTCGCTGCCCGCGGCGACGGCGGCCCGGCGCAGGCAACTGACCGCCAGCTCCTCCGCCGCCTCGGCCAGCTCCGGATCAAGGCCGGCGAGCTCGTGGCCAGCCCCGACACCCTGGACGCCGGACGGCTCGAACAGATCGGCGTACTAGTAGGACTTCGTTAGGTGACTCCGGATAGGTGTTGCGTGACGGTGGGTGTGTGGGTGAAGGGTCGTTGGCAGGTGGGGCAGGCGCCGGTCCAGACGGCGAGCAGGGCCTGGATGGTGCG